>Ga0335078_10000011_pt1 | contig 386692 bp, 322 predicted proteins | sample Lox_Sample_32_FD_206711 | JGI IMG/M metagenome (GOLD analysis project Ga0335078, IMG submission 206711) | Soil microbial communities from Loxahatchee National Wildlife Refuge, Florida, United States - Lox_Sample_3.2 | ecosystem: Environmental > Terrestrial > Soil > Wetlands | place: USA...
GTCCTCATCATTCGCAACGCGTATCCCATCAATCTTCTCCATGCCCTCCGCAACGTGCCGGAAGTCTGCTCAATCTTCTGCGCGACGGCGAACCCCGTCGAGGTGGTTTTGGCAAAAAGCGCGCAGGGGCAAGGTGTGCTTGGCGTCATCGATGGCAGCTCGCCCAGGGGAGTGGAGGCAGAGGCGGATGTGGCCTGGCGGCACGATCTGCTGCGAAAGATCGGCTACAAGCGATAGGCCGCTTGACCCAGCCGGATTTTTCCGCTGGTGGTATTCTGTCTCGTCCCTGAAAAGCAATGGAGTGGATTGATTCTACGTTTCAATCCGAAGAGAGGGAAATATGTTCGAAGGGTCATCGTCCGTCATGTCTTTGTGGGTTCTCGTCATCTGCATCGCCCTGTTCCTTCTGTTGGTCCTCATCGCGAAGTCCATTTACAGCATCGGTCCCACCCAGGTCGGATTGGTCCGCAAGCGTTTCGGCCCGAAATTGGCTGGCGATAACCCGGTCGCCTTTAAAGGCGAAGCCGGCTACCAGGCTGAGTTGCTCATGCCCGGCCTGCGCTTCAAGTTCTATCTCATCTACGCGGTTGCCAAATACCCCTGGGTGCAGGTTCCGGCGGGTCAAATCGGCGTCGTTATCGCGCAAGTGGGCGCGCCCACACCGATCGGCGCAAAGTCGGGTGCGTACAAGCCCAATTTCGGCAATTTCACCGACGTTGCAAACTTCGTCGCCAGCGGCGGCCAAAAGGGCGTGCAAAGGCCGGTTCTCTCTCCCGGCATGCTGGCTCCCATCCATCCCGTTGCTTTCCTCGTCATCACCAAGCCTTATGTCTTCGGCGTTCCCATCACTGACGCCTACCGCCAGCTGGCCGAACAACGAGGCCGGCTCACCTTCGAAGCCTTTGGCCTCGACGAACGCCAGCTCGAGGTCACGCGCATCGCGCCCCGGCCGACTGAAGGCGGCAGAGTCGCCGACATGATCGGCATCGTGACCACCCTCGAAGGCCAACCGCTCCCGGCCGGCGCCATCGCCAGCCGCCTGGGATTGTTCGATGACGTTGCGGAGCTCGAAAAGAAGCCGGACATCACCGATTTTCAATTGATCGCAGCCATCCTCGGCAGCAAAAACACGCTCCACAACAACTACCAGGACTTCCAGCAATTCCTTGATGCTGGCGGCAAGATCGGCCTGCAGCACGATCCGCTTCTCTACGGCGCCTATAACCTCAACCCCTTCCTCGTCCGCGTCGAGCAGGTTCCCATGCTGGTCGTCGAGCAGGGCCAGGTAGCCGTCATCAAGGCCTACGTCGGTCTGCCCACCCAGGACACATCGGGCGTCGACTTCAAATTCGGCAGCCTGGTGCGACCCGGCCATCAGGGCATCTGGCAGGAGGCACTGCGGACCGGCAAGTATCCCATCAATCCCCGGATTTACGATGCCAAGGTCGTCCTCACCGCAATCCTCAAGCTCGACTGGGCCAAAGACGTCACTGGCGCCCACGGCCTCGACGCGCGCCTCGAACCCATTATCGCCAAAAGCAATGAGGGCTTCGTCTTCTCCATCGATCTCCAGGTCCTCATCCACGTTCCCGACACCAAGGCTCCTCGCGTCATTTCCATGGTGGGCTCCATGGAGAATCTTGTGAACGAGGTCCTGCAGGCGGCCGTCGGTAACCTCTTCCGCGACAAGATCGGCGGCATGCAGGCCATCAAGTTCATCCAGACACGCCAGATCGTCCAGGAGGAGGCATTCGCTTACATCCAGAAGAAGCTCGCCGAGTACGAGATCGAAACCCGCGGCGTTTACATTCAGGACGTCATCTACCCGCCGCAACTGGTCGCCGTGCTCACGGACCGCGAGGTGGCCCACCAGCAGGTCGAGACCTTCATGATGCAGAAGCAGGCGCAGGACCAGCGCATTCAGACCGAGAAGGCGCGCGGAACCGCCGACATGCAGGCGCAACTTGCGCAATCCGCGGTCGGCGTCGACATCAAGAAAAACAATGCCGAAGCGCGCAAGGCTGAAGCCGACGGCGAATCCACCTACATCGAGCGCACCGGCACCGCTCAGGGCGCGCAGGTTCGCGCCGTGGGCCTGGCCCGCGCTGAAGCCTATCGCAAGCAGGTCGAGGCACTGGGGCCCGGAGCCACGGCGCTCGTCAACGCTGTTGAAGCCCTCTCCCGCAGCAATGTCCCCTTCATGCCGCAAACGCTCGTCGCAGGGGGCGCCTCCGCCAGCGGAGTTCTCGAAGGCTTGGGTGCCCTCCTCATGCAGAAAGTCAGCCCCGGCGCATCAACCAGCCTCAGCGCACCGCTAGCTCCTGGCGCGCCGGCGGATTCAGCAGAACCCGCCGCACCTCCACAGCCCAAGCCCGATAAGGCGTAGCCCTCTGCCCATCCTTCCGGCGCAGTTTGCCGGAAGGGCGGCAGACCGCTCATTTCTTGCGCCAAGACGAGTCGAAGGACCTGCACTTGTCCCCTCGCGTCATGCAACGAACTTCGGACTCACCACACCTGGCGCAAGGGTTATTAGCCTCGCGCTTTGAGCGTGAGAAAACGATAACCCAAAGATGTTCGTGCGCGCCAAGCGCCGCTCTACTCCGCTGCCCCCGCCTCCATCGCCGCCAGAACCCCGCGCATCTCCTCGAATTCCGGCTGCCCCCGCAGCGGCTTCAGCCGCGGATCGGCCAGCATCTGGAAGAACCATGGGCAGCGATTTGCATTCGCAACGCGCAGCTCTTCGAGCGCTATGGCGGTCTCGCCCAGCGCCACATACGCGGCCGCATGGAACGAGTTCAGCACAAACCTCTCCCGGCCCAGCCATTCCAGCCGCTCCAGAAGTTCAAGGGCCTGCTCCTTTCGCCCCGCGCAGGCCAACGCATATGCCTGCACGGCCGTCGCCAGATCGACATGCGGCTGGCGCGCTGCCAATGCCTCTGCCATCCGGCAGGCGCGCTCAGCCTCGCTGTTGTACGCCAGAATCATCGCGCTATACACTTGCAAGCGGTCGTCTTCAGGAAACTCTGCCAGTGCATGGCGGACGACAGCGGCACTTGCGTCGGCCTCCCCGGCCAGGTGCAGCGCCCAACCCAACCGCGCATGCAGCACCGGCGCAAATGGGTCGAGTTCGATCGCGGCGCGCAGTAAATCGATGGCCGCGTCAAAACGCCCCCGGCTCAGCGCAAACAGGGTACGTGCGTTGGTAATCCCCTCCTCGTGCTTAAGATGGCCCGAGCGTTCGAAGGCTCGCGTCGCTGCGGCCAGATCGCGATCTGCGTAAAAGGTCGCCCATCCCAGCGCGGGCAGCAGAGTATCGGCGCCGTCCGAGCCGTCGGCTATCCGTTCGGCCGCGCGGTGCACCATCTTCGCCGCTGCCCTTGCAGGCATAAATCCAAAAAGGGCCTGAGTAACGCTCAAATACGCCAGATCGATGCGCGCCGCCGTCAGCGACGGATCGAGCTCGATCGCATGAACCAGCCGCCGCATCGCGTCCTGCATGCGGTGCCGCTCGAACGATTGCCATTCATGATGGGCACGCTGGTAAAGCTCGTTGGCTTCGCTCTGTGCCGGGTCCATCGCGCCTTCGGTCGCCGCCGCGTCCGCAGAAATCGAAATGCTCTCAGCCTGCAGGCGGCTCGTCAGGCACTTCACCAGCTTCCACCCCAGTTGCGCTATCTGGTTTCGCGGCGCCAGCAGGTCTTCCGTCCAAAGCTGGGCACCGTCCTCTACGCGAATCATCTCGGCGCGCAAACGGCTGCGATCGAGTGTTGCCTCCAGCTTGCAGGCCAGAACAAGATCGGCTTCCAGAGCCTTGCCGACCTCGCGCGCATCCAGCCCGCGCCGCGCCAGGGTTTGCACTGAGTCCCGCGCCACGATTGAGGCCAACGTGCCATGTTCGCCGTGCAGCAATCCCAGCAACCGGTCGAACAGGGCCAGGCCGAGATAATCCTCCACGCCGATTCCGGTTGCGACAGGAAGAATCGCCACGCGCGGCAAGGCGCATGCCTGTCGCGCTGATTCGCAGTGCACCGCGGCCGAAATGCGGTACCCGCGCTTGTAGACGTTTTCAATGCAATCCGTCGGCTGCAGCCGATCGCGCAGCGACGCCACACACTCCGACACATGATCGCCCGCAACGCGTGCTTCGCCGAACAGGGCGCGCTGCAGCTCAAGCGGCGAGACAATCTGCCCGCCGTGCTTGAGCAGCAGGCGAAGCATCGCCAGCTCGTTTGCCGGCAGCTGCAACGGCGTTTCGCCGCGCCACAGTGTCCCGTCGGCCTCGAGCCGCAGGTCTGCAAACCCATACCTCGCCGGCGGCAGGCCGTCCGGCGACGGCATCGAGCCTTCCATAGAAACCAACGCAGATTCTGCGTAACCCTTCGCCGCCAACCGTCAGAAATTCATCTTTTTGCCCGAGTCATCCCATCTTCTGCGGCGCCGGCGAGGGCTCACATTTCGTACATCTGGAGAAAAAGACAACAAACAATCTTCCGCGCAAGATCATCGGCGAGATTCCCGCCCTCTGCGTGCGCAAAGCTTGTTCAAACTGGCGGCGCTTGGACACACCACTTCCCAGGCTGCAATCGCTGCAGCCTGGAAAAGGAGCTCCAAGCCCACAACAATGATCGATGCACTGATTATCTTGCTTTCGGAATCGCGTCGGAGCCGAAAATTTCCACAGGTATCGCTTGAAGTAATTGCCGGTCGGTTACTCGGAGACGACCACCCTCCAACCGCCAATTACCATCTCGCTTTGTGAACTTCACAAGGAATCGCCGCCATCATGTGCGCGCGAACTCGCCCCCCGCACCGTGGCGCGAACTTGCCAACCCGCCAGCCGCAAAGCGGCGCGAACTTGCGGTCCTTTTCCTGAACAAAAATATCCCGTGGGCCGCCCTCGCACGCGCCGTAGACGCAATGGTGACTAGCCCAGCCCTCCAGCGCCCGAAAAGTATCCAGCAAGCAGTCCAAGTCCTGTAGGGACGACGCCGGCTGAAAGACGCGGCTTCAGCCGGGCCGTGACGCAATGAGAAAAGGAACGGTGCAGGGCATTTTTCCGCGAACCAAATGCCTCGTGAAGGCAGCAAGGAAAAGCTAAGAGCCGATCACCCTTGCCAGCGTCGCCCCAATCTCGGCTGGCGAAACCACCACGTGAATCCCGGCCGCCTTCAGCGCTTTCATCTTGTCGGCCGCCGTGCCCTGGCCTCCGCTGATAATCGCACCCGCGTGGCCCATCCGTCGGCCCGGAGGCGCTGTCTGACCGGCAATGAATCCGACCACTGGCTTCTTCACGCTTTTCTTTACAAACTCCGCCGCCGCCTCTTCGGCCGAGCCGCCAATCTCGCCAATCATGACAATGGCTTCGGTCTCCGGATCATCGTTCAGCAGCCGCAGCGCATCGATGTGCGTGGTGCCGATAATGGGGTCGCCTCCAATGCCGATCGCGGTCGACTGCCCGATCCCGCGCTGCGTGAGCTGATGCACGGCCTCGTAGGTCAACGTTCCCGAACGCGACACGATCCCAATCGACCCCTCCTTGTGAATCCGCCCCGGCATGATGCCGATCTTGGCCTTTCCCGGCGAAATCACGCCCGGGCAATTCGGCCCGATCAGCCGCGACTTCGAATTCTTCAGCTTGGCCCACACCTTTACCATGTCCAGCGTCGGAATCCCCTCGGTGATGCACACAATCAGCGGCATCCCCGCATCTTCGGCTTCCAGAATCGCGTCCGCCGCGAATGGCGGCGGCACAAAAATCATGGTCGCGTTGGCGCCCGTCTCGGCCACGGCTTCGACAACGGTATTGAACACCGGCCAGCCCTCGTGCGTCGTTCCGCCTTTTCCCGGCGTTACCCCGCCCACCACCTTGGTGCCGTACTCCGCGCAGCCCTTGGCGTGAAACGTGCCTTCCTTGCCCGTAATGCCCTGAACAATCAGTCGCGTGTTTTTATCAACTAAGACCGACATCGAGAATTGGCTCCTTGCTGCAAACTCCTCAAGCATGTTTCATTGAGAACGGTCTTGAAAGGGCACGGCTTGAGCCGTGCCGCCCGAAGCCCGAAACCCACGCGGCTTTGGCCGCTGAGGGACGCTTCCTTCCGCCCGAATACCGCTGAGCAGGATGAGCTAAAAGCAAAGCGCTGGCAGCTAGAAGCTGGAAGCTGCCTTCACCACCAGCTCAGCCGCCTCCTTCATCGTTGCGCCCACTTGAAAGTTCAGCCCCGACTCCTTCAGGATCTTCCGCCCCTCCTCCACGTTGGTCCCTTCCAGCCGCAGCACGATCGGGACCTTCACGTGCAGATTCCTCGCCGCCGCCACCACGCCCGTCGCCAGCCGGTCCACGCGCAGAATGCCCCCAAAAATATTGATGAAGATGGCCTTCACGTGCGAGTCCGACAGCAGAATCTCGAAGGCATGCTCGATCTGCTCCTGCGTAGCGCCGCCCCCCACGTCCAGGAAATTCGCAGGGCTGCCGCCCGCATATTGAATGATGTCCATCGTCGCCATCGCCAGCCCCGCGCCGTTCACCATGCACGCAATCGTCCCGTCCAGCTTGATGTAGTTCAGCGCGTACTTGCTGGCTTCCACTTCCAGCGGGTCCTCTTCCGCAATGTCGCGCAGCGCCTTGATGTCCGGGTGGCGAAACAGCGCGTTGTCGTCGAAGTTGATCTTGGCGTCGAGCGCGAACAGCTTGCCGTCGGTCGTGGTAATAAACGGATTGATCTCCACGAGCGAGGCATCGGTCTCGATGAATGCCTTGTACAGGCTCTGGAAAAAACTCACCGCCTGGTTGATCTGCGCCGGCTTCAACCCCAGCGCGAACGCCAGCTTGCGTGCCTGCCACGCGCCGAATCCCACCGCCGGATCGATCGTTTCCTTGTAAATGGCCGTCGGATCCTTCGCGGCCACCTCTTCAATCTCCATGCCGCCGGCCTGCGAAGCCATGAACACCAGCCTGCCCGTCGCCCGGTCCAGCACGATGCCCAAATAAAGCTCGCGCTCGATGGCCGCCGTCTCTTCGATCAGCAGCCGCTGCACCTTTTGCCCCTGCGGCCCCGTCTGGTGCGTCACCAGTGTCATGCCCAGGATGTTTTTCGCGTGCAGCTCGGCGTGCTCGCGCGTTTTGGCTACCTTCACCCCGCCGCCCTTGCCGCGCCCGCCGGCGTGAATCTGTGCCTTCACCACCACCCCCGGAGCGCCCTCGGCAAACAGCTTGCGCCCAACCGCGGTGGCCTCCTCAAACGTCGCGGCCATCTCGCCCTTGGGCACGGCAACGCCGTACTTCGCCAGGATTTCCTTAGCCTGATATTCGTGAATTTTCAAGGGATTGCGACCTCGGCCAAGCTTCAGATTACCACGCAGATTTGCGCCGGGATCTGGACTCGTCTGACCCCTTTGTGAGTCGATTTTCGCTCGATGTTCATGAAGCACCGTGAGTGCGGCAGCGCTTGGAGGCCGGCTTCACTTCGGTGCGTTGATCCGGTTCGCAATCGAGCACATGGGGCAATAACCGATGAAACCGGTCAGCGCCATCAGCAAGCCCGCAACTGCAAACGTCAGCGCTTGCAGCGACCAGTGAAACCGGTAGAATCCCAACGCGATCATTACTCCGCCCAGCACCACGCGCAGGGTGCGTTGTCGGGTGGGAACGTTTTTCGGGTAGAACATCATGCGCCCTTGTCTTTCTTTTCCATCATTCACTGAATTCCCTTGTATGCCCCTACCACAAAAGGGGGAACTCCTCCTTTTCAGCCGCTACTGCCGGAGCACGCCAGATCCCGTTTCTGGCGCTTGGGATAGCACGAACCTCGATCTCGCCCATTTCGGTACTCAAGACCTCCCTCTGCAATACTCATTGCATGTCGCTGTTGAAGGATCTGCTTCGCCCCCTCGCCGAAGACGGCGCTGCGCTTACCCGCGCCCAGGCGGCCGAGGTGCTCGAAGAGATCCTGGCCGGCGGCGTGCCCGAAGTCGAAATCGCCGCCCTCCTCACCGTCATGGCCACGCGCGGCGAACAGGCTCCGGAACTGGCCGGCTTCGTCGACGTCATGCGCCGGCACGTGGTGGCAGTGCCTTTCTCTGAAGCGGAAAGAGCGGAGCTCGTCGACTGCGTCGGCACCGGCGGTGGCGGGCCGCAAACCTTCAACATCTCCTGTGGCGCTGCGCTGGTGGCCGCGGCTGCCGGCGCCAAGGTGGCCAAGCACGGCAATCGCGCTGTCACCTCCCGCTGCGGCGCAGCCGACGTGCTCGAAGCCCTGGGCGTGCCCATCGAGCTCTCGCCGGAACTGGCTGTCGCCTGCTTGCGCGAAACCGGCTTCGTCTTTCTCTATGCCCCGCTCTACCATCCCGCCATGAAAGCCCTCGGCCCGCTCCGCCGCGCCCTCGGCTTCCGCACCATCTTCAATCTCGTCGGCCCGCTCACCAACCCCGCCCACGCGCGCACCCAGGTCATCGGTGTGCTCGCCCCCAGCCGCGTTCTCCTCGTCGGCCGCGCTCTGGCTATGCTCGGCGCCAAACGCGCCTTCGTCGTCCATGGAACCGACGGTATCGACGAACTCACCACCACCGGCGAGTCGGTCGTCGCCCGCGTCGAAGAGAATGCGGCGGATCCGGCCGGCCCTCCCGAGCTCAAGGCCGCGCGCATCACGCCCGAAATGGCCGGCCTTCCACGCACCACCCTCGACCATTTCATCGGCGCCGACGTGGCCACCAACAAGGCCCTGCTCTACGACGTCCTCACCGGCCTTCCCGGCGCGCGCCGCGACATCGTCCTCCTCAACGCCGCTGCGGTTCTCGTCGCCGCCGGCCTCGCCGGCGACCTCAAAGAAGGCGTAGCCCGCAGCGCCGAGGTCATCGACTCCGGCCAGGCCGCCGCCACCCTCGAAAAACTCCGCCGCTTCGCCGCCAGGCACGCCTCATAGTCCAACCAAAGCCGCCCCGCTCCGACGCGGAGTTGATGGCCAGGGCCAGTGGCGCCCATCTCGGCGCGCCGCTTTACATTTCCAATCAGATCACGTTCAATACCTTCGCCGCGGCTGCGAATTACAACGGGCAATTATCCCTTGACATCAAGTAGAATATATGGCAAACTGGTTTTGTTATGAAGCCAGCACAGAGCATTCCGAAGCATTTACGCTATACGATTCAGCACTTTAACGCCCAATTCCCTGACAACGATTCCTGCCTTGATTGGCTCAAAGCGGAACGCTGGCCGGAAGGTTTGATTCCCTGTGAAAAGTGCGGCAAGGATCGCAAGCATCACCGCGTCACTAGGCGTCCGGCTTATGCCTGCGACTACTGCGGGAGCATGATCTCCCCGATGGCTGGAACGATCTTCGAGAAGTCCAGCACATCGCTGCGGACATGGTTCTATGCCATGTACCTGATGTCGGCTACACGATGCGGAATCTCAGCCAAGCAGATCCAGCGTGAAACCGGCGTGACCTACAAGACCGCATGGCGCATGTTCAAACAGATTAGAACCCTGATGTCGGAGGATGTCAGTCTGGAGGGCGAAGCGGTCGAGATGGATGAAACCTACGTTGGCGGCCGTCCGCGCAAAGGCAGTAAGGTCATGCGCGGTCGCGGTGATAAGACTAAGGCTTGCGTCGTTGGCGTCGTAGAGCGCGGCGGGAGCGTAGTTGCTCTGGTAGCCTCGGACGCTAGCCACGATACACTGAAGGGCATCGCCAAGGAATACATTCTGCCCGATTCCACCGTCTACACGGATGAATGGCCCGGGTATCGCGGATTCGACAAGATCAACGGTTATCAGCACCGCAGGGTCAATCATTCGGCTGGAGTCTACGTGGTAGGCACGACGCACACGCAAACCATTGAGGGATTCTGGAGCCTGATTAAGAGGGGAATCGGCGGGGTTTATCACTCGGTCAGCAAGAAATATTTGCAGACCTACCTTGACGAGTACAGCTTCCGCTACAATCGCAGGAACAGCGGTCAGCCGATGTTCACTTCGCTTTTGGGTGAGGTGGCGAAACAGGCTGAGTAGATGCTCGCCTCAAGAGGTTGTGAAAAGCGGTCGCGCTTACAGGGCGCATCTTGCTTTCGACCTCTTTCGATGGCTTTAGTATTGGGAACTTCGCGGGTAAATCGCTCTTGGCTTCGCCGCTCATAAGCGTATGCCCGTCTCTCCGCCATCAGTTTAGCACGATGGCAGAAGAGATGGGAGTGTGTCATACCTGAGCCGCGAAGATGTTGACCGTTCTGTCGACGATGTCCTGCAATTGCTTCAGCGATGGGATAATCGGCTCTCTTTGCCGATTACCGAATTGAACAAACGCTACCTGAGGGGAGATCTTTGTCTCCATTTGGAGTGTTCGCTCTGCTCTAGTCTGCTCCTCAGGAGTGAGCGGTTTTCCCTCGTTTTGTCTCATAGCAGCAACGATGTCGGCAATTGTGGCTCCAGGGACTGTCCAATGGATACAACTGGAAATCATCATCAGCTCCCGATGCTTATCGAATCGGTCCATGTCGTGGATGATGCACAGGGGATGATTGATAGCATCGCTCCCTCGATGGTACGGCTGCAACTCTTCAATCAACTCTCTAACTCGGGGCTTCGTGATTCCCTCTACTTTTCCGTTGTATCTGGCAATTTGGTCCTTCGTAAGGGGTTTGTCCCGATAAATGGGGAACTCAATACGGCTATCATGCTCCCTTCTGTATTGAGCACTAGAGAAGTGCCAAGCGATGTGATCGAGACAAGATCGCATGTGATGAATGATCTCCCCGCACAGGACGCTAAAGGCGATGGGGATAGCGAGACTGGCATGATAGTTAATCGCATCCTCCCATTCCTGACCGTCTATGTAGGGAATGACTGGGTACTTGCATCCGTCGAAAAAACGGCCGATCTCTCCGTGGAGATAAGCGATATTCTCGTCGGCCCTCTTTAACTTCTCTGCTATTCCGGCAAAGGGATGCTTAGGATCGTCGTGCCAAGCCATGCTGAAATCATAGTCCACCAACTACTTATGGACTTATAATTTCAGCCATCATGACAGATAAAGAAATGGCGCTAGAACTCGGTAGAAGGCTGATTAAATCTCAGTTCCGTGTCGCGGCTCTCGTTGCTGAACTGAGTCGTCACTACTCTGGGGGGAAAGAGGTTCCTTGGCGAGGGAACGTTGAGGATACTCTTCGATATTCACTATCCCGTGATGCTCAAGGGCATATCGACGCGCTTTCTCGTGAACTTGACGCAGCCAATCAGGAAGACTTGCTTCGTATTCTATGTAACTCAGCCGAGTTGCAGTGCGGTCTGGACTAGGCATTGACACACCTCATGCTATGATCTGTGTGTCCACGCAAACCGGAATCGCCCCGACTGGCATCGGGGCTTTTTCATTTGGCGCTCAGTTTACACCCTGTCACGGCTTATTTCAGTACACTTGACGTGCGGGGATAATTGCCCTATTTAATTAATAGGTAAAAGCAGCTGAGCTTTTTTCGCCTACATCCAACTCGACTGGCGCACCATCCGCACTGAAAGCATCCAGCAGAACAGGGCGGCGCCAACCGCCAGCGCCACCCAGCCCGCATCCCACAGGTCGCGCCCGCCGGCCGGCGTTAGAACCGGAGCGTTCAGCGTCATCTCCTGCATTGCCGGCACTACAGAGCGAATCGCCTCCCACGCGCCCCAGCCAAATACGCCCGCGGCAAGCACAATGCCGGGCACGGCGCGCTTCCACGGAAACGGAATCGGCGCAGGCGTAGCCGCCTCCTGACGCACGCGCTCCATGGCCGCGGCCACAAAGCCCGACGAGGCAACAATCTCCTCGTCTGTCGCCAGAATCGGATCGATCGCGTCAAAATCAGCCTTATATTCCCTATCGGATCTCATCGCAAAACCTCCCTGCCCGCTCCAGAAGCTTGAAGTTGCGCGGCTCCGGCATTCCCCTCACTCAGCTGCGGAAATCGCCTTCGCAGAATCTCCCGCCCGCGCGCCAGCCGCGCCTTCATCGTTCCCTCCGCTACGCCCATCGTCCGCGCCGCGGCGCTGACGTCCATCTCGTGAAAGTAGTAGAGGATCATCGGCTCGCGGTAGTTCTGCGGAAGCGCCAGCACCGCCCTGCGCACCGCTTCGTTCCTCCCGCGCTCCTCGGCGGCCTTATGCTGATCGGCCTCGTTGGCCGGCTCCGCAATCTCTTCCATGGGCACATCCACCGTGGGAAACCGCTTGAGTTCCGAGCGAAACACATTCGCGGCCAACGCAAACAACCACGTCGAAAAACTCGATTCGCGTCGCCAGCTCTTGAGGCCCCGCCATGTGCGCACAAATGCGTCCTGCGCCATCTCTTCAGCCCGCGCGCGATCGCGGCAGTACCGCCACGCCATATTCACCAGCGGCCCCTGCCAGCGCCGCACGATGCCTTCAAAGGCCTCCATGTCGCCGGCCAGAACGCGATCGACATCGGCGGCATCCCGGTCCATCGCTCCATCGCTCGCGCTGTTCGGCTCCGGCGTCACACAATCGCTCCGCCGGGTAAGACAGCCCGGCCCCTCCCGTGGTTGCATTTTATGCGGAAGCTCCGTCTGCGAAGAAAATGCAACCAGAAACCGCACCCCCTTGTCCCACCTTTCACACCGGGAAGAAGAAGCACCCCCGGAACTTGTTTCAGGAGGATTCTATGTTTGACCTTGCGTTCATGCAGTCCCACGGCTTTCCCCCCAACATCGGGCTCTGGTTGTTCCTTTCCATCGGCGCCGTGTCGCTCTTCGTGGTCTTTATTCCCACTGTGGTCTACCTCGAAAACCGCCGCAAGGAGCGCGAAGCGTTTTACAAAGCGGAAACTCTGCGCCGCCTGACGGAATCCTCAGGCGAAGGGGGCAAAGCCGCCGTGGATCTGCTGCGCGAAGAGAGCCGCCGCGAGCGAATCACCAAGCGTGAAGGCCTCAAGGTGGGCGGCCTGATCAACATTGGCGTCGGCCTTGGAACCATCATCTTTCTTCGCGTCCTCATCGGCGGCGGCCACGACTCGCCCTATCTCGCCGGTTTGATTCCCGGCTTCATCGGCGTCGCCATGCTCATCTATGTCTACTTCCTCGCCGGGCCCATCGAGTAGCCCTCGCCTCCGGCGTTTCCGCAAACGGCGCGAGCATTCCCTCGCGCCCTTCGCCGCCGCCATCGGCCCTCCGCCCGCCGATTGACGAACCCGTCCCAAGCTACGACAATAAGAGAGTTGTACCTTCCTTTAAGTGGGCCTGTGGCGCAGTTTGGGAGCGCGCTTCCATGGCATGGAAGAGGTCGTCGGTTCGATCCCGACCAGGTCCACCAAATAATCAATAACTTACAGACAGACTCCTTTCCAACTTGGTGTCATTTGGTGTCAAATTCGAAATAATGCGATCAGGAACAGCACTGTGTTGCTGCTTCCCAGGAGAGACTTTCGCATCGGCAGCTCTCTTCGAATTGGCCCGAGACTTCCCGGCCGACCTCGACTTCCTCAACTCCCGATTGATCGAGTTGACCGTCGCTTGCACGCTTTCAGGAATCTCCTGCATGTAGACATCGGTAGTCGTCGCCGTGCGGGAGTGCCGGAGCACGCCCTGCACGTCTTTCACCGTGCCCTTCTTCTGGGCTAAGGTGGCAATCGTCCGCCGTATCACTTGAAATGTCAGTTTCGGCAATTCAAGATTTCGGGCCAGTTTGTGCAGCACCCGTTTGCGGTAGTTGTCCGTGTCCAGAAATCCCCCATCCTGGTTCGCAAAGATGTAGGCATCGGGAGACGGGTTTGGGCATTTGGTTCGCCAGTCCTCAAGATCGGCAGCAAGAATGCTGGGGATATGAACCGTAGCGAGGCTCTTCCTGGTTTTGCCCCACGGACGGATCTTGCCCTTATAGGCCGTCTCAGTGACCCTCATGGTGGATGCCTTACTGTCGAAGCACTTCCATTTGAGAGCGAACAGCTCACTGGGACGAAGAGCGTTGGTCATATCGAGTTCCAGCAGAATGCGGTCCCTTGGCGCCAGTTTCACAAGGGCGTTTCGGAGCTGATCCCAGGTGAGCGTCGTGGTGTCGGTATCGCGCAGTTGAGCGGGCACCTTCACCTTCCGCGCAGGGTCCTTTGCGAGAAAATCCTGATCGACCGCCTCCGCAAAGATGTCCCGCATGTAAGCCCGCATTTGCAGCACTCTGTCCTTGGACCGGGTTAGAGCCAGCTTGTTCAAATGAACCTGCAAGCTGAACTTGTCGAAGTTGACCATTGGAATCTCACCAAGATCGTCGATGAGATCGCGCTGGATAAGGAGTTTCTTGACTTTGGCCGTCTCTTCTTTCCAGGCGGCCTCTTTCAACGGGATAAACCGATTCCTGACGAACCATTCGAATGTCACAGAACCATCGTTCATGATCCTGTTTGCGGAGCCGGATTGCCCCATCTGCTTTGTGATTTCGCGTTGCAGTGCTTCGCGGGCTTCCCCTTTGGACATCTGCGACTTCAATCCGAGAATGACCGAAATCCGATCGATTCGCTCTTCGTTCGTGACCGGGTCGTTGACGACCTTTCGGAAATACCCGTACCACTGCTTACCGCGAAGGGTGACGTACCCCCGTTGGTGCGATGTACCCATTCATTCCTCAGTTCTGTGGCGGGAACAATTGGGCCTGCATCCATTTTACCGGCGTTTCCGCCGCAAAACGGAGAGGCGTTCCCGTTCATTCACGAACTCGTCTATCTGGCTTGAGCGATAGCGAAGAGCGCCGTCGCCCATGCGAATGACGGGCAGATACGGAGCCTTTCTTGAGGAGTGATCCCATACCCAATCCTTGGATACCCTGAGCCGCTCGGCGACTTCTTCAACAGTCAGAAGAAAGTCTCGTATGGGCATTTGTTCGACTGTCGCAGTCATAGCCATATATGTCTCCAAAGCTGTCGCAGCGGCATCGTCAGATGCCGACGATTTGCTCCTAGCCTCCGGCGAATCGTATTTTCCGTCCAGAACATTATTCCGATCAGGTCTTCGGAAAATCCGATCAGGTCAGCGCAATCGCCCTGAAAGCAACAGTTTCCATGTCAAGGGCCTGCCCTGTGGAAATAGCCGCAAATTTGTGGAAAACCCGCCAATGTTGCTAAACTGGATTCCCCCAGCAAGCCAGGGTCTTGACGCACTTCATTTTTGCGAGCCTGTGCCTTCAGGTTGGATCACTCTTCAGATCGAGATTCGCCTTCATTCAAAAGACAGCTCACGACGTGCAGGTATTGACCGTAATACCGGTGTATTCACACCCTGTGCGATTCCTATCTCCGCGGAGCAATGCGGTATGGACAACGATTGGGCAGATTTTCGGATCTTCAAACTCCTGATGGAAGGCTTGCGACGCCGGAACTTCCGTGTTGCTTCTGAGCACCTGCACACGTCCCAATCCAGTTTCAGCGATGCGGCGAAGCAGTTCTTGGAGCAGTCCGGGGTCCGTTTATATGAGCTCCGCAAGGACAACCGCCTGAACCCGACCGAAGCGGGCGAAGCGCTCATTGAAATGGCTCCCCTTTTGTTCCACGTGCGAGACGAAGTAATCGCGGCTGTGAAAGCCATCCACAGAGGTGAGATTCGAGACCTGCGCCTGGGCTGCGGAACGCGGGTCGATCCGGAATTGTTCAACACCGCTCGCGGCATTCACAAGCGCTACCTGCCAGCCTGCCAAATACACCACAGCCTTGCCGACTCCGCGCAACTGGCCGCCGAGGTTGTCGAAGGAAAGATCGATGCCGCACTGATCACCCTGCCCGCCGATGCGCCGGATCTGCGCATTGAATTGCTTCGGCGCGACCGCCTCGTGACCTGTCTCCGCGCCGACGATCCACTGGCAATGACAAAATCTGTGCTACGCCCGGCCGATCTGTGTGGACGGCCCGGCATCTTTTACGATCCAGCGCGGCATCCCGCGGCCCATGAGCGGCTCCTTGAACTGCTTGCGGAAGCCGGAGTCCAGATGCAAGAACATTCTCGCGTGTCTCATCCTATTGATATGCAGCGGCTCGTCTTGGAAGGCGACGGCCTGGCATTCATCCGCGAAGGGACGGCGCTTCTTGCCGGGCTGACGACGCGGCCAATTCTTGGGAAACCGTGGACGGTGGATACGGCGTTCATTTACCACAACGAACATCATCCAAAAACTATTCTCCTGCTTGTGCGCGAATTGAAACGTCAGCTTGCGGCGGAATCAAAAAACCCTGCGAAACAAGCTGTGATCGCTCCTCCTAACGGCAGCCGCAAGCCTCCCGCCAAGACCAACGGGAAAGCCCCGGAACAGCTGTCTCTGCTCGACGAACTTCCCGATGAACGTATTTCGGCGTGAACCGAGGCCGCTGAGAATCCGTCGGGGGAGAATCGCGAACTCCCCTCTAAGCTGCGCTCATCAGGCGAGTTAAGGGAGGCCGTCAGCACATGCGAAGGCATGGCTGATCGGTTTTCCCGTAGACCTGATCGGGAACAGGTGTTGGACGGCGGTCGAAAACCAGCCTTACGCTCGCTGGCATATCGCCTGGACTGGTCACGCGGCGAATCACCGGCGTGACTTGAACTATGGATGCGGCGCTCACCTACCGCGGAGGGATCACCCGAAGACCATGACGGTGCCGGCACGGGAACTCAGGAAGCAATTCACCGTTCAGGTAAAGAACCCCCGGCAAAGGCTGCAATTGCGGCATCGAACGGCGATGCTAAGCGCCCGCCTCAGCCAGAAGAAAAAGTGCTCCAGCAATTGACTCTGCCTGGATTGACCGTTCAATGTCGAATTAGGTCGATGAGTACATTGGCAGGGGATTGGCGTAAATTGAGAATCGTTCACGGTTGGCGGATCAAATTACGCTGACACTGACATTTCACAAAAGAACATTGACAATGCTTCCCGACGTTTTGTATACGTGCTTTAGCTTCTATTCTTTCCCCGGTCAATTGATTTGCTTCAGCCGAAGTAGTATGGGGAGCATCCTCCCATAGAAAGCCTCGTCGAGGCAATACTGGTCGTAAGACCAAGAAGCAGACAGTGCGACGGGCAATGATGGCTACTTCCGTACGACGTGAACGAGCGACTCGCTCGATTATTCGTTCAAGTACGCAACGCTGGCATGTCCCTGCTAGCTCCGACCTCTTTGCTTGTCCGAGCACAGCATTTCAGTCGTGGGGTGAACAACTTGATGGCTACGAGATCAAAACCGATTCATGAGGTCTTTACTCATGTAGGGCCGTTTTCGTTAGGTGGCGGAGTTACGATTGATTCCTGTTCACCTCAATACGATGACGGTGCTATGGCATGTGCGCGAACCGGATGGGTTAACCCAAAAGCTGACAGCACATTTGTACAAGCCGCCTCGAACTTAGCCAGCTACTCCCGGATCGAAGTCAAAGATAAGCTCTCTGACAAGAATTTATCGCTACTCGTCCTTGTGGGTCACGGAACGGCCGGGCTAATCTCAACCGGAGACGGAACAGTTCCTCGTACTGCACAAGGCTACATATCCTCGGCAACCTACGGGGCGTGGCAACCGTTTTTCGCGAACATACGTGGACACGGACAGTTTCTCACTCTTTTGGGATGTGATTGCGGAGCCGGCGCCGCTGGCGCTCAGTTCCTATATCAACTCGCCACACTCATCAACATGCCCGTCCAAGGTCGCACTGGACTTATCTATTTATCGTGCCCTGGCGCATACGTGTCCTATCAAAATGGTTCGGTTTGGCAAGTCGCCCAGCCAGGAGTATTGCCAACCCCAATCAACCCACCGACAGGGTCGCTTCGCGCCATACCTCCGCAGGCAATTTGGCTCAAAGCGAAGGGAATGGTCCCCATTGGATCAATTGAATCAGTGACTATAAGTTCACCGGCTGGCAGAACCGCAAATCTGACCAGTGAAACGGCTCTCTCGTTGATTACGATGGCAAATCTAGACCAGCCGTTGACGGCGCCCGGCGACCCCACAGCGGTCCTGACAGCAAAAATCGTCATTAGCTTTAAACAGCGCCGGACTAAATTCCAAATGACATTTTTGGTATTCAACGACCGTTTGCTTAGACACGACAACGATCCAGCCACCTTCAATCTGTGCAGCCCGGGCTTCACCGAAGCGCTGCACAGGCTTTGGATCTAACATTGCTTCGGCAGAAGCTAAGGAGAGCACAGCGTGAATTTGAGCGATTTTCTGAGTAAAGCCGACTATTCTGGGCCATATGTTGACGGGGGTGCAGGAGTACATATCGAGGATGTCCACCCATTCGGCATTGGAGAACACAATACTTGTTCAAACGGACCGGACGACGGCACGCTAAACAAGGATGCGGCGCGCTTTTGGAATTGCCGAAGGCATGCATCCACTGCGGAGGCCGTGACCAATTTGCTGCTGCCGCCCGCCGGAGGAAACTTCAATATCATAGGTCATGGCAATACAGGTCTGTTTGAAACAGGCATGGGGCAGACAGGTCCTTTTAATGCCAATGAGCTCATTGTCCTATGGACTCAGTATGTCTGGGGACCCCAACTTCAGAGGCTTGTGCCAGCCAATTTTGCCCTTTTGAGCCTCTGGTCATGTCACACAGGAGAGGGTGCAGATGGAGCTGACCTCTTATTCGCAATGGCGCAGGTCGTTGGTCGAGCGGTGCGCGCAAGTAACGGGTTTCTCTATGTGAATGATCAGAATATCTGGTTCGAGAATGGTTCTGTTTGGGTGGTCGCGACTCCAAATTCGCGCCCGACCCCTGTTCCGGCCCCGTCACCTCACAATCTCGAAGGTATCCGCATGACTGACAAGATATTCCTGCGACTTCATGCTGGAGATGGAGAAGTCTCCAACGAATGCGTCATTGAAGGAGAGATTGTCAAGAATACCATTGGGCGACCGACTCAACCTCAGAAGATTCCGAAGGCGGAAGCGCAGCGACTCGCAGTGATGATGTTAGCCTCTCGGCCATTTACTCCTCCTGGAACCCCAATGGCGTTAATTACGGCTACTATCTCGTTGACATTTGACATCGATAATAAGGAACAGAAAAGGAAGTTCGTCGTTTATAACGACCGTCTCGTCTTTGATTCGACGTCAGGAGCCTATTATCATTGCCCGACGGCACTAAGGGGGGCTATTGCGAGTCTTTAAACCTTGCGGTTCCCGTTTTCGTTGAGGCTCACGGACGCTTAACTGACGACTTAGTATTCGGTTCGCCTTCGAGATTAACCGCCGAGCATGCATGGGGTGATGTTCTTCCTCGTTACCGATATCCCCGACGGGGGCGCGCGGGTCTAATCTGCATACTCGATTGGCTTTATGTTGACGCGTACTCGGAGTTTGTTGGATAACGGCACTCGCAGTGTTGCGGTCCACGAACTGAGCCACGCTTTTGCGGTGGCCCTTGCGGCCCAACGCCTCGATTTCAAGTACGACTGTCGTCTCGGTGAGCATTCCCGGCCCAAACTTCAACGTGATAGGCCAAAATGCCTTGTTGGATGTGGGGGTGCTTCCGAGGCGGTGAGACTGTTGCTTCCCCTCATCGAGAATCGGGTTCACGCGCTTTTGTCGAGGGCGAACCCCTATTGGCGGGTGGACGGATGGTCGGCGATGCTGGCTCTTGATGAATCTACTCAAGAGGTCCAGTCCACAAATTAAAGCCCAAAGCTCAGGACGGTGCAACTGTCTCGTATCCTTTGCCAAATAAATCACTTCCTGGCGGCTGATCGGAAAAACCGAAGACCTCCTCGGAAAAGCATACTGGACCACCCCGCAAATCCACCTGATCCTTACGGCATATCGCGGCCCTTTCCACGGCCGCTGGAGGTGCCCAATGATTCCCCTTTCCCCGCCTATGGCATGGCGCCGCCTCGCCTCATGGCGATGGCCGCGCCAGATCCGTCAATCCGTCACCCTCTTTGCCCTGCTCGTTCTCTTTCCCGCTCTGGCGCTCGCGCAGAGCGGAACACCCTTCGACACAGGGTTCACCAATCTCCAAACCCTCTTCACCGGAACCATCGCCAAAGTCGCCAGCCTGATCGCCATCGTGATCGGCGGCTACCAGTTCGCCCACGGAGAGCCCGGTGCGAAGAAAACTCTGGCAGGGGTCGCGGCCGGGACTGGCATCGCCGTGATGGCCGTCAACGTCCTGAGTTGGCTTTGGGGCATCTGAACGTGGACCATCCCAGAGCCGCAACCGCCACGTTCGATCTTTCGAGTGTGAGGGGCAGCGATGCAAACACACACGACAACCCGCCGGAGGAACCGGGTCTACAAGAGCCTGCACAAGCCCCTCACGTACCTGGGCGTCGAGCGGACGCTGTTTTATTTTGTCTGCGTCGGCGCGGTGGGAGCGTTCAACCTCTTCAACAGCCTGCCCGCCGGAGTAGCGGTGTTCATTGGCGGTTTTGCTTTCGGCCATTGGGTGACGAACACCGATCCTGCGTTCCTTCGCATCCTTGCAAAATCCGAGCGGTACAAAGCTCGGTATGACGCGGCCAAACAGAGCATCCCGCGCGTGGAGGTGCTCTGATGCTGCGCCTCGACAAAATCACCAAAACGTGGAAAGACGCCGCCACGCTCTCGGACCAAATCAACCTGTACGGCTTCTGGAACGAGACGGCGTTTCTAACCAAGAGCGGCGACCTGGGCATTGTGCTGCACGTTACGGGCGTGGACTACGAAAGCCTCGACCACGGCAAACAGGAATACACCGCAAAGCGCCTCGAAGCTGCGCTCAAATCCTTCGACTCGGGTTTCCATGTCTACCAGTACCTCTTCAAATCGAACCGGCCTGAGATCCCCTTCGCTCATTACGAAAACCCGATTGTGCAGGAGTCGCAGGACTATCGCGAGAAGCTCTTTGAAGCTAAGGCCGACCGTTTGTTTCAGATCGAAATCTATTATTGCGTGCTGCTTGAGGGTGCGCGTTCGAAGACCGGAGTCCGGGCCGCACTCGGGCGGCTTTTCCGGGACCCGGCCGGCGCCGTGGACGAGCTGAAAGCGCAGTTCATCAGCAACGGCATGAAAACACTACTGCGGCAGCAGATCGAACACGACCTGGTGCGGCTCGAACAAGGCACGCAGGCGTTCGTGCGCCAGCTCGCCGACGTCACGCGCATCGACGTTCTCGACCAGCGGGGGCAGTTCCGATTTTTCCGCCGCCTGCTCAATTACGACGGCTGGCGGATTGACGGCAATCCGAACCCTTCGAAAGTTCTCGACCGTCAGGTTGTCAATTCGGACATTCGATCCGAACGCGATCATCTGCGCGTTGGAGATCACATCGTCCGCATCCTGACGATGAAGGAGGCGATGAGCGAAACCCGCCCCCTGGCTCTGGACGCGTTCCTGAAGATTCCGGCGAATTTCTGTGCGGTATCCGAGTGGGTGCCGCTTCCCGCCGCGGCGGCGCGCAAGGAAGTGAACAAGCGCCGCCGGCACTTCAATATCTCAAAGACCGGATTCGTTTCGCAGCTCGGCAACGATTCGGCAACGACGAACCCGCGCGATGTGCTGGTGGACGAATCGAAGCAAGCGGACATCGAAAACCTTGGCGACTGCCTGCGCGCCCTGGGCGACGGGCAGCAGTTGGGCGAGTTCTCTCTGACCATTGTCCTCTACGACAAAGACCGGCACGCTCTCGACAGGCTTGTAGGTGAGTTCGCGGGCATTTTCACCAATGCAGACGGCAGCCTGTTCGCGGAAACCTACAACCAGCTCAACGCCTACTTCGCCATCGTCCCCGGCGGCTATGCGTTCAATCTGCGCAGACTCTACCTGCTGAACACCAATTACGCCGACCTGAGTTTCCTGTTCACCATACTGCCGGGCGAGAAGACCAACGCGTACCTTGGGACGGAGTATCTGGCGGTTCTTGAAACGGACAACGACACGCCCTACTACCTCAACCTGCATTGCGGCGAAATAGGGCACACGCTCATCCTTGGGCAAACCGGATCAGGCAAGACTTTTTTCAGTGTCTTTATGGTCCAGAATGCGCAGAAATACCAGCCGCAGACCTACATTTTCGACATCGGCGGCAGTTACGAGTCTGTTACGGCGATCTTCGGCGGCACCTACCTCAACGTCGGACGCGAGTCGCAGGATTTCACGATCAACCCTTTCGCGCTCACTCCGTCGCCGGAGAATCTGCAATTCCTGTCCAGCTTCTTCCGGGTGCTGATCGAGGGCCGGGATCAACGCTACCGGATGGACTTCAAAGAGGAGCAAAAACTATGGAGCGCTATCGAGCGCATGTATACGCTCGAACCCGGCCAGCGCACGGTGTCCAATCTCGCCAGCATCATCGGCGAGTTGAAGGACCGGCTGCACCGCTGGACGCGCGCGGGCCAATATGGATTCCTCTTCGACAACGCGAAGGACACGCTCTCCTTCAAAGACTTCCAGACCTTCAACTTTCAGGGATGGGGCGACGCGCCGGAACTGCTGGAGCCGTTGTTGTTTTATGTGCTCCACCGCGCGTCGAACGAGATCGCCAATCCGGCGAAACTCGGAACTTTCAAGATGTTTCTGATGGACGAGGCGTGGCTCTTCTTCAGAAACGAGACCATCCGCAACTACATCGTGCAGGCGGAAAAGACGTGGCGCAAACACAAGGCCGCCATGATCCTCGCCACGCAGTCGCTCAAGGAATTGCAGGAATCGGGCCTGCTGCCGGTGGTTGCCGAGTGTTGCCCCACCAAAATCTTTCTGGCGAACCCGGAGATGGACCGCGCGGTGTATGCCGAAGTGTTTCATCTCAACGACACGGAAGTGGAGCTGATCGCCGGCCTTATTCCGCCGGGCCAAATGGTCATTCGCCAGGTGCACGGTTCCAAAAAAGTCCGCCTCATCGTCGATCCCATCACCTATTGGATGGCGACCAACAACGCCAACGACAACCTGAAGAAGTGGAAGTTTTTCGAGCAATTCGGGTTCGCCGATGGGCTGCGCCGTCTCGCCGAAGAATCCGAAGGCCGGCTTCGCGCCGCCAGCGCCACCACCCCACACCTCACAGGAGTTGCTGCATGAAACCCACATGGATCTTTGTCGCCGGGCTCGCCCTGGCTCTCTCTCCCCTTGCTGCCACGGCGCAGGACGCGTCGGCCCGCACCGTGCAGTATCACTCGCAGGACATCATCCCGATCCACGCGAAGCTGAAATACACGACGCTGATTGAGCTTCCCGCCACCGAAAAGATCATGGAGGCCGCGACCGGCGACAAGGACTTCTGGATCGTGGACGTGGTAGGCAACTTTTGCTTCGTGCATCCTGCCAAAGCCGGCATCAGCTCGAATCTCAATCTCATCACCGACAAGGGCAATATCTACTCGTTCACGCTCACCGATGTGTCCACACCGCCTGGCGAGGCTGACCCGCCGCCAGACCTCAAAGTGATCGTCGTTCCCGCCGATCGCTCTTCAATCGTCGCGTCCGAGGGGCCACCGCAATTCGTGCCTGCCGCCCAACTGGACCAGTCGAAGGAGCAGCTCGCTGCGGTCGAAACTCACATTACGCAGGCCGTCGATGAGTACAAAAGCGCCTATCCGCTATCGCTCAAGTTCGACTACAGCTTCCATGCCAACGAGGCTCCATTCGACATCGAAGCCATCTATCACGACGACAAGTTTACCTATATCAAGACAGACGCGCCGGAGAAGTTCTCAATCTACGACATGCGCGACGGCAAACCAAATCTGGTCACCTATCAGCTCGAAAACGGGACCTACATCATTCCCGAAGTGATGCAGTCCGGGTATGTCGAACTGGGTAAGAAGCGGATGGACTTTACGCGCAAGGGTTGAAACGGGAGCGAATATGCCAGAGCCGATGACGACCTCTCCGAGTCACGCGTCGAACGAACCGGGGCTGCACCGTGCGGAACAGGAGCCAAAAGGGGTCCTGCAGAAGAACCTCAAGCCCATGCTCTACCTGGGCGCGGCGATACTCGTGATCCTTGCCGCAGTTTTCAGCGGCACCGGCAAAAAAAGTTCAGGTCAGAAGAGCGCGAACGGGCATCAGGCCCCTCAGCCCACGCTCCAGGACACGACGGATAACAACGTGCAGGATCTCAGAAGCCAGGTTGCCGCGGCCGAACAGAAGGCCGCCCAGCAGGAACAAAACGCGCCATCAGCAACCGACCCCGCGCTCGCCAATGCGACGCCAGCGCAGCAGGCCGCGGCTGCCGCCTACGGCCCAACGGGACAGCCATTCCCGTGCGTGCCAGGCCAGCCTTGCGCCCAGCAAGGCGGATACGCACAGCAGCAAGCTTCTCCGGCGCAACAAGAGGCAGAACAACTCGCGGCCAGAGACCGCGAGCTAACTTACGACTCCCGTTTCGCATCTAATTTGGTCTACACAAGAGCGCCGGAACCGTCGCCCCAGCAACCATCCTCTGCGGCCTTGGCAAACAGAGCAGGCGCAACCGGCCCGCAGCAAAGCGCGACTTCCATTCAAACAGACCCGGATCAGGCCGTTAGCAGCCTTGTCGCGCCGCACGCGGCTGGCGATCCACCGGTCACTTCGTCCGCGCCGGCTGCGCAGTCCCCGGCACAGCGCAGGCCGGAGGTCAACATCGACTCGGCTACGGGACAGCCTTACGTCATCTACGAGGGAACGACACTGGACACCGTACTCATGAATCGGCTCGACGGCGACGCACCAGGCCCGGTGAAGGTGCTCGTGTCCAATCCCATTTACTCGCACGACCGCCAGCATGTGCTCATCCCGGCAGGAACGATCGTGCTGGGCGAGGCGCGCAAGATCGGCGCGGCCGGTTTCGGCCAGCAGCGCCGCATGGCCGTCGTCTTTCACCGCATGATTATGCCGGACGGCTATTCGGTGGACCTCGACCAGTTCCAGGGACTCGACCAAACAGGCGCCGAGGGCCTGAAAGATAAGGTCAACAACCACTACCTGCAAATCTTCGGAACTTCCATCGCGCTGGGAGTCATCGCCGGCGCAGGCGAGATCGAGGAGGGCGGCGGAACCATCTCGACTAACGGTTCCCAGGCATTTGCGACGGGAGCCTCTGCGAGCGTGTCCCAATCGGCAACGACCGTTCTCGATCGTTTCATCCAGATTCCGCCGACCATCACGATCCGCGAGGGTCACCGCGTCAAGGTCTACTTCATGCAGGACATGTTGCTGCCTGCATATGAAAACCACACCATTCCGCAGTCGTTTTGAGGAGATGACACATGCGTCGCATGACCATGTCTGTTCTTGCACTTCTGTTCGTAGCTCTCAGCGGATGTCAGAGCCATCAAACCAAAGTGGCCGATCTTCAGAAGCAATACGACCAGATCAATCAGCAGTTTGCGAAAGATTGCTCCGCGGAGATGCTAAATCTGCCAGAAAAACTCAGCCCTAAGTGCTCTGAAGAGAGCAAGAAATTGAAAGAGGCATCTGATCGGCTTCAAGCCGAACGCGCCAAAAAGTAGTAACGGAGAAGACAAATGAGATTCCCCCTAACGACCGCGATCCTCGCGGCGACATTCGGAGTGTTGCCCGCGTATGGTCAACTCGGCTCTGGCATTGTTTACGACCCTACTCAGTCAGCTCATGCCATCGAGCAGATCCAGCAGGGACAGAACATATTCACCAATTCCGTAAAACTGGCCGACAACGCCATTGCTACGTACAACCTCGCTCACGAAATGTCGCTCGCTCCGCAGAGCCTGTATCAGCCGTTCCTTTCGCCTTCGAGCTATTGGATGATGCTCAACCAAGCAGCCAACACCTACGGGAACACCCAGCAATGGACCAGTGCCGTCAACACAGGCTCTGGCGCGAGTATTGGATACCAGCAAGCCTCGATCCCTGTCACCAGCCAGATCAACGGCTACGGGAGTCTGAGCACGTTGGGGCAGCAGGAGATCGCGGCTCAGGGAGCCACGGTCGATCTCGGCAATTCTGTAACGACCAGCAACATGCAAACCCTCGGCACGATTCGAGCCCACGCCGAGAAACGACAGGCCGACATCAACGCTCTCATCAGCGCCTCGCAATCCTCCGACCCCACACAACACACCGAGATGGCGACGCTGCAGCGCATCAACCAGGCGCTGATACTGCTGATTCAGGAAGAGCAGGAAGCCAACCAAATCGGCGAAGCATACGCCCTTCAACAGATTGTGGGGCAAAAGGTTCAACAGGACAACCTGAAATCGCTGTTCCAAACAGGCAACAGCTACCAACAAAATTTCAACACTGTTACTCCTCAGCAAAGCACTGCGGGAACTGAATGGGCGTTCCACTACTGAGCAGAAGGGGCGCGAGCATGGATTTCCTCATACTTATCAAAAATGGTTGTGACAATTTGACCGCAACAGCCGCACCTTCGCTGGATTCACTCGGCTTGCACATGGTGCTCTCGCTTGCCACGATCATGCTCGTCTGGTTCGGCGTCCAGGAAGCCCTCGCGTCCGCTCAGGGCGGCCCTGGCTTCAATGTCTCAAAGTTTCTGAGCTTCTTCCTACTCATCACATTCGCTTATTGCTTCGTGAAGTTTTACGACGGCAGCATTCCCGGTATCGGGTACTCATTGAAAGGGTTCATCAGCGGTGGAACTAGCAGTCTCGTGGATTACATCGGAAACGATTCCACGCAGGAGGTTCAGACCACAATTCATTCCGCGCTGGCAAAAATAGGCACACTTTCGCCATCTTTCACCGAGCCCTATACCCTCCTCTGTACATATACGGTCCAGGTTATTCTCAGCATACTAACGGCGCTGATCGGCGTGATTATCGCTTACGGCGCGATCGGAGCGACGATCATCGGGCTAGTCGGGCCGGTCTTCATCCCATGGATGGTCTTCGACAAAACGGAATTCTTGTTCTGGGGATGGCTCAAAGCGTTCGTGGGTTTCGAGTTTTATAAGGTCGTCGCCGCAGCAACGATGAGCGTCATAAGCCACCTGCTCATTACCTATCTGACGAGCGGAGCAATGCAGGCCGACAGCGCCACACATCTGATCTACCTCATGCCCGGCCTCTTGATTCTTTGCTTCGTCGCGGGCTTCATTCTACTCAAAATTCCTACCATGACTGCCTCGCTCTTTTCCGGTCATGTAGGGGGACACGGGATCGGCGCGGGAGGGTTAATTACCGCCGCGATTCTCAGAGTCGTGTAGGCACGATGGAGACATTCCAATGGCAACGATGACAAAGCCAGCACCGGAAATCACCCGCGCCGCGGAACACTACCTCGAACGGTACAGCGAGCCGCTGGTAATCAACACGCACCTGAAAGTCACCATTCTCGTATTGGCAATCGTCTGCCTGGCCCTCGCCGGCCTTCTTGTCCGCAGCCAGATGGCGCTTGCCGATCTCCACCCGCTCGTCATCCGCATCAACGACGTGGGCCGAGCGGAAGCGATCGACTACCGCAACTTCCAATACCGTCCCGAAGAAGCTGAGAACAAGTATTACCTCACGCGTTGGGCTGAGCTCTATTTCAGCCGGAATCGCTTCACCATCGAGCGCGATCAGACCAACTCTCTCTACTTTCTCAATGGCGACGTGCAGCGCCAGGTGATCGACGAGGAACGCAAGAGCAACATCATCGCGGATTACATGAACGATGCGACACTGCCTTTTGTGGATGTGGAGGTGAAGAACGTCATCCTCGACGATCTGCGTCAATCGCCCTATTCGGCGCGCATCGAGTTCGTGAAGATTTTCACCAACCCCACGGATCATTCGCAGCTCAGGCAGGAGCAATGGACAGCCAGCGTGACCTATGTCTTCCGCGAGAAGGTGAAGAACAACGAGCTGGCCGTAAACCCTCTGGGGTTGACCATCGTTCGCTTCCGGGCCGACCAGGCGTTCGATTGACCGAATCCGCTTCCCAGTGTGAGGCAGTCTTCATGTCCGAGTGTGGCTCTCAAACACGGCCAATACGCCCTTCGTCTCTCCGCCGCGTCCGCTGGCCCATAGAGCAGCGGTTTCCAGGCCGTGGCCGAATTCTCCGGCCGTCTCCCGTGCGGGTGGTAGGAGGGCGATTTCGCGTTGCGCACGGCGGAGCTGACAGGCCGGGGAAACCTCTCGCTATGCGATCCGTGAAGGCGTTTGTCATCCGTGTCTCTCCCTTGCTTGTCCGGTCACACGCTTCGGGTCTATTCCGGCGCCCGGCGGCACTTGGTCTTCTGCTTCGCTTGCGCGCCCTGCGGGTTTCGGTTCCTCCCAGAGGGCGCCCTCCGAAAAAGCAGACCTGCGGCACTTGGGAGCCGGGCCTCTCGCTCGGGCTTCGCCAATGGGTGACCCGGCCAATCCGGGAATTCAACAACGGAGACTTCACCATGTATCAGAATCGCATCTCGCTCATCGGATTCCTCGGCAAAGACGCCACCGCCGTCACCACCAACAACGCGAATTTCACCGCCCTCTCGCTTGCCACCAAGAGCTCGTACAAAGACAAGACGACCGGCAAATACATCGACCACACCGAGTGGCACCGCTGCATCGTGTGGGGCAAGCTGGCCGAATACGCGAAGACCCTCAAGAAGGGCGCGCATTTGTCCGTCGAGGGCGAGTTGAGAAGCCGCGAACGGACGGACAAGAAGACCAGCCAGAAAGAGCGCGTATGGGAAGTGCGCGTGACTTCGATCCTGAAGCTCGACCGCGCCGAGAAGGCCGGCCCGGAAGAGACCGAGAACGATGAGTTCAACCCCGAGGAAGAGGCGGCATAGCCCGCCTCTTCCCCGCACGGAAGCCCGGTCGAAAGCCGGGCTTCCACTGCTGGAATCGCTCTCCATGAGCTTCGACTTAATCATCCCGTTTCTCCGCCCCATTGAGCCGCTATTGCTCGACGAAAGCATCAGCGAGATCATGGGCAATCCCGACGCGTCATGGTGGTTCGAACGCGACGGAATCATTTGCCGGGAATCCTCTGTTTCCTTCGACGCCGGCAGGTTGCGCACCGGCCTCGAAGTGATTGCCAATCAGCTCGGCAAACGGCTCGACGAAGATAATCCTCTGCTTCACGCGCAACTCCCGGACGGGAGCCGCCTGGCGGCGGTCATTCCGCCGGTCGTGCGCCCGGCGCCAGCGCTCACCATTCGCAAGTTCCCCAGCCGGCATTTCACCACCGATGACCTTATCGCTCGCGGCACGCTGTCGCATACGCTTGCGGAGTTCCTTGCGGCAGAAATTCGCAACGGGAAAACGCTGCTCATCAGCGGCGGGACTTCGACCGGCAAGACCACAGTCCTCCGCGCTCTTGCCGCCTCGATTCCCGATGTCCAACGCATCGTTGTCATCGAAGACACATCGGAGCTTTGCCTGCAGAAGCCGAACTTGCTCTCTGTCGAATGCCAGACCAACACCTTCAAGGCCAGCATTACGTTCGACGATCTGCTGAAGTCCGCGTTGCGTTGGAGGCCGGATCGCATCATCCTGGGTGAGGTACGCGGCATCGAGGCGCGGACGCTGCTCGATTCGCTCAACACCGGCCACACCGGATCGCTCGCCACCATCCATGCAAACTCCGCGGCCAGGGCGTTGCGGCGCTTTGCGAATCTCGTGCTCCGAAGCCATGCTCAGGCCACCTTCGAGGACATCGAAGCCGAAATCGGAGAGGCTATCGATTATGTCGTCCATGTGGAGCGCGAGCCGGGTCGCCGCGTAATCCGCGAAGTCTTGCGATTAGATGACTACGACCGGCGCTCCCAGCAGTTCAAATTCGAGACCGTTTACGGCCCCGATTCAGCCATGAATTCTCAGGACAATTTCACCGGAAAGGACATGCCCAATGCCACTGCTTGAGATCGTTCAAACCCGCCAGGTAACGGCTTCCATCCACCTCGAAGAATCGACGGCCGTGCTGATCGACCAGTACGCGGCGTTCCTTCATGCAACTGCGGATGAAGTTATAGACAAGGCGCTCTGCTACGTCTTCGCCAAGGACCGCGACTTTCAGGATTTCCTGCGCACGCCGGAAGCCTCTCGCGTTCGAGAAAGTCTGCGCATCCGGCACTCGCCTCAGAACGGCACCGCTGCGGAGCCAGCGAACGGTGCTGGGAAGCCCGTAAGTGCGATGGATGCTGGCAATGGTTCACGTCCGCGCGGCTGATTATTCCGTTGCATTACCCGTTCGGTGCTACGCACCGGAGTTATTTTCGACACTTGATCCCTGAAAGGGTTGACGTTTGCTAACGCCGCTTGCAAACGTTAACGCGCTGAAAAACGAGAGGCTGGTGTTCCGGTCGCTAACAAACGCTAACGCGCGTTTGCATTTGTAAACAGCGGAAACGCCGTGAGGTGAATCATGCAGGTCACTCTATCCGCGGAACAGAACGGGCAAGGAAAACCGGCAAACCGAACCAGGACGCTTGGGGTACGCATCAGCGAATCCGAGTTCGCCACTCTGGAGCAACGAGCATGGCAATCGGGAAAAACTGTGGCCGACTGGGCCCGCGACCGGTTGCTGGTGCACATGGAGCGCGCCGAGACGGACCGCATCACGGCCCATGTGTTCACCGAACTGATCGGCCTCGAAATGCTGCTCATGGGTTTCTTTTCCCCGCTGCTCCAGGGCCGGCAGATCAGCCCGGAGCAGTACCAGGAAATTGTTCGCAGCGTGCAGGCGGGCAAAGGGAAGCGGGCGAAGGAACTGCTCACACAGCGCCTCGGACAGGAGGAAAAGTAGTCATGGCAACCGAACAGAGATGGGGTCGCAAGGAATCGATCATCTGGCCGCCGCGCGGCTTCTATTACACCTGGGGAGCCGCGTTTGTGGCGCTGGTTTTCACGGGATTTCTCATGTATGTGCGTTTCAGTTTTGGTCTTGAGCCTCTGGAGCAGTATTACCTGCCGTACTACCTGCGCTCGGAAATGACCATCCGCCCGACGGCAAAGTTTCAGCTTCTCTATGTCGGCGATGGGAAGCGATGGCGTCTGGCCCTTCCCGATGACGTACAGGGGGGTGAAACTCCGCAAGCCTCCGGTAAGCCGCTACCGATAGAGATCAGCGGCAAGGCTCGGAACGAAGGCGGACTCTTGCTGGTCCGAGAGCCGGAACGAATCTATGCGGCCAAGAGCGTTCATCGGTTCCTGAGTCAGTATGTCTATGCGGGAGCCGGGGTCTGGCCGCTGTTCTCCATGCAGGTTTACTTCGGCGTCCTCGCTCTATTGCTTGGCCTGCCGTTCACGCTGCCCAAGGATATTAAGCGCCGCAAGGAGCTGCGCTACGGCCGCCGTCTGAAAGGTCCATACCTCGTCAGCGCCAAGCAGTTCAACGCTGCCGTCAAGGGGGACGGGATCGGCATCCAAACCGAGGATATTGCCGACCTCTTGCGCATACCGGCCAAGGCAGAGAACCACCACATTCTGGCCATCGGCGACACGGGCAGCGGCAAGACCAGTATCATTCGCCAACTCGCTTTCCGCGTCCAGGAACGGGGTGAGTGCGCGGTCCTTTATGACCCGGCCGGCGAGTTCATCCGGCAATTCTACAGCGAGGCGCGCGGGGACATTGTGCTCAATCCGCAGGACGCTCGGATGCCGTATTGGAATCCCGCCGACGAGGTGGACGACGAGCCGGAGGCGCTAACTCTGGCCGAGTCGTTTTATCAACCGGATGTGACCCAAAATCAGTTCTTCATCGACAGCCCGCAGAAGATATTTGCCTACCTCATCAGCCAGCGCCCCAAGCCGCGGCCCGAGGATCTGGTGCAGTGGATGGCGACCAAACACGCGATCGAGACCAAGCTCCGGGATACGGAATACGCCGTGCTGGTGGACCAGACGGCGGGGCCGCAGCGGGCCGGCGTCCTCAGTTCGCTGAACAAGATTTCCAACACACTGCGGATGCTGCCCACGGTTGCCGACCATCCGGCAGCGGAATGGACCGCCAGGGCGTGGGCGGAAAACCGCAAAGGATGGATCTTTCTTACCTCGAACACGAACACGCGCAAGGCCATCCGGCCCCTGCACTGCGTGTGGCTCGACATGCTGGTGATGCACTTGCTCTCGGCCCGCCGGCCCGATCAAAAGCGGGTATGGTTCCTGATCGACGAGCTTGCCACCCTCCAGAAACTGCCGCAGCTCCATACCGCGCTGACCGAGAATAGAAAGTGCGAAAACCCAGTCGTGTTGGGGTTTCACGGGCGGAGCCAGCTTGAAGCCCGCTACGGCGACGATGCCGAGGCCATGCTTTCGCAGCCCGCCACCAAGATATTTTTCCGCACCGATGAGCCGCGGGCGGCCAAGTGGATCTCCGACAGTATCGGCGAAGTCGAGATCGAGCGGCTGCGCGAGACCCACTACGAGGGCGGCGCGCATGGCAGGAATTTTACGCTCGAAAGGGTACGCGAGCCTCTGGTCATGCCTTCGGAAATTCAGGGCCTGGTGGACCTGAGCGCCTACCTGAAGCACGGGAATTACTGCGCTCATTTTTCGATTCCGTTCGTGAAGCTCGAAGACAAGTATCCCGACTTTATCCGGCGCAAGCGCGCCCCCGAGGCGCCCGATGCCGCGGCTCCTGCCACGCCGACTGCCGAGGAAACGGAGACTCCCGCCGTGGTCGAGCAATCGACGGGCGAGGATCTCGGGATGCAGGTGGCATGACCATGTTGACGATCTCTAGCCCGCTCTCCGCGGGCCAGGCGCAGACCTACCATGCCAAAGAGTTCACCGCTAAAGAGCAGAACTATTGGAGCCAGGAACAGACGGTCGCCGGGGAGTGGCAGGGCAGGCTGGCCGAGAAATTCGGCCTCGCAGGAGGCGTGGGAGCCGAGGAGTTTGCCCGACTCAGCCAGGGGCAGCATCCATCTACGGGCGAGCAGCTTGTCCAGCATCGCGCCGCCCACCAATATAAGGACGAGCACGGGAAGACCGTCACCAGCATGGAACACCGCGCCGGTTGGGACGCAACCTTCTCCGCGCCCAAGTCGGTGTCGCTGACCGCACTGGTCGGCGGGGATTATCGGGTGCGTGTGGCGCACCGGGAGGCGGTTACGGTTGCGCTTCGGGAGCTGGAGCATTACACCCATGCCCGCATCGGAGGGAACCACGCGGCAGAACAGACTGGACTGTTCGTGGCCGCCAAGTTCGAGCACGATACTGCCCGCCCCGTCGATGGTTACGCCGCACCGCAGCTCCACACACACGCAGTGATCTTCAATATGACCGAGCGCGGCGATGGACAGCCGCGGTCGCTTCAGGAGCGCACACTTTTTCAGTCGCGGCAGTTCGCCACGGCGGTCTATCAATCGGAGCTGATGTTCCGGCTCACGCGTCTCGGCTACGAGCTTCAGCCGGGCCGGAGCGGCGCCCCGGAGATCAGGGGCTACACCCAGGAATATCTCGACGCGTCGAGTCCGCGCAGCCAACAAATACGCGAGTACATGGAGAAGATCGGCATCGAGAGCAAGGCCGCCGCGCAGATCGCCGCGCACGCCACGCGGGACAAAAAGCAAATCGCCGGGCCGGAAGCGACACTAGCGGCCCATCAGCGGCTTGCCGCCCAGTTCGGCAACCAGCCGCAACAGGTCGTGACCGCAGCGCGAGAACACGCGCAGCAAACCCATCACGCCGAAAAGAAGTCTCCGGCCCAGCTTGCGCAAGAGGCTGTGAGCTTCGCCCGCGACCGGCTCTATGAGCGGGAGGCCGTTGTCGATGAACGGCGTCTCTTCCGCGATGCGCTCCGGCGGGGCATGGGCGAAGTGCCCTACGGCGATGTGCGGCGCGCCATCGCTTCGCGTCTGTCGCAGGGCGAGTTTGTAGCAGTTGAGCACGTCCCGCGCGCCTCCGCCCGCCAGATCACCACCGACCGGATGATGGCGATGGAGAAAGAAATTGTCCAGACAATGCGCGCGGGGCAGGGCCAGGCAGAGCCTATTCTCTCCCACTTCGCCGCGTCGCAGGTTGCCGAATCGCATCCGCGCTTCAATCGCGGCCAACAGGCCGCCATCGAACAGGTACTCACTTCCGGGGACCGAATTCAGGCGATTCAGGGCTATGCGGGCGTGGGCAAGAGCGAGGCGCTCCTTGCCATCCGCGAAGGAGCGCAATCGGCCGGCTACGCCGTCGAAGGCTTCGCGCCCACGTCACGGGCGGCCGAGCAACTTCGTGAGGCCGGGATCGCCGCCACCACCTTGCAGGGATTCCTCGCCCGTGGCGGCATCGAGCAATCAGCAGGCGACCCAACCAGCAGACATCTCTACCTTCTCGACGAATCTTCACTAGCCTCGACCAGACAGGTCCGGGACTTCCTCAACAAGATCGGTGCGCAGGACCGGGTTCTATTAGTGGGCGACATCCGCCAGCACCAGGCAGTCGATGCCGGAAAGCCCTTCGAGCAATTGCAGCAGGCCGGGATGCAGACCGCGCAACTCGACCAGATCGTTCGTCAGAGGGACCCGTCGTTGCTGCGTGCGGTCGAGTTCTTGGCCAGGGCGGATGTCGTCGCGGGGATCGAGATGTTGCGCGAGCAGGGGCGCGTTGTCGAGATTCCCGACCGTGCCCAGCGCATCGAGGCTATCGCCAAGGAGTTCGCTCGTAGTCCTGAGCGTACCCTGGTTGTCTCGCCGGATAATGCTTCCCGGCGCGAGATTAACGAGGCGGCGCACGGCGAACTGCAGCGGCGCGGCCTGGTCGCACGCGACGATCGTGCCGTGAAGGTGCTCGTTCCCCGCTCGGAGTTAACCGGCGCCGACCGCAGCTGGGCCGCGCGGTACGAGATCGGCGACGTTCTCCGCTACCATCGCGGCAGCACGGAACTCGGTATCCGCGCCGGCAGCTATGTCCAGGTTGTTTCGACGAACCCCAGAGAAAACGAGATCACGGTCAGGAAGGCGGATGGCTCTGAGATCGCCTACAATCCGGCGCGGCTGCGCGGGATCGACACCTACACCGAAGCGGAGAGGCGATTCTCCGTGGGCGACCGCATCCAGTTCACTGCGCCGCAGCAGGAGTTGCACCTTGCCAATCGTGCCCTGGGGACTATCGAGCAGATCGCTCCCAATGGTTCAGTGACCGCCAGGATGGACAGCGGCAAGGCCGTCTCGTTCGACCCACAGGTAACTCGCCACTTCGATCACGGGTACGCCGTGACCAGCCACAGCGCGCAGGGGCTCACCGCCGACCGCGTTCTCGTCCACGTGGACCAGGCAGCACACCCGGACCTCGTCAACAGCCGATTTGCGTATGTCTCGGTATCGCGCGCGAGCTTCGAGGCACGAATCTTCACCGACGACGCCACCCGGCTGCCCGCGCGTCTGAGCACGGAAATCGACAAAAATGCGGCGCTCGATTTTTCGCGGGCCGTCGGGAAGACGCCCATCGAGCAGTCGATGAACCCGGGCATTCAATTGGGTCTGTGAAGCTCAATTCTAATCGTGATTCATCGGATATTGATTGAAAGCGGGTCATCTATTCTGAAATTGAACCGCAACTATTCACTCATCATGGCGTCCTCAAATTGTTCCATTGTTGAGCCCCTCCGTCCGCTCGCATAATTGAGCTCGGATCGATTCAAATGGTCCTAGCAAATCAGTGCGGGAGCTTACCCGTCAACTTCCATATCCTCTATTGAAGAAAGTAGGTTTCGTCCAGTTCAGGGTTTGGCTCAAATTCAGATGTAATATATCTGATCTCGCCAACTTCTCTCGGCATCTGTTTCAATTTCTCCAGTGCTGCGTTGATTCGCGCGCATTGCCTATCATTGAGGTAAAAACGATGATCGTTCAGCCAATTCTGAGCGGCGTGATAGGTGTCGGTCGTAGCGTTTTCCAATTCCTCAATGTACTTGCCGATTTCGATCTTTTGAATTTGCGGCCTTAACAAAGGAACGATATCAACCGTTCGATCATCGGAGAAGACGATTGCCATCCGCCGCTTGTCGTCTGAACCCACGTAGCGCAATGCTGAGTTGAATCGTGAGCCCCGCGCAGGCGAACAATCCTTACCGGCCTCTCCGTCCAAAATTACTCCAATAGCATGGCAGATACCAGTCGGGTTTAACAGAATGCTCCCATCGATCCCACTCACGCGCTCCAACAGTTCCGGCGTCATTTGCACCGCCTGTATGGCTGTACCTTGGTCGGCTAGTCGAGCTGCCTCTGAAGCGGCATCTTCGGCCACAACCAACATGCTGCCATGACCCATGGCGGCACAGGTTTCAAACAGTTTCCACAGATGATCGGCGTTTGAGGGTGTCGCATCAGGGAAAATACGCAGAAAGTTGCTCTGGAATCTTTCAAGGCTGATCGGTGGCTGGGGCAGCCTCGGTTCACGATAGCGACTATACAGCAATGGCAAGTCGTCGTATCGCATTTCCCACTGATAATGGTCCAGAAAGTTAATCGTAAAGGCGTCTAAAGCACTCGGATCATGGCCAGGTTTCAACCGCCCAAGACCATAAATCTGACCTTCGCTCGCAATCAATGCAACGTCGGGGCTTGCCATCGCAAGGATCTTCCGTGCCCATCTGGGCTGACGAAATGGAACAGGCGTCTCGAAGCGCACAAGATAATCAATGCATGGATTATCAGGTCGCACCAATACAAGGCTACCTACCCCTTCGCGTCGTTCGTAAAAAAGAGAGGAAATAATGTTGAGGCGCTGAAAGAGATCGCCCGAACCATAGCGACGCTTGGCAGTGAGCCCATCAGGTATCCGCATGAAGTTCTCCGCCCCTTCTGCGACGATCTCTGAGGCTGACCGCATACCTGAAGTCAACGACCGGCCAGGATCAGGGCCGAGGAGATCCCGACTAGCCTCATCTAGCAGTACGCCAAGGCAAGAGTGAATGAGACTGCGCTCGCCACTGGGCTGATAGTCATCGTCACTCTTCGGAAGATCCAGAGGAGGAAACTGACGGAACAGATCTGTCGGGATCTGAAGTACCGGAACAACATAGTAGTTACCGACAGGCCGTGCTGCTCCGCAGAACGATTTCACGTTGTTGTCTTGATCGAATCTCCTCAGCGACTCTTGCACGACCATCGTCGCTGACGATCTTCTGATGTTTTCCGGCTTCTCCTGCATACTAGGCTCGTCGCCGTAGAACATTCTTTGTAAAGGATGATTTTTCACCGTCTCTGGAAAGCGGGTTGGAATGTCAGCAAAAAGCGAAAGACTCCACTTGCCATCCTCCGGTTCGACGCAGACAGGATGGCCTTGACCATCCGGCTTCAGCACTCCTACGAGAAGTACATCCGGTTTGAGTGCGACTCCTAGTTCCTCAAAGACTTGCTCGGCACGAGTATGAAGAGCACTAGCAAAGTGCGGTTGGTATCCCCACATAAACAAACGGATCAGGTGTTTCACTCCTCTAACCTCAGCTCTCTTTAGTTCCAATTGTTCCAAAGATCAGCAACAGCGTTGAGGAACCGGTCGCAATCTTGGCACGGCCAACATGACGACGAATTGTCTCTGACCAGGTAAAACTGACCATTAGCACAGACAAGATCGTTGCGACGCGCCTGCAAAAGCCAATTCATAGCCGCGACGAAAGTGGCACTATAACTCGTGCCGAAACGATCGTTAGGGACATTGAACATCAAGCCTTCGATAAAATAGGACGGAGCTGCGCCGGATTTAATTGACCCTTTCTCAACTAGCTTTCCCCTCATATTCTTGAGGATGCGCACCATCGGTTTATACCAGCGATTTGTCGCCTTGTGCTTTATCGTGCACTGCTGCGAATGTTGTTTGGGATAGTTGACGATCCGTTCACCACCGGATGCAAAAAGGCAGATTCCTCGTTCAGCTTGAGCACTCCATGAATTCGCAAATGCGCTGTAACGACGGAAGTCCGTAGTCACAACCACATCTGCATTTCGCCTGCTTCCATTGGCTTTGACCTTAATCGCTTTATTCCCGGAGCTGACATCCCCAACGCCAAAACTCTTTTGAAGAGCCGTCAGCACATCTGCCTTGAAATCGCTGTACCTATACTCTGCGGCAGACGGATATGCCGCCTCGAACGAGGCAGATTCTGAAGCAGAAAGAGCGCTGAGGTCATAGTGAAAGGTCGAATTGAGCTGAATGACGACATCTACATCGCTCTCGGCATAGATGTTTGTGTCATTGCAATAGGAACCCTGAAGGTACACCTCGAAATTCTTTGTTGCATATTTTGTGTTATCCGCTTCGAGCGCTCTTTTGACCGTCGCGTAGGTTGTGCTCGATTGCGTAATAGAGCCTTGGTGTGACCAGGTGTCGAGCTGTGATTCCGGAATAGCCATCGTTCATGCCCCCTGTCGATCGTTCTGAAACATTCGCTTCAGCTCCGCTTCGTGCTTGGCAAATGATTCACCGCCGCGTTGATACAAGGAATTCAACTTGGCAAGATTGGATTCCATCAGATCGGTAGCCATCTCCGGTCGTTCAAAGGTGTCGTTGATTCGCACTGTCCAGATGTTCTTGAACAGAATCGCTCGTAACTGTTCCATCGAAAAGGTATTCACATTCAGCGTCTTTTGCAGAAGTTGGACACTCAGGAATCGCCTGGCAAGCCAGGAACGCCAGCGTCTCGGCTCCGGATACACACCTACGCCAACGCTGATAACGCGAATATCCGACGGCTCTACCTGCAATGCGACAACCGCATCTGCAATGGCATAGAGAGTGGGATTATTTGCGCAATAACCACCGTCGATCAAGACGACGTCATCTCCGTTACTGGTTCTAATGACCGCTTTCTCAAAGAAAGGATAGGCCGAGCATGAAGCCTTTACCGCGTCTGCCACTGTGCACCCGAATCCGGGGACAAAAGTGCTTGCTCTCCCGTGCGCTTGAGACACGTCGCCCTTAAAAATCATGGGCTTCTCAAATTCCCAACGGGTAGCGACAATGCCAACGCCAGTCTTTACATCCGTAAAAGTCTTACCGCCAAATACGACTGCGGCAAGTTCCGAAAGTGCTGCGGACTTACCGCGCGCATTCCTCTGTCGCATGACATTTGGAACGTGCTCTCGGTACAACCTGTGGATCTCATCAACGCGGTAGCCCAGCGCCAGAAGAGCGGCGATGATACCGCCGGTGCTTGTGCCAAAAATCAAATCGAAGCATTGGCACAGGGGGCATCCCACCATTGCCTCAATCTCTTTCAACACTCCCAATGTATAAAAGCCCTTCGCGCCTCCCCCATCAAGGGAAAGAATCCGACACGGCTTGGCCGAAACTGTTGGGCGCTGCTCTGATGTCATTCGCTCGTCCCTTAGTTGGCAACACGCAACCGATGAGCCACTGTAATATCCACCAAAACAAGGCCGCGATTCTGGAGATCCAATCGCATCTCTTCGCGTACCGGTTCCTTGGCGTCCAAGTCCGAAATCGTTAGCATCAGCGTGAACCGCACTCCGTCTTTCGGGAAGGGCACTCCAGCCCGGACCAGACTCTCCAGAGAAAGCCGCCAGTTCGAGGTGTTACCGCGACCTTGCGGCATCGTTAGTTGATAACGCTTGATCGGAGACCACTTGAGCCCCGTCTTGATAAGGTAACTCTCGCTCTTCTTCATGCCCTGCGGCACATCTGCCGCGTCGTGCTTGAGTTGGCTCTCCCAGGTCAGTTCACCGGTTTTCGTATCGAGCTTTTCCTGCTGAAGGAATGCTTCCAATTGGACGCGAATAGCCTCCTCTCGATGATCGGGGTCGATAGGAGGCGTATAACAAAGTGTGACTTCGGCACTTCCGCGGCACGAACCGTCCGGGCTTACGAGCGACCGCGGCCAAGCAAAAGCAAATTCAAGTCGTTGCTTGGCGAGCAAACGGTCGCTGAAAACCAGCGTCACCGAGTGGGGCTCATCATGCAGGATGGCATCGGCGACCGGTGCCATACCGAAACCAACAAACTCGCGCGACACATGACGCAACGGCCGCCTATTCAGAGACTCCGGGCGCCTCGCTCGGTGAATTGGCAAGGCGAGCAGCGTTTCGCGCGGCGACTGCCGTTCCAAACGCTGATCTAGTGTGGCAATCGTTGCCGCCGCCAAAGGAGCTGCAAAGCTAGTGCCGCAGTTGTATATGGCGTTGCCATTGGGCGTCAGGGAAATAAGGCCGGTCGGAGTAATCCCTGGAGCATCCACCCCGCCATAATGTGCAAGATCGGGCTTGCGCGCACCCCCCACCCCCGGTCCACGCCGTGTATAGGTAGTTGGCAACAGGTGCGCGTGCCCACCTATTCCCGGTGGATTGACGGCACCGACTGTAATTCCGAGCACATGTTCTGAGGGAGCGGTAATCTGCTGATCTTGAGTGCCGAAACCAGCCAACATCATCGCAGCATCTTCTGCCTTCTCGGGCCAGGGAGGGCGGTTTGCGCCCGGTTGAAGATTGCCAGCGGCAACAATAAAAATCACATCGTTAGCGCGCGCAATCCGGTCCAACCGATCGGCGGCCAAGGAATACGCCAACCGCGAAGAGCGCTGTCCAATAGAAAAGCTGAGATTGAAGACCCTTACAGCGAAGTCACGTTTTGCAACTTTAATCTTCTCGTCCAGCACATCGAAGAGCTCTTCAATGTCGCCATAATAGCTGCTCCGCAGCTCGCGGCGAGGAAACAGATCAAGGTCAAAGAATTTGCAACCCGTGGGTTCGAGCGCAGAACCGAGTACCGGATTCAATACACTCCCGGCGCTCACAAGCCCCGCGATGAAAGTGCCGTGCGCTTCATCTCGATCGTTTGCTGGCACAATGCCGGCTTCTCCAACCTTCCACTTGCCGAGAGGGCCATTGTCAGCCACACCCCCATCAATGATGGCCACCGTCGGATAATCTACGTCCTTCCCTGGAATGGGGACAGCCGTGGAACCGAGATCGGCGCCGCTGATCATTGGGGTCGTCTCCAATACCGGAGGCAACTCCACCGACCGCACCAACGCCTGCTCTGCCAGAAACATCAAAAGTTCCGTATGACGCTCGGGGGTCAAATCACCTCGCACTCCGCGCATCGAGGATGGTAGCGAAGCCTCAGACATCTCGGCAGCACGTCCGTCGGTCAGGAATGGCAACTCAATCAATCGTTGCCTCGCGTCCAAGGCCAACTGGATGGATAGTGCAAGGCTCGGTTCGCCGAATTGCACAGTTGACGTTGACGGCAGGAAGGGCCGTACCAGAAGTCCACCCTGGAACCGTTGAAGGCCCTCACGGAAACCTCGGATGAGAGCATCCATCGCATCAGTGCTAATGCTGCGGTCAGGCCGGAACAACTCCACAATATAGCCGCCGATCACGTTCGGCTGCTGCATCCAGCGAATCGCCTCTTCCGGAGAAAACTTTACGCGGTCTGTGGCTTCGTGTAACCGAATGTCGTCGATTCCGCCTAACTCGCTTCGATATCCGGATACACGAGGTTCGTCTCTTCCGGTGTTCTTATTCTGAGCAATGCGCGGAGTCAGTTCGGCTTTGGTTTCAATAATATTGGCTAGTCGATCAAGCGCAGACGGCGTCGCCTGAAACAGTAACTCGCCAACAGCCTCCGCCCCAACCAATGCAAATCGGTTGGAGGGAGTAAACAGGCTTCCCATGGGGCGATGGCTCTTCGCTAAAGCTTCTTCACGCTGCTGCACCCGGATAAACCCGCCCGGCTGCTTAATCCGCCGCATACTCTCTGCAAGTCCGGTAACGCGCTTGGTGATCTTTGCTTTGTGTTCTGCAAAGCCCCGATCATTACCCTGGAAAAAGTCCTTGGAGCCGCCTCCGAAAGGCTGCGGCTCCTCTAATTCGATAAAGCGTTTGGTATCCAAAAAGACCTGAATCGGTCGCAGGTCCGGTTGATTATCAGGCATACGCGTTGGCGTCCTTCATCGCCTCACCCGTTTCGCCACGCTTCCTGAGCCGCGAAACGGCACTCTGAGAGAGCCCGAGGATCGCACCGCGGTCCGCTTGGGTCAACCCCGCTTGTTCCAATGCCCCGTCCAGTGCATCCGCTTGGCCGGTAAGGAGCGTAGCGCGGTCGGTAGAAAATAACCGCGCGTTCAACACTGCCTGACGACGCAGCCCTTCCAAGATGAGCGAGCTGCGGGCCACCTTACCGAGATCTTTTTCCAAGTCTTCATTCTCCGAAGGACTGTGGAGAACAAAAAACCGCTTCCCAGCATCAACCAGCATCTCAATATCCGCGCCGCTCATGCCCTCGGTCGCCCAGACAAGGAATCGAAGCTCGCTGCCATTCAATCGCATGGGCTTTAGGAACTCCTTGAGCATCTGTTCCCGCGCCTCGGCATCCGGCTTCGGCAACTCGATACGCGCATCAAAGCGCCGCCATACGGCCATGTCCAGCAGATGTTCATGATTGGTCGCAGCCAATGTAATTCCGATACCGTTTCGAGCATCAAGAGATTGAAGTAACGTGTTGACGACGCGCTTGATCTCTCCAATTTCCTGCGCGTCGTCACGTGCCTTTGCAACAGCGTCGAATTCATCTAGGAAGAGCACGCAACGATAGCGGTTGGCGAAATCGAAGAGCGCCCCGATGTTACGGGCGGTTGTACCGAGGAAGGACGACACCAAGCCGTCGAGCCGAACTTCCACACACGGCAAACTCAGTTGTTGCGCCAAATAACGAGCCAGCTTAGTCTTTCCCACGCCAGGAGGGCCATAGATCAAACAACGCATATGCGGCTTCGCACCAATCCGAGCCAGATCCTCTCCTCGCCGCCACTCTCCGAGAAGATCGGTGATCGCAGCCGCCAGCGAAGCATTCAGAATCGGAGCTTGCCCGGCGCTGCTGGACGGGAAGGATACGCGGGCCAAGGGAGTCGCAGTCTCACGATCAGTCGGCAAGGGAGTTGACGGCGACAACGTTTCACCGGGGAGCTGGCGGCGAGCCGCCTCCGCCATCACGCGCATCTCCTCCATTGCAAGAGGAGTCATGCTTTGACGCCGACCGGCGCGCGTGAGCAACCGGCCAAGCTTCGACGCCTGGTCCTTGTCAGACTTGGACAATTCGTTCCGTAGGCGCTCGATTTGCTGGACAGCCCTCGGCTCTTCCGCATCGAGTGCTATGCGCGCCAACATCAGAACTATGTCGAAATGTTCCATTTGATGCATTGACTCCGTTGGTTTATGCGTTCAACAATCATCATTATGCATTATGGATGTCAAAAATGCAAATCAAAGTCATTTTTATGCTATTTACCAGCTTGGTTATGCCCGCCGTGCCAAGGTTTATGCAGACTACCAACTGGTGAAAACGTTCAACAGCACAGGTGATAACTGACTGTCCGAGAAAGGTTTATGAGGGAAGGAGCCCTTCCCTCTCTCCAGCCGCCAATCATGTCGGCGTCTTCCGCGGCCCATCCCAGCGGGCCGTTCCCTCCCGCAACGCCCTCCCTGACGTGCGTACAGCAATGAAGGAAAGGACCAATTTTCTTCCTTCGTCAAGTGCCCCCGCTTCAGGCAACGGTCTGGCAGAGGCGGGAAGAACCCGTCAAGGCTCTCCACTGCGCTGCGATGAACGCGCTGGAGAAACGCGCGGCCTTGACCGAACCTTCCCACCTCCGCCCGTTGCGAAGAGCCATGAAGCGGGAGCACTCAACGAAGAAAATTAGGTTTGGGTGCTCTTGTTTCTGGACGCCAATCGGCCCTACGGGGCTACGCAGGAGCATCATCATGAAGCGCAGAAACGGCATTACCAGCATCGCATCCACCACCCCCAGCAATGGCACAGCCAGCAGCCAAGCTGCGCCGCACAGTAAAAATGCGGCGCAGCGCAAACGCAGGGATTCGCCCTATCAGGGGCGGACAGCACAGAAGGACAACCCAACTCAACTCATCATCAAACAGGCCGTGGACTTCCTCATCCAGCAGGTTGAAGCGGGCAAGAGCGAGACTTTGACAGCTTATTTGACCGCGATGGCGCGGTTCCACAATTACAGCTTCGGCAACATCGTTGCCATTGCACGGCAGCGGCCCACGGCTACGCGCGTGGCGGGATTCGGCACATGGAAAGAGATGGGCCGGTTCGTGAAGCGCGGCGAAAAGGGCATCCAGATTCTTGCGCCGATGATCGGCTTCCGGCGCAAGAACGCCGAGTCCGCACAGAACACCGACGCGGACAGCAACACCAAGCCTCAGCCGGTGCTTATCGGCTTTCGCGCCGTGTATGTGTTCGACGTGGCGCAGACCGAGGGTGTGGAACTCCCAGAGTTCGAGCACAACATCTCCGGGGAGGTAGGCGAACAGCGCGACCGGCTCATCGATTTTCTTGCGCAACAGAACATCGCGCTTGAGTTCAACGAAAGGATCGCCCCGGCTTTGGGCGTGAGCTATGGCGGAAAGATCGCATTGCTTCCCGGCCAGTCGAAGCCGGAGGAGTTCGTCACTCTGGTTCACGAGACGGCGCATGAACTGTTACATCGTGCCGAGCGCCGCACCTTTACCACGGCAACCGTGCGCGAGACGGAAGCCGAGGCTGTGGCCTTCATCGTAGGTCAGGCAATCGGCCTGGAGATGGGCAACGCTTCGAGCGATTACATCCAGATGTACAACGGCAACGCAACCTTGCTGGCCGAGAGTCTTGAGGTTATCCAGCGAACCTCCGCCGTGATTCTGGCCGCTATCCGCGAGGAAGAAATCGCGGAAGCAGGCACGGAGCCGGAGCAGTTCGCAGCGGCCAGCTAACGCAAACATCTTGAGCGGGTGCGCTTGGGAGTTTGCCCGCTTGCGCCCTCACGCAAGATTCAACCGGAACAGGAGATTCCCCATGACTACTACAGTCCAAACGCAGTCCGAGTACCGCGACCTGCCGCTCGATTGGCTGGTCGTATCGCCCACCAACCCGCGCAAAACATTCGATGAGGATGCGATGCAGGAACTCGCCGCCAGCATCCGCGAAAACGGCGTATTGCAGCCCTTGCTGGTTCGGCCCCGCGCGGAGCGTAGCTTCGAGATCGTTTTCGGAGAACGCCGGTATCACGGCGCGGCGATGGCCGAGAAAGAGACCGTGCCGGTGTGCATCCGCGAGATGACGGACGCGCAGGTGTTGGAGGCGCAGCTAGTCGAAAACCTCCAGCGTCAAGACGTGCATCCGCTCCATGAGGCGCAGGGCTTCGCCGCTCTGCTGCGTCTTGAGGAGCCGAAGTATTCCATCGAACTCATTGCGGCCAAATGTGGCAAGCATCCGGGGTATGTGGCCTCCCGGCTTCGCCTCAACGAACTTGCCCCCGCAGCGGTCGAAGCGTTCACCAAGGACGAAATCGGCTTGGGCCATGCGCTTTTGCTGGCGAAGTTGCAGCCCCAACAACAGGAAGAAGCGTTGACCGCTTGCTGGCAGGAGAGCTACACGGGCGGCAGCAAAGCGAAGCGCATCCTGCTCCCCGTTCGCCATCTGCGCGAATGGATCGAGCACAACATCCTCTTGGAACTCGCCACCGCACCATTCTCGAAAGAGGATGCAACGCTTGTGCCCGAAGCGGGTTCCTGCCATGAATGCCCCAAACGCACCGGCCACAACACGCTGCTCTTCGAGGGCATCGCGGCACAGCACGATTCCTGCTCCGATCCAACCTGCTATGCGGCAAAGGTGGATGCGCATGTAAAGCAAACCGTAGCTGCAAAACCCAAGCTGGTACAGATCACGACCGCCTACGGCAAACCCGCCGAAGGCAGCGCGATTGTCCCGCGCGGCCAGTATGTCGAGATTCGACAACAGAAGCCAAAGAACAAATACCAGCAGGAATCGCCGGAGTACAAGAGCTGCAAGTACGTGACGGAGGCTATCGTTGCCGATGGCAGCGAGAAAGGCGAACTCCGCAAGGTCTGCGCCAATCCCGACTGCCCGGTGCATCACCCCAAGAAGCAGCAGCGTCAGCAGGTTCAGGCCGACGCAGTAGCGAAAGCCGCGCAGGAGAAGCAGCGGCGCGAGGATGCCATTGCCAACACCACCGGCATCCGGGTACTCGCAGCTATCGCCGACGCCGTCCCTGTGCGGCTGACGAAGCGCGACCTGCTGTTTGTCGTGGAACGACTGGCCGGGTTGGTGGACGAACGGCGATTGGAGATGGTCGCACGGCAGCGCGGCATCAAGCGGGAGAAAGACAGCGATTCCATCGCCAAGCTGTTTGCCGCCTACTTGCGCCGTGCCGAGGAAAGCGTGTTGGGCAGCGTGTTGGTCGAACTGACCATCCTGCTTACTGCCGCCCGGCAGCAGACGACGCAGGTGTTAAGCGATGCTGCCACCATTTACAAAGTGGACACAGACGCCATCGCCGCGAAGGTCAAGCAGGAGTTTGCAGCGAAGGAGAAGGCGAAAGCCACGAAGAAGGCCGAGCCGAAGCCGCCGGCCAAACAACTGGCAAAGTTAGCGAAGAAGTCCGCCGCGGCCTAATCCTCAATCCAACCGAAACACTTCCGCGGAGCCTGCAACCACAGGCCCCGCTTTTTTTTGTGTGCCTGCCCGTCTGCCCACCCTCTTGCGTGGCTCCTGCCATCTGGCAGGAGCGGCATCATGCGCCCACCCGACGGGCTTCACTCAATCCAGAACTCGTCGTCAGAGTCCGAACCGTCGCTCTTTGAACCCTCTCATTGAGAACGTTACGAACTCCTCAAGCCACGGACGGCTCATCATTGGCAAAGATCGACGTAACAGCCGATCTTGGCGTAACGATCACGGGCCACCAGAATGCCAAACCCCTCCATCCCTTCGCTTCCTCGCCGTTCTGGCGGAGCAACATCAATGCGGGGATGTCCTTTACTCTTGGAGCCAGGATATCGGCCTGCTGTTTAGTGTCGGGGTTGTCTGAAAAGCGACCCTCAGTACGATATCGAGCGATGTTGCGTTCCGTTGCGGTCAACAACCAGACTTTGTTTTGAAGTTCGACATTCTTCGAGGTCCGAGACAAATGTTCCAATGCGGCCAGATGTGCCTTCCGGCCATCGTCGCCGGCCTCTTCAAATTCGAGGTTCGCGTAGGCCAGTTCCAGCAACTCCATAGCCTTCTCAACCGGAATCAGGATGGGCTCTTCGTCGCTCTTTCCCAGTTTTCCTGAAATTTCGTCGTCCAGAGTCTGGAGCTTCTTCCTTCCAACGGATTTCGCGACCGTTTGAAATCCGGTTGGCAGCAACCTACGTCCTGGCCTGATGCTCACTACTTCAGAGAACATCAGCTTGTTCGGCGAGCAAGGGATTACCCGGTTCTGGGCATCGCGTTGAATGAAATAGACGCCTCGATCATGGGCACCGGATTCGAACGCTTCGCGCAAAGCCGCATCGAATTCGTGAATTTTGCGCATGATCTGGTAGACATGCTGAGGAGCATAGAACCGAGTGACGGCCAGATCAGCCCTTGCCCTGGCGCCGTACATTCGAGAATGCTGAAGCACAGTATCCTGCTGGAACTTCTTTGGGCTGCGGCCGTAATAGAAAGCAATCAGATTGTTGATGGTGATGCCCCGGTCAAGGATCTGTCCGCCGATGAACATGTTCAGCGGCGTGCGCAGTTTCAGTTGGCCATCGTCTGCAAGCAGCTCTTTGACAGCTTTGTCGGAGTTGACCTTCGTAATCATCAGCTCGCCCCCGGTTAGCGCGCTCACTGTCTCCGCCTTGACCGCATCGAAGGTCGGCAAAAACGAGCCATCCAACTTGATCGATCGTTGCAGGTCCGTATAGGCACTGTGCAACAGTCCGTTGAACCGAGGCGTATCTGTCTTTGCCTCCTCGATCAACGCCATTTTGATTGCAGTTGCGACTTTCTCCTGCCATGCGTGGGATTCGCGCGCCTGTTCCGTGTGAAACAGGAAGCTGTACTTCTCAGGTCGTTGGCCCGCCGCCTTCGCCTGCAGCCGCCGGATCACGCCGCCAACAATGAAAGTGACTGTCGCGTCCCGGAGCACTTCCGCTCGGTTCTCTGCCAACACGTTTTCGATCTTGAGCCGGCGGCGATCCTCTTTCTTCAATGACTCCCGTTCCTCCAGCGGAACTTCCCTATAGAAGTAGTAGGCGGGGGAGTCGGGGTCCGTGCTGCGCTCGAAGTAGAAATCTCCTCCCACATACTGCGAGTGCGTCGGCAGAATCACGGTGAATTTCGGACGCTTTGGTTTGAACAACGGCGTCCCGTTGACCAACAGGTCTCCCTCAGGCTGGAGGTAGAGGGAGTAGGGAGTCGCTGTTACCTGGAGAAAGTCCGAATCTGCAACCATCTCTCGGAGCTTGTCGATTTGCTGCGAGATTTTACCAACGCCAATCACGCCATCCCTTCTTTGAGCGGTAACGGATGCGTAGTCGGCCTCGTCGTCGATGATCAGGACCTTCTTTTCCCGCAATACAGGGTATTTCTTCTCGAACGCTTCCAGCAGTCGATTCAGGTTGTCGTCTTCCTTCTTGACGATCAGAATCAACCGCTTGTTCAGCTCATACGTTTCCAGACTGGGAAGGCACATAATATCGTCCGGAAGAACCTCCTCGGCTGCAATCAACTCCCGGAAATCCTCTTTGACCCTCGTCAGTGTCTGCTGGGTCAGCGAAACATTATTCTTCGTCAAAATGACTGCCACGCCGTAGCCGCGATCAAAGCAACGCGCGATGATTCCGAGAAACGCGCGCGTCTTCCCGCTTTGAATCTTCCCAAGCAACATCCCAGGACTGCGCACAGATGTACTTGCGTCAGCAAGATGTGCGACCGCCTCCTCCACCTTCGCCATCAACTCCGGGTCGTCGCCACGTTGGGCCGCCAATTGGTCGTAATACTGGGAGGCCACTTGCAGCTCTTTCCCTTGGCGCTTTGCCAGCCAGGCCTTCACCTGCCCCCCCTGGAAGACGGGGCCCGACTTCAGGTCGGCAATGGGGGCGGGAAAATCCGGGAAACGTTTGCGCCAGTTCGCTACTGCGGACGGAGTGACCTCGGCAAGAGATGCGATTTCATAAAGTCCGATGAAGTCTTGGTCAGGCATTTCGTGATCTCCATTCACGAATACTGTGCACTATCATCACACAAGCTGTCAACATGATTAACGCATCTGCTGTTAATAATATTAACAATGTTGGGCGCCAGGAGTCAGTCTGCGCAGCCGTCGTTCTTCAAGCCTCATCCTGAAGGGAGGCAACCGTGGTCGCCGGCCGGAAGATGGCTGTGTCTACTGCACTCTCTTCAGGGCAAATGTCTTAGAATGCCCCTTACAGCGAAAAACAACTGGAACGGGGCGATAAATGGCTGGAAAGAAGCAGGCAAAACGCCAGACGAGCAGTGCTCAGGGGACGTTGACCAACGTCACCGACTACCGGCACGACGAAGCGACGCGAAAAAACAACCCGCCGGCAAAGATTGCCGCCGAGGGAACCGTTCCCATCATGCCGAAGATTCGGTACGAGTACAGCCCCCGATTGGCTCCCGCGCTGCGCTTCGACCCCACTGGCCAGGCGGACAAGCTGCCGGAACTGCTGGAAAAGGCTCAGCGGCAGCCACTGACGCCTGCGGAGGCCAAGCAGCTTGCCGAAGCTCTTCACAATCAAGAGCCGTGGCTGGAGTGGGCGAACAAACGCGAAAAGCGTTGGTTCGATGTGGACCCTGTTGCACTTCATATCCATGAGCGCGTCAGTCCCCAAGCTATTCTCAGGGTCGCGGCGCGACTGGACATTGAGCCCTCACTCTTTGCCGATCCGCAGCAGCAATACCACGAGGCAGTGCAGTTCTATCGCCACGAGATTCCCTGGACCAACCGGCTCATCCTGGGCGATAGCCTCCAGGTCATGACCTCGCTCTCGCGTCGAGAAGATCTCGCGGGCAAGGTCCAGATGATCTATATGGACCCACCATACGGAATCAGGTTCGGGAGTAACTTTCAGCCCGAGGTTGGCAAACGCGACGTAAAGGATAAGGAGCTGGACCTTACGCGCGAAGCTGAAATGGTCAAAGCTTATCGCGACACCTGGCATCTTGGCATTCATTCATACTTGAGCTATCTGCGAGACCGGCTTGTCGTTGCGAAGGAATTGTTGGCGGACAGCGGAAGCATCTTCGTACAGATAGGAGACGAAAACCTTCATGCAGTTCGAAACCTTCTTGACGAGATCTTCCAGCGCGAGAACTACGTATCCGTAATTAACTGCACCAAGACATCCGGCCAAACCTCTAAGTTTCTTTCGGTGAATACCGATTATGTGATCTGGTATGGTCGCGACGTAACGAAGCTAAGACACAATCGCGTGTTTGTTGGGAAGGCCATCGGAGGCGCGGGGTCCGCAATGTACCAGTTCGCGGAGTATCCAAACGGCGAACGCATCCGAGCGACTTCAGATACCGATGAGGGAGCGCGTCCTTTCCGTCTCGGCGATGTAACTTCGCAGCGTCAGGGAAGACCTTCTGGAGAAGGTTCTGCCATGCATTTCCCGGTGAAAATCCAAGGTCGTGAATTCGTACCCCCAGGTACTCGGGGTTGGTCCACGACCGCTCAGGGAATGGAAAGAATCGGTAGGGCAGAGAGGCTAGTACCCCAGGGGCAGCGGCTTGCTTACGTGAGGTATTTTGATGATTTTGCTGCGTTTGATATCGGTAATAGTTGGACGGACCTTGGCGGTACGCAAGACAGAGTTTATGTAGTACAGACCACAACGCGGATTCCGGAGCGTTGCATGCTAATGACAACTGATCCGGGAGATCTTGTTTTGGACCCGACCTGCGGTAGTGGGACGACAGCATTTGTGGCAGAGCAGTGGGGTAGACGTTGGATAACTATGGATACGAGTCGCGTGTCTATCGCAATCGCGCGTCAGCGCCTGATGACCGCAAGGTACGAATTCTACAGGCTCCGCAACGAATCGGCGGGAATCACCGGGAACTTCAAGTATCGGACCGTTCCCCACATCTCTCTTCGGTCAATTGCCCAGAACGAGAACCTCGACCCAATATTCGCCAAACACCAACCGAGCCTGGATCAAGCTCTTGCAGGGTGTAACGGGGCACTGAAGTTGGTCACTGCACCAGTTCGCGAGAAGCTGAAAACCAAGCTTCTGCGTAAGCAAAGGGAACAAGGTCGCAAGTCGATTGTAGATGCGGACTACCGACGCTGGGACCTTCCACGAGCAGGGGATGGATGGGCCCATTGGCAGGTTCCATTCGACACCGATCAAGATTGGCCAAAGCCGCTTGCCGACGCGGTGAAAGCATACCGCAACGTGTGGCGGACAAAGATGGACGAAATCAATTCCTGTATCGCAGCAAACGCGGAGCAGGAGGAACTTGTCGACCAGCCGGAGGTAGTTAGGGGAATCGTTCGCGTAAGCGGGCCGTTCACCGTCGAAGCGGTGCAACCGCCGGAGATGTCGCTGGGTGATGCGAAGGTCATCGAAGTTGAGAGTTTCGATGGGGCTCCAGATGAGATGGAAAGCTTTGAGATGCGGATGGTTGAAACTCTCGCCGACCGGGAGGCGCAAAACCTGGATGCCTATCTGGATCAAATGATGCGCTACCTCAAGCTAGACGGGGTTCTCTTCCCAAACAACAAGGTGATGAAGTTCCATCGCCTGGAGCCAGTCATGGATGGCAGCGTTATTCACGCAGAAGGCCGCTGGGCGAATGGAGGTCCCGACACTGACCCGGAGGGAAGGGCGAATGTGGGCGTTGTCTTCGGGCCGCAGTACGGCCCAATCACTGCAATGCAGGTTGAAGAAGCCATCCGACAGGCAAACCGCCGCGGATACGACCATCTCGTGCTGGCCGGTTTTAGCTTCGATGGTACTGCGCAGGCGGTTATCGCTGAAGGTTCGCACCCCAAGCTGAAAGTTCATTCTGCGCATATCCGACCTGATGTGAATCCAGCGATGGCCGGCTTGTTAAAGGAGCAGCCGGGCAGTCAGCTATTTAGCGTGTTCGGCCAACCGCGGACAAGGGTTGACGGCCCGAACGCCGAGAGCGAATACACAATAACGATGGAGGGCGTGGACATCTACAACCCCGTTGACAACACCGTAACACCGACGAAAGCCGACAAGGTTGCGGCGTGGTTTGTGGATGGCGACTACGATGGGCGCACGTTCTGCATTACCCAGGCATTCTTCCCTGATAAAAGCGCTTGGGAAAAGCTGAGCAAAGCGTTGGATGGGATTGTTGATGCGGAGCGGTTCGAGGCGTTCAGCGGCACGGAGTCCCTGCCGTTCCCTGCGGGGAAGCACAAGTGTGTCGCTGTTAAGGTGATTGATCCGCGCGGCAATGAAGTGATGCGGATTCACAAGCTGGAGGATCGCCGTGGCCGATAAAACCGGACAGCTTCCGATCCAGCCGGTGGAGCGCCCGATTCTTTGCAGTCCCTACGAGATGCCCGACCTGCACTGGCTTTACGACACAAAAACGGGCGAGCCCCGGAAGAATCCGGGGCGGCGCGACGCCGGCTATTGGTACAAGACGGATAAGGTGGGTGGCGCGCAGACGAAGTTGTTCGTAGAAGAAGAGCGCGACGATATTGAGCTGGTGAATGCGCTCAGGAAAGACGTGGATCGCTGGCGGGAATCCAAATACCGCGGCGCGTCGAATGTCACGAAGGACCTGCTTAACCACTGGGCCAGTAAGGACCGTCCACGCAGATTATTCTTCTGCCAGCGCGAGGCCGTCGAGACGATCATTTACCTGGCAGAGATTCGGATTCCGGGGCGCACCAGCAGGACACAGTTCAAAGACTTCGCGATCACCGATGAGGACATTCGGCAACTCCTTAAGGGGGAACGACCGGGCTTCTACCAAACTGCAACCGACTACTTCCCGACGCTGATAGACCCGTCGCCGGATGCGAGCATTCTGCCTCTGCAACGAATGGGCTGCAAAATGGCAACCGGTTCGGGCAAGACGGTCGTGATGGCGATGCTGATCTCCTGGGCGTTCTGCAACAGGGGCGTGAATCCAAATAGCAAGGAATTTCCGAACGCCGTGTTAGTGGTGTGCCCGAACCTCACAGTCAAAGAGCGGTTGCAGGTACTCCGGCCAGAAGATGCAAAGAACTACTACATCGAGTTCGACATCGTTCCGACGAAGTACCGCCCACTGATGCAAAAGGGAAAGGTTCTGGTAACGAACTGGCACCTCTTCAACCCGCAATCAGAACATGAAGAGGGCGGGAAGTCATACGCCGTGGTCAATAAAGGACCGGAAACGCCAGAGACATTTGCAAAGCGTATTCTCGGTGACGATCTTTACGACCGCATGCCGATCATGGTGTTGAATGATGAGGGCCACCATTGCTGGCGTCCGTCGCCCGATGGTGACGGCGACGCGCAACCAGGTGGAAACGGCGAGGGACTTGAGGAAGAGGCGGAGGAAGCTAAGGTCTGGGCCGGCGGCTTGGACAGGCTGAACAACTCGAACCCGGACGGGCCGAAGGCGCGCGGCATCTCGCTATGCGTTGACTTGTCGGCCACTCCGTTTTACATCGGCGGCAGCGGTCATCCGGAAGGACGCCCGTTCCCGTGGCTAGTTAGCGACTTCGGTCTCGTGGATGCCATCGAGAGTGGAATCGTCAAGATTCCGCGTATGCCTGTGATGGACGTGACAGGGCTTCCAGATCCGAAGTATTTCAAGCTCTGGGAGACGATCAGGGGTGGGCTGCAACCAGCGGACTTTCTGCCCGGCAAGGCCCGAAGACCAAAGCCAGCGGTGGTGTACAAGTATGCCGAAGGCGCTTTGCAGCAGCTCGCGGGACAGTGGAAGGAACGCTTCGAATACGTCGAACGCGCCACGCCCGGCCAGGAGCATGTTCCGCCGGTGATGATTGTCGTCTGTGACAACACAGACATCGCGGAATTGGTCTATCAGAAGATCAGCGGCGAAACGCAGGTGGAGCTAGTCACGCAGGCCGACATCGAGGATGAGGACGAGGAAGAGGAGGCACCGGTCAAGGGCAAACGCAAGAGCAAGGCAAAGTGGATTACAAGCTATGGCCCGAGTGCGATCCGCCCGGAGTTAGCCAACACAGAGGACCGAAAGCATACGATCCGAATCGACACGAAGCTACTGGCCGAGGCCGAAAGCGGCGATCCAAGAAAGGGCAAGAAAGATTTTGCGGAGGAACTCCGCCAGGTTGTCGCCACGGTGGGCAAGCCCGGTCAACCGGGTGAACACGTCCGGTGCGTTGTTTCTGTTGGCATGCTGACCGAGGGCTGGGATGCGAACAATGTAACCCACATCCTCGGGATACGCGCTTTCGGCAGCCAGCTTCTCTGCGAGCAGGTGGTTGGGCGCGGGCTGCGACGTATGGATTACACGCCAATCAAGAACGCCGACGGGAAAGAACTTCTAACGGAAGAGTACGTGGATGTGTACGGAATCCCTTTCTCGGTGATTCCGTTCAAAGGAAGGGCGGCAACGGCCAGCGCTACGGAAGACAAGCCGAAGCAACACGTGATGGCATTACCTGAGCGCAAGGCCATGGAGCTTCGGTTTCCGGTTGTTGAGGGATATGCGTTCGCTCTCCGAAAGAACCTGATTAAATGCGACGTGGCGTCGATGGAGTCCCTGGTCATAGAGCCACACAAGGAGCCGACTGCGACATTCCTGACTGCCACTGTCGGATACAAGGAGGGCCATGCGGCTTCTGGTTCTTTGATTTTGCCGCTGGTTGAACAGGATCGGCACTCATACTACGAGCAGAACCACATTGAAACAATCAAGTTCAACCTTGCCAGGATCATCGTGGAGTATCTCTCGGAGGCTTCGCACCAGGGCAGCAACAGGAGCGCCCGCGTTTTTAGGCTGCAATCCAAGCACCAGCTATTTCCGCAGGTATTTTCAGTCGTGGATGAATACGTCCGGACCAAAGTCAACTTCCAAAACGAGCACCCATCGGAGCTTGGCTTGGAAATCTATGTGCAGCGAATCATCGAACGGCTGCTCGCTCGCATCGAGCCGGACGATGAGAGCGGCGAGATGCCGCTTATGCCGATCTTGAACCGCTACAAGCCAATCGGCTCAACAGCGGAAGTTGAGTTCAAGACGACGAAACCATGTTTCGCTACCGCGATGAGCCATATCAACCAGGTTGTCGCGGATACGCAGCAGTGGGAACAGACGGCGGCCTTCCGGCTTGAAATGGCGGTCAAGCACGGACTAGCTCTCTACTACGCCAAGAACGACCATCTCGATTTGCTGATTCCATACGAATACTTCGGAGTCGAGCATAACTACATCCCCGACTATCTCGTGAGGATGGCGAACGGCGTGACCCTGCTTCTGGAAATAAAGGGCCAGGAAGACAATCAGGACAATGCGAAGCACGACTCGGCGCGACGGTGGATTTCTGCCGTCAACAATTGGGGCAAACTCGGGAAGTGGGATCTCCACGTCTGTCGCAATCCGCAGGTCCTCGAACGGGAGCTACAGCTATACTCAGCCGATATTGGAGATTATCGAAAGTAGATGCAGACATTGCAGTGTCGTTTCGGTCATTTTTACTTTGCTAGACACCAGGCTCATTAAATCGAAGCAGAGCCTCACGCTGCCCTGGGAGCAACGTCGGCATTTTGAAACCCATTACGATATCCCTTACAGTCTTGAGCCCTTTATTCTCTCCCAGCCAAGTTTGCAACTGAGCCGGCGTTTCGATGTACTTGCGACCCACCAGTTCGCTTAACACGAAGGCGCCGACCACGGTCAGATGAGTAGATCCCTCCTCTAGCCTTTGGATTCGAGGCCATGGGACCCGCACGACGATGTCTTCTCGGCCTCGTTGCTGTGCTGTTGAATCGCAGGAGAGCACACGAAGATACAATTTCCTACTGTCATCTCCAAGCTTCACCAGCAGAGAGCGATGATCTGACTGCGGAATCGCGGTGATTATCGTATTCTCGTCATTAGTGCCAGATCCGCTCTGTCTCTTTAGGTTGAACATTCCAGCAAGCAGATCTATTGTATCTTGAACATGATCGTTGCCAGATATGCGCTCTTTGCCTTTATAGCCTTCGGATCTCAAGATGCGCACCATCAGGTTCTTAAAGTTCTCCCATAAGGTAATCGTGTTACCAACACCGAGAGTCGCCGATAGGCTCTCTACCTGGCTGCAGTAATATTCATATACTTCTTGAACGATATCCTCATATATGCTTTCGCCTCTCGCTTCCAAAACCTCTTTGTCTCTTAAGAAGACCTCTGCATCGTCAGCCTTTAAAATCGCCGCAGGCGTTACGCCTTTCTCAAGAAGTTTCCGAACGTCCATCCGATTCAATTGCGACCTTCTTTGCGCCATCAAAGGTAGGCCGCTCGAAAGAACGCCTAACCGGAGGCGCTCCGAAAGCACTGGCAACTCGCGCACGTGCTCCGGAAGCAATTGACCAACCTTATCAAAGTATCGGTGACACATCGTCGCGAGCCAGCTTGCCCGATCTGTGTACTGTGATTTAAACGTTCTCGTCAGAGGGCCGGACTCGTCGGCGAAAAGTGAGAGTCTATTGATCTCATCACTATCCGCTCCGCGTAACCACATGAGAGCAGCTATGAAAAGCCTATGCATAATCGCCTTACGATGGGCGTCGACTTCGATTGGTAACGGCATAATTGATGCGAGCGCGGGATTCGTTCTTGCACACATCACAGCTAACGCAGACTCAATGCCGTCACGGTCGTCCTTCTCGATTTTGAGCAGCTCTAATTCTGTCATGAACTTGTCTATAAGGAAGACTTCATTGGCTCTTACCGCAGCGGAGGGCGGGTTTTCCGTATTCCACTCCGGACAGAACACGCGTGCGGATTTCCAAAAATCATGAGACGCAATAAACGCGGGCAAAAGTAGCTCAACTGGCCATGATGTGAGCCGCGAAGGATCTAAATCACCTATCCTCCCTTTAAGGTCCCATAATGCGTCGAGCCACGCTTTCATAGGTGCTACTGATTGCCATTTCGTGCCAGTATCAATCAGCGCCTCCGCCTGAACGGTAACTCTATATCCCTTTTCAGACGCCTCGACTAATCCTTCTTTAACTGCCACGTCCAATACCTTACCGACAAACGGTCTGAGGTCCTCTTTCGAGTAAATCCCCGACTGGAAGAAGACTGTATTCTGCATGAGCGCTAAGATGTGAGACACATCTGAATACTCATAATTGGATCCGTTCTCGTGCCGCAATGCATCTAATACTGATCGAAATGATTCATAGGACACATCATCGAGGCCGGCAATCGTTCCCGATATCAGCTTCGTGATATCCTCGCGCATTAGTAATGTGCTATAGGGGGATTTCCGAGTAGGGTTTTCGATCGCTAAACCATAATATCCCCGAATTGCCTGATCGATTTCGCCGATCCTGGGCAAGCAATCGCTACTTGGAAAGCAAACCACCGCCCTCGCATTCTGAGATTGGTAGCCGGGTCGGCCGGCCCGTCCCATGATGTTATGGTACTCATTTGCAGTCAAGAATCTGTTCTCAACATCTACACCTTCGTCTCTAGGCCAGAGAGGTGTTAGCAAAATCACGCAATCAGCTGACAAATTCACGCCATAGAAGAGCGTTTCAGTTGCAAGAAGAACTTGCGACACACCAGGGTGTTCACCGTGTAGCGCACGAAAGTGATCTTCAACATATTCACGAATACGTCTCGGAAATTCTGAACTGTGGAGGTAAATCCCGTATTTCGCAAGTTCCATGAGAGACCTGCCCTGAGTAATGCCGATGTCTCCTCTTTCTACCAGCTGTCTGAGTTTCAGATCCTCATGTTCCTTGTGCTTGGCATCTCTTCGTAACGCCTTGAGCTGGTCACCGAGCTGCCAAAGCCCAGGGATTGATGTACTAGCCGCAAGGATGCTCCGGTAGCCTTTCTTAGCAAACTGGTCAATAATTTGCGCCTGTGTCTTTTTGATAAAGTAGATCTGATCGCTTCCTTTATCCTCCATCTTCCTTATTTGAGGTCTAATTACGAAGCAGAAATCGCTACATGCCTTTGACCCAAGCCTAATTTGCGAATTGTTCTTTACGTTCTCAGCGATTGTGGTCTCGGGTCCGATTCCCTGGCGGTAGACGAGTGCGGTATGCGTAACCGGTTCCGGGCGCTCATCGGTCTTTAACTGTATTGGTGGAAGATCGTCGCCTCCTGCTAGCGCACGCAAATAAAAGGCTGGTGTAAATGCCTTTTCGACCTTTGTGCTCTCCGTCGTCAAACCCACCGTTCGGATTGTGGGCGAATTATGTCTCTGCCGCTCGATATTCTCTTCGCTAATCTTTGCGAGAAACATGTCGAGTACCCCACCTCGACTCGGATCGGCTATGAATTGGAGTTCGTCGATGACAACCAGTCCTAGTCTTCCTAAAAAGTCGATGCTCGGGCGCAAGAATAAGTTGGCCTTTTCGTTGACCAGAACAGCAATTCGAAATCTGCTTGTGTTAAGGCGCCAATCATCGCTCGAAACTTCACCTGTAGATAGGATGATGTCTTGTGGGTCGCCCCGCAAATTAAATTGAAATACGCCATTCCCTTTGAAGGCAAATCTCCTACACAGCTCGCTATATCGCTCTTTTGCAAGCGCACGTGTAGGAGCAATGTAGATCGCAGTTTTATCCATCAGAACGGTATTGAGGAGCAAAGCCTCGGCGAGAAAGGTCTTGCCAGAAGCGGTAGGACCACTGACAAGAATATGTCTTTCAACATTAGGAGAGTCGTCAGAGTAGAACATCTCCGATTTGAGCGCCAAGGCCTGCGAGGCCAGCCCATTCTCAAATAACGTGAGGCCACACAGGCTTGCATTGTGCCGAAAGAAGCCCCTCTTGAATTCCTGATAATAGTCAATATCGATTGCTGCTGCGTAGAGCTCGCCGACAGTGCCTGACAAGAAGCGCGCTTCAGACTCTGCTGGCGGAGAATCGATTTGATCGGTTCGGAATGCGAGAGGCTGTGGGGACTGAACCGGAGACACGTCCGAGAGCCCAAGGAAATTGCCGAGACCAATGTACCAGGGTTCACTATCTGACCTCCTGGCAATATCCGGGGCATCCCAGTGACCTGTCGTAATGTTGTTTGGTATCCAATATGTCCGCCCTCGAGTCTGCTTGGTCATATTGAGTTCAAGCTCCTCGCATGACGGAGGAAGGCGAGATTCGGGAGTATTTAAGTTGTAGGCAAGCGCTTTGCCGGTCAAGTCGGCATAGTCTTCGCGTAGCAGTAGTAACAAGTACCCTTCGTCTTCTGCGTAAAGCGCCTTCTCGTTTGTCTCATTTGGTGCGCCCAAAGGAATGGGGCGGTAGTCATCATCTAAACGGATCGTTCCAGACAGTAAGAGCCCCACGACTCCAGTTCCCAGCGCATGATCGATATGAAAATGCAGGGCCAGGGTCATAGCAAGCCCAAATGATCCGCCTTGTATTTCATCTACGCGAGGATCATGATTGGCATCGCAAGAAAAATACAGATTCCTCCTCTTGAGGATATCTCTGCCCATTGCTTTAAAAACGTCGCTGAATTTGGCCGACTGCAGATCGAATGGGAGCCCATTCCAATGTGCCTTGCCTTCGCCGCCATTTGTTGGCGACGTTGCGATCCAAGCAGAAAAGACGCCGGATTTGGCACTTACGACTGGAAAACCAATGTTGAATTTCATTTGGTTTTCTCCTCCCGATCGAACACAAACAGGGCCAAGTCCCGTCGTTGCGCAGATTCGTGAAGGCTGACAAGTCCTTCCAATGTCATGCGAGAATGAATTGTTATAGTGGGTCGAGACTCGCCACCAATGACGACTGGAACTACTTCGTTCCTCGTGATATCGATCAAAACGGCAATTACGGAATCCGGGTGGTCGAATTCGCCGCTGATTGTGGCTACACCGAAGCGGTTGATTTCCGAATGCACTTGCCCACCGCCCCCACGGGAAAGCTCGGCATTGAGTTCAAGTGTTCCTGTCGCGGCCATGGCGGATACAAGGCTGGGGTCGGACCAGCCAAGGCTCATCGCTTCCACAGTCTTCCACGGCTTGTGAAGGATGGCCGCGATGCGTCCAAACGCGCGCGTAATGGGCGACGACCAAGCCGCAAGCATCCTCTCCGTTAACGATTCGCCACTCTCCACGGCATCACGTTCCTCTTCCGGTGTCAACGATGATGGCATCACGTCAACCGCTTGGTAAACGTGTTCCATTAGTTCGGGCATCCGGTATGCCGCCTCCATCGCGTCATCCTGACTCACTGGATTCCTAAGGACCATGGCGAGCTCATCGATGGATAGTGACAAGAAGAACTCCCCCATCTGCTTGAGGTACGAGTCGTCGAGTAAAGTTCGTGGGGATTTCTGCTGTGACATGGTCTGCTACTCCTTTACTGCCTGGGGGCTCTGGGTCTTCCGGATCTTCGTTTGGGGGCCCCTTGGTTTAGTAGTTAGCTCAACGCCATAAGCCACTTTGAGGCGCTGGAATATTTTCAGCCAGTCCTGGTGATAACGATCTTTGTTGTGGATGTGTGGCGGGTATTGCCCATCCAGGAATTTCACTGCATTGCGAATCGAGAGCGACTCGTGAGTTTGGTTCGACTCGTTCCAGCACGCATCGTGCAGTCCGGTGACAAGCTCATGGAATTCTTCCATGTGCGGACGAGAGGCGCGAAACTGTTCCGAGAGAAACTGCTTCACCTCTCTGCTCAATTCACGCACGGCCACAGAAGTAAACGGAGTGGACCCATTTGGGTCTTCGACCTGGCTCCCCACTGTGAACGTATCATCCGCCTCGGGATTCCCGCCTGCCGAATCCTCCATCCGGACGACAGTACCTGTCTCTTTCGCACGCCGGCGAAGACGCTTCCTATACCCTCTGAGCTTCTTGTTTGCCACACCGCAGAAGTATGCGAAGCATTCACCATTTCCCATCCCATCCAAGCGGTCCGGCCTCTTCATCAGCGTCTTCTTGACACCGGCAAACGTATCCTCAACAATCCATTGGATGAGCTCTTCTCGTGTGGGAACTTCTTCGTCGACCTTACCTCGAAGGCGATCCAGAAGGGCTGCAATTTCCAGCTTCCCAATCCAGACGCCGACATAGCCTTCGATTCCCCGCCAGAAGCCCCCTTCGTTGCAGGACTCCGGCAACACTAAGTCTGGTTCGACCATTGGTGATTTCCTTAAGCCAGAATCATAAATCATTGGAGATTATAGGGGGAAAATGATCGCGGCAGACCGCCGAAGCGTTCCGCCGCCTACTCGAACACGAGATGTCTGGAAGACTTCCATTGCGACTTAGCCGGTACGCAGAATGCGCGCGATCTTCTGGGTCGCGCTGAGTTGCCGCTGCATCCGCCGGCACTTTGAAGTCGGGTAACCGGTCTGGCTCATGCTCTGGCCTATCCGCCTGCGGAGCATGGCCTGTTGCCGCTTCAACCACTTCGGCGTGTTGCGCATGGTTCGCTCCTTGATGCCGCCGGGCGAGCCCGGCGGCATGGGTTAGGGGTTGCTATTGGACCATCGGGGATTGCGTGAACTGCTGGTCGAGGGTCGTGAGAAGGGCGGTGAACCTCCGATCGAGGGTCGCGTGCTCAGCGTCGTCGAGCTGCGTTTCCAGGGAGCGCACTTGCCGTTCGGCCTCGTCGAGGTTGCCACTTTCAACGAGCAGCACCACGTCCTTGGCCTGTTTGGCAATGTTCTCCTTGGTCGCCTCTTCCATGTCGGGCATGGTTTCCAGGCGGCGCGCCGCCACGAGCACGCGCTCCAGGCCCCACTGAACGGCCTTTTTCTCGGCCGAGAGAATCAGTGGGATGAGCCGGACGGCTGTTTGGACTCCACCGCTCACTTCATGAAGCTGGTCCGCGAAGCGGTGGAGTTCGTTATCGGTGTGCCCGCCCGCGGCGTACTGCTGCCGAGTGGCCTGGGCCTTCGATTGCAGTTCAGACCAGACTCCGTTCGAGTACCGGTCCCAGTTGGCGAAGTTGTTGTTACCGCTCATCTCTTCTTCCTCCCCTACTACAGTTCCTCTTCGAAACCACTGCTTTGTCTCACCAGGGGCCACGATTTATTGGTGGCCCCCGGTAGGCGCTGGTCAGGCGACGGCAAGCCTAGCCAGCTTGTAGAGCGTTTGGCCGTTGCGCGGGTCGAGTTCGACTGCGGCCTGCAAGGCTTCCCGAGCCGCAGCCATCTTTCGGTTGCGAACCAGGTACTCTGCGCGCTCCGTCAGCTTCTGCACCACCTGGTGGAGCCCGCCGTTGGCCTCGATCAGTTCCCCGAGCGCCTGACAGGCCTGCTGGGCGACCACATAGTCGCGGTCGCGGGTGAGTGACTTAAGCAAGGTAGCGCTCCGCACATTGCGGAACTTGCCCACCAGCTTGATGGCCGCGCAACGCAACTGTGTCGGGCCATGCTGTCCAGCCACGTTCTCTAGAACCGGGAGTGTGCGAAACGGGTTCTGCAGCGCGGCTAGGTTAAACAGCGCGGCCTCGCGCTGATCGGCGCCAAGAGAGCGATTCTCAGCGGTCTGGATGGTGCGCGCCAGGGTGAGGTCGGGGTTGTGGGCTGCCGCGCACTCAATTGCCGCGCGGCGAACCGTAAAGTGAAAGATGGGATTGAAAGCGATTCGCAGCACGGGCTCAAGGTTGAACAGGTCGGAACGGTCCCGGAGAAGCCCCAGGATCTCCTTCTGCTCTTCCCAGTTTTCCGAGACGCCCACCAATTTCATGAGCGTCGGTGTGGAGAGACTGCCGATCATGATTCCTCCTTCTGAAGTTGCGGGGTAGTGGATTGGGACCACTACCCCCAGTTATGGCCGTTCTAGCCGTTTTGTCTCACCGCGCTAAAACCAGCGCAGTAGCCTGTCGAGCAACGTGCGCCTCTGGTGCGTACGATTGTGGGGGGTATGGTAGGGAGACCTCGCGGGCCTGCCGAGAATCCGTCTCCTGACCAAGTGAATGTTGGCGCAGTGATGCCGGTAACAGTTGGCGCACATCGGGCGGTGATTCCAGAAGTGAACCTTACCGCGAATGGGCTTGTTGTGGACGGAGCAGTTCATTGTTCTCCTTTCCGGTTACAGGTACCGCGAGGTATGGCCCACAATCTTTCCGTTTCGCCAGAAGAGCTTCTGGCCGCGTGGGACGCCGTTCCAGAATCCGTAGATCCGCTCGTAGACGTTGAGGTAGATGTCATAAAATCTCACCCACCTGCTTCCCGGGTTTGACCGGTTTCGGAAGATCGATGGGCGTCTTCGGTTTCGGTTTCTCGAGTTGCCCCGCCCTCTCTTCCGTCTCTTTGTCATTTGCCCTCCTTTCGATGAGTGACTTCGGCCCTCGATCAGGTCATTGAACTGAATCTTGTGTTCGTCCCGCTTGTGGCGGCGGATTGTTCAGCTCATAAGGGAAGACATCTCCAAACCCAGTGTTTTGTCTCAATAGGATTTCTCTCGGAGAATCTACAGAGGCGGCTTTTTCTCCGCCTCTGCTGAGATACATCACCAAATCCTTGGCTTTGTCTCACCGGAGGTTTCCCTTTTGTAGCTTCTGTGAGGCGGCTTGTTTTCCACCTACACCAGCAGATGTCTCGAAAACCACGGTTTTGTCTCACCCGCCTGGAATGTTTTGACCGGCAATGCAAATCGCCGAGTGTGTGACGACCGCGAATCGATATATATAAGGTGGGCCGGATATCGCTGAACGAAGATGGCTCTTCTATTGATTCATGCGCTGCTCATTGAGACAAAACAGCGATCCTCCACATATCTCGTGTTAGCTGGTCGGATTAAGACCTGCGAACAGGAGGAAGATATGTTGGAACTGAGGAAAGAAGGGGCGGTCTACACGGAGACTGACCTTCCGCTTTTCAACCCCGAAGGTGCGCAGCGGGTGCGCACGGCCATCGAGATGGCGCAGCAGGCCCGCGCTCTGGCAACCAGCAATGACGAGCTCCGCACGGCCACAGCCCGGCTTCAAGCGGCAAGCGAGCTGAGCCGGTCGGAACATCGCTTAGCAGAGGCGAACTTTGGCGTCGCCAGGGACAAGTGCTGTCAGGTAATCCGCGCGTTGCAGAAGCGGATGATCTCGGCGGTCCTTCCGAATCTCGATCGGATGCAATTCACTAACCGCCTAGAAGGCTGCATCAGCAACTTCTACCGCAAGGACTTTGATCGCGCCGAACGCGCGGCACAGGGTGCCCTGCAGTCGCTGAATAAGCAGCTCACAGCTGCAACCACCAAACCTCTCGCACCGGTTCCGCCCCGGAAGACCCCGCTTAGCACTACAGCTCTCTTCCACAGAGGTTCGGTGCTGGAGAGCAAAGGGCGCAGCCGTGAAGCACTAGAGTGCTATGCCCAGGTGGTCGAGCGCAACCCCAACCATTGGCCTGCCCTGACCAGGCTGCGCAGTCTGAGCGCATCCGCGCCTAAGGGAGGCTTCTAGTGGCGACAACCTTCTCCAGCTTGCAACCGGCCTTTCCGTTTCGGGTGCCTGTCAGCCAAGCTTTGCAGTTCGGGCACATTCAGGAGTCGCTCTTCAGAACCCTCTTGGCCGAGTTGCCAGGCCTCCAGGTCGTCTACGACGCTTCCGCCGACGCCATTTACAAGCTGGACGCCGTTGTCTGGTGTCGTGACAAACCGCTGTTACCGGCAGTCGGCGTGCAGTTCACCCTTAACCCGGATCAGGAGAAGCGCCTGTGCGCGCTGCGCGCAGTACGGCGCAGTGACGTGGTCAGCCGCTTTCTCTATGTGCAACTTTCGCGCTGCGAAGTGGACCGACAAGCCGTGGAGCTGGTCTCGGCGCTCATCCGCCGCGTCGCGGAGTTGCCCGGTATGCAGGTTATGCTCTCAGCCGTCGTCGAGCGTGACCACTCAGGGCTGGTCATCCGTTCCACAGATCTGAGGACCGTGCCCTTCAACTACCAAGAACCCGACAACCAGATACAGGAGGCATCACTATGAAGAGTTTCATGCGATTCACCCTTGCAGTGCTTCTCTTTGCGGCAAGCGCGGCGATGTGCGGCGCGCAGCAGGTCGCAACCGTCAGCGTGGCCGTGGAGAAGGGCGACACGTTGCTCAACCTGTTCGGTCCCGACTGGCAGAAGGCCTACGACCAGAACCGCATTACCGTGATACGCAACGGCCATCCGGTCCAATCGCCCGACATCCTCGTCGAAGGCATGGTGCTGCAAGTCAGTGCGGATACGATGCTCACCAATCGGGCTGCCGCACGCGTCGATGGCCTAAACCAGAAGCGCGCGGAATTGGAGCGGCGTCTTGAGACTCTAGCCGCAAAAACGAGCATGCAGCCGGGCGACGCCGCCACCATTGCTCTCTGTCACAGCAAGCTTGAGGCGCAGCAATTCTATACGGCAGACATCGCCTTTGTGAGTGAGCAGGTCACCGAACTCGAAACTGCAGACAGGGCAGAAGCGTCGGTGTCAAGTGGCGGCATACCGTGGGCCAAGACCATTGGTTTGGCCCTTGCACTACTGGCGGCGCTTGCCATCGTTGCCTGGTTATTCAAAAGAGAGAAAGGAGGCACGGGCGGCTTGGCGCGTTACGAGCAGGCCGACGCCCAGCTGGGTCGGCTACTGGAGCGGAATGCACACCGCCTGGATTCTTCCGGCTAAACCCCGTACGTCGGTCGGGTTGGGATGACTAGGGGCTCCCAACCCGGTCAACGTCGCAAGAGAACCAACATCCGCTTTGGACATTGCAGGTTCGTCAGAGCGTCCCCAAGCTCTGCTGATAACCCTCCGATAGAGTGGCGCGGTGCTCCGAACGGGGAGAGTGGGTGACCATCCAATCCCAGACGACATTCACCAAAGGGGACAAAATGACAAAGACGAAGCTGACTTGGGTTTTCAGATTCATTGCGGGCCTTCTGTTTGGACGAACATCTTATGAAGAGCGCCACCAAACCGTTGCAAGCAGCGGTGCACACGCGTCTTTACCCAAAATGGGAATCTTCATCGATTTCGACAATATCAAGGCGGATGCAGTTTCACTGATACTCAACCATTTGTCTCCCCACTGGAACATGACTTGCCGACGTGCTTATGGCAGCGGTACAGCAAAGCACAAGACTGCGTTTCATACAAACGGGGTCCTGCCGATCGAAGTTCTTCCGAACACGCCCGGTAAGAACTCTACCGACATTGCGCTTGTGATCGACGTCGTGCTCGCCGTTTGCTCCGGAATCGTCGATGCGTTTTGCATCGTATCGAGCGACGGTGACTATACCAGGCTCGCGCTCATGATCCGGGAGAAGGGCAAGAGGGTTTTGGTGGTAGGAAGATCAACGACGCCAAAATCATTACGCTCCGCGTGCTCGGAATTCATTGATCTTGACGATCTACGCGGCACTCTCGCACTTACTGCCACACCCAACAGCCGCTCATCATCTACCTCTCCGTCCAATGCCGAGAACTCTGGATTAGCGGGTGAACTTATCAAACCCGAGGCACCTATCGGCCCGCAAAGTGATACTAAGATAGAGCATTCTTGTGCGGCAACAACTCCCGTACAAATCAAAGCCGCTGACCTCATTCACTTGATACGAGAACTGACAGGTGATCGTGGGAAGACAACACTCAAGGCCATCAATGCCAAGTGCTCCCGCCGTTACGCCAATTTCTCTCCCAAGATGTGTGGCTCTCGTAGGTGGCTAACGCTCCTCCGAACCATGACTGTCTTTACGATCGAACCAATAAGGAATAAACATACTGGACAAATTCAGGATTACGCTGTTGGCTTTCGACCCGCGGTTCAGGGGCGAGATGTTCTAACGAGCTAACACAGCAGGCGGCACGCCCAGGAACACGCCACCGGCGCCCCCTCAATAGCAAAACCGGCTCAGCTGGGGTAGTAGTCAATACCCTTCATCTCAATGGCAAAAATGTGACGCTGTTGCTTCCGCCGATTCAGGGCACTGCTCGGATTCTTCACCGCCCCAGCCGTCAGGTTTGCTTATGTCGGCAGCCTCGAAGGAACTGATTGCTCTCCAAGACGCGGGCCTGTGCCCGCGCAGTCATCTTAGCGTCGATCGGAGGACCTCCTGATAGGGGGCTGTTTTGGCGAGGTTCTCGGCATACGCGGGGAATCAAATAGACTTACTGTGCGGGTTTGCCTTGTCGATTTGTTCGTGGAAGTCGCCTCGCAATTTCTCAACGACGCGCTGCAGATCCTCAATGGACGGAACTTCATCACGTAGGGGTTCCGGTAGCTGACGCGTAACGCGGTAGGTGGAAACCCCAATCGGTTTGGCAACATCGCGCAAAGCATACTCGACGATAGATTCACCGCGGCTCTCGCAGAGAAGCAATCCGAGCGTCGGAGAATCCGGAGCGGTCCGCAGCAGTTCGTCTGCGGCCGAGAGATAAAAATTGAGTTTGCCGGCGTATTCGGGCTTGAACGAGCCTACCTTGAGTTCGATCACAAAATAACAATGCAGCCGGACGTGATAGAAAAGCAGGTCGAGATAAAAGGTCTGCCCACCCACTTCAAGGGGAAACTGACTGCCGACGAATGCGAACCCCCGACCCAGTTCCAGAAGGAGGTCGCGCAAGTGGATGAGCAGACCGCGCTCCAGCTCCCGTTCTTTGGCGCTGGAGGCCAGCGTCAGGAAATCGAATTGATAGGGGTCTTTGAGAAGCTGTTCGGCCAGATCGGAGCCCTCGGGTGGAAGTGCACGGGAAAAGTTCGTGAGGGCCTTGCCCTGTCGCTCGTGCAGCCGGGCCGAAATGTGATGCACGAGGACATTTTGGCTCCATCCGTTTTCGACGGCTGCTTTCAGATACCATTCCCGTGTGGGGCGATCCTTGATCCGGTCCAGAAGGCGCGTCTGATGTCCCCACGGCAATTGTGCAATAGCTTGTTGCACAAATTCCTTTTCCGGCCACGCCTCGGCGAAGGCCCTCATGTATTTCAGATTGCGCGGACTGAAGCCCTCGACGCCGGGGAACTCCGCGCCGAGGTCCCTGGCAAGCCGGTCAATGACCTTGGTGCCCCAACCCTCCGCTCGCTGCCGTTCCAAAATGTCTCGCCCAATCGACCAGTACAGCAGGACAAGTTCCCGGTTGACGGCGAGCGCGGCTCGCACCTGGGCGGTCCGAACGCGCTCTTTGATCTCCTTGAGGAGCGCCGCATAGCCGGGTGGTGCTTGAAGCTGACTCGTCATCGTCCTCTTCAGGGTATGCCAGCCTGCGATGGCCAGTGCTAAGGTGGTGTCGTGCCTGGTACGAAGCAAAAGTGCGGAATATGGGCTGACCCGCCACGACTCAGCCCACGGCCCAACTGGTGTGAGAGATTTGGTGTCAAATTGGTGTCAAACCATGCCGATTTTGCCGGTTTTTGCCGACTCTGCCGATTTTAACTTCCATATCCGTCAATAACTTACGGTTTTGACAGTTCCATGGCATGGAAGAGGTCGTCGGTTCGATCCCGACCAGGTCCACCAAAATCCTTCAATTGCTCGAAGCCATCTTCGCCTTGGAGTGGTCGATCTTCTTCTTTCCCCCCAGCAGTCCATACCGCCTCATCATCACCAGCCACAGAGCCACTCCTCCGACAAACAGCGCCAGAAACAGAGGCAGCACGGACCATTGCGTCGTGACCACGAATTGTTCCGGATGGAAATAAGGTTTGAGATACGCATCGCGCAGAATGTCGCGCATTACCGACATGGACAAGATCACGACCGCCAGAATCGCCGGCACGTAAATGGCTGCGACACGTATATTCTCAGTCCGCAGCGCCCCCGACATGAGGAAAATCGCGGCCAATGCTCCCGTAATGCCCACCAGCAGCAGCGTCGTTGCCAGAGGATTGTCACCCATAAACAGCATGCGCAGCTCGCGTGGAAGGCTGATGAGAAAAATCACGCCCACCACAAACTGCGCCATGGTTGCGTACATGAAGGTCTTTCCGCCGAACTGCAGCAGCTCCCTGCCGTATTCGTTGTCCCGTTTCCAGTTCGCCAGCGCCATGAAGACCACAAAAATGCCGCCCACCGCTATGGCCGCCGTGAAAAAGTGCAGATAACGCGGAAACAGCGTGGGTTCCGACAGATTCAGATTCCACCCGGACGGCCGCGCAAAGTACTTCGCTGCCCAGCGCGAAGGCGTCTGGCTCAGGGTGATGTTGTTGCTGAAGAAAAATCCGATCAGCGTAAGCAAAACCACGCTGCACAGCATCACGCCGCCGGCCCTTCCCGGCCTTTGTCCGCTCCGAAACGAAACATAATAAAAGCCGTAGTACGCCACGGTGAGCATCACCAGTACCAAAAACCACGGCCACGCCATCAAGATCGAAGAGGTGTAGAAGAACTGCCCGTACAGCACTTGCAGAAACAGCAGGGGCGCGATGCCTAGCGTAATCGCCGCAGGCACAAGCGAGGGCAGCTTCTTGGCCAGGTCAAGAAACATGCGGTTGCCGCTCTCGCGATCCTTGGCTCGCCACTTCGACACCAATGCCAGCACGCCTCCGCCTAGCATGAAGTTCATGGCCACAATATGCAGAAAGAACGTCACAATCAGAAGCAGCTTCAGAACCCAATACGGCGCGGGCAGCGGATTCGGATCCATGGTCGGAATCAGATTGGTCTGCATCATGGTCAATTCCCCCCTTGCGGAGTGCTGCCGAATCCTTTCGCACTACGCTGCGTGTTGATCCACGCCACCAGCGCTGCGCGCTCCCGGTCCGTGAGCTTCAAATCCGGCATCAGCGGGAACAGCGCGGTCAAATCCTTCAGCGAGTCGCTGGCCGCGGCCGGATCGGTAGCCAGATTCTTGAACAGCGGATCGTTCGCGTTCGTGCGATGGCACATCGAGCAGTTCTGGTCGAACACCGTCTCGCCGTCTTCGCTCGCACCCGCAGTCCCGCCCGATGCTGATTCGACAACTCGAACCGGTGCGACGCTGTTCAAATACGCCGCCAGCGCCCCTCGTTCCGCGTCGGTGCCCGCGAACGGCGGCATCACGCCGTTGTGCATCATCTCCAGTCCTCCCAGCATGGCGTTGATCTTGCTCTCATCCCATTGCCGCAGCCAGATGTAATGCCTCAGCCCGCGGTAGGCGTTCACCGTGTGGCAGCTTGCGCATTCCACGCGAAAGATTTCATGTCCCACCTCTACCTGGTTGCCGGCCGTCAGCTCGCGCTCATTTACCCACTTCGCCGACGGCAGAACACCGGCTGCGTTCACTTCATCCACGCTGAAACCGCCGTCCCCGGGTATCTGCGTCGAGTAAAACGAGTTCGCATAGAGGTAGTTCGAAATCACAAACGGCTTGCGAATGGCTTCGCGCACAAACTCGAACGAGCCCATGGCGCCGAACGCTACCACCGCCACCAGCAGGCTGAAAGCCAGGTGCATGCGCCCCGGGCGCACCAGCGTCAGCATCGCCAGTACAAACGTTACAATCAGCAGAACCACGGCTAGGAATGCGTACTGTGTGCCCGTCGGCATCGGCCCACGCGCGCTCGCCCACACATCGGCAGGAATCTTGTGAATGTACCACCGCCCCAGCAGCGGCAGAACCGCCAGGGAAGGCACTGCCCACAGCGCGCTCCAGCGCACGATGCGCGTCTTCAGCGCTGCATCTTTTTCGACGCTCGCCGTGATCAGCGCGTAGATTCCGGCCAGCGCAAGCGAGATGGCGCTGCGAAAAGCCAGCGACGGCCAATACGTCGGATTGAAAAAGCCGCTCCAGAACTGGTGATTTTTCGTCCAGCTCCCCGAGGTCAGCATGAACGCAACGATCCCGTTGATAATCACCAGGCTCAGGTAAGCCGCTATGAAGTAAATCCACCCATACCACTGGTGCAGCCGCGCATCCAGCTTGTCCCATCCATAGAGATAAAGCAGCGAAGCCGTGATCTCAACGAAGAAGAAGACCCACTCGATGGCCCATCCCCACACGAACGTGTGAATCAGGTTGCTCGTGGCCGTGGGACTGATCAGTCCGATCGTGAACCAGATGCCTACTCCGCTGATGGCCCCGAAAACCACCGTCACCAGCACAAAAAACTTCGAGTGCACTTTGAGCCACGACAGCAGCGCCGCGTCGTTTTCGCGCCGGGCCTTTTGCTCGGTTAGCACCAGAAACAGCCCGCCGCCCACCGCAAAGTGCGACACGAAAACGTGCGTGATCGCCACCACGGCAATCAGCAATCCGGCGCCAAATGCCACGTCCCAAACGGGATAGTTCATTGAGCCCTCCTGCCTGGGCGTCCGCTTCATCCGTCGCAGCGGCCCACACAGCCGCGAGCTATTTCACCGCGTCACTTCGCTACTCCGATCGCCTCAGAGCTACCATTCGGCCCCAACTCTGGCCTGCGTTGCTGTGACCCGGATCACGCGGATTCCTTGCCCTGCGAACTCCGCTTGCAACGCAAACATAGTGCAGCCTCCTTGCCGGAGCTTCCGGCCGGCCCGCTCGCTCCGGACTCGCCGGCTCGCTGCGCTCCTACAGCACCATCTTTGCGATCGCCGCCAGTTGCATGAACGATGTTCCCTCGTAGATCTTTCCAATCTTGGCGTCGCGATAAAGCTTCTCTATAGGCGACTCCTTCACGAACCCTGCCCCTCCCAGAATCTCGACCGCGAGGCTCGCCACGCGCTCGGCCATGTGCGAAGCAAAGTACTTGCTCATCGCGGCTTCTTTTCGGAATTCGCTTCCCGCGTCCTTGAGCCGCGCCGCGTTGTACACCAGCAGCCGGGCGGCCTCAATCTCCGTCGCCATCTCCGCCAGTTGAAACTGCATGGCTTGAAACTCGGCGATCGGCTTTCCGAACTGCTTGCGCTCCTTGGCGTGCTTCACGGCATGGCCCCACGCGCCTTCCGCCAGCCCCAGCATCTGTGCCCCGATGCCGATGCGCCCGCCATTCAGCGTCTCCATCGCGATCTTGTAGCCGCTGCCCGCTTCGCCCAGCACCTGCGCCGCCGTCACGGCGCAATCCTCCAGAATCAGCTCGCAGGTGCTCGAGGCGCGGATTCCCAGCTTGTCCTCTTTCCTTCCCACGCTGAATCCCGGCATCCCTTCCTCCAGCAGGAATGCCGTGATGCCTTTGTAGCCGGCGTTCGCGTCCACGGTGGCAAAGACAACGAACAGGCCCGCTTCCTTCGCATTCGAGATCCAGAGCTTGCGCCCGTTCAGCACATAGCCGTTGCCGCGTTTCTCCGCGCGCGCCTGCAGCGCGAACGCGTCCGATCCCGCTCCCGCCTCGCTCAGCGCGTAAGCACCTACCGTGTCTCTTGCCAACCGGGGAAGATACTTGCGTTTCTGTTCCTCGTTGCCCCAGCGCAGCAGCGCGCTTGCAGCCAGCGTGTTCTGCACGTCCACCACCAGGCCCACCGCCGGATCGACGGTCGACAGCGCCTCCACCGCCAGAACCGCATCGAAAAACGAGCCGCCGCTGCCGCCGAACACTTCAGGAATCTCTATACCCATCAGCCCCAGCTCGAAAAGCTTGCCGAGCAAAGCCGCATCCATATGCTGCTCCTCGTCCATGCGGCGCGCCAGCAGCGCCACCTCGTCCCGCGCGAACCGCTCCACGGTATCGCGAAACAGCACTTCATCTTCGCTCAATTGCGTAATGGGCGCGCCATGCGCAAGGCCTTTCAGCTTTTCCTGCATCCCAGCATCCTCGATACGGTGTAGTCTGGTTCGGCTCTGAAGGGGCACAACTTCACAGCATGCTGAAAAACTTAAGTGAAGCAGGTTTTGTAATAAGGGCACGGCTTCTGCCGGGCCGTAAACGTCGCGCAATGAATCTGGGCTTTAGCCCCTGCCATCTTCATCTCGCCAACTTCTCTTTGCATTCGGGCCTTTTCCGCAACCCGTTCAGTCGTGCCGTTATTGCGTCAAGATGAACCCGGGCTTTCGCCCCCGAGGGTTGGTTCCCTTCAGATTGAACCGCTGCTCACTTCCGCTCCGTATTATCACAGATCGTCGGGCGATGATATGCTGCCTTCTTGAACCGGGCCTCGAAGGCGTAATCGAGCTTCCCATGCAGATCGGCAACCATGTCTTTCTCGTCACCGGCGGCGCATCCGGACTGGGCGCCGCCGTCGCGCGGCTCCTCGTCGCCGAAGCCGGCGCCGTCGTCATCGCCGATCTGCAGCGCGCGCCCGGCGAGGTACTGGCATCCGAACTTGGCGGCGCGGCCCGCTTCGCGCCCACCGATGTCACCAGCGAAAACGACGCGCAGTCCGCTGTCGATCTCGCGCTCTCCTCCTTCGGTCATCTTCACGGCCTCGTCAACTGCGCCGGCATTGCGCCCTCTGAAAAAGTCCTTGGCCGCGAAGGACCGCATCGCCTCGACACGTTTGCCAAAGCTGTGAACATCAACCTTGTCGGCACCTTCAATATGATCCGCATTGCTGCTGCGGCCATCGCCAAAGAGCAGCCGGGCGAAGACGGCGAGCGCGGCGTCATCGTCAATACCGCATCCATCGCGGCCTTCGACGGCCAGATCGGCCAGGCGGCTTACGCTGCATCGAAAGGAGGGGTGGTCGCGCTTACGTTACCCATTGCCCGCGAGTTGGCCCGCTCCGGCATCCGCGTCGTCACCATTGCGCCGGGAATCTTTGCGACGCCCATGATGGCCGGCTTTTCCGCTGAAGTGCAGGAGAATCTCGCCAAAAGCGTGCCCTTTCCCGCTCGCCTCGGCCGCCCTGAAGAGTTTGCCGCGCTCGTCAGGCACATCTTCGAGAATCGGATGCTCAACGGCGAAACCATCCGGCTCGACGGCGCACTGCGCATGGCGCCCCGCTGATGAACGCGAATCGAGGAACACTCATGGCAAACGATCCCATCGTCATCGTCGGCTCCGCGCGTACGCCCATCGGCGCGTTTCTCGGCGACCTCAAGGAACTTGCCGCTCCCGAGCTCGGCGCGGCAGCCATCCGTGCCGCCCTTGAACGCACGGGGCTTGCCCGCGCCGCCATTCCCGCCGAATCCGTCGATGAAGTGCTCTTCGGCTGCGTGCTTCCCGCCGGCCAGGGCCAGGCTCCCGCGCGCCAGGCCGCGTTGGCAGCGGGCTTGCCGCTCGCTGCGGGCGCGTCCACCATCAATAAAATGTGCGGTTCGGGCATGAAGGCCGTGATGCTCGCCCACGATCTGCTTTTGGCCGGCAGCGCCGGCATCATCGTGGCGGGCGGCATGGAGAGCATGAGCAACGCTCCCTATCTCCTCGATCGCGCTCGCTCTGGCCTCCGCATGGGCCACGGACGCGTCCTCGATCACATGTTTCTCGACGGCCTCGAAGACGCCTATGACAAGGGCCGGCTCATGGGCACCTTTGCCGAAGATTGCGCGCAAAGTTACGCGTTCACCCGCGAGGCGCAGGATCAATTCGCCCTGGAGTCGCTCGATCGCGCCCATAAAGCCACAGCCGATGGCAGCTTTGCCGCTGAGATCGTTCCCCTCACCGTCAAAGCGGGCAAAACCGAGCGCGAGGTGGTTCATGACGAGCTGCCGCTCAAAGCCACGCCCGTCAAAATTCCCCACCTCAAGCCGGCGTTTCGCGAAGGCGGCACCGTCACCGCGGCCAACTCCAGCGCCATCTCCGACGGCGCCGCCGCATTGGTGCTCATGCGCCGCTCTCAAGCCGACAGCCTTGGCCTCAAGCCTCTGGCCACCATCGTGGCGCACGCCTCTTACGCCAATCAGCCCGCGCTCTTTCCCACCGCGCCCATCGGCGCCATGCGCCGGCTTATGGAGCGTACCGGCTGGTCTGTCGCCGAGATTGACCTTTTCGAAATCAACGAAGCGTTCGCCGTTGTCGTCATGGCCGCCATGCACGATCTCGGCCTGCCACATGAAAAAGTCAACGTCCACGGCGGCGCCTGCGCTCTCGGCCACCCCATCGGAGCGTCGGGCGCCCGCATCCTGGTCACGCTGTTGGCCGCACTCGCCAAATATGGGCTCTCGCGTGGAGTTGCCTCGCTTTGCATTGGCGGCGGCGAAGCCACGGCCATTGCCGTCGAACGCATCGGCTAATCGAATTCCGGTTTTATCGCGGACTCCACGACCACCACATGGATGGGAGCTTTGTCGGGCCTCAGCTCCAGGCCGAGCTGCTCGCGCAGCGCTGTGAACAGGCCGGGCAACGGCGCATCAGGAGGAATGCCATGGCCGTTGTCCTGGGTCCAATCCAGCTTGAAGTCGTATTCGCCACTGAGGCCGGTACGATCGACAACCACGCGATCGCATTCCGGAAAATATACAAACGCATCGGCCAGACGGCTCATCGAAATTGCCTTTACCGTCATGTGACCATTCCGGGAATGAATGCTGTGCTCGGCGTCCGGCTTCTCCTTCCCGTTCTCGTCAAGTTGCAGCGCTGACAGGGTTAGCTTTGTTCCCCCTTTCGCGACCACCAGCGCATACACCGGGAGGGTCTGCGTTTCCTGGCTGATCCGAAGCTGAAAGCGGTCGGCGAGCAACGCCCGCAATGCAAGCTGCGCCTCGTGAAACCGTTCAGGGCCGCTCATCTTCTCGATCTTGGCAACCTCCGCGTCGTCGTACTTGGCTTCAATATCGAATCCCTGCTTGCCAATCCAGTCCGGGCCGCCCAGCACCTGCGAATCCGATTTCAGGTCATAGGCGGCGCGAATCAGGTGCCGCAGAGTGTAATTCTCAATGGCAACCCGGTCCCTTCCTCCGTTCCAGTTGTCGTCTTCGTCGCCCGGCTTGCTCGGCTTGATCGTGGCCACTTCGACGCTGGACGGATTATCGGCTGTGGTAGCGGGATTGGACGGTTGCTGCGCTTGTGGCGACGCAAGCGCCAGCCAGAAAACAGAGAAAAGGAAACAATGAGACGCCGCGACGCTTGCACGGATCGCTGCCACCCTCATTTCATCTCCCATCGATTTCACTCCACGCATCGCAACCACCGGGCAATCTGTTCGGTGCGCTGCGTGGAAGCATACGCTAGCTCTGCACCATCGGCTCCACTTGCCCCGGCGCCGCCACGCGCGGAGCCATCGGCATGCTGCGCAGCCTCGTCCCCGTAGCGGCAAAAATGGCGTTGCCCACCGCCGGTGCAAGACCCACGATGCCGGTTTCGCCCGCGCCCGCCGACGGCAGGTCTTTGCGATCGAGCAGAACGATTTCGATTTCCGGCGCGTCGCTGAAACGAGGCAGCCGGTACTGCGCGAATGAAGCATTCTCGATCCGCCCGCCGGCAAACAACACCTGCTCAAACAGCGCGCCGCCAATCCCCTGCACGATCGCGCCCGACAACTGGTTGCGCAATCCGTCGGGATTCACCACCGCGCCTGACTCCCACGCCTGCACCACGCGGCGGACGTGGACTTTTTTCGTGGCATCGATCTCGACTTCCGCGCATGTCGCTACGTAGCCGCCCTTCTCCGTTCCGCCAGCAATCCCGAACCCGCGCTCGGCCGTCGCTTTCGCGCTACCCCAGCCGAACTTTTCAGCAGCCGCCTCGAACACCGCGCGCAGCCGCGCATCGGTCAGGCTTTTCATGCGAAATGCCAGCGCATCCATCCCCGCGCTATGCGCCAGCGCATCCATCGCCGATTCGCGCGCAAAGTGATTCGCGGCCGCCGCCAGCGAGCGGTACGATCCCTGCCGCAGCGGCGAATCCGCCGCGTGGTACTGGATGATCTGGTTGGGAACCACGTACGGTGTGCCGATGCCGGCGTTGCCCGAGTTGTAATTGTGAAATTCCCACGCCAGCAGCGTCCCATCCCGCTGCGCCGCCGCGCGAATCTCAATCAGTCCTGCGGGCCTGAAATACGCCCACGTAAATTCTTCCCGCCGCGTCCACTCCAGCTTCACCGGCTTGCCTGCTGCCCTCGCCAGGCGCGCTGCCTCCACTGCTGCTTCGCCCGTGTGCTTGCCGCCATAGCCGCTGCCCATATCCGGCTGGATCACGCGCACGTTTTCCGCCGGAATGTTCAGCGCCTGTGCCAGCTCGTCGCGCACCCCAAATGGCCGCTGCGTTCCCGTCCAGACCGTCAGCCTGTCGCCATCCCACTCCGCCACGGCTGCGCGCGGTTCCAACGGCGCGTGCGCAATGTACTGGATGGTGTATTGCTCCTCCAGCTTGATCTCCGCGCCGCTCATCCCCTGCGCTACAGACCCGGCAACGTAGGGTCTCCCCGCGTTTCCATTTCCCGGGCCGTTCTTCAGCACGTCAAACAGCTCGCGGTTCGAAGGCTGCGCGGGCACATCCCATTTGGCTTGAATTGCCGCTGCCGCGCGCTCCGCGGTGCCGCGATCAAGCGCCGCCACGCCGGCAAAGTCCCCGTCGCGGACCACCTTCACGCCGCCGATCTTCTCTGCCGCGCTGGTATCGATCGACTGCAGCTTGGCATTGAAGCCGTCGGGGCGCAGCACGGCGCCATACAGCATTCCCGGCCGCACCACGTCGGAGGGATACACGTGGCTGCCGGTCACAAAGTCGCGGCCCTGCGCCTTGGGAACCGCGGTGCCTGCAATCGTCCATGCGCTCGCCGGCGCCAGAGGATCATCGCTCGCGACGATCTTCACAAGGTTTTCGCCGTGCGTCAGCTCGCCGTAGCCGAGCGAGCGCTGCGCCTTCTTGTCGGTAACCTTGCCGTCTGCGGCCGCTAGCGTCCCCGCATCCACGTGCCAGCGCTCGCCCGCCATCTCCAGCAGCATCTGCCGCGCCGCCGCGGCCATGGTGCGCAGCTCCGGGCCCATGGTCGGCGTCGTGCGGCTGCCGAACGTGCCCATGTCGTACGGCGTCTGGGCCGTATCGCCCATCACCATCTCGATGGTGTCAAAGCGCACGCGCAGCTCTTCCGCCACAAGTTGCGCCAGCGAAGTGCGAATGTTCTGGCCCACTTCCACCTTGCCTGTGAACACCTTCACCCCGCCATCGGCGCCGATATGCAGCCACGCGCTCAAGTCCTTGGGCAGCGCGTGACCGCCAAAGCTTCTTCCCGATTCCTGTGTCCACCCCGGCGCGCTCGCCAGGCCCACAAACAGCCCGCCGCCAAACAGCTTTAGGAAATCGCGGCGATCGAACTGCAACCCGCCCGGCGGATTCCACTCGCCGCCTTCGTAAAACTCGCGCTCGAATTCAGTGTGTGCGCTCATCGGCCGGCTCCTTGTGGCTCCCGTTCCAGCAAGGCTGAGGCCGGCTTGCCGCGCTCGCCCGATTGCATTCCCGCGGCGCGCTGGATGGCCGCAACGATCCTTGGATAGGTCCCGCACCGGCACAGATTCCCGTTCATCGCCTTAACAATCTCGTCCTTCGTCGGCTTGCGACCATTGCGCAGCAGCGCCGTTGCGCTCACGATCATGCCCGGCGTGCAGTAGCCGCACTGGAATGCGCCCTCGTCGAGAAAAGCCTGCTGCACCGCGCTCAGCCTTCCATCCTGCGCCAGACCTTCAATGGTCGCGATCTTCGCAGCGGCCACCGCGCTCACGGGCGTCAGGCAGGAGCGCGTGGCGCGCCCATCCAGCAGAACCGTGCAGGCGCCGCACTGGCCTTCGCCGCAGCCGTAGTGCGTTCCGGTCAGTTGCAGCCGGTTGCGCAAAACCCAGAGCAGCGGTTCGTTTGCGGGAGCATCCACGCTCACGGGCGCGCCGTTCACGTGCAGAGTGAATTTGCTCATTGCCAGCCCCCTGTACCGCCCAGGCCGTCCGTCATTTCGTCGTGCGATTGAGGCCCGGCCGGCGTGGCCTAGGGATTCAGTGTAGTCCCGCTGTCCTGCGCCGCGCACCGATTGCGCCGCCGCGCGTCATCTGCGCAAAGCAGATCTGCACCATCGTTTGTGGAATGTCAGAATGGCTGATCCGCCAAAAGCAGGGGTATCTCTATCTAAAGTTTCCTTACCGCCTTTTATGGTTTTCCGATCTCTGTTCCCTAATCCCTGTTCACTGCTTTACGCTCCCGCCAGCGCCGCCCGCCCTACGCCGGGGCTTGCTTCCGGCTCCGCTTCATTCGCCGCCTTCGGCGTCACCGGCACATGCGCCAGCTCCCAAGCCGAGCGATCCTTCAGCAGCCGCGCCACAAAGGCGGTATGCATGGCGTGTCCAGCCCGCACCGCCACTACGTGCCCCTCCAGCCGCCGTCCCGCCAAAGCCAGGTCGCCAATCAGGTCAAGTACTTTGTGCCGCACGTATTCATCTCCAAAGCGCAGCGGACCGTTCTCGGGTCCGTCTTTGCTCAGGATGATCGCGTTCTCCGGGTTTGCTCCGCGGATCAGTCCCATGTCGCGCAGCTTGCGCTCGTCGGCCTTGTAGCCAAAGGTGCGCGCCGGCGCGATCTCCGATCCATAGGTCTCCGCAGCCAGGTCGATGCAGGTTCTCTGCAGCCCGATCGGCGCCGGAAAATCGATGGTGTAGGAAATGCTGTAGCCCGGGCCCGGATACACGCCGATAAACTTTTCGCCTTCGCGAACCTCGACAGGATGCAGAACGCGCAACGCCTCGCGGCGACGGCGCTGCTCGCGAATTCCCACACCGAGAATGGCCTCCACGTAGGGCAGCGCGCTGCCGTCCAGAATCGGCAACTCCAGGTTGTCGATCTCCACGATCACGTTGTCGATGCCCATGCCGATGAACGCCGAAAGCAGGTGTTCGGTGGTCGAGATCAGCACGCCCTGGCGCATCAGGCTGGTCGCGTAGCTTACCTTGGCCACGTTGCGGCCGATAGCGGGGATTTCAAAATTGTCGAGATCGGTGCGGCGGAAGACAATGCCCGAGCCCGCGGCAGCCGGCAGCAGCCGCATCGTCACCGGAGCGCCCGAGTGCAGACCTACCCCTGCAAATTCAAGCGGCCCCGCAATCGTCTGTTCCAGGTGATTCAGCTGAGTCAACACCTTCTCCGGGTCGAGCTAATCGCGACTTCGGAACTGTTTTGAAAGGGCACCACTTCAGAGTCGCGCCGCAACAGCACAAAAATAAAGCAGGGCTTAACCCGAGGGATGGTTCCCCTCAAGCGGGGCCCGATGTGCCGCGCCGTGGAACCCCCGCGCCCTGTATAGATTAGACGCAATGTCAAAATCCGAATCTGTGGCATTTTTACCACACTGTGCGCCTTTGCACGCACGGGTTCCTTTGTTGCTAACGCCACCGGTTTCTCCCTTTAAGCGTCGTAGAATCATAGAGTCTCGCGCTTTTCACCCTTGCTGGCACTCTTGCCGGGGGAGCCTCGATGTCCACCGCTGCCAAGTCGCCCCTTCCTATGCAGGCCTTCCTTGCCGGGGCGCGCCGCAGAATCCCAAGCCTGGTCAAACTCGCCGGGCAGCTCATTCAATTCGAGTCTCCGTCTGACAACAAGGCCGCGGTCGACGCGTGCATTGCCTTCGCGGCTGCCCGCGCCCTGCGTATCGGCGGTCGCGTCAAAATCCACCCGCTCTCGGCAGCCGGCGATGCGCTCGAATCCCGCTTCGGGCCTCCGTCGAGCCCATCGCGCGGCCGCCGTGACCGCATCCTGCTCCTAGGCCACCTCGATACCGTCTGGCCTGTCGGCACTTTGAGCACCATGCCGTTCATCATCAGCGGCCATAAACTTTGCGGGCCCGGATCACTCGACATGAAGGCTGGTGTCGCCATGGCCTTCACCGCCCTCGAATTGCTTCTCGAAGCCGATCTCCTGCGCCACGAAGTCGTACTCCTCCTCAATGGCGACGAAGAGATCGGCAGCGGCGCTTCGCGCTCGCTCATCGAGCGCCTGGCGCGGCAGTGCGGCGCCGTCTACGTGCTTGAGCCCGCCCAGGGACTGGCCTGCAAAACCGCGCGCAAAGGCATTGGCAATTGGAGAATTGAAGTGGAAGGCCGCTCTGCTCATGCCGGCGTGGATTTTGAGAAAGGCGGAAACGCCATTCGCGAACTGGCGCGCGTCATCGAAACCGTCAGCGGCTGGACCAATCTTAAGCGTGGCCTCACCGTCAGCGTGGGCGTAGCCCGCGGGGGTACTAGAAGCAACGTGGTTCCCGCCCATGCATGCGCCGAAGTCGACGTCCGCATTCCGCGCGTCTCCGATGGGCCTCGCATCGCGCGCAAATTTGCCGCCCTGCGCGCGTCGCTTCCCCATTGCAAGATCACCGTGACCGGCGGCATCAACCGGCCGCCCATGGAGCGCAGCCGCGGCACCGTCCGGCTCTTCCGCAAAGCGCAGGCGCTGGCCCATGAACTCGGCTTCGAGCTTGAAGAGGCTTCCACCGGCGGCGGATCCGACGGCAACTTCACCGCCGCGCTCGGCGTTCCCACACTCGACGGCATGGGGGCTGTCGGCGAAGGTGCGCACGCTGCGAACGAGTCCGTCTTCGGAGCTCATCTGGCGCCGCGCACTGCTTTGCTGGCCGGTATGCTCCTCGGGTGAAGGCCGCTCCACCTGATAAACTCCGGCACAGAATAGACTTGGAGATTCATCCTCGATGAGACATACCCTTTTGATTCTGTCGCTGGCAGCGATTACCACCGCGGCGAGCGCGCAAACTCAGCCCAAATCCTCAACCGCTCCCGCCAAGCCATCTACCGGAGCTTCGCCGGCAACGGGTGTCAAGCTTCCGCCCGGAGTGCCTCCAGGCAAGGGAATCATCAAGACGGCATTCACCGTCTCGCTGCGCTACCAGGATCTCGTCATCGGTACCGGTCCCGTCTTCGATCCCAAAATGATGTGCACCGTGAAGTACACCATCTACCGCGCCGCTGACGGTATCAAATTCGACTCCACCGACGACCACCGCGTTCCCGTGCGCGACGGCAGCGGCAAGCCGGTGATGGGCGCTGACGGCAAGCCCAAGCTCGGCGACCCGATTCCGGTCACATGGCTTCTTGATTCGGGCCGTTTGCCCGTCGGGGTCGACGAGGGCTTTGCCGGTATGAAAGTTGGAGGAAAGCGCCGCCTGTTCATCCCCTGGCAGCTCGGCCTGGGCGCGCGCGCGATCCCTGACCGCGGTCCCGACCATCCGGGCCTTCCCGCAAAATCGAACCTGATTTGGGACGTGGAACTGGTTTCAATGTCTGCGCCGCCCCCGCCGCCGACTCCGGGCGCGCGTCCCATGCCTGGAACGCCTCCGATACCCAACCGCCCGCCAGGTGCGCCTGCAGCGCCTGGACACCCAGCACCGCCCGCGGCTCCGCCTGCATCCGCACCGCCTGCCAAGCCAGGAGCTGTGGCCGCGCCGGACCAGCCGCAAAGCTCCGCGCCTCCCGCTGCCCCGGCGCAAACCGCACCCCAGACGCCACCAGCAACCCAAACGCAACCGGCTCCGCCCGCTCCATCGCAGCCGCAACCGCCGCAGCAGAAATAGCGCTCGCAGTCAAAGTCTTTGGCCGGGTGCCCCATCCAAGCTTTGCTTGGGTGGGGTATCACCCCAGCTTCGGGTGCAGCTTCTCAAACCCCGTCGCCTCCTGGTACGCGCGCGCAAACGCCGCCACCTGTGCATCCCGATACAGCCCGCCCAGAAACGTCAGCGACACCGGCGTTCCGGGCCCGCCGATGTCGTCGTGGTCTCCATCATCGATCACCGGTGGCTTGGGCGCATCCGCTCCGCGCAGGCCATTGGGCACAATCACCGCCGGATTCCCTGTCAAATTCGTCGCAATCAGCTGCGCGTCGGTCGAAGGCGTCACAATTACATCGATCTGCGCGAAAAGATCCGCAAGCCCCCGCACCGCCAGCGTGCGCGCCCGGTTCGCCTGGATGTATTCGACCGCCGGATAGAAACGCGCCACGCGGAAAGCGTTGGGCCAGTCCTCCGGTCCCTGCTCGGTCAAGAGGCGATCGCGGCCGCTCATGGTCAGATCGTCAAAAGCCGCGGCGGCCTCTGCCGTCAGCAGCGGAACCATCGCGCCCCACGGCAACTTGGGCAACTCCACGGGAATCAAATTCACGCCCATCGCGCGCAGCTTGTCGAGCGCCGCCAGTTCGTAGTGCCGGTCGTACTCACGCCGCGCCCGCCCAGCCTGCATCTCCGCATTCGCATCCTCGCGCTTTTTCTTTTCTTCGGCCGTCTCGTTCGGCGCCGCCTCTTTTAACTTCAGCGGCGGCAGCGTGTCGAACTCGCTCTTCAAATAGCCCACACGCAGTTTCTTCCAGTCAAACCCTGCATCCCAGTCGAACCCCGCGGGCACTGCGGAGAGATCCTTGCCATCGGGTCCGTGAATCGCCTGCAGCACGAGCGCGCAATCGTCCACCGAGCGGCAAATCGGCCCCAGCTTGTCCATCGTCCAGCTCAGCGCCATGGCTCCCGTGCGCGGCACCAACCCGAAGCTGGGCCGCAGCCCCGAGCAGCCGCAGCGCGTTGAAGGCGACGAGATCGATCCCAGCGTCTCCGATCCGATGGCAAACCCCACGCACCCCGCGGCTACCGCGCTCGCCGATCCCGCCGACGATCCGCTCGATCCCTGCTCGGGGTTCCACGGGTTCCGCGTGCGCCCGCCAAACCACTTGTCGCCCATAGCCAGCGCGCCCAGCGTGAACTTGGCCACCAGCACCGCGCCCGCCTTGTCCAGCCGCTTCACCACCGTCGCGTCTTCGTCAAAACTTTGATGCTCGAACCCTCCCGCGCCCCACGTCGTCGGATAGCCCTTCACCGCCAGCAGATCCTTTGCGCCCCACGGAATCCCATGCAGCAGACCACGACATCTACCCGCAGAGATCTCTGTGTCGGCAGCTTTCGCTTGCTTTATCGCCAGTTCTTCAGTCAATGTGATCACGAAATGCAGCTTCAGGTCGTAGCGCTTCAAGCGACCGAGATACATTTGCGTCAATTCAAGCGATGTGATCTTTCTTGCGGCAAGAAGCTCGCTTAATTCTTTAGCCGTTGCGAAGGCGAGGTCCTCTATGCGAGGCGGCGCGACGAGTACAGCGGCCCGTTCTTCCCCGATCTCTCCAAGGCAGGCGAGAGACGGATCCGGCATGTCGATAAACCCAGGTAGCGGCTGGCAAATCGGGGTCTGCTCCGTCGCCGCCTTCCCCGGGTGAAACACGTACGCCGGCGGCACACCGTTCTCGAGCTTCAGCGCGCGAATCTTCGCATACGCATCCCGCTGGTCGTTCAGCCCGTCCAGCATCATCTCCCTCTGCTCGGCCGTGAACGGCCCCACCCCTGCCAGCTCCGCGGCCTGGTCCAGCATCTCCGGCGTGATCTTCGCCAACTCCGGTGGCTTCGTCTCAGCGCCAGCACTCGCCTCCTGCGCCTGCGCCGCCAGCGTGTACAGAATCCCGGGCAACAGCGGCGAAGCAATTCCCGCACAGCTGCACGCGTTCAAAAAGGCTCTGCGATTCAGAGTCATGCGTGTTGATCCTTTCAGTCCAATCCTCTCGAAACTATACGCGAACTACGCGCGGGCATCGGCGTTCAATGCTTCAGCCACGTCGGCAGGTGCGAAATACCGCGCCAGGAACTTCCTCAGCGACCCCACCGGCGCGTCGCCGGCCAGGATGTCTACGAGCAGGGAGAGAAACTGCCAACGCGTATAGGCGCGCCGCGTGACGAAAAAGAGTAATTGAGTATCCAACTCGGGAATGGTGCGTGCGCCAATCAGGTAGTCGCCGGTATAGCCCGCCTCCTCGATTTGGGCACGCACCGCCAGGGCGCGCTCCACGTCCGGCTCCGCCGCGGTGCTGATCTCGCGCCGCGCCACCAGCTCTGCCCAGCAGCGGTGAAAAAAGCGCGCGGCGCCATCCCGTGCCGGGCGGATATCCCATGAAGCCAGCACCAGGAGCTTCTCCGGCTCCTTGACATCAATCAGCGAGCGCGCATCGGCAACGGAGTATTTGGGATCGGCCGTCAAACTGCGCAATTCGCTAAGACCCAGAATCCACCGCAGCACCTCGAAACACTCGAGCGCCGCCATCGCTCGTTGCTTCTGCTCGGCGGTCCAGTGCCCGTCAGGGGCAAGCAGAAGGTCCAGCAGCCATGGTTCAAGACCGTCACGCAGTCCCATCGCCGTGAGCCTGTCGAGCAAAATCCGCCTGGTGACGATCGTGACATTGGGCGGAATCTCCTTCTCCAGGTAAGATTCGCTTGCCAGCCGCTCCAGCACAATCGCCAGAACGCACGCCTCGCGCAAGAGCTGCCGCTTCATCTCATCGGAGACGGAATCAAGCACCTGCGCGCGGCGATCGCGCCGTTCGCTGATCTTTCGGGCCACGATGATCAAAACGACCGAAAGTCCGATCACGATGTATACAGCGGTCCCGGTCGATCCGAAGTTGGTAAAGATGCCGCGAAAATACCAGTGCACATAGCCGATCGCGACGGCAACGAGCACCAGCCAGAGCGCGAATCTGACCAGAGTTTCGCGAGCGCGGCTGTCTTTCGGGGCACGGCGCATCGCAATCCACAATGCTCGCCATGTGCTCGCCCTGAACCATATTGCGTACGACATCGCCTCGACCTATTTCACAAGCGGGTGTCGCACCTTCGCGACGCTTTTGTTCTTGTCGCTAGGGTGGGGATGGGAATCCCGTCTTTTCAACGATTGCGGAATCAGATCTTACGGCCGATGCACCGGCACAAACGCCACGCGCATCTCGGCCACCTCGATCTTGTTCACGCCTGCCTTCACGCTCGGATCGGCCTCGCCCAGCGCCCGCGCGTCGTCCTCGCTCACGGCCCGCAAAACGATAATCCCGTAGACGCCCTTGGCATCGAGCACCGGCCCGCCGAAAATGCACACGCCTTTGTCGTTGAGGTCTTTCCAGTAGACAAAGTGCTGTTCCATCAGCGCCTGCTCGGCCGGGCTGGCATCCTTGTCGAAGGTGGGCCGCGGCGGAATGATGCGGATCAGCCAGTTCTTCAAAGCCGGCTTGGCTGCGGCCGGGCTGGAGTTTGAAGACGCAGCCTGGGCTACGAGCAGTGGGCCAAGGCTCAACAGAAGACCGGCGGCGAACCATCGGGTCGCAATCATGCGAGGGATGGTACATGGGCGGCGGGGCCTGTGCAAAGAAAAACTCTGCCCATGGTTCGGGCACGCCGCAAAGGCCAATCTTCCGGCGTCGTCGCCGCCTCACCAACAGTTCCGAAAGGCCCTCGAGGGGAGTCACGAATTTTTGACTTGACATATTCCCATATAGGTATGTATCGTCTTCTTTCGATGCCGAGGGCCGCCACCACCTCCGATCCGTTCAACGCCGTTGCCGAACCGCGCCGGCGCCAGATTTTGACCTATCTGGCCGGCGACGAGCGGCAGGTCGGCGAGATCGTTCTCGCCGTGGGCCTCGATCAGCCGTCCGTTTCGAAGCATCTCGGCGTTTTGCGGAGGGTTGGCTTGGTGCATGTGCGTCGCAACGGACGACACAGGCTATACAGTACGAACGCGGAGGCCATTCGACCGGTGCACGAATGGACCGAGACCTTCGAGCGCTACTGGCGCCATCAGCTGAACCGCATCAAAGAGCGCGCCGAGGCTGCGACGGGCGCAGGACCCGCACCCGATTCCGATAAGAAGAGGACAAACGAATGACAACGCTAACCGCTCAAGCAATCGAAAGTCTCACCCTGCAAGTGAAGCAGGAGATCCGTGTGCGCGCTTCGATCGAGACCACATTTGCTGCCTTGCTCGAGCAACTCGGCCCGTCCAACGAGAGACCCGACGGCACGCCGATGCCTTTCAAGCTGGAGCCTTGGCCGGGCGGCCGCTGGTTCCGCGACCTGGGCGACGGCAATGGCCACTTCTGGGCCACGGTGCAATCCATTAAGCGGCCCACGCTGCTGGAGTTTTGCGGACCGCTGTTCATGTCGCAGCCTGTATCCAATAACGTGATCTACCGCCTCAGCCAGGAAGGCAACGAGACGGTCATCAATTTCTGCCACACTGCCTTCGGGCCCGTCCAGCCGGATCATCGTGAGGGCGTAAACAAAGGCTGGGCGCACATGCTCACAAAAGCGCGCGAGCGCGCGGAGCGGGCGTAGCTCATTCATGGCACCCCTAGCATTCGTCGCGGCGAGTTTGCCAGCTGCCACCGTTCCGGAGGGACGGCCGACAAAAGCCCAGGGTGAAACCCTGGGAACTCAATCCCGAACCGTCGCTCCGCCCCGCAGGGCTGGACGACGTGGCTCCCGCGCCGCAAGCGCAAAGTTCGCTAGCCCCGCTCTTCAGAGCGGAGATGGTTGCCGAATTTTGATTAAGCAGTCCCGTAGCGACGGCGCCTCAACCATTTTCCCCAAGGAGGAAATTCCCTATGCCCGTAGCCGAGTCAGTCGCCACCCAAGCCATTGCTCAGTCCTTTCTTTCCGAGTTTGAAAAGCAGGCTCCCATCACCCGCCGCTTTCTCGAGCGCCTTCCCGAAGACAAGCTGACCTGGAAGCCGCACGAAAAATCGCTCACAGCCGGCCAGCTCGCGCTTCATATCGCCCTAACCGCTGGCGCCATCGCTCAGTTGGTTGCAGACAATCCCCGCCAGGCACGGGGCAAGTTCGAGTTTCCCCAACCCGCCAGCCGCGACGAAATCCTCAAGGCCCTCGATGAGACCGTCGCCACGGTGCGCAGCCAGTTGCCGAAGTACGACGACGCGGCCATGAACGAGACTTGGCGCCTGGTGGCCGGGGACAAAGAGCTCGTTTCCATGCCTCGAGCCGAATTTATCCGCGACATCATGTTCAGCCACTGGTACCAGCATCGCGGCCAGTTCAGCGTTTATCTGCGCATTCTCAACGTCGCGGTTCCGGCCAGTTGGGGCCCCAGCGCCGATGAACCGCCCTTATTTGTTCAGGAAGCTGCCAAAGCCAGTTAGGTCCGCTGCTTGCTGTTTCCTGTTCGCTGTCCACGACCCACGCCACGATCCACCGGAGGAGTTCCCATGTGTCCTGTATGCATCGCAACCACGGCCGCGGTAGTCGCCGGCAGCACTGCCGGTAGCGGCGGACTCGCAGCCCTGATTGTCGGCTGGTTCAAGCGCAACAAGTGAGCTGGCGGCTGCTCAATCTCGCCAGCGCCCGCCGCAGGAGCCCGTTTGCAGCAACGCGCGGGTTCCAACTCGGCCCTCACGCGCCCTAGGCGCATTGTTCAGTTTTGTTCAATAGCCCCGCGCCTTAGCGTGGGGTTCAACAGCGCGACACGAGGGAGTTCCGTAGGCACGAAGCACATTTGCGCAGAGAATTCAGAAATTCAATCGAAGGAGATCGCCATGGCCACCATTGCCACTGAACCGAAACATCACAGCGTCGTCTCCCACCAGGACTGGATTGCGGCGCGCAAGGAATTCCTGAAGAAGGAGAAGGAGTTCACGCGTCAGCGTGACGAGATCAGCCGGCTGCGGCGCGAGCTGCCCTGGGAAAGGGTCGAAATGCGCTACGAGTTCGAAGGACCCGTCGGCAAAATGACGCTCGCCGATCTCTTTGGCAAGCGCAGCCAGCTCATCGTGTACCACTTCATGCTGGGGCCCGGATGGAAGGAGGGTTGTCCGAGTTGCTCCTATCTCGCCGACCACTTCGACGGCATGACCATCCATCTCGCCAACCGCGATGTCACCTTTGCGGTGATTTCCCACGCGCCCATCGCCCAGATTGAAACCTTCAAGAAGCGCATGGGCTGGAAGTTCCAGTGGGTTTCTTCGTACGGCAGCGATTTCAACTACGACTACCAGGTATCGCAATCGCCTGAAGAAGTCGGAAAGCAAGAGGTCCTCTACAACTACGAAATGATGGCCTTTCCCAGCACCGAGCGGCCGGGGGCGAGCGTGTTTTTCAAAGACGCGACTGGTCAGGTCTTCCATACCTACTCGACCTATGCGCGCGGGCTCGACATTCTCGTCGGCACCTACAACTTCCTCGACATGGCGCCCAAGGGACGCGACGAAGCTGGCCTCAAGCACACCATGGCGTGGGTTCGCCACCACGACAAGTACGAAGAAGGCTATTCCGTCGATCCCAACCAGGGATATGTGCAGCCGGAAGTCGTAAAAATGGAGACCAAGGGCGGCAAGTGCTGCCACGAATGAGGCAGGGAGTAGCCAACCGCCAGTACGGAGTAGGAAACAGCGAATAGCCCATAGCTAACGGCCGAAAGTCGAGCTATGAGCTGCTGGCTGCCGGCTACAAGCTCGCAGGTACGGCCATGGTCATTGAATTCACAATCTCGGCCACCATCCCCGCCAGTCCGCGGGCAATTTATGACGCGTGGCTCAGCAGCAAGGGCCATGCGGCCTTGACGGGCGCGTCTGCGAAGGTGTCGGCGAAGGTCGGCGGCAAGTTCACCGCTTGGGATGGCTACATCTCCGGCAAAAACCTGAAGCTCGTGCCCGGACGCCGCATCGTGCAGGCCTGGCGGACGACGGAATTCGCGGCCGCCGACCCTCACTCGCAAATTGATGTAACGCTCGAGCCGGTTCGCGGCGGAACAAAACTCGCGCTCCACCACACCAACATTCCCGCCGGCCAGTCGGACTACCGCTCGGGATGGAAGGATTGCTACTTCGAGCCGATGACGGCGCATTTCGGCGCGAAGACCAAACGTGCTTAACTATTTTGCGGCTTCGGCCAGCAGCGCCTCGGCGCGATGCAGAGCATCGCGGCGCTTCTGCTTCTCGCTCTCCACATCAGCCGGAGCCAGAGTCGCTCCGCCGATCCGCCGCGATGTATCGCTCAGCCGTTTCTCAAATTCCTTGTCCAGCACCGCTAAATCCGACTGCGCCTGCTTGAACGCCTCTTGGAAATGCGGAAGCTCGGTCTCGATGCGCTCCGGGTAATAACTCAGCCTGTCGCCGCTCTGCATCGCATCCACCAGCGCAAGCGAGGGACCCGCCACAGGGCCGGTTTGCTGCATCGCATCGTAAGCCCCCCGCACCAAAGTCATCTTTCCGGCATATCCGTCGATCTCTTCGCGGTGCGCCGTTTGTCCCGCCGCCCTCCGCACTTCCACCACGGCCTTCACCCCAGTGCTTTGCGCCGGCACAGGAATCACCGTCGTCAGCGTATTGCCCTCGAACCTCCATCCGTCGCGCTGGCCCGGCTTGACGAACGCGACCGCTTTGCCGTTCACCGTGACCGAAACCGGCGGCCAGTCCGCGGGCAATCGCAGTTCGTAGCCGCGCGTCTTCAGCATTCCGGGAAAGCCGCCCACTACCGGCCCGATCTCCACGCGCAGCGTGTCTCCGCTTTGCGTGGCCTCGACGGGCGTGCGCGCAAACACGCCGCGCTGATATTCAACCGAAACGCCTGAATCCTCATACACCGAGTAGCTGGAGCTGGTGCCCGGCTTGAGCGGCCATACATTCACGATCAGCGGATCCACCGGCTTCTCGCCCGTGTGCAGCATCGCCGGCTGCATGGGCACAATGGCGCCCTCCTTCACGTACACCGGAATCTGCCTGATGGTGAAGCTGCGCTCGAGTGCCTTGGGCCCGTCAAAATGCTTGCCCGTGGGCCACTCGATCCAGTTGCCGCTGGGCAGGTACACCTGCTCCGTTGCCAGTCCCGTCACCATGTCGGCCGCAACCGTCACCGGCGCCGCCAGCATCTCGTCTCCGAAGACATATTCGTTCTTGCTCGTGTAAGCTGCATCGTCCTCCGGCCAGTCGTAGTAAAGCGGGCGGAAGAACGCCACGCCGGTATCGTAGGTCCGCCGCGCCTCGGTGTAGAGATACGGCTGCATCGACTCGCGCAGCTGGAACGCCGAGCGCAGCACTGCCGAATACGGCTCGGGATAGGCCCAGATGCGCCGCTCCGCGTCAGGGTTCTTCGTCGTGTGCGTGCGCAGTATCGGGCTGAATGTGCCGAACTGCACCCAGCGCGTAAACAGTTCGGGATCCACCGCACCCGGCATGTGGCCGCCGATGTCGTGGCTCCAGAAGGCATAGCCCACATTGGCCGCCGTGGCCGTAAACCAAGGCTGAAATGCAAGCGAATCCCACACCGAAATGGTGTCGCCCGAGAATCCAATCTGGTAGCGATGGTTTCCCAGCCCGCCCCAGCGATGAAACAGCAGAGGCCGCTTGCCTTCGCGCTGCTGATCAGTGAAGTGCACGTAGTTCAGCCACCACGTGGGATTCACTCCGGGCAGCGCCGTCGTCTTCCACTGCTGCCAGTCAAGCCACCAGAAGTCCACGCCCTGTTTCTCAAGCGGGTGCAGCACCAGGTCAAGGTAGTTCGTCGCCCACTTCTTGTCGGTCGGATCAAACGGAATGTACTTCTTCGTCGCCGGATCGATGCCCATGGCGCGCGCCATCGCCGGATAAGCCTGCTCCCATGGCTGAATCCCCGATGCCGGATGCAGATTCATCGTGATCTTCAATCCGTCTTCGTGCAGGTTTTTCAAAAACGCGTCTGGATCGGGAAACAGCGTCTTGTTCCACGTGTAGCCCGTCCAGCCCAGCATCTCGCCCGATTGATCGTGAGCGGGCTCTCCCATCGCCCTGAGCTGTGCGTCGCTGATGTGCCAGTCCATGTCGATCACCATCACGTCGAGCGGCGTGTCATTCTCGCGGAACCCGCGCACCAGGTCGTCGAACTCCTGGTCGCTGTAAGCCCAGTAGCGCGACCACCACACGCCGAAAGCAAAGCGCGGCGGCAGCGGGATGCGCCCCGCAACGCGCACAAAGTCGCCCAGAGCCTTGCGGTAATCGTGCCCATAGCCGAAGAAGTACCAGTCCTCATACGATCCAGGCTTCTCGTTCGCCGGCCGCTCCATCACCCACGGCCATGGGCTTTTCTCGCCCTCCGGAAAGTTGAAATTCGCTGAGTCGAAAAGCGGCTGTGTCGAGTCGTCCACCAGAACCCATCCCGCGCGCGATACCAAGCCGGGCCCGATCGGCTCCTGCGTCTTCGGCCCCAGCGCCCCGTCCAGCGTGCGCGTCGTGCCCTGCAGGTTCTCGGGATCGGTATCGCCTGGATGCCACACCACCTCTTTGCCGTCGACAGTGAGCCTGATAGAGAGGCTGTTGACATTGAAAGGCTGACCAACCCCAGGCCCGCCATACTCCAACACGAGTGCGTCTGTCTTGATCGTCAGATACCCGCCCGGATCTGCTATGTGCGTCTCAAACTTCGGCACCGGCAACCTTCGATTGATGAACACAAACGACGCGTGATCCTCAAACTTCCCGTCGGCCGACCACTCCATGCGGACTAGCTGCGGCGTCAGCACCGTGAATCGCGCATTCCCGATCGTCACGACGGCTTTGGGATCCGCGACAGGATTATTTGCCGCCGGCATCGCAGCCGTAGCCGCACTGCCCGCGCCCGGCGCCGCGGCGCCGCCTTGTGCAGGGGCCGGATGCGCCAGCCATGCAATCGAAAGACCGGCCATCCACACAGGAAAAAGAAAGGGTCTGCACAAAAATCGCATCGAATCCTCCGCGTGCTGCTCCATCGGGAAGGGTAACACTGCGCGCAGCGGCTATGATGGGCTCAGGCACGGAGAGTGGCTCAGTTCCAATCCGCTTTGAAAGGGCACGAGTTTACTCGTGCCATAGAAGGCTCAAATTGAGCGGGGGCTTTAGCCCCTGAGGGACTGCCCCCCAAGCTGGCCCACTAACCAGGCACGCTTCAGACCATGGGTCCCCTCATCTTCATCTCGGCGGGCGAAGCCAGCGGCGAACACTACGGCGCGCTCCTGGCCTCTGCGCTCCCCCAAAGGCTCGCTCCAGGAGGTGAAGCAGTGGAGCTGATCGGCATGGGAGGCTCGCGCATGCAAGCCGCAGGCGTCGAGTGTATCGTTCGCGCTGAAGATATGGCCGTTATGGGCGTAACCGAGGTCCTGCTTCATCTGCCCCGCATTTATCGTGGCTTTCACAGTCTCAAGCGCGCCATCCGTACCCGCCGCCCCCAAGTCGCCGTGCTCATCGACTTCCCCGATGTTCACTTCCGGCTCGCTAAAGAGTTTCACAAGCTGGGAATCCCGGTCATTTATTTCGTCAGCCCTCAGCTCTGGGCCTGGAAAGAACATCGCATCGAGCTGGTACGCCAATATGTCCGTCGTATGCTGGTCATTTTCCCTTTCGAAGTGCCGTTCTACCGGTCGCGGGGCGTGGATGCGGAATTTGTCGGCCACCCGCTCGCCGATCTGCCTCTGCCCGCCGTCAGCCGCGCTCAATTTGCCGCTGAGAACGGACTGAATCCCGACAGAATCTGGATCGGCTTGCTGCCCGGAAGCCGCTTGCCGGAAATCGAAAACCACCTCCCTGAGATGCTCGAAGCGGCGTGGCGCCTGGCTGCGCCCCATCCAGCCGCAATTCCCACTGAAACCTTTGAGTTCATCATTCCGCTCGCGCCCACCCTAGATGCAACGCAGCGGGCAGCGGTCCTGCGGCTGGCCGAGAAACACGGCGGAGGCTTGAGCGTGCGGCTCGTCGACGACGCGCGTGCTGCGCTCTTCCATGCCCGAGCTTCCGTAGTGGCCAGCGGCACGGCCACTGTGGAGGCGGCCCTGATTGGCAATCCCTTTGTGGTCGTCTATCGCGTCTCTTCGCTCACGTATGCTATCGCAAGGCGCGCGGTCAGGGTGCCTCATGTGGCCATGGCCAACCTCATTGCCGGCAAACGCGTAGTCCCGGAGCTCATCCAGCATGACTTCAAGGCGGCGAATATCGTCCAACAGCTTGGACCATTGCTACCCGACGGGCCAGATCGCGAGTCCATGATGAAGGAGCTGGCGGCGATACGCCAGGCGCTGCGCTCTGATTCGCCAGTCGGCGCGGGGCAGGAACAAAGTGCCATTGCGCGGGTTGCGGCGTTTGTCATCAAAGAGATTGAATTGACCTGCACGGCGGCGATGCAGCCGGCGCAGCTGTGAACGGGAAAGTGACTTCCCCAAATACCTCAACCAGCCTTGGAACGGCGGCAAGATCATGAGTGAACGAATTTGCAGATTTAGAAGACTTCTCCAGCTTGCGGGCTGGCGCCTGGGTGCCCTCAGCCTGCTTGTAACGGCCTGGGCTGGAATCGCAGCCGTTCCCGCGGCTGCGCAACGGGAGCGCCCGGCTCTCAATATCACCGGCTATGTGATTGACGCCGAATTGGATACAACGGCGCACCATCTCACCGCCAAGGCGGTGGTCAGTTTCACCCCGCCGCCCAACCAGGATGTCGTCACCTTTGGGTTCCATCCCGCGCTCAAGGTCACCAGGATCACCGATGAAAACGGCAAGGTGCTTGACGGCGAGCGAACGGCTGACGGGGGCATCCGGGTAACGCCGGCCACGGCTTTCGTTGCCGGCCAGACTTCACACTGGACCTTCGAGTACGACGGCACCATCACCGGCAACGAAGATGGCCCCGTGGAAGGCCTGAAGCTGGCAGCCATTCAGGAGCCAATCAGTTACCTGCTTTATCCCGCGCGCTGGTTTCCTATGACCGGCTACATGACGGACCGCTTTACGGCCGAAATGCACATCCGCGTGCCTCAGGGAATGCGGGTCTTCGCCAGCGGCAGTACGGGCTCGGCCAAGCCCGTTGCTCTCAGCGACGGCAAGCCCGGTGACGAGTACGACTTCAGGTGGACCAAGCCGGGCTTTCCTGGTACCGTCATTGCCGGCCGCTACGTGGCTCCCTTCACGGCGGGCGCCGGCAACGTCAAGGTCTACCTCACCATCGCTCACCAGGCCCAGGGCAACCCGTTGGCGCAGACGGCAAACAAAGAGTACGACTTCTTCACGGATAGCTTCGGCGAGCTCGAAAGCAGCCGCCTGAACATCGTTGAGCTGCCCAACGACACCCTTGAAGCGGCCTATGCGCCCGAGCTGGCCGCCATTATGGGCAACCATGTGGGCGACAAGCCTGGCGTTCGCCTGCTGGCAAATACCATCGCGCATCTGTGGTGGGGTTGCGAAATCAGTCCGCGGACGCTCAACGACGCCTGGATCACCAACGGCATGTCGCGCTACGGCGAGCTGATGTACGTGGAAGAAGACAGCGGCAAAAGCGCCCTCCGCGCCGCTCTTGAGGACGTAGCCGCCGGCGCGCTCGCTTACGATACCATCCCGCTTTCCAGCGCCGGGCGCCTCGATCCCTTTTCACCCGAATTCCAGTACATGACCCTCGATAAAGGCGGCATGATTTTCCATATGCTGCGTTGGGAGGTGGGCGACAAGGCCTTTCTATCGCTGCTCAAAGGCGCGCTCAGCGAATACACCGACAAACCCGTCCGCACTGAGGATTTCGAGAAGGTGGCCGAGGCTCAGAGCCAACAGCAGCTACTGCCCTTCTTTGCCCAGTGGATCGACGGCACCGGCGCGCCCAAGTTCACTGACAAGTACGCCGTTTACCGCCTCGGAAACAACAAGGGCTTCCGGACCATCGGCGAAATCAACCAGGATCTCGACCTGTTCCGGATGCCGGTCGAGTTGCGTGTCGAAACCGACGGCAAGACTGTGAACCAGCGAATTGAGGTGGTCGGAACCGACAGCCAATACGTGGTTGACACCTTCGGCCGTCCTCGCCGCATCAGCATCGATCCCGGCGACTGGGTGCTGAAGACCAGCCCCGATCTGCAGGTGCGGATTTCAATCCTCAAAGGGCAGCAACTCGTTGCTCAGAATGACCTTATGGGCGCTCTGGCTGAATACAAAAAGGCGCTCGACGCCAATCCGCAAAGCTCACTCGCCTCCTACCGCGAAGGCGAAATCTACTTTACCCAGCACAACTACCAGGCTGCCGTGAATGCCTTCCGCGACTCCCTGCGCGGCGACGACGACCCACCCTGGACGGAGGTCTGGAGCCACATTGCCATCGGCAAAATCTTCGATCTAACCGGCCAGCGCGACCGCGCCGTCAACGAGTACCGTCTCGCCGTGCAGACCAACGACAACACCCAGGGCGCGGTGAACGAGGCTCGCCAGTACCTGCAGAAACCGTATAAGCAGGAAGAAAGCAACTAAGGCTGGTTGCACGAATTAATCTTTGATCGGGCGCATACCACCACGGTCTCCCTTGGTCGTACATCTGAGGGAGTTGGGTCCTAAGGGCTCATGTTTCTTGCAGACATTTCCAGCAGTTGAAGTGTCCGCGTGAGAGCCCGCTTTTGGGTTCGCTTGGCCATAACAAGCCGAGTCTCGAAGCAATCGAGAAGATGCGCGGCTACGGGTGATACACTCAATGGGCCCGGATGGGCTTCCCCGAAAAACCAGAAAATCAAATTTGGGCCATAAGAGGAGGTTGACCATGACTTCTGCGCACGCGGCAGAACAACCCTTGAATCCAGGCATCGTGTTCGAGATGGTGCAGGCGCATCAGAAGACGGCGGCAATGGTTGCCGCCATCGAGCTCGACGTGTTTCGCGCGGTGGGCAAGGGCCCCGGCGATGTGGCATCGATTGCGCGCCACTGCTCGGCCTCGGAGCGCGGCATTCGCATCCTGTGCGATTTTCTGGTGATCAACGGCGTGCTGGCCAAGGAGAACGGGCTCTATAAGCACACGCCTTCGAGCGCGGCGTTTCTCGATCCCGCGTCGCCGGCATGCATGGCCTCGGTTGCGCATTTCCTGAGCAACTCGGCGTTGATGCAGGCGGATGAGAAACTAGCCGACATCGTTCGCAAGGGCCGCACTTATCTTCCCGGGCAGGGGTCGGTTGAGCCGGAGAATCCTCTCTGGGTGGAGTTCGCCGAGAACATGGCGCCGATGATGGGCCCGATGGCCGCACCGCTGGGCGGGGTAGTGCTGAACGGGCACAAGGGGCCGATGCGCGTGCTGGATATTGCCGCGGGGCACGGATTGTTCGGGATCGAGATTGCCAAACAGAATCCGCAGGCGAGGGTGACAGGACTGGATTGGGCGCCGGTTTTGCGCGTGGCGCTGAAGAACGCCGAAAGAGCCGGCGTGAAGGACCGTTACGACATGCTTCCGGGCAGCGCCTTCGAGGTGGATTTCAAGGGGCCATATGAGGTGGTGCTGCTGACGAATTTTCTGCACCATTTCGACAAGCCCACGTGCGTGGCCCTGTTGAAGAAGGTGCGCGCCGCGCTGAAGCCGGGCGGGAAGGCGGCGACGCTGGAGTTTGTGCCCAATGAAGATCGGGTTTCGCCGCCGGCGCCGGCGGCGTTTGCGATGACGATGCTGACCACGACAGCGTCGGGCGATGCGTACACCTTCAGCGAACTGCGCGCGATGCACCAGGAAGCTGGATATGGAGCGGTGACAGAGCACCCGATCCCCATGAGCCCGCATACGGTGGTGGTGGGGAAAAACAGCGATTAGGGATTAGAAGGCGGGGACTAGGAAGCTAGGGACTGGAACTGGTTGCTTAAATGGTGTTTTGAAGGGGCACGGCTTCAGCCGTGCTGTGAAAGGCGCATAAACACCGGAGCTTTAGCCCCTGAGGGATGTCTCCTGAACCGGGCCCGGGTATTTATGCACCAGCTCTAGTGACTAAGTGCGGCGGGAACGGACCGCGGCGGCGAGTTCGCTGAACAGCGTGCGGGATTCCTTCCAGTCGATGCAGCCGTCGGTGATGCTCTGGCCGTAGACAAGGGGTTGGCCGGGGACGAGCTGTTGCGCGCCGGCGACGAGATTGCTTTCCATCATGACACCGATGATCTGGCGATTGCCGGCAGCGACCTGCGCGGCCACTTCGTGGCAAACGATGGATTGGCGCCGGTAGTCCTTGCCGCTGTTGGCGTGGCTGAAGTCGATCATGATGCGGGGCTGCAGGCCGGCCTTCTGCATCAGGGCCGCGGCCTGGGCGACGCAGTCCGCTGTGTAGTTGACGGAGTTGCGGCCGCCGCGCAGGATGATGTGGCAGTCCGGGTTGCCCCTGGTGACGAAGATGGCCGACTGGCCGTGATGCGTGTGCCCAAGGAAGGTGTGCGAATAAGAGGCCGAGAGCACGGCGTCGACGGCAACCTGCACGTCACCGGAAGTGGCGTTTTTGAATCCCACCGGGCAGGAGACGCCGGAGACGAGCTGGCGGTGCACTTGGCTTTCGGAGGTGCGCGCGCCAATAGCGCCCCAGCTGACAAGCCCGGCGATGTACTGCGGCGAGATCATATCGAGGAATTCGGTTCCCGTGGGCACGCCCATCTCGGCCAAGTCGATGAGGAGATGGCGCGCCAGCCTGAGGCCATCGTTGATCTTGTAGCTGCCGTCGAGATGGGGATCGTTGATGAGACCTTTCCATCCGATGGTGGTGCGGGGTTTCTCGAAGTACACGCGCATGACGATGCGCAGGTCGGCGGAGAACTCGGGAATTGCGGTATTGAGCAGGCCGGCGTACTCGCGGGCGGCCTTGGCGTCGTGGATGGAGCAGGGGCCGGCGAGAACCAGGAGCCGATCGTCGCGGCCGTTCAGGATAGCGGATATCTCATTGCGGGTGTTGAAGATCGTGTCCGAAGCGGCTTCAGTGACAGGCAGCTCCTCCTCAAGGAAAACGGGAGGCAGGACGACCTTGGTCCATTGGATACGGAGATCTTCTGTGGGGTGGAACATTGAAGGCCTGTTCCAAATCTATCAGCCGCGAGGAGCAGGGATCAGGTTTCAGGGGCCACTGGTTGGGGCCCCGGGGTCGGGGGGGCAGGGCTCAGGACGTAAGCATCACGCGCTGCAACTGCGGCCAATCCAGCTCCGCTATCTCCGCCAGCGCCGCTAGCTCCGCTCCCTCGCCCGATCAGTGCGTGGCCTCGTAGGCGGCAACCGCTCCGCCCGCAATAGCCGCGCCGACTACCACCGGGACCCACAGGCGCACATGATGCCCTTCAGAGCCGGCTCCGATGTACTCCGTTGTCTGCTTGACGTGCGCCACATCGGAGTAGGCGAAGGTTACGGTCTTGTTGTTATCTGCGTCGGTGAAACGGAAAGAGGCATCGGAGAGCTGGGCGATATGTCCCATGACCTCGGAGCTGTCGCGCAGATCGAGTTCAAGAAAGGCGCCGGTGCGATATCTGGCGAGGCGCTTTTCTATCCTGCGCGCGTGCTTGTCGACCTGACCGGAGGACTTTGCCTGCGCGAAGGGCGTGGCGGCGATGAATGAGCAGGCAAGGATAACGAGGATGATGGGTTGACGCGGGACGAGGCGGAATAAGCTGGTCACGAGGACTCCTCCAAAGGAAGTGCCTTTTCGGCAGGTCCGCCGCCGGGGCCGATGAAGGCCGTCATGAGCGACAGATCGTCTCACAATACCATCAAAAAATGTGCATGGATGTGAATGCAGCACGGAGGAGGAAAACTTCAGTGCTATTCACCTTTGGGGATGGCGGACCGATTTGGGACTGGCGGACCGGCAGCGCTGGAACAGTCGACATCCCCCAGGGGACGAATCATCAAGTTGATTTTGGAAAAGTTAGGGTCCGTGCCTTCAAAGCCGGCATCTTCAAACTAACCACCGCCGGACCGAGCCTTGACGTGCGTGAAAGCTCTTTCTACACTTAAAGAGGAGCATTCCCGATCATTTTTCAGCTTAAGTCCATATAAAAACTGGACTTGTACAACCAGGAACTCCACGCTTCAGGGCTGGGAAGAGCTTGGGGGAGGGAGATTCAAAGACAGATGCCCGCAGCCATCATAAGCCCGCGCGAGCGGCTGGTGTTGACGGCCATTATCGACCTGTACATTGCCACGGGGGAACCGGTGGCATCGCAGGCGCTGGCGCGGGTGTTTGCCGACCGGGAAGGATTGAGTTCGGCGACGTTGCGCAACGTGATGGCGGCGCTGGGCGAGGCGGGACTGCTGGAGCAACCGCACACCTCGGCCGGGCGCGTTCCCACTGCGACCGCTTTTCGTTACTACGTGGAGCAGATCATGCGGCGCGGTCATACCGGGGAAGGCGCTGAGACCGCATCGGCGATGGCACGGGAAGCGGAATCGGCGTTGAGCGAAGCGCGGCGCGGGCAGATTGAAGAGAGCTATAACGGCGTGGTAAGCACGCACGAGTACCTGGAGCGCACGTCGCACGTGCTGGCCTTGATTTCGAGCGGGCTGGGAGTGGCCCTGGCCAGTTCCACGACGGGTCAAGTGCTGGAACATATTCATTTTTCGAGACTTTCGACGGGACGCGCGCTGGCGGTGCTGGTCACCCAGTCGGGCACCGTGCAGGACCGCGTACTGACCCTCGACCATCCCATGACGCCGGTGGAACTGGAAACCGCGGGACACTATCTGAATGAGAACTTTCGCGGCTGGCCTGTGGAGCGCATCCGGGAAGAGGTTGCACGCCGCCTGGAGGTCGAACGCGAAGCCTATCGGCAGTTGCTGACTTCTGTGGAAGAGCTGTGCCGCAAAGGGGCACTGGCTGGGAGTGACACCGAGCCGACCATTTTTGTGGAAGGTATGGCGAACTTGATCGGCGTGGAGCAGGATCGGGAACGGCTGCGCGAAATGCTGCTGGCGCTGGAGGCGAAGCAGCGGCTGGTGGAATTGCTGAATGCCTATGTGGACGGGCGGAAGCAGGAAGTGCGCGTGGTGGTTGGTCTGGACGAGGCTTCGCCGGCCATGCAGGACCTGGTGCTGATTGCGGCGCCGGCGCGGGTGGGCGATGCGAATCTGGGCACGGTGGCAGTGATTGCGCCCACGCGCATCCAATACCAGGAAATGATTCAAGCCGTAAGCTATATTGCACGCCTTTCCGGGCGCATCCTCGACATCCCGCCGGTGTAGCGGCGCGAACCCCTGGCGGCAAAGACAAAGGCGCTGCCAGGATGGGTACCCGGCTCGGGCAATCGGGCTGCCTGGCGGATTCGGGGTGGGCGGCCGGAGCTGAAAGCTGCAGCGATCGGCTGGGTAGATCATCAAAACGGTAGAAGCAAACGCTGAAAGATTTTGGAGAATGTACTGAGTCATGGCGAAACGCGGGACAGAAGAGTTGAGCACAGTTGAGGAGAAGAAGCGCGATTCGGCCGGTACTGAGGCGGCGATCGACCCGTCGGCGGAGCTGCCGGCGCCGACCCCTGAGGAAGAACTCGAAAGCGGCGCAGAAGCAGCGGCCAAGCTCGAGAGCCCAGAGGTGGCCGTAGTCCCATCGGAGCTGGACAAGGTGAAGGCCGAGCGCGACCAGCTTCTGGACCGGCTGGCCCGGCTGCAAGCGGAATTCGAGAACGCGCGCAAGCGCGCCGAACGGGAGCGGGCGGACTTTCGCGAGTTTGTGACGGGCGGTGTTGTGGAGCAGTTTCTGCCCGTGCTGGATAACTTCGAGCTGGCGCTCAAATCCACTGGCTCAGAGAAGCAATTGCGTTCCGGGGTGCAGTTGATCGTAAAGCAGATGGAAGAGATCCTGCAAAAGATGCAGGTGAAAGCGGTGCCTGCGGTGGGCGAGGCCTTCGATCCGCGGATTCACGAGGCGCTGGGAACCGTGGAACGCGAAGATGTGCCCGACCACGAGGTGGTGGAGGAAGTGCGGCGGGGGTACAAACTTCGCGACCGGCTGCTGCGTCCGGCGCTGGTGCGCGTGGCGCACAATGCCAAACAAGTGAGTGAGTAAGTGAACAAGGGGTCAGGTGTAAGGTGTCAGGTTCCAGGAAGGCACGCCAAGCGGTAGTACGCTGACACCTGAGACCTGACACCTGAAACCTGGGCTTGAGACAATGGGTTCTAATACTAGAGTGAGCAAAGCGGATTACTACGAGGTTCTCGGCGTCTCTCGCGACGCAAGCGATCAGGAATTGAAGAGCGCATACCGAAAGCAGGCGCTCAAGTATCATCCTGACCGCAATCCCGGGGACCATGCGGCAGAAGAAAAGTTCAAAGAGGCCAGCGAGGCCTACCAGGTGCTGAGCGACGCTGACAAGCGCGCAGCCTACGATCGCTACGGACATGCCGGCCTCGGCTCGCAGGGATTCGGCGCCGGACCGTTCGCGGGCGGCGTGGACCTGGGCGACATCTTCGGCGACCTGTTCGGCGAAATGTTCTCGATGGGCGGCGTGCCGCGCGGGGCAGCGCGTGGACCGCGCCAGCAACGCGGCGATGACCTGCGGTTCGACCTGACCATCGATTTCGAAGACGCGATCTTCGGCACTGAAACCGAAGTAAAGATTCGCCGGCTCGAGACTTGCAAGGAGTGCAAGGGGCGCGGAAGCTCTTCAGGCCGCGGGCCGACCGTCTGCGCCCAGTGCCAGGGACGCGGCCAACTGCGCTACCAGCAAGGATTCTTCTCCGTTGCCCGCACCTGCGGGGCCTGCGGAGGCACGGGCACGGTGATTGGCGATCCGTGCTCCTCATGCCGGGGTGAAGGACGTGCCGCAGCCGAGATCAAGCTGAAAGTGAAAGTGCCGCCGGGAGTGGAGGAGGGCACGCGGATCCGCTACGCCGGCGAAGGCGACTCAGGACGCCTGGGCGGTCCCAAGGGCGATCTGTACGTGATCCTGTCGATCCGGCCCCACGATTTCTTCGAGCGTCACGGCCACGATCTCCATTGCGTGATTCCCATCAGCTTTCCCCAGGCGGCTCTGGGCGCGGAGTTCGAGATTCCCGGCATCGACGGTCCCGTGAACATCAAGATTCCCGAGGGTACGCATAGCGGCCGTGAGTTGCGAATCCGCGGGCGCGGTGTTCCCTATCTGAACGAAAAGGGGCATGGCGACCTGGTGGTCAAGGTCGTGGTGCAGATTCCGCGCAAGCTGAACCGCGCGCAGCGCGAGTTGGTGATGAAACTGGCCGAGACGATGACTGTAGACAACAATCCTACCGCGCCCGGACTGATTGAGAAGATGAAGGATCTGTTCAGCTGATAAGCAGGGACCAAGGGAACAAGAAAGCGGGAGACAACGCAAACGAGTTCTCCTCCATCGCACAGCGGAGTTTGGTCGATCCATCTTCAAGTCAACTTCACGAATGCCAGCCTGCAACGACTAGAACCATCGCACCTTCAAGGCGCGATTTGTGGCTTCATTGAGATTGCGAATCGTTACGGAAGCCATCGTGCCTTTGCGCTTATCTATCCGTCGGCGGCCGTACGGCCTAAATGAGATGCGGCCGTCACATGGCCAGCAGCGCGATGACCGCGACGGCGATGCCGACGAGAAGGCTCATGCGGTCAGTGAACGCGAAGACCAGCGGATCTTCGTGGAGCTGGCCGCGGGAAGCCAGCAGCCAAACCCGGCATAGCCAGAGAATCATGAACGGCATGATAAGCCAGAGAATCTGCGGGCGATGATAGAGCACGACAATGTCGGTGCTGCTGATGTAAATGGCGAAGATGACGACCGCCGCAAAGGCGCTGGCAGTGCCAAAGCTGCGCAGTTGATCGAGGTCGGCGACGTGATAGCCTCGGTCGTTGCGGGGCGGCGATGCACTGCGGCGCAGGTTCTCGAGCTCTGCGCATCGCTTGACGATGGCTAGTGAGAAAAAGAGAAAAACCGCGAACGCCGCCAGCCAGTGCGAAATGTGTGACTGCGTGGCGGCGCTGCCGGCAAGCAGGCGCAGGGTGTAAAGGCCCGAGAGCACCAGAACGTCAACGAGCGCGATGCGTTTCACATACAAGGAGTAGGCGAGAGTGGTCCCGAGATAAAGCAGCAACCAACCGGAGAATGCCGCCGGAAGCAGGCCTGCGCTCGAAAACGCCACAAGCAGGAAAAGGACCACCATGCAGATGCCGATGATGGGCTGGAGATCGCCCGCAGCAAAGGGGCGCAGGCGCTTTTGCGGATGGCGGCGGTCGGGTTCGATATCGAGCAGGTCGTTGATAATGTAGGCCGATGAGGCCGTGAGACTGAAACAGAAGAAGGCGAGAAGCGCCGTCAGAAGCCGCTGTGCCCGAAAGACATGCGCCAGGAGAAGGGGAAGAAAGATAAGCAGGTTTTTCGCCCACTGATGGGGCCGCATCGCACGAAGAGCAGACCAGAGGGGCCGGGGGCGCTGAGTGAAGGCGCGCGAGGGATGGATGCGGCGCCGTCGAAGCCCGAGGCGCAAGCGAAGGCTGGGATTGGCCACCATGGATTCAGTGGCCTGGGCCAGCAGAGGAAGATCGGGCGCGTCGTTGCCGATGTAGTCGTAGGCGCGGCCGTCCAGCTCGGCGCGAAGGCGATCGAGCTTGCGGCAACCGGTCAGGTTGACAGCGCCGTCACTCGCCAAAACCCCACTGAAAATGCCGAGATGTTCGGCGACGCGCTCGGCCACCTGCTCGTCTGCGCCCGTGACGAGGTAGATGGGGCGGCCCTGAGCGCGCTGATCGTGCAGATATTGAAGCAGTGCGCGGTTGTAGGGCAGATGATCGACATCGAGGGAGACACGGGCGGCAATGAAGGCCTTGAATGCGGCTTTGCCGTGCAGGAGACAGCCCGGAAGCGCGAACAGGAGAGCGGGATGCGTGCGTGCGAGGACGAGCAAGGAGTCGACGAGAGTGTCGGACTTGACGAGGCTGCCGTCGAGGTCGACGCAGAGCGGCCGGAGCGTGGTAGCAGCAGATTCCGGGACCGAGGCGACCTGAGACAACCTTTCACCTCATCGCGAGGGGCTAGCTGGCGCGGGACGGCTCAAGTATACATGCAGGCGAATGACAGACCGGGGCTAGGCTTGCGGCGTGTGCAATTCGGACCTCGGCCGTTTTAGAGGCGTCAGTGCCAGTCCGAAAGCTGAGGGCTTCAGTTGGGTTGGATTAGGGGATTTGGTGGAGCTGAGCGGGATCGAACCGCTGGCCTCCTCGTTGCGAACGAGGCGCTCTCCCAGCTGAGCTACAGCCCCACAGGTGACTCCCTTATCTTAGCAGCGATGTTGGCCTGGGTGAAGGGTCGGAGATGGACCCTGGTAACGTGTTTTCCGGGCTGGAACGGGCCGGCTGGCGCGGGAAATCCGGCTTGCCGTAGAGTGGGTGGGGCGAATGGGGAGGGTTTCAGCGTGAGAGTTACCGGGAAATGTGTGGCCGCTGTCGCGGGTTTGGCTCTTGGATCAGCGATCTCGAGCTTTGGGCAAATGCGCACGCATCAGGCAGGCGGGCTGGGGATTTTTGAGGGTGAGGCAGATGTCGGCCAGGTCCATCCTGCGGGCACGGCCTCGTTCGATGCCGGGAGCGGCGTGTACACCATCGCGTCCTCGGGGGCGAATCTTTGGTCGACGACAGACGGATTCCACCTGGTGTGGAAGAAGGTGTCGGGCGACTTGTCACTGACCGCAGATGTCGCGTTGGCACCGGCGTCGCAGAAGTCGAATCCGCACCGCAAGGCGCTGCTCATGTTTCGACAAACGCTCGACCCGGGCTCGTTGTACGCGGACGTGGCGGTGCACGGCTCCGGAGAAACAGCGCTCCAGTACCGGCGCAATCAGGGCGATACCACGCAGGACATCGCCTTCGACCTGGGCGCTCCGAAGACGGTGCGGCTGGAGAAACGCGGCGATACGATCACCCTGTTCGTGAGCATGCAAGGCGAGCCGCTGCACCAGACGGGCGCGTCGATCAAGCTGCGCCTTGCAGAACCGTTCTATGCGGGGCTTGGCGTGTGCGCGCACCAGGATGGCGCGATGGAAAGAGCGACTTTCTCGCATGTGGGGCTGAAGGCACTGACTGCGCCCCAGTCGCCGGCGCCGATGGCGCTTTACAGCACGTTGCAAACCATCGCGATCGACAACAATGCGCGCATGGCGTACGTGATCGTGACGGGCAAGGGGAAGATGGAGGCGCCGAACTGGTCGAGAGACGGGAAGACGCTGATCTTCAATCGCGACGGGCGCTTGTGGTCGGTGCCGGTCGCGGGCGGCGAGCCAAGCGCAATCGATATTGGCAACGCGACGGATTGCACGGGCAGCCACGGTCTGTCGCCAGACGGCAAGTGGCTGGCCATGACCTGCGTCACGCCGGATCGTCCGGGACGGCGCATCTACATCGTTCCTTCGAGCGGAGGCGAGCCGCGCATGGTGACGGCGAAACCGAACTCGTACTTCCATAGCTGGTCGCCGGACGGCGAAACCATTCTGTTTACGCGGCCGTCGAATGGAAGCCTGAACATCTATGCCATTCCAGCGGAGGGCGGCGACGAAAAGGCGCTGACGACGGGAACGGGAACGAGCGACGACCCCGACTACTCGCCGGACGGGAAGTACATCTACTTCAACTCGGATCGCGCGGGAGGCATGGAGATTTTCCGCATGCGGCCTGACGGAACTCAGCCGGAACAGGTGACCTCTGACGATCGGCGCAACTGGACGGCGCATCCCTCTCCGGACGGAAAGGCCGTGCTGATTCTTTCGTACGCGAGCGATGTGACCGGCCACCCGGCGAACAAGGACGTGACGCTGCGGATTCTGGACGTGCCGACGGGAAAGGTACGCGACCTGGTAGAGATTGTAGGCGGATCGGGCACGGACAATGTGCCCAACTGGGCGCCGGATGGAGCGCACTGCGCGTTTGTGAGCTACCAGATGCTGCCGGAGGAAGATAACGGCGCGAGCGAGTAGGCGACGGAACGCGATTTCGGCGTGCCGGGGATAATGTTTCGGGGAGGATTCCATGCAGGTTCGGAATTCGGTAATCCGGGCCGGGTGCGTCCTCGCGCTTTGGGCCACGGCGCTTGCGGCAATTGCCGCGCAGCACTCGAAACTGAGCGATCAGCCGATCGTGAAGCTCGACGAAAACGAGGCCGATCTATGGGAGCACGCATCGGGGCCGATGACGGCTGTGCATGTGAGCGCATCCGAAGCCGCGAAACTTGAATTTGAGAGTTATGTCTCGTTCGAGATTGTTGTTTCACCGGACGGCCATGTGGAATCGGCCACGCCAACCAGCGACGGGAAAGGCCACCTTGAAGAGGCCCGCGCGATTGAAATGGCACGCAGATTCAAGCCATGGATGCAGGATGGCAAGAACATTCGCGTGGCCGTGACGGATTACGTTGAATTGCTGCCGCCAGAGCGGTGGGCATTGGATCCTCTGAGCTTTCCTGAGCCATGGGGTTTGAAAGGTGCTGAGATCAAACTCTCGCGATCGGCCTGTTACGGAAGATGCCCCGACTACACCGTTGTAATTCGCGGCGACGGGAACGTGCACTTTACCGGACGCCGATTCGTGCAGATGCCGGGAGATCACGAAGCGCATGTTTCACGCGACGCCGTGAAAGAACTGGTGCAGAAGTTCGAGAAGGCCGGGTTCTTCGCGGCCGACGACAAGTACATTGCCTTGGTGACCGACAACCCGACGTATACGTTGACACTGAAAGTCGCCGGGAAAACGAAAACAGTGACGGACTATGTGGGTACCGAGGTTGGGATGCCGCTGGCGATTGTCGAGCTGGAGCGAGATGTGGACGAACTGGCGGGGACCGAGCGTTGGGTCAAGGGGAACGCGCAGTCCGCGCCCTCTCTCAAGGAAGAGAATTAGGAAATTGCATGAGAATTACTCGCGCGCAAGAAGCGGAAGTGGAGGGGAAATGACCGGTTCAGCCAATGCCGACCTGCCGGAGTGCTGGCCACCGTTGCCGCTCGATTCCTGGCGAGAGACGTGCGACACCCTGCACATGTGGACCCAGATCGTGGGCAAGGTGCGGATGCGTCTTACGCCGCTGGTGAATCACTGGTGGAATGTTCCTCTTTATGTGACGGCGCGGGGCCTGACCACTTCCAACATTCCTTACGGCGTGCGGTCGATTGAGTTGTATTTTGACTTCCTGGCGCACCGGCTGGTGCTGGAGTGCAGCGACGGACTAGTGAAACAGCTGGCGCTGCGGCCCATGGCGGTTGCCGATTTTTACCGGGAGTTCATGGGGATGCTGAAATCGGCGGGGGTCGAAGTGAGCTTCTGGAGAATGCCGGTGGAAGTGCCCGATCCCATTCCGTTCGATGAGGACCGCATCCACGCCGCGTACGATGCCGAACGGGCCGCGACGTTCTGGCGCATCCTGCTTTCAGTGGATGCGGTTTTTCACCAGTTCCGGTCGGGATTTACGGGCAAGGCGAGCCCGGTGCATTTCTTCTGGGGAAGCTTCGACCTGGCGGTGACGCGTTTTTCGGGCCGGCGCGCGCCCGAGAGGCCGGGCGCCGACAGCATCACGCGCGAAGCATACTCGCACGAGGTGAGCAGCGTGGGATTCTGGCCCGGCAGCGGAACCATCAACGGTCCGGCGTTCTACTCCTATGCCGCGCCCGAGCCGCAGGGATTCCGCGAAGCGCCCGTGCGTCTGGATGCCGCCCATTACGACAGGGGGCTTGGGGAGTTTCTGCTCATGTACGACGATGTACGCGCGGCAGCTTCGCCGAGCACGGCACTGCTGGCGTTTTGCCAGAGCACTTACGATGCCGCGGCCGACCTCGGCAAGTGGGATCGGCAGTTGCTGGAACGGGGCGCAGGCAGAAAGAATTGAGGCCGTTCGAACCCGCGCGGCGCTACCAGCCCAATTTCTCGAAACGCAAGGATCTCCGGAAGGAAAAACCAACCCGGAAGATGCAGGAACGGTTGTGCGCAGCGACTCGTGGATTACGCTCTGAGCGCCGCCAGGCTTTCGTCGAGAGTAGCATCGATGCCAAGCAGCGTGTCGGTCTTGGTGAGCGCGAAAACATCGAAGACTCGCGGGCAGACACCGCAGAGACGCAAGGCGCCGCCGCGCGAGCACAGGGAGCCATAAATGTAGATGAGCATGCCGAGTCCGGCGCTGTCGATGTGGTCGACGTGGGTAAGATCGAGCGCGATTTTGATGACGCCGCTGTTGATGAGCGTCCGCACCTGTGACTCCGCCAGGCTGAGCGACGAGCCCAGAGTGATGGGTCCGGTCAGGGTGACCACTGCGCAACCGTCGTCGTGGTGGCCGATGGATGCACTCACAGGCATGGGAGGATTCTACCTTGGAGGCGGTGAGGTCAGATACCTGTTTTTCAGCTTTTGCGGCGACCCCGGCCGCTAGTTTCCGTTCGGGGGGACCATATTTGCGCCCATCTGCTGGAAAGCGTCCCAGTTGGTCTCGATGAGGGCAGCGTTTTGCGGAGTGATCATGCCCGGAGGATAGGCCTGGATCATGCCCTGCTTCTTCATGCCGACCCAACTCACGTCGTTGATAATGGCGCCGGTAATGACGATGAACTCGCGCGTCTCAAGGCCGTTCTGGTGGATGAGGGCGGCGACCTGCGGGTACTTGGAGTCGATGGCCTGGGCCTGCTGGGTGATGGTCAACTTGCCCGCGGAGCTGTCGGAGTTCATGGCGCCGCTCAGGGCGGGATTGGAGGCGACCAGCTGATTGATGGCCTGAATCGTCGTGGCCGCCTTCTGGGCCTTGTCCATGGTGAGCTGGTAATGGCGAACCTCAATGACGTCGGGATTGTTGTCGTCACCCTGGGCGCTCGCCGGAATACAAAGTGCGGCGGCTGCCAAAGCGAGCACGGCAACTCCGCCCAGCATAGCCGGGAATTCGCGTACTTTCATGTGTGACCTCCGACAATCTTGAGCTGTTTGGGGAACCCAGTGTGCGGAGTCTACAGGGGGCGTCGGCTGGTTGGCAAGTGCAATTCATTGCAGTGCGGTTCAGTGCGATTCTCGCCGGGAATCACGGAAGGCTCAGCTCACTTCGGCTGCACGTTCACGGTGAAGTACACGCTCTGACTGACGGAGGTGTTGTCAACATAAGCTGTAGCCGTGACTTTGAGCGTGGATACGCCGAGGGGCGTGCCAAAGGTGGCGAGCGCGCCGCTGCTGCAGCCGATGCCAGCGGCAGCGAGGCCGATAAGCAACGAGAGCAGAAGCATGAAGCGTCGCGCACCGCGGCGAAGGAGCCGGCGCGCGCGGGATCGAGAGGGAAGCAGGAAAAAGGCCAGAAAGGCGAGCGCAGCGCCTCCGGCGGCTTGCGGCCAGAGCGGACGAGGCGGTTGTCGTCGCGCGGAGGTGTACTCGGGCCCGCCGGTGACGAAGGTCTGCACGACAAAGGTGACTGTCCCGGTGGGCGTGACTTGCTGCGGGGAAGGTGTGCAGGTCATATCATCCTGCAGGGCGACGGCGCACACCACCTGGACCTGTGCGCTGTAGCCGCCGACGCTGGTGACCACGAACGATTCAGACCCGGCGCTGCCCTGCACGATGTCGAGATTGGTGGGCGGGTTGGAGGCAGCCGGGGCGAGAGTAAAACCTTCAATACTGAGATTGAGCAGATTCGAAGTAGCCGAAGTGTAGTTGGCGTCGCCCGGATAGGTGGCCTGAAACGACTCGCTGGTGGAGTTGACGGTAACGGAGAACGTAGCACTGGTGACGCCGCCCACCGTGGAGAAGTTGGCCGTGGCCACGGCCGCGCCGTTGACGTTGAGCGTGACCGGGCCGCTGGGCGGAACGCTGCCCGCAGGCGGACCGGCGGGAGAGACGCCGGCGGTGACGGTGATGGTGATCGTCGATCCGAGCGCGGGAGAGCTGTTGGAGGTGGTCAGCGCGAGAGTGGTTGGACTGGGCGCGGAAGTGACCGTCAACAGATTGCCGCAGTCGCAGTTGGCGTAGGTTCCGGTGGCGTCGACGTAGAAGATGCCCAGACTGTAGGTGCCGGCTGCGGGTAGGTGTGTGTAGCCGAAGAGGCTCGACAGCTCAAGGCTGAAAGTGGCGCTGCTTCCCGTCGCGGCGCTTCCGTTGGAGACGAGGGTGGTGGTGGGCGTAAGCGCATCGAAATTCGCCGAGTCGTAGATGGCAACCGTGCCTGTGGGGATGCCGGCGGCGGTGGGATCGATGACAGTCGCGGTGAAGGTGACGAGCGCGGAGGGGTTGTAGGTGTTGCCGGCCTGCACGGGCGAGATGGTCAGCGAGACCGTGGGCGTGATGGGCGCGGCAGCCGGCGAGGCAAGGGCCGTAACGAGCTTTTGAATGTCGGGCACGCCCAGTCCTGTGGCGAGATCATAGCCGGCGCCGGCCGTGAAACCGATTTCCCCGCTTGCGCTGCATGCCGGGCTGGCGGGCAGGCAGGGCAGTTGCGCAGTTCCCTCATCGACATCGTGGAAGACGGCTGATGCAGCCTCGGATCGGCTGGCGGCGTAAAGAGCAGGCGCGAGGTTGCCTTGGATTCCATTTTTCTGGTCGATGAGAGCGGCCACACCGGCAAAGACGGCGGCAGCCGCACCGCTGCCTCCGCTGCGCAAGAGCGTGCAGCCGGTTGAGGGTGCCGATGCAGCCGTGCCGCTGAAGCAGAACGCGAGGCCCGGATTTGCGGCGGAATTGATGGCGGTGGGTAGAGCCAGATCGGGGAGCAGACGGTATTGGCCGGCGGCGGTGGCGGATTCCGCGCCAGGCTGCTGGAGTTGAGGCTGCCAGGACGGCCGGGCGTAGACAGTGCTGACTCCCCCACCGCCCGCATAGGCTGGATCAGCAGGATCGACTGGCGACCAAGCCGCCAGCGACCTGTCTCCAGCCGCCACACCGTCCGCGCTGTAGCCCGCTACGCCCACGACCGTGTTCCAGGGCGTGGAGGCAAGCGCATTGACAGCGTAGCCCGTTTCGACAGGTGCAGAGCCCCCGGCCGGGGTGCAGGCTGCCGCGCCGCCGTCGCCTGCGGCAGCAATCACAGAAATGCCTTCAGCGGCTGCCTGGCGATAGAGTGCTGCGTAGAACGCCTGGTGAGCCCGACTCAGCGCGGCTTCGCAGGCGGAGTAACCAATGGCGATCACGTTGGCCCGGTCCTGGTCGACGATGGCGGCCAGCGAGAGATCGACGCCATCGGTGGCGCTGGTGGCAGCCGCGGGAACAAGCAGAATCTGCGCGCCGGGAGCAGCCGCGCCCGCCCAGGAAGCGGCCAGAGTGGCTTCAGCCTGGCCGGCGCCAAGGCCGGGATCAGGCCCGTCCGCAAGAGTTGCGAGGGGCGAGTCGGGAAGCCCGAAGGCCGCGCGGAAGGCGGCGACGTCGGCGTTGTTGACGTTGCTGCGCGCGACTATTGCGATGGTCTGCCCGGCGCCGGTGACGCCTTCAGAGGTGAGGGGAGCGAGATCAACGAGCTGAGCGGCAAGTCGCGGCGTGAGCGCGGCGGCGCCGGACGGCGAAGAAACGGCGGGGAGATCGGCAGGGGAAATGGCAAGCGGCTGAGGCGTGACGAGCGCCGGCGCGGAGAGGGCGCCATCGAGAGAAACCAGTCCCGCAACAACCGGCGCCAGAGCGGCGGGAACCGAGATGCCGGTGGTGAGCGCGGCGCGCGTGCCTTCAGGAGACGGGATCAGGCCGACGCGCGCGCCGAATGCGCGTTCAACCTCCGCCACCGTGCCCGAAAACTCGATCCAGCCGGCGCCGATGGGCAGCGGCGCTACCGTGAAGCCTTCGCTCTGGAGCCATGCGGCAACTTCGGCAACGTCGAATGGATTGTTCGCATAAGCCTGTGCGAATGATTGCGGTGTGAGCCAACGATGATACTCGGGCGACGATGGATCCTGCAGGCTGGCGAGTTCCGAGTTGAGCGCTTGCTGTTGCGCCTGAGCAGGAGCAAGCAAAAGCAGGATGCGGCCGAGAACCATGTTGGGCGGTGCGGCGGGCAGAGGCGAGGCTGTGGAGGCCGGCGGGTTGCTTTGCGGGATGGCGAAGGGGGGGGCGGTGCGCCAATCGCCCGTTATGCGCGGCGCCGGCAGGGACGCGCTCGTGGCTGACGTGTTTTGCGCCGCTCCGCGGGGAATAGCAAGAAAGGTGCCCAGGAGAAGCGTTGCCAGCGCGAGATCGAAGCTTCGTAACCGCATGCTATTGCCCGCCGTACACACGGAGCGCACCCCTGATGCCACAGAAGCCCCGGTCAAGTGCGGATGAACCCATCATGCTTCAAGCAGGGCAACCCCACTACTCCACTTTCGGGTAGCGGCTCTTCCGTTGCTTGGCGCTTCGGACCGATTGTATAGCGTGGAAAGGTGGACAAATAGGAATTCTTGCGATGCGCAGCGGCGGAATTCCCGGCCCGGGTATCTTGACCGCCTCAGAGAATGAGTTTCAGAGGTTTCGGACCGGCGCTACCCTGTATTCTTCTCATTTATTCGGCAACTGGATGCCGAGGTCGGACAGAACCTTGGGCTTGGCTTCTTCAACTGCCAGCAGGTTGTGGCAGGCGGAGCAGTCCTGGGTAATGGCGCCGCCGTCCTTGGCGACGTGGTCGCCATCGTGGCAGCGGAAACAGCCCGGGTAATCCTGGTGGCCAATGTGGTTGGGATGCGTTCCCCAAGTGACCTTCATGAACGGGAAGACGTTTTGATCGTAAAGGGTGACAAGTTGCTGGCCCGCGGCGGTGACGAGAACGGCATTCTTATCCATGACCTCGGGATGCTGGGCGCGGTAGAAGGCTTCCAACTGCTCGGGAATCTTGACGCCGGCATCGGCCTGACTGGAGTAATCGCCTTTCAGCAGCTCCAGGCCTTCCTTGTGAATCCACGGCAGCGAGGCACTGATGGAGCCGTCGGCCATGGCGCGGTCGATGGCTTCTTCGGCGGTGACGAAGGTGTGCGCCGCGCGATTGTGGCAGTCGATGCAGTCCATCACGCGCCGCTCGCCCTGGGGCTGCGCGCCCTTGAGCGCCGTTGCGCCGTAGGTGGTAAGGGTGCCGTCGGGGTTGGTGCGCTGCACCCAGGGAATGGCGGTACGCGTGGGGTCGGTGGCGATGTATTCAATATGCCCTAGGTGCACGCCGTGGATGCCGCTGCGGTGCGAGAACGAATCTTCGCCGCCCAGGTGCAAAATAAGCACCGTCTGCGACTCGGAGTTCTGCTCGTCGTCGGCAAAAGTGGATTTGACCAGCAGCTTGTCGCCATCGAACCGTGTGGGCGTATGGCAACTCTCGCAGGTGTAGCGCGCCGGGCGCAGGCTGGTGACCGGCGAAGGAATGGGAGTGGGGTAGTTGGGAATGAGGTGCGGCGCCAGCGGGGCCAGGGGATGGAACGAGACCTCGATAAGCTGCTTGGTGCCGTTGACCTTGGCGCTGAAGTAGGCCTGGGCACCGGTGCCGATGTGGCATTCGACGCAGGCCACGTGAGAGTGCGCAGAAATCTGGTAGGCGGTGTACTCGGGCGTCATCACATGGCAGGAACGTCCGCAGAATTGCGGCGAATCCATGTAGTTGGCGCCGTGATAGCTGGCAACAGCCACCACCAGAAGGTTGACAATGGTGGCCACAAAGACGATGTCAAGGCCGTGACGGAAGATGGGATCGTTGAGATCTACCTTGGGAAACTCAGCAGGAATCTGGCCGGCTTTCCGAAGTTTCCTGCGCCGGATGAAGACACCGACAGGGATGAGAGCGAGCCCCAGCAGGAAAATCGCGGGCAGAATGAGGAAGAAGATGATGCCGAGATAGGGGTTGTCGGTGACGCGGCCGAAAAGCTCGACCAGCCAGTAGCCGATGAGGGTGACGCCGGAGGCGGTGGTAATGGCGCCGCCGACGAGGCTGATGGGGTTGTTGCCGAAAAACAGCGCCGGCCGCAGCCAACTTTCGCGGAATCGTTGCAACACCGACACGCCCCCCCAGCCTCCCGTCATGAAGGGCCCGCGGTCGTAGAGCGGGCCCGTCTTGAATGCAATGCGCCGATTGTACGCGAGCCTACTTCAGGGTCTTGAAGTATGCGGCGACGTCCTTGATCTGCGCATCCGTGAGTCCAGCCACGGGCCTCATTTTGCCGTTGCCGTTCTTCACTGTCGCCTCGATTTGAGCCACGGTGAGCGCTTTCACGGACGGATCGGAGGCGGGCTTGAGGGTGGGATAAAGCTTGGCGATTCCGGCGCTGGGCGTGCCTGTCGGTCCATGGCACATCGCGCACTTCGACTTGTAGGTGTCCGCGCCGGTTTGGGCGAAGCTCATGGCGCCAGCCAGCAGCAGGGTAGCGGCAAGGGTAACTTGAGAACGACAGTAACTCTTCATTTGGGAACCTCCCTGGGTTGTTTTCGGCCGTTAGCCAACACGAGCGCCAGCCGCATAGTTATGGTAAATGCTTCCGGCCGAGCGATTCGGCCCTAGCGATCCACACAAGAAAGTTGAGAGAAATTTTGACTCTCTCACGCTAACCGGCGCGGACGGGACTTGCAAGGGCCCCCGCGCCGGAATGTTCCTGGGCAACGATTCTTCTTTGCTACGCGCCGGCTTTGTTTCGCGCCGGCTTTGCTTTGCCGACCCTGGCGTTACTTGGCAAGAGTCCTGAAGTATTCCACCGAAGCCTTGATGTCGGCGTCGCTGATCTTGCCCTTAAATGGCGGCATCTTGCCCTTGCCATTGGTCGTGTCAGTGATCATCTGCGCTTCGCTCAAAGACTTCACCGAGGGATCGCTGGCGGGCTTGACGCCCATCGCTTTGGCAATTCCGGGATTGGGCACGCCCTGGGCGCCGTGGCAGCTTTGGCACTTGGCCTTGTACACCGCTTCGCCGGAAGACTGGGCAAAGCCTACTGCGCCGGCCATCAGAATCATGGCGGCCAACATGCTATGAGAACGAATTGTCTTGCTCATGGTCTTGCTCCCCGTGGGTACGTGATTTGTGGATCGTGGGTCGTGGATCGCGATCGGTTCACGAATCACGAACCACGGTTCACGGTTTGTTTCAGAACTGCCAATGCACGCCGAGAGTAATGTTGTTGGAATGGTAGTTGCGCGCGGCCGTTTCACCGGCGGGCGAAATCGTCATGCCGGTTTGGCCACCCGTTCCGGCGACGCTGCCGAGCGAGCTGCAGAGGACCGGTGTCACGGGAGCGGTCGGCGTGGGATTGGTTGTGCTGCAATACTGCGCTCCGCTGTGCCCGCCTTCACCGTAGCCATAGAAGTCGTAATTCGCCTTCCAAACCAACCCCGGCCGCGACTCCCAAGCGAAGTTCAGGAAGGGGGTCTGGTAGGTCGACACCAGCGAGCCGGCGACGTCACGGGCATCGTTGTAGAAGCGGGTGCCGTTCACCGAATTGATGCGATAGCCCAGATTGGAATGAACTGTCTTTGCGGGGGACACCATGAACGCCACCGATCCTGACTGCGTGGGAGCGTCCGCGAAGTCCTTCGCCGGTCCGAAGTCGTAGATGCCCGCCCGCGTGGCAGCATTGTTGGGGCAGGCCGTGCCGCTGGGAATTGCCGCGGCGGGAAGCGCCGCGCTGGCCGAGCCAAGGTAGCAGATGTTGTCGGACATGTAGACGTCGCTGTAGATGTAGTTGAAATCGACGCCATAGCGGTCGTTCGGAAACAGCTCGGCGGCGAAGCTGCCGACACGCGAGTGATCGACGTGGTCGAGCGGTCCGGCGTAAGGCTCGGTGTTGCCGGGAAAGCTCTGCACATTGTTCGTATTGTTGTGGCGTTCCAGGTCGTTGTAGGCACCCGAGACCGTGGCCCAGGACTTGGCCCGGTAGATGGTATGCACGCGATAGTGCCTGAGTTGCCGGAATCCCATGGGCGTGATGGCGTTGTCGTTATACATGGCCTCGACGCTGCCATTGATGTCCCAGTTGCTTGCCGGGCGCAGCGCGGCGGTGAAGATTCCGCCATTCTCGTGCACCGTCACCTCGCCCGAGGTCGTATCGTTGGCCAGCAGCGGGACATTGTGGGCGGCTGTTCCCTGGCCTTCGGACATGAGGTGATCCTGATACCGGTAGGTAAACGAGAACGTAGTGCGAGGCGTCGCGTCCCAACGTACGGTCGCTTCGTTGGTGGTGAATCTCTGGCCAAAGTATCCGGCGAAAGACGGCGAGGCTGGGCCGATGCTCGGGCTGCCCTCAATGGGGGAGACGCCGGCCGCAGCGTTCTCGTTGCTGAACGAGGAAGTGGAATTGATGGTCTGCGTACCCGACGAGATCACGGTCGCCGTTCCGCTGTTCAATGCGGCGATTCCCGGCTGATGAACGTTCGAGAAGGTGAACTGATCTTCCAGGCTGATGGTCCTGGTTGCTTCCCAGACGATGCCGTAGTCGACCGCCATCACCTCGCGCCTCGCGGTTGCGGCGCCTGTGTACGAGTCCGCGGTTGTCGCATAATAGCCCGCGGCGTTGGAGGTGGCGAGGCCCTGGAAACTCTCGTAGTAAGCAGGCAGTTTGGTGTGGGCATCGGTATAGCGCAGATCGCCGTTCATCGAGATGCCCTTGATGCTGCTGCTCTGCAGGCGGAGGATCTCGGTCGGGAAGAGCACCCGCGTGGGCTGTGCACGGAAATAGCTGGAAATCACCGAGCAGGCCGGGTTAATCACCGGCGTGCTTCCGGTGCCCGGCGCGGTGAGGATCGGATTGCCCGCCATCGCGGCCGTGTTGCAGGAACTGGCGCTGTACGGGGTGAGACTGTCGTAGCTCATGAGCAAAGCAACCGGCAGGCCGTTGGCCTCCTGAAGGTTGAAGTAGCTGGGGTCCATCGTGAAATAGGAGTCGCCCTTGTAGTGATCGATCTCTTCCTCAAAGGTCAGCTTGGTATTTTGTACGGGCTTCCAGTCGATGGCGGCGGTGTAGTCGTCGGTGCTGTTGCGTTGATACTCCTGCAACAGCACGGCGCTGGCGCCAGAGATCCAGGGGAGTGTGGGCGCGGTGACCTGGTAGTGATATGCCCCGGAAATCTGGTAGCCGCTGGGCGTCAGGCTCGGGCCTTGCATCACGTTCTGCGAATAGCCGAGGCGGACGGTGTACTTGGAGAGGGGCGCCAGGGTGACATGGATGTCGGTCATCCGGCGCACCGTGTTATAGAGGAACGGCGACTGAGTCACCTGCGGGTACGCATATGGAGTCGACGATCCGCTTACCGCAATCGTCTGTCCGCTGGGGATGTTCGGATTGCCGAGGAGATCGTAGTCAAAATAGCGCCGGTCGCGCCGAAACATGCCCGAAAATTCGTAAACCTTGGCCTTGGAGAAGTCCATCTTGGCGAAGTTGTCGGGATCGCCGCCGAAGCCGTTGCTGAAGGCCTTCAGATCATCGACCAAAGGATTCTTCGTGCCAGGCAATGCGTGCATCTCGAAAGTCTCGCCAAGGATGCGGGGTCCGGAGCGCAGGTTGACCATGGTGCTGTACATGGCCCTGCTGCCCACCTGATCGGCAAAGCGGCCGCCCGCATCGATGCTCTGGTGGATCTCGTATCCATTGGGAGCCGACACCTGCGCAGCTGGCGCCGGAGCCGGGTCAGCCGGATTCTGAGCGGCGGCGAAGCCCGCGAACATGAGTAAAAGGGCGACCCCAATGCCGGCGGCCAAACGGCGCGGCGTTGCGGGAACGTGCTGCTGATTAGAGAACCAGCCGATCATCTTCATATGAAGCCTCACTTGATAAGAAACTCACTCACTTCAAAAAAACTGAATCCGCGTGCAACTTCCACGCCGCGCCGTTCCCAGACCGGGAGGACGCGGCAGAGCGCCATCCCCTACCGGATAAACGCCTCGTTCATATTCGAGCCGTGAATGTAGGTGTGGCAGGTGGTGCAAGGCTCCAACTCGTCGGAACCCGCGCCCTGCCCGTGAACTGTTCCAACGGCAACCCGGCTGTGGCATTGGTTGCACAGCGTGTTGACGCTCGGCATGTTGAGCATGCGCGCGTTCTGCGAGCCGTGGGGTGAGTGGCAAGCGGTGCAGCCCTCAGCCTTGACCGGCGTATGTTCATATACGAAAGGCCCTCGCACATCGGTGTGGCACTTGGTGCAGATGGCGCTCTGATCGGCAGCAGATCTCAGGTTGCTTTGCCCGAATGTGCCGTGCACATCGTGGCAATCGCTGCACTTGATCAGGCCTTCGTTCACCTGGTGGTGGAAGGTCATATTGAACGCGGCCTTGGTGTCGGCGTGACACTGGAAGCAGAGCGTGGGTTGCGCAGCCTTGAGCAGCCCCTCTTGCTTGCTGGCGTGAATACTATGGCAACTGATGCAGCTCACGTTGGCCTTGGCGTGCGGCGAGCGCAGGAAGTCGGGGTGCGCGCCGGAGTGGCAGCCCAGGCACTTGGCATCGACGTCCTTGGCCGAAGCCTTGGCGGGGTTGAAGATCTTGGTGACGTCGCCGCCCCCGGCCACGTGTTCGCTGCCTGCCCCGTGGCAGTTTTCGCAGGTCACACCGTTGGCGTTGCCGTGCATCAGGGCCATTCTGGCGTGAGGATTCGTGGCGAAGTTCTTGCTCACCTCTTCGTGGCACGAGGCGCACGTATCGGCGCCGACATATTCGGCGTGGGCGGCCTGTTTGCCTGACTCGTCAGAGGCTTTGGCTTTGGCCGGCGGAGCCGCGAGCGACGTGGCGCAAAAAATGCCTGCGCCCAGCAATAAGGTGAAAAACACGAGCAGTCCCGGTCTCTTTTCCGGAGCCGCATTGATCGGCAGTTGCGTTACCGGCCCATCTGTATGCATGAAAATTACCGCCTTAAAAGAACTTTCTGGCACGTCACAAAACCGACTTCAGCTGCCATTTCGCGCTGAAGGGTGAGTCTCCATTTGTGAGGGCGGGCACCAAGGGCCTGTCAGGAACCGATAGCGCAATCGCACCTCTGTGCGGAGCATCACCACATGCACGAGAGATTACGTTTTTCCGCCTAAGGAGAGCGGTGATGTCCATCACACAGGCTATCGGTCTCCATCACCAAGCCCAACATGAGGCGCAGGAGTGGTTTATGCGCGGTGTGATGCGGGGCCCATGCTGCTTCCGTCACACCCAGGCGAATTGAGGTATGGACGTGAGGCCCATCACATCCAAAGCCCGCAGCATTCAAGCAAACTCAATTCGGATGCCACTCTCAGTGGGTCACGGGTGGATTCGGGCCTCAGCCGCGGCTTCAGAGAGAGCGAAACGGAGCTCGGGAACCATTGGAGGCGACGGGCCGCATCGGTAAGGTTGGGACGAAACGATGGCGGACATGCAGATAGCAATGGAAGAGCCGGCACGGCCCAAGCAGGCGGGCCGGCCATCGCCCCTGGGTTGCGCGGCTTGCGCCAATCGCCGTCCGGGTTGGTTTTGCTCGCTGGGCAGCGCCGTCCTGGCCGATTTAGAACTGGCCACAAGCACCATTTCACTGCCGGCACAGGCTGCACTGTTTACGCAGGGTGAAGATGCCCGCTGCTTGTATCTGATTTGCAGCGGTTATTTGAAGCTGACAGCAGGGAAGGCCGAGGACCGGCACATGATTGTCCGCGTGGCGGGGCCGGGTTCGATGCTTGGCCTGTATGCTGTGCTATCGCACGGCGTCTACGAGGTAACCGCCGAGTCGCTGACGCAGGCGCAATTGCGGCCGGTGGAGCGGGAGCGGTTCCTGAGCTTCCTGCGCAACCACAAGGAAGCGCAGTTGCGCGCCGTGCAATGCATCTGCCAGGAATACCGGTTTGCGTTGCAGGACGCGTGCCGCATCGCGCTGGCCGAAACCGTGGCCGCGCGCCTCGCGCGCCTCCTCATCGAGCTGGCACACCAGATCGGCGAGCATACCGAAAACGGCGAGTATCGCTTTCCGCTTCTCCTAACGCACGAGGAGTTGGCGTCGATGACCTGCACCACCCGCGAGACAGTCACGCGCACGCTGGGCCAGTTCCGCAAGGGTGGGTGGATCTCGATCGAGGATTCCAACGTCACACTGCACAGCCCCGACCGGCTGCAGGCTCTGATGTAGGCCTTTGCATGGGCATGCGCGCATGCCCTTTTTCGCTCCCTTTCGTCCCGCTGGCGCAGTCCAAAGAGCTATGATGCTTTGTGAGGATCCTGCCTTCTAAGCCGGAGTTCCGAGTGCATATGAATCGCTTTTTCTTCTCCATATCTGCTTTAGTACTGGCGTCCTGCGCCGCATCTGCCCAGAATCTCACTTCCAATCCGGCAACGAGCGACACGCCTTCGAATGTTCCCGCCGGTGTGACCACAACTGTAAGCCCCGAAGTCGCCCAGTTTCAGAAGATTGAGGACGGCTGGTCCGACGCCGTAAACAAGCGCGATCAATATGGGCTGGAGCTGGTGCTTTCTCCCTTATTCCTGGATGTTTCGGCAAGCGGCGACGTGACCACGCGCAACCAGCAGGTGGTGATGGTGATCAGCGGCGACGACAAGTCGCTTTATCTTACGCAGAAGGTAATCACGGTGCGCATGCTGGGCGACACCGCGGTGGTCAACGGCACCTACACGCTGCGCCACAAGGTTGGTTCCAACCCGGTGGACGAGAAAGGTGTGTTTACCCACGTTTTTGAGAGGGTGCGCGGCGGCTGGCTGTGCATCAACTCGCAGCGCACCGTGCTGCGCCAGGATACGAACTCCAAGCAGAAGAAGCCCTCCACAGCCGAATCGCCCTTCCACATTCCGCTCTTTTCAAGGAGCGACAAGGGACCGCAGTAAGCGGGGCCAGACCCGCAGATTCAATCCAGAATTTTCTGCATCAGCCCGAGCTCAAAGCGCGGCCAGCGCCGCCGTCTGGTCAGGGAAGAGTCCTGCGTATTTGGTGATGCCGACCATGGTAAAGACCTTGGTGAAGTGCGGGGAGAGACCGAAAACGTAGACCTTCTGACCGGCACCGGAAGCCTCAATGAGGAGCTGAATGATCAGGGCAATGCCGCTGGAGTTGATGTATTCGACGCCGGTGAAATCCAGCAGGATCAATTTGGCGGTATCCTTGGGCAGCGTCTGGTAGGCGCCCAGGACGGCGTCCTTCGAGGTGCTGGCGATATCGCCCTGAAAACGAAGGACGGTGACCGGATGCCCGGCCGGTGAAGTGAGCCCTTCAACGCGCGACTTGGTTTCGGTTTGCACTTGATCTTTGCCTCCGCTGTCTTCTTTAGGGCTTTAGAATAGCAACTCCAGTTTAACCGGTTTCATTGTCCAGCCGGATGACCAGGCGAACATAGCTGCTTTTGCCTTCCGATCCGGCCACCCATTCGGCCTCATCCACCAGCGCCTGGATGAGGAACATGCCCATGCCGCGGGGGTCTTCTTCGCCGTGCATCTTGCGATCGATGTCCGGCTTTGCCGGCTGGCTCTTGATGCCGGTACCGTCGTCGATCACCTTCACTTCGAGTTCGTCGGGCCCGGCCTGAAGAACGACGACGACCGATAGCTTTTCGTTGAGGCGGTTGCCGTGCTCAATGGCGTTGATGCAGGCTTCGGCCACGGCGGTCTTGAGATCCTCAACACGGCTTTCCGGGAAGCCCCTCAGTTTGGCCAGGGAAGCCGCCGTGCTCATGGCCACCTTTTCATAGCCCAAACGAGTGGGCAGCCTCAGTTCCACCGTGGTGGATTTCAACTCGCTCATCCCGGCATCTCCGGCGAATCCGTTGCGTGGCACAACGCCAGTGCAGTCATGTCGTCAGACTGTGGCCCGCCGTCCCCAAAGGCTTGAATTGCAGTCCACAATGCATCGAGAATATCATCGGCCTTTCGCGACGGGCACGCACAAAATTCCTCGAGAAGCCTTTCCGGACCAAACTCTTCATCCCCTTTGAAGACCTCGGTGAGCCCGTCGGTGTAGAGCAGAAGGCGCGCCGCCGGCGCAAGGTTGCGCCGTTCGCTCGTGTAGCGCATGCCGGGCAACATGCCTAGGGGCGTGCCCGCGGCCTTGAATTCGTAGGTCGGAACACCGGGCTCGACGAGGAACCCGGGGTTGTGCCCCGCATTCACAACCTCAATTTCACCTGTCTCTGGGAGCAGGCGGAGAAAGATCGCGGTCACATAGCGGCGGCGCTGCTCTTCGCCTTCGGCCCAGTGGTGCTGGTTCATCTGGGTGGCCAGTTCATCGAGCGGCATTCCCGTGGCGGCCATGCCTCGGAACGCGGCACGAAAGCTCATGGATACGATGGCCGAGGCCAGCCCTTTTCCGGCCACGTCGGCCACCACCAGCAACAGGCTGCCGTCGGGCTGCTCAACTATATCCAGGTAATCGCCGCCCACCTCGTAACAGGTGACCGAGCGGATGCCAAGGGAGTAGCCGGAAATGCTGGGCAGTTGCTGCGGAAGCAGAGCGCGCTGAATACGGCGCGCCGCATCGAGATCCTGCTGCAGGCGGGCAAACTCGAGATTGCGCTTGTGATTGCGCGCGTTTTCGAGAGCGACGGCGGCCTGAAGCGCCAGGCCCTCAAGGAAGTCCGATTCGTAGATGGTAAGCTCGCGGCCGCCGGGAGAGGCAACCACCAGGTCGGTCATCTTGTTGCCGTCGCGATCGGCCAGGGGATAGATGAACGGGTTTGCATCGGAGCCGATTTCGCTCGCGGGGACATCGCCATAGGTCAGGCCGGTGCCGGGAAACGCCGCGCCAGCCATCTCCAGCTCGCGCACCACGATGCGCAGCACCGACTCCAGCACCTCTTCCTCGCGGATGGTGGAGTGGACCTGGCGGGAAGCCTCGAGAAGCGCCTGGAGCCGGGCAACCTGCTGTTGCAACTCGATGGTGTCGTCCCCCGAGGCGGGAAAGATGTCTGTTGCCATAATGACCCCCGTAGGATTTTGAATGTATCACGGCGATGGCACGACTGGGGCTAGTCAAGAAGCCTGGTTCAGGTGTCAGGTTTCAGGGGGTCACATATCAGGTTTCAGGGGGCAGGAGGCAGGTAAACTTCTTCCGCGGCGCCCATCACAGCGGGAACGCAGGGGTGGGAGGTATGGTCCGGCGCGGGAGGGGTTATGGCTGCTCAGACACGCGTTGTAGTCCGCGCCCTGTTGCTCGGATTTCTCAGCTGGCTGATTCCGTTCGCCATTGGATTTGGCTTGTTCCCGCTCAAAAGAACCAATGCACCGCTGTTCACTACGCTGATGTATCTCGTGGAACTCGCCACCGCAGGGTTTTTGCTGGCATTGTACTTCCGCAGGAGAACCTTGTCCGTTGGCGAGGCATTGTGGGTAGGAATGCTCTGGCTGGGTATGAATCTTGTCTTCGATTACCCGATGTTTGCTTATGGGCCCATGAAGATGACGGCGCCTGCTTACTATTCCGAGATTGGTCTGGTCTACCTGACGTTCCCGATCTTTGCGCTGCTGGCGGCGCGCTTGGCGAGGCCATAAGGAACGCATAAAGACGGTTGTGCAGCGTGCTGCTCCGCTCTGACGTTGTGGTATTGTCGAATCAACACCGCAGCTCCATATCGCGGGCTTTCCCCTGATTTCAAGTCTATTTGTTGCCTGGGTTCTGCATCGCGCGACCACGCCCGGAGTACACCTGTTTTCTGAGCAGGGCGGCGCGCGGGCCCGGCTCTCCTATCTCACGCGAAAGGCGCAGCCATTCTGATGAACCCGACTCGTGAAGCGACCGACGCCAACCTGGTTTTGACGCTGGAGGAGATTACCAACCTGGCGGAGGAAGAGGGCAAACCGGCCGATACCTTGATGAACGTGGTGGCGCTGATTGCTTCGCGGTTCAGGACAGACGTCTGCTCCGCCTACTTGCTTGAGCCGGATCGGACAAATCTTGTGCTTGCCGCCACGTTGGGTCTGCATCCGCGCTGCATCGGGACGCTGCGCATGCCGCTGCACCAGGGCCTTTCAGGCCTGGTAGCCGAACAATTGCGGCCGGTGGCCGTACCCAATGCGCCCAATCATCCCCGCTACAAGTACTTCAAGGAGTCGGGCGAGGAGGAATACCACTCCTTTCTCGGCGTGCCGCTGATCGACCGCGGCGTGCTGCAGGGCGTTCTCGTAGTTCAAACCAGAGAAGCGAGGGTCTTTCGCGACGCCGAGATTCGCATGCTGACAGAGGCGGCCAGCCAGGTTGCGCCCGTGGTAAGTGAGGCGCGGACTCTGGACCGTTTTATTGCGCCCAGGCAGGAACGGCTGTGGGAGCTGGCGCGCAACGTGTGGTGGAGCTGGGACCAGGAATGCGTGAGCTTGTTTCGCGATTTGCATCCTGCGCGCTGGCGCCAGCTGAACCAGAATCCGATCACGCTGTTGAATGAAATCCCATTGGCCGAGCTCGAGCGGCGGGCGACGGAGCTGGTTCTGCACAGCCGCATCAACTACGCCTACCGCCGCCAGCAGGAGTACCTGCTCGACGATCAAACGTGGGGCGCAAGCCACGCCGGCGCTTTGCGGCCGCGGCCGGTGGCTTATTTTTCCGCCGAGTTCGGGCTGCACGAATCGCTGCCTATTTACTCGGGCGGCCTGGGTGTACTGGCCGGAGATCACATCAAGAGCGCGTCCGACCTGGATATTCCGCTGATCGGCGTGGGGCTGTTCTACGGACAGGGATACTTTTTGCAACGCCTGGACGAGGAAGGGTGGCAGCGCGAGGAGTATCTCGCCACCGACACGAACCAGTTGCCCATGCAAACAGCCATCGGGGCGAACGGTGAACCGGTGGTGGTGGAGATTGCCACGCGCAGCGGTTCGATTCGCGCCAAAGTGTGGCGGGTCAAGGTGGGCCGTTGCGATCTTCTGTTGCTCGACTCGAATGTGGCCGGCAACGCCCCCGAAGACCTGAAAACCACTTCGCGGCTTTACGGTGGCGATGCGCGCACCCGCATCCGGCAGGAGCTGCTGCTGGGCGTGGGCGGTTTTCGCGCGCTGAAAGCCATGGGCATTACGCCGGGCGTTCTGCATCTGAACGAGGGGCACAGCGGATTCGCGGTATTCGAGGCGATTCGCAGCCGCATGGAGGAGGAGGGTCTGGACTTTTATTCCGCCGCGCGTCAGATTCCGCGCGAGGTGATTTTCACCACGCACACGCCTGTACCCGCGGGGCACGACCGCTTCAGCCCGGATTTGATCGAGGAGCACCTGGGCCCGCTGCGTGAGAGACTGGGCATCTCGCACGAAAACCTGATGGGCTTTGGGCGCGAGCATCCCACCGACAGCGGGGAGGCGTTTTGCATGACGGTGCTGGGTTTGAAGCTGGCGCGTCGCGTGAATGCCGTCAGCTCGCTGCATGGTGAGGTATCGCGGGCCATGTGGAGGGGGTTGTATCCGAATGCGCCCGAGGACGCAGTGCCGATCGGCCATGTGACCAACGGCGTGCACGTGCCGTCGTGGCTGGCTCCGCAGATGCGCCGCCTCTATGACCGCCATCTGGGCGTGGGATGGCAGCGGCAGAGCGGGGCGTCGCAGACTTGGGCCGCGATAGAAACCGTGGACGATGGCGAGCTTTGGGAAACGCATTTGAGCCTGAAGGCGCAGCTTCTGGATTTTGTGCGCCGGCGCGCGCGTGAACAGGCCGATCGCCGCGCTGAACCCGCCGAGACACTGAAACACCTGGATAAGGTGCTCTCGCCCGACGCATTGACCATTGGCTTTGCGCGGCGCTTTGCCACCTACAAGCGCGCCAACCTACTGCTAGCCGATCTGGAGAGACTGGCCGCGATGGTGAACGATGCCAAGCACCCGGTGCAGTTTGTCTTCGCGGGCAAGGCGCACCCGCACGACGAGCCCGGCAAGCGCGTGCTTCAGCAGATTGCGCAGATGATGCGAAACCCGGACTTCGGCGACAAGTTTGTCTTCATTGAGGACTACGACATCAACGTGGGCCGCTACCTGGTGCAGGGCGTGGACGTGTGGTTGAACAATCCACGGCGGCCGCTGGAAGCTTCGGGCACGAGCGGCATGAAGGTGGTGCTGAACGGAGGGCTCAACCTGTCGATTCTGGATGGATGGTGGGCCGAGGCCTACGACGGCATGAACGGCTTTGCCATCGGTTCGGGCAGAACCCACTCCAATATGGATGTGCACGACCAGCGCGATGGCGAGGCGCTGTACCGGGTGTTGCTGGACGAAGTAATTCCGCTCTATTACAACCGCGACGGCGACGGCCTGCCGCGGGGATGGATCAAGCGCATGAAACGCACCATTCGCACCCTGGGATGGCGCTTCAACGCCGATCGCATGGTGATGGATTACACGCTGAAGTGCTACATTCCGGCGGCGGGCGGCACATCGAGCGAGGTGCGCACGCCGGTATAAGGCGGCCGCGCTCGGTTCAGCTCACCAACTCCATTTCTTTGAGCGACTCCGAGTAGGGTGCGCGCATCACACCGCGCTCGGTGATGATGGCCGTAATGTACTTGGCGGGGGTCACGTCGAAGGCGGGATTGCGGATGCCCACGCCGTGGGGTGTGACTTGCTTGCCGGCGAGGTGCGTGACTTCCAGGGCAGGGCGCTCTTCGATGGGAATGCCTTCGCCGGATGCCGTGGCGAGATCAATGGTGGACCATGGCGCGGCCACGTAAAACGGGATGCCGTGCTCGCGGGCCAGAATGGCCACGCTATAGGTGCCGATCTTGTTGGCAGTATCGCCATTGGCGGCGATGCGGTCGGCGCCGACGACTACGGCCTCGATACGCCTCTGGCGCATGAGGCTGGCAGCCATGCTGTCGCAGATGACGGTGGTCGGAATGCCGTCAGCCATCAGTTCCCACGCGGTGAGCCGCGAACCCTGCAAAAACGGCCGCGTCTCGTCGGCAAAGACGTGTATCTTTTTGCCGCGTTCGACGGCCGAGCGGATCACGCCCAGCGCCATGCCGTAACCGCAGGAGGCCAAGGCGCCAGCGTTGCAGTGCGTCAGGACACCGCCTTCAGTGGGCATCAGATCGGCGCCAAATGCACCCATGGCTTTGCAGGCCGCGATGTCTTCGTCGTACATCGCGTGGGCCTCAGCCAGGATCTTTTCCTGGATCTGCGAGAGAGGAGTGCCGGAGGCAAGCAGCCTGGCAAAGAGAGCTTTCATGCGGTCGATGGCCCAGAAAAGATTGACGGCCGTGGGCCGGGTTGCCGCCAGACGCGCACAGATCTTCTCGAACTCCGGCGCAAATTCTTGCGCGGTGCGGGCCTGGGTATTTTTTGCGCCCAAGGCGACGCCATAGGCCGCGCTCACGCCAATGGCCGGCGCGCCGCGCACCACCATGGTCGTAATGGCTTCCGCGACCTGGTCGTAGGTGGTTGCGAGTACGTAGCACTCTTCGAGCGGGAGCCTGGTCTGGTCGATGAAGCGGACGCCCTCCGGGGTCCAGGTGAGGGTGGGAATCATGCAAATCCAGTGTAAATGGTGACGTGCCTCACCGATGCTTGCTGCCAGTCCCATCTCCCGCTGGACTTGAGGCCGCGCACCTGCGTAGAGTGGTTGCGAACTCTTTCAAGCTCTTCTGCTTGAATCCTGCGGAGGAAAGGCCGTCCATGGCAACGCCATCGAAAACTGCAACTGCGCCCAGCACCCCCAATTACACCATTCCCTTTATTATCGTCACCTGTCTTTTCTGCATCTTCGGCTTTCTTACCAATCTGAACAGCAACCTGTCACCGAAGCTCGAGGACATCTTCCATCTGGATCACTTCTGGTCGAACCTGGTGACCTCGTCGTGGTTCTTCGCCTACCTGGTCTTTTCCGTCCCTGCGGCCAAAGTCATTGAGGCTGTCGGCTACAAGCGCACCATGGTGATCTCGCTGTTCGTGATGGTGGCCGGCGCGTTGCTGTTTGTTCCCGCCGCCAGAATGGTCAGCTTCCCCGTCTTTTTAACCGCGAGCTTTGTGCTGGCGACCGGCGTTTGCGGCCTGCAGACGTCAGCGAATCCATACGTCTCGATCCTGGGGCCGGAGCATAGCGCGCCTACCCGGCTTACGTTGGCCCAGGCATTCAATTCACTGGGTACGGCGATGGCCCCACTGGTTGTGGGCGCGTTCATTCTCACCGATCCCACCAAGGTGAAAGACCAGGCGGCGGTTGCACATACCGTGCAGGGGCCCTACATTGCCATCGCCATCGGTTTGCTGTTGCTGGGCTTGGCCATCATGGTGGTTCATTTGCCTACCATCTCACTGACGCGCGAATCCCGCCCGGCCAGCGATCCCGGCGAAGTGGGGGATGTGGGTTCACTTAAAGTGCGCGGCATCTGGACCTACCGGCATACCGTGCTTGCCATGATAGGCATCTTCCTCTATGTCGGGTTGGAGATTTCACTGTTCGCAAACGCAATCAAGTTCTTCGAATCGCAAGGACATACCGTCGACGACTATTTGCGGATTGCCCAACCGTTCGCCAATTCAGTTAAGCGGTTCTACCCGCAGGGAATCGGAGAAAAAGAGGTCGTTGCCCTGCTTGCCTTTTTCTATCCGATTGCCATGATGATCGGGCGCTTTGCAGGAACTTTCCTGATGAAGGTGATCAAAGCCCAGCGGCTGTTGGCTTTCCTGGGTTTCCTCGGCGTGGCGCTCCTGGTGGTGGGCATGGTCTCGACCGGCAATCTTGCGATCTGGTGCTTGATCTGCTGCGGGTTCGCTAACTCGATTATGTATCCGACTATCTTCGCTCTCGGCATTGCTGAATTGGGACCACTGACCAGCAAAGGATCGGGCGTGATCACTCTCGGCAACGTGGGCGGGGCTGTGATGCCGCCGCTCTTTGGCTTGATCGCCGACAGCATGGGCTATCAGCACGCTTTCCTGTTGCCCATCATTGGTTACATCTTCGTGGCCTACTATGGGCTGTCGGGCTACAAACCCGAGCGCAAGGCGGCGTAAGCGACTGTGAGCAGAATTCAAACAAGCCCTCGGGAATAGACCGGGGGCTTGTTTTTTGGCGCGGCGACGGTGGGCACCCCGCGTTTACCCTGCAGCTCGCGGGGCGCAGGAACCCAGAGAGATCCTGCAAAACAGCAGTTTGCGCGTGGCGATGGCCACGCCACCTGCTCCAAATCAGGACAAATCACTGCATCATGCCGGGACAGAGCTTGCCGCGTTGCGCGACAGGGTTTGCGCGGAGGCGCGACAGTGTGAATCGGAGCGCGACAGAAAGGCCCCGAAACAATCTTAAAAATTATGACTAAAGTTATTTTGACCGGGACCGATGAACGGGGTGGATGCGAACAGGTTCATCCGGATCAAGAATTGGCGGCCTTTGCAGGGGCCGCGAGATCCCGCCGGATGAGCGGACGCCACAGCATCCGAGAAGGAGTTGATTCCCATGGCTCTCGGTGTTTTGAACAATCTGTCAGCTATCTACGCTGAGAATAATCTGAACAACACCAACAACAGCTTGCAGACGGTGCTGCAGCAGTTGTCGTCGGGATCGCGGATCAACTCCGGAGCGGACGATGCGGCCGGCCTTTCTCTTGTGAACGGGCTGGCGGCGAACTCGGCGGCGCTGACCCAATCTGAAACCAACACCACAGAGGGTGTGGGCCTGCTGCAGGTAGCAGACGGAGCGTTGTCGCAGGTGACCAACCTGCTCGACCGCGCCATCACGCTGGCCACCGAAGCCTCCAACGGATCACTGAACGATACCCAGTCAGCTGCCGCCAACCAGGAGTACCAATCGATACTTTCCGAGGTCAACAATATTGGAACGACAACGACGTTCAACCAGCAGCAGGTATTTAACGACGAAGATGTAGCCATCTATACCGGAGACTCGTCGACAACCGGTTCTTCGATCGACGACCTGTATCTGCGATCGCTTTCCGAGTCAAGTGTAGGCGACTCGGGTGGCGTGATGTCGTACAGCAGCGGCCAGGACAACGTGTTCCTCAACCTGTCGACGGCGAGCGCAAACGCAGCGGTTACCGATACGCTGAACAGCACGAAGGGGCAGACGACAATTGATGTCAGCTATCTGGTAAATGGCGCCAACGGAGAGAAGACGACGGCGTCCACGCAGATTTCAGTGGGTTCGGGCACCAACTATGCCAACACGGCGAGCGGGCTGATTCAGGCCATCAACGATGCCGGCCTGGGGCTGACGGCGAGCTTCGCGACGCAGCAGGAGGCGGGGGTGACCGGAGGCGGCGACGAAACCGGCATCGAGATCACGGGCGGCCTGGTGTCGGCTGGCTTCGCACCCAGTTCAGTGAGCACCAGTGGGTTGCTGAACCCGAGCGGAATTCCAGCCAGCGAGCTGCTGACGCAGGGTCAGACCATCACCGTGACCCAAAACGGGAACACCGTTGGTACGGTCCAGATCAATCCCAGTATCAACACGCTGCAGGAGCTGGCCAACGCCATCAATACCGGAGCTGGAACCGGCGTGACCGGCTTTACGGGCCCTACAGCAAACAAGGTCATGGCGACGGTGGTGACCAATGGCGACGGCACGCAAAGCCTTTCATTGGCCGACGCCAGCGCTTCAGATGGGACGCTGGGGGTGTCGGTGACACCGCCGAGCAATGCCCCGACGGCACCGGCGTTTGGCACAGCCACAGCGGGCTCTTCCGTCACGGTGGCTACGGCGGGCGCGTCGACCGCCGGCGTGCAATCCCAACCCGCCACGAATGCGAGTGTGAATGTGAGCACGGCGGGCGGAGACACCACTGCCGAGACTTTGACACTGGGGACCCAGGTCACGATCACAAACTCAAGCTCTGGGGCCAACGGCACGCAGGCGATCACCTTCATCGTCGGCCAGGGCACGAACATGATCGGTGCCCACGCGGACACCTACTACACCGGCAGTATGAGCGGCGTGGGCAACCTCAGCGACAGCGACACGGGCGCAACCGCGGATACGCTCCAGGGCTTGGCCGACGCTATCAATGCCGTGCAAGGGACGCTTGGAGCGACAGCCACCGACACCGGCACAAGCGGCCTGACGGTGACCACGACGAGCGCGGCCACCGACGAGAGCCTTTCGGTGACGGGCAATACTCTCACCTCGTCGAAATTAGCCAACCAACTCGGCCTCTATAGTCCGACCGTCGCCGGGACCACCGTGACGAACGCCGGAACCGCGGCGGTAACCGTCATCGACAACGGCGCCGCCGGGTCAAATACCGACACGATGACGGGCAGCATCACCCTGACCAACTCCTACGGTACCTATACGTTCATAGCCGGCAGCGGCCAGGACACGGCCACCACCTTCTACACGAGCAACCACGGCACCGACCTCGCCACATATGGCAATTTGGCCACGACAATCAATGCAGAAGCGGCAGTCACGGGCTACGGGGCAGCGTACAACGGAACCGCCGGCACCGGCAACAAGCCGGCCATCGTGCTGACCGCAACCAATGTTGGAAACAATCCGATCACCGTGGTGGGCACGCCCAGTCTGACTGACACCCTCCATGCCGGCACTTTCGCCGCTGACGCCGGCGGCACAGGCGTCACCAACGGCACCGACGAGCAGTTTGCGACGTCGAGCACGGCAGTCCTGCAATTGAACAGCGGCAACCTCAACGATGCCACCGCAACGCTTGGCGGCGCGCTCTCGCTCACCTTTGCCGGCAACACGCAGGTTTTCATCATCGGCAACCAACCCATCAACGGGACCGCTGTTCCAGGGGCAATCTACACGGGCAGCTACGCGGGCGCGAATGCCGTCGCCCAGCTCGTGGCCGCCATCAACTCCGCTGGAGGTCTGGGGCTAACGGCCACCGCGAACGGAGGCACGACGGGCTCCATCTACCTGCAGGGCGGCACGGGCATCACGAGCGCCATTCAACTGAATGCGGTTACAGGCGGCATCGAAACCCCGCTTGCAGTGGTCACGAGCATGACGTCATCCGTTCTGGCCCAGGGAGCCACCGGGCAGGCGGGCAACGCCGCGACGAACAACATTACTGCGCAAAACAACCTCGGCCAGGCGACCGCAGTCAACACCAACGACGTGATGACGGGACAGCTCAGCATTCAAAACAACGGCGGGTCGACATACACGTTCGTGGTGGGCCAGGGCCATGACACAGCCACGACGTTTTACACCGACAATTTGACGACCAGTACGAATGTCGGCAACACGCTGGCCGATCTGGCGCTCCTGATCACCGATGAGGATGGGACCACGGGGGTGAGTGCCCAGGCCAACACCACCGGCCTGACGTTCACGCAAACCGGCAGCCCGGGCACCTACACCGGCGGCAGCATTACCGTGACTCCCGGCGGCGGGGCCAATGCACTGGTCGACGTGACCGCGGGCTCCTTCTCTTCGGTCACGCTAGGTACTTTCGCCAGCGAGAATGACTCGGTAAATGGGACGCTCAACTTCGAGGTAGGCGGCTCTGACAAGAGCCTGACGCTAAATGCCGGATCGACGGTCGTCGGCATGATCAACCAGATTAACAGCGCCGGCCTGGGAGTGGCGGCAGCGTGGGTGGCGACGAGCAACGGCTTCGGGAATGTTGTCCTGACGTCGAACACCGAGGGGACCCCCGGAAATATCACGTTGCCCCTCGCGGCACTTACAGACACGACAGCGACCGCCAATCTGACCTACTCGGCCGGCACCTCCTACGATACTGGCCTGACGAGTGACTCGACCAACGTGGTCTACGACTCCTCGACGGGGCAGAACGGGAACACGGCCGCGGCGACCTTCGTTTCGGACGCCAGGTCGGGCAGCGGTATCGCCACCATCAGCTACTCTGATGGCAGCGGGCAAGCGCTGAACGGCACAGATCTGACCAATGCCAACGATTCGGAGACAGCGCTAAACGAGCTGAATGTTGCAATCAGCGACGTGGCCGCGCAGGATGGATACATCGGCGCCCAGATTAACACCCTGAACTCGCTCAGCCAGGTGATGAGCACGCAGCAGGAGAACATCGTGTCGGCCCAGAACGCGGTGCAGGCGACGGACTACGCCTCTGCAACTTCGAATATGTCGAAGTACGAGATTCTGAGCCAGACTGGCATCGCTGCATTAGCGCAAGCCAATCAAGTGCAGCAGGAAGTGATCAAGCTCTTGCAGTAAAGGCAGGGACGCAGGGGCCAGAGACATAGGGACCAGGCCCCGACGTTCGCCATGAATCAGTTTTAGCAGGACTGCAATACTTCTAAGACAACCCAGGGACAGGGCGGCGGCAGGGCGCAAGCTTTGCCGCCCTTTCTTTTGCGGGCCGATGCGATCTTAAGAATTTCAGAAATCTGCTTGTGACTTCCATCACGGTGCGTTGAATCCGCAATCTCTACGATTTGTGCGAATTGCCGATTCGGTTCAAAGGCCCATCTCCCCTTCGCTCAGGCTCAGGCCCGATTTTTCAGGCGGGCCTGGGGAACTGGCTCCGCGGAACGTCTTTTGCCGCAAGCCGAAGTTCGCAAAGGAGCACGATCCCATGAATCCCAATCGCCGGAAAATCGTAATCGTTGGCGGCGGAATCGGCGGCCTCTGCGCCGCGGTGTACGCGCTGAAGTGCGGCTATGAAGTAGAAGTGCTCGAGATGCACGACGTGGCGGGCGGTCTTGCCATGAGCTGGCGCCGCGGCCCCTACACCTTTGAAACCTGCCTCCATTGGCTGCTCGGCTCAAAGCCCGGCGGCGAATTTAACAGTCTTTGGCAGGAGATTTGCGACATCGGCAAATTAAGCTTCGTCGATCCTGAGGTTTTCGTCTCTATCCAATCGGTCGACGGCGGCCGCCTGAATATCTATACCGACGTCGATCGTCTCGAGGCTGAGCTCCTCGCCCGCGCTCCACAGGATGCGGCCGCCATTCGCGAACTGACTCACGCTGTACGTACCCTCGCAAGGTTCAGAATGCTCGACCCCTCCGGCGGCATTTCGGCGAACTGGCGCAACTTGGTTCATGATCTGCCGGTTTTCCCTATGCTGAAAAGGCTCGCGAAGATCAGCGGCGAGGAGTATTCGCGCCGCTTCACCGATCCGCTTCTGAAAGGGTTCTTCGCCAATGGCGAGATGGGTAAAATGTCGGCCATCGCCCTGGTCTTTTCGCTGGCGTGGATGAGTACCGGCAATGCCGGCTATTGCATCGGCGGATCGCAGGCGCTGATTCGCCTGATTGCGGAACAAATCGCGACCCTGGGCGGGAAGATCCGGTTCAGGGCGAAGGTGCAGCGGATCCTGGTCGAAAACGATACCGCCATCGGAGTTCAACTCGAAAACGGCGACTCCGTGAGGGCAGACTGGGTGATCTCAGCAGCCGATGGTCATTCCACGATCTTCGAGATGCTAGGCGGAAAATACGTCAACCACGCGATCCGCAAGACATACGATACGAGAGAGCTTTTCGCTTCTTATCTTCAGGTCTCTCTCGGCGTGGCTCTCGATCTCAGCACTGAACCTCCCATGCTGGCGCGCATTCTGGAAGCTCCGCTAACGCTTGATCCCGGCACCGAGCTGGACAGTATCAGCTTCCGCTTTTTCCATTACGACCCCACATTTGCCCCGCCTGAAAAGACCGCGGTCACCAGCATTCTTCCTACACGGAATTTTGCCTACTGGACCAGTTTGCGCGAGAAGGATCTGCACGCCTATCGCGCTGAAAAGGACCGCATAGCCGACATGGTAATTGCGGTCCTGGATGAGGTTGTCCCAGGCATTCGCCCTGCCATCGAAGTGGTCGACGTGTCCACGCCTGCCTCCGTGATTCGCTACACCGGCAACTGGAAGGGAACCATGGAGGGGTGGCTCATTGAGCCGGGAGCAGGCTTCAGGTCCCTGCCCAACGTGTTGCCCGGGTTGAGCAGGTTCTTCATGGTGGGTCAGTGGGTGATGCCCGGTGGCGGACTGCCTTCAGGTCCCATGACAGCCCGGCCCGCGATCAAAGCCATCTGCCGGCAGGATCATGTGCCGTTCGATATTTATGCCGGGCATGCAGAAGAGCATGAGCCAGTCGCGGTTTGATCAAGCAGTGTTCGGTGTTCCTCGTTGGCGGAGACTGGCATGAGCAGCTCGGTCCGAAGTACAGGAATTTCTGGCGCGGCAGCGATGGCAGTTCTGGTTTTTCTCTCCTCTGCCATTAGTTCCAATGGACAATCTCCTGAGTTTCCGGCTGTTGATAATTCACGTGTGATGGCAAAGTACGGCTTCGATGTCGGCAAGCCGGGCCTGATGAAGGAGATCGATTCAAGGGATGAATACAAAGAATCCGGCATTCGCGAGAGCCGCTCTGTTAGCGAAGACGACAAACTGGCAACAGTGACTCGCGACAGGCAGGGAATCTATCCCCTCTTCGACAGCTACATGCTCGCATTTCTGCTAGACCCGCTCACGGAAAAGATCGCGGAAGAGGTCAGAGCAGGCGCGGCGGGAAAAGACCAGATTGCAGCCAACATCGCCGGCTGGGCAAGGCAGAATCTGGCGCACACTCAACAGGTTGCAGCATTCAAGGGACAACCCGGATCCGATCCCTGGGGCGCCTACGGTAATGGAGAACCGGTGTTCAAGAAGGCCATACCCGCCGAAATGCTGGCCAAGTCGATGTACACCGGAAACATCACGGGAAAGTGCGAAGCTCTGCCAAGTTTAATTGCAGCCGTATTCGTATTGAATGGGGCGAGTCCCGACGATGTCGTCATCTTGAGACTTGCAACCCACAACGTTGGCCTGGTCAGGTTTGCCGGCGTGCTTTATCTCGTCAACAATCAGTCCGTGGCGCCGGTTGACGAACGAAGAAAACAGTGGCTGGAAACGCAGCCCTACCAAGGGTTCTCAAGTTATGCCATCTCCATCTATCGTGATTTCGGATTTGGCAGTCATGAGTTTCGCTTGAACCAGGATTTTCTTCGTGACGGCGGCGGCAGCCTGCTGGAGACTTTCTTGAAAGAAACCGGGACACGTGGCCGGCTTGGCAAAGGTCAGTCGATCGACCCCAATGCGGTGACCAGCAGAGACCGTGCTTTCTCACTGGTATTTTCCGATCCCGATGCGCAAGGGCTCGCAAAAGACTTCACACTCGCGCGATATGCCGATCAAAGCTTGTACGTGAAAGACCCGGATATCTATCTGAAGGCGTCCATACGCGCGCCGCGGACCATGGAACTGGCCAAGACGCTGAAGAACAAGGAATCCATATTCGACTGGATCAGAACGAACGTCGCCTACGGATCGATCTTTGAGGACAGCAGCGAAAGGATCATGACCGCCGACGAAGTCATTGTCTTTCGCAAGGGAAGCCTGAAGGATCAAGCGGTGCTGGCGTTCTCGCTGCTCAAGCTGAGGGGATATAAACCGCAAATAGAAATTACCCAATATGACGCATTCGTCACCGTCGACCACGAAATCTATGACGCCAAAACCTGGGAGATGGCCCCGTCGATCGATGGAGCCGTTTTACTCAAGCTGAACTTGTGATTCGGCTTCAATCGGCCGCGGGAGCAGCAGGCCCGCAAACTGGATCGGATTCCTCCGGGTTGCGCGGCCGTTTCTGCACCCATCCGCCGGTGTTGAGGTACTCATGAATGGCCTTGGCGGCTTTGCGGCCGGCGCCCATGGCAAGGATGACGGTGGCTCCGCCGGTGACGATGTCGCCGCCGGCAAAGACGCCGCGCTTTGAAGTGCGCAGAGTATCTGGATCCGCCACGATGTAGTTGTGCCTATTGGTGGCTAGGTCGGGCGTGGTGCTTTGGATGAGGGGATTGGCTGTGGTTCCGACGCCGATGATGGCGACATGGGCGGGAAGGACGTAGTCAGAACCGGCGATGGGTACGGGACGGCGCCGGCCGCTTGCATCGGGCTCGCCCAACTCCATGCTTATGCAGCGCGCGCCGGTGAGCCAGCCGTGCTCGTCGCCCAGGAACTCGACCGGAGCGGTGAGCATGCAAAACTCGATGCCTTCTTCGCGCGCGTGCTTCACTTCTTCAGCGCGTGCCGGCATTTCAGCTTTTGACCGGCGGTAGACAAGCGTAGCCGTCTTTGCGCCCAGCCGCCTGGCAGTGCGCACCGCATCCATGGCCGTGTTGCCGCCGCCCACGACGATCACGTTGCGGTCGCGACAATCGTAGATAGGCTGGTCAAACTCGGGAAACTTGTAGGCGCGCATCAGGTTGGTGCGGGTGAGGAATTCGTTGGCTGAGTAGACGCCGTTCAGGTGTTCGCCCGGCACACCAAGGAAGACGGGCAAGCCTGCGCCGGTGGCAACAAAGACGGCATCGTAGCCTTCGACGCGCATCAACTCGTCGAGGGTGACGCTTTTCCCCACCACAACATTGGTTTCAAATTCGACACCCAGGCGGCGCAAGTTATCCACTTCTTCGCCAACGATCGCTTTGGGGAGCCGGAATTCCGGAATGCCATAGATGAGCACGCCGCCGAGCTCGTGCAGCGCCTCAAACACGTGCACACGATGGCCCATCCGAGCCAGGTCGCCTGCGGCCGAGAGCCCGGCCGGACCGCTGCCGACAATGGCCACGCTTTTGCCTGTCGGGGGCGCGATGGCTGGCAGGCCCAGTTGCCCGCTCTGGAGCTCAAAGTCGGCGATGAAGCGCTCCAAATTGCCGATGGCGATGGGTTGGCCCTTGCGGCCCAGCACGCATCCGCCTTCGCACTGGCTTTCCTGCGGGCAAACGCGGCCGGTGATGGCGGGTAGCGCGTTATCCTCGCGCATCTTGCGTGCCGCGGCCAGAAAGTCGCCTGTGTAGATGAGCGCGACAATCTCCTTGATCTTGGCGCCGACAGGGCAATCGATCTGGCAGCCGGGCTTAGCGCAGGCAAGGCAGCGCGTGGCCTCAGTGACGGCGGCGGCAGCAGCCAGGCCCCGATTCACCTCGTCGAAGTTGCGCACGCGCACCGCGGGATCGAGTTCGGGCATGCCGACGCGCGCGATGGTCATGCGCTCTTTGAGCGGAAAAGGATTGGCCGGATGCGTCGGCGCGTCAGGCATGGCGCTTCTCCGGCGCGCGCAAGCCCGCGCTTTGCTTTTCCCTTAGAGTGATGGCGGCGCGCAGTTGCGCAAGCTCAGCGTGTTTGTGCGCTTCAAATTCCTTTAAGGATTCGTGTTCCTGGCCGCGATACATGGCGTTGCGCTGCATCAACACCTCGAAGTTGACCAGCGACGCATCGAACTCGGGTCCATCGACGCAGGCGAATTTGCTCTGGTTGCCCAGAAGAACGCGGCAGCCGCCGCACATGCCGGTGCCATCGACCATGATGGAGTTCAGACTGACCATGGTCTTGATGCCGAGGGGAGCGGTGATTTGCGCAACCGCGCGCATCATGGGAACAGGGCCCACGGCGAGGACAAAGTCGAGTTTGCGCCCCGCGGAGATCAGATCGTTGAGCTTCTTCGTCACCAGGCCCTGCTCGCCGTAGCTGCCATCATCAGTGAGGATGAAGGCTTCGTGGCTGGCGGCGCGGACTTCATCTTCAAAGACGACCATGTCTTTGCTGCGCGCGCCCTCGATGAAGACGACGTGGTTATCGGCATCCTTGAGCGCACGGGCGGTGGGCAGCGCCATGGCCGTGCCCACGCTGCCGGCCAGAATCACGGCCGTACCGTACTTTTCGATTTCGGAGGGGCGCCCCAACGGGCCAACAACGTCGAGAATCGAATCACCCGCCTCAAGGCAGTTCAGGAGCCAAGTGGTCTTGCCCACCGCCTGCACCGCGACGGTGATAGTGCCGGCGGCGGGATCGGCGCTCTTGATGGTGAGCGGAATGCGCTCGCCGCGCTCGTGAAGACGAAGAATGACGAATTGCCCGGGCCGCTGCTTGCGCGCGATGCGTGGCGCTTCAACCGTAAACTGCCGGATGTTGAGGGCCACGCTACGGGCGGCGACGATCCTGAACATGGGTCGAAACGTCCTTCAATTCAATGATTCGCGTGAGGCGGCGCGGCGCCAGGCAAAGAAAACCCGACCGCGCCGCGCGCGGGTGCGGCTCGTTCAGCATTGATTATTCAGGAATTGCGCGTGGCGGGGTGTGATGCGAGTCACGGAGCGGGCGGGCGAGGATCCGCTGTTTCGCCGGGCGTTTGCCGCGCCTTCCAAAGCAGATACAGACCCCATGCGGCCAGCGTGCAATTATCGCGCACGGCGCCGTCGAGCATCATTTCCTCGAATTCGGCGATAGGGACGAAGCGACCGGTAAGATCGTGCTCCTCTGCGTCGGGGCTCTTCTCGCTGCGCGCAAGGCCGGTGGCCAGAAACACATGCAATCGTTGCCGGACGAAGCCATAGGCAATCCACAGGGTACCCAGGTGCGTCATCTGCGCGGCGCGCAAGCCGAGTTCTTCTTTCAGCTCGCCACGGGCCAGCTCCTCGGGGTTTTCGATCGCGCGCTCCCAACTGCCCTGCGGCAGCTCCACAGTGCGCTGCTGGATGGTATAGCGGAATTGCTCCACCAGCCAGACGCGCCCGTTCTCGATGGGCAGGATGATGGCCGCATCGTGCTTCTCCGCCACTGCGTAGACTCCCTTTTCGCCGTTGGAGCGCAGGATTTCGTCTTCCCGCAGACGCATCCAGTGGTTGCGATAGACTTCGCGGCTGGAAAGGGTGGTGATGGTGCGGGCTGCGCCGGGATCGGCCGTGGGCATCGGATTTCCTCGCCAACGGAAAGGATATCGCGCCAGCGCTCGAGCCCGCGCCGACGCTTCAGCAGTTCACCACGGTGACCGAACAACCGGGACGCTCGGGCCTCCATTGCGCCAGGAAGGAGGTGACGGAAGAGGATTGCATGCTGCGCATGGCCTCAAATTCGCCTTTTTTCTGGCTGTAGAGTAGCTTGCCGGATTCGCTCAAGACCGCCAGCGCAGGCACGCCTCGTTGCAGCGGTATTGCGTACTTTTCGGCCAGGTCTACATTGGCGTCAAAGTGGCCGACATTGACGTGCACTACAACAAAGTTGGCTTCGAGCAGGTGGCGATTTCTGTCGTCGTGCATGTAGAGGTCGAGCACTTTGCAGTCGCCGCACCAGTTGCCGCCGAAATCGAGCAGAACGCGGCGGTGCGTGGCAGCGGCGGTTTTGAGGGCGGCAGCGATATCGGCTTTGGCTTGGGACGGGTCGGGGTAGATGTCGGGGCCAGCCGGGTGAGCGGTGCCCACAGCCATTGCCAGCAAAGCAGCAAGGAAGAGCGGCCTGAGATGCTTCACGGGGTAAGACCTCCGCTTGGGACCGTAGCGACGTACATAGGTCGATACAACCCAGCTTTCAGTCTGCCACAACCCTCGCCTACCGGGCCATTTCATGCTATTTGTGCGACAATAGAGCCAAGGAAGCGCACTCAGAGGGTTTGAGCGCGCGGAGGAATCATCGCATGGGCGATCTACTTCAGCCATGGCACATTGTCGTGCTGGTCGTGGTTGCATTCGTACTTTTTGGCGCCAAGCGGTTGCCGGAGCTGGGGAAAGGACTCGGAGAGGGATTGAAGGGCTTCAAGGAAGGTCTGAAAGGCATCAGCGACCCGACCCCGCCGCCTCCAGCTCCGCCCCAAAACCAGCAGAATGTGACTCCGCCCCCTGCTTCGAACGCGCCGGCAGAGCAGAAATAAGCGCTGCGCGCGACGGCGCTTTTGACGCGTTTTTCGTTTTGAGCCAAGGGCGCCGGACGCCTCAAGCCACTTAGCCGGATCAACAGGCCTGTGCAATTGCACAGGCCTTTGTGTTTACGCTCGGATGAACGGCTTTAGCGGTAGTCCTGGCCGGAAGGGTAATAGCCCAGTTTGGCGATTACGACCACTTCTTTTTCGGGCCGGTCGACGCGCACATCGATGCTGCGAAACTTGCTATCGAAGATGGATTCGTGGCTGAGGTAGCCCAGCGTGTATTGGGTGCGCGCCTCGTCGGCGACCTTGGCGTAGCTTTTCTCGATCCCGTTGACGTTGCCTTCGGCGTACATATCGCCGCCCGTGGCGGCGGTGTACTTGTAGAGGATGTTGTCATATACGCCGGTGAAAGGCAGGTGGAAGCGATCGAGCCAGCCCTCGCCCCAACGCGCCGAGTCACCTACAACCGTGGCGTAAACGCTGATCTTATTCGCTTCAAGATAGTGCACGACCTCTTTCCACGTGGCCTTGCTGCCGTACTCCTTGCCGTCGGAGACGACATAGATCATGCGCAGGCGCTCCATGGGGCGCGTGGAAAGCTCTTTGGCGGCGGCCAGGATGGCGTCGTTCAGGGTGTGAATCTCCTTTTGAGGGGCCACCCATGGGGAACTGGACGACTGTGCCTGGTGATTGAGCTGCACGTTGGGGTCGGGGCACATCGAGTTTTCCGTTATGGAACAGCCGACAAACGGGCTTCCCGTGTCGGGCACCATAGGATCGGTCCCCGTGGCCTGGGCCAGCGAAAGCACTGCAGGCAGGCGTTTGCTCTGCGCTCCGGTAAAGCCGGTCCACTCCTTGGCGCCGTTGGTGTAGGTGAAGACGGCGGCCTCGTCGTACGGCGCCAGCGCGCCCTGCACGGCAGCCAGGGACTCGTTCACTTTGGCCATGTAGTTCGACGGCAGGGTCTGGTCGATGACAAAGGCGATGGAAAGGGGTCTTGGGTCGACGCTGAAGTAGCTCAAGTGCTGAAGATTGTTGTTCTCGTAGACCGTGAAATCGCGCCAGGTGAGGCCGGAAACGAAGTTCCCTTTCGTGTCCTTGACGGTGACCGGGACCTCGACGAAATTCGTGTAGGCGATAAATGTCGGCAGCTTATTAATGCCTTCGTCAGGAGGCGTGGTTTGCGTGTTGCCTTGCTGCGTAACAGGCTGCTGGCTCTGGGGCGCGGGCTGCGGCGGGGTGGGCTGCTCGGGTTGCTGCTGGCCGGTAACAGACGAGGACGATGGCGCTTGCGCTGAACCCAGCCCGGGGGTGATGGGCCCATTGACACCGGGAAGAGGGGGCGGCGCTTGCGGAATGGGGGCGTCGGGCACGGCCGGTTGCTGCTGTTGCGCCGATATTGCCAGGACCACGACCAGCCCAAAACCAAAAAGCAATGCCGCCGCGATGGCTTTCCGACCGACGTTCACTGCGTTTTCATCCTCCCTGGTCAGAAGCCAGCGGTGCTAGCGGGGTTAGCGGTGTTCACGGAGCTAGCCCGGTTCTTCCGGCAATGTCGATACGGCCGGTAAATTCGTGCGGCGCTCTGGGCGCCGGTCGAACAATTTACACGGCCTGCCGGCGCAACCGGCCATGAAACAGACCGCACCTGACAGAGTATCAGACGCGGCAGGCGCCCGCAGGTTGCTCGGCGCGCCCTGAAACATTCGATGTATGCTCTCTTAGAGGTCGTCTTTTCGTCTAACGGATGGGAATGCAACTGCGGACAAGAATGGCCGCCCTGCTGGTTGGCCTGCCGGTGTTAACGGCGGCTGGATGGGCTCAGCTTGCGCCTTCGCCCGACGCGTCGCCGGTGAGCCACGCTCCCGCCCCTCCGCCCGACGATACACCGGTCGCGACCTTCAAGCAGACGGTCAACCTGGTTGACCTGTTCTTCACCGTGAAAGACAAAAACGGCAACCTGGTTCCGCATTTGACGCGCGATCAATGCGCCGTGGCGGAAGACAAGGCGCCGCAGACGCTCAAGACCTTCGTGGCCGAGACCAATCAGCCTCTGACTCTAGGGATTCTTCTGGACACTTCAGGAAGCCAGCAGAATGTGCTCCCTCTGGAGCAGCAGGCGGGCGGCCAGTTTCTTCAACAAGTCTTGCGGTCGATGGACGAGGCATTTCTGGTTTCGTTCGACGTAAACGTCGACCTGCTGCAGGACTTCACCAACAGCCCGCGACTGCTGGCGCATGCCATGGATAAGGCCGAGATCAACACCGCGGGCGGCAGTGGGACGGGAATTCCGGGACTGGGCGGAGGAACGGTTCCCACCGTAGGCGATCCCCGGGGAACGTTGCTCTACGACGCCATTTACCTGGCTTCGACGGAGAAGCTGAACCGGGAAACCGGACGCAAGGCGATGATCATCCTGACCGACGGCGAGGATGAAGGCAGCAGAACCAAGATCGGCGATGCCATTGCCGCAGCGAACCGAAACAACATAATCGTCTACGTGATCCTGATAGCCGATCGCGGATTCTATGGCGGATTCGGCTTGGGATACGGCGGCTATTCCGCGGCCAAGCGAATCTCGGATGAAACCGGCGGGCGGCTCATCGACGTCGGCAACAACGGCCCGAAGCTCGAAGCGGCATTCAAGCAGATTGAGGACGAACTGCGCACGCAATACCTGGCCAGCTACACACCCAGCAACACCAAGCAGGATGGCGGCTTTCGCAAAATCGGCGTCAATTGCCACGGCGACGGGGGCCAGGAACTGAAGGTCCAGGTGCGCAAGGGCTATTACGCGCCCTCCCCGGGAAATTAGGGCATTTCGCCATTCCAGCCGTTGAGCTTCAACCCCTGTTTAGCTTCCCTTTTTTTTGTAAGCAGAGCTTCTCAGGGATTTTTGTCGAGAGACGCGACGTTATCCGGTTCCCGGGGCACATCATTTGCTCCGGGTTTGGCATCGGAGAAAGTGGTGTCGGGGGCAGGCTCTACGAGGAATTCAGGCTGCGGGCAGTGGGAAAGGATGTGCAGAATGAAGGACGTTGGAGCGGGAATCGCCGCCATCCTTGCGGTCGCAATCGGCGCCGTCACGAGCAGTTGTTTGGCCCAGCAGGCCGGAACGAATATGACGGCGCAAGAAAATGCGGAGGCTGCGACCAGCACAAAGGCCTCGGTGGGCTTCGGCGACCAGTCGGCGTCGCATGCGTGGGAGATGAGCTCGATCAACGCGAGTCTTGAAGGGAAGCTGGACTCGAAGACAGCCAAAGTGGGCGGCCGCGTGGAGTTGAAAACGATCGACAAGGTGCAGACGTCGGACGGAACCTTCATCCCCAGGGGATCGCACTTGGTGGGACACATTACGGCTGTGCAGGCTTATGACAGGGATCATGGCGGCGCATTATTGGCCATCGCCTTCGACCACGTGGAGATGAAGGGCGGAGGGAGTGTGGCGATTTTCACCCTGATCCGTGGGGCGTTACCGGGCGTAGACCCGGCGGCCACGAATATAGGTTCGATGGGCATGGATGACGGCATGGGCGCACCCATGGGCGGCGGCGGAAGAATGGGCGGGCAGGGAATGGGAAGCGGCCGCAATGGCGGCGGGGTGTTGGGCAATACCAGCGGAGCCGTAAACGGCGCCGGCGGGATGGCCGATGGCACGGTGGATCGAACCGCCGGCCCGGCCGGCGGGATGGCTGATCAGACGGGAGCGATGGTGAATCCGAATACGAACGGGGCCGTGCTGCTTGCCGGGCATGGCGAAGTGGACACGAACCCCAGCGCCCACAAGGCGGCGGCAGAGCGGGCCATGCCCCGCCCCACAGGAATTCCGGGAGTGATGTTGTCAGGAAACAGCACCGCTTCGGGCGTGTTTTCGGCCTCCCGGGGGAACATCCACTTCGACAGCGGAACGCAGATCCAATTGGGTATTGTGGCTAGCGAGTGAGATGGACGTGGTCAGTGGTCCAGCGGCTAGTCGTTAGTGACCTCCGATGCCCGGTGGGATTTGAATCCCCTGCACTAAGCCGGCAGGTTGCGTCTGTGATGGTGAGCGAACTCACCCCTGACTTTTGAAACCTGTCGCCCGGCCATAGGTCACTGTCTTTTTTCCAGGCAGATGTTACCGAAGTTGCGCCGGACCGTAATCTGGCGCGGCAAACGGCTCCTCGATAGTATCGGCAGCAAGAGAAGAAAACTGAGACCGCACGGAAAGATTTTTGGGATTCGGCTATTCCGGGCCACGAGGTACCTGCCATGACCTTGCCTTGCGCTTACGAGGAGAACTTCGAAATCAGCCCGCGGTTCCGGCAAACCATTGAGGAGCGGATTGCGCGCCTGGAACGGGATGCTGACCACGATCAAGCGCAGATGGATCGGCTTGAGGACATAGACCACATTCGCAGACAGATGCGCCTTGTGGCCACGGAGCGCGCCGAAGCGTTGCGCCTGCGTCTCTTTCTCGATCGCGCCAGGACCCGCGTTCCGCGGCCGCTGATTCCGCTCTAAGAACAGGTTTCAGGGCTCAGGCTCCAGGAGTCCGGTTTCAGGCTGGGGGTCACTGAGGGTTTCAGGACCCGAAGGAATGAGGTCGGCGTGGCGCGCTGACTTTTTCCAAGCGCCTTCACGATAAAATCAGGAATACGAAATGGGGCGGCCTGATCCATGGCAAAACCCTTCCCCTTCATCGAAGAGCGCCACCGCGAATTCATTCGGCAACAGCGCATCTTTTTTGTGGCCTCAGCCGCCGACGAAACGCGCGTGAACGTTTCGCCCAAGGACGGCGCAGCGCTGCGGATCTTGAGCGCCAACCGGGTGGCTTATCTTGACCAGACGGGCAGCGGGAACGAGACCGCTGCGCATATACACGCAAGGGGGCGAATGACGCTGATGTTTTGCGCGTTCGAGGGCGCGCCCATGATCCTGCGCCTCTACGGACGGGGAAGAGTGCTGAGGCGCGGGAGCGCCGCTTACCAGGAGGCGCTGGCATCCGCTTTTGCCGGCGAGGAACCGCCCGGCGCACGCCAGATCGTGGTCCTGGATATTGAGCGTGTGCAGACATCGTGTGGATATGGTGTTCCGCTTTTTGCCTACGCGGGCGAACGACCGACACTGCGGCGCTGGGCCGAAGCAAAAGGTGAGGCGGGGATCGCCGAATACTGGCGGGAGAAAAACACTCTGAGCCTTGACGGCCTTCCAACGGGGATATTTGAAGCGCATGATCAACTCGGTCTCAAAGAATAATCTCGATTACTTTGTGGTCGACGTCTTCACCGACACGCCGCTGGCGGGCAATCCGTTGGCGGTGGTGATGAACACGTGCGGGCTGAAGACGGAGCAGATGCAGGCCATCGCCCGCGAATTCAATCTTTCCGAGACGACGTTTGTTGAGCGCAGAAGCGCCACTGTCGAACAGGCCGAAGGCGTCCGCGTACGCATCTTCACGACGCAGGAGGAGTTGCCTTTTGCCGGGCATCCCACGCTGGGCACAGCCAGCGTGCTCAAGACCGCGGCTCCGGAGACGCTGCACGGCGATACGCTCAGGCTCGCGCTCAACGTAGGATCGGTTCCGGTACGGTTTGAAGAGCGCGGCCGGCTGTTTGGCGAGATGACGCAGCCCGACCCGAAGTTTGGCCAGGAGATGGAGCAGAGAGAAGTGGCGCCGCTTCTCGGGCTGAGCGTTGACGACTTGGATCCGCACTTCACACCGCAGGCGGTTTCGACGGGCAACTTCTTTGCCATTATCGTTTTGCGATCGCTGAGCGCCCTGGAGCGGCTGCGGGTGAATCACGCGGAAGCCACGCCGTGGCTGCGCCATCATGGAGCGCGATGGTTTTACGTCATGGCTCCGGTGAAAGATCACGAGCGCAGCTCCAGCGAAGTTTTTCGTGCGCGCATGCAGTTTTATGGTGGCGAGGATCCTGCGACGGGCTCAGCCGCCGGCTGCGCGATCAGTTATCTTGTCGCGCGCGGGGCCGTGCCCTCTGGGGCGCGCTTGCACCTTCGCCAGGGCATCGAAATGGGGCGGCCCAGCGATCTTTTTCTTTCCGCGCGAAACGACTCTGCGAGGGTGAGCGAGGTGCGCGTGGCGGGAAGCACCGTTCCCGTGGCAACAGGACGGCTTTTCCTGCCATGATGCACATGCTTTCAACAGAAATTCATCTTGCCAAGTGACGGCATGTGTTGGTTCTAGCAAATTTCCACTTGTTTCAGACGGATTTTCACCGCAATCTTCGCCTGAAATTTCCCCTTTACACGATGCGCCGCTAAACGTACTCTTCCGATTCGTTACACACAATTTCTTGGCGCGCTTTCCGGGCCTACTCGCGCGCCAGAAGGTGACCACCTGACTTTGAGGGAAGGTCAGCCGGCTGGGATTCCAGGCTGGCTGCCGCGTTGCTCGCATCTCAGTCGGATGCGGCGATGGCAACTGGCAGTCGGCCCGGATCAGCCCAGCCGCTGCCTGCTCACCATTCACTTAAGGTCACAGCGCCGATTTGATTGACACGCGCCTCTTTCCAAACAGGCTGGGGTAGTGTGCGCTTTCAGAGCGACCAAGAAAAACTTGAAGCAAGGAGCAACTCCCTCGCCATGCGCCCCAAGAAAGTGATCCTCTGTGTTGAAGACAACGAACAAGAGCTTTCAGTGCTCCGGTTCCTGCTGCAAACCAACGGCTACCGCGTGCTGTCGGCGTCGAACGGCCAGGAGGCGATTGCGGTTTTCTCATCGGCGCCGCAAATCGATCTTGTGCTGGCCAGTACGCGAATGCCACAGATGACGGGCCACCAACTGGTGGAGCGATTGAAACGAATCGCTTCCTACGTGCCCATGCTTCTTTTCGATGACAATCAGCCTGCCAGCGGCGAAATTCACGCGGCCGATGCCATGGTGACGAGGAAGAACTGTACAGCCCAGGAGCTCCTGGAGCGGATCAAGGTGATGAGCGCTCGCAAACGCGGCCCGCGCAAGGGCGCGCAGCGCATCGCGCAGGATTCCGAGCTGGCGGCGGCGTCGTAAAAACTGGGAATAGGGAGTAGCGAATAGGGAACAGAAAAACACCCGGTATTGCCCAGACTTCCGGGCTGCGTGACCTACTCCCTACTCGCTGTTCCCTATTCCCTGCTCCCTGTTTTTCAGCCCTCCCCCTTTCCTCTTGACGACCGCCTCATGCAATGCTCATACTCGCCATCGGTGTCCCCGGGCTGGCGGAGACGTTTTTGCCGCCGCTGAAGGCAGGCCCATATGGACTTAGTTCTGTTACGTCTTCTTTTTGTGATTTTGCTTGCCGCGGTTTGTTACTTCCTTCGGCCCTTTGGTCTACAGGCAGGGTGGGAGGGTGCAATCGCGGGTGCGGCCGCGGCAGGCGCGGTCATTGTCTTCGAATTGCGGGTGCGGGCGCTTACCTTGCGGCGGCTCATTGGCGCCGTGGTGGGAAGCGTTCTTGGCATCTTCGGCGCCGCGCTGTTTTGCCTGGTGCTGCGCTCCGCGCCGCTCTCCGGTTCCAATTCTGCCGCGCTGCAGCTCTTCGTGCTTCTGCTCATGACCTACGTGGGTCTGCTGGTAGGCGCCAGCAAGGGCGATCTGCTCAACCCTGCCGCCCTGGGCATGGTGTTTACCGGTGACAAGCCGACAAGAAAAAGCGCCAAGGTGCTCGACACCAGCGTGATCATCGATGGCCGGATCGCCGACATCGCTGAGGCCGGTTTTATCGACGGCATGTTGGTGGTGCCGGAGTTTGTGCTGCGAGAGTTGCAGGTGGTTGCCGACTCCACCGACAGCTCGAAGCGCCAACGCGGCCGGCGCGGCCTGGATATGCTGCAGCGCATGCAGTCCAGCGACAAAGTCCAGGTGCAGATTGTGCCCGACGATTTTCCGTCTATCCGCGAGGTGGACCTGAAGCTGCTGGAACTGGCCAAAAAGTGGGAGGCCAAAGTTGTAACCAACGACTTCAACCTCAACAAGGTGGCCCACCTGCATCACGTGGAAGTGCTGAACATCAACGACCTGGCCAACGCCCTTAAGCCGGTGGTGTTGCCGGGTGAGCGCATGAGCGTGGTCATCCTGAAGGAAGGCAAGGAATACAACCAGGGTGTGGGCTACCTTGACGACGGAACCATGGTCGTCGTGGACCACGCACGGCGGCTGATCGGCCGCTCCGTTGCCATCTCAGTCACCAGCGTTCTGCAGACCGCCAGCGGCAAAATGATCTTCGGCAAGATGGACGAAAACGGCAAGCAGGCTATGGAAGCGTCATGAGCGGTGCGGCCAAAGTCTTTGCAATCGTCGGCAACCGGCCGGCGGTTTGCACCTGCCCCAAGCGCGACTGCCCTCGGCACGGCCACTGTGAACCCTGCAGAAACTATCACTTGACCGCCAAGCGGCCGCGGCCGCCGTATTGCGAGCGCAAACCGGGACTGCTGAAAAGAGTTTTCGGGCGAGCGCGTCGAGCTTCCAGCTCTTAGCTTTCAGGCGCCATCTCTCATCCTCGTGGTGTTGCTTGTGTCGACGGTCACTGGCGCCGGAGCAGTTGCGAGAGGCTCTGTTTCACGGCGGGCCACTCCGCGGAGACAATCGAGTAGCGAAACGAATCGCGCGCGATGAAATCGGCGGCCATGCGGTGCGCGCGCAGCACTCCTTCAAACTTTCCTCCAATTCTCTCGATGGCGGCTTGGGAGCGCTGGTTGCGCGCGTCGGTGTGCAGGCAGACACGCAGCACCTCGAAGACCTCAAATGCGTGCGTCAACATGAGAAGTTTCGCCTCGGTGTTGGCTGCGGTGCGGATGGCTGAGCGCGTGAGCCAGGTGTAGCCGATTTCGCAGACGTCGGGATCGGAGCGGCCGTGGCGGGCGTGACCCGCCGGCCAGGCCCAACGTTCCATGTCGAAGAATCGAGTGGAACCGAGGACGGCGCAGTCGGCGATGCGAATGGTGGCAAAGGCAAGCGCCGTGCCGGCCCCGCGCCAGGCCAAAGCGGTTTCAATGTAGCGCGTTGCCGCATCGCGGTTCAGCGGAACGGGGCTCCATTGATAGAGCGAGGGATCGGCAGCTGCCGCCGCGACGAGCCCATCGAGATGGGCCGGCGAGAGCGGCTCGAGGCGGATAAACTGCCCCGTCAGAATCGGATCCCCGGTCATGATTCAACTCCCTTGCGTAGATTACGCCTGGGCGAAGGAGTCTCGGTGAGGTGCTGATCTGCCCGGTGGGCCGCGCCGCCTGGAACGGTTGAAAGGGACAGCGCACAGGGGGCGGCCGCATCAGACGGAGCGCCGCCCACGGTGCGAGAAAAGACGTCGAGCGTTAGCTACTCTCCTGACTTCGCGGGCGGAGCCGGCTTGGCAATTGACTGCGAGGCACCAGCCTTGGGCTTCCAGAACGATGGATCGGCCTTGATCCACTCCTCGCTCACGTAGCTCTGCTTGGGATTGACCGTGAACAGCTCGGTGCGAGCAGACTCGACGCAGTCTCCGTACAGCTTGTCGAGCTTGCTCATGGCGTCTTCGCCGCCCACGGCCTCGACGAACTTCTTGTCTTCAGAGAAGTAGGTGTCGATGGCCGACATGGACGGATCGCCGGTAAGCGCGATGTAGGTGCCGTCGTCGTCGCCAAAGGCGGCCTGGTACATGCCCCAGTGCGCGCTGTCTCCGGCTTTGTCGTGCGCGTCCTTCACCATCTTGGTCAATTCGTGCCATTCGTGGTCGTGGCCGAGACGAACCTTGAACACGGCGATCTGGTAGACGCGATGGTTCTGCAGGTCGTCGTGAGGGTGGTAGCTCAGGTCGGCGTCGTAGGTGAAGACATAAGAATCGAGCTCATCGAGCAGCTCGCCGTCAGCAAGGCCCGCGCGCTCCATCTCCGCAGAGAGGGAAGCGTTCGCGTCGGCTGCCTTGTCGTATTTTTCCCACTCTGCAAACGAGTTGTAGCGCGTAAGGAAGAGGGCTCGCGACCTGCCGGATTGCGAGTCCAGCGCGATGTAGTAGACGGGGAACTTGGCTTTGGCCTGCGCGGCGACAAAAGCGCTTTCGGTCTTGTCGTGCGCGGCGCCGGCCTTGTAGGGCTTGATATATTCGCGGGTAATTTGCAGGACCTTCGGAACCGATGAAGTGGATGCAGCATCTTGCGCCGCGGCCAGCGTACTGCCGGCAACCGCGAGGGACAGGCCGATGAGGCCAAAGCTCATCAATTTCATTTTGGGATTTCCTCCTTGGATTTTGCCCGGAGAATGCTTGCGACGGGAAAGGGGATGGGAAGCGCAAGGGATCTGTAAGGCATTGCGATTATCGGAGCCGGGCCTCGCCGGTGTAAAGAAATTTTTGATTTTCCGCGAGATAGATGCTCAGGCATTCACGTTCCGGTCACAAATCCGCGCATCGCATGCGACTGTTGCAGGGCTCGATGCCTTTGTGCGAGATTGGAATTACGCCGCGCACCCATCGTCGCAAAGAGGACCAGGGCGTTGAAACGAAAATCCAGCCATCCCAACTTCGATCAGACGCTGGAAGTGCTGCGCGCGCACGGTTTTGCCACGGAAGCGTATCCGGGGGTTCCGGGCGGCGTGCTGGTCAGCAAGCACGCGGCCGGAGCGGTGCTCGCGCCGGTGCCCGTGAGCGACGACCCGGAGGATGCGGAGGTTGCTTTTGCCGTGCACCCGGGAATTGTGGTCAAGGGCCAGGTGGCGCGTCTGCTCGATCGCGGCTACCAGAAGTTTATTAAGACCTCCCAATACGAACTTCCCGCCTCGGCGAGCCAATTGCAGGCGATTCACGCGTTCAGCGAGGAGCTGAAGCAGCTCATCGGGGCCATCAGTCTGTACAACGAATCGCTTGGGACCACCAGCGACTTGTACGAGTACGACCGCCTGATGGGCCGGGAGGCCGCGCAGCCCGAGCCTGCTCAGCCCTGGGAGTTGGGCGACGGGCACTGATTCCCGCTGAAATGACGGAGCGGGCGCGCAATGGGCGGAGAAAAAGCTGGGGAGAGCTTCTCGGGCCAGGCACCGGAACGGCGCTCTCTGCCGCGCTACTCCGTCGACGAGGATTCCATCCTGTATCTGGTGGGCTATGGCGTCCCCGTGCGCGGCTGCATCGAGAATCTGAGCCTTTCCGGTTGCCGAGTGCGCTCCAGGGAGCGAATCTCGGCGCCAGCCGGGTCCCGCATCGAGATCAGTTTCAAGGTGAACGGAGCCGCTTTCCGGTTCAGCGGCATACTGGTTTGGACAGACGGCAGGAACCTTGGCGGCATTCGCTTTGTGGACATGATTCCCCGCCGCCGGGCCGAGCTGGCCGCAATCATCGGCGAGATGGAAGCGGTGACGGCCGCCCGCGGCGAGGCCGTGGATATGGTTTTGGCGAGCCAGGAAGCGCTGCAGCCCGATACGTCCGGCGGCGGAGAACGGACCCCTGAGCAGCGCCCCACGCGAACGGAGAACGGAACCGGAAAATCAACCGCGCCCGCCGAGGGTGCACCCGCGAATCGAGCGGCGACCGGGGCGAAGACCGGGCCCGGTACCGGGCCGGGCGACCGTCGCACCTGCTCCCGTCACGCGGTCGACACGTCTGCGGTCATCCTGCTCATCAACGTGGGCTCAACCCTGCGGGGACGGATTCTCGACCTGAGCCAGGGCGGGTGCCGTATTCGCACCGATGAGCGCTTTCCGGTGGACATCTTCACGCGCGTGGAAACGGAGTTTTGCCTGCAGGGCCTGCCGCTTCGATTAGGCGGCGTGATCCAGGCCATTCATGATCGCAACACCGTCGGCATCCGCTTTCTCGATCTCAGCGACCGCAAGCGCGAGCAGGTGGCGGAGCTGATCGGCGAGATTCAGCACATCCACGCCGTGCAGATGGCGGCGGAGGCTGCGCAGGCTGAAGAACAACCTGCGGCAGACGCAAGCTAGAGCGTTTCGCCTTCCGGCAAGGACCTGAGCTTGCGCCGGAGGGTTCCAATTCCCGCGAGCGACGATGGCATCGCGCGATGCGACTTTCGCAGGCGCGGCGTTCCCTGATTCGCCGCCAATGCGCACCGAGGATTCTGAGCTTCCGCTCCCTGCCAACCTGTGCCAGTTGATAGACTTGGATGTTCACGATTTCAGGAGGAATGGTTCGCCATGGCCGCGACGATGCAGGCCGTTGTGAAAGCGAAAGCCGGCCCGGGTATCGAGTTGCGCGAAGTTCCTGTTCCCGCTCCGGGTCCCGGCGAAGTGCTTGTCCGCGTCCAGACCGCCAGTGTGTGCGGGACCGATCTGCACATTTACAACTGGGACCCATGGGCCAAGGGGCGCATTCATCCCCCGCTCATTCCCGGCCACGAGTTTGCGGGGGTGGTGGCCGCGCTGGGCGAGGGTGTTTCCACGGTGCACGAGGGCGACCTGGTGAGTGCAGAGATGCACGTGGCCTGCGGCAAATGCCTGCAGTGCCGCACCGGCCTGGCGCATGTGTGCCAGCATGTGCGCATCCTGGGCGTGGACGCCGACGGCGCCTTTGCAGGCTATGCCGTCATTCCTGAATCGAATATCTGGAAGCTGTCGCCTTCCATCCCTCACGATTACGCCTCGCTGCTGGACCCGCTGGGGAATGCGGTGCACACCGTGCTGGCTGGGCCGATTGCGGCCAAAACCGTTGCGGTGACGGGCTGCGGCGCCATCGGGCTGTTTTCGATTGCCGTGGCCAAGGCCTGCGGAGCGGCGCGCGTTTTCGCCACGGAGGTGAATGCGCATCGCAGAAGCGTAGCACTGGAGATGGGCGCCGAGCTGGCCCTCGATCCCACTACCGAACCCGTTGAAAAAAGGATCCTGGAGGCGACCGGCGGCACTGGCGTGGATGTGCTGCTGGAAATGTCGGGCCATCCCGAGGCCATGCGCCTCGGATTCGCGCTGCTGCGCACCGGCGGCCGTGCTTCGCTGCTGGGTATTCCCTCGCGCCCCTTCGAACTCGACTTCGCGCGCGACATCATCTTCAAAGGAGCCACGGTGCAGGGCATCAACGGCCGCAAGATGTTCGAGACGTGGTTCCAGATGGAAGCGCTGCTGGCGACGGGCAGGCTGAATCTTGAGCCGGTGATCACGCACCGGCTCAAACTGAGCGAATTCAACAAAGCAATGGAGTTGCTGCAGTCGGGCGAGGCGATCAAGGTCGTGATGCGGCCGGAATAAAGCAGGGAATAGGGATCAGGGAATAGAAAGCACGCTGCCTAGGCGGCAGCGAACGGCCAGCTCGGGCTGGCGGCATTCCAGTCGATTTCCACGCGGCGCAGGCCGCGGACGGCGTTGGTGAGATAGACGGCGTCGGCGCTGCGCAAATCGTCGAGAGTCAGCAGGCGCTCCTCAATGTCGGGGCGCGTTTCAAGCAGATGCCGGCGGTAGACTCCGGCGAGCAGGCCGCATTCAAGCGGCGGCGTGAACCAGCAGCCGCTTTTCTCGATGAAGATATTGCTGATGGCGCCTTCGGTGACTTCACCGCGCAAATTCAGAAAAAGCACATCGTCGTAGCCTCGTTGCGAGGCCTGCAGAGAGTGCGACGCGTATAGAGCTCGTTGCGTGGTTTTGTGATAGAGCGTCGGGTCATCGGGATCGGTGCACTTAGCAGCGATGCAGACACGGCCGATGCGATCCGGGCTGACGGGCGAAGCCAGGACCTCGCTCCCGATCTGGAAGTTTCCTTCGGCGTCGAGAAGGAGAAGACGAACTTTCCGAGGCGCCCGACCTCCGGGTTGCCCGGCGAATTGCTGCGCGTGATGCTCAAGCGCAGCCCGGATCGCTCTACGGTCGCAGGAAAAGCCAAAATACTCCGCGGAATCGCAGAGCCGGTCAAGATGCAGTTCCAGCAGCGGGTACGCGCCGTCCCACAGCATGGTTTCGATAAGGAAGAGCTTGTCCGGCTGGCCGATCCGCTCCGTGCTGCGATGTGCCGGGCCCGTGAGGAACTTCGCTTTCAAGAGGCACTCGCGGAACTCAGCGGCCGGGTCGGAGTCGATGACGATACCGCTGCCTGCGCCCATGATTCCCTGCCCGTCGTCAAGCTCGAGCGTGCGAATGGCGACATTGAAGACCGTCTGGCGCGGAGAAAAGAAGCCGATGGCCCCCGTGTAGACGCCGCGCGGCGCGTCTTCGAGCTCGGCGATCAGCTGCATGGCGCGAATCTTGGGCGCGCCCGTGACCGACCCGCAGGGAAACAGCGCGCGGAAGATGTCGTGGAAGCTGACGCCGGGCCGCATCTCGGCGCGGACCGTCGAAGTCATTTGCCAGAGCGTGGGGTAGCGCTCGACTGCGAAGAGCTTCTCCGCGCGTACGCTGCCAAATTGCGCCAGGCGTCCCAGGTCGTTGCGCAACAGGTCAACGATCATCAGGTTTTCGCTGCGGTTTTTGGGGTCGTTGCGCAGCCATTCGGCGATCTCGCGGTCTTCGCGGGTGGTGCGGCCACGCGGCGCGGTGCCTTTCATGGGGCGTGTGACGATGCGGCGCGCCGAGCCATCCCAATCCACGCGGAAGAACAGTTCCGGCGAGAACGAGAGAATGTGTCGGCCCTGCTGCCAGTGAAGAAACGCGCCGTAAGCGGCGGGCTGGCGCGCGCGCAACCGCGCATAGTGGGTTGCAATGCTGCCGGACGACTGGATTTGAAATGGAGCTGTGAAGTTGAGTTGATACGCGTCGCCAGCGCGAATCCACTCGTGGATCGACGCGATGCGCCGGGCGTATTCAGATTCAGTGAGGGCGAACTCGGCTGTGATTTCCGGGTCGGGCCCGGGTGGGTGGGACGTGCTCTTCGCAGCCGCTTCTGCTTCGGCGCGGAACCGAGCCAGCGGGGATGGTTCGCCGCCCACAAACTTGCCGGCGCCATGGTCAAAGACAAAACTGCGTTCGTAGATGCCGAACCACGCCAGCGGCCGGCCCGGCGGGCCGGCGCGCATTTCCGCCTTAGGCTCGAAGCAGTTTCCGCACTCATAGCTGAAGAAGCCCGCGGCACAGCGGCCCACAGCTATCTCGCGCTCAATGTCAGCAAAAAGCTTTGAAATCTCTGCCGCCGTCGCAGCCGAGCAGATACGCAAAGGAGCCGTGAACAGTTGCGTCCACGGTTTTTCATTGTCTTCGGAGTGGTTTCGTTTTCCGCCCTCGAGAAGCACCGTGGCCGGTGTCTGCTCAACTAACGCGTAGACTTCTGCGGGAAGGCGATGCCGGCGCTCCATGCTGGCAGTATCAGCCCTATTGCACGGTCAACACCATGGTGGTGGAGTTGGTAATGGAAGTAACTTCGTTGCTCGACTGGCCAGTGACGGTGACGGTGTAGGTGCCCGCCGGAGTGGCCGGGGGGTGGGCGGGGCCCAGCTCGTAGTAGTCGTAGAGCGGTTTGCACGCCGATGTGCCGACGGTGGCGACGAGACCGATCAGCGCCACAAGCGCCATGCGTTGCAGCCAGTGCCGGCGGCGCAGGCCCCAGGCCACTCCGCCCAGGCCAAGCACTCCGGGGAGGAGAACTGCCCATGCCACGGGGCCGCTGCTATGCACGAGACGGCCTGCGGGCAGAACGCGAGTGGTGACCATCTCCGATGTCTGAATGAGCATAGAGCTGACGGGCGGGCAGGCGGACGCCGGTGAACCGGATGAGCAGCTGGTGGGCGTGGAGGCCAGGATCTCGATGGTTTCGGGTGTGAAGGTGCAGCTCGACAAGCTGGGGAGACCGGAGCAGGAGAGGGTGATAAACATGGGCGCAGTGAGGGCCGCATTATCCTGCGGCGTGACGGTGACGGCGATGGTGCCCGAGGCTCCTGGTGTGAGGGTGAGCGGCAGCGTGGATGGCGCCACAGGCGCAAGCGACAGCGCGAAGTTGGGAGAGGAGGCGGCTTGCGTAGAAAGCTCGGTGGAAACGGAAGACGAGGCACGATGCGATGCGTCGCCCGTATAGACGGCGCGTAAAGAGTGATCTCCGCCCGCGAGCCCGAAGACTGCGGTGGCCTGGCCATCGCCATTCAGCACCGCCTGGGCAAGCTGGCGGGAGCCGTCTTCGATGGTGACGACGCCACTGGCGGGCTCGCCATCGAGACTTGTGACGGTGATTGCGGCCGTGGCTTGGGTGTGGCCGCTTTGTTGGCTGGTTTGTACGGCGAGCGTAGTCCGCGTCGTGATGTTCGTTGCGGCGGCAAACGAAGGCAGGGCCAGTGCCAGCAGCGCTCCCGCAACCCACTCGAGCCGCAGATCGCGGCAATATATCCCTCTCACTTGCACCTGCTCCAACTGATTGAAATAAGGGCACAATCACCCTGCGGCGTTGTGCCGGTTTGCCTCTTCCCGAGACCCCTATTGTATCCGGTGGGGCCAGGGTGGAGCGAACCAACGGGGCCACCCACGTTTAGATCGCAATCCCCGCCCCGCAACCGTTGGACGGTGTACGGCCGAATTGGAAAGTCGTTTCGTCAGAACCAATGCCGCGGCGGGGTTCCAGCCTCTGCCTTGCGAAAACGGTGCTATGCTTTTGCGCAACGAATTCACACAGTTCATGGCCCGGTGCAATCAGGCGGAGCGGCTTTACGTGGCGAACCCTCTGGGCAACAGCATCGAAGTGCTCGACGAGAAGACCGGTGCTCCACTGGCAAGCATCCCGTTGGGCGCGGGGAACAGCCTGATCCGGCTGGCCGCAGACTACCCCAAGAACAACCGGCTCAACGCACTCGTGCAAACAGCGAGCGGAACGCAACTGTTTGTCATTCAGGATGGGATGACGAAGTAGCCGCCCGGTTGCGGTCCCCGCGCTATGCTTTCCTTTTGAGGTAGATCGCCATGACCCAGGCCGCTCCGCGCCCCCAGCTCGCCGACCTCACCGCCGCCCTTGAAGAGCTTCGCGCCAAGGGCACCCACTTCAAGCTGCGCGTCCTCGATGACCAGCAGGCGCCTGTTTGCCACTACGACGGACGCGAAGTGATCAACCTGGCCAGCAACAACTACCTGGGCCTGACCAACCATCCCAAACTCATCGAGGCTGCCATCGCCGCCACTAGTGTCTTTGGCGTAGGCTCGGGCGCGGTGCGCACCATCGCCGGAACCATGCGCATCCACATGGAGCTGGAAGAGAGGATCGCACGCTTCAAGAATGTTGAGGCCTGCGTGGTCTTCCAGAGCGGCTTTGCGGCCAATGCGGGCACGGTGAGCGCCATCCTGGGCAAGGAAGACTTTATCCTTTCCGACGAGCTGAACCACGCCAGCATCATCGATGGCGCGCGGCTGTCCCGGGCCACGATCAAGGTATTCCGCCACAAGGATGTGCGCCACTGCGAAGAGTTGCTCCAGGAACTGGAAAAAACGCCAGGCCATAAACTCGTGATCACCGACGGCGTCTTCTCAATGGACGGCGACATCGGGCCCGTGGACAAGCTGGCCCCCCTGGCGGAGCGCTACGGCGCCATCATGATGGTGGATGACGCTCACGCTTCGGGCGTGCTGGGGCGCAATGGGCGCGGGTCGGTCGATCATTTCGGCATGCATGGCAAGGTCGACGTGCAGGTGGGCACGCTGTCGAAAGCCATTGGCGCGCTGGGCGGGTACGTGTGCGGTTCGCGCGATTTAATCGACTATCTCTACCATCGCGCGCGGCCGTTTTTGTTTTCCACTTCGCATCCGCCGTCGGTGGCGGCCACGTGCATCGAGGCATTCAACATCCTGGAGCAGGAACCGGATCGCATCGAGCGTCTGTGGGCCAACACGCGGTACTTCCAGGGCGAGCTGAAGCGCGCCGGCTTCAACATTGGCGGCGTGAACACCCCGGCCACGGAGACACCCATTACGCCCATCATCCTGGGCGAGGGCCGCGCGGCCATGGATTTCAGCCGGGCGCTCTTCGACGAAGGCGTGATGGCGACCGGGATTGCGTTCCCGACCGTGCCCGAAGGCAAGGCTCGCATTCGCGCCATCGTAACCAGTGAGCACACGCGGGCGATGCTGGATCGCGCGCTGGAGACGATGGAGCGGGTGGCCAAGCGGATGGGATTACTGCACAGCCCGGCCTAGGGCGCCGCAGTTGGCCGCGAGGCCGCGGGATTGTCGGGCGGCACGCAGGTCGTTTCAGGCGTGAGGATATCGGTCTTCCAATCCTCACGCGACTTGCGAAACCAGGCCAGCACCTGGTCGTAGCACGGCTTGACTTTCTCCGCAGAGCCCCAAACTTCCTCCTCCTGCCGGGGCGTCAGCGACCAGTTCAGAGGGTCGGTTTTGGCCGTGTCGGTTGAATAATTGTCCGAAATGACGATGTGACGGATCTCGACCTTGTCGCGCAGCGCTCGCTCCAGCAGCGCCAGGGCCACGCGGTTTCTGCCCGTGATGCTGTCGTGGCCGGCCTCAAGAAACGCCTCGATGGGAGCCTCTGCCTCATCATTGAAGTTCCAGCGATTGGCGCCTCCAGGGTGATCGGGAGTGGTCTGCTCAGGCGCACTCGGAGACACATCGCCGCTGTTGCGGATCTCGATAAGCACAATCCGAAGCGGGCAATCCTTCGACTTGTCTTGCGGGCAGTTGCCGGCTGGTTTGGGCGTTGCGCCCGCCTTGTTGCAGGCGGCCGGCGCAGGCTTGATAAGCGCATACCTGAGAAACTCGAGGGCGGAAGCGGTGCCATCGTTGTCGAAATAACCGCCGTCGACAAAGTGCACGGCAGCGGTTGAGGGGTCGAGGTTCCAGGGAACACGCGCAGCGGAGGAGACTACGGGGAAGGTTGCCGACATCTGCGCGGCAGTGGCGAGAGGCAGGTCGATGCGGCTGCCGTTGCCGCCGTAGGTGGCAAGAAAGGAGCGCGCCCGATAGTCGCCGGGAATGTCGTCGGGGATGCGGTAGTTGGCGAGAAGAAAACGCTCGCCGTTTTCGACCGTCGTGGTGTTCATGGTGAACGCCGGATATACGCCCGTGGAGGCGTCGAGGTGCGAGAGGGCAAGCTCGTCTTCGGTTTTCTGGTTGTCCTGCTCGACGGCGCGCACGGCGGATAGAGGAACCAGCGCGTTGGGATTCTTCCAGACCAGGCAGTAGGGGTCTTCGAGGTTTCGCGCAAAGGCCTTGCGCAAGGCCCAGGTGCGGTCTTTGCCGAGCGGAGTCTGATTCAGGTCGCCGGCGCCCGGCGACAGCGGCCATACGAACTTGAGCGGCCACGTGTCGGATGCAAAGGGCATGAAGGCTTTGGGAACGTCGTAATAGACCAGTCCCCAGCCCACGGCTTCAAGACTGGAGCACTGCGCCCTGGTGACCATGCGGGCCCAATCGGCGCGGCCGTTGTTGGTGTTGGGATCGAGCTCGCGCAGATAGGTATAGAGCCCGCTGCTCCCGCCTGAGACCGTGCTGAGCAGCAGAACGTGATCGTGGAAGGCTCCGAGCGAGGGGTCTGCGGCAAACGCGCGCTCAAGATTTCGCAGGACTGCGGCGGTCCAGGCCGCTGCGTGGATTCCTCCTCCGGTCGAGGTAACGATGAAAAGCGGGCGGTCGTCGGACTGGCCGCCCGGCACGGTGAGCTTTTGCTGCAGAATCTGGTCGGGCGTGGGAAGTTGCGGCGAGGACTGAGCCGAGGAAGTGGAGAGGTAGTGTTCCTCATAGCCGTAGTCGAGGTGCGCGAGCCGGGGCAGAAAGACATACAAGAGAATCACGGTAAGAACGGGAATGCGGAAGCGATCGGCGAAAAAAGCGATGGCGCCCAGCGTCCAGGCCGAGGAGATGGCGAGGAGGAGCAGCAGCGCAAGCACGGGGAAACGTTCCGCATCTTCATTGCGATAAAGGTACGGAATGAAGAGCCCGAAACCCATCACTGCGATGCCCAGGATGGCTTTCCAGCGCCACAGCACCGCGGCTCCTCCTCGAGCGGGCCTGGCCAGCACGATGATGATGAGGAAGACGATGCCGGATAGCAGATAGCCACCCAGAAACACGCACGAGGTGTAGAAAGCCGGCACTGGCGCGGTGATGGGCCAAAGGACCCAGAGGAGCGCGTAGTAGCCCGCGGCCGCGATCAAGGAGAAGTAATGGGCCTCGTACAGGTCACCGTCCGGCGCCCAGCGATAACCGGGGATCTGGAAGAAAACCCGCACCCAGTTAAAGTTCAGCGGAAGTTCGGCTTTTTCGAGGACGTCACCGCAGCGGTGCTGGCCGCGCCGCGTGCTCAGGCAAAGCCAGCTGCGGGGAAAGAGGATGGTGCGCGCCGCATGCCAGCCCAGGTCCTCCGCCAAAAACTTGCCGGGACGCGGACGGTAACTGAGGTAGTAAAACGCATTCACGATGTACCAGAATATGAATGCGAGGCCCACTCCCAGCGCGAAACCGATTGCGATCTGCGCCCGGTCGACTTCTTCGTTGTGCCCGTTCGCGAGGAAGTACCAAAGCACGAGGGCGTTATTGAGCTGCGCCGCGAGCGGGGCGATCCACTCGAATCTCGCGGAATCGTCGGCCAGAAGGCGATGCAGCAATGGTGGACAGGCATCCCCGAATCTTTCCTCCCCATTGATGGTCACGATGCGAGCCAGAATGAGCGCCACGCAGCTAGCCGAAAAGAGGAAGAACGCGACACACAGGTACTGTCCTACAAGCCACGGTGTGACGATACCGCTCAGCATGGAGCGCGCGAACGACGGGCTGTTGGCCCAGATGAGCAGCAGCGGAAATGCCCACAGCAGGATGGCGAACCGCATGTAATAGAGATAGCGTGCCCAATGCGCCAGCCTTTTGCGAAAGGCGAAGGCCAGCAAAGCCGCAATGATGGCAATGACCGTCAGCCACATCGATCCACCTCCTGACCGGATTTCTCCGGTGTTTGATCTGCGAGTGAATGGCAGCCGCACGAGCGGAAGCCGCAAATCAGTCGAGGAATCAAAGAAGCCGGGATGATTTTCGTTCGATTGAAGCAACGACCAGGATAGCGACGCAGCCGGGGATGGGTGAGCACAGCAAGGATAGCGCGAATCCGGCGCCGGTCAAGTAATCAAATCCGTTCAAGAAGAGTTAACAGCATCGCCGGGCACGGCAGCGATGAATCTGTAGTATGAAAGTGAAGCGCCCGGTCGCGCACTTTCGTTCCGGGCGTGGGGCACGGTTCAAACGCATGATCGCTCACCTGCGCGGCAAGCTCATCTACAAGCAGCCCGGCCAGGCCATTGTGGAGGCCGGAGGCGTGGGCTACGACGTTGCCATCTCCATACCCACGTTTACGGCGCTGCCATCGGTCGGCGCCGAGGCCGCGCTGCACATCTACACGCAGGTGAGCGACGACCAGATCGCGCTTTTCGGATTCCTCGACCGCGAAGAGAAGCGGCTATTCGAGCGGCTCATTACCGTGAGCGGCGTGGGACCCAGGCTGGCCATCAAGATTTTGAGCGGTCTTTCCCCCGAACGCACCATCCAGGCCCTTCGCGCGCAGGACCACGCGCAACTGGTGCGTATTCCCGGGGTGGGCAAAAAGCTGGCCGAGCGCCTTGTGGTCGAGCTCAAAGACAAGCTCGACGACTTTGCCGTGGCTCCGGCGCCGGCAGCCGTGCAGGGGCCGGCCGTGGACGATGTGCTGTCGGCGCTAACGAATCTCGGTTACCAGCGCGCCTCAGCTGAGAAGGCCATCGAGCAGGCGATTGCGAAAGACAAAGCGCTGGCGGCGGATTTCGATGGGCTGTTTCGCACAGCGTTGAAGGTCATTCGCTAGCGACGAAAGCGCGAGCCAAAGCATCTTCTAATTGAAGGAGCCGGTGATGCCCGTGATAAGAAACTGCCCATCTTGCGGAAAGCAAAATCGAATCCCAACCAAACACCTTGCCGATGCCGGCCGCTGCGGGTCTTGCAAATCTCCCCTGCCGCCCATCGCAGAACCTATCGCGGCAGGTCCGGCGGAGTTCGACGAGATCGTCGGCGAAAGCAAGGTTCCAGTGCTGGTGGATTTCTGGGCCGAGTGGTGCGGCCCTTGCCGCATGGCAGCGCCTCATGTTGCGCAGGTAGCCAGCGATCTTGCCGGTCGCGCTGTCGTGCTCAAGGTCGATACAGAGAAGTATCCGCAACTCGCCGCGCGGTACAACGTGCAGGGTATTCCCAACTTCGCGGTCTTCGCCAAGGGGGAACTCAAGTTCCAGCAGGCGGGTCTCGTGGATGCGAACACGATGAAGAGTTGGCTTGCCCGCGCCGCGTAGAGTGTTTGCGCCGTGCCCGGCTCAGCGCGGGGCCGGTGCGGTCGCGGCCGCGTGGCGCGTGCCTGCCTCATGATCATTGCCCGTCGGGCAGAGGCGGTACGGGAAGCTCTGGCAAGCTGACTGGGCGTGGCGCCGAAGTTGATTCGATCATGCAGCTTCCGGCTTTGGGCTTGGAGTTTTCAGCTCCGCGGATTGCGAGCCGGCCATTGCATCCCGAAGCAGAGACGCTGTGAAAATGTGGCGGCGATCTTCGCGCTACACTCCACCTTGTGAAGAATTCAAAAACGAAACCGGCTCCAGCCGCCGCTGTTCCCTACTTCCGCCCCCAGGCGCTCACGTTCTTGCGCAACCTGGCGCGGCACAATGATCGCGCGTGGTTTCAGCCGCGCAAGGCGCAATTCGAGGCCGAGCTGCGCGAGCCGATGCTGGCCATCGTCCGCAAGGTTACCGACGCCATGGCCGACTTTGCGCCCAACCACGTGCGCCCCGCCGAGAAATCGATCTTCCGCATCTATCGCGACACACGCTTCTCTTCCGATAAGCGGCCCTACAAGACGCACGTGGCGGCGTGGTGGACGCACACCGGGCTCGACAAAACTTCGGGCGCCGGCTACTACTTCCACGTGAGCGCCAAGGAGGTGGTGATCGCCGCCGGCTCGTACATGCCGGAGAAGGAGCAACTCGCCGCGATTCGCCACTGGCTGCTCGATCACCACGCCGAGTTCCGCAAGCTGCTCAAGCGGCCTGCGGTGCGCAAGCTCTTTGATGAGTTCGAAGGGAACGCGTTGACGCGCCCGCCGAAGGGGTTTCCGTGCCAGCATCCGGGCATGGATTTGATCCGCTGCCGGCAGTGGGGACTGGCCGCGGAATTGCCGGCGAAGGCTGCGCTGAAGAGGGATTTTGCCGACGTGGTGATCCGTTACTTCAAGGTTGCGGCGCCCGTTGTGGACGCGCTCAATACGCCGATTGCCGCGGCGCTCGTGCCGAAGAGAAAAGTGTTGTTCGGGCTGAGATAGGTCCAGGACTTATCTCGCGACCGGAAGGATCCGCACAAATGCAGCATCTATCTCTGCGACGACGGGCCGCCATTCTGAGCGCATGGACCGTGGGTCTGCTGGTTCTGCTGCCGGCGGCCGGCTTCATCTACCAAAAGGCCGCGACGCACCTCGACGAGCGCAGATTTCCGATGCATGGCAAAAAGGTTGAAGTCGACGGACACAAGCTGCATCTGAACTGCAGTGGTTCGGGCGCGCCGACAGTGGTGCTGGATGCCGGTTTGGGAGACTCAGCCGTGACGTGGGCGCTGGTTCAACCCCAGGTCGCGGCGTTTACCCGCATCTGCTCTTACGATCGTCTGGGGTATGGCTGGAGCGACGAAGCCAACCTACCGCGGGATAGCGAACATGTTGCCCGGCGATTGCACCAGCTTCTTACCAACGCGGAAATCGTAGGTCCCTACATCCTGGTTGGGCATTCATTCGGCGGCCTCAATCAGCTTGTTTTTGCGTCGCTTTATCCGCACGACGTCGTGGGCATAGTGCTTGTCGATTCCTCGCACCCTGACCAGCTCAACCGCTTTCCGGCATCCTATTCGCCCGAGGCGTATGAAACTTCAATTCGTTACCGCACCCTCGGAGCCGCATTTGGCCTGGGAAGATTGCTGGGCTGGTGCCGCGATGATTACACCTTTCCCGGCGTATCCGATGCGTGGCAGAAGGTTGCGCCCGAGGCGATCGCGCTCGATTGCCGCACCGCTGCGTTTCGAGCGTCGCTGGCCGAAGGATTAGCCTTTCGCCAAAGTGCGCAGGAGGCGAAGTCGACGGCTACCCTCGGTTCGCTGCCGCTGTTGGTCCTTTCGCATGACCCGGAAGTGGGCTCGGGCTTTCCCCCTCAGCGCGACGATCAGTTGGAGAACGCTTGGAATGGGATGCAGGAGGAATTGCGCGGCCTATCCAGTAACAGCCGCCGGGTGATCGCGACAGGCAGCAGGCATTATGTCGAGTGCTACCGCCCCGAGCTGGTGATTGCTGCCATCCGTGAGGTGTACGATGCCTCAAGAAACGGCGGGTCGGTTGCCGCGCCAACGAGCCGTCAATAGGACAGCTGGCGCCCGAGCATGGCGGCCTAAGGAAGCGTCAAAACCTGCGTAAATCGCGGGTCCGGAACGCCTGGACCCACAAAAACCGGCAAAAATCGGCGATTTCAGCAGAAAAACCCAAGAAAACTGTGGAAATCAGGCGTTTTTCCATTGACTTTGCCCAGCCCCAAGCCGCATTGTAACCATCGGCAGGGTTCTTCGTAGCCGCATGAATTCAGGGTTTTCTTCGATACCACGCTGGACGGCGACCCTCCCCCATGCGGTAAGCAATTTGCGGCGGAAGCCCCGACCACATTGGCAGCCCGGAGGGCTCGCCCACAAGGAGAACAATCGATGGCAACTGGACTGACGAAGACAGCGCTCACCCGGCTACTTGCCGAGAAGCTGGAATTGACCAACAAGCAATCCGCGGCCTTCCTGGATCTGCTGGCAGAGACCGCGATCAAAGAGACTAAGAAAAACGGCGTCTTTGTACTTCCTGGCATTGGCCGTCTGGTGAAGGCGGAGCGCAAGGCCCGCATGGGGCGGAATCCACAGACCGGCGAGGCCATCAAGATCAAGGCCAAGACGGTGGTCAAGTTCCGCGTGGCCAAGGCAGCCAAGGACATGATTGCCCCCCCCAAGAAGTAGTTCCCCCAGAACTGCAGTGGACGGGAGGGGAAAGGCCTCGAGGCTTTTCCCCTTTCGTTTTGCCGCTCTGCCGCGAGGGAGGCTTTTTCTGCGCCCGCAGGGCTTCTGGCTCATCGAATGAGTCATGACAACGGCTTCTCTGGTTCTCGGCAAAATTGCGACGTCAGCGGCGCGCAGCTCTTCGGTTCTTTTCCTTTTGCGGCTTGAAGGATTGGCGGCGGCCGCCGTTTCGGCCGTGCTGTATGCGCGCACAGGCGCCAGTTGGTGGCTTTTCGCAGCGCTTTGGCTGGCGCCCGATCTTTCCATGCTCGGCTATCTCGCCGGGGACTGCTGGGGGGCGCGTGTGTACAACGCTGTTCATACCTACGTGACGCCGGTGGTGCTGGCTCTGGGCGCGGTGCTGTTGCAGGCCCACGTTGCGCTGGCGGTTGCGCTCATCTGGGCGAACCACATCGGGGTCGACCGCCTGCTGGGCTTCGGACTCAAGTACGCCGACGGCTTTGCATACACGCACCTTGGGTTCGCGGGCAGGCGGAGGGCATGATCACGCCGCGTTCGCTCCGGTTTCTCCACGGGGCATGCACGCCCGCACCATCAGCGAAATTCCAAAGCAGATCAGCACGGCCTTGATCATGAGCAGGTTGTCGTAGGTCCACGACAGGACTGCCAGCGTGAAGAAGATTCCCATCGCATTCAATTCAGTGGCCACGGCAACAAGCCAGTGGGGCCTGACTGGGGCGGCCGGAAGGCTGCTGCGCAACCGCGGCACGAGCCGCGGCACCGCGCGCAGATACTGCCTGTAGGCCTCGCCGAGCTTTGCCGAGAGAAACACCTCTTCGCCCAGGATCAGGCGCAAATAAAAGACTGTCACCAGCACCATGACGAAGAGCGCGCCCGAAGGCGGCATCAGCAACGACGTGGCCAGCATCATGAACCATCCACCCAGATAAAGCGGATTGCGCAGGTATCGATAGGGTCCGGCGGCGATCACTACGCCGCCCTGCATCTCTCCGTGATGAACGGTGCTGTATCCCAGGTAGGCGACACCCCACACGCGCAGCACCATGCCCGCCGCGGCGATCAGCGCGCCGGCAATGATTACGATCGGAGTGGCCACAGTAAAACTGGCGATGCCCAGACGGCTGATTTGGAGCGTCAGCCACGCCAGAGTAGAAACTCTCCGGCTCAGATCGAGCGTTCCGATCCACGGCGCCCAAAATCCCACGACGACAATAGCGACCTGAATCCACATCCGCAAACGAAACTCGATCGCGCTGGCTCGCATGCGCTTTTCTCCGTAGCCGAAGTGCAGCCACCGGCTGCATCAAGAATACGTGGACGGGGAGCGCTTCAGCGAGCACGCCGCTCACTGCCATCGACCGGAATCGGGAGTAGAATTCTCTCAATTTCAAAGACTGCGATCTTCTTTTCAAGTATGGCGATGAAGAAAGTGCTCTCGGCCATCGTTGTTTTTGGCCTGGCTTTCGCCGCTGCCTCCGCGCGCGGGGGACAAGTAACTGCCGCACAGCTTCGGCGTCACCGGCGCCGGCCGCTTGCAGCAACCGATCGATGTGGCGCGCCGCAAGGTTGCGCAAGGGGAACGACGATGAAAACGCTCAGTGCGACGATTCTGATGTTTTTGCTCACGGGACTGGCTGCCGCCGGCCAGACCGGCGCCAACCCACAGGAGACCAGCCTGCTGAAGGCAGCCTACGATGGCGACCTGGGCCAGGTGCAGCAGCTTCTTGCACAAGGCGGCAATATCAATGCGCACGACGAGAACGGCATGACGGTTCTTGATTATGCGATCGTGAGTCAAAACGTCGACGTGGTGGAGTTGCTCGTGAATCAAGGTGCAAACGTGCAGCAGCCGACCAACCAAGGCTGGACGCCGCTGATGTATGCAGTGGGTCGCGGCGAGGACGCCGCGATTACGCTCATGCTGCAGAAGGGAGCGAAGATCGACGACAAGGATAACAACGGCCAGACCGCGCTGATGCGCGAGGCCGCTGGGGGCGAGACGAGCGAGATCGTGTTCCTGCTTGGCAGCGGCGCCAACCTTGAGGCCAGGGACAACAAAGGTCGCACGGCCCTGATGCTGGCCTGCCAGAGCAACCACACCGACGTGGCGTCTTTGTTGCTCGAGAAAGGCGCGCAGATTGAGGCCGCAGACAACAACGGCCAGACGGCGTTGATGATTGCGGCGCTGGCCGGCCGCTACGACATGGTTACGGTGCTCTTGAACCAGCACGCGAAGATCGAGGCCGCGGACAACAATGGCGCCACGGCGCTGATTCTGATTGCCGGAAACCAGGTAATCCAGCCCTATCTCGCCGGACAAAATGCCTGGTTGGGCAGCTATGGCGTCACCCAGCAGGTGCGCACGATCCAGAGCAACGCTGCCCTCACCCTCGCGGTGTTGCTCGCCGCCAAGGCCAATATCGAAGCGAAGGCCAAGGACGGCGACACGGCCCTTATCTGCGCGGCCGGCGCGGGGAATGCCAACGCCGTCCAGGTGCTGCTGAACCAGGGAGCGGAGCTGGAAGCCACGGGCAACTACAGCCAGACGGCTCTGCTCCGCGCCGCTGCCGGCGGTGAAATCGAACCGGCAAGGCTGCTGCTTGAGAAGGGCGCGAACATCGCAGCGCATGACGTGCTGGGCTGGACGCCGCTGATTTGGGCCGCGAGCACGGGCCAGACGGAGATTGCGCAGTTGCTGCTCGACAAGGGAGCAGCCGTCGAAGCACCGGACTCGGCCCAATTCGGCATGACGCCGCTGCTGTGGGCAGCCAACATGGGACAGCCTGACACAGTCGCCGTGCTGGTGAAGAACCACGCCAACGTGGAGGCAAAAGACAGCAACGGGATTACGCCGCTGATGTACGCGGCGATGAGCGGCCGGGTTGAAGCAATCAAGTCGCTGCTCGCCGCAGGCGCCAAGATCGACGACTTCAGCTACGGCCAAAGCGTCACCGATTCGAACGGCATCCCGGCGCAGGTTGCCGGCTACACCGCGCTGATTGTGGCGGCCATGTACGGCAATAGCGACGCGGTGGAGGCACTGCTGGATGCGGGCGCCAAAATCGAGTCGCGCGACAGCATCGGCTGGACACCGCTGATCTGGGCTTCGTACCAGGGTTATCTCGACACCGTGCAATTTCTGCTGAGCAAGGGCGCTGACATTGAAGCCAAAGGCAACGCAGGGCAAACGCCGCTGCATGAGGCCGGCTACAAGGGTCACACCGGCGTGGTGATGTTCCTGCTCCAGAAGGGCGCGACCGTGGATGCAAAAGATAAGAAGAATTGGCCGGCGCTGGCTGAGGCGGCAGAGCAGAACAATGCCCCGGCCGTCGCGCTGCTCATCGACAAAGGCGTGAGCACCGAGGCCAAGGACGAGAACGGCGACACGGCTTTAATCCGCGCGGCCCGGGCTGACCTGGCCGACATGATCAAGCTGCTGCTGGCCGAGGGCGCCAAGATCGAAGGCAAAGGCAGCAACGGTGCGACCGCTCTTATCGACGCTTCGGCGGGAGGAGACGCGGAAGCGGTGCAGGTGCTGTTGGATGCAGGCGCCAACGTGGAGGCCACGGCGAGCGAATATCCCAACGCCGGAGCAACCGCGCTGATGGAAGCAACAGCTCGCAACAGAACCGGCGTGATGAAACTGCTGATGGGCAAGGGCGCCAACATCGAAGCTACGGATGATCAGAACTGGACCGCGCTGATGTGGGCCGCCGACAAGGGTCAAGCTGATGCGGCGCAGTTACTCATCTCGGCTGGGGCCAACGTCAACGCCAAAGGCAACAAGAACTTCACCCCCCTGAGCCTGGCCCAGACCGAGGGTCATCTTGTCGTGGCCAGGCTGCTTCAGGATCACGGCGCCAAATGAAGTGTTGAAAAGGACTATTTGAGTTGTCGGACGGTGGCGCCCTGGGGAATCTCCACGTCGAACTCGCCGTCCGGTAGGGGGACGTTTTCGTTCACCTGCTCCACTGCCAGGTCGAATTCAAGTCCGTCCTGCGGACGCTTGATGACGATCTTCGACGGGTATTTGCCGGCGCTGAATGTGGTGTAGTTGCTATAGAAAATCTGCGTCGTCAGCACGCCATCTTTGTCGTAGACATACTGGTCGTACGCCTGCATGTCGTCGCGATGAAACGTGATCGTGCGTACGGGCAGATTCTCATGGCCGCTCTTGTGGCGGAAGACGCTCAGAACATACTCCGGTTCGATGTAAAGGTGCTTCTTGGCCGCGTCTTCCACCGTTTCTGTGTCAGAAGCGACCATGAAGTCGTCGTCCGGATCCAGGCCACGCACGCTCACCGCGTCGAGAAAATCGTTGGGACGCAAATTCTCCCACTCCGTTGCCGACTTCTCCGTGGCCGTGTTTGATCCCTTGATGGCGAGATTCTTTGCGGGAATCACCAGGGTGAAGTAGGCACCATCGCTGGCCATGTCAAAAATCTTTATGCCAAAGTCTCTTCCGACCGCGCGAAACATCTTCGGCTTCTGCAGCACGAAATTGCACGTGATCGGAGGCTCGTCCGTCTCCCGGGTGTGCGCCGTAACCTCCGCCTTAATGGTCAAATTATTCAGCCCATCCCAACGCTGGTCAACGAGTTTTACCAATTCGTCGGGCGTAGCATTCTGCACAACGGCCGGCGCCTTGGGCGCGGGGAGATGCCGTTTGGTTGGGATGAAATAGGAGCAGCCCGCAAGCAGGAGCGGAAGGACCAGGGCTGCCGCGCAAGAGGCTCGGTGAAGTGTTTTCATCGCTCACCCGCCTTCTTCTGCGCATTCCGATAGGCGGCGACATTGCGGTTGTGCTCGTCGAGGGTGGCGGCGAACCGCGAATGGCCCTGGGCATCGGTTCCCGCAGCGACAAAGTAGAGATAGTTTGTCTTGGGAGGATCCATGGCCGCGCGCAGCGACGGGACCCCAGGGTTGGCCACCGGGCCGGGCGGCAATCCCGCGTGCAGATAAGTATTGTAGGCGGTGTCAAGAGTCAGATCGCTCAGGTGGATCACGCCTCGCCACTTGCCCTCCAACTCCAGGCCGTAAATGACGGAAGCATCGGTCTTAAGCGGCATCTTTTTGGCGAGCCGGTTCTCGAAGACGCTGGCCACAAGCGGTCGGTCCGCGTCCACTGCCGTCTCCCGCTCCACCAGCGATGCCACCGTCACGATTTCGTGTACTTTGTCCTTCAACCCCAACTGCGCGGCAACCGCCCGGAACCGCTGCACCATGGCAGCGGCGACCTGGTTTGTTGTCGCATTGGGCGCAAAGCGGTAGGTGTCGGGAAAAAGATACCCCTCAAGGCTGGTTGCCTTTGGATCGATGTCGGCAATCAGGATTGTCTGACTGGCAGCCGAGGCCAGAAAATCCTGGCGCGTGCCCAAACCTGCCCGCTCGACCCGTGCGGCGATATCGAAGATGTTTGCGCCTTCGGGCACGGTCAAGGACATCGTCACCACGTCGGCGCGGACAATACGCTCATACACTTCTGTCGCGGGCGCAGGATGGTCGAAGCTGTACTCGCCGGCATGTAGCGTACCGTGCTCGAACCAGCGCAGCACATCGAAGGCATACCGACTGCGCACCACGCCCTCCATTTCAAGTTGCCGCCCTATGCGGAAGGTTGACGAGCCGGGCGCGACAGTCACCAGGGTCTGACTCGATGGCCCATAGGGTGAAAGCACCAGCCAGGCCCCTGCACCGGCGGCCAGAAGGGCGAGAATGGCGATGAGGAAAAGCGCCAACAAGATACGTGCGCCAAGACTCTTTTTCCTGCGGCTTTTCCGCCTTCGCGTCGCCATCCTGCAGTTACTGACCCTTCAACGAAAATAAAGCCTTAGGGAATCTCCCGTGGATTCGGCCTTTCTTTTGATTGTACCGGGCGCAATGCAATCGAACGCGGAGAGAACCGGCGAGCCGTAAGCTGAATGAGAGGAGGAGCATAGTGAAAACGGGCCCGCGCCCGCGTTACCTTGGTTTGGATGTTGGCAACCGCCGCATCGGCGTGGCCGTGTCGGACGAACTGGGGCTGACGGCGCAGCCGGTGATGACGTTGGAGCGGAAGCGCAGCCGAAGAGACGACCTGCGCTCTCTGGCACGGCTGGCCAGGCGCTTCAAAGTGGCCGGGATCGTGGTGGGAAATCCCGTCCACATGTCGGGCGAAACGGGGGCGCAGGCCGTCAAGACGCAGGCCTTCGCGGCGGAGCTTGGTGGGCTGACCGGCTTGCCGATCCACCTGTGGGACGAGCGCCTGACCACCCACGAAGCGCACCGGATTCTGTACCAGGCCGGGCAAGCGCGGCAGGAACACCGCAAAGTGGTGGATCAGGTGGCGGCGGCGCTGATTCTGCAGTCGTTTCTTGAAGACAGGGAGCAAGGGAGCAAGGGGGCGAGGAAGCGAGACTAAGGGTCCGGCTTTTTACCGTGGCTTGTTTGTTCCCTCGATCCCTTGGTCGCTCGTCCCTGTGGTGGCTTGCCTCCTCCCTCGCTCCCTTGCTCCCTGCCTTATAATCAACAATGAAGGACGCTTATCTTTCGCGGCAGGAATAACCCCGTTTCCCGCTACCGGACCACGGATGCCCGAGCACATCAAAAAAAAGCTATTGGACGAGATCAAGCAGCTCGAATACGAGCTTGCCCACGAGCTCCCGGCCGAAATCAAGAAGGCCAGGGCCCTGGGCGATCTGTCGGAGAACGCCGAGTATCACATGGCCAAGCAGCGGCAGGAGTTTGTGAATGCGCGGCTGGGCCAGCTCAAGAAACGCATGGCTGAGCTTTCACTCGTCAACCTGTCGAACATCCCCAAAGATAAGGCCGGATTCGGCTCAACGGTGGTGGTTTACGACTCGACCAAGGGCGAGGAGATTGAGTACCGGCTGGTGACGAGCGAAGAAGCCGATGTCGCGAAGGGGCTGATATCAACCACTTCGCCCATTGGCCGCGGGATCGTAGGCAAGAAGGTGGGCGACACGGCGACGATTGTCACACCCAATGGCAGGCGACAGCTGGAGATTCTGAAGCTGACGACGATTCATGAAGAGTCGGGCGAGGATGAGAATCAAGCCGCGGCCGGCGGAGCCAAATAGGAAACAAAATGAGCTGCCTGCTTCTAGCCTCTAGCTTCCAGCTCTTTTACGGGTCCAACCAAGTGGGTTCTAGCGGGAAAGGCTAGCGGCTAGAAGCTAGGGGAGCTGGAAGCCAGAATGACCTGGACAAGCGCATTTGGCCGTTCCTGCGGGTGGCTTCTTGACCGCATCGTGCATGGCCTGGCTCTCACGCGCATCTCTCCCAACGTCCTCACTTTTCTCGGGCTTGTCATCAACATCGCCGCCGCGTTCCTGTTTGGCCATGCCAATGCCGAGAACGGCGACCACATGTTCTTCTTCGCCGGCCTGGTCATCTTCGGCGCCGGCATTTTCGACATGGTCGACGGCCGCGTGGCGCGCCGCATCAACAAGGTGACCGTCTTCGGCTCTTTCTTCGACTCGGTGATCGACCGCTACTCCGACGTAGTGTTGTTTTTCGGCCTGCTGGTTTACTACGGGCGCATCAATCGCTTCCGCTACGTGGTGCTGGTGGCGTTCGTCATGGTCACCTCGCTGATGGTCAGCTATACGCGTGCCCGCGCCGAGGCGCTTATCGGCCAGTGCAAGGTGGGCTTCATGGAGCGGCCAGAGCGCATCGTCCTTATCCTGCTGGGTGCGTTGTTCAATCATTGGGGCGTCATGGCTCCGGTGCTATGGTTATTGGCCGTGCTCTCAACCATCACCGTGGTTCACCGCGTCGTGTACACCTACCAGAACACCAAGCACCTGGCGCCGCTGAGCTGAGAGAACAGCTCTCAGCTATCAACTCTTAGCTTCCTCGCAGGGTGCCAACTGTATTCCTGCCTCGGCGGGAAGCTTAAAGCTGCTACCCCTTCAGACACTTAGGATAAAGTGATACGGTAGTGGCAGATTCCCAAACGGAAGGAGGAGCAGCCATGGCTCAACATCCGTTTCTCAAGTCAATCCGCCCCGTCAACCTGCTCTCCTTCGGACCTGACACCCAAGAGATTGAACTGAAGCCATTGAATATTCTGATCGGCCCAAATGGCTCGGGGAAGTCCAATTTTATTGAGATTCTTGGCCTCTTGAAGGATCTCCCGAGCAAAGACCCCTGGGCCACAATTCTCGAAACAGGCGGCGTAGATGAGTGGATTTGGAAAGGCGGGAAGGATGGCAAGACGCCAGACAACCCGTCAATCGCCGTTACCTTCGCCCCCTCCGAACCCGGTCATCCCCTGAATTATTACCAGGTTTGCCTTGTCAAGCACGAGCCGACTTATTCTCTGCATATATACTCCGAAGCTCTCGGACAGATCGATGCTGCGACGAACCAAAGGACAGCGTTTTATGTGAATAGGACACCCGACTCGCCCGACATTGCGTCCGTTCGCTCAAGCGCCTCACAATTCACAATTTCAAAGGCTAAAGAGTTGGATGTGCGTTTGTCACTGCTTTCCCAGCTAGTAGACGTGTTCAACTATCCAGAGCTCTACTACTTTGAGCAGAAAGTTTCCCGCTTCGCACTTTATCGCGACTGGGTCTTCGGCGTAGACGCCGAACCGCGTGACCCCCAACCGGTCGGGTTGAATAGCAACGAGCTTGAGGAGGACTCAAGGAACCTTGCCCAAGTCCTCAAGGCAATCCGAGATCGGGGCAAGGGGAATGTCTTCGAGCAGCTGCGTGAACTTCTTCAAAGGTTTTATGAGCCTATAAGGGACTTAGATGTAGAACTTGTCGGAACCCATCTCCGGATGATGATCAAAGAGGAAGGCTTGAGTTCGCGTACGCCGGCCACTCGACTTTCGGACGGTACCCTCCGCTGGCTTGCATTGTTAATCACTCTTCTTAACCCTTCCCCACCGCCTGTAATCTGCATCGACGAGCCCGAACTCGGCCTGCACCCGGACGCGATTCACACGCTCGCCGATCTGCTGGTCGAGGCCTCCACGCGAACCCAACTGATTATCACGACGCACTCAGACGCCTTGCTCGACGCATTCACCGAAACGCCGGACGTTGTCTGCGTTTGCGAAAAAGTCGAGGGCTCCACAGTGATCCGCCGGCTGGACAAGGAGCAACTGAAGGTCTGGCTGAAGGATTATTCGCTGGGACATCTCTGGATGAGCGGAGAAATTGGGGGAAACCGCTGGTGAGCGTTCGAATCTATGTGGAGGGCGGAGGGGACAGTAAAGACACTCTCAAGCGGTGCAACGAGGGGTTCGCCAGCTATTGCCAGAAACTGACTCCTGCGAAGCGGCAGCCACGAATCGTTGCTTGCGGCGGACGCCAACAAGCTTTCAACCGATTTAGCACGGCGGTGAACTCCAGCCAAGCCGATGACATATCCGTCTTGCTGGTGGATTCCGAAGCTCCTGTTACCGCTGCTACACCTGTTCAACACCTTCACAGCAGAGACGGTTGGGATTCCCCAGCCCTCAACCGCCACGAAGTCTTTCTCATGGTTCAAGCGATGGAGGCCTGGTTTCTTGCCGATAGGGATGCGCTGGCCAACTTCTACGACGGCGGTTTCCTAGCCAACAGCCTTCCGGGCAGCCCAACCAACGTCGAAGCTATCCTCAAAGACGATCTCGAGCCCAGGTTGAAACATGCCTCCAAGCCAACCAAGACAAAGGGCGAATACCAGAAGGTCAAGCACGGTTTCGCTCTACTGGCCCTTATCGACCCAACCAAAGTGGGCAACGCCTCGCCTCATGCAAGGCGCTTCAACGAATTCCTGTCCGGCTTGTAGTCGACTGCCTTTTCGCCCCGTCATTGCCCCAAAAGCCTGCTACCTTCGCCCAACGCGGCGCATCCTATTTCTCATGAGCACAGAAAAGGCAACCTTTGGCGCAGGATGTTTCTGGGGAGTGGAGTCTGCGTTTGCGGCCATTCCCGGCGTAACGGCGACTGCGGTGGGATATGAGGGCGGCTCGCTCGACAAACCCACCTACAAAGATGTGTGCACTGACGAGACCGGCCACGCGGAAGTGGTGGAGATCGATTTCGACCCCGGCAAGGTGACCTACGAGCAACTGCTCGACGCGTTTTTCTCGCTCCACGACCCCACCACGCTCAACCGCCAGGGCCCGGATTGGGGCACGCAGTATCGCTCCGTGATCTTCTTCCACTCGCCCGAGCAGGAAGCGCAGGCCCGCGCAAAGATTGAGCAACTGACGGCGGAGGGACGCTTCAAGCCGAAGCGGATTGTCACCCGGGTTGAGCCGGCGCAGACTTTCTGGCGCGCCGAAGAGTACCACCAGCGCTACCTCGAGAAGCGTGGGCTGGCGAAGTGCCACATTTAGAACAGGGAATAGCAAATGGCCCGTAGGCAGTAGAAGCCCGGCAGGGATCAGTCGCTGCGGGGGTCCGGCTCCTCGATCTTTTCCGCGCCGCTCGTCCCGACGTTCGTTTCGGCCGTTTCCAGTTTGGCCGGTTCCTCGCCGGTATCGGCTGTTGGCTCTTCGCCTTCTCCTGCGTCTCCGGAGCCGGGCTCATCGATCCACAAGCACACGATCCACCACACCTGCACGGCAATAAAGACCACGCCGTTGGCGTTGGAGAGCTTCTCGTGCAGATGAACGATATGCGCGTACTCATCCTGGCTGTGGATGGTTGTGTGCAACACAATCTCCTGCCAGATGACGCGCGAGGCCAGTTGCGCGATGGAGGCGGTGGAGAAGCCGATAACGATCTGTTGCGTGTGGCTCCGCCAGCCCGCGCTGAAGCGACGGCCAAAGAGCGCGATCAAAAGACCGAGTTGAATCATCAGCACATCGGCCAGCAGTTCGGCCTTTTCCCAGACCAACTGCATCAGGCGCAAGGCTGAGAGGTCAGAGCCCGCAAGCAGCGTCTTGACGGATGGCCATGGTCCCCACAGGACAAGCACGGCGCCGCTTACCGCCAGCAGCACCAGCGTCCAGATGATCCACGCGGCGCGGCCAGCGCCGGGAAAGGCCCGTCGCGCCAGCTCAACGGCCACAAGCAGCGCGATGATGGAGGCCAGGTCGGCGAGCGTCAGGAAGATTTCGCTGCCCAGAACGCGGGGCATGCGGCCGAAAAGCAGGCGTTCTGCCAGAAGGCGCAACGCCATCATCACCATGGCGGCTGTAAACCATGGAAAACGGCGCACGCGGTCGCGCCCGAGCAGGACAACCAGCAGCACCAGCAGCGCAGCGAACGTCAGAGTCCAGAGAATCTGGACGGTGGTGAAATGAAAATCAAAGTGCATTTCCGCTCGACCCGAGGCCTGGATTCATCGGCGCGTAAGCCCTCTTCCAGTTTAATTGGGCAGGCGGGAGGAAACGCGGTTTTGCCATAATTCCTTCATGCTCGTTCTGGCCTCTTCTTCGCCGCGACGCCGGGAACTGCTCACGCAAGCGGGCTACCGGTTCGAAGTGCATCCTGCCCACATTCCCGAAGACCCGCTGCCGGACGAAGATCCGCTTGTGTACGTCACGCGGCTGGCACGCGAAAAGGCTGAAGCCGTCTTTCGAGAGCTCTCTGGGCAAACAAGTTTTCTTAAAGTCCCGCTGGACGGCCAGTCCCCCCTGGTGGTGCTCGGCGCCGACACCACCGTCGCGCTCGACAATACCATCCTGGGCAAGCCGGAGAATGAGGCCGACGCTGCGCGCATCCTGCGTCTGCTCTCGGGGCGCACCCATCGCGTCATCACCGGGGTGGCCGTGGTCACCGCCCAAGGCGTTGAAGTGGCTGCCGAAGCCACAGCGGTGCGCTTCCTCACCCTTTCCGACGCCGAGATCGCCGCCTACGTGGCCACCGGCGAGCCCATGGACAAAGCCGGGGCCTATGCCATCCAGGGGCGCGCCGCCCGCTGGATCCCCCGCATCGAGGGCTGTTATTTCAACGTGATGGGCCTGCCGCTGGCGCTGGTTTGCTCGATGCTGGACTCTTGTCACCTTCCGGATTGAGCATCTCACGAACTCGCGACGGCAAATCCCGCGGATTCTTGTCAAAAGGCAATAGGGGGCGCGCACCGTCGCGGCAGACCATTTCGCGCTAGAATGATTGCACTTTCAAGGCAGGGCCCAATTTTATGCGGAATCTTTTCTTCCTGCGCGGCGCTGTGATCGTCCTCGCCGCCATGTCGCCGCTGCTTCTTCGTGCGCAGTTTCAGCCGCCCAACCCCGATGAACTCAAGATGACCTCCGATCCCAGGGCGCCGGGAGCAGCTGCCGTGTACCTGGATGTCGAGGAAAGCGATGCTTCAATGGGTGAGTCAAGAAACTACTATGCGCGCGTGAAGGTGCTTACTGAGAAGGGCAAGGAAGCAGCTACAGTCTCGATCGAATACCCCAAGGGCTACGTCGAGATTGGCAGCATCGCTGGCCGCACGATTCATTCCGACGGGACCATCATTCCGTTAACGGTGAAGCCGGCAGATCTGCTGGACGTGGAAAGCAGAATGGTTCGGTACCAGCGCAAGGTTTTTAATATGCCGAGCGTGGAAGTGGGCAGCGTCCTCGAGTACTCCTTCCAGGTCCGCGGCGCATGGCAAGCTCCCACCTGGTGGGTACAACAGAGATTTTTCGCTCATAAAGAACATTTCCTGTTCACTCCCATCGACGTGGATTTTGTCAATCTGATCTGGTGGCCGAACCTGCCCCCGGGAGCAAGTGTGAAGAAAGATGTTTCGGGGCGATTCAGCCTTGACATCGCCGACGTTCCGCCGGCCCCCGACGAGGAGTGGATGCCGCCGATTGAAAGCCTTCTTTACAAGGTGCGGTTCTACTATGCCAGCCGCTACCATTCGCTCGACGTGGAGGATTACTGGAAGGAAGCTGCAAAAGACTGGTCAAAAGACGTCGACCAGTTTGCCGAGCTCACCAAGACCATCCGTGATGCGGCTGCCGGCATCTTTGCGCCGTCCGACAGCGATCTCGTGAAAGCGCAAAAGCTCTACGCCGCCGTCGAGGCGTTCGACAACACAGACTATTCCCGGCAGAAGACGGAGTCGGAACGGCGCGAGCTGAAACTGAAGCCTGAGAAGCACGCCGAGGATACCTGGAGGCAGAAAAGCGGCAACAGCAACGAAGTGGCGCTGCTTTATCTGGCCATGCTGCGCGCCGCCGGCCTTTCCGCCTATGCCATCACGATCGTCGACCGGGACCGGGGTGTCTTCGACCCCAGCTACATGTCGCTTGAGCAACTCGATCACACGCTGGTGATCCTGAGCACCGGCGGCAAGGAGATCGTTCTCGATCCGGGTGAAAAGATGTGCCCCTTCCAGACCGTGGACTGGAGGCATTCCGGCGCCGGGGGCCTGAGACAGAGCGCCGACGGGCCCAGGCGGGCCGAGACTCCTGCCCAGGCGTTCGGAGCCAACACGGTGAAGCGCACAGGCGAAATCGCCGTCGATCCCCAGGGAGGAGTCAGCGGAACCCTCCAAATCGTGATGACCGGCCAGGAGGCTCTGCACTGGCGGCAAACGGCGCTTGAGGTGGATGGCTCGGAATTGAAAAATCAGTTTGACCGTGGCCTCAACAGTGTGGTGCCTGAGGGCGTGGAGACTCACGTGGATCATTTCCTGGGATTGGATGATCCCAACAGGATCCTCATGGCCGTTGTCCAGGTGAAAGGAACGCTGGGGACGGCAACTGCCAGGCGCCTTATCCTGCCGGCCTTCTTCTTTGCATCCCGTGGCGGTGAGCCGTTCGTGAGCCAGGAAAAGCGTCTGGAGCCGGTGGACATGCATTTCGCCGCGCAGGTGACCGACCAACTGACTTACGATCTGCCGGCCGGCATGACGGTGGAAGGCGCGCCGCAGGACGCGAAGGTCTCCTGGGAAGGCCACGCAATTTACATTGTGAAAACCAAGGCCGACCCCGGCCAGATTACCGTGGCTCGCGTTCTGGCCGATGCCTTCACGCTGGCCAAGCCGGAGGAATACCAGGACCTGCGCGGGTTCTACCAGAAGGTGGCTGCTGCGGACCAGGGCCAACTGGTGCTGGCGACAGGCGCCGCGTCGAAAGGCAACTGATCGCGGCAGGCGACTGCTTCTTTCGGCGCGAGGGCGAGCGGATTCCCGATCGCCTCATCCGGTTGTGCGCTAGAATGATCGCACTTTCAGGCAGAGGTTGATTTTCGTGCGGAATACTTGTGTTCTCGCCGGTGCGGCGCTGTGTTTTGCCGTGGCGTCGTCCGCGCTGGTGTGCCAGCAGTTCCAGGATCCTACGCCCGAAGAGCTGAAAATGACCGCCGACCCCAAAGCTCCGGGAGCCGACGCGGTGTATCTCAATGTCATTGAAATCGACAACGACCCGCTGCACTACCGGTCATACTATGCTCGGATCAAAGTCCTGACAGAAAAAGGCAAAGAGCTGGCTACGGTCACTGTGCCTTTTCTGAAGGGCGACATGACGATCCGCGAGATTCAGGGCCGGACAATTCATGCCGACGGGACCGCGATTCCCCTCAACGTGAAGCCGGAGGAATTGCTGGCCGTCAAGAGCGGCGATCTGCAAATCAATCAAAAGGTCTTTACGCTGCCCAGCGTTGAAGTGGGAAGCATTCTCGAGTACAGATTTGATCTGCTATATCCCGACAGGACAATCTCTTCGCCGGAGTGGGAGATCCAGCGGCATCACTTTGTGCACAAGGCGCATTTCGCGTTCACGCCGCAGCCGCAGTTCATGCCGCGCGGAACCACGCACCAGATCACCGACACGGGCGACACCTACCTCGACGAGCGCGGACGCGAAGTGCATAGCATGTCGTGGAGCGGGCACCTTCCGGCAGGCTCCGCACTCAATACGAGCGTGAACGGCACCTACAGCCTCGATCTCACCGACATTCCTGCCATTCCTGATGAGGCGTGGATGCCGCCCGTCCATTCTCTCCTTTACCGATTGTTCTTCTACTATCTTGCAGCTTTCGACTCGTACGACTTCTGGGAAAGCGAGGGCAAGGGCTGGTCGAAGGACGTCGATAGGTTCGCCGAGCCTTCGAAGGCGATTCACGCCGCCGTGGACGGAATCGTGGCGCCAAATGACAGCGAGCTGGACAAGGCGAAGAAGCTCTACGCCGCCGTCCAGGCGCTCGATAATACGGACTACTCGCGCGAGAAAACCAAGTCAGAACGGCACGAGCTGAAGCTCAAGACGGAAAAACACGCTGAGGATACGTGGGCGCAGAGGAGCGGCGACAGCGCTGACATCGCCATGCTCTACCTGGCCATGCTGCGCGCTGCGGGGCTGACTGCCTATGCGGCCAAAATCGTTGATCGCGAACAGGCGATCTTCGATCCGAGTTATCTAAGCCTGGATCAATTGGACTCGACCGTAGTCATTCTAACCACGGGCACCCAGCAGACGGTGCTCGATCCGGGCGAGAAGCTGTGTCCGTTCGGAACCGTCAGCTGGCGTCACTCGGATGCGGGAGGACTCGGCCAGAGCGCGCAGGGGCCTTCATTCACCGCGACTCCAATGCAGCAGTATGCCGCCAACACCATCCGGCGCACGGGAATCCTGACGCTGGACGAAAAAGGCTGCGTGAACGGGGAGCTTCAGATTGCGATGACCGGCCAGGAAGCGCTGCGCTGGCGGCAGAAGGCTCTTGAAAACGATGAGTCCGAGGTGAAAAAGCAATTTGACGCCGAGCTGGAGGCGATGGCGCCGGATGGGGTGCAGGCCCACGTGGATCGCTTTGAAGCGATGAACGATCCGAACGTTCCCCTGGTCGCCGTGGTCAATATCGAGGGAACTTTGGGCGTGGCGACGGGCAGGCGCCTTGTGCTGCCCAGCTTCTTCTTTGAAACCCGCGGGCACGTGCCGTTTGTCAACGAGGAGAAGCGGATCGAGCCGGTGGATATGCATTATGCCGAGCGGGTCACCGATCAGATCACCTACCGGCTGCCCGCCGGAATGGCCGTGGAAGGCGCGCCTCAGGACGCCAACATAGCCTGGCCGAACCATGCGCTCCTGGTGGCCAAGAGCCTGGCTCAACCCACCCAGATCACCATCGCGCAGACACTCACGCGAGCATTCACTCTGGCTAAAGCAGAGGAATATCAGAATTTACGCGGGTTCTACCAGAAGGTGGCCGCAGCCGATCAGGGTCAGGTGGTGCTGGCTGGCGGGGCGGCCGGCAAGGGTAACTGAACTGTCTGCGCTACCGGCTCCGATCAAAAATGCCCGGTGAATCCCGCAAGTTGTGCAGTGCATAGAAACACATCTAGCGCTAGAATGGTCGCACCTTAAAATCAGGCTAATTTCATGCGAGTAAGCCGTCTTGTTTGCAGTATTGTCTTCGTCGCTTCATTGCCTCCGGTTTTCATTCGCGCGCAGTTCCAGCAACCCACACCCGATGAGTTGAAGATGACCTCCGATCCCAAGGCGCCGGGAGCGGACGCCGTTTATCTTGACTTTGTGGAGATCGACAACGATCCCACTCACTTCCAGAGCACCTATGCACGGATTAAAGTACTCGCGGAAAAAGGCAAGAAGCTGGCTACGGTCGAGCTGCCTTATCTGAAGGGCAACTACAAAATCACCGACATCAAGGCCCGGACCATCCATTCTGATGGAACGATCGTTCCTCTTAGTGTCAAGGTTGAAGACTTGTTGGACGCGAAGAGCGGCCAGATGCAGATCCAGCGCAAAGTTTTCACGCTGCCCAGCGTTGAAGTGGGAAGTATTCTGGAGTACAGCTACGAATTGCGTTATGACGATCAGATTTTTCAACCGCCGATGTGGAACATCCAGCGGCCTTACTTTGTGCACAAGGCGCATTACGAGTTCAAGCCGCTCAAGTCATTCATGCCGACCGGAACTCTCGATACGGTAACAAGCATTCATCTGATGGACGAGCGTGGGCGCGAGGCGCACACTTTAATCTGGTGGGCCCGCCTGCCTCAGGGCGTGACCATAAAAACCAGTGTCGGCACGGGCTACTCCGTTGATGTGACCGATGTCCCCGCCACCCCTGACGAGGAGTGGATGCCCCCCATCGCCAGTCTGCTCTACAAAGTCTATTTCTATTACATGTTTGCCAGCGACGCTAAAGATTTCTGGGTGAGCGAGGCCAAGTTGTGGTCCAAGGATGTGGACAGGTTTGCCGAGCCCTCGAAGGCAATTCACGCGGCAGTGGACGGGATCGTAGCCCCCAACGACAGCGAACTCGACAAGGCGAAGAAGCTCTATACCGCGGTGCAGGCGCTCGACAATACCGACTACTCGCGGAAAAAAAGCGCATCGGAGATGAAGCTATTAAAGATCAAGGAAGCCCGGCACGCCGAAGACACCTGGGCGCAGAAGAGCGGCGACAGCGAAGACATCGCCATGCTTTATCTGGCCATGCTGCACGCGGCGGGGTTGACGGCGTATCCGGTCAAGGTGGTGGACCGCGACAGGGCAATCTTCGACCCCAGCTACATGAGCCTGGAACAACTGGATACGACCGTGGTGGTGCTCTACACCGGCGGCAACAAAACCGTGCTCGATCCGGGCGAGAAAATGTGCCCTTTCGGGACGGTGAACTGGCGCCACTCCTACTCCGCGGGGCTCGGCCAGAGCCCGCAGGGGCTCTCCTTTTCCACCACTCCGTCGCAGGATTACAAAGACAACGTCACGTCGCGCACAGGCGACCTGAATCTGGACGCGCAGGGCGGCATCAGCGGCGACATCAGAATTGTGATGGCTGGGCAACAGGCGCTGCGCTGGCGGCAGGCGGAGCTTCGCAACGACGATGAGGAGGTCAAGAAGCAATTCGACCAGGAACTGGAGAAGATTGTGCCCGACGGCGTGGAAGCTCACGTGGATCACTTCCTGGAGATGACGGATCCTGATTCGGTGCTGATGGCGGTGGTGCGCGTGAAAGGCACGCTGGGAACAGCCACCTCAAAACGGCTGCTGCTGCCGGGGTTCTTCTTTGGGACCCGCGGCCAGGTGCCGTTTGTCAACGAGGAGAAGCGGCTGGAGCCGGTCGATATGCATTACGGCGATCGCATTTCTAACCAGATCACTTATCACCTGCCCGCGGGAATGACAGTGGAAGGAGCGCCGCAGGATGCCAATATCTCCTGGCCCGGCCACGCGCTTTTCGCCGTCAAAAGCAAGACCGACTCCGGCCAGATCATCATCGGCGACTCGCTTTCGAGGGCCTTCACCTTTGCCAAGGCCGAGGAATACCAGGACCTGCGCGGCTTTTACCAGAAGGTTGCAGCGGCCGATCAGGAACAACTGGTCCTGACGACGGCTGCGCCCGCGGGAAAGGGGAACTGAATCAGACAAGTCGGGACCGGCATTGCGGGACGCAAAGACGATCTCAACCGATAGATAAGGATCATTCTGATGCGGCTTAATATTCTTTCCTGGAGCGTGGCTCTACTCTCCATCGCGGCGTCCGCTCCCCTGCTGAGTGCGCAGTTTCAGGAGCCAACACCGGACGAACTCAAGATGACCTCGGACCCCAAGGCGCCCGGCGCTGCGGCGGTCTATCTTTACCGCGAAGAGATCACCGACAACGAGCGCAACGTCCGCTCGACCTATGCGCGCATCAAGGTGCTTACCGAACGCGGCAAAGAGCTGGCGACCGTTCACATTCCCTACATGCAAGGAGTGTTCACGGCCAACAAGATCGAAGGCCGAACCATCCATGCCGACGGCACCATCGTTCCGCTCACCGTGAAGCCGGAAGATGTAATGGCATACAAGACGAAGTACTTTCAGCTGGACACTCTTGTCTTCAATCTTCCCAGCGTTGAGGTGGGCAGCATACTCGAGTATCGGGTGGAGATTCAATCCTATGGACTGAGCCCGCCAACCTGGGAAATTCAGCTGCCATATTTCGTTCACAAGGAGCAGTTCTTCTACGCCCCCGGAACGCTCCACGGCCCGCTCTATAACGGCCACGGCAAGAGCCTCGACCAGCTGATGTGCGCGCTCACCCCGAGGAACGCGCCGTTACCCGTTCAGCTGGCCAAACGGCACTTCACGCTGGACATGAGCGATGTTCAGCCTGAACCCGACGAGAACTGGATGCCTCCCCTGAACACCATCAAGTGGCGCGTCGACTTCTACTACACCTACGCGCACACGCAACAGGAATTCTGGGATACGGAGGTCAAGTACTGGGCCGAGGCAGTGGAGGAGTTCACCAAGGTATCGGGGACCATCAAAAAAGCCGCGGAATCCCTGGTTTCCCCGGGCGACACCGACGAGCAGAAGGCGCGCAAGATCTATGCCGCTGTGATAAAGCTCGACAACACCGAGTTCAGCCGCGTGAAGTCGGAGGCGGAGCGCAAGAAGGAAAAGCTCAAGGAAATCCAGCATGTTGAGGATGTGTGGAAGAACCAGAGCGGGAACGGCAACGAAATCGCATTGTTGTATGTCGCTCTGGCGCGCGCCCAGGGGTTGAAGGTGTGGCCCATGGAGGTGGTCGACCGCAGTCGAGCCATCTTCGACATCACGTATATGAGCACCAGCCAGCTCGACGACTACATCGCCATCGTCGAGATTGGCGGTAACGAAGTTTATCTCGACCCCGCCGAGAAGCGGTGCCCGTTCGGCACATTGGATTGGCAGCACACGCTGACGGGCGGCATCCGCGAATCCGCGACCGGCCCGCAATTGGCCAGGACTCCGGCGCCCGTCTACAACGACAACATGGTGCAGCGTATCGCCGACCTCACCCTGGACGGCGACGGGAACGTGAAGGGTTCGGCGCGCTTTGTGCTGGTAGGCGCTGAAGCCGTGTATTGGCGGCAGAAGGCACTCGAAAACGACCCCGGAACGCTGAAAAAGCTATTCGAGGATTGGATCGGCGACGATCTTCCCGAAGGCACCGAAGCCACATTCGATCATTTCCTGGGGCTCGATGATTACGACGCAAAATTGCTGGCGATCGTCAATATCAGCGGCACCATGGGGGTCGCCACGGGCAAGCGCTTCTTTCTTCCCGGTCTCTTCTTCGAGTCGCGCGCGAAGCATCCGTTTGTCGCCCAGGACAAGCGCCTGACGCCGATCGATGTCCACTTTCCCGTGATGGAGGCAGACGAAGTGGAGTATCACCTGCCCGCGGAATATACCGTGGAGAGTGTGCCGAAGACGGCCGACGCCGATTGGCCCCAGTATGCCTTGCTGCGCATTTCTTCGATCGCCGCCGGCAACTCCGTCACGGTAAAACGCGTTTTTGCCCGCAACTTTTCTTGGCTTGCTGCAGAGAGCTACAACAACCTGCATGATTTCTATCTCAAAGTGGCCGCGGCCGATCAACAACAGATCGTGTTGACGCGCGCTCCCACCCACCAAGGAAACTGACCATGCGCTTCTTCTCATCCTCATCGTTGCCTTTTGCCGCCGCGGTTCTGGCTCTGGCCTGCGCGCCCGGGCACGCGGGAATCTTCGGGAACAATGCCGTGCCGCAATGGGGCCTTGACGCCGCGCAGACCAAGACGCCCGATTACGCTAAGGATGCGGGCTCGGTGATCCTGTTTGACGAGTACGTGGAAGCGGTGGACGGCCAGGGACGCGCCACGGAGCGAGAGCGCGAAGCGATACGCATTTTGCAGCCGCAGGGCCGCGAGCTCGGCTGCCGCACAGAATATGACGTCGACGAGAAAATCAATTACTTCCGGGAATGGACCATCACTGCGGATGGAAAGACCTTTCAGGCGAAGGACACTGATTTTGTCGACGTGGGCGAGACCGGCGATGCCATCATGCTCTCGACGCGCAAAGCCCGCATCGTGCACCCGCCGGCTGCCGACGTGGGCGCGACGATTATCTGTGAGTCAGAGGAGCTGATGGCCCCGTGGGACCAGGAAAAGATATGGGGTATTCAGCACGGGATCCCCGCGGTTCTGCAGGCGCTCGAAGTTGATCTTCCTGCGGGTCGCTCCTACGCGGTATCGTGGCATCGCTATGCACCGGTCACTCCCACTGAAGTGGCGCCCAACCACTGGCGTTGGGAGATCAAGGACACGCATACGCTTGATCTGCGCAACGTGAAAGCAAGTCTGGAATGGGAGGCCCTGGCGGCGCGCATGTCGGTGACCTGGGGCGATGGGGCCGTCACCGGCAAGGACAACGAGTGGCGCGCGCTGGGCCAGTGGACAACGACGCTGGAAGCCAACCGCGCCGACCCCACGCCGGAGATCACGGCCAAGGCGCAGGAGCTTGTGGCGGGGGCGCCGGACTTTTACTCCAAGCTCAAAAAGATCACTGAATATATCCAGAAGAACATCCAGTACTTCGTTGTGATTCGCGGCATTGGCGGGATGCAGGCCCATTACGCCGCCGACATTTTTCGCAACCGCTATGGCGACTGCAAAGATAAAACAACTCTTCTGATCGCGATGCTTCAGGCGGTGGGCATCAAGGCCTTTTATGTTCCCGTCGACGACCGGCGCGGCGTGGTCGATCCCGATGCGCCGTCGCTCGCGGGCAATCACATGATCACGGCCATTGAAGTGCCCGCAGATGCAAACGATCCGCGCCTGATTGCGGTTGTCAAGGCGAATGACGGCAAGCGGTACCTGATATTCGACCCCACCAACGAGCGCACGCCCGTGGGGAATCTGCCTTCATACGAGCAGGGCGGTTACGGATTGCTGGCCGCGGGCGCTGCAAGCCAGGTGATCGAATTGCCGGTGCTGCCGCCTGACACCAACGGTAAAGACCGCAAAGGGACGTTCACGCTCTCGGCCGAGGGCGCGCTCACCGGAAAGGTGGAAACCACGAGCATCGGCCCGCTCGGCGCCTGGCTGCGCATCGATTTGAAGGAGACGACAGAGAAAGAACAGCGGGATGAGCTGGAAAAGGCTGTCGCGTTCGACCTGCCCGGCGTCGTCCTTGACAGCTACAAATACATCCAGCCGCCGGACCTGGATAAGCCTCTGGAACTCGACTACAGCGTCACAGTTCCGCAATACTCGCACCATGCCGGTCCGCTGCTGCTGGTGCGGCCGCGCGTGGTGGGCGACGATGCAATCGCGTTCGACGACAAACCCCGGTCGGTGCCGATCGATCTTTCAGCGACCGGCCGCTGGCACGACAGCTTCGACATCACCCTGCCGCCGGGCTACGCCGTGGACGAAACCCCCGATCCGGTGAACGTGGATATGGACTTCGCCAGCTACCACTCGACAACCACGGCTAAAGGAAACGTGTTGCACTATGAACGCGAATACGTGGTGCGCGAGGTGGAGATTCCGGCAGACAAGGCCGCCGAGTTTCGCAAGCTGGAAGGCGCGATTCTTTCTGACGAGAAGGGAACCGCGGTACTGAAAAAGGATTAGAACCGGGCGCGCGGAAGAAAAGCAGTGGGAAAAAACCTCGCCCTCATTTTTTGCCCCCCTGCAAAGTTTGATTCCTACCACCTTTTTGGTAGGTAAATCGTCCAATGTGTGCCCTATACTCCGAATGGAGCGAGGTCCGCTCCCCCGGTTCGATGCGGCCTCCTCAACGATATCTATGTCTAATCAACTAAACCGCAAGCAAGCCTACGAGGCGCCCGCTATCCCGGATCGTCTTTATTTCAAGATCGGAGATGTGGCCCGCCTGTGCGGCGTGGAGACGTATGTTCTGCGCTTCTGGGAGTCGCAGTTTCCGCAATTGAAGCCGAATAAGAGCGGAACCGGGCAGCGGCTTTATCGCCGCCGTGACGTGGAGATGGCGCTCGAGATCAAGCGCCTGGTTCACGCCGAGGGGTACACGCTCCTGGGCGCTCGGCAGACCCTCGAGCAGGCGCAGCGGCGCCCCAATGGGAGCCATGATGCCAAGAACGGAGTGGCCGTTGCAGCCGATGCTGGCAAACGGCGGGATGCGGTTGCCGCGGCCATCGGCCACGCCCGCGCCGAACTGCGCGAGTTGGCAGGCCTGCTGAGTACCCCGGTGCGGCAAGCGGCACGGCCCCGCGGCCGTGTAACCGCAATCGCAGCTTCCGGCTCCCTGTTTCCTTCCGAATCGTCCGCAAGCTAGTTTCTGAAGCCCAAATCGAAGATCCCGCACGCTCGCGCGCGCTGCAGCGCCGGTGCGGGACTCTCCTGGATAGGTTGACGCGATTCGTGCTATTCCGCCGCGGATTCTTCGGCAGCGGGCTCCGCAGCCGGCTCTGAGGCGGCAGCGGGCGCTTCCGCCTCAGCTTCTTCCTCTTCCACTTCAGCCTGGACCTTCACCGTCACCCGCGCGGTAACTTCGCGGTGCAGGCGGATGGCGACCTTGAAGTCGCCCACGCTCTTGAGTGGATCGCCCAACTGGATCTTGCGGCGATCGACCTCATGGCCTTGGGCCGCGAGCTCGTGAGCGATGTCGGCCGAGGTGACCGAACCGAACAGGTGCCCGGCCTCGCCCGCCTTACGGGTGAAGCTCAGCACTACCGGGTCAAGCTTGGCGGCCAACTCCTCAGCCTGTGCTTTCTCCGATGCGGAGCGGCGCGCCGCCGCGACTTTCATCTGCTCGATCACGGCCTTGTTGGCCGCAGTGGCCTGCATGGCCAGCTTGCGCGGCAGCAGATAATTGCGGGCATAGCCGTCGGCCACCTTCACCACTTCTCCGCGAAAGCCCAGGTCAGCTACATCTTCTTTCAAAATCACTTCCATAAAAACTCTCCAAGTCTCTTCTTGCGGGCTTAGGGCTTCATTTTCCCGGGGGCCAAAGCCCGCAATCATTTTGCGGCACTTGCGGCCCGACTGAAGTCGTGTCCTTGTTGCAAAGCTGCTTCCCCTTGAGCTTTTCCGCAAGCTCAAGGGTCATGCCCCGATACAAAGTGACGACTGCGCCTTCTCCGTTTAGTGCCTGGTGGCAAACGGCAGCAGGGCAATGTTCCGTGCCTGCTTGATGGCGCGGGTCAGGCGGCGCTGGTGCGTGGTGCAAACGCCGGTAAGGCGCCGCGGCACAATCTTGCCGCGCTCGGCCACAAACTGTTGCAGCAACCTCACGTCGCGGTAAGGAATGGCGTCGATTCTCTCGGTGCAGAACTTGCACACCTTCTTGCGGCGAAAGAATTTGCCGCGGCCGCCGGGCCCGCCAGCGCCGCGTGGTCCGCGCGGTCCGGCGCCGGGGCCCGGCGCACTTTGTGGAGTGGCAGGCGCGTCCGCCCCAGCGGGCGCCTTGGCTTGCGTTTCGTCAGGCATTCTTTTTCCTCATTCCATCTCTCTGTTCCGGCAAAGCCGGAGAATCCTTTTAGGGAGTAGGGAGTAGCCAATAGGGAGTGGAAGGCGACGTATGCGGCTCTCCATTCCCTGTTGCCTATTCCCTGCTTTACACGTTGGCCTGCACCGGCTCACTCGGAGTCGAAGAAGCAGGCTCAGCGCTCGACGGTTCCGCGCTCACTTTGCGGCGCGTGCCGCGCAGTGCTCTAACCTTGGCCAACCGCTTGTCCTCCTCGTCCATGCGCACCGTGATGAACTTGATCACTGGTTCAGTTACGCGCAGGCGGCGCTCCAGTTCCAGCACCACGGCGCCGTTGGCTTCGATGGTGAGCAGAATGTAGTTGCCGTCGTTGAACTTGCGCACCATGTAGGCCAGCTTGCGTCGGCCCATCTTCTCCACCGACTTCACCACGCCCCCGCCGTTCTTCACCGTGGCGCTAAAGCCGTCAATCAGCTTGTCGACTTCCTCGTCCTCCACGTCGGGGCGAACGATAAACATCACTTCATACAAACGCGACATCAGTGTTTCCTCACAGTTGACAGTTCGTAGTTCATAGTTCTTAGTTCGTAGTTTCTAGTCCCCAGTCCCTAATCCCTCTTCCCTGTCCCTTCGGTTAAATTCATTCATCGCGGCCGCCGGGCCCAGCTCCAGAATCCGGCGCGTGGCTGTTGCCACCCGGTCCAGCACCTCGTCGAGCACTGCCAGATCCGCCTTGCGCATGGGCGAAAGCAGGTAATCCCTGCCCGGCCGCCTTTTGCCGCCGGCCGCAACCGCGTCGGCGCCCCATCCCCGCCCGCCGCCGCCTGCTGCCAGCTGGGGGCGATCCGGCGCAACGCCGATGCGCAGCCGCAACCACTCTTCCGTTCCCAGGGCGCCGGTCACGCTGCGGGCTCCGTTGTGCCCGGCGGTCGAACCGCGCTCCCTGATCTTGAAGCTGCCCAGCGGCAGATCAAGCTCGTCGTAGATCACGAGCAGATCGCGCGCCGGGTCGGCATCAAACTCCTCAATCAAAGCGGCAACTGCAGCGCCGCTGAGATTCATAAACGTCTCCGGCTTGGCCAGAACCACCTTGCGGCCTGCTATGCGGCAGGTCGCGGTGGTGGCCCGGTTGCGCCGGTTTTGGACCACAACGCCCTCCTGCTCGGCGATGCGATCGATGGCCATGAATCCCGCGTTGTGCGGGGTCCACAGGTACTCGAGGCCGGGATTGCCGAGGCCCACGATCAGGAAGGGGCCGCGCCCGGGCTCCCCCGCGAGCGATTTCCGCTCGCTGGGGTGATCAGATTCTCTTGCTTCAGCCAAGGCTTACTTCTTTGCTCCCGCCTCGGGCTTCTTGCCCGCCGCGCCCGCTTCCGGCTCAGCCTTGCCCTTCTTGATGACTTCAGGCTCAGCCGGTGCCGCCGCTCCCTCGCCCGGCGCTGCCGCCGCTGCTCCCGGCTCCGCCACAGCTGCTTCAGCAGCCTCAGGCGCAGCAACCACTTCCTCGCGGATGTGGACAACGTGAGCCACGGTTGCATCTTCCGGGGTCAGATACTTGATCTTGTCGGAGTGAGGCAGGCCGCTTACGCGAATCACCTGGTGCATTCCCAGTTCGCTCACATCCACATCGATGTGGTTGGGAATATCTGCCGGCAGGCACTCGATTTCAACTTGGCGCATTACCTGGTCCAGGACTCCGCCTTCGGTCCTGACGCCCACCGGAATGCCCAGCAGCTTGACCCGGACCCGTACCCGCAGCACCTGGTCGAGCGCGATGCGCTTCAAATCGATGTGGATCAGCCGATCCTTGATGGGCTCGTACTGCCAATCGACGATCATGGCCTTGGCAGTGGGCTGGCCCCCTACTTCGACATCAAAAATCGTGTTGTGGCCGGTATCGGAGTGGAGGATCCGCAGAATCTGCTTGGGATCGACCTCGACGGCCACGGGATCGCGCCCGGGACCGTAAAGCACGGCCGGAATTTTGCCGGCGGCGCGAACACGGCGCGCGGCATTCTTGTTGAACTTGCCCTCGCGGGCCTTGGCTACGACAATTTCTGGCATTTCTCGGTTCTCTCGTTTCTTCAAAAGAGCTAGTCGTCAGTGGCCAGTGGTCATAAAAACGCGACCAACAACTGACCACCGGTGCCGACCAGCGGGCTTCAGGATCTGATCACTGATCACTAATCACTGATCACTTAGCTAAACAACGTACTGACACTCGTCTCCATGTGGATGCTCTCAATAGCCGCTCCCAGCAGGCCGGCGATGGTGAGCACTTTGATCTTGGGCAACTGATGCGCCGGATTATTCCCCGGCACGGTTAACTTCTGCGCCGCCTCGCGCAGTGGAATGGTATCGGTGACCACGAGCTGCTCAAGCCGCGAGCTGGCAATACGGTCGATGGCCGGTCCGGAAAGCACGGCATGGCTGGCGCATGCATACACCGAAGCTGCGCCCGAGGCGTAAAGCGCGTCGACAGTTTTCACCAGCGTGCCCGCCGTGTCGATGATGTCGTCGATGATGAGGCAGGTTTGCCCCTCCACGTCGCCCACCACGTGCATCACCTCGGCAACGTTCATATCGGTGCGGCGCTTATCCACAATGGCCAGCGGCGCGCCCATCTTCTGCGCAAAGAAGCGTGCTCGTTCCACGCCACCGGCATCGGGCGAAACCACGGTCAGATTAGGCAGATTCAACTCGCGGAAGTAGCTCACCAGCACCGGGCTGGCGAAAAGATGGTCGACGGGAATGTTGAAGAATCCCTGAATCTGCGCCGCGTGCAGATCGACGAAGAGAGCGCGATTGGCGCCCGCAGTGGTGAGCAGGTCGGCGATGAGCTTGGCGCTGATGGCCACGCGCGGGCGGTCCTTGCGATCCTGGCGGGCGTACCCGTAGTAGGGCACCACGACCGTGATCCGGGCCGCCGAGGCCCTTTTAAGCGCATCGATCATCACTAAAAGCTCCACCAGGTGCTGGTCCACCGGGTAACAGGTGGGCTGCACCACAAAAACATCCACGCCGCGCACATTCTCAAGCAACTGGAAGTAGACTTCGCCGTCGGCGAACCGTTGCAGCTTGGCTTCGCCGACTTTTACCCCAATATGCTCGCCGATGGAATGCGCCAGTTTGGGGTTAGCCGTGCCGCAGAAAAGCTTGAAGCGCCTGTCCTCGCTCAGCTTCGTTGACTTCTTGCGTTCCGTAGCCGGGGCTTGCTTTCCGTCCTTTGGTTTGGACGTCTCCCCGGTCCCGCCTTTGCTTCCTTCTGGCTTATCCAGGCTTGGTTCGCTCGGCTTCCTGCTTTCCAGCGTCGCTGTCGACGTTTCCGTTCCCATTGCTAGAGCACCTCCATGCTGGTTGGCTATGGTTGCGTTCCTCTTTCAAGTTTTCCGCATGATTATTCTCTTGACAAAACAAACGAGATTTGAGATACTGTTCATATGAGAGGTTAAGTCTCTCCAACGGAGGAAGATATGATCGCATGGAAATTAAAATTAGCAGACTCAACTCGGATCGCTTGCGGCTGCGGCAAGCCTGCCAGATACGGTCGCACAGCGGACGGCGGTGCGCCGTATATTTATGAATGTTCTGAGCATTTCCCGATGAGTGTGCCGGTGACATTCTGCGAAGATCGGGCCGCATTGATTGCAGCCGTCGAAGCAACAAACACGCCGTTAGGAATTCGCAGGAATCTTTGAAGCCGTTTCTTTTAGTTTGGATTTGAGACTCGCAACTAATTGATTGTAGGAAACTTTCTTCAATGCTTCGCGGGGATTTTCCATGACACTTCCTGATCTCATTCGACTCTTTCCTACGGACGCTTCCTGCCGGGAGTTGCTTGAGCGCCTGCGCTGGCCCAAAGGTCCGGTCTGTCTGCGCTGTTCTGGCAAGGTTGCTCCCCTTGGTGAGCGATTGTACTACTGTTCCGCTTGTCGTTACCAGTTCGCGGTGACGACTGGCACGATTTTCGCAGATACCCACCTTGATCTTGAGAAGTGGTTTCTGGCCGTCCTGCTGCTCTGCGAGGCCAAGAAGGGGATGAGCGCCAAGCAACTCCAGCGAACACTTGGGACGGGCTATAAGACGGCCTGGTACCTGTGCCACAGGATCAGGGCAGCAATGGCGACGACGGTTCGGCCTCCGCTTACGGGGATTGTTGAGATGGATGAGACTTACGTAGGCGGAAAAGAGAAGAGCGAACGGGCCGGTAGGCCGGTCAACTCCAAGAAAGAGATTGTGATCGGCATCCGTCAACGCGGCGGCGATCTGCGTTTCTTCCGGGCCGAAGATGTAAAGTCCGGCACCATCGAACGCTACGTCAAAGAGAACATTTCCACAGAAGTTGAAGTGATCGTGACCGATGATTCGGCGATCTATCCCAAGGCAATTGAAAGCCATCCGCTGATGGGCGACTATCGAGGCAAGCATCGGACCATCAACCATTCGAGCGGAACCTATGTCGAGGGCATGATTCATACGAACACCGTGGAAAACTCATTTTCGCTTCTAAAGCGCGGAATCATAGGAAGCTGGCACAAGGTTTCTGCAAAGCATCTCACGCGGTATCTGGCTGAGATGGAGTTTCGATTCAATCGCCGTGGACGCAAGGACATTTTCATCGACACCCTGCGCCACATGGCTACAGCCGACCCACTTTCGTTTGCGAGTTTGGTCAAGTGAATAATCATGGTTTTCCGCCGTCAGCTTTCAGCTCCTTCTGTGCAGCGGGCCCTGTTTTCAGTTCCCGCAAGATGGAGCCAATCGCTGAGAGCTGCTTCTCTGGCTGGGCGACCAGGATTCGAACCTGGATAAATGCCTCCAAAGGGCATTGTCCTGCCATTGAACGATCGCCCAACACTGACTGTTAGCCGACCGTGAGTCTCGCTTGCCCAAAGGCCGGCTGTCAACGGTGAATAACAGCTTGTAGCCTGTAGCCGGAAACTCGGAGCTTTTCCACGCGAGCTGCCATCTACTGGCTGTCTTTCACCATCATCTGTCCCCAATACGCTGCGCGGGGCAGGGTGCGCGTCGTCTGCACCTTGGCGCCCTTGAACTGTCTTCGCATCCGGTCTTCCGCTGCCTCGGCATTTCCACGGGTCAGGTACAACCCGAAGAGCGCCGAACCGGACCCCGACAGCGAGGCATACAGAGCTGCCTCCGGTGTGCCCGCGGCCGCAAGAAGACGCTTGATCTCTGCAAGGGAAGGATGCTGGGGGAAGACAACGCGCTCGAAGTCGTTCTCGAACCAGCTCGTGATCCCGGTGCGGACAAGCGCGGACCCATGTGTCGTTTCTTGCGGTCCGGCCAGGTCTTCTCCCTTGGAGAAGACACCGGAGGAGCCTGCTGCCTGCCCGCCCCCGGAACTTTCGCCCCTGAAGGCGTTGGCGTAGGCACGGCTCAACTTCTTCAGTCTATCGGCACTGGCCGCCGAGGTCAAACCCTCGGCAGCGCATAGCGCATCCCAGTCGCGAAAGGCTTGCGGCGTCGAAACGCCGATCTCGGGGACAGCAACCACGCACCAGACAGGCTCAATGTCAGGAAGGGGATAGACCTCCTGCCCGCGGTCAACGCCCAGCACCGTTCCGCCAATGAGGAATAGTGGCACATCGGAGCCGATGCACCCGGCAAGCTGCATGTGGCCCGTGAAAAGAGCCCGAAAGGGAACGTTGAGCTCGCTTTCCAACCCCACCAGCGCCGCAATCGCGTTGCCCGAGCCGGCCCCCAACCCACCCTGCACCGGGAGACGCTTGTTGATGTGGATTTCGACTTCAGCGCTGACGCCGAGTCGTTCCAAAGCCAGAGAAACAATCTTCCATGCAGTGTTTCGTTCGTCGGTCGGCACGCGAGGGTCGTTGGAGGTCAATCGGATTGAAGTCTGCGCGGATTTCCTGGCCGCAACTGCAACAATGTCATGAATTTCCAGTGTTTGGTAGGCCGTGACAAGCGAATGGAAGCCGTCTGCCCGAGGCCCCCCGAGAAACAGCCCCAGGTTGATTTTGGCATGCGATCGGACTCGCGTCGGCATGATTCCTCATTGTAAAAGCCTGTAACTCACCCCCTCGCGTCAAACCTTCCGAGAGTTCTCAACGCCGTTACACATTTTCAAAATGCCAGGGTCGCCCCCGGAGCGATATTCTGCGTTTGCTGCATCCGTCAGTGCCGATCATGAGTAGTCCCCGCCTACACAAATTCTTTTTGTCTGCCTTTCTTCTCGCGATTCTCATCCAGATTCCCGGGTGTGGAGGCGGTGCGGCCTCCTCCTCAGGCATGACTTCGACAGGCCCAACTCTATCCTCGCCCACAGTCACCGTCACTGCGGGTTCAACCTCCGTTGCCGTGGGCCAAACGCTCTCTGTCGCAGTTGCTGTGAGCGGCAGCGGCTCTACACCCACCGGAGCGGTGGTTGTGAGCAGCGGCAACTATGCTTCGTTCGCAACCGCTCTCAGCAACGGTAAGGCTTCTGTCCAGGTTCCCGCCGCCCTATTGGCCATGGGCTCCGACACATTGACTGCAAGCTACGCGCCTGACGAAGCGAGTTCGGGCACGTACAACAGTGCAACCGGAACCGCGATGGCGGCCGTCATTGCGGGACCTGCCGCGCCCAGCGTTACCACGTCGTTTGACACCTACCCCACGGCGGGCGCGCCTTTTCAGGCGATTGTGGACAGTGCCGGAACCGTCTTTGTGGGAATCCCGAGTGGTGTGCAGGTGTTTACCCCCAATAATGGAGGGCTGACCTCCCCTTGCACCAATTCGCTTTCGTCGACATTGCTGAGCGAGGGAGGGTCGGTGACGAATCTCAGCCTGCTCCCCAACGGAATCGATCTTGCCGCAGGAATCGGGTCGCCGGGAGCGATCTTCTTTAATATCAGCGACCTCATCAATTGCACAGCCACCGGATACGTGGTAAGCCAGGGCTCGATTGCTTCGGACCAGGGCACGCTGGAAGTGGATGTGACCCCTGACGGCAAATACGCCTTCGTCTCGAACGAGTATGGGGTCGCGTCAGGCGCGAGTACTGAGGGCAATATCGGGGTTGTGCAACTGGTATACGACGCGAATGACAACGTCACGACAGGGACCATGTTGCTCGGTCAAATATCCACTGGCGGCAGAGCCATTGCGGGAATGACGCTTTCACCCGACGGGACCAGGCTATATGTCACGAGTGAAATCGCCACATCGGCTTCGAATACGTTGGGCGGGAGTAATCCAATCCTGTCGGAGTCCGATTGCGTGCAGGCCGTCGGAGGCAGCCCGCAGCTTAACGGAACTCTCACCGTAATCGATGTGGCGAAAGCCGAAAGCTCTCCTGGTCCTTCGGCGATTGTGGCCACTGTCGACGCCGGTTGCTCGCCGGTGCGCATGGCGGAGACCGCGGACGAATCCACGCTCTGGGTGGCGGCGCGCGGTGACAACCGCGTCCTCGCCTTCAGTACCGGAATGCTCGAGTTCAACCCCGGGAATGCTCTGCTTGGATATGCGAGCAGCGGCGGCACGGCGCCTGTCGGTATCCGGCTCTTCGACAACAACCAGTTGCTGGCAGTAGCGAACTCCAACCGGTTCGGTGGGGGAACGGCCAACTCATCGATCCTCTTCGTAGCCGTTCCCGCCTCCGCGAGCGTGATCCAAACCACGCAAACAGGATTGTTCCCGCGCGAAATCTGGGTGGGTCCCGACGACGCGACGCTCTATTTGACAAACTACGATTCCAACTCGCTGGAAGTGATTTCGACCACTGTGCATTAGGTCAATTCAGTCCCGGCTGGCACGAGTCGTAATGGCAGCCGATTCACTTGCCGAGCGTCGCGCGAGGGGCTTGCTCGCCGAGGCCGTTTATCAGGCTTCCTTGTACAGCCAGGCGCCAACAATGGTGGCAATGATGATCTCGAAGAAGTTCCCCACCGTGGTGTAGAGCGTGAGGTGCTTCGTAAATAGTCCCATTGACCACATAAAGCCCGCGTTGGGCATAAGGGATGTCAGGAACCAGGCGACGAACCCGGCGTAGATTGCCGTTTTGACACCCGGGCCGAAGCGCGGCCGGATGGCGGCGTAAATCCAGATCGTCGCGAGTCCCCCCAGGATCCCGATCAAGTTGAACACAATCCAGTTATTCGTCGAAAGTGCGGGCTTGCCGAGCAGTCCCAATTGTTCCGACCAGTGCGGCGCCAGCCATACCCCATCGACCGGAAAATCCAGAAGATCAAATACGATTCCGCCGGCGATGCCGCCGAGAAGCCAGCGGCCTACGTTGATCTTTCCCATAGTGCTCTCCTTGAAGGATTTGGGGGATTTCGGGAGTATACGCGCGCACCACGGAAGGTGCAACGGGAAAAAGGGCCCCGGGGAGTGGCAGGATGCCGATAGTGGTCGCCGGAACGGGAAGCGAACCGATTTCCGGGGCTCGCCCGGCCGGGAACTTCCGCAGCCAGGCCTGCGTAGTATCTTGAGAACAAAGGCGGGCGCACCCATGCACCTACTTTTCCTGATTGCTCTCTATTTCCTCCCGGCCATTCTTGCAGCGGCCCGGCATACGCATAACGCCACGGGAATCCTCCTGATCAATCTCTTTCTGGGCTGGACGTTCATCGGCTGGATCGTCGCTCTGCTGATGGCGCTCTTCTCAGCGCCTTACTACGCCTATTACTATCGCCGCGGATGGTAAGCGGGCTGGCCGGTTCGCAGGGTCTCCATTGGGGGCCGCGCGATTGGCTTGTAGCGGCGGCTCTGTTTGGCGCCACCGCGGGTGTAGTGTTGTGGCAGAACGCGCATGTGGCCATTCTGTATGACATCGGCTACGTGCTCGACAGCGCCGCGCGCATTGCCGCCGGCCAAATCCCGTACCGTGATTTTCCCTTCGCGCACGCGCCGCTCACATTTATCGTCCAGGCCGCGATCATCCGGCTGACGGGACGCGTCTTCCTGCACCAGGTGGCTTATGTTGCCCTGGTAGGGGGAACGAGCACCGTGCTTGCGTGGCGCCTGGTGCTCGGCACGCTGCGCGGGCGGCGGGTGCGAGCGGCGTGGACGATGGCCCTTCTGCTGGCCGCGCCGCTCAGCGTCCTGGGCATTTACTGCATCCTGCCCAACCCCGAGTACGACTGCGACTGTGCATTCTGGATCCTGGTTGCAGTTTGGGCGCTGCGCCGGGTGGACACGGGAGCCGGCGCCGGGTCTCCCCCATCGCGCGGAGCCGGATCAGTGATTTTCGCGCTGGCTGCGGGAGCAGCGCTTTGCGTGCCTCTCTTCTTCAAACAGAACATGGGTCTGCCGTTTCTGGCGGCCGCGCTCGGGGCGGTTTTGCTGGTGCTGGGGCAAAAGTGGTTCAGGCGCGGCGAAGCCACACGAGATAGATTGGGAATCACAAAGCTGGCTCGGGTTGTGGCCGGGATACTCGCTACCGTGCTCATGGTGGCGCTGGTCGTGCATTCGACAGCCGGCATTGGGAACTACCTGCATTGGACCATGGGCTTCGCCGCGCAGCGGCGCTTGCCGGAATTCGATGCGATCCTGGGCGTCTATGGCGATCACTCGCTTTTGTGGACGCTGCCCTGCGCCGTGACGGGGCTGATCCTGTTGCAACGATCGCGCGGCAAGGTGCGCTGGTTGCAAATTCCCGCGTTCGCCCTGCTCGCCGCTCCGTTTCTGTTCACGCTCACCTCCCTGCTGATCTACGACGACGCCGACGACCGCGCGACCACTCTTTTGGCGCTTTGGCCATTTTTGCTCCTGCTTGCTATCGCGCTGGCGCTGGCCTCTCTCGTCGCGCACCGGCGAAATCTTGACCTGCGCGCTCTCATGCCGCTGATCTTGCTGGCCGCCATTCACGGCGCGTTTCTTTCGCAGCAGGTTTGGGGATCGACGTATGCCATCTGGCCGTTGGTGGCGCTGTTGCTTGCGGAATTGCTTGGATTCCTGGATGGGATCTCCGCGCGTGTCTTAGAGAATCGCTGGTTTACTCCCGCGCTGGGCGCCATTATTTCTGTCACGCTGCTGGTTTGCGGCGGCATTTATACAGCCGGCGAAGAACGGCTCTCCTACGCCCGGCTCCCCGATGGTCCGGTGCAGCACTCGGCCTTTCCCCAGCTTGCCGGCATGTCGACGCCGGGTCCTTACCTGCCTCAGCTCGACGAGTTGTTGCGCTACGCCCAGGCCAATATTCCCTTCGACGACGGAGTGGTTCTGATTCCCGGCGAGGAGCCGTTCTTCTTTGCCACGATGCGCGTTCCGCGCTTTCCGATTACGGAATTCGACAACACCGCCGATCCGTACTCGCCGGCCGAGATCGGCGCACTCGTGCGCTCGCATGACATTCGCTGGCTGATTGTGAAGCGCGATCTGCAGATCAGGGAAGACCCGACGCCCGACCGCGCTGCGACGATTGATATCCTGATGCGCGAATTCACGCTGGCGGCTCATCTGCAGGGGTACGACGTCTACAGGCGGAGAACAGCGAGTTAGAAAGCCGGCCAGTCAGCAAGTCGGCGGGGCGGAATTTGCTTCACCTTCGACTGCGCCTTCATCTCCTCGGCTTTGCTTTCCCCGAGCGCTTCAATTGCTCCCAGTCCCTTTCTGTCTGGTCAGCGTAGGCAACGCCGAAATCGGCGATGGCCTCGCCAAAGATATCTCCGCTGCCAAGATAGCCGGCGATGACCTGCGGGTCGCCGGAGCGCGCATGGCCGCGGGCCAGCAGCTCGCCGCAGACTTCGGCGTACGCGCGCAGATTGGGGCCGGCCAGGTCCTCAATCTCGATGCTTCCCTTGTGATCGTTGAGCTGGCGCACCAGGTACTGGCGGCCGCCGATGTGGGTCCAGCTCAGAAAGGGATCGGTCTGAATCTGCATGGCGCGCTGGCCCTCGGCCACGCGCTGCCCGTTGTGCGCGGGGGGACGCGCGTCAGGCAGATAGGGCGCATAGGCCGACGCAGTTTCCTCCTTGATCTGCAGGAACAGCGGATCCCCCGGCCCATTTCCTTCAAGGTAAACGCAGTAGTCCCGCAGGCCTACGGAGCCGGTTCCGACCACTTTAAAGGCCACATCGACCGGCCGGTAGAACGCCAGCAAGTGTTGCCGCTGGGGCTCAAGCATCTCGCGGTAGGGGCCCAGCGAAGCCAGAATCGCCGCGGCGCGAGAGCCGCGAATGCGCGTGAGCATCGGCTTCGACTCCTTGAAGCGGCGCGCTGCCCCAGGTCGCGGGGAAACCGGCGCCGTCAGCCGGTCGAGCGTGTGTTGCGGCGTAGCCCGCTCGGCCTTGGTGAGCGCGTCCTGCACGGGCCGGGCCAAGCCGAGACGGTGGACCTGGAACCGGTTCACTTCCAGCTGAGGCATGCGGGCAAACGCGCGCATCTGCGTGGCGTAGCGCTCGATGCATGCCGCTGCGGCTTTGCGCGCTGAACCCTCCTTGTGTCCGGCTGCCCGGCCGGCCAGGATGAGCGAGGTTGCCATGCGCTTCAGGTCCCACTCAAACGGGCCGCGAATGGTTTCGTCAAAATCGTTGATATCGAAGACCAGGCGGCCGTCGGGCGCAGCAAAGGCGCCCAGGTTGCGTACATGCGCATCCCCGCAAAGCTGGCTGACGATGCTGGTGGAGGGAAGCTGCGCCAGGTCGGCGGCCATCACCGGCGCTGCGCCGCGAAAGTAGGCGAAGGGCGTCTCGGCCATCATCTGATACTTGAGCTGAATGAGAGCGGGTACACGGCCGCGCATCGAGCGCTCTACGATCGACAGCGCGGTGCAATTCCGGTCCTTGCACTGCAAGGTTTCGTGCTCGTGGCGCCTTAACTGTTTACGCCGCGCCTGCCCCAGTGCGCGCCGCTCTTCGGGGGTTGTCCAGTGCATACGAACGGAACATACACTGTCTATCTCCCGCGCGCAACACGCCACACCGGGTGATTTACACTTTCCCTGCAAGCTCTGCCCTGACCACCGCGGCCTGCACATCCATCTCGGGCTCCACGCCGGAATTCCTTTCAGGAGGAAACCTAGTTTGACGCGAGCATTCCTTTCTCTGTTTTCTTTCTCCCTGGCTTTGCCATTCTTCGTTCCTCCCGTTGCTGCACAAGCGCCCGAAAAACCACTGACAGTTGAAGCCATCTATGCTCACGGTCCCCTGATCGGCGAGCCTCCCGACGAGATCGCCTGGTCACCGGATAGCAAGCACCTCAGCTATCTGGAGGGCGGAGAACTGATGGATGTCGATCCCGCCACCGGCAAGACCCACGTGCTGGTCAGCGCCGCCAAGATGGCGCAACTCGACGGCGGCAACAGCTCAGAGCGCGACCGCGACCATCGCGCGCGTTATAACATGGCCAGCTACCTGTGGGCGCCGGATTCAACCCACTTGCTCTTCGATTCCAACGGGCACCTTTGGTATTACGACTTGCACAATGGCACTGGCGTGCAGATCGGCTTCTCTGGAATTCTCTCCGGCGACGATCCGAAGTTCTCGCCCGACGGCTCGGCCATCTCGTTTATTCGCGATCATGCCATTAATATCGTTCGGCTGCGCCAGCCCGAAACGCCTGTCACGCCGCTGACCCCCTCTCCCAACTCTTCGGCTGCCAACGGGCCCGAGGTCCTGAACGGCCAGGTGGACTGGGTGTACCTTGAAGAGCTCGATGTGCGCAGCAATTACTTCTGGTCGCCCGACTCAAAAAGCCTCGCCTATATGGCGATGGTTGAAACCCAGGTGCCACAGTATCCGCTCACCGATTGGATTCCCAGCCACGCCACCGTTGACTGGCAGCGCTATCCCCAGCCCGGCGACCCGAACCCCGAAGTGCACATCGGGGTGGTCGGCGAGAAGGGCGGGAGGACGACGTGGGTCAGGCTGCCGTTGCAGCCAGGCGATTATATTCCCCGCTTTGGCTGGGTCGACCGCAAGACCCTGTGGATCGAGACGCTCAGCCGCGACCACAAGCATCGCGCGATTTTCTTTGCCGATGCGGAGCAGGGAGATAGTCGCCAGATGCTCGCGATCAGCGACGATAAATTTCTCGATGAGAACTACGACCTGGACGTGAGCGACGGAGCCATCGTGCTCACCAGCTGGAGCGATGGACACAACCATCTTTACTTCTACGGTTACGATTCCGCTCGCCCCATGGCCGCCGCGGCGCAGTTGAAGCGGCAATTGACCAAGGGCGATTTCGAGGTCGGCGATGTGTACAACGTCGATACCGCCCACAAGGTGATCGACTACGCATCCAATGAAGGCAATCTGCTGGAGCAGGGGATCTGGCAGGTGAATTTCGACGGCGAGCGCAAGCAATTAAGCGCGGGCGGGGGGTTTCATGAGGCCACATTCTCTCCCGACGGCGCGTCGTATACAGACAGATTTTCCACGCTCGTGCAGCCGGGGGGATTGCGCGTCTGCCCAGCGAAGCCGAGCATCAGCTCAACGGCCCGGAACACCGGGTGCAACACGATCTGGGAGACGCACGCCCTGGATTCCTACCATCTTCGCGCGCCTGAAATGCTCCAAGTGCCGGCACACGATGGAACCACGCTCTACGCCACGCTGCTGCTGCCCTCCGGCGCCACCTCTCCGGCCTCCGTGCCGCTGATCGTCAATCCCTACGGCGGTCCCGGCGCGCAGTTTGTGACCAACGAATGGAAGGATTCCCTGCTCTTCGACGAGCTGCTCGCGCAACACGGCTTTGCCGTGCTGCGCGCCGATAATCGCGGCATGGCCAAGCGTGGGCGCGCCTTTGAGCAGGCGGCTTACCGCAACTTCGGTCCGGTGCAGTTTGAAGATCAGTTGACGGTGATTGATGCCGCGCTGGCCAAGTATCCGCAGCTCGATCCCAAGCGCCTGGGCTGGTGGGGCGGGAGCTGGGGTGGCCACTTCACGCTCTACGCGCTCACGCATTCTGACCGCTTTCGCGCCGGCGTAGCCCTTGTGCCCGTCACCGACTGGCGCGATTACGATTCCATCTACACCGAGCGCTACCTCGGGCTGCCTTCTGAGGACGCGGACGGTTACCGCGATTTCTCAACCGTCAACTCCGCGGCCAATCTCAAAGGACATCTGTTGCTGGTGGCCGGAACGGGTGATGACAACGTGCACATGGAAAACACGGTGCAGTTTGTCCAGAAGCTCATCGAGGCCGGAATTCCTTACGACCTGCAGATTTATCCGCGCAAAATGCATTCCCTTACCGGTGGCGATGTGCGCACTTGTCTTTACAATCGCATCCTGGCGGAGTTTGAAACTTACCTTAAGCCGCCCGTTCAATAGCTCGATTGCGACGGCGGTCCCACTCCATGAGCGCAAGGTAAGCCCATGGCAGCAGCCCATTCAGCCACGCCGGAGCTGGCCCGTAAAGCACAACTTCGGCCAGCAGTCCTGCGCCCAGGGCAAGCAGCCAGGCGCGTTTCCAGTTTGTCCGCCGCAGGATGAACGCGAGGCCTGTCGCCAGCTCGAGAAGGGCGAGCGTCCAGCCCGCCATTTCGAATGCCTGAAGCCAGAGTGACAGCGGCGGACGCCCTTCCACGCGGTCGCGGATCCCGCGGAGGATCGCGCGCACAGCAACATGATCGGCGAATTCGGTAAACGCCCCTAAGGTGATGCCACTCGCGCTATGCAGATACCGCCAGCGGATGCGGCTGATCAACCGCGTGTGCCCGGCATCCAACGGAACGAGCGCCCAGATGAACACCCCGTCGGGCGGAGTCTGCAAGCCTTCCCACACCACATAGCGATTCGGGGCGATGGACCCGAACCGCAAGGTTGCAACAGCACTGATTGGGAGTAGATCGCCCGGGTGAGGATTCTGGAATTCAGGGAGTATGGCCCGCGCGCTTCGAAGGTCACCGCCATTGCCCAACCCCTCGATCAGGTCGTAGCCGTAGAAGCCCGCCCGTTTGTAACCCATCTGCACCAGCCAGGGCCAAACGTCCTCGGGACGTCCTCGAATTGTGATGGCGCGCGTGGCATCGAACGCCGGGCGGTCTACGATGCTGTCTCCGGGAAGGGCCTCGTTGATCTCCGCTCGAGTTGCTCCCCAGTGCAACAGTTTGGGGCGGATCGTGATGACGTAGATCGCGCCCAGGAGCCCAATCAGAGTGAGTACCGCGGCAACCCTCATGCTGACGGCGACGGCACCTGGGTATCTTCGGTGCCAGATTCCAGAGAGCTTCACACCTTCCCCCTTCGGAAATCCTTGGGGAAGCCTTCGAGAATCAGTTGGATTTCTTATTTAAGAGGACAGAAAAACCACGCGAGCGCAAATCCGAGTGCATGCGCGGCCCTAGACTTCGTGACGGCTGAACAGATCGTCCTTTTCGCGGCAGGAGCAGTGCGAGCACTCGAGACAGCAGACGAGCAGTACTGCCACGCCTACCGTGACCAGGACGGCCATAACGCTTCCGTTCACCGTTAGCCAATGCATCATCGTTTGCATTTCCGGTCACCTATCCGGTGCGAGCCCGGCCATATGAATTATCGGCAGTATTTCCAATCGTACGGGCCCATCGACTTTGACGAACATGCACCCTTTCGGGTTATCCACTGCATCTATTGTGGAATATCTGGCCTCGATTGATGAAATTTCTCTTGCAAAATGGCGAAGACAAGGCGAAAATAACGATAGAAATGGCCGCGGCCTACAATCCGATCATGCCGCCCGTTCCCGACGAATGGCCGGAGGAGTTTGCGCATCTGGCCCCGAAACCGGCGAACGCACCCGCAGCCCCAGAGGACATCGAAGACGACGATTCCGACGCCGGGCCGCTGCTCAATTGGCTCTTCGTCGATCTGAATTCCTATTTTGCCTCCGTTGAGCAGGAGGCGCGGCCTGAGCTGCGCGGCCGCCCGGTGGCTGTCGTGCCCACTATGGCCGACACCACCTGCTGCATCGCGGCCAGCTACGAGGCCAAGGCCTTCGGCGTGCGCACCGGCACCATCGTGGCCGACGCCAAGCGCATGTGTCCTGAGATCATTCTGGTCGAGGGCCGCCACGAGCTTTACACCGAGTACCATCACCGCGTGGTTGAAGCCGTGGAAAGCTGTCTGCCGGTTACGGCCGTCTGCTCCATCGACGAGATGGCCTGCCGCCTGGTGGGGCGCGAGCGGCCGCTGCTGGCGGCCCTGGATCTCGGCCTTCGCGTGAAGGAAACCATCCGCGAGCGCGTGGGACCGATGCTGCGCAGTTCGGTGGGCCTGGCTACGAATCGCTACCTCGCTAAAGTGGCCAGCGACATGGAAAAGCCCGATGGTCTCGTGGCCCTCCCCCTCGACATTCTGCCCGAAGCACTGCACCGGCTCACCCTGCGCGATCTGCCCGGCATCGGCGCGAAGACGGAAAAGCGGCTGAACGAAAAGGGCCTGGCAACAATGGACGATCTGCTCGCGCTCGACTGCGAGCAGGCCGGCGAAATCTGGGGATCGGTGTGGGGCCAGCGCCTGTGGCACTGGCTGCGCGGCGAAGACTTCGAGATGGCCGAGTTGGAGCACCAGAAATCGATCAGCCATTCCCACGTGCTGGCGCCTGAAATGCGCACCGCCGAAAAAGCCTGGGCCGTGGCGCACAAGCTGCTGCACAAGGCGGCCATGCGCCTGCGCATGCAGGGCCTTTGGGCCAGCCATATCGGCCTGGCCATCGGCTTTGCGGTGCCGCGCGGGCAGAACGCTCCGGTGTCGAGCTTCGGCGTGCCCACGCGCGGCTGGCGCGGCGAGCTCAAGCTCCACGAGTGCCAGGACAATCCGACGCTGATTGCCGCGCTGCGCCGCCTGTGGCAGTCGCGGCCCTCAGGCGGGCAGTACGAGCACCCGTATTTCATCGGCGTACAGCTGAACAATCTCGTTCCCGACCGCATGCACACGCTGGCGCTGTTCGATGGCCTCGAAGAAGAGCAGAGCCGCACGCGCCTGCTGTCGACGATGGACCAGATCAACGACAAGTACGGCATGAGCACGCTGGCCCCCGCCGCCATGCTCACCGCGTACAAGGCCGCGCCCACGCGTATCGCGTTCCATAGCATCCCGGACTTGTTTTGAAAGCAGGGAACAGGCAAATGGGAACAGACCCCTTGTAGCGCCGATCACCCACATCGGCCGTGGTGCGCATCGCCCCCGTAGCGCCGATCTCCAGATCGGCTGTCGTGCGGGTCTCCAGACCCGCACCGGAAGGCCCCGGGGAGGGGCCGCAGGAGAACAGCCCAGGATGGAGCGCAGCGGAATCCTGGGGGCGAAGCCCCTAAAGGCTCGCAGCCCCGTAGGGGCGGCGCGAAAACTCCGAAGCGGGTCCGGTTTTCTCACCTGGACAAGCTCGATTGCTCATTTGCCGTTTCGGGCAGCATCCAGCGCCCGCGCATTCAATTTCCCAATCCGCCCGTGCGGCCCGACAACAAACGGCAGCGAAAGCGCATTCCAATTGCGGTCGGCGTCGGGCGCTTCGTGCAGCGCGGGATCGGGATGCAGTGCGCGCCAGTTTTTTCCATCATCGGTAGAAATGTCGGTGCCGTTAGGGCCGACGGTGATCCAGGTTTTGGCGTCGGCGTCGTAGGCCACGGCGGAGCGGTAGCCGTGGGGCGGGGTTTGGGCGGCCTCGCAGCGATAAGTGGAGGACAGTCCATCCTCTTTCCACTGGCAGACGCTGGCGGTCGAGCCTGTCGAATCGGGTTGCTGATAATCTCCTCCGACCGCAATCAGTAATTCAGGGCTGCTTCCCGATCTCGCCGCAAAGGAGAACCCACCAGCTGTCGGCCCATCGGCCAAATGGGAACTGGCAGAAGACACCATGACCCTTCCTCCGAGCAGCGGAATTGGTTCGTCAAAGTTTTGAATGATATGAACCGAGCTGGGATTTCCGCCGGTGAGGAAGACGATTTGCAGCAAAGTGTGAGGCCGTGGATCCCGAAAGATCAGAAGGGTTGAGTTGCTGGCTGCGAATATGGATTCGGCCCATTGATAGTCGGCGTTCTTGATTCCGGCGTATGGCGAGACGTGATCGACGCGACTCCACAAGTCTCCCGCGTTGATCGAGGTGAAAATTGGAAATTTGTATTTAACAGGGTCTCCGATGAGCATTCCCGTTCTTGGCGAATCGAACTTGATCGCATCCCAAAACCCATCCTTATCCGGGTTCGTGAACACCAGCTTCCACGTCTGGCACCCATCCGTCGTTTTGTAGAGCCGTGACAAGTCGCCTTTGCCGCTCGACATTACGATGGCGGTGTTCGCGTCGAAGGCCTGGATGCCGCGAAAGTCGAGGTGCTCGGCGCCGGGCGGAACAGCGCACGCCTGCCACAGGTAGCCGCCATCTTCGGTGCGCAGCACCGTGCCGTTGCTGCCCGAGGCCCACGCCACTCCTCCGCCCACGTTGTCGATGCCGCGCAGATCGGCCGTCGTGCCGGAGTTCTCGATCTGCCACTGGGCGTGCGCCGCGGCGGCCAGCGCGAAGCCCAGAAGCAACAGGACTGGCCGCAGTCCATCCCGAAGCATGCCACGTTGAAGTTCTTCGTATCCCGGGTTGGGCGCAAAAACAAAGACGCGCCGAACCTGGTTCACCCGCGTCCCAGCCGTTCGCATACCGAACAGTGTAGACCTGGACGGCAGGGGCAGGCCTTAGGCGTCAGGTGCCAGAAAGACAGGGAACAAGAGAGCGAGCAAGGGAGCGAGACCTCCAACGCGCACGCTCGCGGCCAGGGTCGGGACTCCCTAACACCGCTAACTCCGCCAACACCGCCAACTCCACTCCCTCGCTTTGAACTTTTCCAGCCCCGAAACGTAACTCTCTGCATCCAACTCCGCGCGTCCATGCGGAGTAGAAGGCAGCAACGAGTTTTATGGCCAGTGACGACGGGAAGCCCAACTTCGAACAGCTCGTCGACGAGCACCAGTCGATGGTTTTTTCGCTTGCCGTTCGCATGACCGGCGACCGTGGCCTGGCTGAAGAAATTGCGCAGGATGTTTTTCTGGCTCTAGACAAGAATCTGCGCAAAATCGAGAGCCCGCTGCATGCGCGCAACTGGCTGCGGCGCGTGACCATGAGCCGCGCGGCCGATGCACTGCGCCGGCGGCGCGTGCGCGGCATCGACCTCTGGGTGGAAATCGATGAGGCTCACGTCGCGCAAGGAGAAAGACGCAGCTCACCGCTCGGCGCACGGGTCGAGCGCCTGCTGGCGACACTGCCTGAAGCACAACGTTCGGCGTTGATCCTGCGGTACCAGGAGGACTTGACGCCGGAAGAGATTGCGGCCACGCTGGATGCGCCGCTGGCCACGGTGAAAAGTCACCTGCAGCGAGGATTGAAGCTGCTGCGGGCCAAGGCCGCGATTCAACTGAAGGAGTACGTGCGTGGAGCCTGACGATTTTGACGCAATGGACGATTTCGAGCGCGAGCTGCGCGACGCCATGCAGCGGCGCACGGCGCCGGCCGGTCTGAAGAAGAAGATACTGCTGCGCCGGGCCGAGGGCCCGAAACGGAGATTTCAGGGCCCGTGGATCTTCCAGTGGGAGCCGGCAACGGCGGTGCTGGCGGCAATGATCCTGGTGGTTGTAGCGGCGGCAGCGGGGTTCGGCGAGATTTTTCTCATGCACCAGACCCAGGAGCGGCGCCGTGGCGAGGAAGCCAAGCAGCAGGTTTTCGTTGCGCTGCGCATTACCCATCACGCGCTGGAGCAGATGAATGCGCAGCTTGAGGAACGGAACAGGAATTCGAAGTGACGGGGGAAGCAAGTATGAAACATCACATCGCAACACTCGTTCTTGGCGCGGCGGCGTTGATCGCGCCGGCGCTGGCTCAGCAAAACCCATCGCCCACACCCTCGCCGTTGCTCATACCGGCTCCGCTCGAGAAAGAGCTGGCTGCCAAGGCGGCGAACGTGACCGAGGTCACGCTGGGCAAGAACATGATCGGCTTCGCGGCCAAATTCATGGATAGCAAGGACAAGGACCAGGCCGCGGCCAGGCAGCTGATCGAGGGGCTCGACGGCATCTACGTGCGCGACTATGAGTTCGACAAGGAAGGCGAGTACTCAATGGACGACGTGGCGAGGCTGCGTGAGGCGTTCCAGTCGCCGGAGTGGACACCTATTGTTCACACGCGCGAAAGCAAGGGCGCCGAAACCACCGATGTGCTGGTGAAGCAGGTGAACGGCGAGCCGCACGGAATGTTTGTATTGTCGGCCGAGCCCAAGGAACTGACGATCGTACTGATTCTGGGGCCCATCCGGCTTGACCAGCTGGGACAGCTGAGCGGATTGAGCGGACTGGGCGCGCTGGGCGACGTGGATCAGAGCATGAAGAAGAAAGAGAAGGCCGAGGAGAAGGCTCAGCAAAAGGCCCAGGAATTGCAAAAAGCTCAAGATAAGAACCAATAAGAATGGCGGCAACCAATGAGCAAACACTTTTTCATTCCGCTTGTGTGCGCGCTGCTGCTTGTGGCCGCGCTGGTTCCGTGGATCGCGCGCGCGGCAGGCGGCGAGGGCGGCTTTGACGGCGTGGTGAGCTCAATTGAGCACGATTATCACGTGCATGCCACGCGCATTCCGTTGATGGGGCTGGCCAGCCTGGTGGCAGGCGGAGCCACGCATGGCGGCGTGAGCGGCCTGCGCGTGGCGGAGATCGAGCACTTTCCCGCGACGGTGGATGGCGACGAGCTGAACCGCATGGTGGAAGAGAAACTGGGCCAGGGATGGGAGCGCATGATCCGCGAAACCAGCCGCCACGGCAAGGAGCAGACGCTCATCTTTGATCGTCCCGATGGCAAGCGGATGGGGCTGTTCATTTTGGATTTGGACGGGCAGGAGATGGATGTAGTCGAGCTGTCGGTGGATCCCGCCCTTCTCAACCAGACCATCGGCCAGTATCAGCATCACGACAGCGACAAGGAGAACGGCTCCAACTAGCGCGGAAGGCCAGGCCGGCGCTGCAGGGCCGCGCGAAGAAAGGTGTTCAACATCCCAGAGCCCCCAACTGCGAGGGATCTGGGACAGCCACATTCGTGCGAGGGACGAGTCCCCTGGTTGGGGGCTAGCTGGGACGCTCGCGCGACAGCCGGTCCCGGGTGGCCCAGGCCCTACTTTGGCGAGCGCGTCATCAAGTCGACAAACTCTCTTTGAAAGCGCGCGAGGTCGAGGTCGAGTTGTGCGTGGACGAGGCGCACGCCCGTGGCGGGCTTGAGTCGTTCGGGCCAGGTGAGGGTATCGCCATAGCTGGGACCGTGGCTCAGGTCCACATCCATGTAGACGCTCACCTCTTTGGTGATGATGGCCGGGTCGATCAAGGCGCAGGCCTCGAGTTCATCCCACATATACGATTGCGGGCGGCTCCACGCAGCGATATAGCGCGCGGCGGGCGCCTGCGACTTCGCGATCGCGTCGAGCATTGCCTGCGTGAAGGGCGCCTTCATTGAGACGTCGACGGTGGTGGCGTCGATGCGTGGCCAGTCGGCATGCAGCACGATATGGGCGGCTTCAGGATCGAACCAGAAGTTGAACTCGTGGCGCGGGCTGGTAGCGAATTCAGGATCGCCGGTTTGGGGATTGAGACTGGCGCCCATGAACACGATCCCCCTGGTGAGCGCGGCGAACTCGGGATCGAGCGAAATGGCGAGCGCGATGTTGGTCAGCGGGCCGGCCGCGTAGATGGTGACCTGGTGCGGATGCGCGCGTACCTGGCGGATGAGGAAGTGCGCAGCATCTTCGTCGAGCGGCTTGATGGCGGGCAGGCCCTCGGGCATGGGCGGGATTTCGTAGGGGCCGTGCGACTCGAAGCGCGCGGGAGCGGGCAGAGTGATGCCGGCCGCGTTTTCGCTCATCGACGGGGCCACGCGCCCCCATGCGCCCAGCCAAATGACTTTGCCGTCGAGCGCGGACTCCAGCCTGGTTTCATCCTGGGTGCGAATGAGCGGGAACACAGCGCCCCGGGCCACGGGAATGTCGGTGTGGCCGGTCAGTTCGAGCATGCGCAGCGTGTGCAGGGTTTCCTCATCTCGCCATGCGTCGCCGGTCACGATCGTGATTCCCAGCACCTGCACGTCGGGCGCCTGCAGCAGGGCGAGCATCGCCATCTGGTCAGAGCCGCCGGGGCCCGAGCCGTCCTGGTCGATCAACACAAGCCGCTTTTGCGCCGGCAACAGGACGGCGCAGGATGCCAGCAGCAGAATCGCAAGCTGATCTCTCATAGAAGGGTATTTTGGCACAGACGCGCGGCCCACCCAGCGGCGACGTGAACCTGCGATCCGGCAAGTGACTGCGCTCAGAACTGTGAGCTGAGACCTGGACCCAGAAACCCGACCCCTGTTTTACCTGCGCCCAAACCCTCTCGGCTTCGTCTGCGGCGCGACCGGAATGTTGGTTTTTCCCTCGGGATAGATCACCAGGAAACGATTCGGCCCTTCGCCGATGCTGGCGGTCTCAACGCCCTGGAGCGACCGGCAAGCGAGGTGGAGCAGGCGGCGCTCGCGGCTGTTCATGGGCGGAAAGCTGTAGGGAACGCCCGTCTGGCGAACTTTCTCCGCGGCGGTCTCGGCGGCCAGGCGCAGCTCTTCGGCGCGGAGGGCCTTGAAGTTGTTAGCATCGAAACTCAGCAGGTCGTGCTCATGGTGGTCAAGGCGCAGCATCTGCGCGGCCAGGGTTTCCATGGCGCGCAACAGCTCGCCGTTGTGTTGCAGCAGCAGGGCCACATCGGGCCCGGAAAGATCCACGTAAATCTGCCGCGCTTCAATGCCCTGCGGATCGCGGGCTCCATCGCCCGCGGTAATGCGGTATTTCAGGCGCAATCCGCCCAGCTTGTTCAGGTTGTTGAGGAACCCGGCGACTTTCTGGGCCGCCTGCTGCAGGTCGTCGATCGGCATAACAATAAAGTATCGCAGAGCGGAGCGGTCCGCGGGGCGGTGATCTAGCGAAAAATGCCCCGCTTGCCGTGGCCACTCGGCCTCCGTTCAGCGCTTCGCTGCGTTCGCGTCTTTGTGCGTGCAAAGCCGCAGCATCTTGCTCACGCCGAGCTTGCTTTTGGATAGTATGCTTCTGAGTGTGATCACCTGGAACAAATTCCCCAGGGCGAATCCGCTACGCAGCGGCTCTGTATCGCGGGGATGGGTAATTCTCTTGCTGCAGGCCGCGGTGCTGGCCGTATACGGGCAAGCGCAGAACGGTGCGGCTACTCCCGAAGTCCGGGCTGAGGGCGGCAATGCTCCCGTCGAGATCACGCTGGCGGAGGCGATTCGCCGCGCGGAGGCCAGCGAGCCAGGCTACGCCGCGGCCAAAGCTGCCCGCCATTCCGCGGCCCTCGACCGCAATATCGCTCGCGCAGGCCTGCTGCCCACGGCGCGTCTTTATAGCCAGGACATTTACACGCAACCCAATGGGATAACCAGCGAGGGCGATGCGGGTCAGCCTTCGGCGCCTCTGCCCAAGTTTGTCGCCAACGACTCCAGACCCTGGGAGTACATCGCCCAGGGAATCGTGGAGGAATCGCTCAGCCTGGGAGGAGCTGCGGCGGTACGCCGTGCTGACGCGGCGGCGGCGGCCGCGGCGGCCGAGCAGGAAATTGCGCGGCGCGGGTTGGTAACCTCGGTGACGGGGATGTTCTACACGTCGCTGGCGGCGGACCGCAAGCTGGCCGTGGCCATGGAGGCGCAGCAGGAGGCGGCGGATTTCAGCAAGCTGACCCGCCAGCGCGAGCAGGCGCGAGAGGCGGCCCATGCCGACGTGGTGAAGGCCGACTTGGAGCAGCAGCAGCGGGATCGGGAGCTGGGAGATGCGCAAGCGGAGGCGGAAAAAGCGCGCCTGGAGCTGGGAGTGCTGTTGTTTCCCGACCCGCGAACGCCGTACACCCTGAAGGCGGAGCAACAGGCCGCGCCGCTGCCCAGTAAGGATGTGGTTCAGCAGGCGGCGGTGAAAAACAATCCGGAACTGAAGAGTGCCTTTGCCGGTCTGGCTGAGAGCAACGCCGACGTGCAGGCGGCCTGGGGCGCGCTGCTGCCCAGCCTGGGCTTGAGTGTGAACTACGGCATCGACGCCAACCAGTTTTCCGTCAATGGCCCACTGCTGAGCCCCAGCGCGCAGTACCCTAACGGGCAGCAGGCGCGTAACCTTGGCTACTCCACTACCTTTACCGTGAACCTCCCCATCTGGGACTGGCTGGCCAGCGAGAGCAAAGTGAAACAGAGCGAGATCCGGCGCGATGCCGCAAAGGTGGCGCTGACCAACACGCAGCGGGAACTCATTGCGAAACTGGACGAAGTCTACACCGAGGCCCGCGTAGCGCACGATCAGCTGGCTTCGCTTGACGCGAGCGTAGACACCGCCAGGGAAAGCCTGCGTCTGACCAAGCTGAGCTATTCGGGCGGCGAAGGGACGGTGCTCGAAGTCGTGGACGCCGAGACCGCCTACGTAACCGCGGCCAATGCGCGCGAAGACGGACGCGTGCGCTACGAGACGGCGCGAGCCGAGCTTGAAACCATCACGGGAACGCTCTAAAGACAGGGAACAGGGATTAGGGAACAGTGGACGGCAGACTGCAAATGGCGAACGAGAGAGGCAGTGCGAAGAAGAGCGAAATGCAGAGGCTTTGCGCAGCGTGCCGAGTGATTCAGGCCGGCGCGTTGGTCTTGGGGCTCGCGTCCTTAGCCGGCTGCAAGAAGGAGGCCGCTCCGCAGACGCAGGTCACCGTGCAGGCTGAGCACCCCGCGCAGGGGCCGATCGCGGAGCAGATCAACGCCGACGCCATCCTGGCGCCGATTGCGCAGGCCGCCATCGTGTCCAAGATCAGCGCGCCGGTAAAGAAGTTCTATGTGCAACGCGGAGCGAAGGTGAAGGAGGGCGAGCTGCTGGTGACGCTCGAAAACAACGACCTCACTGCCGCAGCCATGGACAGCAAGGGATCGTACCAGGCGGCTCAGGCAGCCTATGACACAGCCACCCAGGCACAGGTGCCGGAAGACACGCTCAAAGCGGAGTCGGATCTGGCCCAGGCGAAGGCGAATCTTGCGTTGTGCCAGAGCATTGTGAACAGCCGCAGGCAGTTGTTTGCCGAAGGAGCGATTCCGGGCCGCGACCTGGACACGGCCGAAGCGGCCCTGGTGCAGGCGCAGGCTGCTTACGACGCAGCGGCCAGGCACATGGAGTCGGTGCGCAAAGTGAGCCGCGAGGCAGCCCTGAAGTCGGCGCAGGGGCAGCTGACCTCGGCTGAAGGCAAGTACAAGGGCGCTGAGGCAGAAGTAAGTTATTCCGAGATTCGCAGCCCGATCAATGGAGTGGTGACGGACCGGCCCCTCTATCCGGGCGAGACGGCAGCGGCCGGCGCTCCCTTGATCACGGTGATGGATACTTCAGTTCTGCTGGCCAAGACGCATATCGCGCAAAGCCTGGCACAGCAGTTGAAGATTGGCGACGACGCTACCGTGCACGTGCCGGGTGCGGCCGATCCGGTGCATGCCAAAGTTTCCATGGTCAGCCCCGCGGTCGATCCCGGCTCGACTACTGTCGAGGTGTGGCTGAAGATTGACAACAAGGCCGGAAAGCTGAAAGTGGGCACGCCGGTGAAGGCGAGCATCACCGGAAAAAGCGTGGCGCAGGCCTTGAAGGTTCCCGACGCGGCGATCGTGACTGCGGATGACGGAACAAAGTCGGTTATGGTGGTGGGAAGCGACGGCGCGGCCCATCGCAAATCGGTCACGCTGGGCATTGACGACGGCACCGACGTGCAGGTTTTGAGCGGCGTAGCGCCCACCGATCTGGTCATCACGGGCGGAGCCTACGGTCTCGACGAAGGCACCCAGGTGAAGATCGGCCCTGCTCCGACCGATCAGGACTCGGGTGGAGGGAACGACTGATGCCCGGCGATTCGGCTGGTGAAGGTCAGAAACCCTTCTGGCTCGCCCGCTCCACTCGCACTATCTTTTTCTTTGCCGTCCTCCTCACGCTGGCCGGCATCTACGGTGCTTTTCAAGTGCCAATTTCTGTCTTTCCCGATACCAATTTTCCTCGTGTCATTATCGCCATCGACAACGGCGTGATGCCGGTGGAACAGATGGAAGTGACCATCACGCAGCCGATCGAGAACGCAGTCAACTCCGTTCCCGGGCTTACCTCAGTGCGCTCGACCACCAGCCGCGGCTCGGCCGAGGTGGACCTGTCGTTCAACTGGAACGTCGACATGGTGCTCTCGCTGCAATTGGTGAATGCCGCGCTGGGCCAGGTGCAGCAAACGTTCCCTTCCACGGTGCACATCACCACCAACCGGCTCACGTTCGCTTCTTTTCCTGTGCTCGGCTACAGCCTCACATCCGACACGGTTCCGCTCACCCAGCTCTGGGAAATCGCGACATACAACCTGAAGCCGCCGCTGAATCGCGTGGATGGGGTTGCCACGGTTCTCGTTCAGGGCAGCCAGATCCCGGAGTATCACGTGGTGCCGGACCCGGCGCAGTTGCAGACGGCCGGGGTCACGATCACCGACATTGCGAATGCGATCAACGCATCGAACATCGTGGAGTCGCCCGGCCTCTACGAGGCAAACCATGAGTTGATCCTCGGGCTCGTGGGCGCGCAGGTGCACGACATGGCGGGCTTGCGCCAGCTCGTGGTGAAGACCACTGCGGCGGCGGCTCCGGTGCACCTGAGCGACGTTGCCACCGTTGCGTCGTCGACCATGCCGGTGTACACGGCGGTGAACGCGAACGGAAAGAATGCGGTGCTTTTGAGCATCACTAGGCAGCCCTCTAGCAACACCGTGGCTGTAGCCGACGCCGTAGCCCAGGAGGTCGCGAATCTCCAGAAAATCCTCCCGCAGGGCGTCAAGCTCGAGCTGTTCTACGACCAATCGCAGTTGGTGCGCGATTCCATTTCCAGCGTGCGCGACGCTATCTGTATCGGGCTGGCACTGGCCTGCGTGATTCTCTTTCTCTTTTTGCGCGATTGGACCTCGGCACTGATCGCCGGGTTGGTGATCCCCGTGACCATCGCCATCACCATCCTGGTCCTGTGGATCATCGGCGAGAGCTTCAACCTGATGACGCTGGGCGGCATGGCGGCGGCCATCGGCCTGATTATCGACGACGCCATTGTGGTGGTGGAAAACGTTGTGATGCACCGGGACGGCGGAGAGCGCCCCGTGGAAGCGGTGCGCAAAGCGATTCACGAGCTGACGGTTCCCTTGCTGGGATCCACATTGACCCCCGTCGTGGTCTTTCTGCCGCTGATCGCCATGAGTGGCCTGACCGGCGTTTTCTTTCGCGCCCTCGCCATCACGATGTCCGCAGCCCTTGTGACTTCGCTGGCCCTGGCCCTCACCTGGACCCCCGGCCTGAGCTACGTGCTTTTGCGTGACCGGAAGGCTGTCGGCGACGGGCCGTCATCGCAGGAGTCGGAGCACCGCGCCTCTGCAAGCGGCTTCTCGCTTCTCGGGCGGGGCAGCGAGACCTCGCCGCCTGAGCCGGAAGACCCGAATCACAAGGTTCGACCTGCAGGACGCGGTTCGATGCTACAGCGGGTTCTGCACGTCCATCGCCGGGCGCTGGAGTGGGCGCTGGCCAGGCCGCTGTGGGTGGGCGGAATTTGCGTGTTGCTGGCTTTGGCAACATTGGGCGGATATCTGTTGCTGGGCACCAATCAACTGCCGGATATGGACGAGGGTGGATTCATTCTCGACTATGTCATGCCCGCGGGTAGCTCGCTCAGCGAGACCAACCGCGTGCTCCAGGACGTCACGCGCATCCTCCAGTCCATTCCCGAAGTTGACAAGACTTCGCGGCGCACCGGCCTGCAACTGGGCCTGGCCGCGGTGACTGAGGCCAACACCGGCGATTTCACGGTGAAATTGAAATCGAAGCGTAGCCGCTCCGTGTGGGACGTGATGAACGAAGCGCGCGACCGCATCAAAGCCACTCATCCGGAACTGGAGATCGATCTTACCCAGGTCTTGCAGGACAACATCAACGACCTGTCGAACGCGCCCCAGCCGATTCAGATCAAGATCTTTTCCAGCGATGCCACGCAGCTGAATCAGCTTGGCCGGAGCGTGGGCAACGCCATCAGCAACGTCTCCGGTGTCGTTGACGTCGATAATGGAGTTGACAGCACCATCAGCGGTCCGGCGACCAACTTTCAGGTCGACCCCGTCGTCGCTTCGCGGCTGGGCTTCACTCCCGCCGAAGTGTCCGACGATGCCACGGCGATCCTGGACGGAATCACGACCACCCCGCTTATCGCCAACGGACGCGCATACGCCATCCGCATTCGCCTCGGAGACGAACATCGCAGCTCGCTGGAGGCCATCAAAGACACGGTTTTCAACAGTGCCTCGGGCCATACGGCTACGCTGGGCTCGCTCGCCGACGTGCAGCAGATGCCGCCGCAGAACGAGATCGTGCGCGAAAACCTGCAACAGCTTGTTGAAGTGACTGCCAATCTTGAGGGGTCAAACCTGGGTGGAGTGATGACCAAGGTTCAACAAGCCGTTCGCGACATGCATCTGCCGTCGTCGGTGCGCGTGGAGTACGGTGGCACCTACCAGCAACAGCAGCAGTCGTTCAGCGACCTGTTGCGCGTGCTGGTTCTTGCGCTCGCGCTGGTTTTCGGCGTGCTGCTGGCTGAGTTCCGCAATTTCCCCGCGCCGGTTGCCATCCTTTCTTCCTCTGTGCTCTCCATCTCGGGCGTGATCCTGGCTCTGTTGGCAACGGGCATCACATTTAACGTCGCGTCGTTCATGGGGCTCATCATGGTGATCGGCATCGTGGCCAAGAACGGCATTTTGCTGCTCGACGCCGACGAGAGGTATCGCGCCGAGGGCGCTTCGGCTTACGATGCCATGCTCCACGCCGCGCAGCGCCGCCTGCGGCCCATTGTGATGACAGCACTGGCCGCCGTGTGCGGCATGTTGCCGCTGGCCTTTGCGCTCGGCGCCGGCTCTGAGATGCTGCAGCCGCTGGCCATCGCGGTGATCGGCGGACTGACCATTTCCATGGTTCTAAGCCTCGTCATTACGCCGTTGGTCTATTTCCTGCTGACGCGCAATCGGGAGCAAAAGGCGGAAGAAGCGGCGTGATTGCCGAACCACTAAAATCAGGTTAGTATTCCGCTGAAAAGTTCTCAGGAGAATCTGGTATGCGTTTTCTCGCGTCTCTTTCGCTCGCTGTTCTTTCAGTGATTTCCTTCGTCGCGGTCGCGCAGACCGCGCCCCAAAAGCCCGCTTCGCATGAAGCGGCTCCGAAAGCCAGGGCGGTGGACCAATTGGCCCAGACTCCGCCGATGGGCTGGAACAGCTGGAACTTCTTCGCCGGCCACGTGAACGACCAGGACATCCGCAATGCCGCCGACCAGTTGGTAGCCACCGGAATGAAAGACGCCGGTTATGTCTACGTCAACATCGACGACACCTGGGAAGGCGACCGCGACGTCGACGGAGTGCTCCACACCAACTCCAAATTCCCTGATATGAAGGCGTTAGCCGACTATGTGCACTCGAAAGGGCTTAAGCTCGGCATCTATTCTTCGCCCGGGCCGAAGACCTGCGCCGGCTTTGCCGCCTCGCTCGATCACGAGGTGCAGGACGCGCAGCTTTACGCCTCGTGGGGAATCGACTACTTGAAGTACGACCTGTGCAGCTATCGCCCCGTAATGGAGCAGCAGGCGCCCAATGACAGCGCCGGGCAGATGCGGCTGATGATCGCGGCCTACGACAAGATGAACAAGGCACTGAAGGCGACCGGCCGGCCCATTGTCTACTCGTTCTGCCAGTACGGCTGGGATGCGGTGTGGGAGTGGGCGCCCTCGGTGGGCGGCAACTTGTGGCGCACCACGGGCGACATCCAGGCGAACTGGCAAAGCATCTACTCGATCTTGAACGAGCAGGCGGGACTGGCAAAATACGCCGGGCCGGGGCATTGGAACGATCCCGACATGCTCGAGGTGGGCAATGGCCGCATGGTGGGTAGCGGCGCGGGGGCTCATTTTGTCGAGCTCACCCTGGCCGAGAATCGCACGCACTTCTCCATGTGGGCCATGCTGGCTGCGCCGCTGCTGGCCGGTAACGACCTGCCCAACATGAAGCCGGAGATCAAGGCCATTCTCACCAATCGCGATGTGATTGCCATCGATCAGGATCGGCTGGGCCGGGAAGCGACGCATGTCTACTCCGACGGCGAGGTCGACGTGTGGGCACGGCATCTCTCCGGCGGAGCCTTGGCCGTTGCGGTGCTGAATGCCGGCAGCGATCGGTATTCGACGCATCCTTTTCATCTCGATCTGGCGAAGCTCGGCCTGCACGGCGCGCAGAAGGGCAAGGATCTGTGGGCGGGCAAGGACATCACGCTCACCGACAACATGCCGATTGAACTGGCGAGCCATGACATTCTGCTGGTGCGCATTGCGGCGCCCAAGTGAGAAGAGCAGGGACCGGGGAGTAGCCGGTAGGCAGTTGGAACAGGTTTAACATCATCGCCGAAGGGTCGGAACGATGTTCGCTTCTCTTCGAAAAACGCCGATCGATTCGCATGTCGCGGCCATCGAGAAACCCGCTCTTCGCAACAGTTGTTGTTCTCGGATGCGCCGGTCAGTATTTGCGTCACACTGCCTGTCCCAGGCAGACGGCAAACCATCCGTGTGGGTCGGTCCAGGTTGACGTCGCCGCGAATCCCGCATCGGCAAGCAATGCTTCAGCCTGGCCGGGGTGATATTTGTAGCTGTTTTCAGTGTGGATGCTTTCTCCGGCGGCGAAGGGCACAGCAAGGCCGAGCGCATCCAGGCGCACACATTGCGCCACACGGCTCACCAGGTGCATCTCGATGCGCGACCGGGCCGCATTCCACACCGCGCGGTGGACAAAGACATCGGGGTCGAAATCCCCATCGAGATCGCGATTCAGCCGCACAAGAATGTTGCGGTTGAAAGCAGCGGTTATGCCGGCCGCATCGTCGTATGCGGGCACAAGCGTGGCCTCGTCTTTCACCATGTCGACGCCCAGGAGAAACGAGTCGCCGCTTCGCAGCCCGGCGCGCACCCGTCGCAGAAGAAGCGCGGCCTGGTGCGGCTCAAAGTTGCCGATGCTCGAACCGATATAGAGCACCAGCCGTCGTTCGGCTTCGCCCACCGGCCCCAGATGGAGGCGACGGCCGTCGCCGTGTGTGTAGTCCATCACGCGCGGCGCCACGGTGACGCCCGCAATCTCACGCTCGATCCGCTCCCTGGCGGCGCGCAGCGCGCTGGCCGAAACGTCAACCGGCTCGTAGATCACCCTCCCCTGCCGCTCCACGGCAGCTTTCAGCAGCAGCCGTGTCTTGTCGGCGGATCCTGCGCCTAACTCCGTGATGCGGACGCGCGCGTCGGTGGCCGCCTGGGCGATCATGTCGCGGGCGTGGCGGGCGAGAATATCCCGCTCCGTACGGGTCAGGTAGTATTCGGGCAATTCCGTGATGGCGTCGAAAAGCCGCGAGCCGGCCTCGTCGTAGAACAGCCAGGCCGGCAGGCGCTTGGGACGAGAGGTGAGTCCCTGGTGGACTGCCACGGCAACGGGTTCGTCGAATTGCAGGACTGGGGCAGGGGAAGCTGCTGAAGTCATGTTCTCAGTTGGATGCGGGGTCCGGGTGCAAGACGTTGTTTTTTCTGTTAATCCGGCCCGGCTGGTAGAACTACGCCTTTAGCGTGCCAGCCGGATTCCGGAAAACTGCCAGCGGGTTTCGGGGGAAAAGAAGTTGCGATAGCTGGAGCGGATGTGCCGGGCAGGCGTGACGCAGGAACCGCCGCGCAGGACCATCTGTCCGCTCATGAATTTGCCATTATATTCGCCGAGCGTGCCGTCAAGGGGGCGGAATCCCGGATAGCCCAGGTAGGCGCTGCTCGTCCACACCCAACAATCCCCGTAGAGCTTCGCGCCGTCCCGGTTTTGGGCGGGATCGGTGCGAAGCGGTATAAGCTCCCCGGAATCAAGCAGATTTCCCTTCACGGGCTGGCCCTCGGCGGCAGCTTCCCATTCCAATTCCGTGGGCAGACGCAAGCCCGCCCAGCGCGCATAGGCGTCGGCCTCGAAAAAGCTCACTTGGCTCACGGGCGTGAGCTTTAGCGCTTTCAGCGGCAGCTCGCCGCGAAGGGCAAAGACGCTCCATGCGCCGTCTTTTTCGGTCCAGTAGAGCGGCGCGCGCCAGCCATTCGCCTTCACCGCGTCCCAGCCCGCCGAAAGCCAGAACTCCGGCTTGCTATAGCCGCCATCGGCAATGAATTCGGCATATTCGCCGCAAGTGACGAGCCGCTTTGCCAGCGCATACGGCACCAGCCAGACGCGGTGCCGCGGCAGCTCGTTGTCAAAGCAGAAGCTGTCTCCGGCGTGCCCCGCCTCGCGCAATCCGCCGTCGAACTGATGAAACTCGAGCTTGCGCGCCTCGCCTTGCTCCCTTACTGCCTCGTTCCCGTGCTCCCGGTACTTCGGTTTCAGCGGATTGGTGAAGAACGCATTGAGAATGTCGGTGAGCAGCAGCTCCTGATGCTGTTCCTCGTGGTTGGCGCCCAGTTCGATGCGGCGCAGCGCCTCCGGCTCCGGCCCGCGTTCGAAAAGCTGCTCCATTGAGGCATCTACATGCTCGCGGTAGCGCATCACTTCGTCGAGCGACGGCCGTGAAAATGAGGCCCGCAGCCGTTTCTCAGGAAAGGCAGAGAAACTTTCGTAATAGCTGTTGAAGAGCCAGGGGAACTCGGCATGGAAGAGTCGATAACCGGGCAGGAATTCGCGCAGCACGAACGACTCAAAGAACCAGGTTGTGTGCGCCAGGTGCCACTTGGCCGGCGAGGCTTCAGGGCACGACTGCACCATCATGTCCTCGGCCGTAAGGGGCTCGCAGAGCGCGAGCGTGTTCCGCCGCACCGCGCTGAAACGGTTGGCAAACTCCACTTGCAGGCTGGAAGAAACAAGAACGCCCAAGGTCACCTCCGTTTGGAGCAAAAGTCTGCTCGAATTGAAAATGATTGCCTTTCCCGATAAAGCGGCTGCCGGTGGGCCAGGGAATTTTCGAGGTAACGGGAATGCCGCCCGTCACAGCATTTGCATGCGATTCGTGCGATACCTACGGGAAGATTTTCGTTTCCATGGCGGTTTTGGGGAACTGGGCGACCGATGCGGGCGCGCCCGACTTGACTATTTCACCTGTTTTGGGTGTCTAATGTCCAGCGGACGGTGCCGCCTTCACTCGCCCCTGGCTAGGTCGACAGGAGGGAATATGTCCGCTAGCAAAAGGTGCAGTTGGTTTTCGGCCCCGGCACTGTTGCTGGTTTCCTTCGCAGCATTTTCACAGGGGGTGCCGGCCCAGAACGCAAATCAGGCCCCGGCGGCAGCTGCCCCAGCTTCAGCACCCCGACAATTAACGGCCGAAGATGTGGGCGATTCACTGATGGCGCACCAGCGTTACCAGGCTGCCATTGCCGCATACGCCAAATCCCCTCAGATGACGGCAACACTCTGGAACAAGACGGGCATCGCTTACCAGATGATGTTCAGCACCAAAGACGCCACGCGCTGCTACAGGGAATCCCTCAAGCTCGATCCCCGCAATGCACAGGTGATGAACAACCTGGGAACGGTTTTTGCCTCGCTCAAGGAATATGGTCAGGCCGACAAGATGTACCACAGGGCCCTGAAAGTCGACCCTCACTCCGCGATTACGTTCAAGAACTTGGGCACGAACCTGTTGGCTGAGAGGAAGTACAGCAAAGGCTGGGAGATGTACCAGCAGGCCCTGGCGATTGATCCGCAGATCTTTTCCGATCATGTTGGTCCTACAATTGAAAACCCGTCGGACGTGCAGGAGCGTGGCGCGATGAACTACTACATGGCGCTGGGATGTGCCCGCGCGGGCTATACCGACTGCGCGCTCCAGTATCTCCGCCTGGCGCTGGATGAAGGATTCACTGACCGCAAGAAGGTAGCGGCCAGCAGCGAGTTTGCCAGCCTGCGCTCCAACCAGGCTTTCCAGCAACTGATCGCCGAACAGCGCAGCCAATAGCCCGGTTCCATTATTCGACCGGACAGCGGCGGGAGCCGTTTCTTGCCCCGTTTCAGCTGCAACGAAGGGCCCGCCTTTTCAGGGTTGACGGGATTTGATTGCGCCAAACCTTGCGCGCGGCATCTCGATGAAATCCTGGAAAAAGCTATAATCCTGGCACGGGCTTTTTCCCGTCGTCGGTTGGAGCGCCGGATTTGAAGCTGAACCAGTCGCGCACCGCGCTCCAGGAGGGAAGATGTCAAGGCTCGAGGGAATCTTCTGCCTGCCGGCTGCACTCCTGCTGGGATTCGGAGCGGCGAGTGCGGCATCCGCGTCAGCGCAGTCCCCGGCGCAAAGCCCGGCTAGGACCATGCTCGATTCCGCCAAACAGGGATCGTCCACGGATCAGCCCTCCAAAAACACGCCCTCCGGCACGGCTTCGGTTGCCAGCGTTGCTGACCAGCAGAAAAATGCCGAGCTGATCGGAGACACTGATGTTGCCCGCCAGCGCTATCAGGCCGCTATCGCCGCCTATTTGAAGGCGCCGCAGATGACGGCATCTCTGTGGAACAAGCTCGGTATCGCCTACCAGATGCTCTTCAACAACAACGAGGCCATGCACTGCTATCAAAAGTCGCTGAAACTCGATCCCCGCAACTCCGACGTGCTGAACAATCTGGGCACGGTGTACGCCTCGATGAAGCAGTACGGGCAGGCCGACCGCATGTATCGCGCGGCGCTCAAGCTCGATCCCAAGTCCGCGCTCATACTCAAGAACTACGGCACCAACTTGATGGCCGAGCATAAATACTCAAAAGGCTCCGAACTCTACCAAAAGGCCCTGGCCATCGATCCCTCCATCTTCTCGGGAACCAACGGACCGGTGACCCAGAACGCATCTTCTCTCCAGGAGCGCGGAGCCATGCATTACTACATGGCGCTCGGGTGTCTGCGCGAGGGACACACCGATTGTGCCCTCGACAACCTTCGTTCCGCCATCAACGAGGGCTACACCACGGCGAAAAAGATCGCGGCGGACAAGGAGTTCGCCAGCCTGCGCGATAATCCCGCGTTTCAACAACTCCTTGCCGAACAACAGCACCCTTGAGATCCGCAGCTTCCTGGTCGTCCCAGGCTTCTCATCGCGCGTCTATCTGAAAGGGTAGCGTTCCCGCTGGCCCCGAAATTGAGGATTCCGCCATGAAATATCGCCTTTTGTTTGCAATCCTGGTTTGCGCCGCCTTTGCTGCAGTGGCCGTGACCCAGGATGGCCGTTCTGCGCCGGCCGCGGGCCAGAATTCCAGTGGGGGCAACGGCGGCGGCTACGGCCAACGCGGCGCCCGAGGCGGCTTCGGCGGCATGGGTCGCGGGTTGATGGGCACGGTAACCGACGTCACCGCGGATCATTACACCATCAAGACCGAGACGGGCGACACCTACGTGGTTCATTTTGATGCCAACACTCGCATCACCAGGCAGCCGGCCGGGATGCGCGGGCCGGGCGCGGGGCCCGGCGGCGGCCAGAGTCCGGGTTCTGCACCAGGCGGTAACGGCGGGGCGGGGCGAGGTGGCTACGGCTACGGTGGCAATCCACCGCAACAGATCAAAGCGACCGACATCAAGGTCGGTGACGTCATCGGCGTCATGGGCGACACCGACGCGACCGCCAAGACGGTGGCCGCGTCGCGCATCATGCAACTCGATCCCGAAGCTGCCGAGCGGATGAAGGAAATGGTCGCCAACTTCGGCAAGACCTGGCTGCAGGGCAAAGTTACGGCCATTGACGGCACAAAAATCACAATCATGGGCGCGCTCGACAATGCTCCGCATGCGATTCTCGCCGACGAAAACACCATCTTCCGTAAACGTCGCGACCCCGTAACGCTGGCCGATATCCAGGTGGGTGATATGGTGCGCGTGGAAGGTGTGGTCAAGGATGGGGCCTTTGCCGCAACCAGCGTGAACCTGCAGGGCATGATGGGCGGTGAATCTGCCAGTCCTTCCGCTGGCACGCCAGCCAGTCCCCCCGCCGGCGCTCCTCCTCAATAACTCTTTGCCCTCGCTCGCCGCCCAGCGCGGCGGGCCTCGCCTCGTCGTTCTGCGCTCCACGCCCGGAGCGTTCCCGGCCGTAACCAACCGCCAAGCCGGCGTGTCATTGCACGCCGCGAGTTGCTCCCTCTTCGCCCGCCCCGCCGTGCTCGGGCCAACGTTTGTCACAACTTCCAAAGTCGAAGATAACTCACTCATCTCAAGCAACATACTGCGCCCGGCAATGAGGCAAACCGTGAGACACTTGTCAACCGTCATAACTCTTCTATAAAAAGCCCCCGGCAATGATTTCCGCGCCATTCGCGCACTTCGCGCCCGCCGGAGCTTGGTTGCGCCGGCGTTTCAGCCCGTGTGCAGGCCTGCGGAAGACCTGCTTCTTGGCGGCAACTCAGTCCGTTTCTCGCTGCCGATTTCGCAGTTTTCGAATCCCATTCTCAAAGCCATCCCCAGGGGCGCGCTCCCGCGCGATTCTCGGGATAATGCCAAGCGGGGCGCTCGTCGCTGACGGCCGGCCCCCTCGATCACAGCAAGCCAACCTCCAGGAGGACAGTAAGATGACAACCAAGCTGGCAAGAGGCCTGCTTGCAGGCCCAGGCGCGCGACTTCTCGCGCTGCTCGTTCTGGCTCTCGGCGGAACTCTAACCGCTTTGAGCCAGCAAATCACCGGTTCGATTGCCGGAACCGTGAAGGACCCGCAAGGCGCGATGGTCAGCAACGCCACCGTGAAGGCAACTAATACCGACACCGGGTTTACGCGGTCGGCAGCGACTAATGGGTACGGCGAGTTCCGCGTCGACTACCTGCCCGTAGGCAACTATACGGTGGAAGCAACGGCGGCCAACTTCAAAACGTTTGTCCAGAAGAACGTGATTCTCACCGTCGACCAGGTGCAAACGCTGGAGATTATGCTCGAAGTCGGCGCGCAAACGCAGACAGTGACAGTGACTGAGGCTCCGCCGCTGGTGAACACCAGCACGGCGGAAATCGGACGGACCGTTTCGCCCACTGAGATCATCAATCTGCCTCTGGTGAACCGCAATGCATACTCCGAACTCTCGATGACGCCGGGCGTGATGACCAACAGTATGAGCCAGCAAAGCAATCCGAGCGGCACGCCGAACTTCGTCATCGGCCTTCCGTCCACTGACGTGCAGGTCAACGGCTCCATCGACGGCGGCAATCCTGAAGTCAGCTTCTACCTCGACGGTGGCCTGAACATCAACGGCATCCGAAATTACGGCAACCAGTTGCCGAATCCCGACGCGCTGGAAGAGTTCCGTGTGGAAACCAACAACTTTTCGGCGCAGTACGGACACATGTCGGCTGCGGTCGTCACCGCCGTTACTAAGTCGGGCACAAATCAGTTCCATGGCGGTCTGTTTGAGTTCAATCGCAACACCGACTTCAACGCCTATAACTGGAACGCTCCCAAAGACCTCAACGGAAATTTCATCAAGGCTCCTTATCACCGTAATAACTTTGGCGGCGTGGTGGGTGGGCCGCTGAAGAAGGACAAGGCGTTCTTCTTCTTCAGCTACGGCGGCTTGCGGCAGGTTGTCGGGTCGTATATCAGCGGCGGCCGTGTGCCCACGGCAGCTGAGCGGTTGGGTGACTTCACGGGCGACCTTCCCAGTGCGGCGAATTCCAAAGTTTCGAATTATGGTTCGACGCCGTTCACGATCAACCAGCCCGGCACGAAGACGAACTATACCAACCAGTCGAACACCAGCACCGGCGGCGGCGGCGCCTTCGGTTGCCAGGCCGGCGGCACGACCAACAATCCGACCAACCTGAACTGCCTGCCAGTGACGACGAACGGTGCGGCGCTCGGTGAAGACCCCATGACCGCCACCATTCTCGGCGGCAAAAATACCAATGCGTCCATCCCCTTGCCTAACGCGCCGCTCAGCGGCTCCAGCACGAATCTCCAGTGGATTGGCTACTTCACGGGCCCGACTGACGAAAACGAGTACCTGGGCAAATACGACATGCAGCTCAGCGACAAAGACCACATCGCCGCAACTTACTTCTTTGTTCGAACCACGCAAAATGCCTTCGGCGGCGGCAATGTGGCTCCCTGGAGCATCAACCAGTCCTACACCAACCAGACCAACGCCAATGTGAGCGATGTGCACACATTCACTGGCACCACGGCGAATCAGGCCTGGTTGTCGTATACGCGGGCGGCTGGCGGCCGCGTGAACCTGCCCGCGGGAGTGAGCGCGGGTGCGCTGGGTTCGAATTACACGATCCAGGGGCCGGCCACCATTCCCGATCTCAACATTTCCGGCTACTTCCACCCCACCAATTCGCTGGCCGGTCCGGTCACGGCTTCTGACTTCTACTCCCTCCGGGATATGGTCAGCACGGTCAAGGGCAAACACTCTCTTTTCATGGGTGGCGAGCTGGCACTCGACAAAGGCATGTTCGTAGGAAACTTGTATAACTACGGCAACTTCACGTACTCCAACTCTGCTCCCACCACTACCGGGAACGCTCTGGCTGACTTCTACACCGGCATGCTGCAGTCGATGGAACAGGACACTCCCTATCACACGCTGATGAGTGCCTGGCACTACGCGGTCTTCATCCAGGACAACTACCGCATCACACCGCGCTTTACCGCCAATTTGGGCGTTCGCTGGGACATCGATACGGCACCGGTTGAGTCCTCGAACTTGACCGCGGCCTTTATTCCCAGCAAGGCAATCTCCGCTACAAACCCAACGGGTGCGGAATCAACCGTGGTTCCCACTGCGCCGCCGGGCATGTTCTTCCCTGGCGATTCGGGTGTAGGCCGCGGCATCGTCGGAACCAAATTCCACCACATCGCGCCGCGAATCGGTTTCGCATGGGATCCTTTCGGCGACGGCAAGACGGCAATTCGCCTGGGCGCTGGAGTCTTTTACGGAACCACGAGCGGCAACGAATGGAACCAGCCGGGCAATGCCAATCCTTATGCGGTTCGCCAGACATTCGGGTCGGTACGTTCGGCGAGCGATCCATATAACCCGCTGATGATTAACAACACCGCTTCGTCGTTCCCCAACGGAGATCCCTTCCCGTACGTCTACAACCCCAAGAGCCCGCGCTTCCTGACTCCGGCGTCCATCGAGAGCATCGGAACCAACGTGCAGTGGCCGTACATGTATCAGTTCAACCTTGCTGTGCAGCGTCAATTGCCGTTGCAGGTCGCCCTCACGGCGGCCTATGTGGGAACGATTTCGCGCGATGTTCCAACTATGGTCGACGGCAACTATGCTCCCTATGTCCCGGGAATCTCCGGTGAAAACTCCGGTTCGTCGGGAACAGGCGGTTACAACGCGCGGCGGCCTTACGACCAGAACGCGTCGGGCACCGGTACGCTGGGCCAGAACATCTTCCTCATCACCAACCAGACTGCCTCCTATCATTCCTTGCAGGTGATGGCGAACCGGGCGATGACCCGCAACATCATGGTGAACGGGTTCATCGTCTGGAGCCACGCCATCCAGAGCTCCAACGAGTCGGCGATCGGGCAGATGACCGCGCAGGACTTCGCCAACCTCTGGGAGGAAAGAGGCCCGATGGACGCTGACCGACGCATCGTAAGCACGATCTCGGGCACATGGAAGCTCGACTACCTCCGTGGGTCGAATCTCCTTATGAAAGAGGTGGTGAATGGATGGACGATATCGCCCGTCTGGGTGATGCAGAGCGGCTCGCCGTTCTCGGTCACCACCGGCTCCGACAAGAACGACGACAGCGCGAATGCGAACCGGCCCGATCTGGTGGCCGGGACCAGCGCGTTCCTGAGCCCGCACCGCTGCCGCATCTGCGCGGCTGGGACAGTGGGAGTAACCCAAGCGTGGTTCAACACCGCGGCCTTCGTATACAACGGACCCGGTGTGGCTGGCGGCATCGGTCCCGGCGGCGCAGATGGGGACTCGCCCCGCGACTATTTGCGCAATCCGGGTTACCGCGATGTGGATCTCGGTATCTTCCGCGATTTCACGTTCAGGGAAGGCATCACATTCCAAATTCGCGGCGAAGCCACCAATGCCTTCAACCTCGTGAGCCTGAGCGGCCCCGGATCCAGTGGGCCGCCGGCAACAGTGGGTGCTAACCCGTCTTCCTCCAGCTTTGGGGTGATCACGGGGGCAGCCAGCCCGCGCATTATTCAGGTGGGCGGACGGCTGACTTTCTGAGAAGCGAAACAGACCTGGCCGGATACGAACTCGTACCCGGCCAGCGGCTTTATGGCAGGTTTTTATGATCCGATCCGCGCGCGCGGTTCGCCTGGGCTGTGCTTTTCAGCGGCGCGTCGGTTATTCAATCGACTTCAGAGTCCAGGCGCCGTTGGTCAGGACAAAGGTGGCCTGGCGCTTCGTGCTCGGCTTATTCCCGGGATTGTGGGCGATGCTTTGTAGGGCATCGGGAATCCCGGTGTAGTCCAGGTCCTCAGTGAATGAAGCGATTCTGGTGTCCTCAATGCCTTGGATGTCGCCCACGTCGCGAGCCTTCAGGCGATTGGCGACCAGCGTCTGCACTTCGACGGTGAAGTTCCGGTCGGTTGGGCTGTCAGGGCGCCATTGGATCACGTCGCCACCGCTGACAAGTTTCAACACTTTCTTGCCGTCCGGCGTGATCGTGAAATCGCCCCAGTAGCCATTGGGATACCGCTTGGTTTCGAACCAGTATTTGGCGCTGACCCCTTGTTGCATGCCCTGATCGTTCACCGTGATGTTGATCGGCGTCGGAGCAGCCTGATTGAAATTGGCCTGAATCATTGCCAATGCCTGGGCTTGGGTGAGTTCAGGAGCCGATTTGCATCCCGTCACCCAGAACCCCGCACCCAGGATTACCAATGCTCCCAAAGCCTGCATCTTCATCGCGTTCTTCACATTCCCTCCCTAGACCGCACGAAACGGTTCGATTTCTTTTGCTTCGCCATTTTTCACCTAGTTTCCCCTCCTGTCAATGCGGTTGAAAGTGATACCGCTCACACTCGTCGCATTGTGCCTGTGGCAATTTGAGATTCGTCGATCGCATTCCCAGATTAGTCTCTCCTCAATTCTTGGCCTGGTTATTTTGCCGAATCGCTCAAAATCCGCCCGAGCAGAAATGCTCGGAACTCCTCCTCATCGGCCTTGAGGCAGACCTGGGTGTTGGGCTCTCCCGGCCCCGGCTTCGTGAACCCTTGATCGTCGACTTCCAGGCGCATCGGTCGCGTCGGACATAGCTCGGGACGGATCGCGTAGCTGGCTGCCACCGGATCGAAAAGCGTCGGCATGCGCCATGCGTCCCCTCCAGTCCACTGGTGGTAGAGCAGAGTCAACTGGTCAGTGAGCGGCGATCCGTGCGAGAAGATCGCCGCCAGCTCTTGCTGTGTGAGACGAATTTGCGTTGAATCGAGCGGCATCATGAACACCGGCACGCCCGAGGCCAGCAGCGTCCGCGCACCCGCCGGGTCGCACCGGATGTTCCACTCCGCCGATGGAGGCCGGTTGGTTTCTCCCGGCTTGTCGCCATCGTAGCCCCGGTAGACGCTGCCGCCCATCATCACCACGCGTCTTAATTTGCGAAACGTGGCCGGGTCGCGCGCGATGGCTGCCTGCACATTGAAAAGTGGTCCAATGCAGATGAGCGTGATCTCGCCCGGATGCTCTCTTGCATTGCGAAGAATAAATCCGGGTGCGTCGTGGACGTCTTTCTCGCATAGGTCAAACTGGTCTCGTTCCCGTTTAGGGACGGGAAGTTGCGAAACTGAAAGAAGCCGCATGATGCAGCGATCGACGGGCCGATTCGCTTCTTGCTTCGCATACGCCGCCTGCGTGAATACGTTGTTTGCCGGTGTCGTCGACCCTGCCGCCACCGGAATCTCGCCGCGCCCTACGGCGTCGAGAAAACGCTCGACGAGTCGGGCGCGCAGTTCGGTGGCGCCGAAGGTCGTGGTTACGCCCAGCAGCTTCATCTCCGGGCTGTGAAGCAGCAACGCCAGCGCAAAGGCATCGTCGATATCGTCGCCAATGTCGGTATCGAGGATGACAAGCTGTTGAGAGGCTGTCTCGGGCGCAACGGCCGGCGCCGGCTGTCCGTGTACGCACAGTTCAGCAGCAGTGATGAGCGCGAGTACTCCAAAGCCAGCCCATGCTCTTCCGGTTTTCATGCGCTCCATTGTAGTCACGCCGCCGAATGCCACTCACGCTCAAGCAGCGTCGGTCTTGACCGCGTAGAAGCTCAAGGCAGCGTCGCCCTGTTCAAGCAGACGCGTGCGACCGAGGCTGCCGTACCGTTCTGCCAGGGCTTGTTTGCGCCCATGTTCGGCGACCACAACGGCACCTTCGGCCAGAAGCTCTCGCGCAGCACCGCCCAGCAGCCCGAGCGACACCGCGTACTCGTCGGCCTCAGCATACGGCGGATCGAGATACACCACTCCGTAGCGTTCTGGTTTGCGACCAGATTCTGTCGTCGCCCGCAGAACGCCGCCCACGCTGCCCGCATGAATGCGAAATCCGCCCTCAATTCCAAGCCGCGCCAGGTTGCCGTGCAGGACTTTAAGCGCAGCGGGCGCCCTCTCAACAAAGGTGACGAATGCGGCGCCGCGGCTGAGCGCCTCCATGCCGACGGCTCCCGATCCCGCGTATAAGTCCAGAAAGGCTGTGCCCTCGATGCGCCCGGCGAGCACATTGAACAAGGTCTCGCGCAGGCGGTCGCTGGTGGGCCGCGTGCTTAATCCGCGCGGAGCCGCGAGGCCTCGCGAGCGGAAGGTTCCGGCGATGATGCGCATTGCCAACCAGCATAGCGGAAATTCTCGGCCACGCATGAAACGCACCGAAGCTCGGCTCCGACGTGATTCACGGCACCTTTGGGGCATCGTCCGGAAATCCCGGCCATCCCTGGCTGCGGCTGCTGGGCCGGCGGGGCCAATGGCGCCGCCTCGGCCGCATTCGTCGCTGATGGTCCGCAGAATGTCAGGGTCAGCGCGCCTAAGCAGGGGCAGCAGGCTACGGGCCATATCGCCTCCGAATGACAAAATTCGAGTTTCCACTTTACGAGATTTCAGCAGCCGTCTCGAGGTGGCAATGCCTTGGCTTTCCGGCCTTACGCTCTACAATCGTGTGTATGCGTGGCTGGTCAATCCCGCTGGGCCGATGGTTGGGCGTGGAAATGCGCGTCCACATCTTCTTCCCGCTGCTGGTGTTCGTCTTTTTTGCCATCAGTGGCGTCGACGGCTGGCCGCGCGGATTGGGTCTATTTGTGCTGCTGGTCAGCGCCGTCGTGGTGCGCGAAACCGCGCGCCTCCTGGTGGCGGCATGGCTGGGGCTGCGCTTGCGCGCTATTCTGCTGCTTCCCATCGGCGGCTTGTTTGCCTATGCCAACCCCGAAAGCCAGGAGAATTCCAGCCGGGGCGCGGGACAATTCGCGCTGGCGCTGGTCGGCCCACTGGCAAACTGGGGTGCAGCGCTGGTGGTTGCCGCCGCCATTCTGGGCGCCGGCGGCGATATGCGGCTTATCGACCATCCGCTGATTTCCTCGGCGCACCTTGTGCGCAGCCTGGTCTGGCTGCAGGCCTTCCTGGGCTTTCTGCATCTGCTGCCTGCGTATCCACTCGACTGCGGGCGCCTTATTCGCAACGCCTTTGCACGCAAACACGGATTCAGCTCTGCCGGCCGCCTGGCTTCGGGCCTCGGCCAGGTGCTGGCCCTATCCGCCATGCTGGGCGGCATGCTGGCGCAGAATCCCTGGCTCATCCTTGCCGGATTCTTCGTCATGATCGGTGCGCAGATCGAGGATCAGGGCGTCTTCTTCCAGTCGGTCGTGGATACCGTGCGCATGCGCGAAGTGATGCTCACCGACTTTGCCACGCTCTCGCCGTCGGACACGCTGGCCGACGCGCTGTACCGCTGCGTGCATTCGTTGCAGGAGGACTTTCCCGTGGTGCGCGGCCCGCAACTGGTGGGCATTGTCTCGCGTCAGCGCATCGTCGATGCGCTGCGCAACGAAGGCAACGGCTACGTGCAATCGGTTATGTCGCGAGCCTTCCAGGTGGCGCGGCCCGAGGACACGCTGGGCACCACCATCCGCCGCCTCACCGCCGGCCATGGCCTGGCGCTCATCCCGGTTACGGAAAGCGGGCGCGTGGTGGGCATTGTGAGCGTGCAGAACCTGATGAGCTCCATGTCGCTGCTGGCCGAGCAGCGCCGCATCGAACGGCAGGAAGCGAGCGAGTGACAGGGGTCAGGAATCAGGGCTCTGCCGATAGTTCACGACGCGACAATTCACTCGCCAAAGAAGGGAACTCGGGCGGAGAATGATGCACGAACATGGCAACTACAGGCCCCAGACACAATAGAACGGGGAATGAATAAAGCACCGCAACCGCAGCAATCCGACTCCCGGCTCGCACCGGGCCTCTACCTTGTCGCGACACCCATCGGCAATCTCGGCGACATTACGTTGCGAGCGCTCGACGTCTTGCGGCAGGTCGATCGCATCGCCTGCGAAGACACGCGCCAAACGCAGAAGCTGCTCAACCATTTTCAGATCGAAAAGCCAACTGTAAGCTGCCACGAGCACAACGAGCTCGCTCGTTCTGCCGATCTGATCGCGGCGATCAAGCGCGGGAGCGCCATTGCGCTGGTCAGCGATGCGGGCACACCGGCAGTCAGCGATCCGGGCGCCTGGCTGGTGCGCGAGGCCATCACCAGCGGTGTGCCGGTCATTCCCATTCCCGGCGCCAATGCCGCCATCAGCGCATTGGTCGCTTCGGGACTTCCCGCCGATGAGTTCCACTTCTTCGGATTTCTGCCGGAGAAATCGGGCGCGCGCCGCACGCGCCTGGAGAAACTCGCCGCCGAGGCCCGCGAAGCGGCGCAGACGCTGATTTTTTACGAGGCGCCGCACCGGATTCTCGATACGCTGGCCGACCTCGAATCCGTTTGGGGGCCCGGAACGCGTGTTGTGGTCGGGCGAGAAATCAGCAAGGTCCACGAGGAGTTTTTGCGCGGATCCGTCGTCGAGGTACGCGGGCAGCTTGCCGGCCGCGAGCGCATTCGCGGCGAAATTACGCTTCTCGTTGAGGCGCCGGCACGCCGCGCCGCGTCGGGAACTGTGCCCGCCGCAGGAGCGGCGAGCGAGAGAATCGACGATCGCGTAGCGCGCATGCAAGCCCAGGGCGGAATCGACGAAAAGGAAGCGCTCAAGCGCTTGGCCCGCGAACTGGGCCGATCGAAGAGCGAGGTTTATCGGGATCTGCAACGGGAGCGGGCCGCGAGGCGTTGACCTACGACGCTCGTTTTTCGGCTTGGTTGTTCCCGGTTTCAACTGTCGAGATGCAGGTTCCGAAAGCGATAAGCCAAACAATCACCCGCGGCCTCCGAAGAGCACCTAATCTCCATTTGTTGCTTTTTCTACCTCGACCAGCGTGGAGTAGAACGTTGCCCCGCCGCCGATATCGGTGAGACGCTCGCTGGTAAGCGCGTTCACGTTGGCGCCGTCAGGGTGCAGCTTGGCCCAATCGAGGCGCGCGGCTACCACACCCTCTGGAAGGCTGGCGTTCAGCGCTGCCGTCAGCTCGATGGAGCCGCGGTCGTTAAAGATGCGGACGCGTTCGCCGTGAGCTATGTCGCGGGTCTTCGCGTCGAGCGGATGGATCTCGAGCTTCTGGCTGGTGCGCGCTTCCATTTTGCGGTGCCCGGGCAGATTGGCGAAGGTCGAATTCATGTAGTTGTCGTTCTTGCGGCCCAGAAGTTCCAGCGGGTATTTCTTCGCATCTTCGCTCCAGCGCGATTCTGCCGGCGCGTTAAATGCCGGAAGACCATCGCGGCCTGCCGCGGCCAGCGTCTCGGAAAAGAACTCGATCTTGCCCGAGGGCGTGGGAAGCGGGCCCGAAGTGAACGGCAGGAACGGCCGCGTCTCGGGCGCGGCATAAATTGCCAGGGGAATATGTCCTTGCCGCTCCAGATCTTCGAGCGTAATGTGCTCCATGCCGGGGTTTGTGGAGTGACCGCCGGCGCTGATGGCGAGTGCCTGGCGGATCATCTCCTGCGGCGTGTCGCGGAAACAGGCCTCGGTGAATCCCATGCGCTGCGCCAGCTGGCCGAAGAGCCACACATTCGAGCGGGCCTCGCCAGGCGGTTCGATGGCCTGCTGCGAGAGTTGCACGAAGTAGTGGCCGTAAGCGCCCTGCACGTCGGTGTGCTCAAGGAACGTGGTTGCGGGCAGGACGAAGTCGGCGTAATCGGTGGTGTCGGTAAAGAAGAGCTCGTGGACCACGGTGAAAAGATCGTCACGTTCAAGGCCACGGCGCACCGCGTTGTGATTGGGAGCCACCGCGGCGGGATTGGAGTTGTAAACGAACAGCGCGTGCACCGCCGGGCCGGCCTCACCGTCGCTCCCTCGCTCCCTTGCTCCCTTGCTCCCATTTTTCTGCTTTCCGTTGTGGCCCAGCTCGGTGAGCGCATAGCCCAGCTCCGACATGTTCACGGTGCGCGCCAGCCGCCGCAACGGCGAAGCCTGCGCCAGGTCGGGCCGGCGCAGCGCGTCCTCGTCCCACGCGAACGCGCCCGACGTAGAGAGCTGCGCGCCGCCGCCGCGGTGCTTCCACGCACCCATGAGCGCAGGCAGCATGATGATGGCGCGAACCGCAGTTCCGCCGTACTCCGCTCTCTGCACTCCGTAGTTCACGCGAATTGCCGCAGGCCGCGTGGTGGCGAACTCGCGCGCCAGCTGCTGAACCTCGGCGGGCTTCATGCCCGTGAAGTGGGCGGCACGCTCGGGCGCGTACTCGCGCGCGCGCTCGGCCAGTTGCTCGAAGCCGTGTGTCATCCCGGCAATGTAGGCGCGGTCTTCGAGGCCCTCGTCGAGGATGACGTGCATCATGCCGAGGGCAAGCGCGGTATCGGTCCCCGGGCGGATGGCGATGTGCCAGTCGGCCGCGGCAGCGGTGCGCGTGCGGTAGGGATCAATGACGATGAGCCGTGCCCCATTGCGCCGCGCCTTTTCAATGAACGGCCACAGGTGAATATTGTTGCCGTGGATGTTGGCGCCCCAGGCCAGAATCAGCTTCGCAAAGCGGAAATCTTCGCTGGGCGTGCCGAGTTTTGTCCCGTAGACCAGCTTCCATGCCTGCGCGCCTGCTTCAGCGCAAATGGTGCGATCGAGCTGGCTGGCGCCCATGCGATGAAAGAACCGGCGATCCATCGATCCGTAGCCGAGCACGCCGATCGTCCCTGCGTAGCTGTAAGGCAGGATGGACTCGGGACCGTATCGATCGCTGATCTGCCGCAGCCGCGATGCGATGGCATCCAGCGCTTCGTCCCAGCTGACGCGCTCGAACGCCTCGTGCTCCCGGCCGCGGTGCCGAGGGCCCTTTTGCGCTCCCTGCTTGCGTTTCAAGGGGTGCAGAATGCGGTCGGGCGCATAGACGCGGTCAAGATACTTGGCCACTTTGCCGCACAGGAAACCTTGCGTTACCGGTTGCGAACGGTCGCCTTCGACCTTCACCGCGCGGCCTTCCTCGTTCACGGTCACCAGCACCGCGCATGAGTCAGGACAATCGTGCGAGCACACGGTGTGAACGACGTGGAAAGGGGAAGACGCGGCCATAGCTTGATTCTAGGACAAGTGTTGCGGTGCGAGCAGAATGTCTACGAGTCAAGCGGGGAGCCGCGTGTACACTGTTCAAGCCATGAGTTGCCTCTTCTGCAAGGTCGCCGCAGGACAGCTTCCCTCGACCGAGGTTTACCAGGACGATCAAGTCTACGCTTTTGCCGATATCAATCCCAAGGCGCCGGTGCACGTGCTCATCGTGCCGCGCGAGCATATCGCCTCGCTCAGCGAGGCCGGCGCGGACACGCGGCCGCTGCTCGGACATCTGCTGTGGACGGCCGCAGAAATTGCGCGCAAGAAAGGCCTCGACAAAGGCTATCGCGTGGTGGTGAATAACGGCAGCCACGGAGGGCAGACCGTGGATCACCTGCATCTGCATTTGCTCGGGGAGCGGCAAATGATTTGGCCACCGGGGTAGAAGCAGGGAATGGGGAGTACCCAATATGGAATAGGAAGAACAAAGGGCGCGCCCGAGAGGCGCGCCCTGTTGATTGTGCTTGCTCGGGAGTTTTCTACTCCTTATTGGCTACTGGCTGCTCCCTGCCTTCAAAACGCCGGCTGTTGCGAGAATTCTTCTTCCTCTTCCACGCCGTAGCGGCGAAGCAGAACCGGCAGGCTTTGCGAAAAAGCCGAGCGCGGCATCACGACGTCGCATCCCGCCTCCATTGCTTTCACCTTCAAATCGCCTTGCAGATGATTGAGAAACCCGATAATGGAGACGGCTTTTTTGAATTTGCCCTTGAACTTGGGAATCAGCGCCATGGGCTTGGCGTTCAGATTGTTCAGATCGAACACCAGAAGCGAGGGGCGCTCAGATTCCGGCGCGTCGCAAATCCGCGCTACCGTGTCTTTATTTTCACCCTTCACGAACTCCACCTTCACGCCAAGTTTGCGCGCGGTTTCCTGTATCTTGGCCAGGAAGAAGAGATCCTCGATGAAGCAGAAAATGCGCGTGGGCGCGTCTTCACGAACCGGCGCTGGACCTGCCGCCGAATAGACATCGGGGTAATAATTGCCCGCGTGGCCATTGCCCGTGATCGGGATCGTTGAGGGCGGGCCATCGGCAACGTTCCCATTCACAGCGCGATAGCTGTGGTCCATGGGACCGACAAACATGCGCGGACCCTTCTGCCGTCCTTTGCGCTTGCCCTGATGGGGAGCCACGACGCTGTTGCCGGGAGCCCCGGACTGAGCTCCCTGCTTCTGGAAGAACTTCTTCTTCTTCCGCCCCTGATGCTGTTGATGAACAGGCCGGGGCGGCGCGGTTTGCGGCGGCGCTGGCGGTTGCATCTGCGACGGTGCCTGCGGCTGCCCTTGCTGCTGGGCTTGCATCCCAGCCTGCTGGCTGGATTTGTTCTTGCGCCGGCGGCGCCTGCGCCGATGCCCTTGTGACTTCACCTGACCACTATCTGCAGGAGGCCCCTGTTCAGGTTGGGGCTGCGTCAATTCTGTTGTCATGATGCGTATACTTCCTGGTGCTTTGCTCTCTATTGCGTTGACATGCAATGCCGCTCAACTACCCAGCGAACAAAGACCGTTCGCCGGGGACCTAGGCAGGATTGCCGGACTGCGTTTCTTCTGGTCCCGCTCTCACGCTCTGCCCGAAGGCGCAGCCATCAGCCCTATGCCGCACGGTCTACTTCAAGGGGAAAGCCGGTGCTTCCACTCATGCGCGGAAACGCTCGACCCGCGGCCGTGATTCATACCGGCCGCTCCACCTCGACCTCTTTGGTTCCCACCCTAGAACCCCTGGAAAATTGCAATTGCCGCTTCCTTCACAGGAGTTGTGGTTCAACCCCTTGTTGCCGCCGCAATCGCATCGGCGCGGCCTCTGCTTTTCTCAGTTGATGCCCTTTCTTTTATGAGCTTCCGCCCCGAACAGCTTGGCTTTTTTGATCGGAACTGCCGGCGGAATTTGCTTGCTCTGCGGCGAGCTTGCTCTCCCCATCCCAGGGTGGCCCGCGTCAGCCGCTTGATAGGCAACTTCGATACTACAGCGAAGCTCCTGCGCTGGCAAGTGGGAGAAAAGCGGGAGAGTTACGCACGTGATGCGCGCCAGTGATGAATGAAGGGGGGCTGGGGAAATGCTGCGGCCGAATGGGCAAGGCAAACGCAAGAAACGCCACCCCCAGGGAGTGGCGTTCCCGTGCTCCTGCGCTGGTCACTGGCCTCCCAGGCAAGTGGAGAGCAGGGAGCATCTCCTCCGCTCTGTCTGCAGGCTTCCCGACCGGCTATCCCCTTTTTTTGAGGGCCGCTCCTTGGCGGTTGCTCTTGCCGGGCGCCCAGTGTTGCTCTGGCAGGCTGGCATTCTTCCAGCTGCCCATTCATCACTGGCACCATGGTTATAGCAATCGACGTTCCGTTGGAAATTTCTATTTTTTTCAAGCACTTACGAGAGCCGAAGGGTAGGAATTTTTCGAATCTGGGAGCCGCGAGGCGAAAATCCTTCAAAAAAATGTAGCGATGGGCTACTTTTTTCCCTCGCTGGCCTGAATTCAACGCTGGCACTTCGGACAGTAATGGGTTCCCCTCCCCGCCACAACGACGCGCCGAATGGGCGTTTTGCATCGGCGGCAAGGCTCGCCAGTGTGCTGGTACACGCAGTGCTCGAGTTGGAAAAAGCCGCGTGCGCCGTCGGCGTCAACGTAATCGGATACCGATGAACCACCCAGGCGGATGGCGTGAGCGAGAACCCGGCGGAGCGCCAGCCGAAGCCGTTCCAGCTCGGCTCCGCTGACTCGGTCCACTCGCCTGCGCGGACGGATGCCCGCCTGAAATAAGCTCTCGTCGGCATAGATGTTTCCCACTCCCGCCAGAATGCTCTGGTTGAGCAGAGCTGCTTTGATGGGCAGACGCCGGCCACGAAACAATGCGGCGAATTCGTGTGCGCCAATGCTAAGCGGCTCAGCGCCGGGCGCATGGAATGCGGCTCCTTTGCGCAAATTGCGGAACTCGAGACGCCCGAAACGGCGCGCATCAACAAAACGCAACTCCCGGCCGCTGGCGAGGCTAAGGCGCGCATGCGTATGAGCGGCAACTGCGGAGTCGGGCGTGGTGACGAGCAGCCGTCCCGTCATGCCCAGATGCACGATCCATTGGGCGTCCGGCGCCGATGGTGCTCCACGCTCCAGAGGTGAAACGCCTGCCGGACCCAGTTCGACGACGATGTGCTTGCCGGTGCGATGCACTGCCAGCACAACTCGCTCGGCAAGGCCCTTCGCCTGCTGCGAAGGCGCCGTTTTGAATGGCTCCCGGTGGCTGCTGAACCAGGCCTGAATGATGCGGTCGCCCTGCACGCGCGCGTGAACCCCACGCGCGATGGTTTCCACCTCGGGCAGTTCCGGCATCGGTTTATTGTAGAGGATTGCGCTGCGCCGATCGCGCCGCGCAAATCGACCGAATTCCTACGGCTTCAGCGAAGATTCTCGGCCAATTCGGGCTTCTCTTCGCCCGCGGGCATCTGCAGGCTGCCCCATTTCTCGAGGTAAACTCCGCCCAGCACAAGTCCCACTAAAAATACTCCTACTGACGAATACTCGATCAGGTTCAGAGTCCGATCTTCAGACACGGTCTGGTAGACAGTGATACCGTGAATGCCGCGAGGGATCAGGCGATGCGCCGCCGGATCAGGGAGCCGGGGCATCGCATCAAGGTAGTGCGTGGAGATCATGGCAGAAATGATCAGCCCCGCTAAGCCAGGCAAAAGAAACAACAGTGAGAAGAATTTGAGCGCAGCTAGCCGTACACGCTTCATCTCTTTGTGCCTCTAGGTCGTTGCCCTTCTCAGCGGCTGCCGAGAAGAGCGGATGCACTCCCCCATTTAAACTTTACCTGGAAATCCACAGGGAACGCTAGGATCACAAAAGTACTCAGAAAGACGATTACCCTTCCGGTTACGGAAGTGTATGACGGAAAAAGCATTAACGTCTCTCAGGAGCCCTCGAATCCCAGCGAGGAAGGACTCGAGGCAGATCCGGTTTGCGTCCCTCCACCGCAAGCCGGCCACGGGCAAGACACTACACTGAGTGCAACCAATGGCCGGGCAAAACATCGCCAACGATACGATTGTCGCCATCTCTACGCCGCCGGGCAGAGGTGGGATTGGGATCGTCCGGCTGAGCGGGCCGCATGCCGCTGCGATCGCGTCGCAACTTGTGCGGCTGCGTGAGCCGCTGGAGCACTCTCGCGCGCGTTTGGCCGAAGTGCTTGACGGGGATGCCGCCGAGGCAACGCGCATTGATGAGGCGGTGGTCACGTTTTTCGGTGCTCCGCGCTCATACACGGCCGAAGACCTGGTTGAAATTGCAACGCACGGATCGCCGGTGGTGCTGGAGTTTCTATTGCGCCGCGCTCTCGGCCTCGGTGTCCGGCTGGCCGAACCCGGCGAATTCACACAGCGCGCCTTTCTCGCCGGCAGACTCGATCTGACGCAGGCCGAAGCCGTGCGCGACCTGATCGAAGCGCAGACGCTGACACAGGCGCGCCAGGCGGCGAGCCAGATGGGCGGCGCGCTCAGCCGCCGCGTTGCGCCCGTCAAACAATCGTTGGTTGAGCTGGTGGCGCTGCTCGAAGCCGGAATCGATTTTGCCGAAGACGACGTTGACGTGACACCGCAGTCTGAAATCGCGCGGCGCGTCAAAGACCTGACGCCGCCTCTGGCCGCGCTCGAAGCATCGTTCGCACGTGGACGCATCGTGCATGATGGATTGACGCTGGCCATTGTGGGCCGTCCCAATGTCGGCAAGAGCTCGCTCTTCAACCGGCTGGTGGAACGCGACCGCGCTATCGTGACGGCCAGCCCCGGCACTACGCGTGATCTTGTCACTGAGCGCATCTCGCTGGGCGGCATACCCATTGAACTGGTCGACACCGCCGGCCTGCGCGAGGGGCGTGAAGAAGCCGAGCGGCTCGGCATTGCGCGCAGCCGCGAAGCCCTGGCCGACGCCGCGCTCGTGCTGGTGGTTCTTGATGCCACCCAGCCCGTCAATGACGAGGAATACCGCCTGCTGGCGTCCGTTCACGACCGGCCGGCGATCATCGCTGTCAACAAGAGCGATTTGCTTGAGACCGCGGTTGGAGGCCAGCCGGCGCTCGTCACTGTCGGCGGGAGCGCACTGCCTGAAGCAAGGATGGGAAATAGCCGCATAGGCGCGCCGGCGCTCGAAGGTATTCCCGCTCTGTCCACTTCAGCGCTGACCGGCGCCGGCATCTCAGAGCTGCGCGACTTGATTCTGTCGCTGGCTACCGGCGGAGCCGCATCCGAACCCGGCATGCTGACCAATCTCCGCCAGCACCAGGCCGTGACCACTGCGCTCGCGGCGCTCGCTGATTCCACCAAGGCCAACGCGGAGGGCATTCCTCACGAGATGATTCTGCTCGATCTCTATCGCGCCCTCTGGGCCCTCGACTCGCTCACCGGCCAGACCACGCCCGATGACATTTTGAGCCTGATCTTCTCGACTTTCTGCATCGGGAAGTAGTGCGGCTTATCGCAGCGCTTCCTGCGGCCAGCGCTCATTGCTCTGAGCAAACCTGCCGAGGTCATCGCTCTGCCGATCCGCCGGCGCCGATGGCGACAAAGGCGAATCCGGAAATCCAGCGCGGGATTGAAGGTTCGCCCACTGGTCAGGCTCTGAATAAGCACCGAGCGAATTGCTTCTGGGAGTGCTGCTCGGAACCGAGCTCGAGCCTACCGAATATCGCTGTTGAAGCCGTTCAATGGCTGCGATATCGAGCTTGTAATCTTCTTCCACCTGACGCCGCAATTCTTCCAACTGTTCTCTGTCCATTTTGGACCTCCCTATGGCCGTGTCTTGGTGTCCCTGCACCGCTTTCAGCGCTTGCTGCCCGGGGAATTCCCCGCAGGCCGAGAAATCTTCCGCACTTACAGTCGAGGCGAAGAGTTGCACCCCGGAGAGGAATGGGCTCTCTTGCTGTTCGCGTTCCATCTCCAACGCTCTCAATGCGTTAAACATCATGGACATGGACAAATCCTCCGACCCCCTGATTGTGGCACGATCCAGGAGAATCCGGTCTGACACTTAGGAGGCAACGTGGCGAACAACCTGTGCCGATTCGCGACAGGTTGGTAACCGGGCAGCGATTACTTTCCATGTCATGCCGAACTCGATGCCGGTGCCGTTTGCGTGACGGTCGCCAAGTATTGGCTGATGGTAAGCTCCATCAGCCCTCAGCCGCGGTTACTCTCCTCAAGGCGGATTTCGGGCCCGGGGGTTGACTGGTTTGCAGAGCTTTTCCTATAATGATTCCATGCACTTAGCGCGCCCATGTTGTTGTTGTTGCTGCTCCTCGGGGGCTTGTCCTGCCGAGTTGAGCGCCGGGGCGCGAATCGAATTTCTCCTGTAACTTTTTTGCCCCTCCCGCACACCTCCTGACAAGCCCAAGAGCCGTCGTTCCGCGCGGCTCCGCCTGTTCGGGATGGGTTGATTGCTGAAACAACATGGCACGGCCGCTCATCTTAAGGAAGAAGAAATGGCAGCACCTCCAATGCGAATTGAAGTCGGAGAAATCGAGCTTGGCACTTCGCTGGAAAGCCGGATCGGCAACACGCCGCTGGTGCGCCTCGACCGCACCGTTGGCGATCTCCCGGGGATCACGCTGCTTGCCAAGGCTGAGTGGGACAATCCGGGCGGAAGTGTGAAGGACCGCGCCGCGGCGTCGATGGTTCGCGATGCCCTGGAACACGGCAGGCTCACGCCGGGCAAAACTCTCCTCGATGCCACCAGCGGCAACACCGGCATCGCGCTGGCCATGATGGGCGCCGCGCTGAGTTATCCCGTGCTGCTCGCCATGCCTTCCAACGTTTCGGAAGAGCGCAAGCGCATCCTGAGGGCCTACGGAGCGAAAGTGGAATGGACCAAACCCGAAGAAAGCTCCGACGGAGCCATTCGCCGCGCCCGCGAGCTGGCGGGCAACGATCCCGGGCGATTTTGCTACCTGGATCAGTACTCGAACAAGGCCAACTGGCGGGCGCATTATCAGACCACGGGGCCTGAAATCTGGCGGCAGACCGATGGCCGCATAACGCATTTCATCGCCGGGCTGGGCACGGGCGGCACTTTTATGGGGACCACGCGCAGGCTCAAAGAGCTGAATCCTGACGTTGTGGCCGTGAGCATGCAACCCGATTCGCCCTTTCACGGCCTCGAAGGCCTGAAACACATGCCTACCTCCATTGTGCCCGCCATCTACGATCCATTCCTTGCCGATCGAAATCTTGAAGTGGAAACCGAGGCCGCCTACGCGATGGTGAAGCAATTGGCGCGCGAAGAGGGCCTCCTGGTGGGAATCTCGGCCGGGGCTGCCGTGGTGGCGAGCCTGCAAATCGCGCGCGAAGAGGCTGCGGAGGGACGGAGCGCCGTCATCGTGACCGTCCTGCCGGATTCGGCAGAGAAATACCTGAGCGAGCGGTTCTGGGAGGAAGCGTGAGCGTGCTGCGGGTGAGCAGAGCCGTCTACGAGGCCATTCGCGCGCACGGCGAGGAGACCTATCCGCACGAGTGCTGCGGCGCGCTGCTGGGCAACTCCGTTCAGGGGACCTCTTGGACGATTGTGGCGGCAGTACGAGCAGGCAACACCCGCACCGATTCGGCGCACAACCGCTACCAGATTGCGCCTGCGGAGCTGGTGAAGATCGAACGCGAGGGGCGGCAGCATGGGCTCAGTATTGCCGGCTTTTATCACTCGCATCCCGACCACCCCGCGCTGTGGTCGGAGACTGATTTTGCTGAAGCGCATTGGCTGGGCTGCGCCTACGTGATCACGTCCGTGGAACGGGGCAAGGCTGCAGACACCAACTCCTTTTTGCTGGCAGGAACAACCGAGGAAGATAAGCGTTTCGAGCCGCAGCGCATCGAAGTCACGGAAACCGGTGAGCAGGTTGAGGCCCGGTTGGAATCTAAAGAAGCCTGAGAGGAACTAAGCAGAATGAAGATTTTCATTCCCACGCCGCTAAGAGCCTACGCGGCGGGCAAGGACGCACTGGAAGTGAACGCGGCTACCGTTTCGGGCGCGCTCGACGAGTTGACCCGCACCTTTCCGGATTTGCGCAAGCACCTGTTCACCGGCGAGGGTAAACTGCGGGCATTCGTTAATGTGTATCTGAATGACGAAGATGTGCGCTACCTGCCGCAGAAAGAAGCCACAGCAGTTTCCGCGGCCGATACGCTGTCGATCATTCCGTCGATCGCGGGAGGGATTCCGTCGCGCCGGTAGCGCGGAAATGCCGCATCGAAGAGAATCTGCCTGGTTAAAACGAAGGTGACATCATGGCCGTTGCAACTGCACCCCCCAGCGTTCATAGCAAACTTCCCGAACTGACCCGCGACGACCTGTCGCGCTATTCGCGGCATCTCCTGCTCCCTGAAGTGGGCGAGGAGGGCCAGCGCAAGCTCAAGGCAGCGCGAGTGCTTTGCGTGGGAACCGGCGGCCTGGGCTCTCCGCTGGCGCTTTACCTGGCGGCCGCGGGCGTGGGCACGCTAGGCTTGGTGGACTTCGACGTGGTGGACGCCAGCAATCTGCAGCGCCAGATCATCCACTCGACCGCCGACATCGGCCGCAAAAAGCTCGACTCGGCCGAAGACAAGCTGAAGGCCCTCAATCCGCAGCTCAACGTGGTGAAGCACGACACCATGCTCACCAGCGCCAATGCCCTCGACATCCTGAAAGACTACGATCTCATTGCCGACGGCACCGACAATTTCCCCACTCGCTACCTGGTCAACGATGCCTGCGTGCTGCTCGGCAAGCCCAACGCCTATGGCTCCATCTTTCGCTTCGAAGGCCAAGCCAGCGTTTTTGCCACCAGCCAAGGGCCGTGCTACCGCTGCCTCTATCCCGAGCCGCCGCCGCCGGGCCTTGTGCCCAGTTGCGCCGAGGGCGGAGTGCTGGGTATTTTGCCCGGTCTCATCGGCGTCATCCAGGCCACTGAGACCATCAAGCTTATCCTCGGCAAGGGCGAGCCGCTGATCGGGCGTCTGTTGCTCATCGATGCGCTCAACATGCGCTTCCGCGAGTTGAAGCTGCGCAAGAATCCCAACTGCCCGGTGTGCGGCACGCATCCCACGATCACCAGGCTGATCGACTACGATCAGTTCTGCGGCATTGCGCCCGCCGCCATAGTGGAATCAGCGATGAAGAATGGAATTCCGCAAATTACCGTGACGGAACTCAAGCGGCGCAGGGATTCGGGCGAAGATGTGTTTGTCCTCGACGTGCGCGAGCCGTTCGAATATCAGATTGCCAACATCGGGGGCAAGCTGATGCCGCAGGGCGAAGTTCCGCAACGCCTCAGCGAGCTCGACCGCGATCGCGAAATCATCGTGCAGTGCAAATCGGGCGGCCGCAGTCAGCGCATTGCCGAGTTCCTCAAGCAGCAGGGCTATGAGAAAGTTGCCAACCTGTCCGGCGGCATCCTGGCCTGGTCCGATCAGGTCGATCCATCCGTGCCGAAGTACTGAGCAATTCCAGAGAAGTCGTGCGGATCTGGTACGACTATGGCGAACAGCTATCACGGCATCACAGGAGGGAGCTTCAACGGTCTCTCCTTCACCTGGTTTGCAGAGTGGACGAGAGGCTGAATCAATTCGATTCGCTGCTCAATGCTCTTCTCTTCTTCGATTGAGTTCGGCATCTGCTGGCTGAGGACGAGAAAGGTCCGAAGCAGCCTTACCGCACCTTCGGGCGAATAACCGGCTGCAATCGCCAGCTTGGTACCCTCAAAGTCCGCGGCACGCTCGTTGTCATGCCCGTAGCCGGGCAGAAAATCGTCCACTTTGAGCTGATCGAATTGCGCAGCCGTCAGATGTTTGTCTTCCAAAATCTTGACCAGCCGATCATGGCAATGACCGAGGTCGATGTGTTCGACCTCATGCCCGAGCACAGCAGCGAGTTGGTCTTCGGTGTCCATGTATGCGAGAATCCCTCCTCCCACGAACACCTCACCACCCGGCAGGCCCACCGCGCTTCGGAACATTGGATCTGGGTCGAAATGGAAGCGGTAGGGCAATTTGCGTCTGGAGTGCGCCGTCACCTTGTCGCCGACCATCTGCAGGTATCGCTCAATCTCTTTTGTCTGCGCAGTCTCACCCAGGCCCTGCTCTTTGATGAATTGTGCAGCGAGAATCTGTCCCACCCGAATCTCGTCCGAATCTGATACATCGGGTTGCGCGGCAGCCCTTGTTTGGCAAAAGCCCCCGAACCATAGGATCGAAGCAGCGGTGAGAAAAAGCCAGCGTGAGACACTCCCAAACCGAGCCATGGTGGAGTGATTCTACGCTCAGGGGCAGCCTGGCGATGAGTCGCCAATGCGCTCACGGTGGGCTGGCGAATGCCAGAACGCCTGATCTGCGCAGGTCTCCGGACGCACACCTCGATGGCCCTTTTGGGTGAATCCCTCCCGTTTGCTTTGCGCGCAGAGCAGAATGGAGCACCGGCCGGGAATTGAACCCCTGAATACTGGTTTTCTGAAACCGGCACGTCGTTCAGCATAAGCCGACTTTTCATTCCCTATTTGCGGTCGGATTCAGGCCTGAATTCAAACAGTACTCCCATCGCCCCGGTTGGGACGGTCCAATACTGCGCGGGGGTCCCGCGGAAACTGATTATCCCAAGCGGTCACCATATGTAAGCGCACAAGAGTGGGGAAGCAGCGCACAATAAATCCAAAGCGCGGCTGGTATGCCGTCCTCAGTTTAATCAGCTGTTCAAGTGCGGCGCGCGGCCCGATGCGTCGCTGAAAGAAGGCCGCCTCCTCAGCCAGCTGCGCCGGACGACCGTGGTAGCAGTAGTAGCAGTTGTGAATCGAGCGCTTCAGCGTCTCCATTGCGTATTTCGTAGCGCCGGGGGTGAACGGATACGCGACGGCCGCGAAGAGCAACTGATTAAAGAAGGAGAAAAACGCCTTGACAACATCAAGCCGGCGGATGGGCGGCAGTCGAACCTGAGCGAGCAAATCCTCGCCCCAAATCGTGACTCCGGATCCGACCATACTGGGAATCGCCACGCGATCGACAAATCGCGCCTGCACCGCGGAGATATCGAGAATGCGGGCCGGTTCTCCAGAAAGCAGGTCGCCCCGCGTGCAAACGAAGAATGAGCGAACGTTCGCCGTGATGCGGTCGGCAATTCCGTCCAACGCGCCACGCTCGTATGAGTAGGGCTTCGCAACGCCGAGGCTTGCCTCAAGTTGCAAGATCATGTCACGCAAGCTCCGCTTGTCTTTTTCCGTCGCGCTGTCCTCAACGATGATCAGGAGATCCACATCGGAGATTCCAGGTGTGTAGCTACCCGTGGCCGCACTGCCGAACAGTACCACACTGACGACTCCGCGATCCGGCGCCGAGCAGACAGATACAACCGAGGACACATACTGATCCACAACTGGCGCCGGGAGAGCCACGTGCGGAATATACATATGCCTCATGCTATCGCCACTCCCGGCAGACCAGACGCGTGCGGCAGACCAGACGCGTGCTGTAGGCTCGGAATGCGCGTTTTCGGCCTAGCGCATTCCGGTCTGATAACCGGCTGCCCGCAGCTTCCCAATCTCGATTGCTGCATTCAGGCCGCGTCACTCATCCAGAACGCGCAGCAAAGCCCAGATAGGTATTGGCAGAAGGCTTGCCGGAGACGATTCCACAGCCGTTTCGTCCACGGGTGGTGAATCGCCGATGCGCTCACCCAGGCACGATCGACCCGAACGCCGGCTTTGGGCCCGTCCTCCAGTCCGCACCGTGACTCGGCATCACGCCAGCCGGTCTGTTTTCCGCGCAAATAAGCTGGAGCACCGGACGGGAGTTGAACCCGTGAATACTGATTTTGCAGACCAGCGCGTTACCACTTCGCCACCGGTGCCCGTTCCGCCGCCATACTGCGGCGGATGCGACGACCCTCCCTTACTTTGCCAGCACTGCCTCTTCCTGCGGCTGCTTGGTCGTGCGCAGGTACGGCTTCACCGTCTTGTAGCCGGGGAACTGCTTGTCCGCCTGCTCGTTCGAGACCGACCCGGCAATGATCACGTCCTCGCCCTGCTTCCAGTCTGCGGGCGTCGAAACGGGGTGCTTCGCCGTGAGCTGCACCGAGTCCAGCACGCGAATGATCTCGTCGAAGTTGCGCCCGGTCGTCATGGGATAGGTCAGCGTGAGCTTGATCTTCTTGTCGGGACCGATGATGAACACCGAGCGTGCCGTCGCGTTCTGCGCGGGCGTGCGGCCTTCTGAAGTGTTGCCCGCGTCGGCCGGCAGCATGTCATAGAGCTTGGCGATCTTCAGCTCCGGATCGCCGATCATCGGGTAATTGACCGTGTGTCCGGTCACGTCGCGGATGTCGCCGGCCCACTTGCTGTGGCTTGTGACCGGATCGACGCTGAGTCCGATCACCTTGGCGCCGCGCCGGGCGAACTCCTTTTCCAGGCCTGCTACCGCGCCCAGCTCCGTGGTGCAAACCGGCGTAAAGTCCTTGGGGTGCGAAAAAAACACCGCCCATCCGTCGCCGATCCACTCGTGAAATTTGATTGGGCCCTGGGTGGTTTCGGCGGTAAAGTCTGGTGCAACATCGTTGATGCGGAGTGACATTTTTGAATTTCCTCCTGGGGAAGTCCCCTTTGGTTGACTGTGAAATTACCCAAAACGAAAAACCCACCCGGCCATCCTGGCGGCGAGTGGGTTTTGAGCTTTTCGAAGCTTGATTCGATTCTCTAAACACACACCCGCAGCAGGCTGCTCCGACAGCAGCACATACACATGCGGGTTGGCGAGAACTGAGACATTTTTCTGCGAGATGCTTCACCGCGCATCTCAGGCGGGTAAAACCAGCCTAGAGCCTCGGTCTTAGGATGTCAACCCGGAGGGTACGACGGCAGCGTCTCAACTTTGAAAGATCGAACCTGCCGGCACAACGCAAAACAAGCTCCCCGAGGGAGCCCCAGCGAAGCGCGCCGATCACTCCCCGTACGGCACCCAGATGTTCTTCACCTGCGTGGCATGTTGCAGGAACCAGCGGCCCTCGGCCTGCGCGGGGTTGAACCAGTCGTACTCGTGACTATCGTTGGTCCAAACCTGCTTCATGTTGCCGATGGACGCGGCGCGCACAAAGGTTGCCTCCTCGTTGCTGCGGAAACACCAGATGGCCTCGATGCCGTCGTGCTCGGCAAGGGTTTTTGCCAGCTCCACGGGACGGCCGGCCACCAGGTTCACCACGCCGCCGGGCAGATCGCTGGTGTCGAGCAACTGATATACATCGCCAATGACAAGCGGATAACGCTCCGAAGGAACGGCAACCAGGGTATTGCCCACCGCAATCGCCGGCAACACCAACGAGAGCAGACCGAGCAGAGGCGCTTCAGAGGGCGCGAGAATGCCGATGGCGCCCACCGGCTCCGGCATGGCAATGGTGATGTTGCGTCCCGGCGGATGGTGCACCACGCCTTCGTACTTGTCGGTCCACGCCGCGTAGCTGAAGGTGCGCTCGATGGAGAGATCGACTTCTACAGCCGCCTGCGCATCGCCCACGGCGCGCGCCAGCCGGGCCACCATCTCGTCGCGCCGCTGCATCATATTTTCGGCAATGTAGTAGAGCACCTGGGCACGATTGTGGGCGCTCGTTTTTGCCCAACCCGAAGCGTTGCGCGCGGCCTCCACCGCGTTGCGAATATCTTTGCGGTTGCCCAGCGGAGCTTCGCCCAGCAGCTCGCCCTCGCGCCCGTACACCGCGAACGAGTAGCCCGAATCGGGACGTGCCTGCTTGCCGCCGATGTATTGCTTCACGGTGCGGTCAATAGAATCATGAGTGGGCGAGCCCGCTGGCGCGAATCCTTCTTCTTCATCCGGCGTCTCCACGTGCGCCGCCTTCTCGGGCGCGGCCGGCAGCGCATGCAGCCACTTGGGCGTCAGGTACTCCAGCATCCCCTCGCGCCCGCCCTCGCGTCCGTAGCCCGATTCGCGATAGCCGCCGAATCCGCAGGCCGCGTCGAACTGGTTGGTCGAATTGACCCACACCACCCCGGCCTTCACCTGCGCGGCCAGGTCCAGCGCCACGTTGATGTTCTCGCTCCAGATGCTTGCGGCGAGGCCATAGACGGTGTTATTCGCCAGCTCCACAGCCTCTGAAGGCGTGCGGAACGTCATGGCGACCAGCACCGGGCCGAAAATCTCCTCCTGCACCACCGTCGCCGCCGGATGCACGTCCGTCAGCAGCGTGGGCGGAAAGAAGCAGCCCTTTTCAGGCAGCGGATTGCTGGGCTGCCAGCAGCGCGCGCCCTCGGCCACACCGTTATCGACCATCTTACGGATGGATTCAAGCTGCACCGGCGAAACAATAGCGCCAATGTCGATGGCCTTGTCGAGGGGCGGGCCCACGCGCAGTGATTCCATGCGCGTGCGCACCTTGGAGTAGAGCGTTTCGGCCACGCGCTCCTGCACCAGGAGCCGCGAGCCCGCGCAGCACACCTGGCCCTGGTTGAACCAGATCGCGTCCACCAGGCCCTCCACCGCCGAATCGAGATCGGCGTCGTCGAAAACGACGAACGGCGATTTGCCGCCCAGCTCGAGCGAAAGCTTTTTGGGCGAATTTGCCGTAGCTTTGCGAATGGTGCGGCCCACTTCGGTCGAGCCGGTGAACGCGACCTTATCGACGCCGGGATGCTCGGCCAGCGCCTGACCGTTCCTGGCATCGCATGTGAGCACGTTGAGCACGCCGGGCGGCAGGCCCACCTCCATCGCCAGCTCGGCAAATGCCAGCGCGGTGAGCGGCGTGTATTTCGCCGGCTTGATCACCACCGTGTTGCCGGCCGCGAGGGCCGGAGCGACCTTCCACGCAAACATCAGCAGCGGAAAGTTCCACGGAATGATCTGGCCCACCACACCGCACGCGGTGTACTGCGGAAACTCCTGCTCGAGCAGCTGTGCCCAGCCCGCGTGATGATAGAAATGCCGCGCGACAAGGGGAATGTCGATGTCGCGGCTCTCGCGGATGGGCTTGCCATTGTCCATGGTCTCAAGTACCGCCAGCCTACGCGAGTGCTTCTGCACCTGCCGGGCGAGCGCGTACAGATAGCGCGCCCGCTCGTGGCCGCTCAGCGCCTGCCATGCAGGAAACGCTTTGCGCGCAGCAGCAACCGCGGCTTCCACGTCGTCGCAATTGCCCTTTGCCACTTCGGCCAGTACTTCACCCGTCGAAGGATCGCTCGTGGTCTGATACTCGCCGCTCTTCGGCGCAACCCACGCCCCGCCAATGAACTCCTCAAACCGGCGATGGTGCCGCTCCAGCCACTGCACCACTTCCTTCGGATCTTCCGGCGCGGCGCCGTAGTCCATGGTGTAGAACTTTTCCGCAATGCTGCTCATCTGCATTCTCCAGCGCTCAGTCCCGAGCGCGCATCACCGAATTTCTTGTTTTCGTTCGTCGAATTGTCGCGGCATTCCTTCAAAAATCTCTTTGCGTCCTGCACCTTTGAAGCACTGGATATCGTTGCAAACATGAAAATCACAAAAGGAATCAACAACAGCAGGTCAGCCGTTGTATGCCAGCCTGTTTTGTGCGCCGGCTCTGAAAAGGAGAAATGTGCGGCGCAGGCCGCCAGGAAGAGGCATAGCCATGTGGCGAACTTGCGTTTGGCAGTCCGCAGGTCAGCTTCTGCCGTTTCGACCCATCTCCGATCGAACCCGGCCCTCGATTCCTGCTCCATCCATACCTCTCTCACGCGATGGGATGCCGATACGTCGCCGAGTAGTGCCCAGTTAAATGATGCTCCAGCTGGCGCTCGATATCGCCCAGCATTCCGCTGGCGCCGAACCGAAAGAGTGACGGCTCGAGCCACGGCCGGCCCAGCTCGTCTTTCATCAGCGCCAGCCAGTCCGTGGCCTGGCGCGCGGTGCGAATGCCGCCCGCGGGCTTGAATCCCACCGCCATACCGGTGCGCTCGGCATAATCGCGAATGCAGCGCACCATTACCAGCGAAACCGGAAGTGTCGCGTTCACGCTTTCCTTGCCTGTCGAAGTCTTGATAAAGTCGGCCCCCGCCATCATGGCCACCCAGCTGGCACGCGCCACGTTGCGCAGCGTCAGCAGGTCGCCGGTGCCCAGGATGGTCTTCAAGTGCGCCGGTCCGGCCGCTTCCTTGAACGCCGCCACTTCGTCGTACAGCGCCTGCCACTCGCCGTTGAAGACGTGTGCGCGTGTGATGACGATGTCGATCTCCTGCGCGCCGGCCTCGACGCTGCGGTGAATCTCGTCCACGCGCTCGGCCAGAGGCGAAAGCCCCGCCGGAAAGCCGGCTGAAACCGCGGCCACAGGAATGCCGGATCCTTCGAGCGCCTTCACCGCCGTCTCCACAAACACGTGATACACGCATACAGCGCCCACCGTCAGATGCAGCTCCTCGATGCCGAGGCCTTCCACAAGGTGCCGCTGCAGCGGGTTGCGTGCCTTGGCGCACAGCCGCCGCACGCGCTCGGCCGAGTCGTCGCCGCTCAGCGTGGTCAGGTCCATGCACGCGATGGCGCGTAACAGCCACGCCGCCTGGGTGTCCTTCTTCACCGTGCGCCGCGCCACATGCGACGCCGTCCGGCGCTCCACTGCGCTGGTGTTCACGCGCACCTGGTCTATCCAGTCCAGGTTGAGCGGCATGCGCCGATTGCGCTCGAGCGTGCGCCCGTTCAGAACCACCGGAATGGGCCGAACGGCGTGGGGCGCGTTGTTTGTTGAAGCTACGGGTTGGACGGCCATGGCACGATCTCCACAAAGAAGCTCAAAAATAGCGATTCAGCAGAAAAGACTCCCCCTCCGCCGGGCAGAGGAGCCTGCAATCTAGAAATGAGAGGATAAATCTCCCGCACACGCAAAGCAACCGCCGAAACGTGAACCGATTCAACCAAAGGTCATCAGGGTCCCCACCGGTTCAGGGTTTTCCGTGCTGAGATGATCGGGCTTTCGAAGCCGGAGGCCGACCGCGGTAAAAACGAAGTTGCTCGGGCGCTGCGGGATGACTAGATTCAGTTAGGGGCGGTTCATGGCGCGTCTGGGAGCTTTCTGTTATCCCGGCTCTGGACATATCAATCCTGTGACCGCGCTGGCCCGCGCCCTCGAGCTGCGCGGCCACAACGTCGTCATCTTCGGGGTTGCCGATATCGAGCAGCGTGTGCGCGCGGCGGGCATTCAGTACCACCAGATCGGCGCGGCCGATTTCCCCGCCGGCACTATCAAAGCCTCTGATGAGCTGCTCAGCCGCTTACGGGGAATGGCGGCGTTTCGCTTCACTATCGAGCGTATTGCAAGCTCAGCGCGCATGATCCTGCGTGACGGCCCGGCCGCCGTCCGCCACGAGCGAATCGATGCGTTGCTGGTTGACGAAGTGGATGTTGCCGGCACCATTGGCGAACATCTCGGGCTTCCCTTTCTCTCCATCGCCATTATCCCGCCGATGAATCAGAGCGACCAGATTCCACCCGTCTTCTTCGGCTGGCGGCCGGGGACAAGCTGGTTGAGCCGCTTCCGAAACCGCATGGGTCTGCGCCTGCTCAAGTGGATTGGCAAGCCCCTCTCCGATCTCCTAAACGAAAAGCGCGACGAATGGGGCCTGAAACGCCTGGCGGGTCCCATCGAAGCGCTCTCGCCCATTGCCCGGATTGCCCTGATGCCCAGGGCATTCGAGTTCGAGCTGGCGACCCCGCCAGGCAATCTCTTCTATACAGGTCCGTGGGTCAACGCCGCGCAGCGGCCTCCGGTTGAGTTTCCGTGGGACAAGCTCGACGGCCGCCAGCTGATCTATGCCTCCCTGGGGACCCTGCAGAACGGCTCTGAATCGGTGTTTCGCACCATTGCCGACGCCTGCTCCGGCCTGCCGGTGCAGCTTGTCATTGCCCTGGGCGGTGGACTCAAGCCAGAACAGCTCGGTCCGCTAGCGGGGAATCCCGTGGTAGTGTCGTTTGCGCCGCAACTCGACCTCCTCAAGCGCGCCGACGTGGTCATTACCCACGCCGGCATCAATACAGTTCTCGAGTCGCTCTCTGAAGGAGTACCGCTCGTCGCTATCCCGCTGGGCAACGATCAACCCGGAGTGGCCGCCAGGCTCCGGGAGCGAAGAGTCGGAGTCGTGATTCGGCCAGGCAAACTGAGCCCCGCACGTTTGCGCCGCGCCGTTCGCCTCCTGCTTGAGGATCCCAACTACCGAACCCGGGCGCAGCAGCTGGGACATACAATTCGCGAGATCGATGGCCCCGCCGCAGCGGCAGAAATCATCGAGCGGTCGCTTCGGCTGTTCCCTCCATTCAGTGGCGCGCAAATTGCCCATGAACCACGGCATTGACCGCAGCGATCTCGCGCCGTCTACCACTCGATCCGCAGCAGCGAAACCGCCTGCCGCGGAAGCGTCATGGCGAGCGTCGCTTTCCCACCAGCCACGGCGACCCATTCTGGAGACGTGAGTAGCTCCAGCTGGCCAGCCGCTTTGAGCTCGGCGTATTGCTCGGGCGTCGGCGACTGCGGTGAACCCATGTTCTTCCAAACCGTGTAGGCATTGCTGTGCGTCTCATCGATCCGGTAGTGCTCGAGCAACACCTTCCTCACTCCGGGCGGAAATCCCGTCACGGTGATCTGCACTTCCGCAGCGGGTGCCGGCACATCCTCGTCGCGATAGTTCCACGCCATCACCGCGGCTTCGTGATCGGCCCTGGTGGCGAGCGCGTCCACGTCGGGCGCCTCACGCACGCCTGTCTTCACCAGCTCGTCCAGCGAAACCTGGCCGGTGCTGGTGGTCATTACGCGCTCGCCCGACATCAGGCTGGCCATGCGAAACAGATTCAGGATCGGCTTGTCGATGCCATGGGTTGCCAGGGTACGAAATCCCTCAAAGTAGTCCTTGTTTTCAAATTCGAAGGCCCAGGACAACATCGCGATAAGGTTCACCTTGTCCCGATCCTGCAAATCGAGGAGCGCCTTGATGGCTGCGGCCGTGTACGCAGCATAGAGCGGCCCGTTGCGATAGGCATTGGCCGGGTTCACCTTCATCGAGCAGGCCGCGCAGCCTTCGGGATCGGCCTCGCTCAAGATGATGGGCAGGTGGCGAAACTGCGGGTATTTCGCCACGATCTGAAAGCCCGCATCGGCAGCCTGCAGCTCATGCGCGAGCCCCATCCTCACATGCCCGTTGACAAGAGCTGGCTGGCCTTTGGGGTGAAACGAGATGAAATCGAGCGGCACCGCCTTGCCGTCGGCCGCGCTCTTGTCGTGCAGGCAATGCTGAAGAAAACTGTCGAGGAACGCGCCCGCCTTTGCATTAGCCGGACCCGTACTTGCCGGCCCGCCCACCTTCGCGTTGGGCAGCGCCGTCCTCACGCCCGCCACCGCGTAGTCGTAGAGCTTGAAGTACTCGGCACGCGTGCCGTGCCAATAACCGATGTCCGGCTCATTCCAGACTTCGAAATACCAGGTGCTCACCTGCCGGCGGCCGTAGCGCTCCACAAGATGCTCGGTGTACCTGCGCACCAGCTCGCCCCACATCTTGTAATCCTTGGGAGGGTTATTCGACGCGCCGCCCATGGTTGGCTGGGGATAGTGAAGCTGGTATTCCGTAATTCCAGGCACGGTTGATGCCAGGTCCCTGGGCATGAATCCCAGCTCCACCATCGGCCGCACGCCGGCCTTTTGAAACTCGTCGAAGGTTTGATCGGTGATGGTGAAGTCGTAAACCGGCTCGCCGTTCTCATCGAGGCTGAAGACGTTAGACGAGCTCCATTTCAGCTCCGCAACGCCGTTGCCCGACGTCAGCAGATGGTGCGTGCGAATGCTGACCGGCGCTGCGCTCAGGCCGTGCAACTCGCCGAGCAGTTGCTTGCCGTACGGCATCGTCGTGTAATTGGACTCGTCGTAGCCAAACCAATTCGTGATCGGCCTGTAGGCCCCTGACGGCTTGGCCAGGGCCACATCAATCGATACCGAAACCGGCGCCGGGGCTTGGCCCGCAGCGTGAATCGCAGCGGTACAGACGAGAATGGCAGCAACTGCGCGCATCGTTCCTTCACTTCCACACTCGGGTCGAAACAACAAACTGACACTTTGCTGCACAACGCTTGAGCGGCGTGCGGCGATGCATTCGGCAGCCGTCACAGCGGCGGTTGCTTGCCGCTCGTCAGGTCGCGAATGATCTCCACTTCGCGCTCACGGTACGGGGTTCCGTCGGGATAAAAAACATCATGGAACCAGATGGGCGGCTGGTCGGTCACGTAGGGGCGCTTCCATGAATCCCACGGCAGGTACGTCTGGCTCTTGCCGGCCACCAGGCCCCAGTTGATAGCGCCCACGCGGTATTGGTGCGCAATCGGCAGGATAGTGTCGAAGGTGCTGCCATTGCCGCGGGCCATGTATTCCGTGCAGATGAGCGGCCGGTGAAACTGCTCCAGCTCTTTCACGCGCTTCTCGAACTGCTCAGGCCAGCCGTAATTGTGAAAGCTGATCACGTCCGACTCTTCGATTTGCACCCGCGCCATGGGCGGCATTGCGTCGAGCGACTTCCAATCGCCGCGCCACACGCCGCTGGTGAGCGGCTGCTTTGGATGCGCGCCGCGCGCCCAGGCAAATACCTGCGGCAGCAAATCGAGCACGATGGCAGCCTTGTTCGGCGGGTCGTTCTTGCCATAGGAGCCTTCGTTCATATTGTCGGGCTCGTTCCAGATGTCCCACGCCAGAATGCGCGGATCGTCGGCGAATGCGCCCACCACTCCCTCCACGTATCGCTCCAGGCGCGGATATTGCGCGGGATCGGCCAGTATCGCCGCTCCCGGAGCCTGAACCCATCCCGAATTATGTACGCCGGGAATGGGCGGATGCTGCGGTCCAAGCTTTGGATCCGGATCCCAGCATGAATCGAACAGCACAAAAATGGGCCGGATGTGATGGCGCGCTGCGATCGTCAAGAAGGTATCGATGCGGTGCTTGAATCCGTCCCGATCCTGTTCCCAGAGCAGGTTGTGCAGGAAGACGCGCATCGTGTTCATGCCGATGCCTTCTGCCCACCCCAGCTCGCGATCGATGGCGTTCGCGTCGAAGGTGTCAGCCTGCCACATTTCCAGCTCGTTGATGTCCGTGGAGGGTAAGAAATCCGCACCCACAGGCCAGGGCTGCGCGGCATACCACGCATTCGCCTGTGCCTCGGTCCATCGCTCCTGCGCGAAAAGGCAGGGAAGCGCGGCCATTGTCAGCACGACGCCTGCGAGACCCGCCTGCGCTAAATGCAGCACAGACTTCATGGAAAACTCCTTCCCGGCAGGAACGAAAATTGTATAGCCCCACGATTGGGCATTGTCGAATCGGCGGCCGCCCTCGTTGCTACGGTTCGAGGACAGTCAATCCCGGAACCGCCGCAAAGCGCCGCGGATTGAAAGTGACAATCGTGGCGCCGCACTCCCGGGCCGTTGCCGCCAAGATCAGGTCGTAAGGGCTCATCAGCTGGCCTGTAGCTTCCATGTCAGCCCAAAGGCGCGCATGTTCGAAGGCCGCCTTTTCCGCGTAAGGGACGACCTCAAAGGCAAGCAGCACGTGTTGAAGGAACTTCTGCCGCCGGGAACGATGGATCCCAGTCGCGCGCTCCGCGCTCTGCCAAAGCTCGGCCACCGTAATCGCTGCCAGCTTGATTTCTTCATTCGCTTGCGAACGCAGCCAGGCTTCGAGATCGATGGCTTTTCGCTCGGCCTGGATGATGACATCGGCATCGATCAAAAGCGCCATAGCCTTGCCGGTGCCTGCAATGAGCCTCTAGACTGCTCCAGATCATGAAGCCACGATGTGGCTTCGTCCTTCCCAAGCCGAACGCCATCCAGCGCCTTCTGCAAAGCCATCGCGGACTCGTTGCCCCTCCTGGCCTGTGGTGCGATGGGCATGATCCGGGCCACCGGCGTCCCGCCTTTCACAAGAATGAAGGTCGCGCCTTGATAGCGTGCCCGATTCACGCAATCGGCAAAGTTCCGCGATGCCTTTGTAACGCTAATTGAGGTCGTTTCCATAAAATCAGATTATCAGATTTCCTTTCCTTTCTTCCTGATTTATTTCGACTTCATGATCAGGAAATCGCATCCGCTCAAGGCTCTGCCTGCTCCCCTGCAATTCGCTCCATCAAGGCATCGAAATCCTCCAGCCGGGCGTACTCAATGATCACTTTGCCGCGTCCGTTGTGATCGTCGATGCTGACCTTCAGGCCCAACGCCCGCTGCAACCGCTCCTGTGCGTCGCGCACGTTCGGGTCAATCTCCGGAGGGGATTTCTCTTTTTTCCCTGCCTTGCGGGCCGGGTCGATGAGTCTCTGAACAAAACTTTCCGTCTGGCGAACAGAAAGCGAATGCGAACAGATCCGTTGCGCGGCTTTTTCGATGGCTTCGGCGTCCTCCAGGGCAACCAGTGCGCGGGCGTGGCCAAAGGTGAGCTCACCGGATTCAACGCGCACCTGCACCGAAGACGGCAATCGAAGCAGTCGCAGAAAATTGGCCACGGTGGCGCGATCTTTTCCGGTACGCTGCGCCATCTGCTCCTGCGTCATGTGAAACTCGCGCGATAGTCTCTGGAAGGCTCTTGCCTGTTCCAGCGGGTTCAGGTCGGTACGCTGCAGGTTCTCAACGATGGTGATCTCCATCGCCTGTTCGTCGGAAACTTGACGCAAAATCGCCGGCACAACGTCCTTGCCTGCGAGCTTCGAGGCCCGCCAGCGCCGTTCACCGGCAATCAGTTGAAAGCGGCCATTGACGAGCGGCCGGACGAGGACCGGCTGCACGACGCCGTTGGCCTTAATGGATGCCGCCAGTTCTGCCAGTTGCTCCTCGTTCACCTGGCTGCGCGTTTGGAATGGATTCGAGTCGATTTGCTCGAGCGGAATCTCGCGTGGTTTACCGCCCTCGGCTTCGCCTGTCGGCGCGACATGCGGCCGCGGGAGCAGGGAATCGAGGCCCTTGCCCAAGGCTCGGCGTTTGGTGTCCGAAACTACAGCGTTTGCCATTCAACGTCCTCAACTTTGCAACAAAGGCAACGAAAAAGCTCTTCAAACTCCCACGTCAGCTCGGCGGCCCCTTTGGCCGGCTCTCCGTCATGAATAGGGCCAGAAGGTCACCTTGGACCGTCCCCGGGCCTGCTCCGCAATTTTGTTTTCGGCCCCCGCAGGGCGCGCGATGTGATTCCGGGCCAGGAACTCCCCGGTCAGCTCAAAATAGGCTTCCGTTCCTCTTGATCGTGGGTCGTAAACGGCGACGGGTTTGCCATGGCTGGGCGCTTCAGCCAGCCTTACGTTTCTAGGAATTACCGTCTGGTAGAGGATCTCGCGAAAATACTCACGCAGAGTCTCGGTCACCTGCTGTGCCAAGTTGGTGCGATCGTCATACATCGTTAACAGCACGCCTTCAATGGTGAGATCGGGGTTGTAAGCCGAGCGCACCCGCTCTAGGGTCGAAATCAGCTCCGAGACTCCTTCCAGGGCGAAGTACTCGGCCTGCATCGGCACGATGAGCGTCTCGGCAGCGGTTAGAACATTCAGCGTGAGAAGGTCGAGCGCAGGCGGGCAATCCAGGAAAATCAGATCGTACCTGTCGTGTATGGGTTCGAGCGCGTGGCGAAGTCGGAGCGCTCGATCTTCCGCAGCGGCTAACTCAATGTTTGCGCCCGTCAGGTTCTTTGATCCGGGCAGAAGCCAAAGTCTCTCAACTTCCGTGGACAGAATCACTTGCTCTGCATCGCTCGCGCCCATCAACACGTCGTAAACCGAATGCCGGTTGTCGTCTCGCTGGAAGCCGAGACCCGAAGATGCGTTCGCCTGGGGATCGCAATCGACGAGGAGGATTTTGAGGCCTTCAAGCGCGAGGCATGCGGACAGATTGATCGCTGTAGTGGTTTTGCCCACACCTCCTTTTTGGTTGACGAGACCAACGATCTTGCCCATGGCACTTCAGAGTAAAGGGAAGTGTGGGATGCGCGCAGGCACTTGCACTGTGGGAAACGCGGCGAAGCTGTGGAAAGCTCCAAATTGCCCGCGGTCTGGTATCGAAGCAACCGCCTGTAGGCAAAGAGGATCGCAGCTATGATCGCAGGCTGGCCCTTCAGCATGTGAAAACGCGCCTTTGGTGGAAAACTGCCGTGATTGGGGGCTTGATTTCTGATGGCAAATACGCGGTGTTCCGTTTTGAAACGAAGGCCAAATTAGGCCGGGCTGCGGTGTTCCACGTGGAACATCCCAGGGCTTGATCCTCAACTGATCGAGTTGTTCCACGTGGAACCTTCCCAAGCAAATTGCAATGCGGCTGGCGTTTGGTCACGATCCTGCTCAACCTCCTTGCCCTCTTCGAACCCGAAATGGTGCGATGCCCTGGCCGCGAATCCGGTATTCAATTCCTCCCCGCTTGCGTTTCAGCTGCCACCAGCCCCAAGGGGTGCGCCCGCACTTGCCGTCTTCCCGCTCGTCCCAGCATTTGGCCCACCGGCTTCCTCATCCAGGGTCGGCGCCAAACAGACCTGAGGGGCAAGTTGCGCCCAGAAGTGCGAAGAAACTCTGCCGCCGGCTGGAAATGCCCCAAAACCCGCATCCGGCGGCGGCGGCCCAAGTGCCTTCGTGGCCTCGGGAGTCACCATTCAGGTGTGGGCGTCGGCACCCGACGGTTAACCTCAACCCGAAAGTCCTGATTCAGTTCTCGCGTGGCGTAAACTCGTCGTTGAAATCCAGAAAGAAGGTGCGCATGGATTTCCCGAACGCGTTTGTCGGCAAGAAATCTCAACCAACAACCCACGAAATCAAGGCTGCACTCGGCCCCGCTGCAGTTCCCTGGGATGAACTCATTGCGTGGCTCACAGGCCTCGGCCTTCACTGCAACGAGTGGCAGTCGATCTCTCCCAAATACGGGTGGTCCCTGCGTCCAAAGCTCAAAGAACGGACGATTCTCTACATGGGCCCGTGCGAATCCTGTTTCCGCGTATCCTTCGCCCTCAGCGACAAGGCAGTGGCCGCCGCTCGCGCAAGTAATTTGCCAAAAGACCTCATCAGCGAAATTGCTGGCGCACGCCGCTACGCCGAGGGCACCGGGGTCCGCATCATCGTCAAAAAGTCAGGAGATCTAGCGCCCGTCCGCAAACTCGCCGAGATCAAACTTTCAAGTTGACTCTTTGGCCAATCGCCAGCAGCCGGTTGTGGCTCTCCGGCAGCGGAACTGTCTCGCGCCAGCGAAACTCTGCTCCGGCAGCCGTCTTCAGCCCCGCAAGCCCTTTTTCCGTTGTCATTACTGCTAGCCAGCCCCCCTGCGCGACTAGTTTTACCGCTGCCGCGACGGCCTTTGGCATTTTCTCTACAGCTCTCAGAACGACACAGTCGAACACGGAACCAAGCGCCTCCGCCCGATCCGCATGTACCTGGGCGGAGATCGCGAGCACCCTGACCGCCTCCCGAAGAAATGCTGCCTTCTTTGATTGCGACTCAGCTAAGGTCACATCAACCTCAGGGCGGCAAAGTGCAATAGGGATACCCGGCAGCCCGGCCCCTGAACCGAAATCGAGCAGAGAGGTGATCTCTGCTGGCAATGCACTCGCAACAACAATAGATTCAACAATATGGCGGGACAGAATCTGCCCTTCATCGCGGATCGCGCTCAGATTTAGACGCGCATTCCAGCGAACAAATAGCGAAATATAGATTTCGAACTTTGCCGCCGTCCCGGCGTCCAACGGCTGCAGCCCTGCCTTTTCCAGCAGCGCATTCAGCCGCGACGCGACGCCAGTCGTGGCCATCGCTCACTTCCGCCTCTGGGCGCCATCGACTTGAGGCGGCTCCCACTCGCCGGCAGCCTGCACAAATGCGGCGAAAATCGCTCGCGAAAGCCCGCTTTGCGCATAGGTGCGCTCGGGATGCCACTGCACGCCGACGACAAAGTGCTCCCGCGCGTCAAGCTCAACCGCCTCGATGACACCGTCCCGCGGCGAGACCGCGCTCACCCGCAAATTGTCACCTGGCCTCCTGATCGCCTGATGGTGGCTGGAGTTCACGTGCGCTTCCGAATCAGAGGCCGACGACAACAGGCGCTCCAGTCGCGATCCTGCCGCAATTTTCACCGCATGCGCCTCCACCACGTCGCGTCCCGACCGATGATTCACTTCCGTTTTCAGATCCTGAATCAAGGAGCCGTTCCGCCACACATTCAACGTCTGCACGCCATGGCAAATGGCAAGAATCGGCTTGCGCAGGCTAAACGCATCCTGCAAAAGCAACTCGTCAGCCGCCGTGCGGGCGGGATCGTCCTCACCGCACTCTGCAGTCCGAGCTTCTCCGTACCGCTGCGGATCTACATCGTAGCGGCTGCCCGGCAGCAGAATCCCCTGCACGCCTGCCAGCAGCCGCGCCACATTATCTTGCACGTCGTGAAGCGGCACCATCACGGGCTCTGCCCCCGCCGCCCTGAGCGCGGCAACATACTGCGGCAACGCACGCTGATTGTATTCCGGATCGCTGCTGGGCTCGGGAATGGCGATGCGGACCGGCATGCACTCAGTCTAATGCGATTGACCTCCGCAGTCGCTATGGCTTGCACGAAGGCGAACGCGCGATGATTTCCGTTATCGCAGCGGCTTGTATTGCTCGCGGAAGTTCCAAGGAAGAACGTATTGCAAATCGCAACAGCGAATTCGCGCCGAAGTCAGCCTTCGGGCAAATCCACATCGAGACCCACCGCGCGCATGAGGCGGAGCGCGTTGCTGGTCTGGACGATGCCGGGCCGGAGCTTGTAGTCGAAGTGCAGCCGGCCGTCGAGGATGCTGTCTTCGAAATGGCTGTTCGCGGCGGCGCCGTTCAACGATGGCGGGATGCGGGTGAGTGCGAGATCGTGGGTCGTGACCAGGCCGATCGCCCCCTTGCGGAGGAGGGCGCCGACGATGAAGCCGGTGCCTTCGTAGCGGTCGTGGGAGTTGGTGCCGGAGAGGAGTTCGTCAAGGATGAAGAGGAGGGAAACGGCTCCGCCGGCAAGATCGGAGAGAAGCTTGAGGCGTTGGATTTCGGCGTAGAAGCGGGAGACGCCGCCCTGCAGGGAGTCAAGGATGCAGATTGAAGCGCCAACTGCGAGCGGGCAGAGGCACAGGCGGGCTGCGCGCACGGGCGCTCCGCATTGGGCCAGTACAGCATTGAGTCCGACGCCACGGAGGAAAGTGCTTTTGCCGGCCATGTTGGGTCCACTGATGACGATGAGCTGCGGGGCGCGGCCAAGCACGAGGTCGTTGCCCACGGCTTTGGCCCGCGGCAGCAGAGGATGCGCGAGAGCTTCGGCCTCAAAGGTGGGCCGCACTTCGGTGTAAACGGGGAAGACGTCGTCGGGGTGTTCGAACGCGTACCCGGCAAGCGAGGCGAGCGCTTCGAAGTCACCCACGGTCTTCAGCCAGCCGCGAATGGAGGGACCGAAACGGCGTTGCCAACGTTCCGCGGCGAAAGTGAACTGCGCGCCGTAGAAACAAAGCGAAAAGCACACGCGAACGAAAAGGTTATGGCGCCCCTCCAGCCAATCAACGATGCGCTCGAGGCGGCGGACGGCTGCGGACGCCGGAATGTGTTCGGTTTCGAGAGAGCCGCGAAGACTCAGGAGGAGAGGTGCCGTATAGGTCTCAGCTTCGACGACCGCGAGGACTTCGGCGAGAAGGCGAAGATCTTCACAAGCGTGCTCAATGGCGCCAGCCGCAGTTTGAATGCGGTGCTTGAGGACGCGGGTGACACTGTAGTTCAGCAGCGAAAGTGCAACGAAGCTGAACCAAAGGGGGCCGGAGAAGAGAGCCTCGTCGTTGAAGCCGAGAGAATGTGTAGCAGCGCGGAGGAGCCACGCGGCAGCGAGGATGAACCAGGCAAGGCCGAGTACGCCGAGGACATAAGGGAGCCAGCGGGCGCGGAAGAACGGGCTAGATCCTCCCCAGGATGCGAGCGCTTCGGGGTGGACACCGGCACGAATGCTTTCTCCAGCGGCGAAGAGCCGTTCGCGGAAGGAGTGCTGGTCGCGGAGATTGGTAACCGCGCCTTGGCGGGCCAGGACCTCCTCGGGAGGAGCGGAGTGCAGAAGCCATCGCGCGAGCGTTTCTTCGCCGGCGCGGGTACGGGCGGTACAGAGCAGTTGGAAAAGCGATCCCTGTCCGAAGAGATCGAGGTCGCGGGCGTAGGGGTGGGCCGGGTCGAGAAAGCGGTCGCCGGGCTCACCGATGCCGGACCAGCGGTCCTCAATGCGGGCTAGGGCGCGTTCGTAGAACGTGACCATGCGCTGGCACCGAGCCACGCGGCGGAGAACGCGGTCGTGAAGGACGGCGAGCACGATGAAAACAACCAGGAGGATGGGCAAGTAGCGAAGCACCGCCGGCGTGTGCAGGAAAGCAATGGCGGCGATGACTCCGCCCAGGAAGTCGGCGACTTTCGCGTAGCCGAGAAGCTTGTCGCGCTTCTGCTCGAGCGAAAGACGGCTACGGTTTTCCAACAGGCGGCGTTGGCAGAACGCTGCGGGAGATTCCATTTTCCTCAGACTAACGGATAGCGGCATTATGAGCATTCACGGCTACCCCAGCCGGGACCGCAACCGCCGGCAGAACGCGATCGTGCCGCTTCCCAACAGTCGGGCAGACGACTCTACCCGTCGGAACCTCATTACCAGCGCACCAGGCTCTCCGGATCATCGACCAATACTACTTCGTACTTCTCGATCATCGGCATCAGCATCTGCTCCAGGTGGCGCTTCCACAGCTCGCCTTCGTAAAACTTGGCCTTCATTGGCTCGCGCGAGGCGAGATCGGGAAATCCCCGCATGAAGAAAAATGTGTCCGGGTTCTCGATCGAAAGCCACGGCCCGAGGATTTTAATTCCAATCTCGGCGTGTGCGGGCATCGATTTGGTTCGAAAAATCTCAAGGAACTCGGCTCTCTTGCCCGGCTTGAGCTTATAGGTGCGCATTTCGATGATCATGTCGGATCTCCGAGACATTGTTGCGTCGATGCGAGACGGTGCGAAACACGCAAAGCAAATTCTTTGGGGGCCCTCACGAAACCGGCGTAGACACTTCGACGCTGTTAGGCGCCGGCAGCCCCAGCATCTCTGCAATTGCGGTACGCAGTCGTTCGGTCAGCTCGCTGTGCTGGCGCACCGTCATGCCCTTGGTCTCGATCGGCTCACCGGCGCGGAGCGTTAGCTTGACCGGGTAGAAGTGATGCGTGTGAATCGGCAGAAGATCGTATACACCGCTCAGCGCGAGGGGCACCACCGGCACCTGCGCGCGAATGGCCAGATACGCCGCTCCGGATAGAAACGGCTGCAGCTCGCCGGTCACGGTGCGGCCGCCCTCCGGGAAAACGAACAGCGGCATTCCGCCGCGCAGCGCCTTCACTGCGCCACCAAGGCTCGAGAGCGTTGCATTCGGGTTCGCAATGTCGATGGGCATCTGCCCTGACCGTTGCAGGTACCAGCCGATCAGCGGCCATTGCCACAACGTCTTTTTGGCCAGGATGCGGAACTGGAATGGCAGCGCGGCAAAGACCACCGGCGTGTCCATGTAGGACGTGTGGTTCGAGGCGTAAACAGCCACCGGATACTTGTGAAGGTTTTCCGCGCCCTCAATCGTGAGCCTCGCCAGCGAAATCCGCACCGCGCTGCGCGCCCAGATGCGCGCTATTGCATGCTGCGCTCGGCCTCTCTTATCCACCAGCGATACCACCAGCGCGGTCGAAGCGCAGACCGCCGTAACAATGAAGAGCAAAGGCGCCTGAAGCAGATTGGTCCGCCAGCGGTAAAAGCGCGGTAACGGGTTGGGCCGCGGACTCATCGCGGATTCACTCTTTCGGGGCCAGCAGCAGCGTGCGCGCCTCGCCCACAAGGTACACCGAACCCGAAACCACCACAACCCCGCCGGCCGTGCTCTCTTGCGCCATGCGCACCGCTTCGCGCACCGACTCTGCCGCCACTGCGGGCGTCCCCGTGCTCCTGGCCGCCGCCAGCAGATCGTCCAGTGCCGCCGCGCGCGCGGTATGGATGGGCGCAACCATCACGCGCTCGAAGAGAGGAAACAGTATCTGCGCCATCTCCGCCACCGGCTTGTCGCGCAGGCAACTAAAAATTAGGGTGCACGGGTTTTCCTCGCGCAGCACGCCGCGCAGTACAGCGCGAAGTGCCCACGCCCCGGCCGGGTTGTGCGCCACATCCAGAATCCACTCCATGCCGCCGAGCAAAACGCGCTCCAGCCGCCCCGGCCAATGCGTGCTGCGAATCCCCACCTCCAGTGCAGCAGGCGTCACTCGAAATCCATGCTTGCCGGAGAGTTCAACTGCCGCGGCAATGGCAAGGGCCACGTTGCGATGCTGGTGCGCGCCAACCAGAGGGGAATTCACTTCGATCGCCGTGCCCATGGCATCCACCAAGTACGGACCGGCCGTTCCGGGCTGGGGTACGAAGGGAACCGCGCTGGCCGCGCGGACGCCCAGCTCCGCTGCCACCTCCCCCAACACCTGGTTCGCCTCAGGATGTTGCGGCAGCGTAATCATGGTGCCGCCGCGGCGAAGAATCCCCGCCTTCTCCCGTGCAATCGCCGAGATGGTCGGGCCAAGCCACTCCATGTGGTCCAGCGAGATGTCGGTAACGATTGACAGCAGCGGCTCCACGACGTTGGTTGCGTCCAGCCGCCCGCCCATCCCCACCTCGAGAACTGCGATGTCCACGCGCCGCTCCGCGAAGTAAAGAAATGCCAGCGCGGTCAGAATCTCAAAATAGCTGGGAAGTTGCGGCAGTCGACCGTTGAGCACAAGTTCCTGCGCCGTATCGTGCACGCGAAAGTAGAGCCGTGCAAAATCCGCATCCGCGATCTCTTCGCGATCCACCCGGATACGTTCGTTGGGCTTTTCCAGGTGCGGCGAGGTGTAGAGCCCTGTGCGATGTCCCGCAGCCGCCACGATCGATCCCAGCGTCGACGCTGTCGAACCTTTCCCGTTGGTCCCGGCGATTAATACCGACGGAAACTTAAGCTGCGGGTCGCCGAGCGCTTTCAGTAGTGTCCGCACTTCATCCAGCGAGAACTTGCGCCGCGGCTGGCCGGCACGCGCGTACAGCTCCGGCGCCATGGCGTTCAATTGATCGATGGCCGCCGCATAAGACATGGGAATGTTCAGTATAGAGGCAGCGCGAAATCCAGATCGAATGTCCGCTAGTTTGCTGTGGGTGGTCCGGCGCCGTCGATCACGAGCGCCTCCACCATCCCGCGGGTCGCTTCAAGCCGCAGGCCAATCTGCTGCTCAATCGCCGTAAAAAACGGCGGCGCCTGCGCATCGGCCGGCGCCACTGGAATCTCGCCGCCAAACTGCGTTTCATCCGGCGCCCAGTCAAGGTCGAAGTCGTAGCGTCCCGTCAGCCCTGTCCTGTCGACAACCGGCCGGTCAAGCAAAGCCCGCTGCAGCAAGGAGGCAAAGTCGCCCATGGTTGCATTCCGCGCCGGCAGGTGAATGCGCTGCGGATACACGGTCGAAATCAATTGCGCAGGGTCAGTTGATGCCGCCGTGCTTTCTTTCAACTTCGGCCCACCCTTGGCCACTTCGAGCGCGTAAATCGAGAACTCTTTTTCTTCGCGATGAAAGCTGAGCCTGAATCGGTCGGCCAGCAGGGTTCGCAGCATCGCCATCTGTTCAGGCTGCGATGGCCGCGCGTCTCCTGGAGTAAGCGCCACAATGTCGAAATGATCAGAGTCAACCCACGCCGGGCCGCCCGAAATCACCTTCGGGCTCAGATTGTATGCAGCCGCAACCAGGAGCCTGAGCGTGTAGTACTTTGCCACCAGCCGGTTCGTCCCCTGCATGGTGATGTACCGGCCGGCCTTTGTCTCGGGCGGCGTAGGCTTGATTGTTGCCACTTCAAATGATGGAGCAGCGCTCTGGGCGCCTCGTTGAGGCTGTGCAAGTAGGGTTGCCGCCGGCGACAGCAACACCCCCAGCAGAATTCCAGTCGCTCCCCGCGCAATCTCGTGCTCACACCAAGCCATTCTTCGCTCTCTCTGTTTCCCGAAATCTTCGCCCGCAGCTTACGGCTTGCTGGGCGCATTGCCGTGGCAATTCCTCCATTCACCGGCGCTTGGGTCTTCGCCCCATGTTCGCGCGTTTACGTGCTTTGTGAATCGCCCAACACCTCCAACCCATTCCCATCACACTTCTTTGACGCAGCCTGCACACTAACTCAACACATTCCACACCCATTTTTCCGGCCGTCTGTGAGACAAGTGGGAAACGACCGCCTCAGGAATCGCGCCACCCAATCTTTTCCAAGTACTCCTGATTCTTGCCACCCGGATTTCGAAATCTCGCACCTGCTCCAACCGCTCATACAGCTAGCCTTCGCCCAAATTCCCACTTTTCCAACCCCACTACGGGGACTACTGTTTTTTCATTACTCTCTTATCACCGGAAGAGCATTGCGCGCCATCCTGACCGGACGCTATCCTCGCCGCCAGGCGTTAACCGGTATTCCATATCAGACACGGTTCCCACGAATTCAGAGAACTGTCCCGGTTTTCCACGCCCCCAAAAAACAAAGAGGTGACTACAATTCAATTGGAAGAAAAGACAGCCGCTTCCGTGAACTTGCGGTGTGTTGTAGAGTGAGGCAAGAGCGAAACATTGGTTTCTGCTGCGGTTGTAATGCTCTTGCTAGGCTGCGGCGCCATTTGGGGTGGCGTTGATCGAGTGGAAAGTGCTGGATCGGGCTGCACGAAGCCTGGCCCATGCGAAACGCCAAGGAAGGGAAGCTGAAGCCGATGCTGGAAACCGAAGTCGAGAAGCCGGCCGCTCAGGGGGCAGCGATGGAGATTAGCGTAAGCCGTCAGGATCTGGTAAAGGAGCTCACAGCCACACAAAGCGTGGTCGAGCGCAAGACCACGATTCCCATTCTCTCCAACTTTCTCCTCGAAGCCGACGAAGACCGCCTCAACATCACTGCCACCGATCTCGACCAGGCCATCCGCACTAGCGCGCCGGTTAAGGTAAAGAAAGCCGGCGCCTGCACCATTCCGGCTCGCAAGCTTTACGACTACATCAAGCTCCTCCCTGACGGTGATATTTCTATCAAGCTGCTTGAGAACCACTGGGTGCAGATTCGCAGCGGCCGCTCCAACACGCGCATGGTAGGAATGGCGCGCGCCAACTACCCTCAGGTTCCCGAATTCCCCGCCATCGCAGCTACCAGCCTGTCGCTTCCTGTTCTGCGCACACTCATCGCCCGCACCATCTTCGCCATCTCCAACGAAGAGTCCCGTTATACACTCAACGGCGCGCTCCTGATCCTCAAGGTCGAATCGCTCGCCATGGTTGCAACCGACGGCCACCGCCTCTCCTTCGTCGAAAAGCCGGGTGAAACCCTTGAAGGCATCAGCGGCGAAAAGCGCGTCCTGATTCCCCGCAAGGCCCTCCAGGAACTGCAACTCCTGCTTTCGTCCTCTGAAGCGGAGAAGGTCGAATTCGCCGACGATGAGCACACGCTCTTCTTCCGCGTGGGCCATCGCACGCTCTCCAGCCGCAAGCTCACCGGCCAATTCCCTAACTTCGAAGCCGTGATGCCGCGTGACAACACCAAGTTCGCTGTAGTGCGCTCAAGCGAACTCTCCGCGGCCATCCAGCGCGTGGCGCAATTTGCCGACGAGCGCTCCGGCGCCATTCGCCTGCGCCTTGAAGACAACGAGCTCAAAGTCAGCGCCAACTCCACTGAATCGGGCGAGAGCGAAGACACCATCGACACGCCCTACTCCAGCGAGCCCATCACCGTGGGCTTCAACTCGGGCTACATCCTCGACTTCCTCAAGGCGCTCGACAACGCCGGCGAGGTAAGGCTCGAGTTCAAAGATGGGCAGTCCGCCGGCCAGATGCGCCCCGAGGATCCCGACTCTGAGTACAGGTACCGCTACGTGCTGATGCCCATGCGCATCTGAAACCCGGATCGGCCCCTCGAGACATCCCCTGGAACAACGGCTCAAACCGTTGCCAAAGCCCCAAAACCCGCCCATCGCGCGGCAAATCTCTGTCGCCAACTCCGGCCTGAACCACCCCGGGTAACGTCTGACTCAACCCGGCCGTATCTTTTTTCTTTACAGATCGCTAACCGTGGCCGCATACTCATTGCAACAAAGGCGTTACGGTGTCTCGGGGGTTGAGCTATCCAATTGAGCTTGTTCAGGCTGGCTGCTCCCCAGGCGCCGTCGTCAGTGAGTGATCCTGGAAACTGGCTTCCCCGGAGCAAAAGCGCATATTCCCGCGCCGATGCTCAGTTCATCCATTAACCAGGACCAGCAGCTAGGCAAGCAAAAACCCACTTCACGACTGACGCAGCTTTACCCCCCGTTTTCGAGGGATCTTCGGCGTTCAACCTGTCTGGAGGCGCATTATGGTAAGGAATTTGAAGAAGATGCTCCTGCTCGCATTTGCCTTGGTGTTCTGTACCATGGCGCGCGCGCAGGATGTGGCATCCATCACCGGCACCGTAACCGACCCAACGGGCGCGGTCATTCCCAAAGCAGACGTCGTGCTCGACAACCCTCTCACCAGCGTGACCTTCAAGGCTGTCACCAATGGTGAAGGATCATACACCATCGCCAACGTCCCACCCGGCCCGGGATACAGGATCAAGTTCTCAGCTACAGGATTCATCCCGCTGACGATCACTGACTTATACCTGAGCGTGAATACCACGCGCACACAGAACGCCCAGTTGAAAGTTGGCGGCGGCCAGCAGTCCGTTGAGGTCTCTGCGGGCAACGAGCAGATTACGCTCGATACCTCCGATGCCACCGTAGGCAATAACCTCCCAGTTCAATACCTCCACGACTTGCCGGTTCAGAACAGAGACAATCCCTCGTCACTCTTCTACGCGCAGCCTGGAACCACCCTCACTGGCGCTGTTACCGGCGCTCGAACGGACCAGAGCACCGTGACCGTAGACGGTCTTGATGTGAACGACGAGGCTACCGGCAGTTTCGGCTACGTCGTCGCTAGCGCCCCGGTCGATTCAGTTCAGGAGTTTCGCGGCATGGTGGGCGGCCAGCTCGCCGATGCCCTCCCCGGCGGCGGCGGCCAATACCAGCTCGTCACCAAGAGTGGCACCAACAATTTCCATGGCGACTTGAACGAATACTACCGTTCTGACGACACCGAAGCCGACGCCTGGTTCAACAATGACGTCACTCCCAAAGTTCCCCGAACGCACCTCGTCCAGAATCAGTTTGGCGGAGCCATCGGCGGGCCCATCATCATTCCCCACGTCTATCACGGCAAAGACAAGGCCTTCTTCTTTTTCGACTACAATGCCAATCGCATTGGCCAGTTCGCTTCTGTCGAGCGCACCGTCCCCATCACCCACGCGGGCGGCAACGACTACCGCGACGGATTTGTCACCTACAACAACAGCTCCGGCGGCACCACCACCCTTACCCAGGCACAACTGATGGCGCTTGACCCCAGCCATCTGGGCTTCAGCTCCGCCATTAAGAACGTGTTCACGGGAAGGTACCCGGCTCCCAACGACTTCAGCGGAACGGCGGGCGATCTGGTCAATACCGCAGGTATCCGCTTCAACGCGCCCGAGCCCACCGTCGAAAGCGACTATGTAGGGCGAGTCGACTACAACCTCACCAGCAATCAGAAGCTCTTCGGGCGTGGAACCGTAAAAAGAGATCAGGCTACCCAAAGTGCGATCGAGTACCCCGGTGACCCTGTAACTCACCCCTTCGACGACCAGAGCCGCGCCTGGGTCGGCGGCCACAACTGGACCATCGGCAATAACAAGACCAACCAGGCCTCCTTCGGCGAGACCATTGAAGACTTCAACTTCCCCGATACGTTCAATCCCACCGGAGCCAACCAGTATTCCTGGGGTGGCAACGGGACGGGCGGCACCATCCTGTCACCGGCCTACAGCAGTGCCGTCAACGCGCAGGGACGCACCTACCCCATCCCCGTCCTCAGCGACGACTTTACCTGGGTAAAGGGCAGACACACCTTGCAGATCGGGGGCACCTTCAAGTACATCAACCCCGCCAGCTACACCATCCTCAACTACAACGAGCCGCTCATCGGCCTCAGCGTCACTAATCCCGGCTTGACCGCATCCATGAGGCCCAGTGACATCGCCAACAGCTCCACGGCGCGAAATCGCTATGACCGCGCGTTCGGTACCGGTGTCGGCCATTTTGGACAGGTGTCGAGCACCTACAACTACGACGCCCATGGCAAGGTGCTGCCGCAGGGCTCCGGGTCAACCGCCGATTACCGCTATTTCGAAACCGAGCTGTACTTCGGCGACACCTGGAAAGTCACGCCCAGCTTCGCCATTGATTACGGTGTGCACTATTTGAATTACACCGTGCCCTACGAAGTGGACGGAATCGAATCGCTGCCGAACCTGAACTTCGATCAATACTTCGGTGATCGAGTGAAGCAGAGCACGGCGGGACAATCCGGAGACACCTCCCTGCCGCTCATCCAGTACGTGCTCGGCGGCAAGGCGAACAATGCCGCCGGTTACTTTAAGCCCAACAGTACGAATTTTGCGCCCCGGGTAGGCTTCGCCTGGAACCCGACGTTTGCGCACAAGACCGTGTTCAGTGGCGGCGGTGGCATCGTCTACGACCGCAGCATTGTCAATGCGATTCAATACCAGGCTTCCCAGTACTCCTACCTTTTCCAGCTTCCTGCCAATCTCCCGCTCGGAGTCCCTAGCAATCCGGTCGCCGGATTCACGGGCGACGAGCGCTTCTCCGGCTTCGGCACTCCTCCTGCGCCGCCCGCCGCCCCCGGCGCCATTACGCCTCCCTACACGCCCTATGTCACCAGCGGGTCCACCTACGGAACCGGCCCCGCCTCATCCGTATATCCCTATGGCCTGCAAAACGGTAGCGCCTTCAACGAAGGCGTAACCAACAATCTCCACACCCCCTATAGCATCATGATGAACTTCGGTGTCCAGCAGGAGTTCCCGCAGGGCTTCATCCTGAAAATCACCTATGTCGGCCGGCTGGGACGCAGGCTGCTGGGACAGGCCGACGCCGACCAGCTTATCGACTTTCCTGACTCGAAATCCGGCCAAAAGATGGGTGCGGCCATGGCGACCCTTGAGACGGAGATTCGAACCCTCGAAAACTCTGGTGAAGAATGCGGCGCACCGGGAACTCCTCCCGTCACTCCCGTGCCATGGTTTGAGAATGTCCTTCTTCCGGGTGTGGGTGGGGCCTTCGGCTATGCAAGCAACTCTGACCTGGTGGCCTGCGGCTTTGACCCGCTGCCTTATCGCGGCGACTTCGCCGACACCATTGAAGGCCTGGCCAGCCTCAACCAGTACTCCGGATTCTTCGGCAGCGAAATCCTCCCCTCGAACGTCGGCATGGGATCTCAATTCTCTGAGTTCACCTACTACACCAACAAAGGATTCTCCAGCTACAACGGCATGCTGGTCACGATTCATAAGAATCCCGGTCACGGCATTCAATTCGACCTCAACTACACCTGGTCGCACTCCATCGACAATGCGTCGGCCATCGCCAACGCCCCGGCAATTGGAGGCTACGGCTTTATTTGCGATGCACTGCGCCCTCGCGAGTGCCGCGCCAACTCCGACTTCGACGTCACCCAGTACCTCAACGGCAATTTCATTTGGAACCTGCCCTTTGGACGCGGGCGCGAATTTGCAGCCACGGCGCCACGTTGGGCCGACGAAATCATTGGCGGTTGGGATCTGAGCGGTCTGCCCAGCTTCCATACGGGCACCGCAACCTTTGCCAGCGCCAATGCTTTTGTCGCCGGATACGCCAACGATGCGCCCGCCGTCCTCACCGGGCACATCGGCGACCTCGCCAGCCATGTGCATAAAGACTCCAATGGAACGGTGTGGGCCTTCGCGCAGAGTTCCGATGCTCCTTACTTGAACGACTTCAGCGGTCCCACCGGCTTCAACATCGGAAGCCGTAACAACCTCCGCGGTCCCCACTACTTCGATCTCGATCTGGGACTTGCCAAGACGTTCCCACTCTTCGAGCAAACCAAGTTGAATTTCCGCTGCGATGCATTTAATGCGCTCAATCACCCGAGCTTCTCCACGCCCAGCGCACAAAACAACCTCGACATCACCGAGAGCGAGGGCATTCCCTTCGGTGTCATCAACGGTGTCGTCACTTCTGCTACGCCCACTGGCGCCCGGTTGATGCAGGGTTCGCTGCGGTTCGAGTTCTAGAACTGATCTTGGGTCTCTCGCGCTGCAACAGCAAAAAGCCCCGGTCACGGCCGGGGCTTTTGCTTTCGGTTTGACGCCGGCCTCCTGGCCGGGTCGCAGTGTCAGATATGTCCCCGGTTCAAAATGTCAGTTATGTAACCGCTCCGTACCATTGCGGGCACGCAAGCCCCATTCCCTGCTTCACGCCCGCAAACAACTGAGAACATTGACAAAATTCTGCACGGCCGTCTGCAGATAATTACCCCGCATCGACGCAAACTTTGAATGGGGCGCCAGAGAAGCGCTCCTTAGGAGAATGCGCGATGCGAAACGACGGACGTCTCACCGTGCGGCGTCGAGTCTATTCCCCATTGGCTACTGGCTGTTCCCCGTTTTCGCCCCCCTCCCCCCTGCGGCAGGCAATCCGGGCTCCCGTCTGCCGAAAAAAACAAATGAAATATTTCTTGCGTATACCCAGGCAAGGTATAAATTCTACGTTAACTCTTTTATTTCCAACAAACACACATCCAAAATGGGGTCAAAAACGGTCCCAAATGGTCGATTTTGGAGCTGAAAACGGGGCTTTTCGAGGTAGAAATGGCGGTTCCAGGCCAAAAGTGGCTCAAAGTGCGGCTCTATGCGACAGCCGGAGCTTTCAGGAAATCGAGGGCGCGGATCAGGTAGGTCTTCATCTCCTTGCGATGCACCACCGCATCCAGAAATCCCTTCTCTAGCAGAAACTCAGAGCGTTGAAACCCCTCGGGCAGTTTTTGGCGGATGGTCTGCTCGATGACACGTGGCCCGGCAAAGCCGATTAGAGCGCCGGGCTCGGCGATATTCAAATCGCCCAGCATGGCGAAGCTCGCCGTCACTCCGCCGGTGGTGGGGTCGGTCAGCACGGAGATATACGGCACCCGCGCATCATCAAGCTGCGCCAGCGCCGTTGAGATCTTGGCCATCTGCATCAGGCTCACCACGCCCTCCATCATGCGCGCCCCGCCCGATGCCGCCACCACAATCAGCGGCTTGCGCGTCTGCCGCGCGCGATCGACCGCCCGTGCAATGGTCTCGCCCACCACGGCGCCCATCGAGCCGCCGATAAAGGCGTATTCCATGGCGCTCAGCACTACTTCGTGCGGCCCCAGCCGTCCCACTGCGTTCAGAATGGCGTCGTCGAGGCCGGTGTCGTGCTGCGCCTTGCGCAGCCGCTGCTTGTACGGCTTCACGTCGCAAAAGTTCAGCGGATCGGTCGAGCGCAGGCCGCGATCGACCAGCTCGTAGCCGGGCTCGAGCAGCGAATTGATGCGCTCTGGCGCGCTCAGCTTCGAGTGATACTGGCACTTGGGGCAGACCTGCAGATTGGCCTCAAGCTCGGCCTTGTAAATCGGCTGCCGGCAGCCCGGGCACTTGACCCAGAGCCCCTCGGTGCGCACATTTTTCGCGCCCTCGGGACCGTTCTCCTCAGGCTCATATTCGCCGTCTTCGCGCTTGAACCACGTCATACCGAACCCAATTGTAAATGGACGGCCGGCGCTCGAACGGTTATCTCTTGGGTGCGGTCGGCGCGCTCGTGCCGCTGCGCAGATACGCGTCGTCGCCGTCAATCCAATCCTGGCGCTGCGGATTGAAGATATCGAGCGCTACGGAGTCCTCCAGCGCGACCACCTCGTGCGGAAGGTGCGGCGGAATGCAGAGAATCTCGCCCGCCCGCACCGAGACTCGCTCACCCTCGAGCCGGAATTCGAGCGCGCCCTCTATCACGTGGCTGATCTGCTCCTGCATGTGATGGTGTAACGGAACCAGCGCGCCCTTCTTCAAAACGATGCGCGCCAGCATTGTCTTCGTGCCCGCCACATACTGCCGCGTGATGTGCGGATTCATCTGTTCCGGCGGAATATCGGCCCAGCGGTGATGGGTGCTCTGCGCCACGTTCGTCTCCTTAGTATTCGATTCCGCGCTGCGCGAGGATGCCTTTCTGATAGGCGTGCTTTACCTCCCGCATCTCGGTTACCGTGTCGGCCAATTCCACCAGCAAGGGATGCGCATTCCGTCCGGTCAGAATCACGTGCACCATCTCCGGCTTTGTCTTCAGCGCCTCGGCCACCCTCACCGGGTCGAGCATTTTGTAATTGATTGCGTAGTTGATCTCATCCAGGATCACCATGTCCCACTCGCCCGAATCGATCGCCTGGTGCGCTGCCTCCCACGCTTCCTCAACCAGCCTCACGTCCTCGGGATCGGTTTCCGCGCCGCCAATCTTCACAAAGCCGCGCCCCATCTGTTTCACGACGAAGTTCGGCCCCAGCGCTTCTGCGGCATCCAGCTCGCCGTAGTGCCAGGATCCCTTGATGAACTGCAGCATCAGCACTTTCATGCCGCAGCCTACCGCGCGCAAGGCCGTCCCCAGCGCCGCCGTGGTCTTGCCCTTGCCGGGGCCGGTGTTGATCAGAATCAGTCCGCGCCGGCTGTTTGCTTCAGAGTTCATGGTTCAGGTTCCAGGTGTCGCAGAGCTTTCAGGTGTCAGGTGCCAGGTTTCAGACGCAGGCTTCGGGCGTCAGTGGATCAAGCTGCAGGCGAATCTTCCGGCACGAAGCGTCCGATCCCTGACACTTGAAACCTAGCCTCTGTGGTACGGATGGCCCGTGAGAATTGTACAGGCGCGATAAAGCTGTTCGGCCATCACCAGGCGCGCCAGTTGGTGCGCCAGCGTCATTGGGCCCAGCGAAAGCAGCCCGCCGCGCCGCTCGGCTTCAGCCCGCGCCTCGTCGGACCATCCATCGGCCGGTCCAATCGCAAACACAACGTGCTGCGTGCCCTCATCGCGCCGCTTTCCCAACCATGCAGCTAGAACCTCTGAGCTCATCTGCCGGCCACGCCCATCCAGAAAAACCGCCACTGCTCCGGTGCGACCCTTAAGCCGGCCCAACCATGCAACCAGAGCCTCTTCATTCCGAAACACCTCGATGCCGCACAGCGCAAATCCTTTCGAGTGTTTAAGATAGTCGTGCACAAGCCCGTCGTAGGCATCCTTCGATCCGGGCCGTGCGCCCACAGCTGCCAGCGTCACCTGCACGAGAGGCAGAATACCGCAAGAGACGTATCCTTGCGCGTCCCCGCTGCCGGGTCAAATCTTCAGGATTCCCAGAGTTATGCTCATTGCCGCGCCGCCGGCGGGTCAAACGAAATTTCATCCACGTCAAAGCCCTTTTGGGTCAAATCTTGAAGGATTCAGATCAAGCACTACAAATTTTCATAGGGCCATGCTTCCGTTTACCAAAATTGGACGGAATAACTCCTTTATTTCTGTGGTCTTGCTAGCGAGGCTATCGTCTGCGCAGAAGTGGCACTAGAATTGCACCCGATTTCAATAACTAAATCTCTGCACTGAGGAATGGTGAGGTCACATCGTGCGCGAGGCTAGGCTCGTGCATGGTGAGTTTGTTGAATTGTTGCACCATTTGTTACTCAACTGCGGGATCGGACTTGCCCTCCCCATCGAGCCTCCGAAAGCGCTCAACCTGGATTTGAAGCCGTTGTTCGGCTTCCCGATCCAGACGGATTCTTGGAGGACTTCCGATGAGATTTTTCCGGTTAAATATCCTGTCTCTGGCGTTCAGTTTGCTGGCGGTCACTTGCCTGATAGCAGGTCTCACCGCATCCGTAATGCACGCCCAGTCGAACATTTCCGGTGATATTGCGGGGACAGTGACAGATTCTTCGGGTGCGGCTCTGCCCAACGCTACCGTGAGCGTGACGAGCCTCGCCTCGGGGCAGATCAAGATTGTCCAAAGCGATAAAGTGGGTGATTTCCGTGTACCACTGCTGGCGCCGGGTTCCTACAAGATCGTGATCAAGGCTGCGGGATTTGAAACCACGACCCTGAATACCACGGTGACTGCCGGCATCATCTCGCAAGTGAACGTCAAACTGCCCGTCGGGTCGACCGCCGTGACGGTTCAAGTGTCGGAATCGGAAATTGCGCTTTTGCATACCGATGCTGCGGATCTCAGCACCACCATTACGCCCGAGCAGGTGCAGACGCTTCCCAATCCCGGCAACGATCTCACCTTCTCCGCCCAGACGGCTCCGGGATCGATCATGAACACGCAGGGCGGCTATGGGAACTTTTCATCCTTCGGATTGCCGGCAACCGCCAACACGTTCACGCTGAACGGCGGCTACGAGAACGATCCGTTCCTGAACCTGAACAACTCCGGAGCCACCAACCTGCTGCTCGGCAACAACGACGTTTCCAGCGTCAGCGTGATCAACAACGCGTACGACGCGGCATTCGGCGGCCTGGGCGGATCACAGGTGAATGAGATGAGCCGCTCCGGAAGCAATCAGTTTCACGGCAACGCGACATATTTCTGGAATGGCCGTCTGCTGAACGCCAACGACTGGTTCAACAAGCACGTTCCGAGCGCGGCGGACATCACGCCCCGCTCCTTCGACAATGCGAATCAATGGGCAGGCGGCATTGGAGGCCCGATCAAGAGGGACAAGACCCACTTCTTTGTGGACTACGAGGGACTGCGGGTCATCCTGCCCACCCGCGGCACGGTGTATGCGCCGAGCGCGGCGTATCAGGCTGCTGTGCTGAGCACGACGGCGATCTGCCCTGACTACGACCCGACCACGGGCCTGAAGCTGGCAACCCTTCCGTCCTGCACCACCGCGGCCTACGCGGTCAACGTGCCGTACGGCAACCTCGCCTACTGGGGAAACAGCTCAGAGGCCTCTTTGTATCAGACTATCTTCGGTTTCTATAACAAGCTTACCGGGGGTACGGCGGACAGCGGCGATCCCAACGTGACTGAATACAACGGAACGGCGAGCAATTTCACCCACGAATACCAGATTGCCGGGCGCATCGACCAGGTGCTGGGCGAAAAGGATTCGCTGTTTGGACACGTCACCGTAGATAAGGGCCTGCAGGCGACTGCAACCAGCCTCTTGAATCCCGAGTTCGACGCCTTCAGCCCGCAGCCCCAATACGAGGGACAACTCGGCGAAACCCATACTTTCTCGCAGAGTCTCACCAATCAGTTTCTGTTCGCCAACATTTACTACAAGGCAGTCTTCAGCAACACGAGCCAGGCGCAGGCCGACGCCCAGGTTCCGTTCACGCTGGTGTTTCTCAACGGCGGTCTGGCCGACGATTCGGTGGCCGGCTTTGTGGGCGGCGAAGACTATGCGTTTCCACAAGGGCGCGATGTGGAAGGCTACCAGTTCCAGGACGACATCAGCTGGATCAAGGGGAAACATACCGTCAAGGGCGGATGGACGATGCGCCGCGACGATATCACGGACTACGATCCGGGCGTTCGCGCGGTCACGCCGGAAGCTTACGTAACAGAAGGCAGCATGGCGGCCGGTTTCGCCACCCGTTTCCGCCAGGCCTTCCCGCTGCAGACCAAACAGCCCGTCGCCCTGTACACCATGGGCATGTATGTCCAGGACGCATGGAAACTGCTCCCCAACCTGACGGTGACCTACGGGTTGCGCGTGGAACACAACTCTAATCCGATTTGCACCGTGAATTGCTTTGCGGTGCTGGCCTCGAATTTCGCAAGCCTGGCATCGTCAACGTCTACCAGCACGGCTTATAACAAGATGATCCTTACGGGCCGGCACACCGCACTCACCAGCTACCAGGGAATCGGGATCGAGCCACGCCTGGGGATCGCGTGGCTGCCGTTGGGACCCACTTCGCACACCACGATCAGGACAGGCTTCGGCATGTTTGCCGATGCATTCCCAGGCCAGGTGGCCGACGAGGTGATGGGCAATGCGCCGACCTCGGTGGCTTTCTACCTGAGGACCGCCAACCCCAATGTTGCCTATCCGCTGGGCGGTTTTGTGCTCCAGTCTTCGGCGGCGGGAAGCGGCTCCGCGGCTGTGACAGCCTCCAACAAGGCTTTCCAGGCTGGATTCGCGGGCGGCTCCAGCTACACTACGCTGTTAGCGAGTGTTCCGGGGTTTGCGGCGCCCAGCTTCACGAACCCGTCAAGCAGCGTCAAGTACCCGACGTATGAAGAGTGGAACCTGACCGTCGAGCAGCAGTTGAACTCGACCACGGCGTTGTCGGTGGGCTATGTAGGCAACCATACCTACCACCAGCCCGTATTGAACGACGGCGTCAATGCTTATGGGTTCGGCAGCCTCCCGGCGGCGGCTCCAAGTGCGTCGTTTGGCCTGGTGACGGAAATCAACAGCGGAGCGATCTCGAATGACAACACGCTGACTACGTCGCTGGTGCGGCGCGGCAAGAACGCCACACTGCAATTCAATTACCAATGGAGTCACGCGCTTGACGAGGATTCCAACGGTGGTTTCGACGGCTTCAGCGCCAATCCCCTAGCGCCGGAGAATCCGTTCAACCTCCGTCAGAACTATGGCAACGCCGACTACGACATCCGCCATTACGTGAGCGCCAGCTACGTCATCAACGTTCCTCACTGGAAGGGCCCCAAGCTCCTGGTGGATGGGTGGAGCCTGGGTGGAACGGTGTTCCACAGCACGGGTCTCCCCTTCACGCTGCTGGATAGCGCTTCTCCGGTCAACTACGGCGGCTCGCTCTATGCCGACCAGCTCGACAACAAATTCAACCACCACTGCGGCGGCGGCGCGGCGGCTGACACGCCCTGCGACTTCGGCGCTGCGGGCAACTCCAGCGAAGGAATGGCGCACTTCGATAACGCATCGAATTTCGGTCAGCAGCGCCGCAATCAGCTGACCGGATCTGGATACACGGATACGGACCTCGACCTGCAAAAGGGCTTCGGCATTCCCAAGTGGGAGACCGGCCAGATCAAGATCGGCGCCCAGTTCTTCAACCTCTTCAACCACCCGAACTTCGGTCAGCCGACCAACGATGTTGAGGCAGGCTATGGCAGCGTTGGCAACATCGACAGCATGGTCAGCACGCCTACCTCGATTTTGGGTTCGTTCCTGGGGGGCGACGCTTCGCCGCGGTTGATCCAGGCCAAACTCAGCTTCACTTTCTAAACCACCGCGCCAGCGCGCGCATGAGGGGCGCCCCAAGGGGCGCCCCTCCTTTTTGCTTCAGCGTTCAGAGCCCGTTTAGCCGTTCTTTTCCCCCTTCGGCGTTCAACAAAACCTCGCAGCCCCCTGACAGCCGCTGGTGCAGGAAGCGGATTTGGGAGCAAGCTCCGGCCCCGCGGAAGCCTCTCTCCGGCCTGGACCTCCGGATCTCCAGGATTTTGCTGCCTTGGTTCAATTTGGAGGATTTCAGCCCAATTTTGTATGAAATTTCATAGATGCGGCTCGCACGATCCTGTTAAATGATCGTAGATAAATCTTTTACTTTCTGTGAATAAGCCGCCCCTCCCGGTCTCGTTCCCGGAATGGCATTCATCGTGCATCCGAAGTCACGAAGCGTTGATGGGGACATTCATCTGCGCATGTCACTTCCCCTCGAATGCAAAACTTATTCCTTAAGAGTGACGCTCCGGAGTTTGCACCGAGTGGTCGTTGCCTCAAGTCAACCAGCACGACCTGACTTGCTTCCCCATCCGTTTTCGATAGCGCGAATACTTCGACCGTAGGGCTTTGGATAAAAACCGTACTCGTCGAGTTCGAACCTGGAGGAGTTCCGATGCGATGTTTTCGTCTGCAATCTGCAATGTTGGCGTTCACGCTGGCGACGTTTGCCAGCTTTTTTGCGTTTAGCGTAGCGCCGTCCGCCACGGCCCAGGGCATCATCACCGGCGGCATTACCGGCACGATCGCGGATCCCACCGGCGCGGTGATTCCCAACGCCAACGTGAAGGCCACGAGCGAATCCACTGGAACCATATTCCAGGCGACAGCCAATGGTCAGGGAGAATTCCACATTGCCGATGTGCCGATTGGCGTCTACAACGTCACTGTGACTGCGTCAGGCTTCAGCACACAAACGCTCAAAGACGTCCACGTCGTGGCCGGCAATCAGACGCCCCTCAAGGTATCGATGAACGTGGGCAAGGAAGCGCAGACCATTGAGGTCGAGGGCTCCGCTTCAGAATTGATCAATACCGAGTCCGCCCAGTCTGAAACCATCGTGGACACCGAACAGCTGGCCACCGTCCCGGTCGCCGGCGCCATTGACAACGTCACACTGATGGTTCCGGGCATCGTCATGACGCATTCCGATGAATTCTCCAACACCAACGGCGTGAACTTTTCCGCCAACGGCGAGCGCGGCCGCTCCAATAACTCCGAAATCGACGGCCAGACCAATAACGACGACTCCATCGGTGGCCCGAGCTTCTTCTTCTCCAACCAGGACGCTCTCCAGGAAGTCCAGGTGATCACCACCGACATGACCGCTCAGTACGGGCGCAACTTCGGGTCGGTCGTTAACTACATCACCAAGAGCGGCACGAACTCCTTCCATGGCTCCGCATTTGAGTATTACCTCGGGTCGTGGGGATCTTCGCTGATGCAATACCAGAAAGATGAACAATTCGGCTTTTGCCCGCCAGGGTCAAACGCCGCCTATGCCAATGCGAACGGCTGCGGCCTGATCACCGTTCCTCGCTTTGTTGAGAATCGGTGGGGCGGCACGCTGGGCGGACCGGTGTGGAGGAACAAGCTTTGGCTCTTCGGCAGCACCTTCTGGACGCATGAGTATCAAACTACATCTCCTGCGACCTCCGGAGGCTCTCTGTTCCCGGATTCGACCGGTCTGAGCCAATTGCAATCGGACTACGGCAGCAATCCCGCTGTCGCCGCCATGGTTGACGACGGCCCATACTCGATTAAGCTCGGCAGCCCCACGGCAATCCCCTTGCCGGCGGCCGCGTGCGTGACGGCGGGCGGCACTTCGAACTCCAACGGGAGCTGCAGCATTCCCGTCACCGACGGAGTTACAGCACAGAACATCGAAATGCAGCAGATCGGACGGTCAATTCCCGAGGAAGTGCTCGACCAGGAAGAACTGGGGCGCTTGGATTTCCAGGCCACCTCAAAGGACCGCTTTTACCTGCGCTATGCCTATCAGAACAATCCCTGGATTCCGGCCTGGTACCTTTTCTTCCCGACCGGCATTGCGTCAGGCGGCATCTCTGTGGTCACCGGGGTTACCTATGAGGTGGGAGGCGACTGGACGCATACATTCACCTCAAACATGACCAACCAATTGCGCTATGCCTTCCAGCAGGCCAAGATAGGCTTCCAGAACGGCGGCATTCCCACCTGCGGTTTCACGTCCCTTTCAACCTGCTCGTCATACGTCAACATTGGCGGGAACGGGTCCGGGTTTGGCTACGGCTACGGCTCGCTCTTCGGCGGCGCCAGCCTCCCTCAGGGCCGTTTCGTCCGCGTCAATCAGGTGCAGGATAATGCGCAGTGGACCCACGGACGGCATACCATTTTGTTTGGCATGGAATACGACTTCCAGAACTCGCCCTGGGGCGGCCTGCCAAACATCACCGGCACCTACAACTTTTCGCCCGATATCACGATCTCGCCCTACCTTCCGGCGAGCATTGCGTCTTCGCCGAATGCGGCTGCATACGATAACGGCTTCACGGATATGCTGCAGGGGATCGGCACGCTTTCACTCTCCGAAGGCAACTCGTCCATCCCCTTCCGCGAGAACGATATCTCCTTCTACGTCCAGGACAACTTCAAGGTGAGCCCGGGCCTGACGGTAAACCTCGGCGTGCGTTATGAATACTTCGGCCAGAGCGCGAACATCGTTCACCAGGATAGCGTGACCCAACAGGAAGGCCCCAATGCGTTCTGGAGCAAGAGCCTGCCGCTTTCTGCCACAACCTTCCCTCAGGTCAATCCTGACTATCGCAATATCGAGCCGCGCTTTGGCATTGCCTACACGCCGTCGAATATGCCCAAGCTGGTTGTGCACGCCGGATTCGACCTTCTGGCCGATCCGGTTTTCTACAACATCTTCCTCAACATCGCGCAATCTGCGCCGGTCGTGAACGCGGGACTGGTATTCTGCAACAGCCAGCCTCTCGCCGGCCCCGTCACCAACTGCGAGCCCAGCGGTGGCTGGACCTACGCAACCGTGCAGCCGTTCGCCAAGGCAAATAACCTGCTGCCTACGGGCGGCGATCCGCGCCTGAACCCGATCACGACGGTTCCCACCAACCTGCGCAACCCCATGGCCGAGATCTATTCACTGGGCCTCCAGTATCAGGTTGCACCGGCCGCGGTTGCCGAGGTTCGCTACGTGGGCAACCACACCTTCGACAACTTCCAGGCCTCGAATGCCAATCCCGACGTCCTTGACGTTCAGAATGCCGGTTTTCCCAGCTATGGCGCAGGGACGACCGTGTGTACCAACACCAGTGCCAATGGCTACACCCGGCCCAACTGCGACTACAATGCGGTGACTGAAACGGGCAACACGGCGTTCCTTATCTACAATGCGTTGCAAACCAACTTCACGGTGCGGAACTTCCATAACTGGACGGGAACGTTGGGTTATACGTGGAGCCGCGGAATCAGCAACGCCAGCGAAATCTTCTCCACCGGCACGGGCGGCACCACAAGCGCGTACGCGCAGAATCCGCTGAATATCGATCAGGCTGAACGCGGCGTCGACGGCAACTCTTACCCCAACGCATGGGGTATTCAGTTGACCTACAACGAGCCCTGGCTCAAGGACCAGCACGGAATACTTGGACGGCTTCTGGGCGGTTACTTCCTCAACAACTTCTATCAGTTCAATAGCGGTCAACCTTTCAACCCGATTCAGAATTCGCCGGTGGTCCCCACTAGTTCGCCAGCGGGCACGGTTATTGCAGCTCTGAGTAATCCTAGTAGCAGCAGTTACAACGCAAGCTTCAATCCAACCGAGGCCTCGCAAAGCAACTGCGACTTGTATTTCTCACTCAACTTCGGAAATCCGTGCCGCCCGATCCTTCAGAATCCAAAGGCGCCCATGGGCACCGTCGGCATCAACCTCGGGCCTGGCGGTTATGTCGATTACGCCTCAGGCAATACGGTCAGTCCCAGCACGGAACACTGGACCTGGAATAACCAGTATGCGGCCCTTGCGGCTGGCAACCCGTTCCCAGGTGTGGGGCGCAACATCCTGCGCGGCGATAACTGGAACGACTGGGATGCCTCGCTCGGCAAGAATTTCAAGGCCACCGAGCGCGTAACCGTGCAGCTCACCATGAACGTTTTCAACGTCCTCAACCGCGCCTACTACGGCGTACCCGATCCCAACGTTGAAGATGACTGGGCGACTGGTGAATTCCTGACCGACTACTACGCGACCGATACCGGGACCGGTACGGCAGCAGGCGGCGGCGCATATTACGCCGGCTTCGGCAACCGCAACATCGAACTCAGCGCACACGTAAACTTCTAGCCCTTTGGTCTCTCGCGCAAAAACGGGCGTCCGCTTGCGGACGCCCGTTGCGTTTACCGGTTGATTGCTCCGAACCGCCCCTGAACTATTTCTTCCTGGTCTTCTTCGCCGCGGTTGTGCGGCGAGGCGCGGATTTCTTCGCCGGCTTTTTCGCTGCCGCGCGCCTGGCCGCCTGGGGTGCTTTCGCTTTGATTGCGGTTCTGGCTCGCTCGCCCTGTTTCTTCGACGCAGACCTGGTGCGCACCGCGCGCGTCTTCTCGGCCAGCTCGGCCTTCAGCTCGGCGTCGAATTCGGCCGGCGTCAGCGGCCGCGCCGACTTGCGCAGCCGTTCAATGTCGTAGAACTCGCGACGCTCGCTCAGAAACACGTGCACCACAAAGTCCACGTAGTCCAGCAGAATCCACTCGCCGTTGCGGCGGCCCTCCACCGAGTGCGGATAAACACCGAAATTGCGCTTGAGCCGCAACTCGATCTCGTCGGCAATGGCGACAGCCTGCCGCTCGTTCGTCGCCGAAGTCAGGAGGAAAAAATCGCTCAGTCCCGAGTCCGCGGGATCGAGCTCGAGGATGCGTGTGTCGTGGCCTTTTTTCTCTTCGCAAACCGCGGCAGCGGCCTGCACCAGGGTGCGCGTCTGCTTCTGCGCCGGCGATAGGTTCATGCGGTCGGACGATTCTCCAAGGTCATCCTAGCAAAACAGGGAGCATGGGAGCGAGGGGAGCAAGGGAGCCGCCAGGAATCGGGACTACGAGCCTTCTGGACAGTGGGACGAGGTCTAGGAGTGATACAGCTTGTGTTGTGCAATGTATTCGCGAACCGCAGCCGGGACCAGGTTGCGTCCCGCCGCCGGGCCGCCGGAAGCTTGAATCTGCGCCCGGATCTCGGTGGCGCTGATCGGCACATCAAGGCCCGGCAGAACGTAAAACGGCATACGCTCGCCCCGCTCATCAACGAGAACGAACGCGCGGACTTCGACGCCGCTCTCGCTCGAGTCGGCTTCTGGCGCCGCTTCCAGCTTCACTCCCGGCGGCAGAGCGGTCTTCAATCCCTCCAGCGGCTGCCCCGGCCGCGAGGCCACGATCAAACGCGCCACAAAAGGGACCTCTGCCGCGCGATGCCAGTCGCGCAAACTCAGGAAAGAATCCGCGCCTATCAGGCAGTAAAGCACGGAATCGGGCCCGAGCTTCGCCCGCAGGCCCCCCAGCGTGTCGATAGTGTAATTGGGGGCGCACTTGGGCGCAGAACCTTCGCTGCCATCGAGCCTGGGTGCATCGGCGAGCGAAACCGTGAAACCCGGCTCGCCTGCGATGGCCAGCCGCGTCATGGCCACGCGGTCCTGGAAGCCGGCGCTTGCCCCTTCGGGTTTCAGCGGCTGCGCACCCACCGGGGCAAACAGCACCGCATCCAGCCCAAACGCCTTGCGAGCGGCGTGCGCCACCGCCAGGTGGCCCAGGTGTGGCGGATCAAAACTTCCCCCGAAGAACGCGACACGTGCTCCACCCTGACGCGGCAACTCGAAGCCGTCAATCGATGGCATGGCTTCATCGTATCGCGTCTGCGATCGCCGGCCACGGCGCGCCGTGAGCTAGAATCGATATTGCGATTGCCCGATCGCGCCCTCTGCCATGCGCTATGTAATTGCCTCGATTTCGCTCGCGGGTCTGCTCGTTGCCGCCCTGGCGCTTCAGGTCCACTACTCTACGGCCACTGAGCCCTGCTCCATCAACGCGCACTGGGATTGCGGCATCGTCAACCACAGCAGGTACTCCATGTTTTTCCACGTTCCGGTGGCGGCCATAGGAATCGCGGGTTACCTGATGCTGGCAATTCTGGCGATGGCGCGCCGGCGTATTCTACTCCTCATTGCCGCCGCCATTGGCTTGGCCTTCGCACTTCATCTCTCCAGCATCGAGCGCAACGTCCTCGAAGTCTGGTGCCTCTATTGCGTCATTTCGCAGGGACTCATCGCACTCATCACCTTGCTCAGCCTGGGCTGGCTCGTCGCCGTGGAGAGGTCGAAGCACCGCGCGTCGAAAGCGGCCTAGCGCTTCTTCCTCGCAGCTCCGAACGCCTCATGCGCTGATAAAATTGACCTATATACATGCTCAATGGCTGGTATGCGCGCCGGATGTATGCCTGGGAAACGCGGCTCACCATGCGCGACGAAAATCGTGTGGTGCGCCCGCTGGAATGGGGCTTCGAATGGGTGGCCCCGTTTCTTGAGTCCCACGGCTTCTCCGAGGCGGTCCCCGCTCCCGAAGTGGTGCGCGACGAATCCGCTGCTGAAGCCGCCATGCTCCTCATCAACGAGCTGCTCGTCCGCCACAGCGACGTTTTCTTCGGTTACCAGCGCCCCATCGACTTCCGTCTTCAATCGCGCCCTCCGCAATTATTCCCCACCAACGTCCGCCCTGAAACGCTTGCCTACGACGCCGAGCTCACCCAGCAGGCCGCCGAGGGCAAGCTCGAACCCGTGCAGTTTCTGCGCTTCACGTCGCCCGAGCGCACGCCTTATCCCGAAAACGACCTTGTCAACGCGCGCTGGTTTCCCGCGCCCGCGCACAAGGATCCCGCGCGGCCCAAGCAGGCCATCGTGGTGCTGCCGCAATGGAATGCTGACGCCTTCAGCCACAACTCACTGTGCATGCTCTTCAACCGCATGGGCGTCTCAGCGCTGCGCCTTTCCAAGCCCTATCACGACATCCGCCGTCCCACCGAGCTCGAGCGCTCCGACTATGCGGTCAGCGCCAACATCGGGCGCACCATCTCCGCCTGCCGCCAGGCCGTCGTCGACATCCGCTGCTGTGTCGACTGGCTCGAAGAGCAAGGCTACGAGCAATTCGGAGTGCTGGGCACGAGCCTCGGTTCCTGCTACGCATTCCTGGCCAGCGCGCACGATGCACGCCTGCGCGTGAATGCCTTCAATCACGCCTCGACAGCGTTCGGCGACGTGGTCTGGGCCGGGCAAAGCACGCGCCACATTCGCCAGGGACTCGAAGAGTCAGGCCTCACGCAGCCACGCCTGCGCGCGTTGTGGGCCGCCATCAGCCCGGTGAGTTATTACGAAAAATATCTCAGCGTCGATTCCGGCGGGCCCTTGAAGCGCGTTCTTTTCGTCTATGCAAATTACGATCTGACGTTTCCCCGCGAGTACTCGCTGGAGGTCGTCGAGGCGGCTCGGCGCTCCACCCTTAATCACGAAGTCCGCGTTCTGCCCTGCGGCCACTACACCACCGGCGAAACGCCCTTCAAGTTCATCGATGGCTGGTACCTGGGCTGGTTTGTCTACCGCGCTTACAAGGCCCTGCGCGAGGAGAAGGCGGCAAGACGCAAATCCGCACCGGCAACGAAGACCGATATCGCCGAGGAAGCCGTCTCGCGCTAACGCACCGCCGCCAGATTCAGCCGCAGCAGCTTTGCCGGATCGAGATACGCATCCTGCCAGCGCACTGCCCAATGCAGATGCGGCCCGGTCACGCGGCCGGTAGCTCCGCTCAGTCCGATCCGCTCACCCCGGCTCACATGCTGGCCCTCCTGCACCTCGACGCGGCTCAGGTGCATTGAAATCGTGAACAGCCCCAAGCCGTGGTCGATCACCACGCAGTTCCCCTCGTAATAGAGCGGCCGGGCCAGCACCACCACGCCGCTGTTGCCCGCGCGCACTACCGTTCCGGTTGCCGCCCGAAAATCCATTCCCTTGTGAATGCTGTCGAGCTTGCCGTTCAAGGTGCGCCGTGTGCCGAAGCTGTCGGTCGGCGGCGCTGTCACCGGTGCGCGAAAACTGCCCGACCAAAGCGGCTCCGGCGCGCTGACTGCAAACACTTTTGCCTTCAGCTCAATTTCCGCCTTGATCCGCTTCAGGTCCTGGGCCGGCGGCTCAACAAATTTCGGCGCCACGGTCAAAGCGCTCGTCCGGTAGTGAGCGGGATGAATCTCGACAGTCCGGCTCAGGTCGATTGTGCTCCCGTCTCCGAGCCTGGCGTTGATCCGAAGGCCTGAAGAGCCCACGGCCGCTTCCACATCCACGCCGGCCAGCGCATACCAACTCTGCCCGTCACGCCCCTGAAAAAACTCCAGCTTGCGGCCCAGCCAATCGCCGTCAAGCGTTGCGCTGGCCGGCAGACTCACGCGAATCAACTCCGGCGATCCCACTTCCACCACAGCCGGCGTAAGAGTGACCTGGTTGTTCTGCGTCTCAGCTCGCGCCTCGTCGATCAGAAAAGATATCGTGCCTGTGAGGACTACCCCAAAAACAAACCGCGGGATGCGCGCCCGAATCATGCATCCAGCATACCGGGCCGCATCCCGCGGGTTGGGGGACGTGTGAGGAGAGCCGTACCCTATTTGCCGCTGTGCTTGTCGCGATAGATCTGTCGGCTCGCGCCGTTCTGCGCGTGGTTGATTTGCGCCTTTTGCTGTCCCGTCAGCTTGCCACCGTTGGCCTGGCGGTCAGCATGAACCTGCTCGTTGATGCCCTGCTCGCGGTTCTCCACGCGGGATGCCTGGCCGGCGCTCATGGTCCCGTTGCGAAGGCCATTGGCAATACGGTCCTGCTGGTTCTCGCGGCGCTGGCCCACCTCATTGTTGCCGTAGTGCGCGGTGTTGGCGTTGTGCTTGTCCTGGTAAATCGAGTGGCTCACGTTGTTCTGCTGGTGGTTGATCTGCTGCCGCTCGGCGGCCGTCAGGTGTCCGTTGTCGCCCGCGCGGTCGTCGCGCTCTTCGCGATTAATGTTGGCTTCGCGCGATTCCAGATTCTTGGTCTCGCCGGCCGTCAATTGCCCGGAATCGATCCCGTTGGCAATACGGTCCTGCTGATTCTGCTTACGCTGATTGATGGTCGGGTTGGGCTGGTTGGGCTGGGTCTGTGGTTGGCTCTGTTGAGCAAAGGCCGGTCCCGAGGCGATCAGGGCGGCCACGGCGAGCATAAACATTCTGTGCTTCATTGTGGTTCCTCCGCGGGCCTTAGGATTTGAATTGCCGGCCCATGTCACCACCAGACACACTCCGCAAAAAGTAGTTGCGACTTCTCAATTCTTTTGCATCCAAAATGCTCTCTCGTACGTCGCACATGAATCTCCGCGCAAATTCCTTCGCCCCCCTGCAACTTTCGTTGCAGACCGGTGTTTGCCGTGCGCCGCATCTTTAAGGGGCGCCCGCATGCCGGACCCAGCCCACTCGCGGCCGCCGGTTCCGGTCATCGGCTTCGGCAATGGGAACAATCGGCGGGCTGTTGGTGTCTAATGGACCAAACCAGACCGTTTCTCTTTGCCGGAATTTGATGCCTGAAGCGGGTGACTTCATGCTTGAGCTGCGCAGGGTCTCGAAGCACTTTGCGGGCATTCCCGCTGTCGATAATGTCAGCTTCCTCGCCGCGCCCGCCGAAGTGACCGGCTATCTTGGCCCCAACGGCTCGGGCAAAACCACCACCATCAAGATGATCACCGGCCTCATCGAGAGGACTTCAGGCCAGATTCTCTTCGAAGGCAAGCCGATCGAGGATGATTGGATGGCCTACAAGTCCCGCATGGGCTACGTCCCCGAGGAGCCATATCTTTATAACCACCTCTCGGGAGCGGAGTATCTGACCATGGTCGCGCAACTCCGCGCCTTGCCGACGCGCGCTGCGTCGGAGCACATCGACGGTCTCCTGCGTCTGCTCTCGCTCCACGACGACCGCCATGCTTCGATCTCCGGCTACTCCAAAGGCATGCGCCAGAAGGTCCTGATTGCGGCGGCTCTGCTGCATAATCCCCAACTCGTTCTGCTCGACGAGCCATTTGCAGGGCTCGATGTTGCCTCTTCCCTGGTGTTGCGCAGCCTCATTCAGGAGCTCGCCCGCCGCGGCAAAGTGGTGCTTTTCAGCTCGCATGAGCTCGACACCGTGGAGCGCGTCTCGACCCGCGTTGTCATTCTTCATCGCGGCAAAGTCGTTGCCGACGACTCCATCGAGCGCCTGCGCTCCTTGATGGAACTCAAGACTCTCGAGGCCATCTTTTCGCAGCTCGCCGTCGAGCAGGACACCGAATCGATGGCGCGGCAGATTGCGGATCTGATCCATGCCTGAGCTTGTTTCCCGGCTGGCCGGCCGCCTGCCGCTCCAGTTCCGCGTTCTCCATCGCCAATTTCTGCTCCGCGTCATCGACCTCGAATCGCTGTCGATTCAAGCCGACATTCCCAGGTTCCTGGGCCAGTTCGCCGGCATCCTCATCATGTTCAGCGTCATTCAGTCCGTCGGCTTCCTGATGGCGCTCGCGGCCGCTCCCAGGAACCCGATCATCCTGATATGGTCTACCGAGCAGCGCCTGATCTCGACCATGATGCTGGTGGCCGGGCTGACTGCCGTCGCCAGTTGGGACAACATCTTTCCCGACCGCCGCGACGCCATGATTCTCGGTCCACTGCCGGTGCGCCCGCGCACCATCCTTGTCGCCAAAGCGGCTGCCTGCGCAGCGATCGTGGGACTCGGCATTCTTGCTTTGAATTCCTTCACGGGGCTTCTTGTGCCGTCCGCCCTCGGAGGGGTGGCGCATCTCCCGCGGGCCTTAGCCGCTTACTGGCTCACCATGATTGCCGCCAGCGTCTTTTCGTACGGCTCGCTGCTGACCATCCAGGGCTTCATGGCGTTGCTGCCGCGGCGTCTCTTTCTGCGCCTCTCAGCATTTCTCCAGATTGCCGCCTTCGGCATCCTGATGAGCGTCTATTTCCTCGAGCCGACGCTCCCCACGACCGCCGCCCTAAAGGCTGCGAACGTCCAATGGGTTCTGGCTTCGAATCCCTCCTACTGGTTCTTCGCCCTCTTCAATCAATTGAGTGGCACTCTGCCGCCATCCTTCACCTGGCTCGCTGCGCGCGCGTGGATGGGCCTCGCCGCTGCCGCACTCGGAGCCACGGCTTCGCTGCTTCTTTGTTATCTGCGCACGATGCGCAAGACGGTCGAGGAACCCGACCTCGTTCCCGCAGCGCGCGGCTTTCATTGGCATCTTCTTTTCGGCAGCCGCTTGCAGACCGCCATTTTGCTTTTCGGCCTTCGCTCGCTCACGCGCAGCCGCCAGCACCGACTGGCCTTCGCCTTCTACCTCTCGGTCGTGCTCGCCATCGCGCTTTCGTGGCTGCACGCCAATTTGTCGGCGGCAGCGCCGCGGCCACTGGGTCCTGACGTCTTGATCGCCTCGTTCATGATGATGACCCTGGCAGTCTTCGGCTTGCGCAATGTCTTTGCACTCCCCATATCACGTACGTGCAACTGGGTTTGGCGCACCACGCAGCTCAGTCCTTCGGAAAAATACATCGCCGCCACCCGAGACTCGCTTTTCTTTCTTGCGGCCCTTCCCGTGTGGATTGTGTCTGCTGCCTTGTTCCTTGCTTTCAAGCCATGGTCCCTGGTGGCCGCTCATCTCGCAATTCTTGCTTTGTTCGGATGGATCTTCGTCGAGCTGAGCCTGATCGGGTTCTATAAAATTCCTTTCACCTGCTCCTACTTGCCGGGAAAGGTGAACCTGCAACTCCTTTTCTGGAGCTTCGTGCTCGTCTTATCCATTTTTGCGCTTTCGACTGCTCAATACGAGCTGCGTTCGCTCAACCACCCGGTCCAGTACCTCCTCATTGCCGGCGCCCTCTCCGGCGTCGCCTTGGGGCTTTGGCGTTATAACAGCCGGCACGCAAAATCCGCGGTCCTTTACTTCGAGGAGCTTCCGCCGGAAATCATTACCACGCTCGGCCTCACGCGCGACGGCGTTTCCATCGCCAGACTTTAGCCGGGCGGCTCGGTTGCGTCTTCCTCAATCGCGCCACGCGTTGCTTCCCGGCTTGCCTTAAAATTTCTGTATGACTGACCCCATGTCACTCCCGCTTGCCCAAGCCGATCCGGAGATCGCCGCCGCCATTGACAACGAAACCATTCGCCAGCACGAAGGGCTGGAGATGATTGCCAGCGAAAACTTCGTCTCCGAAGCTGTGCTGGAGGCGGCCGGCTCGGTCTTCACCAATAAATATGCCGAAGGCTACCCGGGGCGCCGCTATTACGGCGGCTGCGAATACGCCGACATCGTCGAAAACCTGGCCCGCGATCGCGCCCGCCAGCTCTTTGGCGGCGATCACGTCAATGTGCAGCCACACTCCGGCTCGCAGGCTAACGCTTCGGCCTACGCGGCTGTGTTGCAGCCCGGCGACACCATCCTCGGCCTTGACCTTGCGCACGGCGGCCACTTGACGCACGGCCACCGGCTCAGCTTCAGCGGCAAGCTCTATCGCACCACCTTCTATCACGTGCGCCGCGACACTGAAACCATCGACTACGACGAGCTCGAATCCATCGCCGTCGCTGAAAAGCCCAAGGTCATCATCGGCGGCGCCAGCGCCTATCCCCGCCTTTGGGACTTCGCCCGCATGCGCCAGATCGCCGGCAAGGTGGGCGCGGTCTACATCTTCGACATGGCGCACATCGCCGGCCTGGTGGCGGGCGGCGTGCATCCTTCGCCTGTGCCCCACGCGCACATTACCACCACCACGACCCACAAAACACTGCGCGGCCCGCGCGCCGGCCTGATTTTCTGCACTCAGGATCTCGCCGCCGCCGTCGACAAGGCCGTTTTTCCCGGCCAACAGGGCGGTCCGCTGGTGCACATTGTGGCGGCCAAAGCGGTGGCGCTCGCTGAAGCGCTGCGCCCTGAGTTCCGCGCCTACGCAGCGCAGATCGTCGCCAATGCCAAGGCCCTGGCTGAAGCACTGCGTGCGGCGGGCTTTCGCTTGGTCTCCGGAGGGACGGACAACCACCTCATGCTCGTCGACGTCTTCGAGAAAGGCATGCTCGGCTCCGACGCCGAGCTCGCGCTGGGCAAAGCCGGTATTACCGTCAATAAGAACGCCATCCCCTGGGACACCAATCCGCCGCTCAAGCCCTCGGGCATTCGCATCGGCACCCCCGCGCTCACCACGCGCGGCATGAAAGAAGCGGAAATGCGCCAAATCGCCGCATGGATCGCGCGCGCCCTCGAACAACGCAACGACGACACCGCTCTCGCGCGCATTCGCGGCGAAGTGTTGGAATTGGCCAACCAATTCCCGCTCTATGCCTGGCGGCGCCTTCCTGTCACCGTTCACGTCTGAGGCGCTCCCGCATCCGCCCTGACCTGCAAGAGCCGCGCCGGATTGCCGCGCGCTCCCAAAATTTTACGTGCCTCACCGCTCCCGCGTGTGCAAGAATTCCCATTGCAAGCAGTTGTGACCACCCGCTCGGAAGAAGTCCACTCTACCCTCCCTCTCTTCCTACGGGTTTCAGGAGGAATCGATGAAATTCATGCACATAGCTTTCGCGGCGCTTGTCGTCTTCGTTGTGCCGGCCATCGCGCAACATCAGCCTGGTGGCCATCCCACGCCTCCAGCACACGGACCCGAGGCCTATCATGGCAATCCGCAAGCGCCGAACATGCACCGGAACTATTCCGATCAGCAGGGCCACCCCAATGCTCCGCATGTCGACGGAGGTCGCTGGGTGGGCCATGATACCGGCCCCAACGACCCGCGCTATCATCTCGAGCATCCCTGGGTGCATGGCCACTTCACTGGCGGCTTTGGCCCCGGGCACGTTTGGCGCATCGCCGGCGGAGGGCCCAATCGCTTCTGGTTCAACGGATGGTATTGGTCGATTGCGCCGGCCGACATCGTCTACAGCGACGGCTGGCTTTGGAACTCCGATGAGATCATCATCTACGACGATCCTGATCACATCGGCTGGTACCTGGCCTACAATGTGCGCCTCGGCACCTATGTTCACGTGATGTACCTCGGGTAAGCCGGTGGCTTTCCACTCGCGCGGATGGGTTGAAGAAGATCGCGGCGGGACGGCTTGATTGCCTGTCCCGCCGCACTATCTATTCTTGCTCCGATAAAAAACTCGTCATCCCTGCGAACCCGCCTCCTGCACTGCGGAAAACGCAGGCACTTTCTTCACTTCAGTATTTGCAATCCAGCGCTTACCCCTACTTAGGCGCTAAACAAAGTCGTGCCGTCCCAGATACCACTTACTCGCTCCCGGGTGCTCGGCGCTTCGCGCGATGTTAGTATCCGCAACGCCAAGTTCGCCCGCGCCCCGTGCGATGCAATCAACTCCTAACTCATGAAAATAGGTTGACGAGCTCCATGCCGATCCAGAACTTTATGAATTATGCTTGATCCATGACGATAGAACACATCCTCTCGCAAATAGACTTTGAGATCGCAAGTTTGACACAGGCGCGGAAGATTCTAGCAGGCATTGGATCCAAATCAACCGACGGATCGCGGAAGGCTGCAAAAGCAGTTTCTAAAGCCATTCCCGCAAAGAAACGGATCCTGAGCGCCGATGCCCGCAAGCGGATCGCCGACGCGCAGCGCAGGCGCTGGGCCGCCGTGCACGCCAAGGCGAAGAAGAAGGCCTAGACGAAAAAGATGGATCCTTGAGCTCGCTGCGCCGGGCGCAGAGCAATGCTGCGTAAGAAAGCAGACTCATACCCGCGCAGGGTTCGTCCCATCCAGGTTGCAATTCTCTCGGCGCGGAGCCCATCCGCATCGATCCGGGCAAACCCGCTCAGGCCATCACCAGCATGCGCGGCTCGGTCATCTCTGCGATGGCGCTGCGCACGCCCTCGCGGCCCAGCCCGGACTCTTTCACCCCGCCATAGGGCATCGGATCCAGGCGCCAGGTTGGCGTGTCGCCCACGATTAACGTGCCCACCTCCAGTTCGCGATAGGCCGTGAGAATGCGGCCGGAGTCGCGCGTCAGCAGCCCCGCTTGCAGCCCGTATTTTGAGTGGTTGACAGCCGAGAGCGCCTCCTCGAAGTCGTCGTACGGTTCAACCAGCAACACCGGCCCCAAGACCTCCTCGTCGCGAATCTTCATGCCGGGCGCGGTAGCGGTCAAAATGGTCGGCGAAATTGTCGGTCCTTTGCGCTCGCCGCCGGCCACCAGCTTCGCACCGCCTTCCATTGCTTCCTTGATCCATGCCTCCACGCGCTCCGCATCGCTCAGGCGGATCAGCGGTCCCACCTCAGTGGCCTCATGGGCCGGGTCTCCAACGACCATCTTGCCCGCGTGGTCCACCACTTTCCAGATAAAGGTCTGAAAGATGCTCCGCTCCACAAAAACGCGCTGCACGCTGATGCATGACTGGCCGGCAAAGTTGAAAGCCCCGTGCGCCGTGCGCAGAGCCGCATCGTCCAGGTCCTTCCAGTCGTTGTGCACCAGCAGCGCCGCATTTCCGCCTAGCTCCAGCAGTACGCGCTTGCGGCCTGAATGAGCTTTCAGCTCCCAGCCCACCCGCGCCGACCCGGTAAAACTCACCAGCTTGATGCGATCCTCTTTCTCCGCCAGCCAGGCCGTGTCGGCATTGTCCAGCGGCAGTATGGCCAGCGCCTCCTCCGGCCAGCCCGCTTTCAGGATCAGCTCTCCCAGCGCCAGCGCGGTAAACGGCGTCTGCGGCGCGGGCTTCACAATCAGCGGGCAGCCCGCGGCCATGGCCGGCGCCGCCTTGTGCGCCACCAGGACCAGCGGAAAATTGAACGGAGTAATGGCCAGAACCGGCCCCACCGGAAAGCGCTGCACCAATCCCCAACGGCCCTCGTTGCCCTCGGTCAGGTCCAGCGGAATGCTCTCGCCGCCCAGCCGCGCCGCCTCTTCGGCCGCGGTCTTGAAAATGAGCACGGCGCGATCCACCTCGATCCGCGCCAGCCGCATCGGCTTGCCTGCCTCGGCCACGATCAGCTGCGCAAATCGCTCTTTTTGCTCGATCAGGGCAGCAGCCACATCTTCCAGAATTTCGCGGCGTTTCCAGCGCGGCAAAGCGCGTGTGCGCCGCAGGCTTGCCCACGCGTGGTGCACGGCCTGGCGGGCGTCGGCCCGCGTCGCCACGGTCACGCGACCCACCAGCCCCTGGTCCCAAGGCGAGCGCACCTCCAGCGGCTCTCCTTCCGTCCATTCCTTGCCGCACAGCAGAAATCCGGTCTGCGATCCCGGACGCATCTTCATGGTCAGACTCCCGTCACGATGAGTGTACGCTCCCGATCGCAAGAGGCCGCGCTTTCAGCAGCGGTTTTCACCAGCCGCAATCCGGTTCGGCGAACGTTTCCGCACGGGTTCTCGGCCCGCGCCTCACGGGTCGCAAACAATTCGCTTACCCGAAGCGCCGCCCATGCGGTATAGTGTCTGCAATCTGCAAGCAGGCCCCCTCAAAACCAGCAGCGAAAGATTCCATGAAAGGGAAATGACAATGCCCGACCCGACTTACAATCCAGCCGCTCCGCAGCCTGTGGGAGCCCCTCCAAAGAAATCCGGTTCCAGCGCCTTGAAAATCATCCTCATCATCGTGGGGATCTTCGTAGTCCTGGGCGTCCTCGTGATTGGCGTAATCGGCTACGGGGTCTGGCGCGTCCACAAGGCCATCCAAACCGGTCCCAATGGCCAGGTCAAGATCGGCAATTTCACCGCCAATACAAATAATCAGTTCACTGAAAGCGACTTGGGGATTGCCATCTACCCGGGCGCCGAGCAGCAGAAGGACAGCCTGCGCATGTCGCTCGGCGGCAAAACCATGATCACTGCCAACTACCTCACGCCCGATTCGAAGGACCAGGTCATCGCTTTTTATAAGGACAAGGCCGGCCCGAATGCGCAATCGATGGTCACAAACGACATGGCCCAGTTTATCGTTGACGTCGGCGGCGGCGACCAGACCACGGTGATGATTACCCAGAGGGCGAACATGCATAACGGCGAGACATCGATCACCATCGTGCGCGCGCCGAAATCCTGAAGCAGCATCGGGGCCGGCGGCCGTGCGGGCGTCGGCGCCCGCACCACTGCGCCACCCGGCTGGAATCTGCAGCCGCTCGCCATTGTGGATGAGCTCGTCTGCGGCCGCGCGCTCATGCGCGCAGCACGTACCGAACGCGCAGATCCTCGCCATACCACATGATGTAGTTCGTGCCCCAGCAGTTGTTGAAGAGGCACGAATGGATTCCCTTGCTCAAGTCCGGCTGCTCGTTCGAGAACCGCAGCGGATCGCGCTCACCCAGGGCCACCACCGGCGCATCGAGCGTGTCCACGGCAAATGTATCGGCGCCGTGCTGGCAGCGGAATCCCTGCTGCAGGCAGTGCATGTGGCGATTGCCTGATGCCACCACTTCGAACGGCGAAATCCACTCCCCTGATTTATCGAGCTTCCAGGCTTTCGTGTCCTCAACGATCGGGTTGAACGTGAGCCACAGTGCTTCCGGCATGCGCGTCGCCGGCTTGCCGAACCAGGACAGCGTCATGTGAATCACAGGCTCCGCCTTAGGCAACAAAAGCTCAACCAACGTTTGTCGTGGGAATGCAGCTCGGCCAGAAGTGAAGGCGCCCTCGTCCTTGAATTGCAGATCCACAAGTACGCGATGTGACTCATCCGTCTCCTCCACACTCACTTCGGTGGAACTCGGCTGCCATTCCTCGCGCTTTGCCCCAAAGCGTTCGATGTTCGGCTTGCCGAAGTCCTTCGCCGCCCAATCCGCCTTCGTCGTCAGGTAACTCGCCTGGTAATGCTGGTAATCTTCCGCCGAAAGCGTTTGATAAGTCAGGAGTGCGATGGGGTTCTTCTCGCTCGCCCACTGGCGGCTTGTTTCTTTGTTGCGAAGTTGTGTTATACCGCCCGTTTTCGCGTCGATGCGGATCACAAAGTGCGCAGTCTCAATTTGCCGTCCGGCCGCCTCCGCAATCGCTTTGGGAGCTATGACCGGCCGGATGGGCGCAATGCTAGCGACCGCAAGTTGCGCCTCTTCGCGCATCGCCTCCGGCAGCGTCGCCACGCCATCCAGCAAGTCTTGCCGCTTCTCAATCCAGCTGAACTCCACCACCTTGTAGTTCTTCGTATCCAGCATGCGCACCAGATCGGCCGGCTCATAGTTGTCGAAATCCAGCCATGTCTTCGTATCCGTACCCCACGTGTGCTCCGGCTCCAGCAGCACATGCCGCAGCAACTGTAAATCCGTCGCATCGCCCACCTGCAGCGCGCCCTGCGCGATCCACGCCTCTCTCAGCCGCGCGATCTCGCGATAGCGCGCCACCTTCAGCGGATCGCTGGCGCACCCGTAGATCCACGTGTCGCCGATCTCCTCGGTCACCACCGGCAGCTTGTGGTGGAACGGCGCCAGGGCATTCGCCATTTCGCTCAGGTTGCAGGCGGTGATCTCCGCTTTCGGGAACCGCGCCGCCAGGTCCGCGTGAATTCGTTCGATTTCCTCCCGCGTGTGCGGGCCGCTGTTATCTCCGCGCACCCGCGTCACCAGCGCCAGATCCGATCCGGGAACCACCGCGATGCCCTCGTAATCATGGTGATACATCATCGCCAGGCTCGCGCCCGATGGGTCCTTCCAAAGAAAAATCGGCGGCAGTTGAGCGGGCGTCGAGCCGCCATTCACGCCAATCTCGAGAAACGTTACGCCATGCTTCGCCAGCGGCGGAACGATGCCCCGCGTGTGCCCCGGCACGTCGGTCATCTTAGCGCCCGTCGTTACCATGCCAAAGCGCTTGTCGAGCCACCGCGCCAGCGCCAGGCTGCCTTCAATCATCGACTGGCCCAGCATCTCCGTTTGCCACGTGAACGGCAGCGCGTGCCAGGCGATGTCGCCGCGTGCGATCGCGTCTTCCATGATTTTGCGCTCCGCCGTCCCCGCCTGGTCGAGATATTCAAACGGCAGCCACGAGCCCGTCGTCCACACGTAGCGCCGTTTTCCGCCTGCATTCGCCGCGCGCGCCACCTCGATGGCCTGCGGAAAATACTGGGTGAAATATTTGTGAACGACATTGAATTGCGTATCGATGAAGCCAGCGTCGAAGTGGCACTTGAACATCACCAGCACGCGCTTCACGCTCGCGTCGGGCGCTGCCGGCTCCTGGCCGAACCCAAACTCCGGGCGCAGCGCCATTCCCGCTCCTGCCGCCGTCATCGCTTTCATAAAATCACGTCGTCTCATCGCAGAAACTACTCCTAGCGCGGCGCGAACCGGAGCCGCATCCTCATTTGCGCTAACCAGAACATCCGCCCTCGCATCGCCGGCACAATCCGTCGTATTCTTTGCAGCCGCTCAATAACGATTGGGGTGGTAGCCGCTTAGCTCCGACATTACGCGTTCGTAGCCGTGCCGGAAACCATCGCGATACGCCTCTTGCAGTTCATAAGGAACATCCCTCGGGTCGCGATACTCATCGCGATTGTTCGGGTTCGGCTGCCGATGATTTTCGAAGTCCTTCAATGCGCCATCCGCGCCATCGTGAAAGCCGCGCATCCTGATTTCGCTGCCCGGCCCCATGTAACGCTCATCGCGCTCCGGCCCGGCCGTCAGGATTTCAATACATCGTTGGTACCCATCGCGAAAGCCTGTGCGATAGGCCTCCATAAACTCGTCGCCAATGTCTGGATGGCGGTATTCGTCCCGGTTGTTCGGATCCGGATTGCGGTGGTTCTCCAGGTCCCTCAGCGCGCCGACCATCCCATCCTGAAAACCGCGCTGCCGGATCTCCATCCAAGGCGCGGGTGGCTGCGCCTGGGGCCAGCCCGGATTCGGTGGAGGCACCGGCTGCTGCTCGCCGCCCGTGAAGTGCGCAATGCCCCGCTCATAGCCCCGGCGAAACCCTTCGCGGTACGCCTCCCAGTCGCCGGGCGGAACGTTTGGGTGACGGTATTCATCCCGATTGTTCGGGTCCGGCCTGCGGTGGTTTTCAATATCTCTTTGCGCGCCGATAATCCCGTCGTGAAAACCGCGCCGCTGGATGTCCTGCAATTCTGCGGGTGGTGTATCCCAGTTTTCTTGATCCTGGACGCGGCCGTATTGCGCCGGTCCTGCCGGAATCCCGTGAGCTCGTACTGCGACCGGTGCAATCCATCCCAGGACGAGCGCAAGCGCGGTCAATGCGAATCGATGCAAGTTCATGACGCGATTCCTCCTTTGCTCCTGTGGACTCACTGCATCTTACTACCGCGGATAGGGATTGATTTGCACCCGCGAGCCTCAGCCTTTCCCGTTCGGCTTGCCCTGCGATCCGTGCGATACACTCCATCCATGATTCACGACGGCCGCAACCGCAAACTTCCCTTCGATCCCGCTGAAGCTGTCGCCCATCTCCGCGCCCGCGACCCCAAACTCGCCGCGCTCATCGATCGCGCAGGCCCATTCACGCTCCGTCTCGACCATTCCGCGTCGCTCTTCGAGTCTTTGCTTGAGTCCATCCTGTACCAGCAGTTGCACGGCAAGGCCGCGGCCGCCATCCACGCCCGCGTGCGCGCGTACTTCGGCGGCGACCCCACGCCCCGGCTCCTCCTCGACACGCCCGACGAAGTCCTGCGGACGGCGGGTGTTTCGGTAAACAAACTGCGGGCGCTCAAGGACCTTGCTGCGCGCACCCTCGACGGCACCATTCCCTCCCACGCCGCCATCCTCAAAATGTCCGATGCCGACATCGTCGAACGCCTCACTCAAGTTCGCGGCATCGGCTCCTGGACCGTGGAAATGCTGCTCATCTTCCGCCTCGGCCGTCCCAATGTCCTGCCCGTGACCGACTACGGTGTGCGCAAAGGCTACGCGCTCACTTTCCAGCGCGTGCCCAAATCGCGCCCGCTCGCATCCAACGATTTACCGAAGCCGGATGTGATTTTCCGGCGCGGCCAGCGTTGGGTCCCTTATCGCACCGTGGCTAGCTGGTACTTGTGGCGTGCCTGCCATCTGGCTCGCCACTCTCAACCGGTGGGCCGCTCCAGCCGATAAGCTCTTCGGCACAAGCCGTAAAATAGCTTGAGCGGCTGGTTTTTTCATCTGCCGCGGCGCATTGAATTGGATTCTTCATGCCTCCTGGCAAACGTTTTGTCTGCATTCACGGCCACTTTTACCAGCCGCCTCGCGAAAACCCCTGGCTCGAGGCGGTAGAAACCCAGGACTCGGCCGCTCCCTACCACGACTGGAATGAACGCATCTGCGCGGAGTGCTATGCTCCCAACGGCGCCGCCCGCATCCTCAATGGCAAGAATCAGATCGCGCGTATTGTCAACAACTACGCGCGCATGAGCTTCAACTTCGGCCCCACGCTGTTGAGCTGGATGCGAGAAAAGGCCTCGCGCACCTGCCACATGGTGCGCGACGGCGAGCGCCGCAGCCGCCCGCGCAATGGCGGCCACAGTTCGGCCATGGCGCAGGTGTACAACCACATGATCCTGCCCCTGGCCAACGAGCGCGACTGCGCCACGCAAATCCGCTGGGGCATCGCCGATTACGAATTCACATTTAGCACGCCGCCTGAGGGCATGTGGCTGCCCGAAACTGCGGTCGACGTGCCCACACTAGAGCACCTCGCCGCGAACGGCATCAAATTCACGGTGCTGGCGCCGAACCAATGCAAAAGCGTTCGCCCGCTCAAAGGCGAAACGGCCTGGACGCCCACGCCCGGCGCCACCGTCGACACCACGCACCCCTACCTGGTGCGTCTTCCCTCCAGCGCCACCATCGCCGTCTTCTTCTACAACGGCCCGCTTTCGCGGTCCATTGCTTTCGATGGGTTGCTCAACTCCGGCGATAACCTTGTCAACGGCCTCAAAGCCGGCTTCAAAGATGGCAGTCAGCCGCAGTTGGTCCACGTAGCCACCGATGGCGAGACCTACGGCCATCACCACAAGTACGGCGAGATGGCGCTGGCTTACGCGCTGCGCCTGCTTGAGCAGGACAAATCGGTAAAGCTGATCAATTACGCCAGCTTCCTTGAGCAGTTCCCGCCAGAATTCGAGTGCGAAATCGAAGAGAATACATCGTGGAGCTGCGTTCATGGCATCGAGCGCTGGCGCAGCGACTGCGGCTGCAATTCCGGCCGCGCCGGCTGGAATCAGAAGTGGCGCACGCCCCTGCGTCAGGCGCTCAATGAGCTGCGCGACGCCCTGATTCCCCTCACCGAGCAGGAAACCGGCACGCTCTTTCGCGACGTCTGGGCCGCTCGCGACGCCTACATCCAGGTGATTCTCGACCGCAGTCCCGAGTCCATCGCCCGCTTTCTTAGCGCGCACCAGGCGCACCCGCTCACTGAGTCTGAACGCGTCCGCGCCCTCGAGCTTATGGAGATGCAGCGCCACGCCCAGCTTATGTTCACCAGTTGCGGATGGTTCTTCGACGAGGTCTCCGGCATCGAAACCGTTCAAGTGATCGCCTACGCCGCGCGCGTTCTTCAGCTTTCGCAGCAGGTCTTCGGAGACCAGGCCGCGCCCCTCGAGCCTGCGTTCCTCGCCCGCATGGCCGAGGCCAAATCCAATGTTCCTGCCTCCGGCGACGGAGCGCAGATCTACAAAAAATGCGTCGATACCATGGAGCTGCATCTCGAGCAGGTGGCCGCCCACTACGCCATCAGCTCCGTCTTCTCATCCTTCGCCGACGAAACCGAGCTCTACTGCTATGAGGTGCGTCGCATCTCCTACGAGATTCACAGCTCAGGCCGCGGCCGCCTCGCGTTGGGCCGCATCCACGTAGCCAGCGCCGTCACCGGCCATGCGCAAAGCTTCTCGTTCGCAGTGCTTCATTTCGGCGACCAGAACATCACCGCGGCCCTCAAGGCCTACGACGACGCCGATGCCCGCGCCTTCAAGGCCTTCTCAGCCGAAGCCGCCGGCCAGGTGCTGCGCGCCGACTTCCCTGAGGTCATTCGCCTCATCGACCGCTTCTACGGCCACGCCGACTACTCGCTCACCTCGCTCTTCAGCGATGACCAGCGCCGCATTGTGCAGATCATCCTCAACTCCACGCTTTGGGACATCGAGAACTCGCTCACCACCATCTACCAGGACCACTCCAGCCTTCTGCACTTTCTTTCGCAGGCAGGGCTTCCCAAGCCTCCCGCCCTCACCATCGCCGCCGGCTTCGCTATCAACGCCGGCTTACGCCGCGCTATTGACGCTGACCCTGTCGACCAGGCGCTGTTGCAGTCCTACCTTGCCCTGGCCAAGGCCGACCAGGTGCCTCTTGAGACCACCACGCTCGCCTATATCGCCGACCAGCGCATGAAGCGCTCCATGATCGAGCTTGAAATGTCCTCAGGCTCCCTCGAAATGCTTGACCGCGCCCTGGCGCTGGCCCGCACCCTTACGCAGCTGCCCTTCGAGCTGAATCTTTGGCAGGCGCAAAACCTCTGGTACGAGATTCTGCGCACCCCCGACGATCAGCTCACTGCGCTGGCGCCCGAAGATCGCGCCCGTTGGAGCCGGGACTTCAACGAGCTCGGCGTGTGCCTCTCCTTCGACACCAAAGGCATCCTGGCCACCGACGAACCGGTGGCTGCCGCTGCCGACTAGGGCAAGTGCGGTGTCCGGATGGGGTAAATCTCCCGTGGGAATGCCCTAAATAAGTCTCTTTACATCGCGCCGCGGCTAGCCGGCGGAACGATCCCGTTCATACGCAGGTACTCAACCATCTGTCCGTAATGGTCCATCATGTGCGCCATTCCCTGCGCTGCCGAGGCTGCGCGCGTCATGCCGCTGGGCGTTGTCACGAACGCATTTTCGGGCGTAATGGCGTCGACATATGCGTGCGCCGTGACAAATGAATCCTTCAGCGCCTGCACGATTTCAGCTTTCGACTTCAGTTTTTCAATGGCGGCACGAAAGTCCGTCATGGGCTTGCTGGGATCGTGAAAATAATAGTCGTTGGCTTCCGTCACGTGCTTCAACTGCTCGGCAAAGGTGCGCACCCCTTTGTATTCGCCCATCGAAGGGGACGGCGCGAAATCAAATTTGTCTTCGGGCATGGCTTCGGCAGCAGGAACAAACTCCTGCTCAACGGTGTTGAGCAGTTTTCCGTAAACCTGCGCGGGAGTCAGCAGCGTGCCCGCGGCAGGTTTGGCGGGCGCGGCATTCTGCGCCATCGCTAGCGTTGATGCTACTGCGAGCACGCAACAGCCGAAAAGTTTGCGCGCAATCTGAGTCTGGATGTGCATGGGGCTAATCCTCCCGCGGCCCGGCCGCGTGAAGGCAATCTACCAGATCGTACGGCCCTGCCGATAGCGCCTGCGTGTGAATCCTGCTCCAGGGTTGGCCCGACCCCGGCTTGGGCTCTGCCAGGCGCTGCAACCGTCCCTCCTTGCGCGCGAATCGCTCGCCGCGCCCGCCAATCGTATCCCCGGCGGAACGGGCGGCTCGTAGGAAAAGCGCGAGCCAACTACAGCGATTCCTAAGTCGATGGCCGTTTCATGCCTCATGTGATGTCGGCGGCTGAGAGGCGCGCAACGGCAGGGAGTGCCGTGATTTGGACGAGACGGTCCTCGTTGACGCTGGTGGCAATGGCGTTTCGCCGCCAGTGCTTGCCGCAGCCGGGATAGTCGAGCGGCACGCACTGCGACGCGATGCTGCGCTCCCGCATCTCGTAGCCGCCGGGCAGGATATTGAGCATGCAGGCCACGGCGACCACCCCAACCTGCGGGGCGTGCTGCCAACGCTCAAGCCACTTGGAGAATCCTGTGGAGTGGGGAACCAGGTAGACCTGCGCTCCCGCGCTACGCATACGGCGGGTAATGCGATTCACAGTGCAGCCCGGATCGCAAGCGGAGCAGGTCATGTCGACGCCCGACAGGCGAGCCCGGCAACGCGCTGCCCGCTCGCCGCGCATGCAAGCGGGGACCAAAACCGTGCGTGCAGGCGTGCGATCGAACTCGACGCGCAGTCCTCGGTTCATGATCTCAGTGGCCACCATGCCCAGGTGATATTCAACCGATGGCTTGCCGCAAAAAATCTGGTCCTCACGGCAGCCTCGGCTGGCGTACTCGCCAGCGAGGAAGCGCGGCACCCCTTTGGTGTAAGCCCCGAGCGTCCACTCCGCCTCCTGCTCAAACCAATCGAAGAGACCGGCCGCAGTCGCAATCCAATGTTCGGCGTCGGCGCGCGCAAGCGTGCCCAGGAAGCTGCGCCAGCGATCCACGCGCAAAACCTCTTGCTCGAACTCGCCCGTTGCCTTTAGCCAGGCGATGAGCTGGGGTAGCCGCCCCAGCGGTAGAATCTCTTCGCGTGGCCCACTTTCCATCCGGAACATCAGCAAAAGCCGGGTCAGCGCCGCACGGACAAGGTCGGCCACCGGTTTGAGGCGGCCGTGCCTGCTGCGCAAGCGAAAAAGGCACCGCCCCACCTTGATCGCCCAGGCGGGCGAGGCTTCGGCTGCCCGGGAGTAACGCCGCAGCATTAGACCCAGCGTGAGCAGATCGATCGAGTACTCGGCTAGATTTCGCGGCGGCTCGCGGAATTCAGCCCGCACATATTGGCCAAAAGCGTGGGTCACTGCGCCGGCGCGGCCATCGATCTCAGCGACGAGCAAATCGCAGAACATCGCGAGCTCGGTATAGAAAGCGTCAGAGGAGCCGGATGGATCGCGAAGGTCGTAGACGAGGTCGGGAATTGGAGGACAGGGCGCCAGAGGGCGAGGGGCTGAAGCGGCCGGGTGGCCCGCAGGGGTTTCCTCGAGCTGTTCGACCGCGTCCGACTTGCTGGGCGATGGCATCGTTCCGCCCTTTCCACGACTCTGGATGCTCAGAGACTGTACGGTGCATGATACGCTGATCGTGTTAAACGGTTCCGACTACGATGTATCTAGTTGTCAGGATTGGAGATTCTTTCAAGCCTCCCGTCCTTGAGCGCGAATCGCTCGCCCCGCCACACAATCGTATCTCCGGCGAAACCGGCGACCCATAAGCCCATCGCCATCAAATCGCGCAAAGGAAGCAGCCACAGGTTCGGCAGCACCTCGTGGTCGCTCAGCACTGCGGCGCCCACCGTCATGGCCTGCGCCAGGCGCAAAAAAAAGCTCAATGCCAACAGCCACAGGCTCACCAGGCTCATCCCACTGGCCAGCACATTCACCAGCGCCAGCGCGAGCCCGTGCGTAAAGATCAAACCCGTGTAACCCCCGGGGCGGGCCTCGCGCACCGTTCGCAGCCAGCGCAGTTGATGGGTGACGAACGCGCCCCAGCCATAGGCGGGAACGCTCGTCTCCACCACCTCGCCGCTCAACATCACGTGGTAGCCGGCCTTGGCTACGCGCGCGCCCAGTTCGTAATCGTCAGCCAGGTAGTCTTTGAGCGAAAGCAGGCCGCCGGCGCCCTCCAGAGCCTCACGCCGCACGGCCAGCGTCGATCCCAACCCGAAGCGCAGCCCGCCCTCCAGCAGCTTTGACACCAGCACTCCCGGCGCGAACTCTGTGGCAATCCCAAGCGCCTCAAACCGCGACGGCAGCGTCCCATGCGCGCGGCCGCGATAAAGCGTGGTCACCAGCCCCACCCGCTTGGCTTCCAATTCGTCCTGAAGCAGGCGGGCCTCATCTCCACGAGCACGGGCTTCACTATGAAGGGCGTAGATATCGGCGTATACCTCGCACGCGGCCAAAGAGTATTCAACGTGCTCCCCTCTTTTCGGGAAGGGTGCCGAAATAAAGCACCCCATCACCCGCTCCAGGTAGCGCGGGCCCACCGTGATGTCGGAATCGTTGATCAGCAGAAAATCGTGCCGAGCCAGGTTGGCCAGTTGCGCCAGCGTGCTCACCTTGCCATTGGCGCCCAGCCGTTCTTTGCATTCCACCAGCAAGATCGGCCGCTCAGGAAACTCAGCCTGCAACTCGCGCACGGCGGCAGCGGCGGGATCGTCTATCGAGCTCACTCCAAACAGCAGTTCGAACTCGCCTGCATAACTCTGCCGGCAATGGCTGCGGAAAGCATCCATCATGCCGGGGTCAAGGCCCTTAAGCGATTTCAGAATGCTCACACCGGGCGCGAAGATCCGCTCCGGCCTTCTCCGCTCGCCGAGAAAAACCCGCGCCGCCACCATGGCCGTCAGGAAGTATCCCATTCCGGCCACGGCCAGCGCCGTCGTCGCGATCTCGATACCTTGCGCCAGAATGTGCGGCATGACAAAGGCAGTTTACAGGGGTCAGTGGCCAGTGATCAGGAGTCAAGTGGCGGACAGGAGAACCGCTCAACGTATCTTTTAGCGGCGAGAGGGGGCCTTGCTGCGAATGGCGCGGGACAAGGAATCTGATAAATGCAAAAAATCCCGGAATCCGCTTCGGGAAGGCAAAGAATCTGACCCCTGATCACTGACAACTGTATTACTCGTACCGCAGTGCCTCAATCGGATCCAGGTTGGCCGCTTTCCACGCCGGATAGATTCCGAAGACCAGCCCGATGGCGCACGATGCTCCCAGGCCGATCACCACCCACATGGGCGAAACCGTCGCCGGTAGCCCGATGGGCAACAGGTAAATGATCCACGTAATCACTGCACCCACAAAAACTCCCAGGATTCCCCCGGCCGCGCACAGTGTCACTGCCTCCGTCGTGAACTGGGCCATAATCGTCCTCTTGGTGGCGCCGATCGCCTTGCGCACGCCGATCTCCCGCGTCCGCTCCGTCACGCTCACCAGCATGATGTTCATCACTCCCACACCGCCAACCATCAGGCCCACGCTCGAAACCGCGATCATGAACAGCACCAGCCCTCCCGTGATCTGACCCCAGAGCTGGGTCAGCGCCTCAGGACCGCTGATCTCGAAGTTGTCGGCAGCCTCAACCCTCACCTTGCGCCGGATGCGCAGCGTTTCGCGAATCTCGTTCTCCACCAGCTCTTTGTACTGCGGGCTGTCGTACTTCACGATCAGGCTTATATCCGTAATCTCGGGGTGAATGTCGTGGAACGTGCCCATGGGAAAAAAGATGACGTTGTCGCGCGGATTCTTCCCGCTCCCGAAAGGCTGCTTTCTCTTGTCCAGCACGCCGATCACCGTGTACAGCCCGGTCTCCACGGTGATTTCCTTGCCCACCGCGGGTTGCCCTTCAAAGAGAGAATCCCAGGTGTCGTGACCCAGCACGCAGACCTTGCGATGCCATAAATCGTCGTCCTCGGTGAAGAGCCGGCCCTGGAGCAGGTCCAGCTCCGTCACCTGGCCCACCTCCGATGTCGTACCCGCCAGGATCGAGCCCGCTACCTTTTTGCCGTTATACTTCGCGCTCACCTCGCCCACTGCGAAAGCCTTGATGTAATCGGCCTCCGCATCGGTGGCAATCACATGCGGCTGTGAGCGCAGCGCAATGGCGTCATCCACGGTTAACATCTTGCGCGTGAGCATTTCGGTGGTGGGCCGGATACCGATGATGGGTACGCGCGTGACCCAGAAGACATTCGATCCTAGCGAATTGATGAAGTCCCCAACGCGGTTATTCACTCCGTTGATGACCGAAGAGATGGTGATGACCGTCGATACGCCAATGACAATGCCCAGAGTCGTCAGCCCCGAACGCAGCTTGTTCGTACGCAGCGTATCCAGCGCCATCTTCACCGATTCCCGCGTTTGGCCCGTTCGCTTCATCAGTTCCAGCTCATAGCTCGGCTCGTAACGCCGCCACCGGATCCAGCTTCGCCGCCTTGCTTGCCGGATACACGCCGAAGAATATCCCCACCGCTCCGGCAAGAAACAGTCCGAGAAAAACCGCCCACACCGGCACGCTGGTTGGGAACCCGACCACAACGGTAATCAGTTTTCCCACCAAAATCCCACAAAGCACGCCTATGGCTCCGCCCATCAACGCCATGGTGCCGCTCTCGATGAGGAACTGCATCAGCACGTCGCGCTGCTTGGCGCCCAGCGCCTTGCGCACGCCGATCTCTCGCGTCCGCTCCGTCACGCTCACCAGCATGATGTTCATGATCACCACGCCGCCCACCACCAGCGCGATCGACGCCAGCCCCAATATCACACTCGCAAACAGCGAGCTGATCTGCTTCCACAGGTCGAGAAATGTGTCGTTGGTCTGAATCTCAAAATCGTCGGCTATGCCCGGACCATCGTGCCGCCGCGCGCGCATCAACACGCGCACCTCGTCTTCGGCCTGCTCCATCACCTGGGCGCCGCCGGCTACGCGCGCCAGGATATCCACCGAGTCGTTATAGCCGTAAGTTTGCTGGTAGGTGCTGATGGGGATGGCTACCCAGTTGTCCTGCGACTGGCCCAGCGTCTTGCCCTTCGCTTCGGCCACGCCGACAATCGTGTAGGGCATCCCATCCACGCGAATCTCCTTGCCAATGGGATCGCCCTGGCCCATCAGGTTATCCACCACGTCCGCGCCCACAATCACGTCGTGGGTGCCGTGATCTTCGTCCGACTGCGTGAACCCCCGCCCCTCCGCAATGTCGATGTCGTTCAGCGACAGCATCGTCCAGGTGATGCCGCGCACTTCGGTGTTATTGCTGGAGTGGCCGTTGGCGAATACGTTTGTCGACTTGTCCAGCTCCGCTCCCACCTCGCTGCATTGCGTGCAGGCGTTACGGATGGCGTCAAAGTCCTCGATGTGGAGAATCTTGCGCCGGTTGAAGCGGAAGTACTCCTCGGGGCCAAAGATGACCCCCGGCATGCGCGTCACCTGGAACACGTCGGCCCCGTAGCTCGAGAGCTTTGTCGCCACATAACTGTTGGCGCCCTGCACCAGGGTGATGACCATGATCACCGAGGCCACGCCCATCACCACCCCGATCAGCGTCAGAATGGTCCGTAGCTTGTTCGCCCACAGCGATTGCAAGGCCAGTTTGAATGCTTCTCTAAGCGGCATAATCCTGCTCTTATGATACGTGCTCCCGCTTTGAGACGTTCCCAGTCCCTTGGTCCTTAAGTCCCTGTTTTCCGCTCCCTGTTCCCTGGTCCCGGCCTTTACGTCCCTGTACTTCCAAACCCCTTTGCCGCCCGCACTGATCCTTCCAGGCTCTCAACCTGCTGGACCGGGCCCGTGAGCACGGGCACGGGCACCATCTGCGCAATCTTTTCGCCCGCCTTCAGCTCCACGGCCGCCTCGCCAAGGTTCGTCATCAGCACCAGAACCTCGCCGCGGTAGCCGGCATCGATTACGCCTCCCGTTGTCGCAATCCCCCGCGCCGCCATCGACGAGCGGTCTCTCACCAGCAGCCCGAGCGGGACGCCCGTTTCAGGATGCCTCGCCTCCACGGCAATCCCTGTACGCATCTTCGCGGTGACCCGCGGCTCCAGCACCAGTCCTTCCAGGGCAAACAGGTCGTATCCCAGGTCCTCGCCTGCATGGGCTACTTCGGGCATCCGAGCACCCTTCGCCAAAAGCTTCACTCGCAGCATGTGTCTGATGGTAGCAGCGGTGCAGAGCCGTAATCGCTTGCTGCCGTGGGCCGAGCCGCCACACTCCTGACACGCAAACCTTTCGCGGGGTTCAGGGTAACGCCTTCGTGCCATTCTGCCGGCCGCATATTGTTGCTAGAATCAGGCCGCACGAATTCTCCGGCGGTGTGTCTCAGATATCAAGACCGCCTTGCAATCCGTGCTTGGGCCCGGCGCAAAGCCAAAAGCAACAACGCGCACTCTCTGGAACTGGTTGCATAAATGGTGTTTTGAAAGGGCACGGCTTCAGCCGTGCCGCGAAAGGCGCATAAACATCGGGCTTTAGCCCCTGAGGGGACTTTTCTGAACCGGCCCCGGGTATTTATGCAACCAGCTCTAAATTAATGAACGCGTGCGCGGCGGCGAAAGCATGGTTTCCGGGCCAGTGTAGGTGGAGCGATGAGATTTGTTGTCTTTGCCGAGCAGTTTCGGCATGGTAACTGGGATGTCTGGGAGCACGAGTGCACCCCCTCAGAAGTTACGGCTTTGCTTGATTCTGCCCTTGAACGGTCAAAACAGCGCTCGTCCAAAGGACGGCCAACGCACCACGACCTCATCGAAAGTGCGCGACACATCTTCAATATTGAACGCGGGCCGGAGCTTAACCCCTGGGAAGGGGATATTCGCGTTTATTGTGTCTGCGCTGGCGAACTGGTCATCGGAGTCTATGAGAAGATCCGCCAGTACTCCGGAAAAATTGCCGAGACTCACGAGATCGTAGAGGTCGAGCTCGAAAGAATTGCATAACAATGAGAGAGGCGCTGGCGCCTTTCCTCTCGATTGCGCCGCCGTCACCGCTTGGTCAATCGAGCACGAGGACGGACAGTTCGGCTGGCACAATGGCCTCCCGTCTAATCACCCCGCGACCCTCGCAGGTCACCCCAGAAGTGGAAGCAGTTCACCTTCGAGGCCTTGATGGAGGTCAGGAACGGGTACGCCTTCCCTGGAAACGCCCCGGAATACCGTGTCATATCCAGGCTCTGGGCGCGCGGCAAGGGAGGGTCGCCCGCCGAAACGGTGCGCCCTCCCCAAACTGATTCCACGTTCGAGTTCAACGTTCCGTCCTTGCGGAATCTCATTGTCCCTCCACCGCCACTACCGGTCCTGGAATCGTCTCCCTCACCTTTCCATCCAGCCGCGGCGTGATGAGTCGGCCGTACTGCATGGTGCGCAGGTAGTAGGTGCTGCCCTCGTGGTCGAACGTCAAGTTGGCCGTCAGGCAGGAAGGTCCCGATCCGGTGGCCATCCAGGTGATCTCCCGGCCCTCGCCCCGGAGCGAAACCAGGCCGATCGCCTTGTTCTCCGTAATCGAATATGTGCCCGCCGGAAGGGTCTTGCCCGCGACCACAAAGTTGAAAGGAACATCGAGCCGGCTCTGCGCCTTCACCGTCATAGGTGCTACAGCAGCCACAGCGAGCAGTGCCAACGCCAGAATTTGAGTCCGAACCGTGATCCGCATCGAAGCAACCTCCATCTGCGAATCACCTTACCGCGGGTCAAAAACTGAAGTCGTCAAGAATCCGTCGAAAATCCGTCAAAGTTTCAACGGCACCTTCCTTCCCGCTTTTGACGTTTTCTTCATCGCCTGGCGCGCCTGCTCCAGCTCGCCGCGGATCTCCTCTACTTCTGCCTGGCTCAAATGTTCCGCGCGGCCCAGCGCTTTTTCCAGCAACTCCGCCGCTTCCGCATGCGCTTGCCGCTCCCGCGCATACCGCGCCGCATCGCGCCGCGCCCTCGCGCCCCGCTGCCAGCTTTCCGCCGCGTCAAAATGCAGCGCCATTTCGCGCGCCACGTGCGCCTCGCGTCCCGCAAACAATTCGCCCAGCCGTTCCGCAACCCGGATATGCCGTTGCGCGCGCCGTGCCGCGCTCTGCCGCTGGTACAAGACCTCTCGGTAAAGCCCGTGCGTAAACGCATAGAAGGCCGATCGCGCTCCGTTCGGCAGTTCGTCTTGCCCTGCATGTTGTACGAAATAGATCTTCTGCGCCAGCGCATCGCACGCTTCCTCGGTTTCTGCAGCGTCCGTGCCCAGGGCCGCGGCCACGGCCCATGCCGGAAAAGCAATGTTCATCAGGCTGCCCGCCTCCAGCAGACTCTGCTCCTTCGCCGTCAATCGTTCGATCTCCAGCTCCACCATCTGCGCCAGCTCATCGGGAACTCCCGCATCCACTCCCTCAAGATCGGCCGTCAGCTTCCATTCGCCCTCGCCGTTTTTTCCTTTCCACACCAGGAATTTCTGCGCAATCAAGTGCCGCAACAGCACAATCGCAAACAGCGGATTGCCCTCTGCATGTACATAAATGAAATTCCCCAATTGCTGTTGCACACTCTCCGTTCCCAATTCCCGGCGCAGCAGCTTCATCATGGCTGCCGCGTCCAGGGGCCCCAGCGCGATCTCAATGCACAACCGCTGCATCAGCAGTTCCTGCTTCAACGTCTTCAGCGGATGCCCTGTCGCCACGCCCCGAGTCCTGAACGTCGCCAGCACCATCAGCTTCGCACCGGCCCTCCGCCGCGCCAGCGCCGCAATCAGGTTCAGCGTCGCGCTGTCGGCCCATTGCAGATCCTCGAAGATCAGGATCAGCGGCCTCGTCGCGCTTATCTCTTCAAGCGCCGCGCACAGGCTCCCCGGCATACGCTCCCGGGCCGGGACCTCCGCCCCAGACGCCTCCAGGCCCAGCATTGCCAGCCACGCCGGGGCCATGCGCTTCAGCGTCCGGCGCGCCGTCTCCCCCTCTGGAGCCGTGCACAAATGTCGCAGCGCCTCCATCACCGGGTAATACTCTTCCGTTCTGCCCACTCCCGGGACGCACTGCCCGCGCGCCGCCATCATCCCACTCGCTGCACACGCCGCCCGGCTGAAGGCGTCCACCAGTGCTGTCTTCCCAATCCCCACCTCCCCGCTCACCATCACCATGCGCCTTTGGCCTGCTGCCAGCCGCTCCAGCTCGGCCTGCAGCCGGCCCACTTCCTCTTCCCGGCCCACAATCTCCCCGGCTGCTTCTCCAGCCATTGCGACGGGTGCTACCCATCCCCGGCCTGCCGCGCTTGCCGACGCCTCCGCCTCCGTCACCGCGGCTACAAACCGGTAGCCGCGTTTCGGCATCGTCTCGATAAACCGGGGCTCCGCCGCGTCGTCGCCCAGGATCTTGCGCAGCTCCAGCATGTAAGTTCGCAAAACCTGAGGCTGCACATAGGTTTCCGGCCATAACGCATCCAGCAGCTCGTCGTGCGTAATCAACCGCCCGGGATTCTCCACCAGGTAGCGCAGTACCGCAAAGGGTTTCGGCTGCAGCGCGATCCGTTCATCGCCGCGCCACAGGCACTCGTTCGCCGAATCCAGCCGGAATGGCGCAAATTGCTTCAATTGAATCGACCTCACCCGTTTTGATCCTAAAACAGAGCCGCTCGAGGTCCATGGGTGCCCCACCCGCGCTAGGCATTTCCTTTTCTGGCTAGGGTGGGAAAGCTAACTCCGCTGACAGCGCTAACTCCGCTAAAAATGGCCAGCCCCGGCCGGGCTTCCACCCAACCGGGGCTGTCACTGCACCCCAGCGACATGGACGCGTCGTTGGGGACCCTGCTCTTCGGCAAAAGGACTCGTAAGCCGAATTCTGTTCTATGCGGTCATTCCTCTAGGCGCCGCGTTACCACGGACGCTCATCAGCGACCTACCCGAAGGTTTCAGCGCTTCCGGAACCGCCTTGACGCATCGGGCCGATGCGTAGCGCGAGCCTGGCTCCTGGCCCGTGCTTCCCTCCCTATTTGGTCTTGCTCCGTGTGGGGTTTACCCTGCCACAGCCATTACTGGCTGCGCGGTGCGCTCTTACCGCACCTTTTCACCCTTACCGGGGACTGGCCGTTTAGGCGAACGCCCTTCGGGCCAGCTTGCTGGGTGCCCCGGGTCTCTCGCATTCGAAGGCCCGGGAAATCTCATCCCGGCGGTATGTTTTCTGTGGCACTGGCCGTCCATGAGCCTTCACGCTCACGTCCCGGACGTTATCCGGCACACTGCCCTGCGGAGTTCGGACTTTCCTCTCCCGCAAACCCCTGCTCTCGCAGAGATTTTCGGCAGCGACCGCCCGGTCCTCCTGCCAGCCTCCAGTGTACCCCGAAATCGGTTGTGCCGGTGCCTTCCCCTTCCTTCACGAACCACACATCTGTCGCGTTTGATATAAAGGTCCCGCACCGCGCGAGCCGTACGATCCGCGCCCAGAACAGGAACCCATGCAACCTATCTCCCGAGCCATCATTGTTCCCGCATTCCTCGCCGCCCTCGTCTTGTCTCCCGCTGCTCCTCGGGCGCAACAACTCACCGGTCCCGCGCTTGACATGACTCCGGTCAAGCCCGAGTCTGTCGGCTTCTCCTCCGAGCGCCTCGAGCGCCTGCACTCCTTCATTCAGGGCGCCGTCGAGAAAAAAGAAGTCGCCGGCGCCGTCACCATCCTTGCCCGCCACGGCAAAATCGTGGACTACCGCGCCTACGGGGTGCGCGACCTCGCCTCCAGCGCGCCCATGACCAAAGACACCATCTTCCGCGACTACTCCATGACCAAACCCGTCACCGGCGTGGCCATGCTCATCCTCTACGAGCAGGGCAAGTGGCTCCCGTCCGATCCGATCTCCAGGTTCATCCCCGAATTCGCGCACCTCAAGGTCTACGCCGGCCTCGACCCCACCGGCAAGATCATTCTTGCCGAACCCGAGCACGCGCCTACCATGCACGAGCTCATGACCCATACCGCCGGTTTCAGCTACGGCGACGGCGATGGCCCGGTCGACGACCTGTATCGGAAACTCAACGTCCGCCAGTCTGCCACGCCGCAGCAGATGATCGATCGGCTCGCGCAGGTCCCGCTGAACTTTCAGCCCGGCACCCGGTGGCGCTACAGCCTGTCCATGGACATCCAGGGCTTCATTGTCGAGAGGATCACCGGCCAGTCGCTGCCCGATTTCATGCGCAACCAGATCTTCACCCCGCTCGGCATGCGCGATGCCGGATTCTACGTCCCCGCCGACAAGCGCGACCGTTTCGCCACGCTCTACGAGAACGACGACCACGACGGCCTGCGCCCCGACACCTCCAACGGCAGCGGCCAGGGCGACTTTCTCACTCCGCCCACCCGCGCCTCGGGCGGCGGCGGCATGGTCTCAACGGCCGAAGACTACTACCGCTTTGCCCAAATGCTCCTCAACAGCGGCGAACTCGGCGGCGTCCGCAATCTCGCTCCGTCCTCGGTGCGCCTGATCGATACGAATCACCTGCCGCCCAGCCTCCTCACCGGCGAATTCCACGTCGGCTCGCAAGCCATGCGCCCCGGCCTTGGCTACGGCTACGACTGCGCCGTGGCCTACGATCCCCAAGCCGCCGACCTGCCCGACGGCAAGAACACCTTCTTCTGGGATGGCGCGGCCGGTACCTGGTTCTGGGTCGATCCCACCAACGACGTTGTGTTCGTCGGCATGATCCAGCGCCTGCGAGGCGGCTTGCCGAACATGCAGTACGCCACGCGCGCCCTCGTCTACCAGGCTCTTGTCGACCTGGCGGAATGAGACTCACAGGTGCGGCTCCGCATCCCCTTGCCGAAGGGAGAATTCCATGAGGGCGATTGCGAAGGTTGCTCGAATCCTGCTGGGACTCATCTTCGTCGTCTTCGGCGCTAACAACCTGCTGCATTTCATCCCTGTGGGCGTGGCGGGTCAATTCACCGGCTTGGTTTTCGCCACGGGGTACTTCCACGTCGCCACCCTCTTTGACTTGGCGGGCGGCATTCTTCTCCTCGTCAATCGCTACGTTCCGCTCGGCCTCACACTGCTTGCCCCGGCCCTCTTCAACATCCTCATCTTCCTATCCCTGTTCGTGCGGAGCGGTCTTCCCATGCAACTCCTGATTTTTGCTTGCTGGCTGCTTGTTGCCTGGCGCGTTCGCGCAGCATTCTTGCCTCTTTTTCGGCAGCGCGCGACGGATTAGGCTTCGGTTGCCCCCGCGTCAATTCAGCCCCGGCGGGATAACCTCCGCCCGCCGTTTGGAGCGAAAACTCGGTCTCCATTTCCGGCACAGAGCTACTCTCCGGTGACAGCCGGTCCAAAATCAATTGCATCGCCCCGCCGCCTTCTACCATCGCAATTCGAGTAGGGTCCTGGCTATCGGCCACCTCAGGAGCACCTCTTGAAAATCGTCTCCCTCATTGCACGTATCCTCCTCGGCGCCCTGTTTGTTTTCGCCGGCTCCAACCATCTCTTCAATTTCTTCGGCAAGCAGCCCCTGCCGCCGGGTCCCGCCGGTCAATTCATAGGCGGCATCATCGGAATCGGCTACATGAACTTCATCGCTGTCATGGAAGTACTTGGCGGCTTGCTGGTGCTCGTCAACCAGTTCGTTCCCTTCGGCCTCACCATCCTCGGCCCACTCATCGTCAATATTCTGGTCCTCAACATCCTCATCGCCCCCAAGGCTGTGCCCGTCGGCATCCTGATGGTCGTTTTCTGGGTGCTCGGGGCCTGGCCTTTCCGTTCTCTCTTCTTCCCGATCCTCCAGCGGAAGCCGGCTGTCTAACGGCACTTGGATACGGGCCGCCTACAATCAAAGCAACGGATGATTGAGTATCTCTTTCTGGGTCGCGTCGACTACGCCGCAGCTTTGCGCCTGCAGGAGAAGCTTGTCTCCCTCCGCACTGCCGGCCGCATCTCCAATGTGCTTCTGCTTCTCGAGCACCCTCCAGTCCTCACGCTGGGCCGCAACGCCCGCCGCGCCAACATTCTCGCCTCTGACGAGTTGCTCGCCGCCCGGGGCGTCACCCTTCACGAAATCAATCGTGGCGGCGACGTCACCTATCATGGCCCCGGCCAGCTCATCGGCTACCCCATCTTCGATCTGCGCAGCCTGCGCAATCCGCGAACCGGCTCGCCGGGGCACGGCGGCCGCCTCGGACCCGTCGATTTCGTTCGCCTCATGGAAGAAGCCCTCATCCGCCTCTGCGGCGAGTTCGGCGTCCCCGCCGGCCGCATCTGCGGCCTCACCGGCGTCTGGTGCCACCTGCGGCGGGGTAGCCTTTTGGAGGAGAGCTGCGAAAGAACGGCTAAGGACGTTTCAGCGGGCGAGGCCAAGATCGCCGCCATCGGCATCCACGTCGCCCGCGGCGTCACCTCGCATGGATTTGCCTTCAACGTCACCACCGACCTGCGCGACTTTTCCCTCATCAATCCCTGCGGCATTACCGACCGTTCGGTCACCAGTCTCGAAAAAGAGCTCGCCGGGGAAGCCGGCAAAGAAGTCGCGGCGAAATTCGTCGGCCAGGGCGTCGCCCCAGCCGGCCTGCCCAGCCTCGAGTCCTTGGCCCATCGCGCCGCCCGCCAGTTCGGCTTCGTCTTCGACGAACCGGTCCAGTTCGTCGCCAGCCTCGACGCTCTCCGCGTCCAGGCGCAAGCCGCCCCGGACTCGGAGCGAGCAGAGGACTTCAGGCCTCTGACATGAGAGCTCCTGGACCTCTTCGGCTTTAGCCCCGGAGCGCCCTGAATCCCGCGATTTATAATCCGGCAGGAGCTTGAGGCGCCGCGCGACTTAATCGGATCCAGACACTAACTTCTTTTCTAACTCCGCCAACCCCGCTAACGCCGTGAACTCCGCCAAGTGAGGGCTTCATGCCAACCGACGTCATCATGCCCCAGATGGGCGAGTCGATCTTCGAGGGCACCATCACCAAGTGGCTCAAGAAGGTCGGCGATGCCGTCCAGAAAGACGAGCCGCTCTTCGAAATCTCCACTGACAAAGTCGACGCCGAGATTCCCTCGCCTGTCGCCGGTGTTCTCGCCGAAATCCGCTCGCCTGAAGGCGCCACCGTCGAGGTCAACACCATCGTCGCCGTTATCGGCGATGCTGGCGCTGGAGTTGCCGCGCCCACGGCGGCAGAAGTTCCATCGACTCCTGCCTCAAAGGCTGCTGCGTCTCAAGTTCCACAGAAGCCGGTTCAAGAGTCAGCCGTACGGCAAGCGCCGGGCCGCATCCGCTCCTCGCCCCTTGCCCGCCGCATTGCCAAGGAGCACGGCCTCGACCTCAGCCGCATTGCCGGCACCGGCCACGGCGGCCGCATCGGCAAAGAAGACGTATTGCGCGCTGCTGCAGAGCCCCCAGTCCAGGGGTCCGTCGCCCGGCAGGTGCCCCCACCCCAGGAGGCGCAGGTGCCCGATCTCGCTAGCCTGCCCTCCGACCTCGTGCCCCTCACCCGCATGCGCGCCATCATCGCCGAGCGCATGGTCGAGAGCGTCCGCATCAGCCCCCACGTGTACTCCGTCTACAAGGTCGACATGACGCGCATCGCCCGTCTGCGCGAGCGCCATATGGCCGCCTTCGACCAGCGTCACGGCGTCAAGCTCACCTACATGCCCTTCATCGCCGTGGCCTCCGTCGCCGCGCTACGCCGCTACCCCATCGTCAACGCATCGCTCGAAACTACCGCGCAGGGTCTCGCCATCCGCTACCACCGCACCATCGACCTCGGCATCGCCGTGGCTCTCGACTGGGGCCTCATCGTGCCCGTCGTTCGCCAGGCTGAGCGACGCACCTTCGTCGATATCGCCCGCACCATCGCCGATCTTGCCCTCCGCGCCCGCAACAAAAAGCTCTCGCCCGACGAGGTCGGTGCATCCACCTTCACCCTCACCAACGCCGGCGCCTTTGGCGGCGAGTTCGGCATGCCTATCCTCAACCAGCCCGAAGCGGCCATCCTCGCCGTGGGCGGCCTGCGCAAGGAGCCCGCCGTCGTCACAGACGCCGAGGGCAACGATTCCATTGCGATTCGGTCGATGCAGACCTTCTGCCTCGGCTTCGACCACCGCCTCATCGACGGCGCCGACGCCGGCAAATTCATGAGCGAATTCAAAAAAGTCCTCGAAAACTGGAATCAGGACATCGGCTGACGCCGCGTCCGGGAGCTTTTCATGCTTCGTTTCCTCGCCGTCTTCGTGTTTGCCCTCCTCGTATCCGCCGTGGCGCCGGCTCAATCCCCGTCGGCCCCCGCGCTGCCCTATTCCCCCAGCCTCGATCTCACCTCGATGGACCGCAGCGTCGATCCCTGCGTCGATTTCTACACCTATTCCTGCGGCGGATGGCAGAAGAGAAATCCCATTCCCGCCGACCAGACTTCATGGAGCGTCTACGCCAAGCTCTACCAGGACAATCTGCAGTTTCTGCGCGGAATCCTCGAAGAAGCCGCCGCTGCCAAGGGGGAGCGCAACCAGGCTACGCAGGAGGTCGGCGATTTCTACGGCGCCTGCAATGAACGAGAACCTCGTCAACCAGCGCGGCCTTCTTGCCATTCAGCCGCAGTTGGACGCCATTGCCGCGCTCTCCTCTGTGCAGGCCATTGCGCCCCTGATCGCAAACACCCCTCTGCCCTTTGGTGAAACCCTCCTCTTTGGCGCAGGCTCCACGCAGGATCCCGACAACTCTGAGCAGGAGATTGCCGATCTCGCCCAAGGCGGGCTTGGCCTTCCCGATCGCGATTACTACACCAACGACGATGCCAAGTCGAAAGAAACCCGCGAGAAGTACGTGCAGTATGTTCAGACAATCTTTACCTTACTGGGCGACAAGCCCGACGTGGCCGCAAAGAACGCCCAAACCGTGATGCGTATCGAGACCGCGATGGCCCAGTCTTCGTGGACCCGCGTCGAAATGCGCAATCCCTACAACCTCAAAGATAAAATCGACATGGCCGGGCTCGAGCAGCTCGCTCCCGCATTCGACTGGTCGGCCTATTACCGCACCGCGCAGTATCCCCGCTTCGCAATCGTCAACGTGGAATCACCCCAGTTCTTCAAGCAGGTCGGCAATCTGCTCGCGAGCGAACCTATAGACAACTGGAAGACCTATCTCCGCTTCCACGTGGCCAACGCCTATGCGGCATTCCTCTCGCAACCTTTTGTCGACGAGAATTTCAACTTTTACCGCGCCTATCTGCGCGGCGCAACGGAGCAGGAGCCGCGCTGGCGCCGCTGCGTGCAATACACCGATTACAACCTTGGCGATGCTCTCGGCCAGGCCTATGTCGCCAGGGTCTTCTCACCCCAGCTCAAAGCCCAGGCGCTCGATATGGTCGATCGCATCGAAGCCGCCATGCGCCAGCGCATCAACGAACTCGACTGGATGAGCCCGGACACTAAAAAGCAGGCGCTGGCCAAGCTCGAAGGCGTCCGCAACAAGATCGGATACCCCGACAAGTGGCGCGACTATAGCTCCATCCGTCTCACCCAGGATGACTTCGCCGGCGACATTGAACGCGCCGGCGCTTTCGAGTTGCATCGCCAGATCAACAAGATCGGAAAGCCCGTCGACCACGGCGAGTGGCAAATGTCGGCCGCCACCGTTGACGCGTATTACGATCCGCAAATGAACGACATCAACTTCCCCGCGGGTGTGCTGCAGCCCCCGCTTTACGATCCCCGGATGGACGACGCTCCCAACTACGGCAACACCGGCGGCACCATCGGACACGAGCTCACCCACGGATTTGACGACGAGGGCAGCCAGTTCGACGCTCATGGCAATCTCAAGGATTGGTGGACCAAGGAAGACCGCGAGAAATTCGACGCGCGCACCAAGTGCGTCGACGATCAGTACTCTTCCTACTTCGCCGTCGACGACGTGCACATCAACGGCAAGCTGACGCTCGGCGAAAATGTCGCCGATCTCGGCGGTGAGATTCTGGCTTTCATCGCATGGCAGAGCAAGACCGCGGCGATGAATCTTCAGCCCGTCGACGGCTTGACGCCTGAGCAGAGATTCTTTGTGGGCTTCGCGCAGTGGGATTGCGCCAACGAGCGCCCTGACGATCTGCGCATGCGCGCCATCACCGATCCGCATTCGCCGGCAAAATTCCGCATCAACGGAGTGGTCGTGAACATACCGGAATTCGGCAAGGCCTTCGGCTGCAAACCCGGCCAGCCCATGGTCCGCCCACCCGAGCGGGTGTGCAAGGTGTGGTAGCTCCTGCGCAAATCACGGCGCGCTCGCGGCTGCGGGTTGCGCGGGTGCCGCTGCCAGATCCTTCAGCTTCTCCTTGGCGTTCTCGTTTTCCGGATTCTTCTCGAGAGACTTCCTGTAGTTCTCAATCGCCTGCTGCTTGTCTCCGGCTTTCATGTACGCCTCGCCCAGGCTGTCGTACGCATTCGCCGAGTCAGGATGCAGCGTCACATTCAGCTTGAAAATTTCCAGCGCTTCGGGCAGGTGATCGGCGTGCATCAAGTCGTAACCCCATTCATTGATGAACTCCTCGTCGAGCTTGAACCCGGGGTCCTGCTTCTGGAACGCCGCGTAAATCTCCGCAGCGTGATCGAATCCCTTGCTGTGAAGCTCCTCGCGAAAGCTGTCCAAAGTTGCAGGCGCGCCCGTTCCCGCGCGGAAGGTTGCCAAGAGAAAGTGCGGCGGCGCGCCATTCTCGGCCGGCGTCTTTTTCAGCCATTCCATTGCCGCGGCGTCGTGTTTCAGGTAAGCATCTGCGAAGTGCAGCGTGTAGCGCGCCACCCACGCATACCCGGTAATCCCATCGGCACGCGTATAGTCTGCCTTCATGTGTCCTGCGCTCTCTTTCCAGAAGTTCTCGTCGCGCTGAAACATCGAGCTGAATTCGCCATGCGTCAGGCCCATCATGTGCACCGTCATCAGATCACCGTGCGTCCACTCATTCAGCGCGTTGCGCCCCGTCGACCGGTCCGGATCGCTTATCGCGGCTTCTTGTTGCTCTAACGTGGTCTCTCCCTGTGTAAAGAAGAGCAGCGGAATTGTCATCTGGTCCGGACGCGCGTATCCAGACTGCTTGATGAGACCCGGGAAATAACGCATCGAACCGTCAAGAGCAAACAGAGCTTTGATGCGGTTGTCGCGCGATGCCGCGAAGAGATTCGAGATCCCGCCCCAGCTGAACCCTCCCACGGCAATCTCCGACATATCCACGTCCGGCAGAGTCGACGCATAGCCGATCAGGAAGGAGATGTCGCTGGCCTGCGCTTCAATCCCGGCCACATCGTGCGTCATATCCCGCGTCGCCGCGCCCATATCGGGGCTGGCCAGAACCACGTAGCCCTGGCTTACCAGGTATTCGCATAGATCCGCGTTCTCCCACGGCGTATTCGAATAACTGGGAGCGTAGATGATCAGGGGAAAATGCCCGGCCGCGAGCGGCGCATCGCGCACCGCCCAAAGGTGATCGCCAAACGCTTGCTTGCGGCCTTCATCGTCCGGAGCGGCCTCTGCTGGGTTTGCCTTTTTTACGAAGTCCGTCTCTGTCGCGCGCAGCATCACGTAGTCGCGCACCGTCATTGCTGGTCCTGCGGTCTTCTGCGCCGGGTACCAGATCAGCGTCTGCAACGGCCGCGCCCGCTCGCCTTGGTAGGGCGCCCCAAGCTCGTCCACCGCGCTGCGCCACGTCCGCGCGTAGTCGTACTGGTAGACGACTTTGAGGCCCACCGCGTACGGTCCCGGTTTTTCAGTGAACTCGAATCTCTGCGCGCCTTGCGCAACCACGAGATTTGCGGCGACAGCCATCATGACCCACGGTATTTCGCGAACCAATCGCAACATCATCACCTCCGGCGAAAAAATCACTCTTAGAATGCGGATGATACCAACTGGCCGCTAACCACGGTGAAGGGGCAACCAGGAACTGCGAACTGAGAACTATGAACTGTGAACTAAGAACTGCCCTCGCGCTCCCGCGCGAACTGACCCCTGAAACCCGCCTTTAAATCGGCTTCGGCTTCTGCGGCCACTCCCTGCGCACGCCCACGTGCAGCTTCACCGTTTCGCCCGGCTTTACATAGGCGTGGAAGTACGCGGTCTGGCCCACCATCTGCCACGGCTGCGGGTCGGAGTCGACAAACCAGCCTTGGGGCACATCGAACTGCACGATAAACATCACGGGTTCTTCGGCAATGTCCTGGAGCACAAAGGTCTGCTCCTTGACGCGCACCAGCCATCGGTCCAGCTCATTGCCGTTGATCTTCTCTTCCCAGTGCTGTGATGCTGAGATGCCTTGCAGAGCGCAGATGGTGGAGTCGTTGTAGGGCTTTCCTTTCTTCATCCGGATGCCCTCGCTTCCGGGCAGAATGCGGCACTTCTGATCGACATGGATCGGCCTGGGGCTGTTGAGCGTATCGGATCCGTCGTACGGAATCCTTCCCGGCGCGTTTTGCGCGATCAGCGAGGAAGGGGCTCCCGCACCGGCCCAGGCGCCGAGAATGAGAACGGAAAGGAACCGCGCTTTGCTGCTCATGCGCCCATCGTAGCATTGGTTCTACGAACGCCCATATTCGGCCGCGTGGGGCGTTGGCCAATTGAGTTTGGCCTAGTGACAGCTTATGCTGGCATGTATCGGTTCAGAGAGCGAGCCCCTTCCTTCTAACGCATTCTTTACGATTCAGGCGATTGCACGCGGGCATTGTCCGAATCAAACTACCCTTCTCGCGTGAGCCGCCAAATCTTGACTGCTCAGGATCAACATGCCCGTTCTCGACGCCAAAACGCGGTTTGGACCCTTCGAGCTGGACGCCCGCACTGGCGAACTGCGCAGCAACGGCACGCGCATCAAGTTGCAGGGCCAGCCCATCAGCGTGCTCCAGATCCTGCTGGAGACGCCCGGAGAGCTGGTCACCCGCGAGCAGATCCGCGAGCGGCTCTGGTCTTCCGACACGTTTGTCGATTTCGATCACAACCTGAACACGGCGATCAAGAAGCTGCGCCAGGCGCTAGGCGACGAGGCGGAAACGCCGCGCTACATCGAAACCATTCCGCGCTATGGTTATCGATTCATCGGCCAGGTGGAGAAGAACGCAGCGCCGGAAGCCGCCGCTCCCCGGCCGGGAACCGGAGAAGGGGCTGCGGGCCCGGCGCCGGGGAAGGACTCGCGCCTGCGCCGCGCCCTGCCCTGGGCGCTTTGTGCCGCCGCGCTTTTATTGGCGGCATATTTTGCGTTCAGGCCCGTACCGCGGCCCAACGTAATCGAATTTACTGTTCCGGCGCCCGACAACTCAGATTTCGTGCTCGGTGGCGAGTCGAGCATTTCGCCCGACGGCCGCAATTTAGCCTTCATCACTTCAGGCGGGCCGGGTACCCCCGATGCTCTATGGGTGCGTCCGCTCGACAGCCTCATCGATCATAGGATTCCCGGAACGGAAGGAGCTGCCTTCCCGTTCTGGTCGCCAGATAGCCAGCAGATCGGTTTTTTTGCAAACGGCAAACTGAAAAAGGCTGCGGTCTGGGGTGGGGCGCCGCAGGTGCTCTGCGATGCCGTCGGCACCGGAACCTGGAACCGTGACGGCGTCATCCTGTTCGATAACCGAGACAAACTTTACCGGGTGCCCGACAGCGGCGGAACATCCACGCTCGTGCTCGCGCCCGATCCGGCGCTTCAGGGGGTCTTTTTTATCTTTCCGCAGTTTCTTCCCGACGGCCGACACTTTCTTTTCAGGAAGTATCAGAGCTTGTCGCAACAATCTTTGCTGGAGGCCGGCTCGCTGGACTCGAAAGAAGTTGTGGAGCTGGGGCCCGTCGGCACCCATGCGTTCTACGCCGCGCCCGGGTACATCCTGTATCTGGACCAAGGATGGCTGATGGCGCGGCCGTTCAACGCCAGCGTTCTGCGCTTTACTGGCCCGGCGGCCGCGCTCGCGCCAAATATCACGCCTTTAGCCGGCCAGTCGGGATACTTCTCAGTTTCGAATGCGGGCGTGTTGGCCTACCAGCCCTCGCCGGGCTTAACCAGCGACGAGTTGTCGTGGATCAGCCGCGCCGGTCAAAAGCTGGGCACGGTTGGCGAGGCCGGAATGTATTCGAATCCGGCGGTTTCACCTGACGGCTCCCGGGTTGCGGTGGGGGTGGGCAACCCCGGCCAGCGCAACATCTGGGTCTACGACCTGAAGCGAGGAACCGACGCGCGCTTCACCTTCAGCTCCGCTGACGATACAGGCCCCATCTGGACAGCGGATGGAAGCCGGATCTTCTTTTCGTCGACTCGCGGAGGCAACCGCGATATTTACGAGAAGGCTGCGACTGGGCAGGGAGGCGAGCAACTGGTCTTTCACTCCTTCGATCAGACCAAGTACGTGAACGACGTGACGCCCGACGGCCGCTATGCCATCTATGACACGGGAATCGGGAGAGCGGACGAGTTGTGGACACTGCCGCTGCTGGGCGACGGAAAACCGGCACCTTTCGTTCAAGGCGGCTATGGCGCTCACAGCGCATCCTTCTCGCCCGACGGGCGATTTGTGGCCTACGCGTCAAGCGAAACCGGAAGAATGGAAATCTATGTAGAGACCTTTCCGCAGAGGACCGGCAAGTGGCAGATCTCATCGTCGGGCGGGGCAGGGCCATCGTGGCGGCGTGACGGGAAGGAACTGTACTACCTTGCCCAGGATGGCCAATTGATGGCCGTTCCCGTCGACACGGACGGGGCGTCAATCCAACCCGGAGTTCCCAAGGCGCTCTTTCCAGCGCGAGTCATCCCGATTTCGATTTGGAGGAACATCTACGCTCCCGCCCCCGACGGCCAGCGGTTCCTGATGCTGACTCCAGCCGGCGAAGCCAAGCCGCAGCCGATTACGGTGGTGGTGAACTGGCCGTTGCTGCTGAAGAAATAGCGAGGCGCTGATGGACATGCGCGATCAATTGGGTCGAGAGCACAAAAACAGCAAGGCCCGGATGGCTCCGGGCCTGCATTTCGGGCAATCGTTGTCAGGTTCACCGTGCAGCCCATAGCACCGTTTCGGTACTCGGAGTCCGCTGCGCAGCCTCGCGCTCGGTGTTCGAAATCTGCAGTCCATAGCCAACGCCGGCGTTGGCGAACCACACCTGCGACAGAAAGTACTGCCGTCCGTAGCGATGGAAGACCAGTTCAGAGTTTTCAGAGCCGCGCGAGGACCGGTTCACCTGGGGAACAATAAATGTTGCATTCACGGTGTTGTCGATGCCGCGAACCTGGACGGTTCCGGGTGCGGCGATGCTGACGCGGTACTCGCCGGCGGGCATTTCGCGCGCATTCACATGGAAGCTGAACGGAATATGGAGGGTGTACGTGCTCTGCTGGGCAACTGCCGGTGCAGCGAGCACCAGCGCAACGACGACTTGGAACAATCCTGCGATCAACATGGACTTCTTCATGGCTAACCTCCCGACCTTTTCTGGAGCAGCGCTCCGTGAATTTGTCTCTCGACTTTGCCGCGAGGCGGGCGTGGCGACAATGCACGGAGGGTGGTTTGGCTCTGGATTGCTTCCCGGCTGAGGGTGAACTGGAGGTGAGTCGCGGGTGTAGCGATCTAAGTTATTGAATTGGTTGGGTATTGCTGGTGCCGGTTCGGCTTGCAGCACCGGCGCTGCTCTGTGTATCGGGAGCAATGAGGGGGTTGGGCCGAATCAACCAACGGCTAAAACCTGATCGCTGACGGCGGTTTTTACGCCCAGGCCTTGGCGCGCGCGACGGCTTTTTGCCAGCGGGCGCGGCGCTCCGTGCGCTCCGCCGCGCTCATCTTCGGCTCAAAGCGCACGTCTCCGGCTCGGCCCGCGCGCAACGCCCCGAGGCTGGACCAAAAGCCCGTGGCCAGCCCGGCCAGGTAAGCCGCGCCCAGCGCGGTCGTCTCGGTCACGCGCGGCCGCACCACCGGAACGCCCAGCACGTCGGCCTGGAACTGCATCAGCAGATCGTTCACCGCGGCGCCGCCATCCACGCGCAGCGCCGTCAGCGCCGCGCCGGTCTCGCTGTGCACCGCCTCCAGCACGTCGGCCACCTGGAAGGCAATCGCTTCCAGAGCCGCCCGCGCGATCTGTCCCGGCCCGGTATCGCGCCTCAGGCCGATCAGCATGCCCGCGGCGTGTGCATCCCAATGCGGCGCGCCCAGGCCCACAAACGCCGGCACAAACACCACCCCGCCGGTATCGGGCACACTCGCGGCAAGCCCCTCCACCTCTGCCGAAGCACCGATCAGCTTCAAATTGTCGCGCAACCACTGCACCACCGCGCCTCCGATAAAGATACTGCCCTCGAGCGCGTACTCCAGGCGCTTCTGCGCGCTCGCCGCCACGGTAGTGATCAGCTTATGCCGCGACCGCATGAACTTGGTGCCGATGTTCTGCAGCAGGAAGCAGCCCGTTCCGTAGGTGTTCTTGGCTTCGCCCTCGCTCCAGCACAACTGTCCGAACAGCGCTGCCTGCTGGTCGCCGGCAATCCCCGCGATGGCCACGCCGCCCAGGCCTGAAGCTGCTGTCGCCTCGCCCACGCGCTCGCTCGACCAATGCACCTCGGGCAGAATCGACTCCGGTACGTCAAAGAGGCCGAGCATCTCCTTGTCCCACTCGCCCTTCACGATGTTGAAAAGCAGCGTCCGCGACGCGTTGGTCACGTCGGTTACGTGCTTCTTGCCGCCGGTCAGGTGCCAGATCAGCCAGCTGTCCACCGTGCCGAAGGCCAATTCGCCGCGCTCGGCCCGCGCCCGCGCGCCCTCCACGTGATCCAGAATCCACTTCGCCTTCGTAGCTGAGAAATACGGATCCAGCACGAGGCCCGTCTTCGACGAGACTGCTTCTCCGGCGCCGCTTTGCTCCAGAGCCTTACACAGCGGAGCGGTCCGACGGTCCTGCCACACGATCGCCGGATGAATCGGGTTTCCCGTCGCCCGTTCCCATATAATCGCCGTCTCGCGCTGGTTGGTGATGCCGATGGCCGCGATGTCGCGCGCCTGCGCGCCGGCTTTCGCCAGCGCTTCCGCCGCGCAACTCATCTGGCTTGAGAGAATCTCCGCCGGATCGTGTTCCACCCAGCCCGCCTGGGGATAGAACTGCTGGAACTCCTTCTGCGCCACGGCAAAAATCGCGCCATTCGCGTCGAACACGATCGCCCGCGAGCTCGTCGTCCCCTGGTCCAGCGCAAATACGTAAGCCATATATGCCTTACCCTTTCCGGCAATCAGTCAATCACGCGAGGCGGGGAAGCGGCAAGGAAACACAACGCCAGGGGCCGACCTCTCTTACCTTACTTTTCCGGCTTTGTTCTCGAGGACCACGTTGCTCAGGACGGCTGTGTCGACCGTTTCGGGCAGGTGCGAGCAGAAACCGATGCCCACGTAGAAGGGCTCGTCGAAGTGCAGCTTGATGGGCGGCCCGAACTGATGCATCGGCTCGCCGTCGAGGGAAACCCACAGCGAGAATTCGTCGCCGTGCTTCTCGATCCCGATGCGCTTTGCCGTGATGGTGACGAGGCTATCCGGTGTCTGACCTCCCGGCCGCCCGCGCCCGCCCATGCGAAACTCCATATCGATCACGCGCACGTCGCGCTCCGGCCGCCACGCCAGGTGCACCATGCCCGCGCCGTGCAACGCAACCATCGCCGCCTTCGCGTCATCGTCCAGACTCTGCCGGATCATGAGCACCGCCTTGCGGTCGCCGTATCCTTTCGCATCGGGAAAAGAGACATCGGCAGCAAGCGAGACGTCGCCCGACATGCGCCGCCAAAGGAACCGGAATTCGTCACGCGTGTACCAGATGTTATATCCAGCCGAGTTGATGGTGTACTGGCCCGTCGCGGCTTCGTAGCTGGCGCTGCCCTCGACCAGCGCCGCGCCGACGTCCGATTGCCCCTCGAAAACCCCGATGGGCGTATCGAAGTTCCGGCTCGGCCGGTGGAAATCGGCCGGAGGTGGTACCTGGACATGCGTCGCCGAACCGGGCTGCGCCCAAGCAGGCGCCTGCGAATCGGGCGGATTTTGTGCCGGCGCCGTCTGCGCGCGCAGCGTGAGCACGCCGCTGCAAACTGCGATTGCCGCCACGGGCGAAATGAAACTCGTCAACCGAAGAGCATGGATTCTCATGGCAACCCACTCTACCAGACCCCGCGGCAGGCCCATTCTGCTGCCCGATTCCTTTTCCGGCACCACCGTGAGCGCGGATGCCTGAGCCGATCCACGTCCCCGCCTCCTCGGACCTGCGGCCGATGTACCTGAAGCTCCATGTTGTACCATTCGGATGCATCTTAAGCTTTGTACGAAGGCCTACTGGATGACCTCTGCGACCTCCCCGACCCTGCTCGTCCTGGCCGCCGGCATGGGCAGCCGCTACGGCGGCCTCAAGCAAATCGACCCCGTCGGCCCTGCCGGCGAAACCATCATCGATTATTCCATCTTCGACGCCCTGCGCGCCGGTTTCGGCAAGCTCGTCTTCGTCATCCGCAAGGACATCGAAGAGGCCTTCCGCGAAACGGTCGGCTCGCGGTTTGAAACGCGCATCGCCGTCGACTACGTGTTTCAAGCCCTCGAAGACATTCCGCCGCGCTTCACCGTGCCCCCCGGCCGCACCAAGCCCTGGGGCACCACGCAGGCCATCCTTCTCGCTGGCGACGCCATCCACGAGCCCTTCGCCGCCATCAATGCCGACGACTTTTATGGTGCCGAAAGCTATCGCGAACTGGCGCGCCATCTCATCTCCGGCTCGGCCGACTACGCCATGGTTGGATTTATTCTGCGCAACACGCTCTCCGATTTTGGCTCAGTGGCGCGCGGCGTGTGCCAGGTTTCAGCGGAAGGCTATCTCAAAGACATCGTCGAGCTCACCAAGATCGAGCGCGCCGGTGATCACGCCCGCAATACCGACGCCGCTGGAACCGTGACCACTCTCTCCGGCGACGAACCGGTCTCAATGAACATGTGGGCGTTTACTCCGCGCGTCTTCGATCAGCTACGGCAGCGCTTTGCCGAGTTTCTTGAGCGAAACGCCTCCGACCTGAAGGCGGAGTGCTACATCCCATCGACGGTCGGCGAGCTGGTGCACGCCGGCGAGGCCCGCGTGAAGGTATTGCGGTCGCGCGATTCCTGGTTCGGCGTCACCTACCGCGAAGACCGCCCGCGCGTGGTTGAGAGCATCCGCCGGCTCATCGCCGCCGGACAGTACCCTGAGAAGCTCTGGTCATGAGCCAACCGCTCGATGCCCGCGCCGTCGCCGGCCGGTTTCAATTTCGCGGCGAAGTTTCCGCGCTCGAGCCCCATGGCAACGGTCACATCAACGATACCTACCTCGTCACGTGCCGCGTGCCGGGCGCATCCGTACGCTACGTCCTGCAGCACATCAATCGCAACGTCTTCCGTGATCCTTCCGCAGTGATGCAAAACATCGAGCGCGTCACGGCGCATCTCGCCGCGCAGCTGGCCGGAGAGCCCGACCGCGCCCGCCGCGCCCTCGGGCTCATTCCCACCCGAGATGGCCGCAACTGGTATGAAGACGAAAACGGAGAGACATGGCGTGCTTATCAATACATTGAGAATGCGCGCTCTTACGAGGCTGTCACGTCAACCGAGCAGGCGATTCAAGCAGCCCGCGCCTTCGGACGATTCCAACACCAGCTCGCCAATCTGCCTCCGCCGCGCCTGCGCGAGCCCATCCCCGATTTTCACCACACGCCCAAACGCTTCGCTGCACTGCAAAAAGCAGTTGCGGCGGACGTGAAAAACCGCGCGCGGCTCGCCCAGTCAGAAATCGAGTTCTGCCTCGCCCGCGAACCCATTGCCGACGTTCTGCTCAAAGCCAATTTACCCGAGCGCATCACGCACAACGACACCAAATTCAATAATGTGCTGCTTGACGACGCGACCGGCGAAAGCATCTGCGTCATCGATCTCGACACCGTGATGCCGGGTGTGGCGCTTTTCGATTTCGGCGACATGGTGCGCACCACCACCAGCCCCGCCGACGAGGACGAACAGGATTTGAGCAAGGTCACCATGCAGTTTCCGATGTTCGAAGCGCTGGTGCGTGGCTACGTTGAAGCCGCCGGCCAATTCCTGACCGCGCCGGAACTGCAATTTCTGGCTTTTTCAGGCAAGCTCATCACTTATGAGTTGGGCATGCGCTTTCTTGCCGACTACATTGCCGGCGATACCTATTTCAAAATCCATCGCGAAGGGCACAACCTCGACCGCGCCCGCACCCAATTCAAGCTCATTGAGTCAATCGAGAGCCAGGAAGAGAAGATGAACCGGCTGGTGGAATCGATCGCTTGAGGATGGATCCGCGTTACGGCAAGCTCGAGTCGCTGGCGTTGTAGTGCGGCACCCTGGGAGTCAGGTGGCGCACGACAAACTCCTGAAACAGGTTCTGCACCGCGCCTTCACCCGTCCCGATGAGCGCGTTGGTGAAGGTCACCTCCACGCCGCTGCGGCTGCTGGCCGGGTAGTAGAGGTTCGAGACGCCTCCGGCTGCCAGGCCGCCGATGATTCCCGAGTAATTCGGCTGCCAATGGCCGTTGTCGCCCTTGCAGATGACTGAATTGGCAATCGCATACATGGCTCGCGATCCCACCGAGCCAGTCCCTTTGTAGAAGTACCGGGGATCCTGTTTGAGCGCCGCAGGCAGAACCGCGCCGGAAAGCATGGTGCCGACGAAAGTATCGGCATAATTCGCGCCAAATCTCTTCGCGTATCCCTGCGCACCCTGACCGTAGCCCGCAAAGGTATTAGTGGCCTGCTCCATGCCCGCAACCGCGCCGGTCATTCCCCAGGTGATGGGATCGATCATCGTCCTCCAGGCGAGCTGGTATTTCTGCCGCGCGGTCAGCGGCAGTGCATCTTTGTCATAGCTCACGTAGTAATTCGGAATTACTCCCAATACACGCTGCTGCTCTTCCACATTGAGTTGCTCCTGCGCGATTTCAGCCTGCGACCCCGCCGACACCTGCACCACGCTCGCCGAGGCCTCCACCGGCAGTACAATGGCTCGCGTATCGAACACGCCGCCCGCCTGCAGCACGCCGGAAACTTCCTGGGTGACAAATCCGCTCGAGGAGATGGTGAGTTTGAAGGGCCCCGCGGGAACGCCGGTGAATTCGAATGCGCCGTTGGCGTTGGTGTCCTGGGTCATCGGAGGCGGATCGACGTCGCCCTCGGTTTCCAGCACCACGCGCACTCCCTCATACACCGTGCCGTCGTCGCTGGTCACCACGCCATAGACGCTGCCGCTCGCCGCCGTTGTCGTCCCTGCATTGGGGGTGACGGGCGGTTGATTCTCCTCAGCCGAGGCGTATGCCGCAGCACCCAGCAGAAGCGGCAATGTCACCAGCCAGACACAAAGAAGATCGCGGCGCGCCTGGAGTTCCGGTCGGTGGCAACGAATTGAACGTCTTGCAATCGGGGTTGTCCCCAGTGGTAAACCCATAAAATTCAGCAACATGGTCCTTCTAAATCTGGTCAAAGCCGCCTCTGCGTCCGCTGTTTGGTGAAAATGACTATCTTGCGCAACGGCGGATACAATGCCGCAAAAACTTCGCTCCAACTGGGGGAAAGCGCCAAAGGAATGCCACGGCGCAAAAGCCGCTGTGGATTTAGACGTCGACTTCGCGATTCGAAACAGGCAGGCTGGAGGAAAAAGGAAGAATCATAATGAGATTAACGCAGTTCTCCAGAAAAACTCTCGGCGCGGGTTACTTTCGATTGCACGCGGGACTTCCCGGAAGCGTCGACCGCCTAATCGGGCCGCCCCGTATAGTGCTCGATATGGTGCACTTCTGAATGATCCTCTCGCGACTCTAAGTGCGTGGTCACTTCCGCAGGCATCTCCAGATCGATGGCCAGGCGTTCCTCCACGAGAGTCGCGAGCCGGTGCGCTTCTCCCAGGCTCATGCTGTCGGGAAACAGAAGGTGGACCTCAATAATTTGCCGGTAACCGGTGTTTCGGAAGCGCACCCCGTGATATTCCAAATCTAATTCGTGGCACAGTGCGTCGAGCCGGCCACGAATCTGATGGCCCACCTTGGGATCGGAGTAATCGAGCAGTCCCTTAAGGGAGCGCCAAAGCAGCCGTCCACCCGTCCACAGGATGTTTGCCGCCACGCCATATGCAATCAACGGATCGAACGGCTTCCATCTCGTCGTCATCACCAGGGCCAGGCCCACAACCACACCAAAGCTTGTCCAACTGTCTGTCAGGACGTGTCTTCCGTCAGCCTCCAGAATCAGCGAATGGTTGCTCCTGCCCATCCTCAACAGGTACCACCCCAAACAGGCGTTCACCGCTCCTGCGGCGACGATGAGCAATACTCCCCTGCCCAGGTTCTCCAGGGCCAGTCCATGCAGCCATCTTTCCGTTGTCGTATAGACGATGCTTCCCGCGGCCAGCACGATCATTGCGCCTTCAAATCCGGCGGAGAAGAAAGTAATTCTCTCGAATCCGTACTGGAACTGTGGAACCGCCGGCCGCATGCTCAACCACAAACTGAACACGGCAAACGCCACCACGACAACGTGCACCGACGATTCGGCCGCGTCAGAGAAGATGGCCGACGATCCCGTGAGCAGGTAGGCCGTCATCTTCCCGCCCAGCATCAGAACGCCGACGAGCAACGACAGCCGCATGGCGAAACGCGCCTCACCGTGCTGTTGCTCTCGCTTTTCCGGCGAATCCGGCTTCGGCGCAACGTTCACGGCCGATCCTTCCATCTGCACCGCCCCGTGATCTTGCCACCAGTCTACGCAATTGGGGAAATGGGTTTCAATGCTGGTTGATGCGGCAGAACCGGACCGCCTTTGATAGGGAGGAGTTGACGCGGAACGAGCGGCCTTTGGGCAAGGGATCTTCGCTGTGAGAGCGCTCTTCATCGCGATCCCGGCAGCGACAGACCCCAAATTAATGCGGCTGTCCTGGTATCGCCGGCGAAGTGTGTTTCGTTTTTCCCAAGTCGACGCCGAACTTCGGATCGTCCCGCGTGCCTTCGACGTGGATAGGAACCTCAGTCCCCGCCCCGTCTTTCTTGAAGAAGTGGTCGGCGGGCTTCAGCAGCGTGCCTTTCCATCCCCCCACTATTTGCGAAACCGTGGCTTCGGTCCTGGCCTTTCCCTCAAAATCCAGCGTGCCTACATCCACGCCATACGTGCCCTTCAGATCGATCTCCGCACCCGGCACCGTGTACCTCAAGTCGGGCAGGTTCACCACTCCGTCTGCCATCGTGAAATCGCTTTGCATCGCCGATTGCACGCCATCCACATCGCCTTTTTCGTGCTGCGGCCGGCCCTGTCCATGCCAGCTCAACTCCCCGATTTTGTGCTGGATTTTCAGACTTGAAAACTCGGCATCCTCAAGCGAAAAGCTTCCCTTCAGCTTGAGGCGGTCGTGCGCCGATGCCGTGCCGGGCGGAATCTCCACTCCCGCCTTCAACGTCAGCAGCCCGCTCAACAACGGTGTGCCGTTCTTGCTCGTAAGGCGCAGAAAATCATCCATCCTTCCCCGAACCACGTTTACCGTCAGTGAAATGTCGTGCCCACCGGGCAACTCTGCCCCATTCTTCGCCACTCCCGGCGGAACGCGTATTACCGTGCCCTCGGCTTTGAAGTGCGTTTGCCCCAGGGTTGCGTCCACCGGCTGCAGCCATGTATCCCCATTTGTGCCATCCACCAATGCGTGGAAGTGGGTGTGCAGTGGTACCGCAGTACCAAATTGCGTCAATCGGAAGTCTGGGGTGTCCGTCTCCCCATCCACCATCAGGTTGCGCAGTGTCCCTTGATACCTGCCTGTCGAATTCAGAATCCCCGCGATCCCTCTGAATATCCCCAGGTCCGCGTGCATAAACCGGTAATTGCCCTCAACCGGCGTTTCGCCCGGATCGCCCACGTTCCACGGCCCGATGCTGCCGGAGGTTTGGATCGTTCCCGGCGGTTTCGGATTGCTCAACGCGGCAACAAACCGCATCGGCGCGTCGGCGCTGACGTGCGTAAGCTTCACGTCGGCAATTGCAAACTCCATCGGCAGTTTTCCGGGCTTGCTGGTTTCCAGCTTCAAATGCGCCCCCCTGCAATCGATGCTGTCAACTTCGAAGGCGAAAAGCGCCGCGCTGGGTTGTGTCTTTCGCGTGCTGCCTGTCTCTGCCGCGTGCGTAAAGTGCGTTCTCGGCGGCACGTCGATATTCAGTCCCCTCAGTTGCACCACCGAAATCAGAATCGGCTTGCCTGGCTTGTAATGAAGCGGAGCATGGAACCGGAACTCGTCCAGGCTGATCAGCGGGCCGGGCGCCGTTCCGTTGCTGCCCGGGACCGTTACACCCTCTACCTCCGCCGGAGGCCAGATGCGCAGCCCTTTGCCTTCGGCCCACAAGCCCTTTACTAGCGACACGTGAAAACTGTCCAGCTCCACGCGGGCGTGAAAATGCTCTTCCAGAGCTTCCACAATCTGGGCGCGCAGGAATGGTTCGGCCCGGCGCAGAACAATTGAAATCGCTATGCCGAGCACGAGCAACACGGCCAGGAGCCCGCCTGCAAGCCACTTCAACCAGCGAAGTCTGCTCCGCGACCTGGATCGCCTTGCTGTCACAGCCAACTCCCGCTTGCACTCATTCTCGCAGCTATCAGCGCGGCCAAACGCTCTGCTCCTGCCAGATTTGACGCGTTCTATGCACCGAAGCGCCTCGCAAATCACGGCCTGGCGCGATTGCCATATGCGTCGCCCGACAAAGAGCAAGATGCGTCCTTTTGCCAACTTGGTCCACCGCCCTTCCTTGTACGCGTATTTCCCCGAGCCCCGTCCGGAATCCCCAACCCATGGCTCAGACTCGAACCAAGCGGCGTTGATGTTCTTTGGGCGCGGCCTCTGACCAGCTCGCGGAGGTCTGAAGGGCAAACCCGCCCGGCGCAACAGCCGCGCCTCCTCCCTTCCGCGATAGAGTGAAGGTTGGAGTGACGGCAAATTGCGCAGATTGGACACACGCAGGAAGCCTCGGGCGCGGAGAATGGGCCACACCGCCACGGCACGCGGACGCAGGCGGTCGGCTTGGCTCGGCCGTGGAATTGCAATTTGTGTCGTCGCCACCCTGGCGGTGGTGGCCTGGGCGGTCCTGGCCCGCGCGTTCGCCCCGCGATCGAATACTTCGCTCGATCACTTTGACGTCCTCATTGTGCTGGGCAATCCCGCGGACTCCGATGGCGACCCAAGCCCAATCCAACTGGCGCGGGTCACCGAAGCGGTCCGCGAATACGAGCGGGGTGTGGCGCCGCGCATGATTCTTACCGGCGGAGCCGCCCATAACCGCTTTATCGAGGCGCAAGTAATGGCGCGCACCGCCGAAGCTCAGGGAATCCCGGCATCGGTGATCTTCGAAGACCGCCAGGCGATGAACACAATCGAAAACACCTGCAACTCCCTTCGTATCATGCGCAGCCACGGATGGGAGTCGGCCGAAGTGGTCTCGGGCGCAAGCCATCTACCTCGGGCGGCGTTGATTCTCAGCCGCCTTCCGCTGGAATGGCGCGTGCATGTGGCTCCGCCACTTGAACCCGAATCGGCCCTTGACAGAGCCTTCAACTCTGCACTCGAGATCGTGAAAACCGCGCACTACCTGGTGTGGTCGCGGCAGATGGAGCCTTGCGCTCTGTAGCTTTTCTTCACACTTACAGGCGGTCTCCAAGTCTAAGAAGAAATGCCGATAAGCTGCATTGTCCGCCCTCGGGGGGCTCGTATAAGCTGTTTGGTGATGTATCTCCCAGTAAGGCTATTCACTTTCTTCGCCGTTGTTCTCGCTATGGGTGTGTGTGCGGCCGGCCGCATCCAGGCGCAAGCCCCCGGCGGTCAGAGCTCTTCATCGCAGCAGCCTGCCGTGCAGAGCCAAAGCTCGCAGGAGCCCAGTTACGGCGTCTACATGCCCGTCGATCCTTTGGCGAATGTGCGCTACGACAATCGCTACGATGTTTCGCTGGGCCTGGCCTACGACCACATGAAGGCCGGGCCGACCCTGCTGCAGGGGTCGAACCTGGGCGGGCTCGACGTGAATGGGTCGTTCTGGCTCAGCCGCAACTGGGGCCTGGAGGCAACCGACCGCTCCTATGTGGGAACGAGCGGGGCCGGAACCAGCAGCGGCCTATCCGGCGGCAACGCCCAGAACAACATCAAGGGTCCCTTTGTGAGCCAGTACTTCTTTACTGCCGGGCCGGAGTGGCTGGGACCGCACAACAAGCACGGCGCCCTGATTGCCCACATGATGGTCGGCGGCGTCTACGGCGATTTCCAGAAGGATCTTCTGGGCCAGTCTCCCTCGACCGTGGCTTTCTACAACAATCAGGTCGCGCTGGCTGCCATTATCGGTGGGCACATGGACCTCAACCGTTCTGAGCACTGGGTCCTGCGCATTTCTCCCGACGCGATGCTGACCCACTACAGCATCAACTACGCACCCTACACTTCTCAGTTCGATGTCAACTTCGCCATCTCCGTAGGGTTGGAATACAAATTCACCAAAAACAAGCGCTCCACGAGACAGGGAAACTGGGTTTCAGGCTGGTAGGAGACTGGCAATCAGACCTTGAGCGAACGGCGGGCCCGATGCCGTGGCCCTGCGCTCCCGGGGCAGTCCAACCGGAAACAAAACGCATCCTGCCTGTCCGGCTCTGACCCGCGCTTCGCCGGTTTCATGCAGAGTTGCAATCCAAATCATCATCAATCCGAATCCAACGTATTGAAGGGGCGACCGCCAAGCTGGTATCCTCCCCGAGTTCGGCAGCTGGTCAGAAATCGTGCCGCAAGAGAAAATGTCGTTCCGGATTGCGGCACCCCCTGCCGCGCCGGAGCCTGCGAATCCAAAGCTATCCGGAACGGGGACCGTATGGACATGAAAGACACACTCGGCGTTTTGCTTGCTGGCGGAGCAGGAGAGAGACTGTTCCCGCTCACGCGCGACCGGGCCAAGCCGGCAGTGCCTTTCGGCGGGCATTACCGCATCATTGATATCACCCTTTCCAATTGCATCAATTCCGGCCTGCGGCGCGTGTATATCCTCACCCAGTACAAGGCGCTCTCGCTCAACCGGCATATTCGCGAGGGGTGGACGGGTATTGTGGCGCAGGAACTGGGCGAGTTCTTCGAACTCATGCCGCCCGTCCAGCGTACCGGCGCCAACTGGTACATGGGCACAGCCGATGCGGTATACCAGAACATCTATTCGATCGGTAGCGAGCAACCCACGCACGTGATCATCCTGGGCGGCGATCACATCTACAAGATGGACTACAGCCGCATGCTGGCGCATCACAAGGAGACTGGCGCCGAACTCACGCTGGCCACCTTGCCGGTTAGGCCTGACGAAGTGTCGCGGTTTGGTGTGGTCGAAGTAGGTCCGAAGGGGGATGTGCTCGGGTTCCAGGAGAAGCCGGCCTCCACCAACTACCGTTCGCCCTTCAGTCCCAACTCCGTCGACGCATCCATGGGAATTTACATCTTTAACACCGAAGTGCTCCTCAAGGCCTTGCTCGCCGACGCCGACGACACCGACTCCAAGCACGACTTTGGCCACAACATCCTGCCCAACCTGCTGGGCAAGAAGAAGATCATGGCCTACAGCTTTGTCGACGAGAACAAAAAGGAGGCGCTCTACTGGCGTGATGTGGGCACTCTGGACGCATACTACGAGGCCAACATGGACCTCTGTTCGGTGTCGCCGGTGTTCAACCTCTACGACAAAAGCTGGCCCATTCGCACACGCGTGCGCCAGTATCCGCCGGCCAAGTTTGTCTTTGGCGAGCCAGGCCGCTCGGGCATGGCCGTCAACTCCATCATTACCGCGGGCGTCATCATTTCCGGCGCCTCCGTATACAACTCGGTGCTGTCGCAGGACGTGCGTGTCAACTCCTACTCCGATGTCGACGCCAGCATTATCTTCTCGCATGTGAACATCGGCAGGCATTGCCGTATCCGGAGGGCCATCATCGACCGCGACGTGCATATTCCCGAGGGTACGGTCATCGGCCATGACCCGGTAGAGGACAAGCGCCGATATTTTGTCACTCCGTCGGGATTGACGATTGTCACACGCGACGCCTCGCTGTTCGAAAATCCCGTCGATCCGGAGTTCGGGGAAAGGTACTAAAAGACACGGATCAGGATTCAGTGATCAGCAATGAATGCAGGTGGCCGTAGCGATGTGGCGCATGGGCCTGACTCTGCTAGGCCCCGGCTCCGTCCGCTGGAGTCGCATCCCCCCGTTCCTCGATTTCACATTCAAACTTGCGGAGATTTCTGAGGCATTCCGTCAGAGCGCCCATCAGGGTCTCGGCCCATCCGCAGGGCTGGAACCTCATGCTCTTTTGGTTCAACTCAATATCCGCCACGGCAAAGAACTTCATGTCGCTGGTTTTGGCGGTGGCGAATTCCTTCACGGTGATGCGCGCTTCCACCTCGCCCGACGCATGTTTCTTCTTGACCGAGAAGAAATGCAGTTTTGCGAGAGACTCCGACGGATCCTTTTGAGTAAACTTCCAGTCTTCCACTTTGCGACCCCCCTGCTGCCAAGTTTACTTCCGGATTGAGGGCGGACCGGCAAGTTTTCGCTTCGGCTTCCACCCTCCTGTCATCGCTGGAGATCGGCTTGTTCCCTTACTGGGCCCCCGCCTGTTGACCCCGAATCAAGTTGCCAAGGATCTCGTGAGCTTTCAGCAGCGAGACAGGATGGTCGATGGCCGCCGCGGTAGTTTGGCCTGCCTGATGCACCATCAACATGGGCCGCGGATCGAAGTGTCCGCCATGCGAGGCTGCCGCGTCCTCTTCAGTCCAATGCCCTGAATGAATCCAAAGAAATGTTCGCCAGGAGTGGTCTCCGCAAATCACGATGCTCGTCTGGTCCCAACGCGAAGAGGCTCGCAAAATGGGCAAAAATTCACCGAGCGTACGGTCGGCTAGAGCCAGATTATCGAGATAAGAAGCGTGGCCGCTTGCATCGAATTTTGCCTTTTTCCGATCATAGAATCCTGGCGGGTGCGGCAACGGAAGGTGGAGAAAGACGAAATCCAGTTGGTTATCCTCCAGGGCCCCTTTCGCGCGACCGGTCAAATCCTCATACACTTTCCTCTGATCGTCTAAAGCCCGCTCGCCCAGCCGAGGAAAGAGCACGATCGCATATCGCATCCATGCGTCCTCAATGTTCCTCCAAAACCCATCACCCACAAGAAAGACCACCGGCTGGAGGGTCTGATACGTCCAGTAGCAATGATCCACGTACGGGGCCAGCATCGAGCAGTAGGGGTTGTACCAACCCACGACCCCCGTTGTCATTCCCACTCGCTTTGCTTCGGCAAAAGGCGTCGCTGAGGCCACGAACGGCGAAAATGGCTCGCCCTCGGCGGCAAGAAGCACGTGGTTATCATCGGTGTCGAATACTTGGGTGAATGGCCGGCCTTCGAGCAGTGAGGGTACTGCCGTTTCTGTAAGTTCCGTCACCGGTGCGACGTCGGTGTACAAAGTGGAGACCTGGCGCAAGGCATCAAAATTCGGCAGGTCTAAGCCCGCGGCACGCTCTCCGAAGACCTGGTTGTACGAGAGCTCATCCATGAGGATCCAAATCACGCGAGGCCGAGACGCAGAAGATCGCGCGTCTGCTGCCGCGGCGTTCGCGACGATGGTCTGGGGAGGATGCCAAAAGGCGAGGCGGACCAGTTGAACAAGAACGAAAACGAAAAACACAGCAAGGCCGACGCCAACGGCGCGACGAATTTCCTGCACCCAATGATGAGCCGTCGGCCAGAAGAGGCGCAAAGCCAAAACCAGCAAGAGGGTCACCACAAGGATGCGCAGAAAATATCTGTAGTCGGGAGAATCTGTTTGGTAGAGATAAATTCCCTCGAGCACGCCGGCTGCATACAACGCCGGCAGGCAGATTCTGACCCACTCGCCGACGCGCGTAGGCCCAATCCAGGTCCAGAGAATCGCCCCGAACAGCGTCACCAGGAGGAGATTCGTGACTAATGCAAGCGCAAAGTCAGTCAACGGTAAGGGGCTGTGCATGCGCAGCGACCACGGACGTAAGCTCGCGGTCTGGTACATGGGATAGAGAACGAGGGCGGCGATTCCTGCCCCGTCCAGCAGTCGGCGCAAAAAGGCGTTCATCTTTTTCAGTTGGGCCCAGGATGTGCGTGCTGGGGGTACCCGGATGCTGTCAGTATAACGGCTTGACTCGTCTTGATCATGCGAGATCATGTCAGCGCGGTCGCAGAGAACCATCGATCTCCGCTTATTTGCTGCGGTCCCTGCGCTTGACTTATGCGCTTATGGAACTGGAGGGACCAATCTTTCGTACGAACTCGGTATGCAGTGCGCGGGTACATTAAGCTGGAGCATGGCACGGCTCGAGGCACCGGGACCCATGGGAGGCCCCGCCAAGGAGCCGATGTTCGCCCGCGAGGATCGGGGACGCCAGGAAACGCCGGCCCGGAACTATGCCGCTGCAACACCGGCGGCGGCTGCGGCGCGCACGGAGGTGAGACCACTGGAGCAAGACTGGTCCCAAATCGTGAGGCGCTGCATCGATGGCGACTCAGCTGCGTGGGCCGAGATGGTCCGCACGCATCACCGCCGCGTCTACGGCCTCTGCTTCCGCTTTACCGGAAACGCGGCCGACTCTGAAGACCTGACCCAGGACGTATTCCTCAAGATTTACTCCAATCTGCGCAGCTTCGATAGTTCGCGCGGCAGTTTGCCGGTCTGGATCACCACCATGACGCGCAACCTGCTTGTGGATAACTTCAGGCGAACGCGCAACCAGCGCGCCACAAGCTCCCTCGACGAGGGTTGGGAACAGACGGAGGAATTGCGGCCCGCCGACCGCCTCACCGATGGTGGCCCCTCGCCGCATGAAGCAGCGGCGAGCAAAGAACTGGCCCGAATGGTCCAGGGCGCCTTGACCCGGGTTTCGGTCGAACTACGCGAGGCAGTCATCCTTAGAGATCTACAAGATCTTGATTACAAAGAAATTGCTCAAGTTTTGGGTATTCCCGAAGGGACCGTCAAGTCCCGTATCAGCCGCGGTCGGGCGGAACTGGCGCGGCTGCTGGAACGTAGTAAACGGGAGGTGATGTAGTCATGGCAGGGCGCACACATATTCCGACCTCTCCGGCCTGTGGCGAGTGGGAGACGCTGTTGACCGATGCGCTCGACGGGCGCTTGAAGCCCGAAGACGAAGGCAGGTTTACAGCGCACAAGGCCGTCTGCCCGGCCTGCGCGGCGCTTTATGAGGAGGCGCGCAAGGGCCGCGAATGGCTCGAATTTCTCTCGCCTGAACCGGAGGTGCCAGCAGGGCTTTTGGAGAAGATTCTCGCGCAGACGGGGCCTGGACAAGCGATAGGCGGTGAGTGGCCCATCGGCGGAGGGGCGTTGCCCGTGCCGGCGGGATCGGCCGCAATTCCGGCATTCATGCCTCCTGTCTGGCAGCAACCCGGCTTTTTCGCGCGCATGCGCGGCTCGGTGCAGCCGCGGCTCCTGATGACCGCCGCGATGGCGTTTTTCTCCATCGCCCTCACTCTCAACCTGGCTGGTGTGCACCTGACGAGCTTGCGCCTGGCCGATCTTCAGCCCAGGACGCTGCGTTCCTACATGGAACGGCAGTTGACCGTGGCTTCAGTGCCCATCGTCCGCTATTACGACCACCTGCGTTTTGTGTACGAGGTTGAGTCGCGGGTGCGCGAGCTGCGCGGCCAAACCGAGGAGCAACGCGAGCAGCAGCGCCGGCAGACGCAGCCGGCCACGCCGGGTGAAACCAGGCAGAATCCGGGTCACAAAGATGGGGGATACCGCCTGGACCCTCAGCAGACGCCCGCTAATTCGGTGATGGGCCCGGCCACAGGGCCTGAAAACGACACAACCAACGAAATTCTGGAAACTTCCCTGACCTTTGACGGCAAGTCCGTGCAGTCTCGCGGCTCCGCAATACAGGCGCGGGAAAGGAGCACATCATGGACTGCGTAAATCATAGCGGCGCGAATGCGACCGCTTACTGCCAGCAATGCGGCAAGCCGCTCTGCTCAACCTGCACACGTGCCGGCTCGGGAGGTCAGGTCTTCTGCGAGCCCTGCTGGACGACATGGCGTGCATCGCAGCCTCCGTCGTATGCACCTCCGCCTCCGGGCGCGCCCAGTCCTGGACTGGCAGCCGTCCTCGGTTTCATTCCCGGCGTGGGCGCCATGTACAACGGCCAGTTCGTCAAGGGACTGGTGCACCTTCTGATCTTTGCCGTGCTGGTCAGCGCCAGCCATGAGTTCCACGGGTTTGGTTGGCTGGTCTTCGGATGGATCTGCTACCAGGTCTTCGAGGCGTACTCTACCGCGAAGGCGCGCCGCGACGGCGACCCTTTGCCCGATCCGCTCGGCCTGAACGAGATCGGCAACCTGTTCACCCCGGGTGCGCGCTCGCAGCCCGGCCCGAATGCCGGACAAACACAGGCGGCCTCGAATCAGCCGTCGAACCAGGGCTCTGGTCAGCCTCCAGTTCAATCTTCGTACCAGGCTTCGTACCAGGCTCCCGATGAGACGCCGTACACGCAGGCGTCACAAGCTGCTCCCGGTCCCGGCTTCCCGCCCATGCCGCCTCCAGTTCCACCGATCCATTGGCGGAGAAGGGAGCCGATCGGAGCCATCGTCCTCATTGCCCTCGGCCTGCTTTTTCTGGTTGGGCGTCTCGACTTGCTCTCGGGACGGTTGTTTGAGTTTGGCTGGCCGGTCTTGCTCATCGGATTGGGCGTTTGGCTGATTCTGCGCCGCGTTCATGATACACGGCAAAGTTCGCCGCAGGATTCGCAAGGAGGCCCTAAGTGAGCCGCTACATTCTGATTCGCCGTTTGTGGGCCCCGGCTTTTGTACTTCTGGTGGGCGTCATCGCGCTCCTGGCTCAGGCAAATATTCTCGGTTGGAGCCAGAGCTGGCCGCTGTTCATCATCCTGGCCGGCGTTTTGATGCTGGCTGAGCGGGCGGCGCTCACCGCGGAAGGCAGTCAGCAGCACCCCGGTACCCCGAATCAGGGACCGGCCAATCCCGCCGCCGGTCCAGTTGGCCCGCAATCCCCCGCAGACCCCGGCTCGGCGATTGTTTCCTCTGAGACGCACGACTTCAAGGATCACGAAAGTGGAGCGCAGTTATGAGCACCATACCTCCCAATAACCCTCCTGCTGGCACGCCGCCTCCCTACGATCCGAAGATGCAGTGGCGCGTGTATCGCGAGCAGCAAAAGGCCGCATGGCGCGCGCAACGCGATGCCTGGCATGCGCAGCGCCATGCCATGAAGGCCAGCTACTACGGCACATACGGGCCGCGCGTGCCCTCGGTCGTCGGACCCATCCTCCTGGTGTCTGTGGGCGTGATTGCGCTGCTGGTGGTCACCGGCCATATCCAGGCCGACGCCTTTTGGACCTGGTGCGACCGGTGGTGGCCGCTCCTGCTTATCGGCGCCGGTCTGGCCCTGCTGGGCGAGTGGGCGCTCGACATGCGTCGAGAATCCCCCGTGCGCCGCAGCGGCAGCTTCATCGGCATTCTCATCTTTTTGGCCTTTATCGGCGCCATTGGGGCCGCGCACAACCACTTTTGGGGCCCTTCGGGCTGGTTCGGCGGCGATAACTTCTTTAGCTTCGGCCTTCCCGAGCACGATTACGACCAGTCTGTCGATAGCGTGCAGATTCCGGCCAATGCCTCGATTCAGATCCTCAATCCGCGCGGCGATGTGAGCATTGCCGCGGCCAATCAGCCCAATCTGGAAGTCCAGGCGCACGAGCTGGCCTACGCTGACTCCGACTCCTCAGCCAAAAAGATCTTCGACGCTGAGGCCGCACACCTCACGGTAACCGGCACATCCGTGCTGATCCAGTCGCAGAGCAATTCCAGAGGGAAGGTGAACCTGACCGTAACCGTTCCGCAATCGGCGCACGTGACGGTCGACGCAGGCTGGGACGACGTGTCCGCGACCGGTCTGGGCGCCGGCATCGACATCACCGCGCGCGGCGATGTTCATCTCCGGTCGATCGCCGGCCCGGTTGTGACGCATTTCATGAACGGCAGGCACGACGTCTTTTCCGCCCAGGAGGTGCAGGGCGATGTGACCCTGCAAGGCGACGTGAACGATCTCACCTTGTCCGATATCAAGGGAGGGATCACCCAGAACGGCCACATCCCGGGCGACGTGTCACTGGAGAACATCACCGGGCCGGTGCACCTGCATACCCCAGTTACAACGCTCGACCTGGCAGCTTTGCCTGGCGACCTGACCCTGAACGATGACGACCTGCGCATTACGGGCGCCAACGGACAAGTGCGTGTGACGACACACTCAAAGGATGTCGATCTCAGCCAGATCACAGGCGACACCTACGTGGAGAATCGCGACGGAGCCATCCGCATTGAACCGGCGGGCGCGTACGGAGTGGAAGCAAGAAACGGCAAAGGCGACGTTGAGATCACGCTGCCTGAAGACGCTTCGGCCACGGTGAACGGGCACACCCACAACGGTGAAATCATCACCGACTTCGCGCTCACGGTCAGCGGCGAAGAGGACAAGACGGTAAACGGGCGCATCGGCGGGGGTTCGGCGCGCATAGTGCTCAGCACTGACGACGGCGACCTGCACATCAAGAAAGGGCCGGCGCCGGCCTCATCGCAACCTGCGTCGCAGCCCCCGGCAGGCGCTCGCCATCTCAAAAACCCCAAGGCGCCGCCGCCCCAGCCCGTCACGCAATAAACGGCAATCCGGGCGCAGGCATCTAACAGGCACAGGAGATCGATTCTCCCGTGCCTGTTTCGCTTTTCCCGCCTCTGGATGTATGCTCCAGCGCAGGGGGTCCGTCTCCCAGGGAGTCATTGCAGCCATGGTGCATGCGCCCATCACGGTGATCACGGTAGAGCGGGAGTACGGTTCGCACGGCGGAGAATTTGCGCACGATCTTGCCGGCCGGCTGGGCTGGCGTTTGCTCGACTCGGAGCTGGTTACAGGCGCGGCCCACATGGCCGGCGTCGATCCCAGGCAGGCAGCCAAGCTCGACGAGCGCCTCGATCCCTGGTACTACCGCTACGGCAAAATCTTCTGGCAGGATCCGGTCTACGCTCTGGCAACCACAGCCGAGGAGAAGATGTTCGATTCCGAGCGCATGATCGAGCTCATCCGCAAGGAAATTCTGGATGCTGCCAAAGAAGGCCACTGTGTGCTCGTGGGCCGCGGAGCGGCCTGCGCCCTGGCCGGCCGGCCCGGCTGCTTTCACATCTTCGTTTATGCCACGGCCAGAGCCAAGAAGGAGTGGTTTGCGCGCGCGTTTCCTCAGCGCGCTCAACAAGCCGAGCAGGACCTGGCTGCCTTCGATCGCCGCCGCGCCGCCGTCATCCGCAAGTTCTACCAGCAGGAGTGGTGTTCCCGCGGTCTCTACCACATGCTGCTGAACTCCTGCATTGGCACTGAGGCCATGATCTCGGCTGCGATGTGCGCCGCCGGTCTCTGCGCGCCTGCGCCGGAAACCGTGGCGCATTAAACCCCTCGGCCTCGACGATTGCCTCTACACGGTAACCCGCGCCACTCGCGCGCTGATGCGCGTAAACACTTCCCACGGAATCGTGCCTGCGGAATCCGCATGGTCGAACGCGGAGATCGTCTCGTCACCCTGATCGCCCAGCAGGACAACTTCATCCCCAGCCTGTACGCCGTCAATCTCCGTCACATCCAGTACCGTTTGGTCCATGCTCACGCGGCCCACAATAGGCGCACGCTCGCCACGCACCAGCAAGCTGGAGCGGTTGCCGAGGCTGCGGTCGAGCCCGTCGCCATAGCCTGCCGCCACCAATGCCAGCCGCAGGGGCTCGGCGGCTGCAAAGGTCCCGTTGTAACCCACGGTTGCGCCGGCAGGAACTGAGCGCACTCCCACAACCTTCGCCTTCCAGGTGAGCACGGGTTTCAGCGTGGCCCGTGCGCCATCCAGTGAAGCTGGCTCGCTTCCCGCCGCAAATGCGGGATCGAATCGCGGCACAAGTCCGTAAAGCGCGAGCCCGGGACGGAGCAGCGCCTTCATGCCGTGGCGCGCGGCGAGTCCCGCAATCACGCCTGCCTGCCCGGCCAATAGCGCCGCCGAGTTGCCCACATTCAACCACTCCGCGAAGAGACCCGCCGCCGAAATGCGTCCCATCGCCTCGTCGAGCTGCGCCAATTGTTCTTGCGTCACCCGGCCATCGGCTTCATCGGCGGCAAAAAGGTGCGTCATTACGCCCTCCAGCCGCAGCGGCGATCCCGGACCGAAGTGCGCAAAAACTGCGCCCAGTTCGCCGGGTCTCACCCCCTGGCGGCTCATGCCGGTATCGATCTCGAGGTGCACCGGCAACGACCCTGCCTGCGCTGCCGTCGCCCGCGCGGCCCCCTCCATCTCAATCAGTTGCCATGGCTCCCATACAACGGGGGTCAAGCGGTAGTCGATTGCCGCGCCAGCTTGTTCGGAAAAAACACCACCAATCACCAGCACGCGCGCATCCGGGCACAGAGCGCGCGCCACCATCCCCTCTTCCACGCTGGTCACGCCCAGCCACCGCGCCCCGGCGCGCACCAGAGCGGGCGCGCAAACGGCGAGCGAGTGGCCGTAGGCATTGGCCTTCACGATGGCCAGCAGTTCCGCATGGGGAGCGGCCAATCCGGCGAGAAAGCGATAGTTCTCTTCGAGATCGCCGATCGCGATCTCAACCCAGCAAGGGCGCGTTGGCATGAGGGCTGGCAAAGATCAGTTTACGGCAGACGGTGAAACCGCTACACGTCATCAGGCTCCGGTAATTCACCGAACTCTTCCGGGTGCTTTGACACATAAGCGAAAAGCAAATCCGTGAGGTTATGTGGATAGCCGAAGAACTCCGTGTCGAGCGTATCCAGCCTCTTAAGAGTTTCACCGGAGAACTCTTTCGCAGCCGCGCTGATTTCCTTCGGACCCCTCGGGAGGCCGCCTGGGAATGACGCGGTGATGGCACGGCCGCATATTTCAGCCGTGCGCGGAGCGCCGATTGTATTCAAGGCCTCGACGACGAATCCGGCAGTCTCGGAGCTGCTATTGGCGAAGTATTGTGAGAAGCCGCCGTTGTTTACCTCGGCCTCAACCGCCCAGATAGATGAAAAGACCTTTTGGGGCTTGGACCGCACTTCGAAGTCCTCTTTGCCGGATTTTGCACGCTCCGATTCAGAAAGCTTGACGAGAATGGCGTTCTTGTCCACTGATTTCATCTCCTGTCATTTCATCTTCAACCTGCATCCTCTGCCCGATCAGCGCGAAGGCCACCACAGTTTCGCCACTCGCTCCGGCCTCGTCGAGCAATTCCGCTTCCAGAGAATACGGGACAGTCATCTCGCAAGCGGCAACTTGCTCCGGCGTGGCCCCAATAAAGCACAACTCGCAATGGCCTAATCCTTCAGAGCCGTCGTCACCGGCTGCGCGAACTGGAGGGCCGAATGCGCGGCAGGTCATCGGGCGCCACGCATACACATCGCAGCGTCCGGTCGCCGGATCGAGGGCGGGACAAGGCGCATCGTCGGCAAAGTCCTCAAATCTCGCCCGTTCGGCAGGGGAGCTGCCGAGAACGCCGGTCGCGCGATCGCCGGGAAAGCCGCGGCCATGCTCGCCGAGCCAGGCGCGGGCGCGGTGCCGGAGTTGGGTGGCGAGAGCGGGATTCGAGGCGCGGAGTTCCTCCATCCCGGCAGCAAGCCGGGCCGCATCGAGCGCGTTGATGGCGAAAGCTCCGTGGCAACACTGTGTGCAGCCCATTCGGCACGCGAGAAACGTCCCGGCGCGTCGCGCGGCATCGGCGAGCCCGGCGTCGACGATCCGAACAAGCTCGGCATCGCGCGCAGAGAGCGGCATGAGGGCAAGCATACAGGATGGCCACCGGCGCCGCACGCTCGCTCATCGCTTTGGCGCAGCGCTAATCTTGCCTCGGAGGCATCCCTATGCCCGAATCGCACGGCTCCGTCATCCCCCCCTGCGCTACCGCAATGCTCCCGCGGCCATCGAGTGGCTTTGCCAGATCATCGGATTTGCACGCCGCGCCGTTTACGAAGGCCCCAATGGAACCATTGGTCACGCCGAGCTTACACTCGGCGGCGGGATGATCATGCTGGGTTCGACCAAAGACGACGCATACGGCCGCAACTTCAAATCGCCTGCAGAGCTGGGCGGCGTGGAAACGCGCAGCGCCTATATCGTGGTTCCCGACCCCGATGCTGTTTACGCTCGCGCGCAAGCTGCCGGGGCTACCATCGTTCGCCCCATTCAGGATATGGACTACGGTAGCCGCGAATTCACAGCAAAAGATCCCGAAGGCCACTCCTGGAGCATCGGAACCTACGACCCGTGGAAGGTACAGTCCTAGGCGTCGGCAAGCGCCGCGCCGGTTTCAGCCCCCGCGTTCAGTGGCGTATAGTCATCTAGTCACGGAGGTCCCTGCTTGAGGCCAATTCCCCACCTCGTTTTTCTTGCGCTCGTGTCTTTGGCCGCATCCCTCGCGCAAGCGCAGCAAGCCCGTTTGCTGGTCGCGCAAAAAGGCGACAGCAGTCTCGCCATTGTCGATCCCGCGGACGGAAAAGTGATCGCCGATGTCGCCGAACAGGGCATAACCGGCCACGAGGTCGCCGGCTCGCCCGACGGGCGCCTCGCCTTCGTCCCCATCTACGGCGACTCCGGCGTGGGCAAACCCGGAACCGACGGCAAGAACATCGTGGTCATCGACGTCGCCGCGCACAAGATCGTGGGCAACATCCAATTCGACCATGGCGTCCGCCCGCACTGCGCAGTCTTCGGCCCCACTGACGGCCTTCTCTACGTGACCACCGAACTCGACCACTCCATCACGCTCATCGATCCCAAATCGTTGAAAATCATCGGCGCCATTCCCACCGCCCAGCCGGAAAGCCATATGCTCGCGCTCTCGCACGACGGACGGCGCGGCTATACGGCCAACGTGGGGCCGGGCACGGTGTCGGTCCTCGACATCAAGGCGCGCAAAACCCTGGCCGTCATCCCCATCTCGGGCAACACGCAGCGCATCGCCATCTCCAATGACGATCGTTGGGTGTTTACCGCCGACCAGACCGCGCCGCGCATGGCGGTCATCGACACGGCCACCAACAAGCTGAAGACGTGGGTCAAGCTCGACGGCCTGGGCTATGGCAGCGCGCCCACCACCGACGGCCGCTGGCTGCTGATAGCGGTACCCGACGCGAACGCAGTCGATGTGATCGATTTGCAGACCATGTCACTCGTGAAGGCGGTCCCCGTGGGCAAGGACCCGCAGGAGGTTCTTGTGAGCCCGGATGGCAAGTACGCTTACGTTTCCTGCCTGAACAGCAACCAGGTGGCAGAGATTGATCTGGGCGCCTGGAAGGTCACGCGCATGATCTCAACCGGCAACGCCACCGACGGCCTGGGCTGGGCGAAATGAGACAGGGCCCAGGGCTCCAAGCGAACAAGAAAGCATAGCCTCGGGGAGGGAAAACAGGCGGCACGAATCTGGTTTTGAAGGGGCACGACTTCATCACTTGCGGAAAAACTCAATTGGATGTGGCTTTGTAACAAGAGCCCGGCTTCAGCCGGGCCGTAAACCTCGCAAATTGAACGTGGGCTTCAGCCCCTGCTTATGCCGATCCTGCCGCTTTCTCTCCCCATTCGGACTTATTCCGCATGCTCTTCAGTCGTGCCGTACCGGGCCAATTAAATCGCGGGCTTTAGCCCCTGAAGAAGCTCTTCAGCCGGTTCTAGCGCTCGCGACTCCAAAATGCATGGAGGTCCAAATGGCAGCGCAATGCACGCATGTTTCGACAATCAAGAAAGGCGTGAAGCCGCGCACAAAAGGATGCGAGGAGTGCCTGAAGATGGGCGACACCTGGGTGCATCTGCGCATGTGCCTGGAATGCGGCCACGTGGGCTGCTGCGACTCCTCGAAAAACCGCCACGCCCGCGCTCATTTCCATGAGACCCAGCATCCGCTCATCCAGTCGGCCGAGCGCGGCGAAGACTGGCGCTGGTGCTATATCGATCAAATGTATTTGTAGCGAGCACGGGCGAACGGCGAGCCCTCGGTTTACCTTCTCCCGCGGAACTCGCTCCTATTGTTCCTTTGGCTGCGGAATCAAGCGCGGCGACGATTGGCGCCCGTGTTCCATCGATCAGGTGTATCTCCAGAGGGAATTAGGAAAAACTGTGAGGAAAGACGCGGGCATGGGGAGGGGCATCCCTCAGGGGGGCTAATGCCCACATTTATTAGGCCGTGTACGGCATGGCTGAAGTCGTGCCCTTTTGCAAAGTCCTACAGCATTTGTTCATTGGGTCTAGCCCACGGCTAACGTCACTTCGATTTTCTTCGCCTCCGCATCCAGCTTCTTGATTCTGAAGCTGCGTACCTGCCCCTCGGCGAGCGGCTCAGGCTCGGCCGAAGAGGCAGGCGCATGCCCTTTCCAGCGCGCCTTGAGCATCGACGAAAGCTGCGAGAGGTCAGGCTTGCCTGCGACAGCGCCCGACGCAGCAGATCTATCCGCCGAAGGCGCCCCGCCCGAACGGCCAGTCCCCGGAGGCGCGCTGCCTGCATGGCAAATGCCGCGGATGCCTTCACCCAGCTCGACCACGGCGCCTGACGGTGAAACCTCAACCACGCGGCCTGAAACCATGTCGCCCACCTTGTGCTCGGCGATGTATTCGTCGATGCTGGTGGGAATCAGCTGCTTCATCGACAGCTTGATCTGCCGTTTCTCGGGATCGATGGCCAGCACCACTGCCTTCACGCGCTGGCCTTCGCGCAGCACGTCGCGCGGATGGTTGAGCCGGCGGTCCGCGACGATCTCACTGATGTGCACCAGGCCATCAATCCCTTCGGCAATTTCGACAAAGGCGCCGAACTTCATCAGCTTGGTTACCGGGCCCTCCACCTGCGAGCCCACGGGAAACTTGCGCTCGACATCGATCCACGGATCGGTGAGCGTCTGCTTGAGTCCCAGCGCAATGCGCCCGCCCTCCGAAGCCGTGGGCGGTTTGACGGAGAGCACCACCGCATCCACGCGGTCGCCCTGCTTCAACAGATCGGAGGGATGCCGCACCTTCTTCGCCCACGACATCTCCGAGATATGAATGAGTCCTTCGAGGCCGGGCTCCAGTTCCACAAATGCGCCGAAGTCGGTGAGCCGCGTGACGGCCCCGGCAATGCGCTGCCCGGCCACGTAGCGGTCTGCCGCCGTTTCCCACGGCTCGGGCTGCATTTGTTTGAGCCCGAGCGAAATCTTCTTTGTCTCCGCATCGATCTTCAGGATACGCAGCGTCAGCTCTTCGCCGACGGAAAGCACTTCGTCGGGCTTGGCGATGCGCGCCCGCGAAATATCGCTGATGTGCAGCAGGCCATCCACGCCGCCAATGTCGACGAACGCGCCATAAGGCATCAGGCTGCGCACCGTGCCGGTCACGGTGTCGCCTTCCTTCAACGCGGCGCGCCGGTCGGCAAGCGCCCCGCGCGCCTGTTCCTCGAGCACCACGCGCCGGTCCACCACGACGTCCTCGTCGGTCACGTCGAGCTTGGTGATGCGGCAGGTGATCTCCTGCCCCACAAGAGCCTCCAATTCGGCCGCGTCGCGCGTGCCGCTGCGGCTGGCAGGCATAAAGGCGCGAACGCCGACGTCCACGCTCAGGCCGCCCTTTATCACCGCGGTCACTGTTCCCGCCACGGCGACTTTTTCCGCGAAGGCCCGCTCCAGCGCCGTCCAGTCGCGCGGCTGCGCTACGCGGAAGCGTGAAAGCTCGTAGTAGCCCTCTTCATTGCGGCCGGTGATGGAGACGGGCAACGTGTCGCCGGGATTTACCTCGTCAGCGTTGTTTGGAAATGCCGAGCGTGGCAGGACGCCTTCCGTTTTGTACCCGATGTCGAGGAAAACCTGGTCGGCCGAAAGCGACACCACCGTTCCTTGCAACTGCTTTGTCTCGGCGCGGTGCGTGTGGCTGCGCTCGAACTCCGAAAGCGCATCCGCAAAGGAGGACTGGCCGTCCAAATCTTGGTCTGTGTCAACTGAGGCAGGGGCCGAATCAGCGGGCAGTTGAGCATCGGCTTCTGGGCCAGAGGGCGGGCTGTCCAGGTCTTGGCCGGATTTGCCCGAAGCGGATTCGCCGGGTTCCGGAGCTTCGGCGTCCGGAACGCCGGGCTCACTGTCCGAAGCCCGCTCCTGCACGAGTTCGGAGCCTTCTTTTTCAGCTTGCGGAGGAATGTAGTCTGTCATGGGCCCTACGCAATGATTCTTTCACGAAAAAGCGGAAGGGAAGGGAGCGAGGGCTCGAATCGTCGGCGATTTGCGCGCCAACGCCGCGCCTAGGTCAGGTATTTGATCGCGTTCGACAGCAGCCGCCGGTGGAAAACCGGATGCATCTGCGTAATGCGATGGAAAAGCAGTTTGCGGCCCTTGCCCGTGTAAGTGAATGTGCCCGCGCCGATTTTGCGGTCGTGGTCGCGGCTGTAGGCGGCAATGATTTCAAGGCCATCACCCGCGATCAGCAGGCCGTTGGAATCGGAGCCCTTCACCTGGTACTCGATGCTCATGGCGCGATCGACCGGAAGCCCATCGTAAACCGGATGCTTGCGCACAAAGAACCACGTCCCCATCCAGGAGGCGCGCGAAGAGCCAACCATGCCGTTGAAGCGGAAGCCCGCTGCCGCTGCAAGCTGCGCGCCTGCCCCCGCCGCCTGGCCATCGCTGGTGCAGAGCACAAACAGCGGCGTACCCGTGTTGAAAGCAGCAACCACCTCTGCCGGCAACTCGGTGGGCGGAATGGACCGGCTGCGGTGATCGGCGCCAACGTCATCGGTGCTCACTGTATCTGTGGGCCGTGCGGTCGGCGGCGAGGCGATGATGAGGTCGTAGCGCTCGCCGGCCGCGAAGGGAGAAAGAAAGAGACCAGGGATGGGCTTGAGCTGCGCCATCATTTCATCGGCAAGGCCCAGCGTGGCCACGCGAAGATCGACGCGCAAACCGGAGCCATCGGGGCTGCCGCCCTTACTGAAGTGGTGCGGCGTAGGATCAACGACCCAGATCTCGCGCCGATGCTCGGTTTCTTCGTCGCCCGCCAGGGCAAAGCTCGTCGTCCACGCACCCTCCTTGTCGAGAGTGGGGCTAGTCACGTTCTCCTTGACGAGATACGAAAGCCGATCTCTCACCAACACGGGCGCATTGAAAGTGCCCATAGCGTGCCGCGCGCCGAGAGCGTGGTTGGCGCCGCGAGGCTCGGCAATCGAGAAGGTCAGCTTGCCCGGGGCGGGCCTGTTCGAGTCGTTCAGCAGATAAAGGTCGAAGGCAACTTGACCGCCGAGCGCGGCCACGAGCGCCTTTTGCTTGGCAACAGGGCGCACCGGGAGCAGCGATTCACGAATCGGATCGGGATTGGATTTGAAGTCGCGGAAATTGTCGACCAGGCCGGAGTGGTTTTCCATCGCCGTCGACTCCCATCCGCTGATCGTGGCATAGTCGTTCACGTCGCAGATGCGGATGTTTTCAAGAAACTGTCCCCACGACTCGTAGGCGCGGCGGCCGATCGACTGAAACAGATCGCCGGCCATGCCGAAGGCCTTGCGGAACCCCCATTGGTCGAGGAATTTTTCGTAGGCGGCGAGGATCTCCTGATGATCGGCGAGATCGTAGCTGTGGCCGCCGTGCTTGTTGATCTGCTTGAGGATTGCGGAGTGGTTGTCAATCGACGCTGCGCCCTTCATCTCGCCCCACTCGACGATCTCGGTGCGGTCGGTGGAGTAGTAAAGAAACTGCGTAGGGCTGACGTACTGCGCATCCTGCCACACGTCGGAGGGCTGTCCCTGGTGCTCGTCCCACCAGCCCCCCGCGCCGCCCTCGGCCGAGGTGCGCAGATGCTCGCTGTACGGTTCCATCCACGCCTGCGCCGCGCGCGAAGCAAATCCGTCGTTGGCGACAATCGTGCGGCTCGGGTCTTCCTGGTGCATGCGGCGCAGAATCCGCTCCAGATTGGGATTGTTGAGATCGGGACGCGCCTCGTTCTGCAGGATGTATTCGGCCACTGAGGGATGGCTGCGATAGGCGCGAATCATGCCGACGATCTTGGCTTCCATGTACCGCTCGGCAAAACCCGGCGGCTGGTTCGCGCGGCCGACCGCCTGGTAGCCGCCTCCCGGCTCAAGGCAGCGCAAAAGCCCGCGTCGATCTTGAATGGCGAGCACTTCCTCCTTGGCCAGGTTGCGATGGAAGTTGAGGCAGTTGAGACGGAGCTGCTGCGCCACCAGAACTTCCTTTTCGGCGAGTTCGGGCGTAGGAAAGAGTCCGTTCAGCGCCCAGTAGCCCCATGAGATGGCGGTATAAATGCGGACGCGGCGCCCGTTCAGCCGGAACATGGCGTTGGTGCCGATGCCTTCCGGTCCGAACCATCGGAAACCGAAGTCGATTGTCTGCGATGCGGTGGTTCCCCCGCTCGACCATTGCGCCATCATCCCGTAGAGCTGCGGCGAGTCCAGATCCCAAAGATGCGCCGACGGGCACGAAAGCTCGGCCTGGAAGGTCGCGGTTTGATTTTGCCCGATCGGCGCGTCGATCTCGGTATGCGCAAGCTCGCGGCCGGTCGCGTGATCGATCACCGCAAAGCGCAAACGGCCGTCGCTCGCGGCTGCGCCGGAGTTTTCAAGCTCCACGTGCGCCGTGACGCGGTGGGGTTCTGGCCTATTCAGCGCCCAGCAGTCGCGGATGCGCGCCGGGCCACAGGCGTTGAGCGCGAGTGCGCGATCGAGCCCCCCGAAACCGTGGCTTTTCTGGAATGTCGCTTCGCCCCAGGTGATTCTGCCGCCGTCGACCCAGTCCAGGCGCCCGCCAGGATTGGTAATGCGGATGGCAAGCTGGTTGGCTGCCCCCGGCCGCGCGGCCAATGTCACCTCGCACTCGAAGGGCAACTCCTCCATGATGCTGTAGCCGACCAGATGGCTGTTGAGGTAAACCTCGGCGCGCTGCCGCGCCCCGCGCACGCGCAGAAAGATCCGCTTGCCCGCAAACGCTGCCGGAATTTGAATGCTGCGCCACCACCAGGAGACGCCGTAATAGGCGCCGTTCTTTACCTCGTCATCGGCGGTCTCGAACCGGTACTCATCTTTGTACGGACGCATGCCCTGGAGACCCCAGTAATACTGCTCCACGGTGCAGGGCAGCGTTACCGGGATGCCTTGCGAAGCGCTCAAGACTTCCCAGCCGCCCGTTGGCGGATTCACTGGAAGGTTCGCGAGGTGAACGTCCTCAGGCAGGTAAATTGTGTCGTTTTTCCATTCCGCCTTTTGATCGGGCCAGAGGCGCCAACCTGTATCGGGAATGGCGAAGAAGTCGGCGTCGTGCGCCGCGTCGGCCCTAGGCTCGCCTCGCGCACTGAGCGGAAAGTGCGGCGCCACCAACGCAGCCGCTGAGCCCTGCAGGAACTCTCTGCGGCTTTTCCCGCGGCCCGTTAGGTCCCTTAGGCTCATATTGTTCACCTGTCAAACGGTGCAGCCGAGTATATCACCGGTCTTGGCCAGAAGATCAGCTGGTACAACTTGCGTGGCAGGGTAAGCTGAAAGCAGACCATGAAGCCTGCTCCCCCTCGGCCACGCCGCGGCCTTGAGGCTTTTGCCTCACGTGACTTCGGGCGATATCAGCTGGCGCGTGTGACGGCGATCGTCGGCGCCGAAGCCCAGACGGTCGCGGTTGCCTGGCAGGTTTATTCCATCACCCATCGCGCCATCGACCTGGGTTATACCGGGCTGGCGCTCTTTCTCCCCGGACTCATCTTCCTGTTGCCAGCCGGGCATGTGGCCGACCGCTTCGATCGCCGCCACGTGATCATGACCTGCTACTCGCTGCAGATCTTCTGCACTACCGCGCTGGTGTTGCTGGCGCGCATCCACACGCACAGCATCCTGGCCATTTACGCGGTGCTCTTCTTCATCGGCACGGGCCGAGCCTTCTCCGGCCCCGCCAGCTCGGCCCTGATTCCGCATCTGGTGCCAGAGAACCATTTCGTGAACGCGGTCACGTGGGGAGGAGCCGTCTTCCAGCTGTCGAACATTACCGGGCCCGCGGTGGGCGGCCTGTTGTTTACCGTCCCTATCACTCGTTTCGTGCCCGATTCCCGGCTCGAGGGCGCGGGCATTGTCTACGTTTTTACGCTGGGCACGCTGGTCTGGTTCATCATCCTCGTTAGCACTCTTCGCGCGCGGCCCGGCCGCATGGAGCACCGTGACCTTTCGTTGAAGGTCGTGCTCGCCGGATTTCGCTATGTGGGTCGCGCCCGCCTCCTCCTGGGATCGTTCTCGCTCGATCTCTTTGTCGTCCTGCTGGGCGGCGCCACCGCACTCATGCCTATCTTTGCGCACGACATTCTGCACCAGGGACCGCGCGGCCTGGGCCTGCTGCGCGCCGCTCCCGCCGTGGGCGCGGTGTTGATGTCGCTCGTCATGGCGCGCTTTCCGCTTCACCGGCTTGCCGGGCGCTGGCTCTTCATTTCTGTGTCCATCTTTGGCGCGGCCACGGTCATCTTCGGTCTTTCGCGCACGCTCTGGCTTTCGCTGCTTTCGCTGGCCGTGGCCGGCGCCGCCGACACCGTAAGCGTCATCATTCGCGGCTCGCTGCTGCAGCTGGCCACGCCGCCCGAAATGCGCGGCCGTGTCAGTGCCGTCAATTCCTTGTTTGTAGGCGCATCGAATGAGCTCGGTGAATTCGAGAGCGGCCTCACCGCGCAGTGGTGGGGTGCGGTGCCGGCCACGATCATCGGCGGCCTGGGATCGCTCGCCGTGGCTGCTCTTTGGGCCGTCCTGTTTCCCACGCTGCGCGATGCCGACCAGCTCACTGCCGAGAGCTTGCGCGAGCACGTTCCCGCGGCGCAGGAAATCCTGTCAGGGCTGTGAATTGTAAAGAGCCCAGCTGCCTTGGCCTCCGGCTGCAATGATGTAGAGCTTGTCGCGATCCAGCGCTTAATGCGTGCGCCCGCGTGGCCGTGCCGCACGGTTGCGCTCATAAAGAATGCGCAGACCGTCAAGAGTCAGCATCTCGTCGATCTCGTTGATGTAGCGCGAATCCGCGGCCACCATCCGCGCCAGGCCTCCACTGGCAACAATGCGCGGCTGCTGGCCCAGTTCTTCAATCATGCGCTCCAGGATGCCGTCCACCAGCCCGATGTAGCCGAAGTAGAGGCCGCTCTGCAGGTGCGAAATGGTGTTGGTGCCGATCGCCTTCGCTGGCCGCTTGATATCGACGCGATAAAGGCGTGCGGCGCGCGCGAAGAGCGCGTCAGCGCTGAGGTTGAGCCCGGGCGCAATCGCCCCGCCCAGGTACTCGCCGCGAGCCGAGATCACCTCAAACTTGGTCGCGGTTCCAAAATCCACCACTATGCACGGTCCGCCGTAACGCTCGTAGGCGGCTACGCAGTCACACAACCGGTCGGCGCCCAAATCCTCAGGGTGGTCCTGCAAGATCGGCATGCCGGTTTTGATGCCTGGCTCGACAAACATCGGCTCGATTTTGAAATAGTCCTGGCAAACCTGGCGAAGCGTGGAGTCAACGGGAGGTACGACGGAAGCGATAATGATCTCGGTGACCTGGCTCGGCGCCATGCCGTGCATCTCGAAAAGGTTCACAAAAAATACGCCGTACTCGTCCACGGTTTGCGCGCGGTGCGTAGTCACCCGCCAGTGTGCGGCCAACTCCGGCTTTTCTCCGTCGAGCCGGTAAAGCCCCAGCGTGGTATTCGTGTTTCCGACATCGAGTGCGAGCAGCATTTGAAAGACAGCTCCTAGCTCCTAGCCTCTAGCCTCTAGCTGATCTCGTGACAGCCGCAACAGAGAATTTCGGCACACGAGCCAAAAGCTAGAAGCTAGTGGCTGGAAGCTCGTTTTTCGCGCAACCCGCCGCTTTGCACCGTCACCAGGCCGCCGGCAGTATCCACGCGCAGGAATCCGTGCTCGTCCAACCCCGCCGTAACCCCTTCGCACGGCTGCGGCCCGTGCACCACAACCTTGCGCCTGCGCACCCAGCTCGACGCCTGCTCCACGCGCGCCAAAATCAACTCAGCCCCCGCCGCATCGGCGAGCCCGTCTGCCTCGCGCTCCAGCGATTTTAGCAGGGCAACCAGCAACGCCTGCCGCGAGATCTGGCGGCCCGATTCCAGGTCCAGCGAGGTCGCGGGCGTGTCCAGCCCCGGCGGAAAGCTGCGCTGATGCACGTTGATCCCGATCCCGACCACCGCGTGGAGCGGCCCTTTGGACTCGATCTGGGTCTCTACCAGGATGCCGCCGGTTTTTCGCTCTCCGATCAGGAGGTCGTTGGGCCAGCGCAGGTCCACGGCCAATCCGGCTGCCGTGCGGACCGCCCCAACCGCCGCAAGCCCCGCCACCAGCGGCAGCAGCGCCAAGCGTGCCGCCGAAATCCGTGGCCGCAGCAACACGCTCACATACAGCCCTTCGCCGGCCGCAGAAACCCATCGATGATCGCCTCGGCCGCGCCCCGCGGTCTGCTCGTCGGAACAATAGACTGAGCCATGCGGCTCGCTCCTGCGCGCGGCGGCCATGGCATCGCTGTTCGTGGATTCAGTTACGCGTGAAAAATGCAGTTTCCCGGAAAAGATAGAGCCTGCCAGCTCCGCTTTGAGCGCTTCAAGATTCCACATCCGATTCTCTGCTTGCGCAATCTGCCTGGCTGGGCCGCGCGCCGCCATCAAAGTCCGTACCCCTCGTAGGCCCGGCTCATGCGCGCGCTTCCCGGGTCCGGCTCCGCCGCGATGGTCATGGAAATATTCGCCGCCTTCGCCGAGTGTGTCAGTGCACCCACGCTGATAAAGTCCACCCCCGTTTCAGCGTAGGCGCGGATGTTTTCGAGCACGATGCCGCCCGATGCCTCGGTGGGAATCCAGCGCCCATTCTCGCCCTGGGCTTCTTTCTTGATCCGCTCCACTGAGCGCCGCACCTCTGCCGGCGTCATGTTATCCAGCAGAATCGCTTCGGCGCCATGCGCCAGAGCCTCTTCGAGCTCCTGCTGTGTGCGCACCTCTACCTGAACGCGCTGCCCCGGCTTGCGCTGCTCCAGCACGCGCTTCAGCACCGCAGCCACACCGCCGCCCAGCGCGATGTGGTTGTTCTTGATCAGGATTCCCGACGACAGGTCGATGCGGTGATTCGTTCCCCCGCCGCACAACACCGCGTACTTTTCCAATTGCCGCATTCCCGGCACCGTCTTGCGCGTATCCAGCACGCGCGCAGGCGTGCCCTGGATGGCGTCGGCATATGCCCTGGTCAGCGTGGCGATGCCGCTCAGGTGTTGCAGCAGGTTCAGGATCACGCGCTCGCAGCTTAGCAGCACGCGCGCATTGTGCCGGATCACCGCCAACACCTGTCCCGCGTGCACGCGCACCCCATCGAACATCTCCGGATGGCTCACCACCTCGAAGCGCGTCTGCGCCTCCGGGCGCGGATCGAGCCGGGCATAGATCTCAAAAAAACGTGGAATCGCGCCCAGCCCCGCCGCCACCAGCTCCTCGCGCGCCAGAATCGAGCCCGCCGCGCGCAGCCCCGGATCGATAGCGAGGTTGGTCGTGGCGTCGGCCGCAGCCTTGTCCTCGACCAGCGCCTGTTCCAGCAATGCGTCGATGCGGTGGCTCTTCCAATCCATAAGAACAGTGGTCAGTGATCAGTTCACAGTTCGTAGTTCACAGTTCCGAGCTTGTAGTCCGCCGCAGTTTGCTTGTCATCCTGAGCGACGAGTTCGCCGCGGCGGACGAGGAGTCGAAGGATCTGCGGTTGTCTTTCATCGGGTGCCCCATCCTCGCCGCGCCTTTGTTCGTGCGGCCAGGGTGGGGCTGTTACTCCTTTGGCAAGGCCCTGAGCGCCGCTCGTGCTTTTTCCAGCAGCACCCGCGTCTCCGCCTCCTGTTTTTTCAGTCCCTCCACAACCTGCGGCGGAGCCTTCTCGAGGAAGGCGCTGTTCCCCAATTGCCGCTCGGCTGCTGCTAGGCCTTTTTCGTACTTGGCGATGTCTTTTGTCAAGCGCTCGCGTTCGGCCGCCACGTCAATGGTCTTTTCATACACGACGGCTACGTCGAAATAAAACCTGGTTCTGAGCGGAAGGCTTGGTGCGATCTGTTCGACGAAGCGAACATCGCCGATCCTGGCTAACCGCTTGATGAGCCCGAGGTTTGCCTCTACGGAAGATCGCGCTTCGCGATCAATGCGCAATTCGATTGGGGTTGTGGCCTGCTCCTCTACCCCTATTTCCTTTCGAAGGGCGCGAATCTCAACGATCAGCGTTTGAATCGTATTCATGTCGGTTTGCGCGCTTAGGTCCGGTAGCTTTGCGGGAGCTTGGGGAAAGCGAGTGAGTGCGATCGACTTCGCGGGCGGTCCACCATCGTAAACGGCGTGCCAAAGCTCTTCGCTGATGAAGGGCATGAACGGCGATAGAAGTCGCAGAGCAACCTCGAAAACCTGCACCAGCGTTGTGAGCGCGGCTTTGGTTCCGGCCTTACCAGCGTTTTCCGAGAAATCCAAACGCAACTTGACAATCTCGAGGTACCAGTCGCAGAAACTGCCCCAGAAAAACTGATAAATCGTGCTGGCCGCCTCGTCGAACCGATAGTTTTCGAGCGACTCGTTCACCTTCGCCGCCGTTCCGTGTAGTTCGGCGACGATCCACCGCGCTTCCAATGGCGCATCCGCTGCAACCGTTGGCATGGAGCCGAGCGTGGCGGGATCGACCTTGATCCCAACCTCCGCCGCCCTATCCACGTTCAGGAAGATGAACCGCGCCGCATTCCAGATCTTGTTGGCAAAGGCGCGGTAGCCCTCGGTGCGCGCCACGTTGAACGCAATATCGGTCCCCGGCGAGGCCATCGAAGCCAGCGTGAAGCGCACCGCGTCGGTCCCATATTGCTTCACGATTTCGATAGGATCGATCACGTTGCCCTTGGTCTTCGACATCTTCTCGCGGTTGGCGTCGCGCACCAGCGCGTGAATGTAGACCTCCCGGAACGGAACCGATTCAGCAAGCGGGCGCGAGCTCCCGTCAGCGAGCGGGACCTCTGACGAGAACCAGCAGCCGAGCATGATCATCCGCGCCACCCAGAAAAATAGGATGTCGAATCCGGTCACGAGCAGGCTGGTCGGATAAAAGGCGTCGAAGTCCGCACGCGTCTCTGGTCCGATGTTCGGCCAGCCGAACACCGAAACCGGCAGCAGCCCCGATGAAAACCACGTGTCGAGCACGTCGGTCTCCTGCGTAATCTCCGCCGACCCGCAGTGCGTGCACGCCTTGGGATCTTCCTTCCCATTTGGCAGCGGCACGGTGATCTGGTAACAAGCGGTGCAATGCCACGCCGGAATGCGATGGCCCCACCAAAGTTGCCGTGAGATGCACCAGTCGTGGATGTTGTTCATCCACTCCAGGTAAATCTTTTCGTAGTTCTCTGGCGTGAAGCGGATGGCCTTTGCACCGCCGGAGCCAGGCTGAACGGCCTCGATGGCCATCTGCGCCATCGACGCGCGGCCATCGTTCGCCCTCTTGTTCACGGCGACAAACCACTGCGCCGAAAGCCTCGGCTCGACCACCGTCTTGCAGCGGTCGCAGTGGCCCACGCTGTTCGTGTAGTCCTTCACGCCCGCCAGCAGCCCCTGCGCCTCAAGGTCGGCAGCGATTTTTTTGCGAGCGGCATATCGGTCAAGCCCCGCGTATGCCCCGCCCTCGGCGTTGATATGCGCACGCTCGTCCATCACGTTGATCGACTGCAGATGGTGGCGCTGCCCCAGCGCAAAATCGTTGGCGTCGTGCGCCGGCGTCACCTTCACCGCTCCGGTTCCAAACTCGGGGCTCACCCATGGATTCACCACAATCGGTATCTCGCGATTCATCAGCGGCAGGCGCAGCTTCTTGCCGTGCAGGTGCAGATAGCGCTCGTCCTCGGGATGCACGGCCACGGCTGTGTCGCCGAGCATCGTCTCAGGCCGCGTCGTTGCCACCGTGATGAACTCGCCCATCTCCTTGCCGCCATCGCCGAGCACCGGGTAGCGAATCTCCCACAGGTGCCCCTTCTGCTCCTGGTGCACCACCTCAAGGTCGCTGATCGCCGTCTGGCAGCGCGGGCACCAGTTCACAATGTAGGCGCCGCGATAAATCAGGCCCTGGTGGTAGAGCCGGACGAACGCCTCGCGCACGGCCACCGACAGCCGCTCGTTCATCGTGAAGAACTCGCGGCTCCAGTCCACCGAAACGCCCAGGCGCTTCATCTGCTCCAGGATGGCTCCGCCGTAGTGCCGCCTCCACTCCCACACACGCTCTACAAAGGCTTCGCGCCCCAGTTTTTGGCGCGACGTGCCTTCCGCGGTCAATTGCCGCTCCACCATCATTTGCGTGGCAATGCCCGCGTGATCCGTGCCGGGAACCCACAACGCGAGCCGTCCGCTCATGCGCCGCCAGCGGGTCAGGATGTCCATCTCCGTCTGGTTCAGCATGTGCCCCATATGCAGCCGGCCCGTCACGTTGGGCGGCGGCAGCAGAATCACGAAAGGGGACTGGCCGCCCGGGGGCTGGGGGTCCAGGCATTGGTTTTGGACCGCCGCGGCGCCGGTACCGGGCGTCGGAACCGCGAACAGCTTCTCGCGGACCCAGTAGCCCGCCCAGTGATCTTCAATGGCGGTCGGATCGTAGGCTTTAGGAAGATCGTGAGGCATTGCTTCTTCAGTGTGCCCCGCAAATCGGCGAAAACTCCCATGATTCCAGGCAGTTTCAAGCAGCGGAGTCTGCATTTCAGGTTAGCAGATGCCTTGGGGCCGCGCGCTCGCGCAAAGTGGATGGCCGGCCGCAGACAGCTAGGGCCGCAACCTTTCGTCACGGCCCCGGATGTTGATCGAACTGCGTCCGCGCTTAGAACGGGTTCAGCTTGGCCAGGCCCTTCTTCTTTTTCTTCTTGCTTGAGGAATCTTCGCTCTGGTCCAGCTTGGGCTTCTTCGTTTTCCCGTTCTCGGCGCTCGCGGTTTGTGTCGGCTGTGGGTTCGAGCCGGGCTTGATGTCGCTCTGCTGGCGAGGCGCATCGGCGGGCTTATCCGCTGCGGGCAAAGCAGTGTTGGCTGGTCCAACTGGCTGCACCAGCGCATTGGGATCGCCCTGCCCTGTGCCTTGTGTCGGCTGCGGGGCGCTGTTGGGCGCGCTCACCACTTCAACCCCTACGCCGTTGCCCCCGGCGGGGGCCTCCATCTGCACCGGAGCCTCGGAGGGCCGATCGCTGCGCGGCGGCTCGTTGGGCCCGGTCGGCGTCACTGCCTCTGCCGGCGCCGGCGGCTTGCCCTGGTTATAGGCCTCGGCAAAGATGGACGCGTTCTGCTTCGTGACATCCGGTGCCAGCGTGCGCTTGGGATCGTCGAGACTGGGTTCGCCTACGTGCGTCGACTGCACCACCGTGGGCCCGCGCTTGATGATGTCGAAAAGCTTGTCAGTGAAATGCAGAGCCTGCTCGCTGCGCACCTCGGCATCGCTCTCGGCCACCGCTTCCTGCGTGGGCTCGGGAACAGGCCGGTTCATAGCCACCAGGCGATCGCGCGCATCTTCAACGTGCGGGTACATCGGATAGCGCGTAATCACCTTGGCGTAAGCCTCGGCTGCCTTGTCCTGATACATGGAGTGCAGCCGCTCGCGCAGCGCAGAAGGCAGCCGCTGAACAATGTCGATGTTGTGCGCTTCACCGGCATAGGCATCGCCAATGCCGATCCACACTTGGTCGCTCTTCGAATACAGCGGATATGTGTCGCCAACGGTCTCCAGCCGTGCGATGGCGGCCACAAAATCTTCGCGGCTTTCGTAATAAAGTCCGATCTGCGTTTCGCGCTCGGCCAGAACTTCCTGCACGTCGCGCAATCTCTGCTTGGCGCGCGGCACCAGGCTCGAATCCGGATACATGTTGATCATCTTCCGGTATTGCACCTCGGCCTGCTGCGCATTGGTGTAGTCGCGGTCCGGCTTCTCCATCTGCTGGTAGTAGATGTCAGCCACTTTCATCTGCGCTTCGGCCGCTTCAGGCGCGTTGGGGAAGAAAGTCTGGAAGTCCTCGTACTCGGCCTCGGCCTGCGTCAGCGCCGCCGATCCGCCTTCCTTGAACCACGTGTCGCCCACTGACAGCTTCGCCCGCATCCGGTACTCCGACTCCGGATAGGTGTTCAGCAGGGTCTGCAAGTCGAGCCGCGCCACGTCGTAGCGCCCCTTCTTCATGGCCACCATGGCCTTGTCGTAGAGTTCCTTGTCGGGCTGCTTCGACTGCACGTTGGCCAGCGGATTCTGGTTCAGGTCGTAGGCCTTTTTCTCTTTCTTCTTCTTGGCTTCGGATGTAATCCCGCCCAGAAACAGAACTAGAAGAGCGACAACGATGATCTTCAGGGACAAGCGATTCATGCTACCTCATTTTTGAAGGGAGATCCCGAGGACCTCCGCGGCTCGATCTTTCGCTTTTCAGTGAATTCTACTCTTTCCGCCCGTTTTTTTGCTCGCGGTCCTTTCGCCGGCGGCTTTACGCGCCGCAGCCAACAGGGCCCGCGCATCTCGCTCCGGCTGCCCGGCGCCGAAAACGGCATTGCCCGCTACAAGCAGTTCCGCACCTGCTTTGACGATATCGGCGACCGTGTCGTGAGCCACGCCGCCGTCGATTTCAATCCGGAATTTCAGGCCCAGGGCGCGCCGCATGTCCTTGAGCTGCCTTACCTTACCCAGAGAAAACGGAATGAACTCTTGCCCTCCGAAGCCCGGATTCACGCTCATGATCAGTACGTGGTGCACCATGGGCAGAATCTCCACGATCAGGTCGACGCGCGTCGCGGGGTTCAGCACCACCCCCGGCTTCATTTTGTGGTCGACGATCATTTCCAGGGTGCGGTGCAGATGCGGGCAGGCCTCGTAGTGCACGCTCACCCAATCCGCGCCGGCCTCGGCAAATGCGGCGATGTAGTCGTTGGGGTTGTCGATCATCAGGTGGCAGTCGAGCGGCAGCCGCGTCACCTTGCGCAAGCTGGCGACCACCGGCGGGCCGATCGTGATATTGGGTACAAAGTGCCCGTCCATGATGTCGACGTGGATCGCCGTCCCGCCTCCGCGTTCGGCCGCGGCAACCTGATCGGCCAGATGCGCAAAGTCCGCTGACAGAATCGACGGCAGCAGCTCAACCATGAATGGTGTGGAACTCCTTGCGGGGTCAGTGTATCAGCCGGGAGGCGGCTCGGGCCTGGGGCTTGGCGCGCTTCCAGGTCGTGTTCTGGCCTGTCTCCAGTTGCTTCACCAGCACGCGGCCCCGGGCGCGCATGGCGGGTGTGCCGGTTCGGGTGAGAATGCGCAGCAGATCGAGAACCTCTGGCAACAGCGAGCGGTCCTGCCGGCTGAGGTCGGCCAGAGCCTGCATAGCGCTGGTTTTGACGATGGAGCTGCGATCGTCAAGCCAACCCCGCAGAACATCGGCGGCGCGGCGGCACTCCGCCGGCCTCAGGCACAGGCGGCTGATGAAAATCGCCAGGTGCCAGCGGAGCTTGATGGGACGGGCTTCGACCATCAGGCCGAGCAGAGGCTCCTTCCAGCGAGCGAGCACGCGCGGCAGCTCATGGGAAACCGTATCGAGTGCGTCGGCGGCGCGGCAGGCCACTCCATCCGAAGCGTCCCACAAGCACTCGATGAGCTGGCCGGCCAGGCGAGGCTGCTCCAGAACCATCATGGCCACGTCGAAGGCCCGTCCCGAAGCCAGTTCGCTGCGGCCCTCGGAAAGCAGAGCGCGGATGGGCGAGGAGCGCTTAGCCATGAGAGAGGCTCTTCGATTCGGATGCCGACGTTGAAGCGGTCGCCGTGAGCGCTTTGGCGGCCACGCGGCCGATCCCGCGCAGAATGGCCTTCGTCGGCCAGCGATCCTCGGCATCAGGAAAGAAAATCTCGCCGGCGCGCCGCGCTTCCGGCCGGTAATACCAGCGCTTCAGCAATGCCAGATGTCCCTGGCGAATGGTTGCAGAGGGCGCGCCGCTCGGCTCAGCCAACTCAGTGAGCACGGCTTCCAATCGTGCTTCGAGCATCCCACGCGGAATTTTGCTCGCCATCTCTTGTGCCTTGCCCGCTTGCTCCCTCGCTCCCTCCCTCCCTCGTTCCCTTGGTTCTCCAGTCCCTGCGTCCCTGGTCCCTGGTCCCCCGCTTTCTCTTCTCTGTTCCCTGTCGCCTGTCCCCTCGTCTCTGACCACTGCCCACTGATCACTGACCACTGCTTCAACCGCCATCGGCTGCGCAAACAGCGACGTCGACCCCGACTGTTCGTTCTGAATCCTCATCCCCAGCGTCGAACAAGCCACAGGCCCGCATAGGCGGCCATTCTCAAACAGAAAGACTGCCACTTCATCGGGATTCGCCGAAGCCTGCAGAATCACGACGCGCAACCGGCTCATTGGTCGCACCAGTTCCGCAGCGAGGGCGCGCACTGCTTCCACTTTTTGCACCTGCGTGTGCAGTGCCGCCGCCGATTCAAACGCGAGATTCGTCGAAGCCTGGTCGCGCTCCGTGCGCAGCGTCACCAGCCGGCTCTCGCCGCGCGTGGCAAGGAAGCCCTCCACCGCCGCGGCTTCCTCGGCGTAGCGTTCGTCGCTGCAACCCTTGAAGCACGGCGCCAGGCACATCTTCATCTCGGAGTACACGCAACCCGGATAACTCGGGTCGGGGTCCAGCTCAAAGGTGCAGCGCCTTAGCAAAAAAAGCTTCAGCATCTCTTCGGCGTAGCGTTCTGCCGCCGCCCGCGAGGGAAACGGCCCATACGCCCAGTCGGCCTCGCGCAGGCTGGGCCGGTGCGTCACCGTTACGCGCGGATAGGGATTGCTGCCGAGAAAGCGCACAAATGCCGGATGCCGCAGGTGCATCCGCTCAAGGCACTTCGCGCCGTAGACCTCTTGGAGCAGCTCAAATTGCAGGAGGAGAGACTCGAACTCCGATCCGGTCAGCCGCCATGCGATGTGCCTTACCAGCCCGGCCAGATGCAATCTCCGCGGATACTTCGCCGACGGTTGCAGCAACCTCTCCAGTCGCCCGCGCAGATTGGGCGTGCGCCCGATATATGGCTCCGCATGAGCCTCGGCGCCATGCAGCGCAAACACCGCCGCCGAGTGCGGCAGCGCGGCGAGCGCCGCTTTGGGGTCGGCCGGATCGAATGGTAGTGATTGCAGCTCAGGAGGCACGCGCCGTCATTCCCTCTCGCTACGCGCCGCGCAGGTGCGCGTTCAGAGTGATTGTACGGCGGTTCCAGCCAAGTCCGATTGCAGTGCTGTAATTGGTCGCAAAGCGCGAATTAGTCTGCCGCGCTCACCAGGACAACAAGCCGTCGCGTGCCATTGAGTGCGAACTGAAGGGGCGTGGCGCCATTTGACGATTGTCCCGTTTCCACGTCGCGTTCCACTCTTCCCACTGCCGTGCCTGAGATCACCACGTGCAGCTTCTCGGGCGATGCCGCGCGGCTGCCGGTTTGGCCGGGGATATTCTTCGCGGTGAATGGTCCGAAGTCCAGTGTGTAATTGCCCTTCGGCAAGATGCCGAAGTCAACCTTGCCGCCGGCGTCGGTGGTCCGCGCCGCGCATCCCCCGCCGGGAGTCTTTCCCAGCTCGACGTCGATGCCCTTCAACGGCGCGCCGGCATGGGCATTGGACGCATAGAAGAGGCAAGTAATCGCTGTGACGGTGAAGAGCAGCCCGACGATGAATCGGCTCGGAATACCCATGGTTCCTCCGGGAATGCTCAGCATCCTACTATGCCTCGGGAACGAAGTCAGACCCACAAAAGGGTCAGGGAATACGACAAATGCGGCAGTTTTGCCGGATCGCGCCCCAGCTGTTATGCTGCGGGCGCATCGGAAAACCGATTTAGGAAAGGGGGCTGCGGCCATGTGGTTCCTGGGCATGGATGTTGGGACGGGCGGGACGCGGGCGGTCATTGTCGACGGAGCGGGCAAGTTGATCGGCGGAGCATCGGTCGAGCATGCGCCGTTTCGTGCCGAGCATCCGGGGTGGGCCGAGCAGGATCCCGAAGATTGGTGGCGTGCCGCACAGGAAGCGATTCGCCAGGCCCTGGCCTCCACGCCCGGGCCGCGCCAGCCCATTGCGGCCATTGCTCTTACGGGCCAGATGCACGGCGCCGTAATGCTCGACGCCTCGGGCCAGGTGCTGCGTCCCGCGCTCATCTGGTGCGATACGCGCACCCAGCCCGAGTGCGACTGGCTCACCCAGACCATCGGATACGAGCGGCTGATCGAGCTCACCTGCAATCCCGCGTTGCCCAACTTCACCCTCACCAAGCTCCTCTGGGTCAAAACCCATCAGCCGGAGATCTTCGCCAGGATCCGCCACGTGATGTGCCCCAAGGACTACGTGCGCTATCGCCTCACCGGCGAGTTTGCCATCGATGTCCAGGAAGCCAGCGGCACACTGCTCCTCGACGTCACGCACCGCCGCTGGTCGCGCGAGGTGGCCGAGGCCGCCGGCATCGACATGGCCTGGCTCCCTCGCGTATTTGAGTCGCCGGAGGTTTGCGCGCGCATCAGCCAGGAAGCTGCCGAACTCACCGGGTTGAAGGCGGGCACGCCCGTCGCGGCTGGCGCGGGCGATCAGGGGGCAGGCGCAGTGGGCATGGGCATTTTGCAGCCTGGTAACGTTTCGGCCACCATCGGAACCTCGGGTGTCGTTTTTGCAGCCACGGCCGAGCCGACAAAGGATCCCAAGGGCCGCCTGCACACGTTCTGCCACGCCGTTCCCGGCTTGTGGCACGTGATGGGCGTAACACAGAGCGCGGGACTCAGCCTGCATTGGCTGCGCGGCACGTTCTTCGCCGGCCAGAGCTACGACACGCTCAGCGAAGCTGCGGCCAAAGTTCCGGCCGCCTCCGAGGGCCTGGAATGGGCACCGTACCTTCTTGGCGAGCGCACGCCGCATCTTGATCCTGAAGTCCGCGCCGCCTTTGCGTGCATCGGCGTGGGGCACACGTCGGCACATTTTGTGCGCGCGGTTCTTGAAGGCGTAGCCTACTCGCTGCAGGACACCTTTACCCTTTTCCGCGAATTGGGCATTCCGGTCACCGCCATCCGGCTCGGCGGCGGAGGCGCGCGCGGCGCACTCTGGCGGCGCATCCAGGCCGGCGTCTACGGCCACGCGGTTGAGATCCTCGTGGCCGAAGAGGGCGGCGCCTTCGGTTGCGCCCTCATGGCCGGCGTGGGCGCAGGCCATTGGAAGAACCTCGATGAAGCCTGCGCGCAGGCCATCCAGGTAGCACAGCGCATCCCGCCCGACCCGGCTGACGTGGCTGCCTACAAGGCCGGCTACGCGCACTGGCGCAAGCTGTATCCGGCGCTCAAGCAGCTCGAAAACTAGCTTCCGGCGCTATGAGCGGGCCTTGCGTCTTTTTGGGAGCGATCGTTCGTCTAATCAAATGCCCGGGGCGAATGTTTCCCAGCGCGCTCGGAGGACGATCATGTACTTCCCCAGCAGGCTCCTTCTTTCCTTCGTGGCCGGATTGCTCCTTTCTGGGCAGGCACACAGCTCGCCGCATCCAGCCGCCGCGAGCGCGGCTCCGGCTACCGCTACGCGCGTGCAAAAACTCACGCCCTATGTCTTTCCTGATGGCTCAGGCTCCATCGACTTGCCGGCGGCATGGACAGTGGATCGCGCGCTGCTTGGCGACGTCACCGCCCGGGGCCCCAACGGGGAGAAGCTGCGCTTCGGCGTTGTCATTCCGGTGATCGATCCTTCCGTTCCGCAGGCCAGCGTGCTGATGGCGGGCGGCGGCGCACCAGGAAACTTCATCGCGGTTCCTTATAGTGCGGATGCCGCAACGCTATTCACCCAGGGCAGCGAACAAATTGCCCAGAAGTTACGGATGCCGGCCCCCACCATCAGTATCCAGAGCACGCGGGACCTGCCGCTCGAGAGCGGCAAGAACTTCATGGTCTACGGCCAGGTGGATGCGCACGACGGGCGCGGCGCGCAAGCCATGGTGGCGCAACTGATCGTGACGCCGCCCCAGGCGCTGGGGGTTTACCAGGTGACCGTTTTTGAAATCACGGCGCCGCCGCAGGTGATGGTGAACGAGGCCGCCACGATTGCCGCCATCTATCCCCATTACAACCGCGATACGCAATTCGTGATCGCGATGGTCAACACCCAGACTCAGCAGAACCAGATGTACGTGCAGCAATTCCTCGACGGAATGGAGAGGCGCCAGGATTCGTCAGACAAGATGACGGCGAGCATGTCGAACATTCTTCTCGGACAGACCGTCATCCGCAACACACAGACGGGCGAGCACGCAACCGTATCCGATCGGCGTGCCGATTGGCTCACGCGACACAACCCGTACCTCTTTGAAGTCGTTCCCGAGAGCGATTACATCAAGGGCATCGATTACTGACACGCGGCGCGTTCGCCCGGATGCCGGCACGCGCGCAAAAGACCCTCAACCCGCCGCAGCTTCCAGAGTGGTCACGAGAAAATCAGCAAACACAAAGCGGTCGCGCGTCACCACCTCGCCGTTTTCAAGCCCCAGCGGCGCTTTGAACATCGGCCCCGCGTAGACGCAGGTGTGAAATTCGCCACGTTCGGCGCAGGGATCGATTCCGGGCGGAAAGTCTCGGAGCAAGCCTTCATCGAATTCGCGGCCGGCAAAGTCGGCCGGCAGCTTGTCGGTGTCGACGCACGAGATGCGCGCGCGCAGTCCGCCCGCAATCATGGTGCGCGCAAGCTCATCGGTAGGGATCTTCCAAAGCGGAAACAGCGGCTCAAGGCCGGTCGGCGCGAGGTTCTTTTCGCGATAGGCACGCACGTCCTCGAGGAACAGATCGCCGAAGGCGACGGCATCGATCCCCTCCTTCACTGCGCGCACGCACACTTCGGCCATGCGCTGCTCATACTCGTCGTTCGAGCACGGCCACGGCAGCGGTACCATCCAGAGAGGCAGTTGCGCGGCTGCGGCCTGCGCTTCCAGCACCGAGCGTCGCACGCCGTGCATGGCCACGCGGTCGAACTGCGTGTTGAGCGTGGTCAGCAGGCCGCAGACCTCGAGCGACGGATCCTGCCGCAGCACGTGCAGCGTCCACGCGCTGTCTTTTCCGCTGCTCCATGACAGAAGTACGCGCTTCATTAATACCTCGATCATAGTGCCTATCCTCCGCGCAGCCGCGGATTCGCATCTAAGTCTTTGTCTGTCGTGCGCAACGGCCGATGCCGCCACACTCGATCAGGAAGTGGAGGTGCGTTCATGCGCTGCTGTGAGCGGATGCTGTTCATCGTGGGGCTCCTGGCAATCTGCGCAGTCGCTCCGGGGCAGGACGCCAAAAAAATCGTCGCGCAGTCTGTGCATGCTGAACTTGCCGCGGATGACGCCGACCATTCCCGCTGGATCTACTTTGAGGTCGACCGGAAGCCGGATTCGAGTGTGAAACAGTGGGTGGCCGAAACCGGCTGCGGCGACCTGCATCGTGTTGTAGATGAAAATGGAAACCGGTTGAGCGAGCGGGAACAGCGATCGCGCATTGACGCCTTCGCGCGAAATGACGCGACCCAGGCGAAGCAGCGCAAAAGCGATGAGCACGACGATCAGCAGGCAAGGGAAATGCTGAAAATGTTGCCTGAGGCTTTTGTGTGGACGAGGTTGAGCGATCAGGGCGGCAAGACGGTCCTCCACTTTAGGCCCGACCCAAACTTCCATCCGCCCAGCTATCAGGCGCGCGTGTTTGCAGCCATGGAAGGCGAGATGACCGTCGACGACGCAGAGCACCGCATCGCCAGCCTGAAGGGCCGCATGATCCACGACGTGACCTTTGGCTTCGGCATCCTGGGCGATCTCAAAGCCGGAGGATCATTCAACGTGGAGCGGCGCCAGGTCGCGCCAGGAATCTGGCAGATCACCGAGACGCACGTGCACATCCAGGGGCGCGCGCTCCTGTTCAAATCCATCTCCGACCAGGAAGACGATGTGAAGTCGCAGTTTCAGCAGATCACGGGAAATCCCTCCGTGGCCAGCACAGAACAGCGCCTGATGGGCCAGCACACGTGAAGGGCCGCCTGGGGCTTCAATTCGCAAACAGAGCCAGGTCGATCCCTTCACCCATGGCCTTATATCCCGCATCGTTGGGGTGCAGGTGATCGCCCGAGTCATAGAGGGCGCTGAATTGCTTGGGGTTCTGCGGATCCTGCGTGATCTTGTCGAAATCAACCACGCCGTCGAACGTTCCGCTGCTGCGAATCCAATCGTTGACGGCCTGGCGCACCTGCTCGCCCGCATCGGAGTGGTAGCCAGCGCCGCCATACGGCGTCAGCGTCGCGCCAATAGCCTTCATTCCGTGCTCGTGCGCGGCGTCGGCAATCTGCTTCAGTCCCAGTTCCAACTGCTCCGCTGTGACCGCATCGTTTGGGCTCTGCAGGTGGGCCAGCCGCCCGATGTCGTTGATGCTCTCGAGGACGATTACATAGCGCGCCCCGCTCTGCGCCAGCACGTCGCGGTCCAGCCGCGCCAGCGCGCTCGGCCCCGTCACGTCGTTCAGCACGCGATTGCCGCCGATGCCCTCGTTCAATACCGAAATGTGGCTCAGCTTGGGATCCTCGCTCAGCCGCGCCGCCAGAACATCGGGCCAGCGCCGGTTGGCGTTATGCGTTGAAAGCGCGCCGTCGGTAATCGAGTCGCCCAGCGTTACAATGGCGTGCGCACCGGGCGTGGCCGGCACGTCGATGCCGTCCAAAAAATACCAAGAGGAAACGGTCGTGGGTTGCGCCAGATCCGGCTCGCCCGCATGGTCGCCGTCCGCCAGGAAGTTGTCCTGATCCGCGAAACCGTGATACGTCTCCGCGCGCATCACTTGCGAAGGCAGGTAGAAGCTGACGGCGACATCGGAGAGAGGAGGCACGGTCAGAGCGACTGGATCAGAGAATATCTCTGCGCCCGCTGGAACCCTCACTGAAGTTGCCCCGCCGAAAGTGATGCTGTGATCGCTTTCCGGTTTGACGGCGCTGCCACCGGCGCTCAGCGCCACATGCGCGTCGTTGATGGTGAGCGGATCGGTGCCGAACGCATTCGTGAAGCGCACGCGAATCTGGGCGCCGCCGGCGGAAATGTGCGCAATCTCGCGCAGCGTGACCCCGCTGAACGGTCTCACATTAAATCCGCCATCGGCCAGGTAGGGGGACGTGGCCCACGTTCCCACCCATTGCGCATGCGGCATCGACTGGCCGCGCGATAGCGTGCCGCCCGCCGCGACGGACGTTGCTAATGCCAGGACACAAAACCAGCGCTTCACCATGAATCAGTTCCTTTCCGTTCAGCGATTGATCGCAGCGAAGATTCTTTACTGCACTTCCAGATTTCTTTCAAGCGGCGTGTTCTCGCTCGAGTCTCCCACGCGGATCACAAACTTTCCCGGATCGATGGTCCACTTGTGCGCGGCCTCATCCCAGTAGCTGAAGGCGCGCGCATCCAGACTCAACGTCACGTGCCGCGTTTCTCCCGCAGCCAGTCGCACTTTGGCGAATCCTTTCAGTTCCCGCTCTGGCCGGTCGGCCTTTGCCGAAGGGTCGGAAACATAAAGCTCCGCCACTTCCGCTCCCCCCACGCTGCCTGTATTGGTCACGTCGAAGCTCACCGAAACCGTGGAACCCGCGGCGGCCGAAGCCGGCACCTGCAGGTTCGCGAAGCCGAACGTCGTATAGCTCAGCCCAAATCCAAATGGAAACAGCGGATGCTTGCCGGTCGTGGTCCAGTACCGGTATCCGACCATCAGCTTGTCCCCGTAATGGATGTGCTCGATGGTGTAGTCTTTCGGTTTTCCGTTGTCTCCGATCGTGTGCAGCGTGGTGTTGTCCTTGGGATCGCCGTAATACCACTTCGCCGAAGGATTCTCGTCCCAGCTACGGTCGAAGCTTACAGGCAGCTTGCCTTCGGGATCATGTTGGCCAAACAGAATCTGCGCCACGGCCGTGCCGCCCTCCTGCCCGGGATAATAGGCGTGTACCAGTACCGGCACCTTGTCGAGCCACCGGCTGGTCTCCATGCCACCTCCGCCCGTCAGGATCACAATCGTGTGCGGGTTGGCGGCAACCACCGCTTCGATCAGCGCATCCTGGCCCGGCGGAAGCGTGAAGGTGCGATCGTGGCCTTCGCCCTCGGTCTTGGCGTCAAAGCCGACTCCCAGTACCACCACATCGGCCTGCGCTACGGCCTTCTTTTCCCCGGGTGCATCCGGCATCGTGGCACTGTAATAAACGTGCACGTCAGGGCCGAGCAAGTTGGCGATCCCGGTCAGAACGCTCACCGGCTCGAACGGCTGAGCTTGCGAAGATCCTCCACCGCCCGTCACCGCCGGATACACATTCGGACCGATGATGGCGATGTTCTTCACCTTCGCGGCGTCCAGCGGCAGCAAGTGCCCCTCGTTTTTGAGCAGCGTGATGCTTTCGAGCGCTTCTTCCAGAGCCACCGCGCGGTCGGCCACGGAATAGGTCGAATCAACAGGATCGAACTGCGGCCGCGTGGTGAACCCGTAGCGCAATTCGGCACGGATCAGCCGCAAAACATGCTCGTCGATGGTCGACTCCTTCACCTTTCCGCTCTTCACCGCGGGTAGAAGATTTCTGGCGTTCATAAATTTGGGGCTGGGCATCTCCAGGTCCAGTCCGTTGTTCACCGCGGCCACGCCGTCGTAGGTCGCGTCCCAGTCCGACATCAGAACGCCCTGGAATCCCCATTCGCCTTTCAGCACCTTAAGGTTCAGAAAGTCATTTTGCGTGGAGTGCACTCCGTTCACCAGGTTGTACGAGTTCATCACCGCGTCCACATGCGCCTTCGTTACTCCGGCCTCGAACGCCGGCAGATATATCTCGCGCATGGTGCGCTCGTCCGCGTCAGAGCTGGCGTCGTGTCGGTTGAACTCCTGGTCGTTGAGCGCATAATGCTTCATGGTGGCGATCACGCCCTGTGATTGCACGCCCTCGATAAATGGCACCACCATGGTTGCATTCAAGTAGGGATCTTCGGACAAATACTCGAAATTCCGCCCGCACAGCGGCGAACGCGCAATGTTCACGCCCGGACCAAGCAGGAAGTTCACGTTGCGTGCGCGCGCGTCACGTCCCAGCGCCTCGCCGATCTTGCGCGCCATGTTGGGATCCCATGTGGCGGCCAGCGACACACCCGAGGCGTAGGCTGTGGTCGGTCCCCACGTTTTCACTCCCACCGATGCATCCGACATTTTGAATCTCGGCAGCTCAATCACCGGCATGGGCCGTGTGAACATGCCGTCCACGCCACCCAGCAGCTCAATTTTCTGCTGCAGCGTGAGCTTGGCCACTATGGCACGGGCTTGCGCCTCGATTGCAGGCGAGTCCGGCGCCGGCGCTTGGGCCGTGGCTGCGAGGCTGTTGGAACAAATGCAGGCAAAAAGAAGACAAAAAGGCAGTACAGAAGGGACTCTCAAAAGATTTTTCATACCGCGCCAACTTAACGCATTAGCCCTCCGCATGTATAGGGCGTATTCCGCAGTTACCCATGTGCGTTCGATCAAGTCAACCTGCTGAATCCCCTCAGCCGATTTCGCGTCTTAATTAGCAGGGAAGGTTGCGCGCCTGCTCGTCCCCGGATTGTTTTGATGCGCTTCCTACGAGCAATCTTATTCATTTCTATGGGCGTTGCGCTCGCCGCGCTGGCCTGCCCGTGTGCCCGCGCGCAGGCCGCCCTCCTGCTCCAGGATTCCGACAGCATTTCTGAAATAACCAGCCCTTTGGGGCACGAGTCCATTTATTTCGCGCGCATCTGCGCTGCATCTCCCACCCGGTTGCGCCGCTGCGCGCCGGGTGAATCGGGCGTCGTGATCTCCCGTTATCACGGCATTGCCGGTTACGACTGGCTGGCAATTCCCCTCGTCCCCTATCTCTATTCCGTCGAAGACGCCTCCGCTGTCCCCACGCAAGTCGATCGCGAAATCGTGCAGAACCTGCGCATCAACTACCACGACACGCACCTTATGAGCCTGGGCAACAATGTGCCCGAGGGAGGCCAGTTCAAACGAGGATGGAACCAGCTTGTGGGTGCGGCCTATGAGCGGCGCACTTATGCCTTCCGCTTTCAAACCACGCCGGAGCAGGACGACGCTTTCATCGCCCACATGAATGCCGGAGCCAACCGCTCCCACTTCAACATCCTTTTCCGCAATTGCGCAGATTTTGCCGGCACCGTCCTGGACTTCTACTTCCCTCACACTTTTCACCGTCATATCGCTCCCGACGGCGGTTTGGTCACGCCTCGCCAGATTGCCTGGGAACTGGTTCGCTACGCCGACAAGCACCCCGAGTTGCAGTTGTCCGTGCTCGAGATCCCGCTGATCCCTAGCCTTCACCACAGCAGCCGCGTCGGCAAAAGTGGCGTGGCGTCCTTCATCATCACTGGCTATGTCGTTCCTGTCGCCTTCCTCAGTCCCTACGCCGCGGGCTTCCTCGTCGCCGATTTCCTGGTGTGGGGCCGCTATCCCCTCTCATTGCGCCAGGTCCGGGTCCTGACGCCACAGACCGCCTCTTTGCTGGCGTCTCCTGCCACACTCGCCCAGAACCCTCCCGCCTCCCCACGCCAGTTTTATGGCCAGGCCGCCCCTTAGTTGCCTCGTCGTTTGCGCATTTCGGGTATTAATCGGCTCTCTGGGCCCCGCGCCGCCCCCGGGGCCCGGCTGCTGACCTTCTCGTGCGAAATCAACGCATTGGCGCTTGTGACTCCAGTCACATCGGGGGGTGAATGGGGTCACTGCCCGCGACAAGGGGAGGAGCGCACACTCAGAATCCGAAAGAGGCATTCGCGCCGGCGTTTTCCCGCCAGATAACCATGAGCTTTGAAAACGGACTGAAAACGATCGTGGTGGCCACCGACCTGGAAGGTCGGGCTGAGGCGGCTCTCGAATACGCCCGCAAACTGGCCACGAACTACGGAGCGCGCATCGTTCTGGCTCACGGCCTCGATCCCATGGAATACGCCTCAGTGGACGGGGTTCCCGGCAACGTTCTCAGCCACCTCACCGCCGAGGCGCGCAAGGTACTCGACAAGCTTGCGGCCGATCTTCTCCGCGAAGGCATCCACAGTCATTCTGAGCTGCGCCAGGGAACTGTAGCCGAAATGCTGGTGGAGGTGGCGCGGCAATACGACGCTGGGCTCATCGTCATCGGCACCAAAGGCATGGAAGGCGCCGGACCCGTGGTCGTGGGGTCGATCGCCGAAGAGCTTGTCAGGCATTCATCGTGTCCGGTGCTGGCGGTAGCGGCCGATTGGAATGCCGGGCCGCACCGTCCCACTCCCGGCGGACCGGTTCTTCTGGCAATGGACCGGAACGAAAGCGCCGCAACTGCGGCCGCCGCGGCTTACTCGCTGGCCGAATCTTTTCAACGCCCGCTGCTGGTGCTCCACGTGCGCACCGCCGCCGAGGTTGTTGCCTCTGTCGATCCCTGCGCTGCCAGCCTTGAGGCTTTTGGTATCAAGCTGCACGGCAACGCGCCGGTTCGCTGTCTCGTCAAGGATGGTAACCCGGCCGACGCCGTTGCGGAAACCATTGCCGAACATCACCCCTGCATCCTTGTCGCTGGGGTGAAACGCTTGAGCGGAACACCGGGACCGCATGGCACGGCCTTTGCCTTGCTGTCTGCTTCGCGCGTCCCGGTTCTTTGTGTCCCGCCCGGCAGTATAGAAGCCGGTGAGCAGCGGGAGGCAACGCTTCCTGTTGCTGTCTCGTAACCGGCGCAATCGTCGTAAAAACAGGGCCCCGGCACCCCCCATTGAAAACCGCTGGTCGAGGAAGATGGAAGACCTGACCGATCGCGCAGAAAACCGACTCGAACGCTTGGCTGCCGCCGCAGCACATCCGCTCGCCGAGCTCCTGGAGTGCCCGCAGGAGGCCGAAAATCTCATCGCCGGCGCCTCCACATGCATCGATTTCGATGCCGGACAGGTCGTCTTTCGCCAGCACACGCACTGCAAAGGACTTTACGTCATCGTGTCCGGCGATTTTGTGCGCAGTGCCGAGCGCTTTCAAATGCGTTTGACTTTGGGGTCGGTTCGGCCCGGCGATCTGGTCGAGCTGGCCGCCGCGCTTGGCGACGGCCGCCACACCTACACTCTGCGCTCTCTTTCCTCCGGTTCGCTCCTCTTCCTGCCCATCGAAGTGTTGCATCGGGCATTTGAGAGCCATCCTCCCTTGCGTATGCGGCTTCTCGAGGAGCTTGCTCGCGAAGTGTCGCGCGCCTATATCACCTGCTGCCTCAGCCGCGTCACGCCCGCCCGGCGCCACCCCAATCACGCGGTCCGTTCCTGAACGGCCACCCTCGGCCAGTCCACCGATTCCCATTCCCGAGCCGCTGGCCGTAAACACCCGTCCTGCCCTATGGATTTGCGCTATACTTTTTCTAGCTTCTAGCCAAAGGTACTGGTATGGCTGCGTTTCACTCCCATCACCCTCCGGAAGATTGCCTGAATTGCGAGCATCGGCATCTGCGCATGTTCTGCAATCTCACACCGGAGGCGCTGGCCGACTACGACCAGATTGGCATCATGATGAGCCATGCCCGCGGCGCCAAGCTGTTTTCCGAGGGCGACCCCGCGCGCAACGTCTTTGTTATCTGCTTCGGACAGGTAAAAATCTCCTCCACCTCGCGCGACGGCAAGACCATGATCCTCAAGATTGCCGGCCCTGGCGACGTCATGGGTCTCAGCGCAGTCCTGGCCAATGTGCCTCACGAAGTCACGGCTGAGGCCATCGAACCCTGTCAGGTCAAAACCGTGCGCAAGCAGGAGTTCGTTGAATTCCTGGGCCGTCACGGCATCGCCTCTATGCACGCTGCGCAGTCGCTTTCGGGCGAATACCTCACCGTTTTTCATGACGCCAAGCGCCTGGCGCTCTCCGGCTCCGCCGCGGGCCGCCTGGCACGCCTGCTGCTCGATTGGGGACGCGCCGCCGCCAACGGCAAGCCCGAAATCCGCTTCACCATGGCTCTCACCCATGAAGAGATCGCCAACATGGCTGGCACGTCGCGCGAAACCGTCACCCGCCTCCTCAACCAGTTCCGCCGCGACCAGTGGATCGCCATCAAGGGCACCAGCCTCACCATCCTCAAGCCCGAGCAACTTGAGCGCCTCACGGCGTAGAGCTGGCACTTCCATTCCCTCAACCGGACCAACGATTCTCACAGGCAAATTCTGCGTGCCGTCATTTGATAGCTTGGGAGCATGGGCGAGCTCTCCACTCCAACCGATTCCGCACTCGACCTCGAATGCCTCGCTGCAGACGTCGTCGCCATGGCCGTCAAGGCCGGCGCCACTGACGCTGAGGCCGTCGCGCGCGAAGGCGACGAGTTCAGCGTCAACGTGCGTATGGGAGAAGTCGAGACACTGAAGGAATCCGGCTCGCGCGGTCTGGGTTTGCGTGTTTTTCTCGGCAAGCGCTCGGGCTCCGCCTCCACCAGCGACCTTTCAGCGGACGGGATTCGACAACTCGTCGACGGCGCCCTCGCGTTGGCTCGCGTCACTGAGGAAGATCCCTTTGCCGGCTTGCCCGAGCCCGCCGAATTCGGCTCCATTCCCGGCGACCTGCGCCTCTACTTCGACGACGTGTACTCGCTACCCGGCTCGGAACGCATCGAGTGGGCGCGGCGCGCTGAGGCCGCCGCGCTCGCTGCCGATCCGCGCATCACCAACTCCGATGGCGGCAGCTTCGATGCCTCCACCGGCCGAAAAGCCCTCGCCAACTCGCGCAGCTTTGTGGGCGAGTATCGCACCAGCTACGCAGGAGTCTCCACCGCGCCCCTCGCCAAAGACGCCAACGGTCAGATGCAGCGCGACGGCTGGTGGTCGAGTGCGCGGAGCTTCTCGCTCCTCGAGTCTCCTGAAGCTGTGGGTCAGGAGGCAGCACGCCGCACCCTGCGCCGCCTCGGCGCCCGGCGCGTACCTACCCAGCGCGCACCCATCGTATTTGCGCCTGAAACTGCCCGCTCGCTCGTCGGCTCGGTCTTTGACGCCGCATCCGGCGACGCCATCTGGCGCAGCGCATCCTTTCTCGCCGGCAAGCTGAGCCAGTCCATCGCCGCGCCCAGCCTCACCATCGTCGACGACAACGCCATGCTCTTGCCCGGCGGCGTCGGTGGCTTCGGCACTTCGCCGTTTGACGACGAAGGCCTTCCATCGCTCCGCACCCTGATTGTCGAGAACGGCATCCTGCGCAATTACCTGCTCAACACCTACACCGCGCGCAAGCTGGGCATGAAGTCCACGCACAACGCCGCGCGCGGCCTGGCCGGAACTCCCGGAATCGGCTGCGGCAACCTGTTTATCCAGCCAGGCAGCTGCACGCCCGACGAGATCATCCGCGACGTCCCCGCGGGACTCTATGTCACCAGCCTGATGGGATTCGGCGTCAATCTCGTTACCGGCGACTACTCACGCGGCGCTACCGGGCTCTGGATCGAAAACGGCCGGCTGACCCACGCCGTCGAAGAAGTCACCATCGCCGGCAACCTCGCTGAGATGCTGCACAACGTCTCCGCTATCGGTAACGACCTGGTTTTTCGTGGCTCCGTGGCTTCGCCCACCTTGCGCATCGATGGCATGACAATTGCCGGAGCCTGATTCACCCGCTCCTGCCCCATCTTCACTCACGCCGCGCGCAGCGTCAGCAGCGAGATCTCCGGCGGGCAGTTGAGCCGGAAGGGCACGCCTATCGTCCCGATGCCCCGGTTCACGTGAAGCTGCATGCGGCCCAACCTGAACCAGCCCTCGACATACTTCTGCCCCATTTGAGGCAGCACCACGGGGCCGACAAGCGGCAACCGGATCTGGCCGCCATGCGTGTGTCCGGTCAGCATCAGGGATACAGCTTGTCCCGCCGGAAGGGTAATCAAATCGTCGGCGTAGTCGGGCGCGTGACACAACAGAATGACGGGTTCGCGCGCCAGGTTACGTATCGAAGCGGGAATGGCTTCGTCGGGTCGCGGAGCGCCCACCACGGGATCGCCGATTCCGCACAGCCAGAAGCGGCCGCCGGACCGCTCCATGGGCAGGCAACTATTGCGCAAAACCGTCATGCCGTTGTCCTTGAGCGCTTCCGTCACCTCGTCTTCGCCCACCATCATGTCGTGGTTCCCAAGCACGGCGTACCGCTCGCGGCACGCGAGCGCGTCGAGCAGGTTGGCGCACTGCCACGCCGCGCCCTTGGCGAATTTTCTCGACGCAATACCCCATGAAACAAAATCGCCGGTCAGAAACACGGCGTCCGGATTCAAGCTGTTGATATGGTTCACTGCGTCGCGCACAAAAAACGGCTCAGTGTATTCGTCCATGTGGATGTCACTGAGTTGCGCAACCCGGAAGCCGTCAAAGGCTGCGGAAAGGCCGGGGATGAAGACATCGCGGCGGCTGACCTCGATCCAATGCCGCTCGATTTCGCCCGCGTAGAGCGCCAGGCCGCCAACCGCAAACGCGCTCGCGGTCAGGAATCGACGGCGCGTGAGGAGCACCTTGGAGGGGGAGGCAGCCACAGTCATCTTCTACTTCTATGGTACCGGAATTTACTGCGGTTCCGGGTGAACCCGACTTGAAGCCGGGGACGCAAGGATTCGTAACCTCAAGCGCTTGTCTTCGCTTCGTCCGGAACGCGAGCGAAGTATGCCGCCACCTCCCGCCAGTTATTTACACGCACAAAACCCGTCGCCGTCAGATTGTGCGGCGCGGTGTAGAGCAGTCCCTGGCCTTCGAAGCGCACAATGTTCTTGGGCTGGTCGTCGATCAGGTAATCGGCGCGAAGAATGCTCTTGTTGCCACAGAAGACGTAGTGCGTGGGCGGAATGAAAGGGAAGTGGCGCTGCAGCCAGCGGTATTTCGGGCCCAGCGAGTTGGGCACGGCCATGGCCTGCGTGGCGATAAATATTTCAAACCGCGCCGACAGGTCCTTCAGCACCGGCTGCGCGTCGGGCATCAATGGCAGGTCCTCAAAGAAGTCTTCGGCGTCGAGAAAGGCGCGCAGTTGCGCCTGCCGGTCGATCGGCGTGATCTCCCACAGGCCTTTCCCCGCCAGGTCCTCCGTCGTCACATCCTCGTCGAAGGTTTGGTTGTAGCGGCGGAGGTGCTCGGAGAGCGTATCGGCCATCACCTCATCCATATCGACACAGATGCGCTGCAAAACCTGCCCCCAAGATGCTCTTCAAGAAAAGGGTAGCAGGATTAAAGGCAGCTTTTACAGCCCGAACGGCCACACCCGCTGCACGCTCTTCGACAGAATCTCTTCGCGCTCCTCGGTTGTGAAAAAGTTCATGTGATCGCGATACAGCTCCACCGCTTTTGCGTAGGGAAGCAACGGCAGCGAAACTGGCCAGTCGGTCCCCCACATCAGACGTTGCGCGCCGAAGCCGGCCAGAATCCGCTTCACCTGGTCCTGGGCATCGGGGTACGGATACGGCTGCTTCGACAGCGACCACATGTGCGAGACTTTGACGAATACGCGCGGATAACGCGCCAGGTCCAGAAGCAGCTTCAGCAGATCGGACCGGTCAACCGGGCAGTCAGCCATGTGGTCGATCACCACCGTCAGGTCCGGGTTGGCCTCGATCAGCGGCAACAGATCGGGCATGCGTGTCACCGGCGCCAGAATCGTCATGGGCATTTTCAAATCGCTGCACCGCCGCCAGAGGGGCGGCATCAGCGGCCCGCGAATCCAGTCTCCTGACGCATCGGCCGCGGGGCTCAGCCGCACGCCGCGAAATCCCTCCGCCGCCAGGCGGCTCAGCTCGTCCGGCGCGCCGGGATCCTCGGGATTCACCCGGCAAACGCCCTGAAACGTGCCCGGATATCGCTTCAGGACATTCAACAGGTAGCTGTTGTCCCATTTGTAGTGAATTACCTGGATGATGACCGTGCGCGCAACGCCATTGGCGTGCATCAGCTCCAGAAGCATTTCCACCGGCGCGTCTTGAGCAGGCGGGTGCGCACCGGGCGCAAAAGGGAACTTCGGATCCCGCGCAAAAACGTGCACATGCGAATCAATCATCAGAGGAATTGATCCGCGTTCTTGCGCCTTAAACGAGAGCAGAGGCGGTGCGATGACGCTGCCAGCTGCCCTGGCAAGAAACTCTCGTCGGCTCAGCATGGAATTCATCCGCGAAGGGCTCGGCTCACGCCTCCGCCTGCTTCGGCTTGCGCGGAGCGCGCCCTGCGCCGGCGGGCACTTCGGGTTGCGGCGCTTTGGGC